>VFQP010000047.1_pt1 | contig 406119 bp, 424 predicted proteins | sample 3512351 | NCBI WGS metagenome assembly VFQP01 (sample SAMN10412372, study PRJNA504923) | tailings metagenome | isolation source: Relicate 1 Philex TSF1 revegetated site | place: Philippines: Tuba, Benguet | collected 2017-08-29 | reverse complement strand
CGATGATGTCGCAACGCATGATGCCGCCGAAGATGTTGACCAGGATGCCCTTCACGGCCGGGTCGGCGGTGATGATCTTGAACGCCGCCGTCACCTTCTCCTTGGAGGCGCCACCGCCCACGTCGAGGAAGTTGGCGGGCTCGGCGCCATAGAGCTTGATGATGTCCATCGTCGCCATGGCGAGGCCGGCGCCGTTGACCATGCAGCCGATATTGCCGTCGAGCGCCACATAGGCGAGGTCGAACTTCGACGCCTCGATCTCCTTGGCGTCCTCTTCGGTGAGGTCGCGCAGCGGCGAGAGTTCGGCGTGCCGGAACGCGGCGTTGTTGTCGAAGCTGACCTTGGCGTCGAGCACCCGCAGGTGCCCGTTGGCCATGACGATCAGCGGGTTCACTTCGAGCAGGCTCATGTCGGTTTCGACGAACGCCTTGTAGAGCGCCGGGAACACCGACTTGGCATCTTCCGCCGCCGAGCCGTCGAGCTTCAGGGCCGCGACGATCTCGGCCACGTCCTTGGCGGTGACGCCGACGGTCGGGTCGATATCGACGGCGATGATCTTTTCCGGCGTGTCATGCGCCACCGCCTCGATGTCCATGCCGCCTTCGGTCGAAACCACGAACGACACCCGGCCGGTGGAGCGATCGACCAGCAGCGAGCAGTAAAGCTCGCGCGCGATATCGGCGCCGTCCTCGATATAGAGCCGGTTGACCTGCTTGCCGGCCGGGCCGGTCTGCTTGGTCACCAGGGTATTGCCCAGCATTTCCTTGGCATTGGCAGCAACTTCGGCAGCCGACTTCGCCAGCCGCACGCCGCCCTTGGCATCGGCGGGCAGCTCCTTGAACTTGCCCTTGCCGCGACCGCCGGCATGGATCTGCGACTTCACCACATAGAGCGGCCCGGGCAGTTCCAGCGCCGCGGCTTCCGCCTCGTGCGGCGTGAAGATCGCGACCCCGTCGGCAACCGGCAACCCGTAGGTCTTCAGCAGCGCCTTGGCCTGGTGTTCATGGATGTTCATGCTGCTCCTTCGCCTCGGTCCGAGGCCTACGAATTTGTTCCAGTGAAACCGGCGACCAGTTCGCCTGCCCCGGGCGCGATCACGACGCGATCGGCGCTGCAGTCGAACAGCGGCGCCATGGCGCCGATGCCGCGGGCCATGCCGTTGGCCTGGTCGAGCGCCGCATCGACGACGCCCACCACGCAACCGGGTTCGCTCTCCGAACCCACCCGCGAAATCACCAGGGCCTGCGCCTCACGGCCATCGACGCTGATCAGGTAGCGGATGATCGCCGCCTCGGCGACGCCATCCGCGTTGGTCAGCCACTCGACCGTGTCGCCGATATTGTTGAAGGCCGAAAAGGTCTCGAAGCTGTCGTTCTTAACGCCGAAATCGACGTCGAGCCGCGCATCGCCTTCCGAGACGAACACGTCGAGCCCGTCGTGACCGGGGCAGCGGAGGTCGGCTCCGCCATCCTCATATGTCTTGAGCACCGTGCACTCGGCATCGACGATCTTGCTGTAGACGCTCGCAGCCTGGGCGCCGCCGCTGAGGGCGGCGACGGCTGCGAGGGTCAGCAGGGCTGATGCGATGCGCATGGTGGCCTTTCGGTCCGGACGGTTGCCGTCAGGCCAGCTTCGGCGCGATCTTCTTGCACGCCTCGACGAGGCCGTTCACCGCCGCGACCGACTTGTCGAACGCCTTCTGCTCGGAGCCGGTGAGCGAGATCTCGACGATCTTCTCCGCCCCGCCGGCGCCGATCAGCACCGGCACGCCGACATAGGTACCCTTGACGCCGTATTCGCCCTTGAGGAAGGCGGCGCAGGGCAGGATGCGCTTCTTGTCCTTGAGATAGCTCTCGGCCATCTCGATCGCCGAAGCCGCCGGAGCATAGAAGGCCGAACCGGTCTTCAGGAGCCCGACGATCTCGGCGCCGCCATCACGGGTGCGCTGGATGATCTGCTCGAGCTTTTCCTTGCTCATCCAGCCCATCTTGACGATGTCGGGGAGCGGGATGCCGGCGACGGTCGAGTAGCGCGGCAGCGGCACCATCGTGTCACCATGGCCGCCAAGCACGAACGCCGTGACGTCCTGAACCGAAACCTTGAGCTCGTCGGCGATGAAGTGACGGAAGCGCGCCGAGTCGAGCACGCCGGCCATGCCGACGACGCGGTTGGCCGGCAGGCCGGAGAACTTCTGCAGCGCCCACACCATCGCATCGAGCGGATTGGTGATGCAGATGACGAAGGCTTCCGGAGCATACTTGGCAATGCCGGCGCCCACCTGCTCCATCACCTTGAGGTTGATCTCGAGCAGGTCGTCACGGCTCATGCCGGGCTTGCGCGGCACGCCGGCGGTGACGATCACCACGTCGGCGCCGACGATATCCTTGTATTCCGAGGTTCCCTTGAGCGTCGCGTTGAAACCCTCGACCGGGCCGGACTGGCTGAGATCCAGTGCCTTGCCCTGCGGCACGCCGTCGACCACGTCGAACAGGATCACATCGCCCAGTTCTTTGGTTGCTGCGAGCAGCGCCAAAGTGCCGCCAATCTGTCCCGCACCGATCAGAGCGATCTTCTTGCGCGCCATCCACCGAACCCCGTTTTGCTTATGCTGGAAATTGCGCGCCCCTATTAACCCTAGAGGGTGACGGGGGCAAGTCAGCCGTAGGTCCTAGCGGCCCGATCTGCAGCAATTGCATGGCTGCACGGGTCGGATCAGCTGGCGGGCACCGCTTCGCCGCGATGCGCCGCCCCCAGATACTCGGCTGACTGCATCTCGATCAGCCGCGACACGCAGCGTGCAAACTCCGCTTTCGTCCTGTCGTCCTGCCCGAGTTCGTCGAGCGGCACGGCAAAGCTGGCCGCGAGCTTCGCCCCACGGTCGTACAGCGTATCGACGAGCAGGATGAAACGCTTGGCGGCGTTCGAGCGCAGCCGATCGAACTGCGGCACGTGGTCGATCATCACTGCTTCATAGGCATGGCTGAGCTTGAGGTAGTCGCGCGCGCCCAGCGGTTTATCGCACAAGTCCGTGAACTCGAAGCGCGCCGCGCCCATCGCTGCCCGCGGCACCGGTATCGTCCGCCCCAACGAGTGGAGTTCCGCCGGGTCGCCCGCCACCCCACCGGTGAGCTTCAGCCACAGCCGGTCCATCGCGGTATCCACCTCGGGGCCGACCCCGAACCGGTACACGGCCTCGCCCTCGAACTTCAGCCGGCGATAGTCTGTGGGACCATCGAGCTCGACGATCTCGGCATGCTGCTTCAGCTCGGCGATGAACGGCAGCACCAGTTGCCGGTTGAGGCCATTCTCGTAGAGATCGTCCGGCCGGGTGTTCGAGGTCGCAACGATCGTCACCCCGCCAGCGAACAGCTTGTCGAACAGCCGGCCCAGCAGCATCGCGTTGGTGATGTCCTGCACCTGGAACTCGTCGAGGCAGAGCAGCCGCACCTCCTCGAGCAACGGCTTCACCACCGCCGCCACCGGGTCGGCGCTCTCCGCCTTGCCCTTGCTGGCTTTGCGGAAGGCCGCGATGGCCTCGTGCATTTCGTCCATGAACTCATGGAAATGCACCCGGCGCTTCTTGTCCGTCGGCGCCAGCCCGTAGAACAGGTCCATCAGCATGGTCTTGCCGCGCCCGACCTGCCCGACGAGATAGGCGCCGCGCACCGGCGCCGGCGCGCCGAACAGGCCACCGAGGAACCCACGCGACGCCTGCTGCGCGCCGAGTTCGCTCGCCACGCGATCAAGCGCAGCCGCGGCCTTGAACTGCAATGGATCGGGCGTCAACGCGCCGCCCTGGGTCAGCGCGTTCAGTCGGTCGGTAACTGGTGTGCCCGCGTGCCCCCGCCGCTGGCGTGACATCACGGAGCGCGCTCAGCCAAAGTGGCTGCGGTTTGGCGGTTCGAGCGCGCGACCATTCGGAAGGCTATCCGACCATCGTGATGCCCTGGCCGCCTGCCAGGGTGCCGATGAACTGGCTGCCGCTATGGATCAGCGAAGCGATGATATCGCCGTTCTCGTCGAACAGCTGCACCTGGTTCCCCACCAGTTGCCAGCTCGCCACCACCTTGAGGCCGTTGAGCGCGCAGCCCGGCGTCGAGGCGCGGTAACGCGAGGTGCCGGATTTGGCTGTCTGGGTCAGGTTGAGCTTGCACTGCTCGGCGCCCGACACCACGGTCCAGCCCCCGAGCAGTTTTTCGACCGTCAGGCCGGTGGAGAGATCGCGGCCCGCCGCCTGCGGCACCGAGCCGAGCCGAGCGAACGAACCATCGGCGTTGGCGACCTGTGCCGGCTGCCCGATCTGTCCGGGCTGACCCGGCGTCAACGGCGCCGGCTGGGCCAGCGACGCCTGCTGCACGGTGCTGCCCGGCAGGGTGTTGAGATCGGAACTCGCCACCGACGAGTCCTGGATCGGCGCGATGGTCTCGGTCGCTGCGATGCTGGTCGTGGTCACGCCGCTCGAGGCGCAGCCGCTCACGAGGAGCGCCAGTGCACCTACTACGGCAATGGAAACGCCAGTGCGCTTCGAACTCATCATCGGCCCTGCTCCGCCAGATGGTTAAGAATTGGTGACCGGCGATACAGCCTGAACGGCAAAGCCGTCAACCGCCAAAGCCCCGCTTCCCCTATGCAGCGATTAATGTGGCGGAGTTAGGGAGCGGGCGCTTGCTGCCCCACGCTCCGACCGCTGCTACCGCTTCACCATCTCCGCCACGAGGGCCTCTGCGAGGAGCTTCCCATCCGCCGCCTCTTCCTCCGGCAACTCGATCGGAATGCCCTTGGGGCCGTACACCCCGGCGAGCCCCGGCAGGCCGTGTTCACCACCCTCCTTGGGATGGAAGCCATGCGCCTTCAGCGCCGCGATCAGCACGCGGGCAACGGATGGATCTTCGATCTCGGCAACGATCTCGTACAGCTTATGCGAACTCCCACCCGGAGCGTTTCCAGGAAAGTCGTGAGACTTTTCCGATTAGGAAACGCGACAAAACAAGGACTACGCGAACTCGCGCGTGACCATCATCTGCTTGATCTCGGCGATCGCCTTGGCCGGGTTCAACCCCTTCGGGCAGACCTTGGCGCAGTTCATGATGGTGTGGCAGCGATAGAGCTTGAACGGGTCCTCGAGGTTGTCGAGCCGCTCCTCGGTCGCCTCGTCGCGGCTGTCGATCAGCCAGCGATAGGCCTGCAGCAGCACCGCCGGCCCGAGATATTTCTCGCCGTTCCACCAATAGCTCGGACACGAGGTCGAGCAGCAGGCGCAGAGGATACATTCGTACAGGCCGTCGAGCTTGGCGCGATCGTCGCGGCTCTGCAGCCACTCCTTTTCCGGCGTCGGCGTCGTGGTCTTCAGCCACGGCTCGATCGAGCGGTGCTGGTCGTAGAAGGTGGTGAGATCGGGCACCAGGTCCTTGATCACCGGCATGTGCGGCAACGGATAGACGCTGATATGGCCGGCGAAATCGTCCATGCCCTTGGTGCAGGCCAGCGTGTTGGCGCCACCGATATTCATCGAGCACGAGCCGCAGATGCCCTCGCGGCAGGAGCGGCGCAACGTCAGCGTCGGGTCCACCTTGTTCTTGATCCACAGCAGGCCATCGAGAATCATCGGCCCGCAATCGTCGAGATCGACGAAATAAGTGTCGAGCCGCGGGTTCTCGCCGCTATCCGGATCGTAGCGGTAGACCCGATATTCCTTCAGCCGCGTCGCCCCCGCGGGTTTCGGCCAGGTCTTGCCCGGCATGATCCGCGAGTTCTTGGGGAGCGTCAGTTCAGCCATGTCTCAACCTACAACCTTGCACGTCTTCAGCGCCGCGGCCGACGTATTGGTCACCGCCATCACGTCATTGGCGCTCACATTGCCGATCACCGCGGGATCGAACAGTTTGCCCGGATCGGTCTGGGCATAGGTCGCCAGCTTCATCAACTCGGGCTTCAGCTTGCTCGACAATTCCTTGGCATAGCACTGGCAGCTTTCCGCCGTGGCGCCGGGCACCTTCGAGCAGGCATCGGCCACTGCCTGCGCATCCGCCGACAGCCCGCCGCAGCCGGTGAGCCAGAGCGTCGCGAAGGCCCCGGCGACGAGTCCGATGGCTTTCATGGGGATGACCGACATGGGCGAAGTCCTCAGTAGTTGGGCTTGCAGATCTGGTTCGATTTGGCAACATAGGTGTTATAGGCCGAGTATTGTCCCTCGGGCGGCGACTTGCCCTTCATCGAGGCGATCACCATCGCCATGAACTCGCTGTCGATCAGCGTCATCGCCGCATCGGCCTTGCACGAGCAGAGCGCATCGTCCGAAGCGATGCCCATGCAGGTCTTGTAGAAATCGGCCTTTTGCGCCTCGCTCGGCGGTGCCGCCTGTGCCCCACCGACCATCAGCCCCAGCGCTGCGAGCGCCACTATGAACGTCTTCATTCCAGCCCCGTTTCTCACCGCAATTCTTTGCGGATCATCAGTTTCAGACCCGACCAGATTTCGCTGACCGCGGCCACCTTGATATCGACCAGCCCGATCGGCAGCACCACCTCGCGGATCACGTCCTCGGTGATGTCGGTCGGCACTTTTGATGCCTTCTTCGGCCACGAAATCCAGATCACTCCGTCGCGGCTGATCGCCTCCATCAGCGGCCGGGCATTATCCTCGAGCACCCCGCGCGACGCGGTAAAGCCGTGCACGAAATCCCAGCCCGTGCTGCCGCGCCAAGCATCCCACCCGGTTTCGCGGACTTCGGCAAAGTCACGCGCCGACTTCAGTTCGCCCAGCTCATCCGGCAGCCCCAGAAACAGCACCCGCTGCCCATCCTTCAGCCCGAGCTTCTGCGGCAGAGGCGTGCCCGAATAGCCCGCTGCAACGGTCATTCGGCCACCCTGAAGAAACTGATCCGACCAGGATCCGCGAGGCTATCGCCGGAACCCGCACTATCTTGGACGCAGTTCTCAAATCGCATCGCAACATCGGGGCTCATCAAGACGTCACATGACGTCCGCAGTAACGCCCCTCCGGTGCCGAAGGGGTTAACCTGGGAGAGCTGCAACTTCCCAGCCGTCAGGCGAAACGTACCGACTTCGTCGTGGCCTTCAAGGTAGCTCCAGGACGCTGAGGTGACCTCGCCTCCCTTGCTGAAACAAAGACTTGAGCCATATCCCGCGTCCGGAAGCGTCTCGCTCATCCAGCATCCTAGGAGCGCCTCGCCGATTTCCTTCTCCGATGCGGGCCGAACCTCTGCGCCGATCGCCGACGAGCCGACCATCAAGGTCACAGCGAAGGCGGCGAGAAGATTCACCTCAGTACACTCTCGCCTTCGGCGCGATCTTCTTCAAACTGATCCCGCCCTCGCTTTCCGGCGTCAGCGGATCGACATGCACCGGGCGATAACCGAGCGTCACCTTGCCGGCGCCATCGATCCAGCTCAGGGTGTGCTTGCGCCACTCGACGTCGTCGCGGCTCGGGAAATCCTCGTGCGCGTGGGCGCCACGGCTTTCGTGCCGGGCTTCGGCCGAGACCACCGTGGTGGCGGCGCAGGCCATCAGGTTCTCGAGCTCCAGCGTCTCGACCAAGTCCGAGTTCCAGATCATCGAGCGATCCGAGACCTTGAGGTCACCGAGCTCGCCATAAAGTGCGGTGATGCGCTCGACACCCGACTTCAGCGATTCCGAGGTGCGGAACACCGCTGCGTCTTCCTGCATGATGCGCTGCATCTTGTCGCGCACCTGCGCCGTCGGCGAGCTGCCATTGGCATGGCGCAGCCGATCGAAGCGGGCGAGGATGCGCTCGTCTTCCGCCGCCCGGATCGCCGGCACCATCGCGCCCTTGTCCACCACCTTCGCTGCCCTGAGGGCGGCTGCCCGCCCGAACACCACGAGGTCGGTGAGCGAGTTCGAGCCGAGCCGGTTGGCGCCATGCACCGAGGCACAGGCCGCTTCGCCCGCCGCCATCAGCCCCGGCACAACGCGGTCCGGATCGGCTTCGGTCGGGTTCAGCACCTCGCCGTGATAGTTCGCGGGGATACCGCCCATGTTGTAGTGCACCGTCGGCAGCACCGGGATCGGCTCGCGTGTCAGGTCGACGCCGGCAAAGATCTTGGCGCTCTCGGTGATCCCCGGCAGGCGCTCGTGCAGGACCTTGGGGTCGAGATGGTCGAGATGCAGGAAGATGTGGTCCTTCTTCGGGCCGACCCCGCGACCCTCGCGGATCTCGATGGTCATGCAACGGCTGACCACGTCGCGGCTCGCCAGGTCCTTGGCGTTGGGCGCATAGCGCTCCATGAAGCGCTCGCCTTCGGAATTGGTGAGATAGCCGCCCTCGCCGCGGGCGCCTTCGGTGATCAGCACGCCCGCACCATAGACGCCGGTGGGATGGAACTGCACGAACTCCATGTCCTGCAGCGGCAGCCCGGCCCGCGCCACCATGCCGTTGCCGTCGCCGGTGCAGGTATGGGCAGAGGTCGCCGAGAAATACGAGCGGCCATAGCCGCCGGTCGCCAGCACCACCAGCTTGGCGCGGAAGCGATGGAGCGTGCCGTCATCGAGCTTCCAGGCCATCACGCCCTGGCAGGAACCGTCGGCGCCCATGATCAGGTCGAGCGCGAAATACTCGATGAAGAACTGCGCATTGTTCCTGAGCGACTGGCCATAGAGCGTGTGGAGAATGGCGTGCCCGGTGCGGTCGGCGGCGGCGCAGGTGCGTTGCACCGGCGGGCCATCGCCGAATTCCGTCATGTGGCCGCCGAACGGCCGCTGGTAGATCGTGCCCTTGTCGGTGCGCGAGAACGGCACGCCGTAATGCTCGAGCTCGTAGATAGCGGCCGGCGCCTCGCGCGCCAGGTACTCCATGGCGTCGTTGTCGCCCAGCCAGTCCGAGCCCTTGACGGTGTCGTACATGTGCCACTGCCAGCTGTCGGGGCCCATATTGCCCAGCGACGCGGCGATACCGCCTTGCGCCGCCACGGTGTGCGAGCGGGTGGGAAACACCTTGGTAATGCAGGCCGTGTTGAGCCCCTGCTCGGCCATGCCCAGCGTCGCGCGCAACCCGGCGCCGCCAGCACCGACGATGACCACGTCGAACTCGTGGTCGATGATCTCGTAAGCGGCCATGCGCACTAACCCCAGAAGACGAGCTTGGCGATGGCGCCCAGCGCCACCACGAAGAAGCAGCCGACGAACAGATTGTTGGCGAGCATCGCCCAGCCATGTTCGCCCTTGTCGAAATAATCCTCGATCGTGTCGCGCATGCCGTTGCGCATATGGATCGAGACGTTGACCACCAGCAGCGCCAGCCCGATCGCGACGAACGGGTTGCGCGCCAGTTCGATCATCTCGGCCGGCGCCCGGCTCGCGAGGCTGACCACGAACCAGATGATGAAGATCGAGAACACGATGTTGATCGCGCCGGAAATGCGCTGGGTGATGAAGTGACGCGTCGAGGCCTTGGCCTTGCCGTAGCGCGTCGCCGGGTTCTGGATCTCTGCCCGCGTGGGTTTGCCGAGAACGCTCATTTGAACCACACGAAGATTGCCCAGATGATCAGCGTCATGAGGATCGAGGCGCCGAGTTGGATCCGCACCGCCAGCTCGCGGCCGGCCGGATCCATTGCCCTCGCGGTATCCCAGACGAAGTGCCGGATGCCGCCGAACATGTGGTGGAACAGCACCCAGGTGTAACCGAACAGCACCAGCTGCCCGAGCCACATGCCGAACAGCCAGGTGACGAAATCGAAGAAGCCGCCGCCGATCGCCGCTCCCACCAGCCACAGCACCAACAACAGGGTGCCGCCATACAGCGCGATGCCGGTCGCGCGGTGCACGATCGACATCGTCATGGTGAGGGTAAAGCGGTAGATCGAAAGATGCGGCGAAAGCGGCCGTGAAGAAGGAGCCATGCTAGTCTCGCGCCTCGCCCGCCGGGAGAAGGCCGGGCGCTCCAGTTTGGAATGGTTCGAGACTTCTAGCGGCGCTTTGCGCCGAGGTCAAAGGCTCAGCTTATGCCGAGCATTGCACTTTGGTGCTGCTATGCGCCCAGCGCATTACCGGCGCGCCGGGCCCAGCACCTCCGGCGCGACCCGCAGCGCTTCGAGCGTGAGCAACAGGCTCAGCACTCGCTCGCTGCTGGGTCCGGACGCCACCGGGGTGGCGGACGAAAGCGTGGCGGAGGCGATCAGCCTTTGGCTGTCTTCCGCCAGGACATCCCGCACCAGGTTGCCATTCATCGCGAGGATCGCGACGGCAATGACCATTCCTGCTGCGAGTCTGCCCATCTCTTTCGTCCTTGTTGCGGGCGATCTCTGTATTCGAGATTTCCGCTGCTTGAGGAGACTTCTAGCTGCCGGCTGTTGGCCCTGCGCTGAAGCCGCTATTCACGATCGGTTCAGCAACGCATGATCTTTGTGCCGGTTCCCAAGGGAGAGACGACGTGAACGAAAAAGTACGGGTGCTCGGCGAACAGGTGCTGTCGGACAACTGGGGCCTGGTGAAGAAAACCACCATCGAGCTCAAACGCCGCAACGGCGAATGGCAGCGCCAGGTGCGCGAAACCTATGATCGCGGCGACGGCGCCGGGGTGCTGCTCTACAACCGCGCCCAACGCACCGTCATCCTCACCCGCCAGTTCCGCTTCCCGGTCTTCGCCCACGGTGAGGCGGGTTATCTGATCGAAGTGGTGGCGGGAAAACTCGACGGCGACCACCCGGTGACCACGGCCAGGAAGGAAGCCGAAGAAGAATCCGGCTACCGCGTCCACGATGTCGAACTGGTGATGAGCGCCTATATGAGCCCCGGCTCGGTCACCGAGAAGCTGTCGCTGTTTCTCGCCGAATACGACGCCGGCTCGAAAGTCTCCTCCGGCGGCGGCCTCGAGGATGAAGGCGAAGACATCGAAGTGCTGGAACTCGGCATCGACCAGGCGCTGCGCATGATCGAGACCGGCGAGATCGCCGACGCCAAGACCATCATGCTGTTGCAGCATGTACGGCTGAAGGGGATCTTGTAGCGCTTCCCCCCAACGGCACCTCCCCCTGGACGAGGAGGATGGGAGGGATGCACGGAGCCCGGCGCTAGCCGTGTTCAGTTGCTCGCGACCGCGAACGGATCCGCATCCACATCCAGCGTCGCATAGCCCTCGGGCAGCTTCACCGTGAACTCGGCCGCGGTCTCCCGCGGGTCGAGCATCAGCATCGACAGCATCTGCGCTTTGGCCAGCGACGGTGCTTGCCTCGCGCCACCGACCTGCGGCTGGCTGGCCAGCACCGCGAGCGGCAGCGCCAGCGCGACAAGTCCGGCGACGGCGACAATCAGCTTGATCTGCATTTCGGGACCTCAAACCTGGCGCATCCAGCGCGCTTGTTGTCCCCTTCTAGCCCGATTAGGCCGAACTCGCCTTGAACCCATCGTTCATGTTCGGTTTAGGCCAGGGGCGCGGCTAGCGCTCTCCTCGCAGCACCCTTGCCTCCCGCAGGTTGAGGTATGCCTTCGGCACCGGCTGGGCGAAATAATCCATGGTGAACTCCTCCCCCAGCTCCACCGCCCGTCCACAGCGCATCTGCCGGCCATCCGGATCGATCACCACCTTGGGGTCGGACGAATGGTTGATCAGCCCGTAGCTGGTCCGCAGCGGCCGCACCAGCAGCAGTTCGGGCGTCACCGCGTTCCACTCGAGCGTTTCGAGGACTTGGGGGAACCGCTCCCATTCGACCAGTTGCCCGTCGAGCTCCGCCAGGAGCTCCCCGGCCTTGCGTGCCCGGCTGCTGAACAGCCCGCGCCCGGCGATGGGGCTCGGCCCCACCACAGCATCGGCGACGGTCGGGATGAAGGCCCCGTCGCCGAGAAATACCTCGGTAAAGCTGTCGATATTGAGGTTCATCTTGCCGCCTCCTCGAGCAGTCCGCTGAGCTCTTCCGGCTTGTCGACCGGCACGTCGTGCCCGCATGCGACTTCGCGGACCGTCCACCCGGGCTGAGTGCGGAAACCATCCGCGATGCCCTGAAAGCCGTTCCAGCCGGTCGCCACGATATAGGTTCTGGTCGGCACCTTCTTGTAGGCGCCTGTGACCTTCAGTCGCTCGGTCAGCGTTGCGGTCGGCTGCGGCGTCGCCTTGCTGTCGACCCAGGCGCGATCGGCCTCGTCGAGATAGTCGCCCGGCGAGGATGCCGGCGCCTCGGTCAACTGCCCGCTGAGTTCCCAGCCGGGTGCGAAATCGGTGAAGCCCTGTCCGTCCTCGGGCACGAATGCATCGAGATAGACGATCGAGCGCACTTTGCTGCCGAGGCGCTCCACCGCCCCGGTCGCAACGATCCCACCATAGGAATGCGCCACCAGCACGATGTCCTCGAGATCGTTCCACAGCACTTCGTTGACGATGTCGTCGATGTGGGTGCTCAGCGTGATCGGCAGCCCGTTGAGATGCGAGCGCTCCGCGAGGCCGCTCAGGGTCGGGGCATGCACCTTGTGGCCGCGCGCCCGCAACCGGTCGATGACCCGCACCCACGACCAGCTTCCGGTCCAGGCCCCATGCACGATCACGAACGTCGCCATCCCTCATCCTCCAATGATTGCATTTTGCAAGTGATTGCGTTCTACAACCAATGATTGTATTTTGCAACCATGGAAAACCCCGATGCGTCTCCCCACCGTTCCGGCTGTCCGATCAATCTTGGCCTAGAGGTCTTCGGCGACAAATGGAGCCTGCTGATCGTCCGCGACATGATGTTCGCCGGAAAGCGACATTTCCGCGAGTTCCTCGCCTCCGACGAAGCCATCTCGACCAACATTCTCGCCGACCGGCTGGCAAAGCTGGTCGAGGCCGGCGTGCTGACGCGCGCCGACGATCCCGCCCACAAGCTGAAGGCGATCTATTCGCTGACCGAGATGGGGATCGAACTGTTGCCGATCGTTGCCGAGATCAGCCGCTGGAGCCGCAAATACCAGCCGGTCGACCCTGAGCTTGCCGCGACCGGCGAAGCTCGCGATCGCGGCGGGCCGGGCGCGGTTGCCGCCCAGATGGAAGCCCTGCGGCGGGTCCACCTGAACGGCGAAAATTAGGCGCTTCAGACGTTCTCCGTCGGAAGGCGCACCGGCTAGACGTACTCGACCAGTTTCTTGTCCGGATCGTAGGGTTGGTCGGAGACCACTTTGGTCACTGCCTGCCCGCAGACCATCTTCTTGTTCATTGCGTCATACGCATAGCTGGCAGAACCGTGCAGCACCCAGCCCTCGCTCAGCGCCTTGGTAACCTTGTGGCAGAAGGCGGAATCGTCCTCCCCCGAGAGGAACCGATAGATCAGCATGCACTACTCCTTTTGCTCGCCCTCTTTGCCCCGGGCGATTGAAATTGCGTCCAGTTACCGCTAATCCGCTGCGGTATGGATCGGTTTCCAGCATTTTTGCTCGACGGCTACAAGTCGTTCATGTCCGACCGCTACGACCCCGAACAGGGCCGTTACCGGGAATTGGCTGACCGGGGGCAATCCCCGACCACCATGATCATTGCGTGCTGCGACAGCCGCGCGGCGCCCGAGACCATCTTTTCGGCCGGGCCGGGCGAGATGTTCGTGTTGCGCAACGTCGCGAACCTGGTGCCGACGTTCCAGCCCGATGGTGGCCAGCACGGCACCTCGGCGGCCATCGAGTTCGCGGTCGCCGCGCTCGAGATCTCCAACATCGTGGTGATGGGCCATGGCCGCTGCGGTGGCATCAAGGCGGCGCTGGCTCCCGATGCCGGCCCCCTTGCACAGGGGGATTTCATCGGCAAGTGGATGGCCATGCTGGCGCCGGTCGCCGACGAGGTATCGAAATATACCCTGCTGACCAACAAGGAGCGCCAGACCATGCTGGAGCGCTTCTCGATCCGCAACTCGATCAACAACCTTCGCACCTTCCCCTACGTCAAGCGGCTGGAAGACGAAGGCAAGCTCGCCATTCACGGCGCCTGGTTCGACATCTCCACCGGCGAACTCTGGGTCATGAACGACGACGGCGATTTTTACCGGCCGGACGTCTGAGACTGGCGGGCAGATACGACGCCCGATCAGCGGCGCTTCCAGCAGTAGCGCATATCCGGCAGCCGGGCCTCGTTGCCGTCCCCGTTCGTCGCCTCCACCGACACGAACCCGTGCTTCTCGTAGAACGCCCGTGCCGCCGCGTTCGCGGTGAAACACCACAGGGTCAGCTCGGCATTTCGTGCCTTGGCGTTCGCCAGCAGCGCCGTGCCCACGCCAGCACGCCGAACATCCGGGTCGAGATAGAGCTGGGTAATCCAGCCCTCGTGTTCGGCCATGAAGCCGAGCAGTTGCCCGTCGCGTTCGGCCAATGTCACCTGCTGCTCGCCGATCAGCACCTCGCGCACGAACCACAAGTCCTCATCCGCCGTGTGCAGCTCGGGCAGGAAAGTCAGCACCGCTCGCGAGCGGCGGAACAGCGTGGCAATGGCGGACGCATCTGCGGCGACGGCTCGCCGAAGCATGATCATACCGGCTTCCGTCGCCGGAGCCGCGGCCCGAACACGTTGATCAGCAGACCGCCAAACACCAGCACGCTGCCGATGATCTCCACTTCGGTGATCGCCTCACCGAGAAACAGCGCAGCACCCGCAATCCCCGCCACCGGCACGAACAATGCGAACGGCGCCACCTGTCCGGTGTTGTAGCGGCTGAGCAGCCAGGCCCAGGCGCCGAAGCCGAACAAGGTCGCGATATAGGCCATGAAGGCGATCGAGCCGATCCCTTTGATCGTCAGGTGCGACAACGCCAGCGGGATGGCTCCCGGACCGTCCAGCAGCAGCGAGGCAAGCAGAAGCGGGATCGGCGGGATCAGCGCCGACCACACCACGAAACCCAGCATGTCGATCCGCCCGGCCGCCTTGCCGACCATGTTGCCGAGGCCCCAGCAACCGGCCGCCGCGATGGTCAGCAGCAGCGGCAGCAGCGCCGCCCCATCCAGCCGCTCGACTGCAATCACCCCGATCCCCACCAGGGCGACCGCGGCCCCGCCGAGCTGCGCGATTCCCGGCCGCTCGCCGAAGAACGCGAAGGCGAGAAAGATGGTGAAGAACACCTGCAGTTGGATCACCAGCGAACTCAGGCCGGCCGGCATGCCCAGTTTGATGGCGAGGAACAACAGTCCGAACTGGCCGACACCGATCGCGAGCCCGTAGCCCATCAGCAGCGGCCACCCCACCGCCGGCCGCTTGACGAAGAACACCGCCGGCAAGGCCGCAAACACGTAGCGCAGGGCCGTCAGCAACAGTGGCGCCACCTCGTCGACCCCCCAGCGGATGGCAATGAAGCTCAGCCCCCAGACCACTGCGACCGAGAGGGCGAGAACGATATGGCGGATGGGCATGAAGGTGATTTCCGAGGGCGGAAGGCCCGAAATCTGTCAGTCAGCATATCCTCCCCCGCGTGGGCGGGGGAGGCGAAAGCGCCAGAGGCGGGCAGGGTAGCGAAACTGCGCCTGGGGACGAGCGGGCGGCCCGTCAGGCCGCCTTCTGCTCCACCAGCCGCCGCTCGATCAGCGTCTCGAGGATCTGCACGGTGTTGAGCGCCGCGCCCTTCCTGAGGTTGTCGCTCACCACCCAGAGGCTCAGCCCGTTCTCGACCGTCACGTCCTCGCGGATCCGGCTCACATAGGTGTCATACTCGCCCGCTGCTTCCACCGGCGTGGCGTAGCCGCCGGCCTCGCGCTTGTCGATCACCGAGATCCCCGGCGCCTCGCGCAGAGCCTCGCGTGCTTCGTCGGCCGAGATCGGATTGGCGAACTCGAGGTTCACCGCCTCGGAGTGGCCGACGAACACCGGCACGCGCACGCAGGTGGCGGTGAGCTTGATCTTGGGGTCGAGGATCTTCTTGGTCTCGGCCACCATCTTCCACTCTTCCTTGGTGTAGCCATCCTCCATGAACACATCGATGTGCGGGATGACGTTGAAGGCGATCTGCTTGGAAAACTTCCTGGGCTCGGGCTTGTCGTTGACGAACACGCCCTTGGTCTGGTCCCAAAGCTCGTCGACGCCATCCTTGCCGGCGCCGGAAACGGACTGGTATGTCGCCACCACCACGCGCTTGATCGTCGCGAGGTCATGCAGCGGCTTCAGCGCCACCACCAGCTGCGCCGTCGAGCAGTTCGGGTTGGCGATGATGTTCTTGCGGTCGTTCTTCGCCATGTACTCGTCGAGCACATGCGCGTTGACCTCCGGCACCACCAGCGGCACATCGGCGTGGTAGCGCCAGAAGCTCGAGTTATCGACCACGATGCAACCGGTCTTGCCGATCTTTTCGCCATACTCCTTGGCGATGGCCGAGCCGGCGCTCATCAGCGCGAAATCGACGCCCGTGAAGTCGAAATGCTCGAGGTTCTGCACCTTGAGCCGCTTGTCGCCAAAACTGATCTCCTGGCCCTGCGAGCGGGCCGAGGCCAGTGCGATCACTTCCGAGGCGGGAAACTTCCGCTCGGCGAGGATGTTGAGCATTTCCCGGCCCACATTGCCTGTGGCCCCGACGACGGCGACGCGATAACCCATTTTGGAAAGTCCTCTTTGCCTTCATTTCCCCCGCGCTGGACCGGCTCGGTCCGCGGCACATGGCATCCGGCCGCTCCCCGGCGGGAGTTGCCCGGGGATCGGCTCAGGGGGTTTTGGTGGTTTTGGTCGCCGAGACAACGACACCACGAAGACCCGTGGTCTCCGCTTTGGTCATTGTGATGTGGTGGGTCTTGCGCATCCCGCAACCCGATCCTCTTGTCCGGCGCCGCGTTTCTACGCCGAAATCGCAAATAGTCAATCACCTATAGGAGATCGCCTACGCCTATCCTCCCCCGCGTGGCGGGCGAGGGGGACCATGCGCAGCATGGTGGAGGGGGCGGCCAAACCCACGGACATCCTTCGATCTATCCGCTGGTTCCGGCTGCGAGTTGGATCCCTGCTTTCGCAGGGATGACATCGAGTTTAGCTGCTGCAACTGGCTCCCCCTTGCATCGCCCGCGGAAAACCGCCATCCCCACCCCATGCAACATTATGACGTGATCATCCTCGGCGCCGGCGCCGCCGGCCTCATGGCCGGCATCGAAGCCGGCAAGCGCGGCCGCTCGGTGCTGGTGCTCGACCATGCCAAGAATGCCGGCGAAAAGATCCGCATCTCCGGCGGCGGGCGCTGCAACTTCACCAACATCAACGCCACGGTGAAAGCCGGCCGCGACCGCTTCCTCTCCAGCAACCCGCGCTATGCCTTCTCGGCCCTCTCCCGCTATACGCCGGAGCATTTCATCGCGCTGGTCGATCAATACGCCATCCCGTTCCACGAAAAGACCCTGGGCCAGCTGTTCTGCGACGGCTCGAGCCAGCAGATCGTCAACCTGCTGCTCAGCGAGCTGAAGAAGGCGCGCGGCACGCTGCTGCTTGACACCGAGATCGACAGCGTCAGCCACGCCGATGGCAGCTTCACCGTGATGACGGCGAGCGAGACGCTGATCGGAAAATCGCTGGTCGTCGCCACCGGCGGCAAGTCGATCCCCAAGATGGGCGCCACCGGCCTCGCCTATCAGCTTGCCACCCAGTTCGGCCTGAAGGTCACCGAGACCCGCCCGGCCCTGGTGCCGCTGACCTTCGAGCCGCGCATCCTCGAACGCCTCGCCCCGCTCTCGGGCATCGCCGTCGATCCCACCCGCATTTCGGTCGGCAAGAAGAGCTTCGACGAGGCCATGCTCTTCACCCATCGCGGCCTCAGCGGACCGGCGATCCTCCAGATCTCGAGCTACTGGCGCGAGGGCGACGCCATCGTCATCGACCTGTTCCCCAAGGGCGACCTCGGGGGCATCCTGCGCGAGGCGCGCAGTGCCACGCCCAAGCTGCAGCTGCAGACGGTGCTGTCGCAGCACCTCGCCAAGCGCCTCGCCCAGATGCTGGCCGAAGAGATCGGCATCACCACCATGCTGGGCGACATGAGCGACAAGAGCTTTCAGAAGATCGAGGACTCGCTTCGCCGCTGGACCATCAAGCCCACCGGCTCGGAAGGCTACCGCACCGCCGAAGTGACACTGGGAGGCATCGACACCGACGGCCTCGACTCGACCACCATGGAGGCGCGCTCGGTCCCGGGGCTCTTCTTCATCGGCGAAGCCGTCGACGTCACCGGCTGGCTCGGCGGCTACAATTTCCAGTGGGCCTGGGCCTCCGGCTGGGCCGCGGGACAGGTCGCTTGAACCTTATCGCCCACGTCGAAATCCCGGTGCGCGAGCTCGAGCGCGCCATGGCTTTCTACAGCGCCCTGTTCGGCATCGGCTTCGGCCAGATCGTCGAGCTGCACGCCAGCCGCATGGCCTGGTTCCCGTTCACTCCGGGAGCCGATGGCGCCAGCGGCGCGCTTGCCGAGGGCGAGGTCTATGTCCCGACCACCGACGGCGCCATCGTCTACTTCGCCGTCGAAGACGTCGACGCCGCCCTTGCCCGCGCCGGAAGGCTGGGCAGCACCATCCTGTTCCCCAAGACTTCCATCAGTGAGACCGGCTTCGTCGCCGAGATCACCGACTCCGAAGGCAATCGCCTCGCGCTCCAGTCACTGTGATCATCGCTGCTGCCGCCGGGCTGGGGTGATCAGCCGGGTTCCGCTTCCGCGAAGGTGATCCGGTTGCCCACCGGGTCGATGACCGTACATTCGAGCCCACCCCATTCCGGCCGCTCCAGCCCCGGCCGGTTGTTCTTGTAGCGCTTGGCCACGAGTTCGGCCTGCAGCTCCGCCACTCCGGTGCACTTCACCCGCACATGCACCCCGGGCGAGCCGTCGCCATGGTGCTCCGAAACATGCAGCACGATGCCATCGCGGCTGAGCTGCATGTAGAGCGGCAGCCCCGGCTCGAACCGATGCTCCCAATCCACCGCGAACCCCAGCCAGTCGACGTAGAACTCCCGCGCCTTCGCCTCATCGAACGAGCGCAGGATCGGCACCGTCTGCAGATAGTTGAGCGTCATCGTGTCCCCTCTTTCTCGCGGAAGTCATATGGCAGCGACGCTGTCCATCCGCTACCAATGGGTCAAATCGAGGGAGAACATCATGGCAGACAAGAAGATTCGCTGGGGCATCCTCAGCACCGCCAATATCGGACTGAAGAAGGTTACCCCGGCGATCATGAAGTCGCCGCTGAGCGAGGTGGTCGCCGTCGCCTCGCGAGACGTGGCGAAGGCCGAAGCCTACATCGCCGAGCTGGGCCTCACCGGCAAGGCCAGGGCGCATGGCAGCTACGAAGCGCTGTTCGCCGATCCGAATGTCGACGCCATCTACAACCCGCTGCCCAACCATCTGCACGTGCCGATGACGCTGGCGGCGGCGAAGGCCGGCAAGCACGTGCTGTGCGAAAAGCCGATCGCGCTCAACGCCAGCGAGGCCGAGCAGCTCCGCGAGCTGCCCAAGGATATCGTCTTCTACGAAGCCTTCATGGTCCGCTGGCATCCGCAATGGCAGCGCGCCCGCGAGATCGCCCGCTCGGGCGAACTGGGCGAACTGCGCGCCGTTCGTGGCGTCTTCACCTATTTCCTCACCGACCCCACCAATGTGCGCAACCAGGCCGATATCGGCGGCGGCGGCATCTACGATATCGGCTGCTATCCGATCACCGGCTCACGCTTCCTGTTCGACGCCGAGCCGAAGCGCGCCGTTTCGCTGGTCGACCGCGATCCCGTGATGCAGACCGACCGCCTCGCCTCGGTGATCCTCGATTTCGGCGGCGGCAGGCAGGCGAGCTTCGTCTGCTCCACCCAGTCGGTCGGCCACCAGTCGCTCGAACTGATCGGCACCAAGGGCCGGGTCGAACTGGTGATCCCGTTCAATGCTCCGGCCGATACCGCCACCGCCATCATCATCGACAACGGCTATTCGCCGGACGGCCATTTGAGCCGCCGCGAAATCATGCCGCCCTGCGACCAGTACACCGAACAGGCCAACGCCTTCTGCCGCGCCATCCTCGACAACAAGCCGCTCGAATGGGGCGTCGAGGACGCCATCAAGTCGATGAAGGTCATCGACGCGGTGTTCGAAAGCGAGAAGACCGGCGCCTGGGCCAACGTCTAGGCTCGATCTATCCAGGACGTCTCCCTCCCCCTTGCGGGGAGGGGACAGCGGTGGGGTGCGTTTCGCGCACCAGCTGAACTGCAAGCTCGTTGCCCTACCCCCGCACCTCCGGCCCCACCAGCCGCTCGACCAGCAGGCGGATCCCCGGCCCCACCTCGCCCAGGTCCCGCGCCTTCCGCTTGATCCCCCAGGCGGCATCGAGCAGCAGCCGGGTCAGCAGTTCGGGTTGTCCGACCCCCGCCCTCCGCAGTTCCTCTGCCACCATCGCGTCGATCGCGTCTTCGGTCGCCCGCACCTCGGGCCGCACCTTCTCGTGCTCGTCATAGAGCTCGTCGGCATGCGGCGATTCCCCCAGCAACCGGTCGATCGCCTCGTATTTCGCCGACAGCGCCGCCGCCAGCCGAGCCACCACCGTCCCCTCGCCGCGCAGCGCCGCGACGAACTGCTGGTGCAGCTCCGCCATCAACCCGGCGACGATCGCCTCGAACACCGCATTCTTGTCGGGGAAGTATTTGTAGAGCGTCGGCTTGGCGACTCGCGCCTCGGCCGCGATCGCCTCCATCGAGGTGGCGCGCAACCCCTGCCGCAGCATCAACCGCCGCGCCGCCGAAAGGATCTGCTCCTGCCTGTCGATTTCCGCCACGCTGATTTTTCCTTCGTCTCTATCTTGAACGAAATGAACGATATTCGTACATATCGTTCATTCACACGGAGGGATACCCCAAATGTCCGACCAGCCTGACCGCGTCCTCGTCACCGGCATTTCCGGCTTTCTCGGCGGCCACGTCGCCCTGCAACTGCTCGCGCAAGGCTATACCGTCCGTGGTTCGGTGCGCAGCCTCGAACGGGCCGAAAAAGTGAGGAAAACCCTCGCCGCCCACGGCGCCGACACCACGCGGCTCGAGTTCGTCGCCCTCGACCTGCTCGCCGACGCGGGCTGGGCCGAAGCGATGTCCGGTGTGCGCTACCTGCAGCACGTCGCCTCGCCCTTCGTGCTCGAAATGCCCAGGGACAGGAACGACCTGATCCGCCCGGCCGTCGAAGGCACCCGACGTGCCGTCACTGCCGCCTTCACCGCCGGCGTCGAGCGCGTCGTCGTCACCTCCTCGATCGCCGCCATCGCTTATGGCCACGATGATTACAGCCGCACCTTCACCACCGCCGACTGGACCAATACCGACAGTCCAAAAGTCAGCGCCTACGCCGAATCCAAGCTTCGTGCCGAGCGCGAAGCCTGGGCCGTCGCCCAGAGTTTCGGCGCCCGCGACCGCCTCGCCACCATCAATCCAGGGGCCATCCTCGGCCCGCTGCTCGATGACGATGTCGGCACCTCCGGCCTCCTGGTGCAGCGGCTGCTCAACGGCTCCATCCCCGCGGCTCCGAAGATGAACTTCTCCATCATCGATGTCCGCGATGTCGCCGCCGCTCAGGTTGCGGCCATGACCAGCCCTAGCGCCGGCGGCAAGCGTCACATCCTCGCCGACCGCGAGATGAGCCTGTTCGAACTCGGCACCGCGCTTCGCGCTGCCCTCCCCGAAGCCGCGACCCGGGTCCCGCGCTTCGAGATGCCCAACTGGATCGTCCGTCTGATCGGCCTGTTCGATCCGCAGATCGGCTCCAACACCGCGGAACTGGGCCATGTCAGGCGTGTCGACGGCAATAGCGGCCGGCTGCTGCTCGCCCGCCCGACTATCCCGGCCCCCGACGCCGCCGTCGCCACCGCCCGTAGCCTTGTCGCCCAGCGTCTCGTCGCCTGAAAAAAGGACTGGTCCTCGACGCCGGGATTGGCTAATAAGCGCGCCATCGAAGCGGGGCTGTAGCTCAGTTGGGAGAGCGCATCGTTCGCAATGATGAGGCCAGCGGTTCGATTCCGCTCAGCTCCACCACTTCGATCTCCCCGTCCGTAATGCTCCACTAACTCGCGCCGGCGCAGGCATTGTCGCGCCTGGCGCCCTCGACGGTTACACCGCCACGCACGACTCGCGGATCTGCAAACGCGGCGGGATGCGGATCACCTCCGGCGCCGCATCGTCGCCGGCGATCCGCGCCATGAGGCGCTCGGAGGCACGGGCGCTGATCGTCGCGATATCCTGATGCAGCGAGGTGATGCTCGGCGCCCAGCCCTCGGCAGGATGGAAGCCGTCGAAACTGATCACCGACACGTCGTGCGGCACCGAGAGCCCGATATTCTTTAGCCCCGCCATGGTGCCGAGCAATTGCGCGATATTGATGCAGGCGATCGCGGTCGGCGGCGCGCCGATATTCATCAGTTGCTGTACCGCCGTGAAGGCGTGGTCGAACTTGTAGCAGGAGCGCCGCACCAGATCGTCGCGCACTGAGACACCCGCTGCCGCCATGGTCTGGCAGAAACCATCGAAGCGCTCGTCCGACGGCGAAATCCCCGGGCGCCCGACGAGAAACGCGATGTCGCGATGCCCCAGCGTCAACAAGTGCCGGGTGACGAGCTGGGCTCCCAGGTGATTGTCGTCGGCCACCGCGTCGAAGCGGCTGCCGGGGATGACCCGGTCGACGAGCACCGCCGGCGTGCGGATTGCCGCAGCGAGCCGCACGGCATAGTCGGGGCCGTGGCTGGTCGGGGCGACGATGAGGCCGGCCACCCGGTGGGCGGAGAACAGTTCGATCTCGCGGAACTCGCGCTCGGGGTCATCTTCGTTGCTGGCGAACAGCATGTTGTAGCCGCGCCCCGACAGGGCCGACTGCATCGCCTTGGCGAGGTGAGCGGCCCAGGGCGTGGCGATATCGGGCACGATCAGACCCACCGTATCGGAAACCCCACGGCGGAGATTTCGCGCCACCGGATCGGGATGGTAGCCCGCCGCTTCCACCGCCGCCCAGACCCGCGCCCGGAGCTCCTCGCTGACCGGCGCGGTGCCGTTGAGCGTGGCCGACACCGTGGTGATGGACACATTGGCGATGCGCGCGACGTCGCGAATTGTGGGCATGCGGCACTCCGAACCTTGCTCTTTCAACCCCACACAAAACGTTTCGTCAACGTTGGGCGGCCCTATGCCAGCAGGAATCGGTGCGATTGCGGGCCCGCTCGATCTCCGCCTTCGACCTAAGGGGACTTGCGCATCAGTCTGGCCGAGGCTAGACACAAAACGTTACGCGTTCAAGGAATCGATATTCCACTGAACAATACGCCGGATACGACTCACAGGTCGCGTAACGTTTTGTGCCGCCGAACCGGGCGGTTGGGAGGGAAGCTCATGAGACTGAAATCACTGGCCATAGCGGGCCTTGCCGCCGCGTTGATGGCAAGCACCTTCGGCGCCACTGCCGAGGAGGTGCTGCGACTGCGCATGAATGGCGACATCAACTCGGTCGATCCGATCGCCACGACCAATTTCACCATCCGCAACAGCGCCTACCTGATCTACGACACGCTGTTCGCGCTCGATGCCAATTTCCAGGTACAGCCGCAGATGGCCGAGGGCGTCGCCATCTCGGATGACCAGCTGACCTACACCATCACCCTGCGCGACGGACTGAAGTTCCACGATGGCGCCGCCGTCACCGCCGCCGACGCCGTGGCTTCGCTCGAGCGCTGGGGCAAGGTCGACGGGCTGGGCAAGATCCTGTTCTCCAAGCACGAGTCGCTGACGGCCAGCGACGACAAGACCATCGTGCTCAAGATGAAGGAGCCCTGGGCTCAGGTGCTGCCGGCGCTGGGCAAGATCTCGTCCAACGTGCCGTTCATCATGCCGGCCCGCCTTGCCGCCAACGATCCGACCACGCCGGTGACCGAAGCCATCGGCTCCGGGCCCTTCCGCATGGTGGCCGAGGAATGGGTGCCGGGCAGCGTCGCGGTCTACGAGAAATTCGCCGACTACGTGCCGCGCTCGGAGCCCGCCAGCATGGCGGCCGGCGGCAAGGTCGCCAAATTCGACCGCATCGAAATCCGCTACATCCCCGACTCGTCGCAGGCCGTGGACGCCCTGCTCAACGGTGAGATCGACTGGATCGAAGACGTCGCCGCCGACCTGATCCCGCTGTTCGAAGGTAGCGAAACTGCCTATGTCTTTGCCAACCCGCAGGCCGGCAACAGCCTGCAACTGGTGGTCAACCACCTGAACCCACCCTTCGACAACCCGAAGGTGCGTGAGGCGCTGCAATGGGCGCTCGAGCCGACGCCGTTCATGCAGGCGATCTTCGGCGAGCAGACCCAGCTCTACCAGGTCTGTGTCGCCATCTTCTTCTGCGGCTCGCCTTACGAGAGCACGGTCAATACCGACCGCATCATGACCCGCGATCCGGCCAAGGCGAAGGCCCTGCTGGCCGAAGCCGGCTATGACGGCACCCCGGTATTCCTGCCGCACGTCACCGATATCCCGTTCCACGACCACGCTTACTCGGTGCTCAAGCCCATGCTCGAGGAAGCCGGTTTCGTGGTGGACGAGCAGATGACCGACTGGGCCTCCGTATCGACCCGCCGCGCCAGCAAAGAGCCCGTAGACAAAGGCGGCTGGAACCTGTTCTTCACCGGCTGGGGCTTTGTCGACCAGTCCAACCCGATGACCAACGTCTATGTCGCCGGCGCCGGCCTCGACGGCTGGTTCGGCTGGGCCGATTCGGCCGAACTGCGCGAACTGCGCACCAGGTTCGCCGCGACCTCCGACCCGGTCGAGCAGAAGGCACTGGCCGATGAGATGCAGAGCGTCGCCTATGACCTCGTGCCGTTCGTGCCGCTTGGCCAGGCGTCGCTCGCCCAGGGCGTCGCGTCCAACCTCGAAGGCTTCATCGACAGCCCGGTGCCGTTCTTCTGGAATGTGAGCCGCAAGCAGTAAGCTGGCTCTCAGCCGCCCGGACCGGTTCCGGGCGGCCACTGCCTGGGAGGTCGTTCGTGTTCGCCTATCTTGCTGGCCGGGTGCTCTCGGCCATCCCCATTCTGCTGCTGGTCGCCATCTTCATCTTTTCGCTGGTCAACCTGACACCGGGCGATCCGGCCTTGCTGATTGCCGGCGACAACGCCACGCCGGCGCAGGTGGAGCAGATCCGCGAGCGACTGCACCTCAACGAGCCGCTGCCGGCGCGCTTCGCCATCTGGGCGGGCAACGCGCTGCAGCTCGACCTCGGCACCTCGATCTATTCCGGCCAGCCGGTAACGAAACTGATTGCCCAGCGCATCGAGCCGACCTTCGTCCTTGCGGCGGTGACCATCATCATCACCGTGCTCCTGGCCGTGCCGCTCGGCGTCATCGCCGCCTGGAAGGCCAATAGCTGGATTGATCGCGCCATCATGGGCTTTGCGGTGCTCGGCTTTTCAGTGCCGGTTTTCGTCATCGGCTACCTGCTCGCCTATGTGTTTTCGGTGAACCTCAAGTGGTTTCCGGTTCAGGGCTACAGCCCGCTCGCCGATGGGCCGCTCGACACACTGCGCAGCGTGCTGCTGCCGGCGGTGGCCCTGGCCCTGGTCTTCGCCGCGCTGATCGCCCGCGTCACCCGCGCCGCCATGCTCGAAGTGCTCACCGAGAACCATATCCGCACAGCGCGCGCCAAGGGACTGGCGACGCCGCGCATCCTGATCGTCCACGCGCTCAAGAACGCCGGTGTGCCGGTGGTGACGGTCATCGGCATCGGCATCGCCACCCTGGTCGGCGGCGTGGTGGTGACGGAATCGGTGTTCAACATTCCCGGCATCGGCCGCCTCACCGTCGATGCCATTACCCGGCGCGACTATCCGATCGTCCAGGGGGTGATCCTGTTTTTCGCCGCCGTGCTGATCGTCATCAACATCCTGGTCGACATGAGCTACGCCCTGCTCGACCCCCGCGTGCGGGGCTAGCGCCATGAGCCTAACCGATGCAGCCCACCCGGCTCCCACCGCCGCCCTGTCGCGTGCACTGAACTATGCCCGCCGCAACCCAGCGACAGCGATCTGCTGCGCACTGCTGCTCGGCTTCGTGCTGATTGCCATTTTCGCGCCATTGCTTGCCGGCGATCCGTTGAGGATCGACCCGGCGCAGCGCCTCAAACCTCCGAGCGACACCGCGATCTGGGGCCGCGACCACCTCGGCCGCGACGTCTATGCCCGCGCCGTCTACGGCACGCGGGTATCGATGCTGGTCGGCTTCTCGGTCGCTGTCCTCGTGACCATCCTCGGCGTCGCCATCGGCATCTATGCCGGCCTGAGCCATATCGGCGGCGCCGTGGTGATGCGCCTGACTGACGCGATGATGGCTATCCCGGCGGTCCTCCTCGCCATCGCCTTCGCCTCGCTCATGAATGCCGGGCTGCTGACGGTGATCATCGCCATCACCATTCCCGAGGTGCCCCGCATGGTGCGGCTGGTGCGCTCGGTGGTGCTGGGCGTGCGGCAGCAACTGCATGTCACCGCCGCCATCTCGATCGGCACCTCCGGCCTGCCGCTGGTCTGGCGCCATATCCTGCCCAACACGCTGGGGCCGGTACTGGTGCAGGCGACCTATGCCTGCGCCTCGGCGATCATCGCTTCGGCCGTCCTCAGCTTTCTCGGCGTCGGGCTGTCGCCCGAGGTGCCGAGCTGGGGTGGCATGATGGCCGACGCGCGCCAGCAGTTCCGCATCCACCCGGTGCTGATGCTCTATCCCGGCGTGCTGCTGTCGCTGCTGGTGCTGGCGGTCAACATCCTCGGCGACCGGTTGAGCGACGCGCTCGACCCGCGCAAGGCGCGGAGGTCGAGCCTGTGAGCACGGTCATCGACGTCGAGAACCTGAGCCTCGAGTTCCGCAACGGCGAGCAGCGCGTCCATGCGCTCGATCAGGTGTCGTTCTCGGTGGCGCGCGGCGAGACGCTGAGCCTGGTCGGGGAAAGCGGCTGCGGCAAAAGCGTGACCGCCATGGCCATCATGGGGCTGCTGCCCAGGGCCACTGCCCGCATCACCTCCGGTCACGTCCGCATGGCCGGCACCGATCTGATCGGCCTGCCGGAACGGCAGTTGCGGCAGATTCGCGGCAACCGCATCGGCATGGTGTTCCAGGACCCGATGACCTCGCTCAACCCCGTCCACACCATCGGCATGCAGATTGCCGAGGCGGTGCGGCGGCATAAGCAGGTGAGCCACGCCGAGGCGATGCAGCGAGCCCGGCAGATGCTGGACCTGGTTCGCATCCCCGACGCCGGCAACCGGCTGACCTCCTACCCGCATGAACTGTCGGGCGGCCAGCGGCAGCGCGTGATGATCGCCATGGCGCTGGTCTGCGATCCCCAGTTGCTGATCGCCGACGAGCCGACCACGGCGCTCGACGTGACGGTGCAGGCGCAGATTCTCGAACTGATCGCCGATCTCAAGGCCGAACTGGGAATGAGCGTGCTGCTGATCACTCACGATCTCGGGGTGGTGGCCTCGACCGCCGATCGGATGATGGTGATGTATGCCGGCCGCATCGTCGAGGAAGGCCCGGTGGAGCGCATCTTCGCCCGGCCGTCGCATGGCTACGCCGCCGCCCTGCTCCGCTCCCTGCCCGGCCACGGCACCGGCCGCCGCGGCACGCTCACCGAGATCGCCGGCACGGTCCCACGACTCGATCGACCGATCGCAGGTTGCGCCTATGCCCCGCGCTGCGGCTTCGCCGAACCCGGATGCAGCGCATCGCTGCCACCGGCTCCAGAGGTGGAGGACGGCCACCGTTCAGCCTGTATCCGCGAGGCGGCGGTGTTCGACGCCATGCGTGACAATCCCATCGTGAGGAGCTGGAGATGAGCGCGTTGCTGAGTCTCAGCCATGTCGGCAAGGACTATCCGCTGACGAAGCGCGGCCCGTTCCAGCCCCGCCGCACGCTGCGCGCCGTCGACGACGTCTCGCTCGAGGTCGCCAAAGGCGAAACCCTGGGTCTCGTCGGCGAAAGCGGTTGCGGCAAGTCCTCGCTCGCCCGCCTCATCATGCAGCTCGAAGCCCCGAGCCGCGGCAGCGTTTCGCTCGACGGCACCGACCTCGCCAAGCTGGGCAAGTCGGCGCTGAAGCGGGCCCGCCGCGATTTCCAGATCATCTTCCAGGATCCCTACGCCTCGCTGAACCCGCGAATGAAAGCGCGCGCCATCATCGCCGAGGCGCTGCACAATTATCGCCTGGGGACACCCGCCGAGATCGCAGCGCGCGTGGAGGAACTGGCGCAGCAGGTGGGGCTTGGCGCGCACCTGCTCGACCGCTTCCCACACGAACTGTCGGGCGGCCAGTGCCAGCGCATCGGCATTGCCCGCGCCATCGCGCTGAAGCCGCGGCTGATCGTGGCCGACGAGGCCGTCTCGGCGCTCGACGTGTCGATCCAGGCGCAGATCCTCAACCTGATCATCCGGCTGCAGGCGGAACTAGGACTGACCCTGATCTTCGTCTCGCACGACATGTCGGTGATCGCCCATGTCGCCGACCGTGTCGCCGTGATGTATCTGGGCCGCATCGTCGAGCTGGGCGACACCGAGACGGTATTCTCCCACGCCATCCATCCCTACACCCGCACCCTCCTGGCGGCGGTGCCGACTCCCACGCCGGCCGCCCGTGGCAAGCGGAGCGCCCCGGCCGGCGAGATGCCCAGCCCGCTGTCGCCGCCCTCCGGTTGTCATTTCCGCACCCGCTGTGCCCACGCCACGGCGCTGTGTGCCGACCAGGTGCCGGCGCGGCGCGAGGTCGGCGGCCGCGCTGTCGCCTGCCATCACGCCGAAGCCCTTTACCAGCTTAAAGACGCATCCGAGGTCGTACATGCCTGAGCCGCTCGTTCTTCTCCCCGGGCTGCAATCCGACCATCGATCCTGGGTCAACCAGACCCGCTATTTCGAGGGGCTGCGGCCGGTGCTCGTTCCGCAGCGGCACCAGCATTGCGACACGATCGGTGCCATGGCGGAGCGCGTGCTGGAGCAATTGCCGCCGCGCTTCCACCTCGCGGCCTGGTCGATGGGCGGCTACATCGCCTTCCAGCTGCTGCCGCAACTCGCCGGCCGCCTGCTGAGCCTGACGCTGATCTCGACGTCAGCCCGGCCGGAAGACCCGGCCAGCACGGCGCGACGCATGGAGATCCTCGAATTGGCGGAACGCCAGGGCATGGCGATTGCCAACCCCAGGACGATGTCGCAGGCTTGTCTCGATTTCGAAGCCATCCATGCAGATATCCGCGCCGGGCTGCGCGATGCCTCGGTGGAACTGGGTTTCGAAGCCTACCGGGGTCAGCAGCATGCGATCATCAACCGCCCGGACTCCCGGCCGATGCTGCGGCTGATCGACTGCCCGACGCTGGTGATCGTCGGCGACAGCGACAGCGTGACCCCGCCTGAATGCGCCCGCGAGATCCACCACGGCGTGCCGGGCTCGCGCCTCGTCATGGTCGAGCGATGCGGCCATTGCGCGCCACTCGAGTACCCCGGGCTGGTCAACGACCTGCTGGACGAGTGGTGCCGTTCCCATGACCACTCGGCGAGGCCGGTACCGCAGGCTCAGATGCACTAGGTGGGTTACCCGCCAGCGGTCCTTGCCGCGCCGCCGCGTCGCGGCAGACCGACTACTTTAGGCCCTTTTCGCTGATGCTCTTGTCGGCTCGGACCACCGGGCCCTCGAGCAGCGGTGTCGCGAGGTCCGCCGCAGCACCGAGCGTCGTGCCGGTGCGCACCACATACTGGTTGTTGCAGTCACCGCCGACCTTCCGCGGCGGGGTGACCACCGTCCAGCCGCCGGTGGAACTGGGCGGGATTTCGTTGCCCCAGCGGTCGATGCACATCCATTCGCCGTCCTTGGTCACGTAGATGGTGCCACTCTGGAAGGCCATGGCATGGCCGGTGAGCACGGTAATGGCGATGGCGGAAAGCGCGATGACAGCGGCACGACGCATGGCAATTCTCCCGGACTAAACTATTGATTGGATATAGATATCCTGAGCGCGGGCGGCTGAACCGCAACTGAATGTATCCACCGGGTTTCCGTCAGCTTCGCGCACCCCGTTGACAACGCGGCACGCATCGCGCTGATATGTGGGATCGATCTCATGTCGAGTTCCCATGGCGACGATTACCGATGTGTCGAAGCGGGCCGGCGTTTCCCGATCCACCGTGTCGCGGTTGATCGCCGGCAATGGCTATGTCTCGGACGAGGCCCGCAAGGCCGTCGAGGCGGCCATCCAGGAACTCGGCTATCGCCCCAATACCATGGCGAGGGGGCTGCGCTCCAACCGTTCCGATATCATCGGCGGCGTCGTCGTCAACGTCTCCAGTCCGTTCTATGCGCAGATGATCGGCGGCATGCAGGAAACGGCGCGCAGCGCCGGCAAGAGCATCATCGTCGCCTCCGGCTACGCCGATCGCGAAGAGGAGGCGCGCGCCATCATCGAGCTGCTCGATCGCGCCTGCGACGGGTTGATCCTCTATCTCGAGAACGCCCTGCGCGACGACGTGCTGGAGATCGTCGCCCGCTCGAAGACGCCCGTCGTCACCGTCGGCGGCAACGAGTGCCCGCCGGCACGCGCCCGGGTCACCATCGACAATGCCTCGGGCGCTGCCGCCGGCATGCGGCTGCTGCTCGACAAAGGACATCGCCGGATCGCCTACCTGTCGGGCGGCACCATCTACCGCGATACCCATGAACGGCTCAGCGGCATCGACGCGGCTTTGGCGGGCTTCGGTCTCTCCCGCAACGACATCCACGTCGAGCACGGTAGTTTCTCCGAGACCTTCGGCCATGAGGCGACGGCGCGCCTGCTGATCGAGCGCCCCGACATCACGGCCATCTTCGCCGGCGACGACGACGTCGCGGCCGGTGCGCTGCTGGCGCTGAAAGCCGCCGGCAAGCGCGTCCCCGAGGACGTCTCGCTGCTCGGCTTCGACGACAATTTCCACGCCCGCCACCTGACCCCCGGCCTCACCACGGTGCGCCAGCCGGTGGACGAGGCCGGGCGCGCCGCCACGCGGCTGCTGCTCGCCATCCTCGACGGCGAGCCGGTGGCCCCCGTCATCACCATCCCCACCGAACTGATCCTGCGCCACAGCGTCGGCCCGGTCCGGGGCCTTTCGCCGACGTCACGCCATGTTGCGCCGGCGCTGACTGCCAGCTGACCAAAGTCGGATCTGGCAAGGTCCCGCGACCTTTCCCGATCTCGCGACTGACCCGACTACGCCTCAGGAGCTATTCGACTGCAAACGGCCGATCGATATGGGATCGATCTCACAGGGAGAGACAAAGCCATGCACCGACTGCGTTTACTGACCCTTCTTGCCACCACGGCGCTCGCCGGCGCTGCCCTGGCGACCACCGCCGAGGCCGAGGTGATCATTCGCATCGCCCCGGTTCATACCGACGCGCATGTAGCGAACTACAACCTCTACAACCTCACCGGTCCGCACGCCTATGTGCAGGATTTCGCCTACGAGCCGTTGTGGATCGACAATGTCTGGCACCCGGACAACGACTTCCCCGCCCTCGCCGCGTCCTACGAAGTCGGCGCCGACCTGAAGAGCGTCACCTACCACCTGCGTGAGGGCGTCAAGTGGTCCGACGGCGAACCGTTCACCGCCGCCGACGTGGTCTTCACCTTCAACTACGCCAAGGCACACCTCGATTTCCCCGTCGGCTACGACATCTACAGCGCCGAAAAGGATACCGGTTCGATCGTCGACGTGGTGGCGGTCGACGACCACACTGTCCGCTTCGAGCTGAAAAACGCCGACTCGCTGGCGCGGCTCAATATCGGCCCGGTCTTTCCGCTGCCCGAGCACATCTGGAAGGATGTCGCCGACCCGGTGAACTACGCCAACCCCAAAGTGGTGGCGACGGGTCCCTTCACCGAGGTGCGCGACTTCTCGCGTAACGCCTTCAAGCTCTGCAAGAACCCGCTCTACCGTGACGCCGCCGAGGTGAAGATCGACTGCATCGAATACCCGCAGTTGAGCGACAACCTGCAGGTCATCGCCGCCATCACCAATGGCGATCTCGACTGGGCCACCGACGGCATCACCGATCCCGAGATCACCTATGCATCCAAGAGTCCCGACAACCACTACTGGCTGCCGCCCGATGCCGGCACGAACCTCCAGCTCAACACCACCAAGGCGCCGTTCAACAACCTCGAGTTCAGGAAGGCCATGTCGATGGCCATCGACCGCGGCACGCTGGTCGATATCGCCACGTTCGGGCTCACCACGCCGGCCGAATATCCGATCGGCGAGGGCATGTTCTACAAGGACTGGATCGATACCGCGGCGCTGGCGCCCTACCAGTACCTGATGGAGTACAATCCGGAGGCGGCCAAGAAAGTCCTCGATGACGCCGGCTTCGTCGACAAGGATGGCGATGGCTGGCGCGACAACCCCGACGGCACGCCGATCGCCTTCAAGATGGCGGTGCCGGCCGGCTGGGACGACTGGGTCAACACGCTGCAGACCGTCTCGGAGAACCTCCAGGACATCGGCATCAACGGCGCAATGGAGACGCCCGAGGAAGGCGCCTGGTTCGACAACATCCCGACCGGCAATTTCGACGTCTACATCATGTGGACGAACCTGAGCTCGACCCCCTGGTTCACCTATTATTCGATGTTCAATCCGCGCTCGATGGTGCCCGGCACGCTCAACGAGCAGGCCATGCACCAGATGAAGATCCCGGGCATCGAGGCCGATCTCGCTGCCATCAGCGCCACCGCCGACGTCGCCGTGCAGAAAGAGAAGATCACCTCCGTCATGAAGCAGGTGGCCGAGAACCTGCCGGTGATCACGCTGTTCTCCAACCCCGCCTGGTACGAGTATTCGACCCGCAACTTCACCGGCTGGCCCGACGAGTCCAACGCCTGGGCCCGCCCCAACAACCCCGCCGGCATCCACGAACGGGTCAAGGTGCTGCTGAGCCTGACGCCGGTGGCGAAGTGAGGCGACCCTGATGGTTGGGCCGTCACAGTGCCATCGATCTGCGTCCCCTCGCCCCTCAGGGGAGAGGGCAAGCGAAGCTTCGAGCGACGCGAGTTAGCGAAGCTAGGGTGAGGGGTGCAGCCTTTCCGCGCTCTCTGGCTACCGGCACGCACCGTGCGATGCTGAACCAGAGAGCGGGCTGCGCCTCTGAACCCCTCACCCGGCGCTGCGCGCCGACCTCTCCCCCTCAGGGGAGAGGTGATCCCGGGGGACAAGGACAGCAAACGATGGCATTCCTTCTACGCAGGCTAGGCTTCTATTTCGGGGCGTTCTTCGTCGCGATCACCCTCAACTTCCTGATCCCCCGACTGATGCCGGGCGATCCGGCGACCCGCATCCTGTTGTCGCTGCGCGGCAAGCTCAGGCCCGACCAGATCGATGCCATCCGCAAGACCTACGGCTTCGAGGGCTCGCTGTGGGACCAGTACCTGCAATATCTGTGGCGCCTGGCGCATTTCGATTTCGGCACTTCGACCGTCAACTTCCCCGAGCCGACGGCGAGCCTGTTGTTCTACGCCGCCGGCTGGACGCTGTTCCTCGTCGGCGCCGCCACCGCGCTGTCCTTCGGCATCGGCATCACCATGGGCATCTGGTCGGCGTGGCGGCGCGGTGGTTTTTTCGACACCTTCTTCACCCCGATCAACGTGATGCTCAACGCCTTTACCCCGGCCGTCGTGGCGCTGCTGCTCTGGTACGCCTTCACCATGCAGTGGGCGATCTTCCCGCTCGGCCGCGCCCACGAGATGAACCTCACCCCCGGCTTCGACCTCGAGACCGTGCTGAGCATCGCCTGGCATGCCGTACTGCCGGTCGCCTCGATCGTCATCGTCAGCTTCGGCGCCTGGCACCTGGGCATGCGCAACACCATGATCAACCTGCTCAACGAGGATTTCGTGCTCCTCGCCAAGGCCAAGGGCCTCTCCGATCGCCGCATTCGCAACCGCTACGTGGCGCGCAACGCCATCCTGCCGCAGATCACCTCGCTGGCTCTGTCGATCGGTTACGTGCTGGGCGGCGCCTTCATCACCGAGGTGGTGTTCAACTATCCCGGCCTCGGCAAGTTCACCCTCAACGCCATTCAGACCCGCGACTATTCCTTCATCCAGGCGCAATTGATCCTGCTCACCATGAGCGTGCTGATCGCCAACCTCGCCTCCGACGTCCTCAACGTCATCCTCGACCCGCGTCTGCGGTCGGCCGGGAGGGCATGATGACCGACATTCTCCCCGCCATCGCCACCACCGCACCGCGCGCCGAACTCACTGCGCCGACCCAGCGCGAGCTGATGGCCGAGCTCGGGGTCCGGCCGCGCTCCCGCTTCCTCGCGAGGCTACCCGGCTGGGCGCAGCTCTTCGTCACCAACAAGAAGGGCATGGTCGGGCTCGCCATCCTCGCCATCTTCGTGCTGCTCGCTTTGCTGGCGCCGCTGATCACTCCCTACGATCCCTATCGGCGCGCTGGCAAACCGCATGTGCAGCCGGGGGTCGAGCACTTTCTCGGCACTTCGCGCCAGGGCAAGGACAATTTCAGCCAGCTGCTCGAAGGTAGTCGCGCCAGCCTCACGGTCGGCTTCATCGCTGGTTTCTCCGCCACCCTGATCGGCCTCGCGGTCGGCATCTCGGCCGGCTATTTCGGCGGCAAGACCGACGAGGTGCTGACCTTCTTCGTCAATGTCTCGCTGGTGCTGCCGGCGCTGCCGCTGATCATCGTGCTCGCCAGCTTCATCGAGGAGGCGTCGCCGACCGTAATCGGCCTGGTGCTTGCCTTGACCGGCTGGGGCTGGAGTGCGCGCACCATCCGCACCCAGACCCTGGCGCTCAAGAGCCGCGAGTTCGTACTCGCCGCCGAACTGATGGGCGAGAAGAAATGGCGGATCATCGTGCGCGAGATTCTGCCCAATATGAGCTCGTTCGTGGTCGGCGGCTTCGTGCTGGCCACCATTTACGGCATTCTCGCCGAGGCGGCGCTCGAGTTCATCGGGCTGGGCAGCCCCAACTCGGTGACCTGGGGCACCATGCTGTACTGGGCCATGCGGGCGCAGGCGCTGCAGACCGGCGCCTGGTTCGAGATCTGGCCACCCGCCATCGCCATCATGCTGACCGGCGCGGCGCTGGTGATGGTCAACTTCGCCGTCGACGAGATCACCAACCCGCAGCTCGCCGCCACCCGGCGCATCGGCCCCATCCGCCGCTTCCTCCGCCGCCGCAACCGGAGTGTGGATTTTGTCTGACGCACCCCTGATCGAGGTCCGTAACCTCACCGTCGACTATGTCGGCGCCAACACCGTGTCGCGTGCCGTCAACGGCATCGACTTCGACATCCGCCCCGGCGAAGCCTTCGGGCTCGCCGGCGAGAGCGGCTGCGGCAAATCCACCGTCGCCTTTGCGCTCGCCCGCCTCAGCCGCCTGCCCGGCCTCGTTTCCGGCGGCGCCGTCCGCTTCATGGGCGAGGATGTGCTGAGCTTTTCCGCCGAGCGGCTGCGCCGCTACCGCTGGAGCGAGGTCAGCTTCGTCTTCCAGTCGGCGATGAATGCCCTGAACCCGGTGATCAAGGTGTCCGAGCAGATCGAGGACGCCATTCTGGCGCATCGCCCGAGGGCCAGCCGCGCCGAGACCCTCGCCCGGGCCGCCGAACTGTTCGAGCTGGTCGGCATCAGCCCGCGCCGCCTCGACGACTATCCGCACCAGTTTTCCGGCGGCATGCGCCAGCGTATCTGCATCGCCATGGCGCTGGCCCTCGAGCCCAAGCTGATCATCATGGATGAGCCCACCACCGCGCTCGATGTGGTGGTGCAGCGCGACATCATCGAACAGATCTGCGAGCTCAAGGCCCGCTTCGGCTTCTCGGTGCTGTTCATCACCCACGACCTCGGGCTGATGATCGAGTTCTGCGACCGCATCGGCGTGATGTATGCCGGCGAACTGGTCGAGGTGGCGCCGGCCAGCGCCATCCTCACCGCCCCGCAGCACCCCTATACCAGGGCGCTCGGCCGATCCTTCCCGCCGCTCAGCGGGCCGCGCGTCCGCCTCGAGGGGATTGCCGGCTCGCCCCCCAGCCTCAGCGCCCTGCCCGAGGGCTGCCGCTTCTCGCCGCGCTGCGGCGAGGCCATCCCGGTCTGCACTCGGCTGGCGCCAGAACTCCGCCTCACCCCGGCCACGGGAGGACAGGCCGCATGTCATCTGCTGTCATGACTGCCGACCCCATCCTCGAGATGCGCGATGTCGACATGCGCTTCGTGCTTGGCGGCCTCGTCGGCAAGCACACCACGCTGCGCGCCCTCTCGGGCATCTCGCTCAAGCTCACCCCCGGCCGCGCCCTGGCGCTGGTCGGCGAATCCGGCTCGGGCAAATCCACCTGCGCCCGCATGCTGGCGCGGGTCTACGAGCCCGCCTCGGGCGAGATCAGCTTCCGCGGCACCGACGTGGCGACGCTCACCGGCAAGGCGCTCACCGACTACCGCGCCCAGGTGCAGATGATCTTCCAGGATCCGTTCGGCTCGCTGAACCCGACCCAGACCATCGGCTATATCCTCGAGCGGCCGCTCCGCCTCCATCGCCCCGGGTTGAACGGCGCCCAGGTGCGGGCCGAAAGCGAGGCGCTGCTCGCCCTGGTCGGCCTTGTGCCTGCTGCCGAGTTCCTGAAGCGGCGACCGCATGAACTGTCGGGCGGCCAGCGCCAACGCGTTGCCATTGCCCGCGCCCTGTCGGTGAACCCCACCGTCCTGCTGGCGGACGAGCCGACCTCGATGCTCGACGTCTCGGTTCGGCTGGGGATTCTCAACCTGCTCGAGGACCTGAAGCGCGAGAAAAACCTCGCGGCGCTCTACATCACCCATGACATCGCCACCGCCCGCTATTTCGCCGAGGAGACCGCAGTGATGTATGCCGGCCATCTGGTCGAGCAGGGCCCGAGCCAGGCGATCACCGATCAGCCGCGGCACCCCTATACCCAGCTGCTCATCGCCGCGGTGCCCAACCCCAACAACAAGATCACCGGCGCAGCCGTGCGCCGCGCCGCCGACATCCCGCTCTGGACCGCCGAAAGCCGTGGCTGTCCGTTTGCCCCGCGCTGCCCGCGCGCCACCGATATCTGCCGCGAGGTCATGCCCGACCCCACCCTGGTCGGCGATGGCCACACCGCCCGCTGCCACCACCTCTGAGCTTCTCTCACCGGACCTCCAAATGAACCAGCTCCTGGCGATCAACGCCCAGTATCCCGCGCTGTTTTCGAGCCGCGCCATCGCCACCAACCAGGTCGGTTACGAGGCCCTGGGCCCGAAATTCGCCGTGCTGGCCCTTGGTGACGGTCCCGATTTCACCACGCTCCGCCTGCGCGACGCTGCCACCGGTGCAGTGGTCTTCGAGACGACGCCCGGACGCGCTGCCGGCGTCGACAGCTGGAAGACCCAGCGCTGGCAGAGCGCCGAGTTCACCGGCTTCACCGGCGCCGGCCGCTTCGTTCTGGAGGCTCTCGATGATGCCGGCGGCGCCCGCCTCGTCTCCGCGCCATTCGAGATCGCCGGAAAGCTTTATGCCGAGCGCTTTCCTGCTGCCCTGCTCGGTTATTTTCAGAGCCAGCGGACCCAGGAACCCTATCTGGGCGCCGACCGCGCCATTCCGTTCATCGGCAGCAAGCGCGACGCCCCCGTCGACGTGCATGGCGGCTGGTACGATGCCTCGGGCGATGTCTCGAAATACCTGAGCCACCTGAGCTACGCCAACTTCATGAACCCGCAGCAGACCCCGCTGGTGGTCTGGTCGCTCAGTAAGGCCGCGGTCTGCCCGCATATCGATGCGACGCTGCACGCCGCCTTCCGCGCCGAAGCGCTGTGGGGCGCCGATTTCCTGGTGCGCATGTGCGACCCCCAGGGCATGTTCTACATGACCGTGTTCGACCGCTGGTCGGGCGACACGGCGCAGCGCGAGATCTGCTCCTATTCGACCCAGCAGGGACATAAGCACGACACCTGGGAGGCCGGCTACCGCCAGGGTGGCGGCATGGCCATCGCCGCCCTCGCCCGAGCCGCGCGCCTGAAACAGGATGGCGAATTCACCGCCGCCGATTTCCTCGCAACCGCCGAGCGCGCCTTCGCCCATCTCGACGTGCACAACCGCGAGTACCTCGACAACGGCGAAGAGAACATCATCGACGATTACTGCGCGCTGCTCGCCGCCACCGAACTCAGCCGCTCGACCCATAAGCCCGAATATCTGGTGAAAGCCGGCGAACGCGCCGCGCGCCTCATCGACCGCCTGACCGGCGGCCATGGTTACGATGGCTGGTGGCGCGCCGATAACGGCACCCGGCCGTTCTTCCACGCCTCCGACGAGGGCCTGCCGATCGCCGCTTTGGTGGATTACCTCGTCATCGCTCCCGAGGCCGATCGGACCCGGGTCGCCGCCGCGCTCGGCAAGGTGGTCCGCCACCTCACCGCCATCACTGCCGAGGTGGCAAATCCCTTCGCCTATCCGCGCCAGCTGGTGAAGCGCAGCGACGGCACGATCGGCACCCAGTTCTTCTACCCGCACGGCAATGACAGCGGCTACTGGTGGCAGGGCGAGAACGCCCGGCTCGGCAGCCTCGCCTATGCGCTGCGCCGCGCCATGCCGCATGTCGACGCCGAGACGGCCGAACTGGCACGCGTGCAGTCGCAGCGGGCGCTCGACTGGATCCTCGGCCTCAACCCCTACCATGCGTGCATGTTGCAGGGCTTCGGCCGCAACTGGGCGATCTATGGGCCGGCCAAATTCCCCAATGCCGATGGCGGCATCTGCAACGGCATCACCTCGTCGCTCTCGGACGAGACCGATATCGGCTTCTGCGAGACCGAGGACCCGTTCCAGTCCTGGCGCTGGAGCGAGCAATGGCTGCCGCACGCCGCGTGGTTCCTCCTGGCGATGACCGAGTACTGAGGGCCCGACGAGGAGCAGCGGCCGCGCACCGCTCCTCGCAGTTCACCTTCTGTCACGGCTGCGGCACCACCGGAACCCGAAAGCCGTGCCATGGGTTAGTCCGTGCCAGGCCTTTCCATTGAACGGCAGCGGCGGCACACTATGTGCTTCTGAATCGTGCGACCTATAGCAGCGAACTCGGCCAGCCCATGCCCGCTCCCGTCGTCGACGCCAAAGGCGTCAATCTGCATCTGAAAAATGGCGGCGCGTCGCTGCACATCCTCCGCGATGTCGATCTCAGCCTCGCCCCCGGCGAGGTGACGGCGATCGTCGGTCCGTCCGGCAGCGGCAAGACCTCGCTGCTGATGGTGCTCTCGGGCCTCGAACAGGCAAGCTCCGGCGCGATCAGTGTCGCCGGCACCGAAATCGCCAGGCTCAATGAAGACCAGCTCGCCATCTTTCGGCGCAATGCGCTCGGCATCCTGTTCCAGAACTTCCACCTCATCCCGTCGCTGACCGCGCTCGAGAACGTCGCCCTCACCCTCGAGATCGCCGAGCCGTCGCTGCCCTGGTCCGAGATCCAGAGCCGCGCCGCCGCCGCGCTGGGCGATGTCGGCCTCGCCGGCCGCCTTACCCATCTGCCGAGCGCCCTTTCCGGCGGCGAGCAGCAACGCGTCGGCCTCGCCCGCGCCATCGTCGGCAAGCCAAAGCTGCTGCTGGCGGACGAACCCACCGGCAATCTCGACCAGGAAACCGGCGCCCATGTCATCGAACTGATGTTCGGCATCGCCCGCGAGCGCGGCACGGCCATCCTGCTGATCACGCACGACCCCACGCTTGCCGCCAAGGCCGACCGGCAGCTGCGCATGAACGAAGGCCGGCTCAGCGAGCGGGTGCCGGCGTGAGTGCCGCTGCCGCGACCCTGCGCGGCTGGCTGCGGGTCGCGCTGAAGGACCTGCGCGGCGACCTCCGCCGCTTCACCATCCTTCTCGCCTGCCTGGCGCTCGGTGTCGGCACCATCACCGTGGTCGGCTCGGTCGGCGCCGCGCTGCAATCGGCGCTGCTCAGCGACGCCCGCACCCTGCTGGGCGGCGATATCGAGGCCCAGCTCTCCTATCGCGCCGCCAACGCCGAGGAGCGGCAGGCCTTCGAGCGGCTGGGCAAGCTGGGTGAAGTCATCGAAGTGATGGGGCGCGCCGATGCAGGCGAGGCCTCCAGCTTCCTCGCCATCCGCGCCGTCGATGCCAATTACCCGCTGATCGGCAGCGTGACCGTCAAGGATGCCGACACCCCGCTGCCCGAACTCCTCGCGCCCCGAGGCGATGGCAGCTTCGGCCTCGTCGCCGACCAGTTGCTGCTCGACCGGCTGGGTCTGAAGCTCGGCGACAAGGTCACCATCAGCGGCGCCAGTTTCACCCTCACCGGCGTCATCGGCACCGAACCCGACCGCATCACTGCGGGGTTGCAGTTCGGCTTGCCGGTGCTGATGTCGGTCGACGCGCTCAATGCCACCGGCATCCTCGCCCCCGGCGTCCTCGCCAGCTACCGCTACAAGATCCTGCTCGATGGCACCGATCCCGATGCCGCCATGCAGTCGATCGAGACCAGCTTCCCCAAGGCCGGATGGAAAGTAACCGGCCCCAAGGACGCCACCGCCGACCTGTCGCGCTTCTTCGACATGTTCGCCCGCTTCCTCACCATCGTGGGGCTCTCTTCGCTGCTGGTGGGCGGGCTTGGGGTGTCCAACGCCATTTCCGCCTATGTCACCGAGCGCCAGCGCTCCATCGCCACCATGAAGGCGCTGGGCGCTACCGGCGCGCGCATCCTCGTGCATTTCCTCACCCAGGTGATGCTGCTGACCTTCGCCGGCATCGTCCTGGGCCTGCTGCTCGGCACGCTCCTCACCATGGTGATGCTGCCCATCCTTGGCGGCCTGCTCGGCCTCGCGCTGCCGCCGGTGGTCGACCTCGTGACGCTGTGGACCGCTGCCGGTTTCGGCGCCCTCACCGGTTTCGCCTTTGGTTACCTGCCGCTGCGTCGCGCCGAGAAACTGAAGCCCGCATTGCTGTTCCGCTCCGCCGGCTCGGCCATCGAAGGCGGGCTCGATTGGCGCGACCTGCTGAAGCCGGGGCTGTGGCTGCCGCTCGGCGCCGCCGCGGCCGGTATCTACGCCCTGGCGGCCTTTACCACCGGCCGCCCGCTGCTGGTGCTGTGGTACGCCATCGGCATTTTCGGCGCCTTCATCGTGCTCCGCGGCGCTGCCTGGCTGCTGCAGCGCGGCCTGAAACTGGTGCCGCCGCTCCGCAACGCCGCGCTCCGCAATGCCATCAAGTCGATCTGGCGCCCGGGGGCGCCGGCGCCGGTGGTCATCCTGTCGCTCGGGCTTGGCCTCGCTTTGCTGCTGCTGATCGCGCTGATCGATGGAAACCTGCGCCATCAGCTGGCCCGCGAGTCGATCCCCAACGCCCCCAGCTTCGTCTTCATGGATCTGTTCGACGACGAGGTGGAAGCGCTCAAGCAGTTCTCGGTCGGCGACAAATCGGTCGAGAGCTTCGCCTCGCTGCCCATGGTTACCGGTTCGATCGAGGCGATCAACGATACCCCGATCGCCGAGCTCAACCGCAAGCCGCCGTCCGAGTTCGCCTTCGTGCTCGAAGGCGATATTCCGCTCTCCGCCTCCGACACCCTGCCCGATCAATCCACCGTCACCGAAGGCAGCTGGTGGCCGCCCAACTTCATCGGCCCGCCGGAGGTTTCGGTGTTCCAGCGGCTCAAGGAGCCGCTCGGGCTGAAGCTGGGTGACATCCTGACCTTCCGCATCTTCGGCGAAGAGGTGAAGGTAAAGATCGGCAGCTTCCGTGATTATGCCTGGCGCTCGGGCAGCGTGAATTTCGGCTTCGTGCTGTCGCCCAACGCCCTGTCGGATTTCCCGCTGAGCTATCTGGGCCTGCTCAAGGCCGTGCCGGGCGACGAGACCGCCGTGCAGCAGCGCCTGGTCGCCCAGTTCCCCGACCTGCTGTTCCTGCCGGTGGGCGAAGCGCTCGAGACCTTTGCCGCCATCCTCGCCAATGTCACCACGGCGGTGGAGGTCATCGGCGGCCTCGCGGTGGTCAGCGGCGTGCTGGTGCTCGCCGGCGCCATGGCGGCCGGCCGCAAGCAGCGTGAGTCCGATGCGGTGGTGATGAAGGTGCTGGGGGCGACGCGCGGCGACGTGGTGCGCGCCTACCTGGTCGAGTATGGCTTGCTCGGCCTTCTCGCCGCGGTGTTGGCGGCGCTGCTCGGTCTGGTCGGCACCTGGGCCTTCGTCGAGTTCGTGCTGGAGATCGACTTCTGGGCCGATGCGGCTTTGCTCGTCTGGGTCGCCATCGGCACCATTGCCCTCGCCATTGTCGTCGGCATGCTCACCACCTGGTCGGCGCTCTCCACCCGGCCGGCGAGCTTCCTGCGCGAGGAGTGATGGGTTAGCGTCGAGGGGAACGGAGACCCCGATGCGCCGATTGCTCCTGGCCCTCAGCCTGCTGCTCGCCCCCATGACGCATGCCGCCGAACCGCAGATCGACGAAGTCCGCGCCGCCTGGGCCGCCTGTTCGAAGCTGCTCGACACCGCGCCCGACGACTGGACCGGCTGGCGCCGGAATTTCGATGGCGGCTATGCCGACCATTTCGAGTTCCACGACGGTGGCGACAGCGCTGCGTCGGTACTGGTGCAGACCTGGCTGATCGATGCCATCGCCACCCAGACCGACACCTCCTGCTTCCGCCCCGACGGCAGCCTTGCCTTCATCTATTCCGAGATGGTTTCACCCAATATGGCCGCCGGCGCGACGGGCCGCGCCATCACCCGCGAGGGCCGGCTGTATTTCGCCCCCGACGGCCACCTGCTGCGGCTGCTGAAACGCATCACCGAGGCAGGCCAGCCGGTGGCGCCGATCGACAACGACAAATACCAGCTCGCTCGCGGCTGCGGCCTCACCGCCCCGCACGCCACCGTGGACGACGTGCGCTCCCACCTGATCGCCGAACTCGGCGACATCGAAGGCACACGGGGCAAATATGTGCCGGAACCGCTGGATTGGTGCGGAATGGAAGTGGAGTAGCCGAGGGCCCCGCACCGATCCGACGAGGTAGCCCTAGTCCGGCTGCCCGCCCACCTTGGTCACCGCCGCCGACCCTGCCTCGATCCCCCGCCGCAGGCTGGTCTCGAGGTCGACGCCCCTAAGTTCCGCCGAGACGAACGCCGCCGCGAATGCGTCGCCTGCCCCGGTCGTATCGACCACATTGACCACGGGCGCCGGCAGCCGCAGCTTGACGCCTGCTGCATCACCCACAGCCGCACCGCCGGCCCCGAGCTTGACCACCACTTGCCGGTAGTTCGCTCCGAGCACTCGCATCTGCGTCTCGAGATCGTTGCTGCCCGACAGGGCGACCGCCTCGTCGGCATTGGCGAACAGCGTGGAGAATCCATTGGTCCACTCGAGGAACTTGTCGGCCCCGACTTCCTCGACGAAACCCACCGAAGCCGCATCCACCCCTACTGCAATGCCGCGCGACTGCGCTTCGCCGGCCATCCAGCGCGCCGCATGTCGCGGCTTCTCCGCGAACAGCGAATAGCCCGACACCAGCACGTAGCGGGTCTCCTCGAGCAGCCAGACCGGCATGTCGGAATGCTGGAGATCGAGGTTTGCCCCCCGATCGGTGAGAAAGCTCCGCTCCCCATCAGGATCGACGATGATGACCAGAATGCCCGACGGCTTCAGCGGGTCGGCGATCAGCACCGGATCGACGTGGAAGCCGCGCAGATAGGCCTCGAGATGCGGCTTGTCGCGCGCCCCGACGCGGGCAACGAAGCTGACCGGGGTGCCCATCGACCCCAGCCACACCGCCTGGTTGGCGCCCGAGCCGCCCGGACGCTGGGTGATCTGGGCGCGCCGGTCCGAGCCGCGCACCAGCGGCCCTTCGGGGAGCACGATGACGTCGGTCATCACATCGCCGATGACGATAACCCGGCCGGCGCTGTCGCTCATTTATTGAGTTTCGCCAGCGCCACCGCGATCTCGGACGCCACCCGCGCGTTGTTTTCGACCAGCGCGATATTGGCGACGAGGCTCTTGCCGTCGGTCAGCTCGAAGATGCGCTTCAACAGGAACGGCGTCAGGTCCTTGCGGCTCACCCCCTCCTTCTCGGCGCCCTTGATCGCCTCGTTGATCCGACCTTCGATCATATCCTTGTCGAGCGCCGCGCTTTCGGGGATCGGGTTGGCGACCAGTACGCCGCCCAGGCCGAGCGCGAACTGCAGCGCGATCACCTTGGCGGCGTCCTTGCCGCTCTCCACCCGATGGTCGACCTTGCCGCCCGACTGGCGGGCCCAGAACGCCGGGAAATCCGCGGTCTGGAAGCCCAGCACCGGCACGCCCTTGCTTTCCAGCACTTCGAGGGTCTTGGGAATATCGAGGATCGACTTGGCCCCGGCGCATACCACCGCCACCTGGGTGCGGCCGAGCTCGTCGAGATCGGCCGAGATATCGAAGGTGGTCTCGGCGCCGCGATGCACGCCGCCGATGCCGCCGGTGGCGAACACCTGGATGCCGGCGGCTTCCGCCGCCATCATCGTCGTCGCCACGGTGGTGCCCGCCACTTCGCCCGATGCCAGCAGCGCCGCCACGTCGCGACGCGAGGCCTTGGCGGCCTTGCCGCCGGTCTGCGCCAGCCGCTCGAGATCCTTGGCGGTGACGCCGACCTTGAACTTGCCGTCCATGATGGCGATCGTTGCCGGCACCGCGCCGTGCTTTTCGATCACCGCCTCGACGTTCCGCGCCATCTCCAGATTCTGCGGGTACGGCATGCCATGCGTGATGATGGTGGATTCGAGCGCCACCACCGGCTGCCCGGCGTCGAGCGCCTTCTTCACGGCCGGCGAGATGGACAGATGCTTCTTGAGGCTCACAGGAGCGCCTTTCGGTACGATGTTTGCCCTCACTTGAACCGAAAACGGCCCGAGTTCAACTCCCCGGCTTTGCTGTCGCGCCAGGTGCCTGTGGCGGGGCGTCGCATCCCCGCGTCGCCGCCTTTTGCGCGCCGCCGCCACGGTCCCAAAACCCTTGCCCGCTGTCGGATTTCCCACTAGGTTTCGGCCGGCTGAAAGGCACGTCGCTAGGGGTCACGTCACTGCTTACGGTTATTGTTGATCCGGAGCCTCCGCCGGATCGATGGGCGCCCGGATCCGGGCACATTGCGAACCCGAGTTTTCCCGGCGCGACGCCCGCGCTGCTTGGCCTACCCTCCCGCGTACCTGCTCACCGACATCTCACGTTCAGCAGCCGTCGCCAGCCGCACCACCTCATTTCGTCCGACCATTTGTCGGGCATCCGCCAACCGGCGCCTCCTCGGGCGCCCGGCCATCCATCATGCGCCGTCGGCCACCCGCGGCGTGGGACTGCAAGGAGATAACAACAAATGCATAAGCCGATGCTGATCGCCCTGGGGACGCTGCTGCTGGCAGCGCCGGCCCTGGCCCAGGAGAACGTCGTCAACGTCTACAACTGGTCCGACTACATCGCCGAAGACACCATCGCCAATTTCGAAGCCGAGACCGGCATCAAGGTGAACTACGACGTCTACGACAATAACGAGATCGTCGATGCCAAGCTGCTCGCCGGCAATTCCGGCTACGACATCGTCGTGCCCTCAGGCAGCTTTCTCGAGCGCCAGATCAAGGCCGGCCTGATCCTGCCGCTCGACAAGTCGAAGCTGACCAACCTCGGCAACCTCGACCCCGCCGTCATGGCGACCGCCGCCTCGCAGGATCCGGACAACGCCCACGGCGTGCCCTACATGATCAACACCATCGGGCTCGGTTACAACGTCGCCAAGGTGAAAGCGGCGCTCGGTGACGCGGCTCCCCTCGACAGCTGGGACCTGTTGTTCAAGCCCGAGGTCGTCGCCAAGCTCAAGGATTGCGGCGTCGCCGTGCTCGACAGCCCGTCCGAAGTAATGGGCATCGCGCTGCACTATCTCGGCCTCGATCCGAACTCCGAGAACGAGGAAGACCTCGCCAAGGCGGAGGCGCTGATGACCAGCATCAAACCGTCGATCCGCTACTTCCACTCCAGCCAGTACATCGACGACCTGGGCAATGGCGAAATCTGCCTGGCACTCGGCTACTCGGGCGACATCTTCATCGCCGCCGATGCCGCCAAGCAGGCCGCCCAGGGCAACGAGATCACTTACCTGATCCCCAAGGAAGGCGCTGCGACGCTGTTCGACTTCCTCGCCATTCCGGTCGACGCTCCGCATCCGGATAATGCACTGAAGTTCATCAACTATATCCTCGAGCCCAAGGTCGTGGCGGCGATCACCAACTACGTGTTCTACGCCAACCCGAACGTGCCGGCGCTGGAGTTCGTGAACGAGGACGTGAAGTCGAATCCGGGCATCTACCCGCCGGCCGAGACCATCGCCAAGGCCTTCGTGATGAAGGCGCATTCGCCTGAGTTCGAAGAAGTCTTGACCCGGACCTGGACCCGCATCAAAACCGGTCTGTAATCTCCTCTCAGGGGGCAGTGCGACACTGCCCCCTTCAGTCTTTTTCCAGGTGCCGAATGGCCAAGAAGCCGCAGCTCGCCATCGACACGCGCCCCTGGCGCGATCCGTCGGCCAAGCCGTTTGTGCGCATCCGCAATGTCTCCAAGAAATTTGGCGACGTCTCGGCTGTGCACGAGGTGTCGCTCGACATCTACAAGTCGGAGCTGTTCTGCCTGCTCGGCGGCTCTGGCTCCGGCAAGTCGACGCTGCTGCGCATGCTCGCCGGCTTCGAGCAGCCGACCTCGGGCACCATCGAGATCGACGGCCAGGACATGACCGAGGTGCCGCCCTACCACCGGCCGGTCAACATGATGTTCCAGTCCTATGCGCTGTTCCCGCACATGAATGTCGAGCAGAACATCGCCTACGGCCTGAAGCGCGATAACATGCCGCGCGGCGAGATCGCCGACCGCGTCGCCGAACTGCTGAGCCTCGTGAAGCTGCAGGACTATGGCCGACGTCGCCCGCATCAGCTGTCGGGCGGCCAGCGCCAGCGCGTCGCCCTTGCCCGTTCGCTGGCCAAGCGTCCCAAGCTGCTGCTGCTCGACGAACCGCTCGGCGCGCTCGACAAGAAGCTACGCGAGGAAACCCAGTTCGAGCTGGTCAAGATTCAGGAATCGCTCGGCGTCACCTTCATCGTCGTCACCCACGACCAGGAAGAGGCGATGACGCTCGCCACCCGCATCGGGGTGATGAACCAGGGCGAGATCGCCATGATCGGCGAACCGCACGACATCTACGAGTTCCCCAACTCGCGCTTTGTCGCCAGCTTCATCGGCTCGGCCAACATGGTCGAAGGCATCGTCACCGAGGACGAGCCGGACCATGTGCGCATCCGTTCGCCCGAACTGGGCTGCGACATCTATGTCGGCCACGGCGTCGACTGTGCCCCCGACCAGATCCTGTGGTGGGCCATCCGCCCCGAGAAGATGGAACTGAGCCGCGACAAGCCCGAGGCGCTGAACGACGCAAATGTCACCCGCGGCGTGGTCGAGGAGATCGGTTACCTGGGCGACATGAGCGTCTATCAGGTGCTGCTTGAAAGCGGCAAACGCATCCGCGTCAGCCAGACCAACACCATGCGCGGCAACCCCGACGCCATCACCTGGGAAGAACAGGTCTATGTCACCTGGGGCCCGAGCTCCGGTTCGGTGCTGACAGTATGACCCTCACCGGCAACCAGTTGCCGCCGCCGCGCCGCCTCCGCCCCTGGAGCGGGCTGGAGCGCCGGCTGCGCGATGTCGGGATTTCCGGCCGCACCCTGGTGATCGCCGCGCCCGCTCTCTGGCTGACCGTCTTCTTCATTATCCCGCTCTTCGTGGTGTTCGGCATTTCGCTGGCCACCAAGCAGTTCGGCCGCCCGCCTTACTCGCCGCTGCTGACCACCGAAGGCGGCACGGTGCAGCTGACCCTGCATCTGTCCAACTACCTAAAGCTCTTCACCGATCCGCTCTATGTCGCGGCCTATCTGAGCTCGATCCGCATCGCGTTGATCGCCACGGTGATCACCCTCTTCATCGGCTACCCGATGGCCTATGCCATCGCCCGCGCCCCCGATAAATGGCGCAACATCCTGTTGATGCTGGTGATCCTGCCGTTCTGGACCTCGTTCCTTCTGCGCGTCTACGCCCTCTCGGGCTTCATGCGCGGCAACGGCGTGATCAACCAGGTGCTGGCGGTGTTCGGCATCGAGCCGCTGGTGATGATGCAGACCGATTTCGCCGTCTATGTCGGCATCGTCTACACCTACCTGCCCTTCATGATCCTGCCGCTCTACACCACGCTGGTGAAACTCGACACCTCGCTGCTCGAGGCTTCGGCCGATCTCGGCTCGCGCCCCTGGCAGACCTTCCTGTCGGTCACCCTGCCGCTGTCGCTGCCCGGCATCATCGCCGGCTCCATGCTGGTGTTCATTCCGGCGATCGGCGAGTTCGTCATCCCTTCGCTGCTCGGTGGGCCGCAGACGCTGATGATCGGCCGCGTGCTGTGGGACGAGTTCTTCGGCGCCACCAACTGGCCACGGGCCGCCGCCGTCGCGGTCGCCATGCTGGTCGTCGTCGTCATTCCCATCCTGTTGCTCCAGAAGGCGCAGGATGCCGTGGTCGAGAAGGACCGGTAGATGCGGCGCGGCTGGTTCCTCCCCATAGCGGCAACCCTCGGTTTTGCCTTCCTCTATTTGCCGATCATTTCGCTGGTGGTGTTCTCGTTCAACGAGAGCCGGCTGGTGACGGTGTGGTCGGGCTTTTCCACCAAGTGGTATGGCGAACTGTTCGCCGACCCGCAGATGCTGGGCGCCGCCTGGCTGAGCCTGAGGATCGCCTTCTTTTCCGCCAGCTTCGCCCTGGTCCTGGGGACGCTGTGCGCCGTGGCGCTGGTGCGCTTCAAGCGCTTCCGCGGCCGCACCGTGCTGGCCGGCGCCGTCTCGGCGCCGCTGGTGATGCCCGACGTGATCACCGGCCTCGCCCTGCTGCTGCTGTTCGTCGCCATGGAATCGACGCTCGGCTGGCCCGCCGGCCGCGGCATCGTCACCATCATCATCGCCCACACTACCTTCTGCATGGCCTATATCACCGTGGTGGTGCAGTCGCGCCTCTCCGACCTCGACCTCAGCCTCGAGGAGGCGGCGATGGACCTTGGCGCCACCCCGTTCCGGGTGTTCTTCGATGTCACCCTGCCGATCATCGCCCCGGCCCTGATCTCGGGCTGGCTGCTCGGCTTCACCCTGTCGCTCGACGATCTGGTGATCGCCAGCTTCGTCTCCGGCCCGGGCTCGTCCACCCTGCCGATGGTGATCTTCAGCAAGATCAAGCTGGGTGTTTCGCCCGACGTCAACGCGCTCGCCACCATCATCATCGGCGTCGTCGCCCTCGGCGTCGTCGCCGCCACGATCATCGGCCTGCGCGGCGGCAAGCAGAAGCGGGCCTGAGCCCGCTGGCGCTATCCCGGTTTCGTCCTTGTGCCTGCTTGCACCCGCGGGCGCGCAGGTCTATGTGAGCCTCTGTCGGTCGAGCAATCGGCCGGCGAGTTCTCAGGGCGGGGTGCAATTCCCCACCGGCGGTAGATGGGCGAACGCCCAAAGCCCGCGAGCGCCTTGTGGCAAGCGGAGCTTGGTCAGGAAAAGTTGCATACTTTTCCGGTTCGACCGAGCGACCACTCAAGCCACAGGGGTCAGCAGATCCGGTGTGACTCCGGAGCCGACGGTATAGTCCGGATGAAAGAGAACGGGATTTACGCTGGCTCTGCCGGCGCGGCCCCTCATTGTCGAGGGTTTCCGCGTCGTCGTTCCCCATCGCGATTCCCCGTAACCCTGAGGAAACAGGCTACGGAAAGGATCGTTTGATGAGCCAGGTTTCCTCGACTGCCAAGTCTTCTGCCGCCACTGCCGGCGCCACCTTCATGCTGGTTGCCGCCTTCGCCTTTGCCGGCTCCAATGTGCTGCAATCGGTGCTGCCGACCCCGCTCGAATATGGCGGCTTCGGCATGGCTTCGACCGGCATGGTGTTCTGGCAATACCTGATCGCCGGGGTGCTCAGCCTGCCGCTGATCCTGCGCATCGGCATCGACAAGCTGCGCACCAGCCACAAGCTGGCGCACGAAGTCCGCGCCTTCGTCTCCGCGCTCGGCGCGCATGTCTTCGTCTACGGCTTCGCCTCCGGCGTACCGATCTGGCAGATGGTGACGCTGCTGGCCGCCGGTCCGCTGTTCATTATCCTCGGCTCCACCCTGTTCCTCGGCGAGCGCCCCTCCGCTGCCCGTCTCGTCGCAGCGCTGGTCGGCTTTGCCGGCGCCATCATCGTCTCCGGAGTCGGCAGCGAGGGCCTCGGCTGGCACACCCTGATCCCGATCGCCGCCGCGGCGCTCTGGGCCACCACGGACGTCTTGACCAAGTACCTGACGCTCAAGGGCGAGAGCCCCGAGACGCTGACCATCTCGCTGCTGGTGCTCGTCACCCCCAACCACCTGTTGATCCTCCTGGTGGTCAATGCGCTCGGCTGGCTGGCGCCTGCCGTGGTGCCGGCCGGCCTCGCCACCGGTTTCCCATTCGCCCTGCCGAGCGGCACCGGCCTGTGGCTGCTGTTGCTGCTCGGCGTGCTGACCGGCGTCGCGCAGTACCTGATGGCTTTCGCCTACAAGGCCGCTGACGCCACCTACCTGCAGCCCTTCGCCGACCTCAAGGTGCCGCTCAGCGCCCTCGTCGGCTGGGTCGCGCTCGGCCAGGTGCCCTCGGTCTGGTTCTGGCCCGGTGCCGGCCTGATCGTCGCCGCCTCGGTCTTCATCTACTGGGTCGAAAGCCGCAACCGCACCCCGACCCTCGCCACCGCCTGAGGCCGCTGCACGCCCTCAGGCTCCCGGGGCCGCCGTGACTGCGGCCCCGGGGACTCGATCCCGCCGTCGGACGTTCCGCCCCCGGTTACACCGCCACCCAGCGCGCCTCGCGATGCGACTGCGCCATCGCATGCACCGCCCGCTCGATCTCGAGCCCCTTGTCGAACCCGACGATCTGCGCCGCGGCATCGCCGCCGATCGCCTTCAGCAGTTCGTGGCACTCGATGATCTTGAGCTCATTGAACCCCAGCCCATGCCCCGGCGCCGGAATGAACCGGTCATAGGGCGCATGCACCGGCGCGGTCAGGATGGTGCGAAACCCCTGCTCGGCCGCCGGCGCGCTCGCCTCGAACAGCTGGAACTCGTTCATCCGTTCCTGGTCGTAGGCAATCGTGCCCTTCGAACCGAACACCTGCATGGCGATCCGCCCCTTCCGCCCCCAGGCCGACCGGTCGAGCGCCATCATCCCGGACGCGCCGTTCCTGAGCTCCAGCAGCACCGAGGCGATATCCCAGGTCTCCACCGCGCGCCGCCCGCCATCCCGGCTCGGTCGATCGGCATAGGGCATGGCGAGCTGCGCCATCACTCGCGTCACCCCACCGAACAGGAACTGCATCAGGCTCAGCGGGTGCACGCCGAAATCATCGAGCGCGCCATAGCCGGAGGACGCCTCGCTCTTCCAGTAGAACAGCGCTTCGGGGTCGGCCATGAAGTCTTCGTCCATCTCGAAGCGGACATGGTTCACGGTGCCGATGGCGCCCGCCTCGAGCAGGGTCCTGATGTGCCGGATCACCGGGTTCTGGATGTAGTTGTAGCCGAGCGCCGTGACCTTGCCCGAGGCGCTGGCTGCGGCGGCCATCCGCTCGGCTTCGGCAAACCCCACCGCCATCGGCTTTTCGCACCAGACATGCTTGCCGGCTTCGAGCGCCGCGATCGCCATCTCGGCGTGGAAGGCGTTCGGCGTCGTCACCGACACCACCTCGACCTCCGGGTCGGCGATCAGCGCCCGCCAGTCCGAGGTGGATTTCTCGAACCCGAACTCTTCGGCCCGCCGCGCCGCCAGCTCCGGCGACACCTCCGCCAGATGCACCAGCCTGGGCTTCGGCCCGTCCCCGAACACCGGCTTCACGCCGTTCCAGGCCAGCGCATGGCATTTGCCCATATACCCCGTGCCGATCAGGCCGACGCCGATGGTCATTGTTGTTGATCCTCCTAAGCGAAATGGCGGACAGTCGAACGGCAGCCCCCGCGCCAGTCTAGTCGCGGCCTCGTCGGCCCGCTCTGAAAAACGCCCGGAGCCTGATAGAGCCCCGGGCGCCAGTCGCTCTGGAGGAGAGCCCGCCTGTCCCCTTGCTGGTTAGCCGCACCGGCGTCGCCCACCGCCGCGGCCCGGTCCAGCTGGGTGGAACGACTTGTTCCGGACGGCCTATTGATGGAATGTTTATTCTATTCTAGGGTAGATCGTCAAGCGGACGCCTCCCACCCGGGAGCGTGGATAACCCTGCCGGGGCCGGCGGAAGTCATGGACTTCGGCCGTGGTTCTGTTGGATTTTGCCCGCTTCGCGGGACGTTGGCGCAAGACGCATATCGAGGCCGGAATGGACGACGGAGACATCAAGCTGGACGACGCCGTGCCGCGGGACTTTCCCGCGTTGCGCGCGCTGATCGCCGCCCGCGCCCCGACACTGCCGCGCCGCCTGACCCAGGTAGCGAGCTTTGCCCTCGACAACCCCGATGACATCGCCTTCGGCACTGCCGCCAGTGTCGCGCAGCGCTCGGGCGTGCAGCCCTCGACCCTCGTCCGCTTCAGCCAGGCGCTCGGCTATCAGGGCTTCTCCGACCTGCAGGAAGTCTTCCGCGCCCGGCTGCGCGATCGGGTGCCGAGCTACGAGGAGCGGCTGAAGCAGCTGCGCGAACATGGCGGCTCCAGTAAGAGCGGGCTGCTGCTGCAGGGTTTTGCCGATGCCGCCGAGCGCTCGGTCGCCGACCTCAGGCTCAAGCTCGCCCCCGAGGCGCTCGATACTGCGGTCGAGATCCTCGCCAAGGCGGAGACGATCTACCTGGTCGGCCTCCGCCGCTCGTTCCCCATCACCAGCTACATGGCCTACGCCATGGGCAAGCTGGGCATCCGCAACCTGCTGGTCGATGGCATTGCCGGGCTGGGGGCCGAGCAGATCGGCTTCATCTCGCCGCGCGATGCGGTGCTGGCGATCAGCTTCACCCCTTATGCCAGCGAGACGGTGAGCCTCGTGCACGCGGCCAAGGCGCGGCACGCCAAGGTGGTATCGATCACCGACTCGATCTTTTCGCCCATCGCGCCGACCGCCGACACCTGGCTGGAAATCGTCGAGGCCGATTTCGAAGGTTTCCGCTCGATGGCGGCGACCATGGCGCTGGCCATGACCTTGACCGTCGCGGTCGCGAGCCGGCGCGGCGAGAAGTAACCTGGCTAGGTCGACGGTCCTAGCCCCGGCCGAATGTCGTGGTCGTTGAGGGCCAACAGATCCAGTATCCGATCGAAGGTAATCCCCAGGCGTTGCTCGCGGGCCAGGATGTGCTCGACTTCGACGATCTCGATCAGCGGTCTTTGCCTACCGTCTTGTGGCAAGACCTGGCAGCGGGTGTTGAGAGTATCTGGGTAGCCCTTCAGCCTGTTGGAGAACCAGCCGGACCATGGTCCCAGGCCCGCTTGCGCGCCGCTATCGAACGTCTCGACGTATCGCTCGAAATTCGTCTTGGATAGCGTCGACCAGACACCGAAGCTGAAGCGTTTGTCGGTCGTTCCGACAATCGGCAGGCGGAGGAGTGCGCGCACGAAGTAGTGCTGGCGGTCGAGGATGCAGAAGTCCTCGGTCAAGACGGAGTCTGCGCGAGACAGGATCGCTGAATTGGGCGCCCTTTCATCGGAATGGGGCCACGCGTCGGGCTTGCTGCAGACGAGATCAAAGAGCCCGGCATGCGCTTGACCGCAGCAGGGACAACGCCAGCCTCGATCGTTCAACCTTGCCCAACGCGGGTCTTGCTCAAGCGATGCAGCTGCCAAGTTTCAGCTCTTCTTGACCGGATACCCCGTTGCGAGCCCGCCGCCACCGGCGCCGACCACGGTCTGCTCGAACTCGACGCAGGAGCCGGTCATCGGCGCCGATTCCGCGCCGCCGAGGAAGGCGATGAGCCGCGCCACGTCGTCGGGCTTGATCAGCTTGCCGAACGGCCGCGATGCCTCCGCCTTCTCCAGCCAGTCGTCCGCCGCGTCGTGGAAGGTCTTGAGCGTCACATGCTCGCCCGGCGTGTCGGCCCAGCCCAGGATAATGCCGTTGACCCGGATGCGCATCAGGTTGACGGCGTTGGCGGTGTTCTTGGTCAGCGTCATCAGCGCGCCCTTCGATGCACTGTAGGCAGCGAGGTTGGGCGAGCCGATATAGGCGTTGACCGACAGGATGTTGACGATCGTCCCCTCGATCTTTTCGCGCTGCATCACCTTGATGGCGTCCTGCATCAGGAAGAACGGCGCCCGCACATTGATGGCGAACATCCGGTCGTAGAGCGCGAGGTCGGTGTCGAGAATAGTGCCGCGATCGGTGAGACCGGCAATGTTGGCGAGCACGTCGACCCGCCCGAACGCCTGGTCGGCGGCGGGAATTATTTTGGCCACCGCGGCGGGATCGGCAAGATCCGCCGTAACGAAGATCGCCTTGGTGCCGGCGTCGTTCAGTGATTTCGCCACCGCTTCGCCCTTGTCGGCCTGCCGGTCGACCAGCACCAGGCCGGCGGCGCCACGCTGCGCCAGGAGCCGCGCCGTCGCCTCGCCGATCCCCTGCGCGGCCCCCGTGACAACGGCAATCTTGCCGGCAAACTGGGCGGAGGCACTCTCGGTCATGTCAGGACTCAAATGGAAGTAAGGAAAGCGGCCCGGACACTAGGGATTTGGGGGGCGTAAGCCAAGCCCCCTCATGCTGGCCGCGGCGCTACAGGATCACCGCCGGCTGCGGTTCGTGCACGATCAGCGTGGCGCCGGGAAGCACCTTGGCATGCGCCCGGCGCGCCGCGATCTCGCAGGCACTGGCACACACGCCTTTGACGACGAACTGCCGGCCACGCGCCAGATTGGCGTCGACATGGCGCTGCCACACGTCCGTGATCCCGCCATTGCCGGACAGCACGCACGGATCGCTGTTGCAGGCCGGCGGCCAGTAGCTGGCATCGCCGATCATTTCCCGCACCGTCACGACATTGCCGGCGCTACATCCCGAAACGGCAACCAGCATCGCGAGGCATGCGGCACGCCACGGCGCAGGCAAGGTCAGGTGGACAGTCAGCATCGCCTGTGCCCCCTGTGCGCAGCCCGCCAACCATCCGATGTTCTCCTATCGGAGACGTCCGTCAAGCGGCGCGGAAACTATCCACAGGCCCGTCCACCAGATAACGCGCGTGGCAGCTGACCAGAGGTCAGCCGACCCTGACCGCCTGCCCGGTCTGCGAACTCTTCGTCGCCGCTTCCGCCAGCTTCTGCGCCATGAGCCCGTCATGCCCTGACGGGGTCGGCGTGCTGCCCTTGGCCATCGCGTCGATGAAGCTGTTCACCTCTGCGGTATAGGCGGCGACATAGCGGTCGATGAAAAAGTTCTGGATCACATCCTGGGTGAACCCGGCGCTGTCGGCACGCTCGAGCGTCGTCATATGGACGTTGCCGGCGCGCAGCATGCCCCTGCTGCCATGCACCTCGACCCGCTGGTCGTAGCCGTAGCTGGCGCGGCGCGAGTTGGTGATCACCGCGATCTTGCCCGAAGCGGTCTGCATCTGCACCGCCGCGGTATCGACGTCGCCGGCCACTCCGATGGCCTTGTCGACCAATGCGCTGCCCAGCGCATGCACCGAAACGAAATCCTCGCCGACGAGGAACCGCGCCATGTCGAAATCGTGGATCATCATGTCGCGATAGAGCCCGCCCGAGCGCTCGATATAGCTGACCGGCGGCGGCGCCGGGTCGCGCGAGATGATGGTGACGATCTCGACATCGCCGATCTCGCCGCCCTTGATCCGCTGCTGCACCGCGGCGAAGTTCGGATCGAACCGGCGGTTGAAGCCGATCATCAGCGGCACGCCGGCCTTCTCTACCACCGGCAGGCAGGCTTCGATCCGCTCGACCGACAGCGACACCGGCTTTTCGCACAGGATCGCCTTGCCGGCCCGCGCCGCCTGCTCGATCAGGTCGGCATGCGTGTCGGTGGGCGTGGCGATCAGGATGGCGTCGACGTCGGAGTTCAGAATCTCGTCGATCGCGGCCACCTTTGCGCCGACCGAGGCGGCGAGCGATGCGGCGGCGTCAGGGATGGCGTCCGCCACATAGGCGACGCTGGCCCGGCTGGAATTGGCGATGGTCCCCGCGTGCACCTTGCCGATGCGCCCCGCCCCCAGAATGCCAAACCTGACCACGGGATCGTCTCCTTGCTGCACGCTCCGCGGAGCGTCTGTTCCTGTTGGATCGTCATGGAACGTTCATTCCGAAAACAGTGACTTCGGAATTGACGTTTCATTCGCGCGAGGGATACAACGGCCGCTGAAAGCTGTCCAGTCAGACCACGCGGGGGAGATCATGCCGGAGGCCAAGCTCGATGTCATCACCATCGGGCGCTCGTCGGTCGACCTCTACGGCCAGCAGATCGGCAGCCGGCTCGAGGATATCGGCTCGTTCGCCAAATCGGTCGGCGGCTGCCCCGCCAATATCGCCGTCGGCACCGCCCGGCTCGGCCTGAAATCGGCGCTGATCACCCGCGTCGGCGCCGAGCAGATGGGCGGCTTCATCAAGGAGCAGCTCGGCCGCGAAGGCGTCGACATTTCAGGCATCGCCACCGACGACCAGCGCCTCACTGCCCTGGTGCTGCTCGCCGTCGAGGCCGAAGGCGTCTCGCCGATGATCTTCGTTCGCACCGACTGCGCCGACATGGCGCTCGACGAAGCCGATATCGATGCGGCGTTCATCGGCTCGGCCAGCGCCATCGTCGTCACCGGCACGCATTTTTCCACCCCCAATGCCGAGGCGGCGCAGCTCAAGGCGATCCGCATCGCCAAGGCGGCGGGCCGCAAGGTGGTGTTCGACATCGACTACCGGCCCAACCTCTGGGGCCTTGCCGGCCACGCCGCCGGCTTCGAGCGCTATGTGAAATCCGACTATGTCTCGGCCAAGATGCGTCCGGTGCTGAGGGATTGCGACCTGATCGTCGGCACCGAGGAAGAGGTGCTGGTGGCGGCGGGCGAGAGCGACCTGCTCGAGGCACTGAAGGCGATCCGCGCCATGACCAACGCCACGGTGGTGCTGAAGCGAGGCGCCAAGGGCTGCATCGTCTATGACGGGGCGATCGGCGACGATCTCGAACAGGGCATTGTCGGCCAGGGCTTTCCCATCGAGATCTACAACGTGCTGGGCGCCGGCGACGCCTTCATGAGCGGCTTCCTGCGCGGCTGGCTGAAAGGCGAGAGCCACCAGACCAGCGCCACCTGGGCCAATGCCTGCGGCGCCTTCGCCGTCTCCCGCCTGCTCTGCGCCCCGGAATATCCGAGCTGGACCGAGCTCGACCACTTCCTCAATCACGGCAGCAAGTTCAAAGCCCTGCGCAAGGACGAGGACCTCAACCACCTGCACTGGGCGACGACGCGCCGCCAGTCCTGGCCGCGTCTCACTGCCTTCGCCATCGATCATCGGAAGCAGATCGAGGACATTGCCGGCGACAAGGCCGACCGCATCCCCGCCTTCAAGGCGCTGGCGGTCAAGGCGGCCGCACGGGTGGCCGATGGCCGCCCCGGCTTCGGCATGTTGCTCGACGACAAATGGGGCCGCGACGCCCTGTTCGAAGTGCCGAAGAGCTTCTGGATCGCCCGGCCGGTGGAACTGCCCGGCTCGATCCCGCTCGCGTTCGAGTTTTCGCAGGATATCGGCAGCCGGCTGGTGGAATGGCCGGTGGACCATGCGCTGAAGGTGCTGTGCTTCTGGCACCCGGACGACCCCAGGGGCATCAATGCCGGCCAACTCGACAAGCTGCGGACCGCCCACGACGCCTGCCGCAAGGTCGGGCGCGACATCCTGATCGAGATCATCCCCTCCAAGGTCGGGCCGATCGACGACAGCACCACCGCCCGGGCCCTCGCCCAGCTTTATGCCGCCGGGCTGAAGCCGGATTGGTGGAAGCTCGAATCGCAGCCGAGCGCCGCCGCCTGGGCTGCCGTCGATGAGGTGATCGAAGCCAACGACCCGTTCTGCCGCGGCGTCGTGCTGCTCGGCCTCGATGCGCCGCAGGACGAACTGGCCCGCGGCTTTGCCATCGCCAAGTCAGCGCGCACCGTGCGCGGATTCGCCGTCGGCCGCACCATATTTGGCGAAGCCGCCAAGGCGTGGTTTGCTGGCACCATGACGGATGACGAAGCGGTTGCCGACATGGCCTCGCGGTTTGCGGCGCTGGTCGGGATCTGGGGGGACTGATGGGGGCCAAACCCCTCCCCCGTCCCGGCTTCGCCGGTCCACCCTCTCCCCGACGGGGAGAGGAACACCGACTGCACAGTCGTCGCTCTGTTCTTCTCCCCGTCGGGGAGAAGGTGGCGCATAGCGCCGGATGAGGGGTTCGCGCCACCGCGCGTGAGGAGGAAAGCAAATGACCAACAAGACTATCCGCCTCACCATGGCGCAGGCGCTGGCAAAATTCATGACGCGCCAGATGACCATCGTCGACGGCAAAACGGTGCCGATCTTCGGCGGGGTGTTCGCCATTTTCGGGCATGGCAATGTCGCCGGCTTCGGCGAGGCGCTCTATCAGGTGCGCGAGGAGCTGCCGACCTATCGCGCCCATAACGAGCAGGGCATGGCGCACGCCGCGATCGCCTTCGCCAAGGCGAGTTTCCGTCGCCGCTTCATGGCCGCCACCTCCTCGATCGGACCGGGCGCCACCAATATGGTGACCGCCGCGGCGCTGGCGCATGTCAACCGCCTGCCGGTGCTGCTGCTGCCCGGCGATGTGTTCGCCAACCGCGCCCCCGATCCGGTGCTGCAGCAGGTCGAGAGCTTTGGTGACGGCACGGTCAGCGCCAATGACGTGTTCCGCCCGGTCAGCCGCTATTTCGACCGTATCACCCGGCCCGAGCAGATCATCCCGGCGCTGAACCGCGCCATGCAGGTGCTGACCGACCCCGCCGAATGCGGCCCGGTGACTCTCAGCCTCTGCCAGGACGTGCAGGCCGAAGCCTATGACTATCCCGAAGCCTTCTTCGCCGAGCGGGTATGGACACCGCGCCGGCCGATGCCGGATGCCAACGAGCTGGATGCGGCGGTGGCGGCGATCCGGGCGGCGGAAAAGCCTGTCATCATCGCCGGCGGCGGCGTGCTCTACTCCGAGGCGGCCGAAGGGCTGCGCGCCTTTGCCGAGCGCCACGGTGTACCGGTGATGGAAACCAATGCCGGCAAGTCGAGCCTGCCGCACGATCACCCGCTGAACATGGGCTCGGTCGGCGTCACCGGCTCGTCGGCCTCGAACCTTCTGGCCGAGCAGGCAGACCTGGTGCTGGCAGTCGGCTCGCGCCTGCAGGACTTCACCACCGGCTCCTGGGCGCTGTTCAAGGCCGATAATGTCAGGATCATCGGGCTGAACACGCAGGTGTTCGACGCCTACAAGCATCGCGCCATGCCGCTGATCGCCGACGCCAAAGTCGGGCTCGACCTGCTCGATGGCAAACTCGGGCCCTGGCACGCCAGCGACGCGTGGCAGGCAACCGCCAAGGCGGCCAAATCCAAGTGGCTGGCTTCGGCCAAGGCGGTGACCGACCCGACCAATGCACTGCCATCGGATGCGCAGGTGATCGGCGCGGTGCACCGGGCCCGCGGCTCGGGGGCAACGCTGGTCTGCGCTTCGGGCGGCTTGCCGGGCGAGCTGCATAAGCTCTGGCCGGCGGGCGCGCCGGGCAGCTACCACATGGAATACGGCTACTCGACCATGGGCTACGAGATCGCCGGCGGGCTGGGGGTGAAGCTCGCCAAGCCGCATGACGATGTCATCGTCATGCTCGGCGACGGCAGCTACATGATGATGAACTCCGAGATCGCCACCTCGGTGATGCTGGGCAAGAAGCTGACCATCGTGGTGCTCGACAATCGCGGTTTCGGCTGCATCAACCGGCTGCAGATGGCGACCGGCGGCGCCAACTTCAACAACCTGTTGAAGGACACCGTCCACGAAACCCTGCCCGAGATCGACTTCGCCGCCCACGCCGCCGCGATGGGCGCCTGGGTGCGCAAGGCCGCCTCGATCACCGAGCTCGAAAGCGCCCTCGCCGAAGCCGACAAGGTCGAGCGTACCACCGTGCTGGTGATCGACACCGACCCGCTGATCTCCACCGAGGCCGGCGGCCACTGGTGGGATGTCGCAGTGCCGGAAGTCTCGGTACGGCCTGAGGTCAACGCCGCGCGTAGGGAATATGAGGAAGCGCTGAAGGGGCAGCGGCTGTAACCCCTCATCCGGCGCTACGCGCCACCTTCTCCCCGACGGGGAGAAGAACACCGAACGGCCGGTGAGCCACCACTGTTCCTCTCCCCGTCGGGGAGAGGGTGGATCGCGCGTAGCGCGAGACGGGTGAGGGGTTGCGGGCACCGATCTTGGAGCGAGAATGCTGAAAGCCAAACTGGGCATGTCCCCCATCGCGTGGTGGAACGACGATCTCCCGGAGCTGAGCGATGATGTGTCGCTGGAAGAGTGCCTGCGCCAGTCGCGCTCGGCCGGCTTTACCGGCATGGAAAAGGGTCGGCGCTTCCCCGACGATCCCGCCATCATGCTGCCCATTCTCAAGGCCGCGGACGTGACGCTGTGCGGCGGCTGGTTCTCCGGCACGCTGGTCAACGAGGATCTGGCCGCCAACCAGCGGCGCATCGCGCCAATGATCGAGCTGTTCAAGGCGGTCGATGCCCCCTGCATCGTTTATGGCGAGGTCGGTCGCTCGATCCAGGGCGATCGGACGAAGCCGCTGGCCACCAAGCCGAAACTCTCGGACGACGAGATGCAGGCCTATGCCAGAAAGCTGACCGCGTTCGGCGAGTGGTGCGCCGCAGAGGGCATGCCCTTGAGCTATCACCACCATATGGCCGCCGTGGTCGAGACCGAGCCCGAGCTCGACGCCTTCATGCGCCATTCCGGCCCCGGCATTCCGCTGCTGCTTGATGCCGGGCACCTGGCCTTTGCCGGCGGCGACGTGCTGCGCGCCATCGACAACCACCACGCCCGCATCAGCCATGTGCATGTGAAGGATATCCGCCGCGCCGTGGTCGACGGGCTCGACCGCAGCCGGCAGAGCTTCCTCGATGCAGTGGCGCTCGGTGCCTTCACCGTGCCGGGCGACGGCTCGCTGGATTTCGCCGCGATCGTGCAGAAGCTCGCCGACTACGGCTACGAGGGCTGGTTCGTGGTCGAGGCCGAGCAGGACCCCAGGGCCAACCCGCCGCTCCGCATGGCCCAGGTGGGGCACCAGGAGCTGATGCGGGTGATGACGCTGGCCGGCTACACCGTCGAAACGCAGGGCTTCCCCAACCGCTGAGCCGAGAAAAGTCTCGCAACCTTTCCCCAAAGCGCTCTAGGTTCGGAGCTTTCGGAGGATCGGCGTGACGGACGACAACAAGCAAGACAAACAGCCCGGCCTGCTGACGCTGCCCTGGTTCAAGCCGCTGTACCGGCGGGTGATCCTGATCGCCATCATCGTCGGCTGGGCCGCCTGGGAGTGGTTCTACACCCATGACGGCTTCTGGCAGCTGATTACCCTGGGCGCGCTCGGCTACGCGGTCTGGATGTTCTTCATCAATTTCGAGAACGAGCTGAAGAAGCACGACGATGCCAAACCTAAAAGCTAGGCCCGCGGCAGAACAGGGCCACGTCCACCACATCACGCCGCAATCCGCCGGCTGGACCTATGTCGGCTTCGACCTGCACAAGCTGCCCAATGCCGGCGATGTGGCGCATGGCGGCGGCGACGACCGCGAAGTCTGCATCGTGCTGATATCAGGGCGCGCCAAGGTCGGCATCGACGGTCAGGATTTCCTGGTCGGCGGCCGCATGAGCCCCTTCGAGGGCCCCGGCTATTCGGTCTATGCGCCCGCCGGCGCCAATTGGCGGATCGAGGCGCTGACGCCGCTCGAAGTCGCCGTGTGCTCGGCGCCGGGTGTGCGCGGCGCGCGGCCACCGCGCGTGATCGGCCCGGACGACGTCGAAAAACTGACCCGCGGCACGGGCACCAATACCCGTTACCCCACCAACATCCTGCCCGAGACCGCTCCCGCGGATTCGCTGCTGGTGGTCGAGGTGATCACTCCCGGCGGCCACACCTCGAGCTACCCGCCGCACCGCCACGACGAGGACGATCTGCCCCGGCAGAGTTTTCTCGAGGAGACCTATTACCACCGGTTCAGTAAGCCGCAGGGGTTCGGCTTCCAGCGCGTCTACACCGACGATCGCTCGCTCGACGAAACCATGCTGATCGAGGACGGCGACGTGGTGATGGTACCGCGCGGCTATCACCCGGTGGCGGCGGTGGCCGGCTACGACATCTACTATCTCAACGTCATGGCCGGACCGAAGCGGACGTGGAAGTTCTACAACGCGCCCGAGCATGAGTGGATGTTGGGGTAACACATCAGCGTGCCGATAGGCTGGCTCGGGAAGAGTACCCCCACCCCTGTCCCCTCCCCGCAAGGGGGAGGGAGACGCTCTCAGAACCGACCGTGTTTGCGGGACGAAGGTTTGTGAGCGCAGGTCACCTCCCCCTGGACGGGGGAGGGACAGGGTGGGGGTGAGCCACACGCACCGGCTGTCGTAAACCCTGCGTCGCGCAGCCAGTTGACCCTATGCACTAATAAGTGCATCGCTCCGCGACTTTGTTTTCGGAGCCCGACATGTCGTCCAATTTCGTCCTCACCCTCTCCTGTGCCGATCGGCCGGGGATCGTTGCCGCGGTGACCACGGAACTGGCGGGCCTCGGTTGCAACATCGCCGAATCCAACCAGTTCTGGGACAAGGAGACCGGCCAATTCTTCATGCGGCTGGCCTTCACCACGCCCGACGGGGTCGACCGCGATGCGCTGGAACGCGGCCTGAAGCCGGCGATCGAGCGCTTCGGCATGCGCACCACGCTGGTCGACGAGGCCAAAAAGAAGAAGATCCTGGTGATGGTCAGCAAGTTCGACCACACCCTGTTGCACCTGCTGTACCAGATCCGCGTCGGCTGGCTCGATGCCGAGGTGGTGGCGATCGTCTCCAACCACGAGGACAGCAGGAAGACCGCCGACTACGAGGGCATCCCCTTCCACCTGCTGCCGGTCGGCAAGGACACCAAGGCCGCGCAGGAAGAGCAGGTCATCGCCCTGTTCAAGGAGACCGGCGCCGACCTCGTGGTGCTGGCCCGCTATATGCAGATCCTCAGCGACAAGTTCGCCACCCGGCTCTACGGGCAGATCATCAACATCCACCACTCGTTCCTGCCCAGCTTCAAGGGCGCCAAGCCGTACCACCAGGCGCACGAGCGCGGCGTCAAGATCATTGGCGCCACCGCCCATTACGTGACGCCGGAGCTCGACGAGGGACCGATCATCGAGCAGGAAACCGCGCGGGTCACCCATGCGCTGAGCCCCGACGACCTGGTGGCCGCCGGGCGCGATGTCGAGAGCCGAGTGCTGGCCCGGGCGGTCAAGCTCCACCTGGAAAACCGGGTGATGCTGAACGGCAAGAAGACGGTGGTGTTCGGCTGAGGCCACGCAGGCAGCCTCGGCCGGCGGCTTACGCCGCCTTGGCGAGTGCTGCCTTGTTGGCTACCAGCCAGCTCTCGAGGCTCTGCGGCTCGGCGCCGGTAAGCGCCTGGTAGTCGCCGGTGACGTCACCGAGCCGGCCGTTGGCGATATGCGTTTCGGCTGAGGCCAGCACTGCGGCGACCGGCGCCGGAAGACCCGCGCCGATCATGCCCTGTTCGAGATCGGGAACGCTGACCGGGATGGCGGCAATCTCGCCGCCGAGCGCGCTGCCGATCAACGCGGCCAGTTCGGGAACGGTATAGGCCTTGGCGCCGCCCAGGGTCAGCGCCGATTTACCGTTGCCGCCATTGGCGAGGGCGGTCGCGGCGGCGCGAGCCAGATCGCTGCGCGCGATATAGGCGATGCGGCCATCGCCGCTGGCGTTGAACCACTGGCCCGACTGCAGCAGCTGCGGAATGCTGTGGTTGAGGTTCTCGAAATACCAGTTGTTGCGCAGCACCGTCCAACCCGGCAGCCGGCTTGCCGCCAACGCGTCTTCGGTCTTGGCATGGTCGTGAACGATCAGCAGTTCGGGGGCAACCGGATTGGGGATCGAGGTGTAGAGCACGTGCTGCACCCCCGCCGCGACCGCCGCGTCGATCGCCGCCTGATGCTCCACGAGGCGGGTGCCGACCGAGGTCGTGCTGATCAGCAGCAACCGGTCGGCGCCCTTGAATGCGGCTGCCAGCGTTTCCGGCTTGGCGAAATCGGCGGCCCGTACCGTGATGCCGCGGGCGGCATAGGCATCAAGATTGGCGGGATCGCGGGTGGCGGCGATGATGCGGGAGGGCTCGACCTTGAGGGTATCGAGCAGATGATCGAGCACGAGGCGTCCGAGCTGGCCGCTGGCGCCGGTGACGAGCAGGGTGGGAGGGGTAGTCATGGCGGAGTCTCCTAACGGGTTGTCTCTTTTTGAGACTACGTATAAATTAGGAACTACCTCAGCCGCCGCAAGACGGCAGTTTCAACGCCCCTGGTTACCCCGAAGGAACCACCCATGCCGGCAGGCCCGATTGCTCCCCCCATTGCTCCATTGACCCAGATGATGGCCGAGTACTCCGACCCTTCGCAGTGCCCGGTCCGCAACGTGCTCGATCAGCTCGGCGACAAGTGGAGCGTGCTGATCATCACGGCGCTGGCCCACCGTCCCTACCGCTTCGGCGAACTGAAGCGCGAGATCAGCGACATTTCGCAGCGCATGCTGACCCAGACGCTGCGCGACCTGCAGGCCGACGGGCTGATCGAACGCACCGTGTTCCCGACCACCCCGCCCAGCGTCGAGTACAAGCTGTCGCCGATGGGCCGCAGTTTCCTCGTGCCGCTCTCGGCCATGGTCGACTGGGCCTTCGAGCACTTCCCGGCAATCCGCGAGGCGCGGCAGGAATTCGCCAAGGCAGCGTAGTGTCGGTCAGGGCTGACTGAAGCAGACGGCCCCCTCCCATCCTCCCCCATGAAGGGGGAGGTGCCCAGCTGGTGCATTTGGCACGATCGAAGACAGAGCCTCGACTCTTCACCTCCCCCTTCATGGGGGAGGCCGGGAGGGGGCCGTCTCTCTCAGTCGGGCCCTTGCCCTGCCCCGGCAAATCCCCCACAACCCAGCAGTGACCCAGTCCTCCCCCTTCACCGACCGCCGCCTCGTCGTCGCCATCGCGCTGTTCTGCTGTTTCCTGTGGGGGAGCGCGGTCCCGGCGGTGAAGATCGGTTACGGGCTGTTCGCCATTGCCCCCTCCGACACGCCCTCGCTGATGCTGTTCGCCGGGGCGCGTTTCTTTCTCGCCGGGCTGATGCTGCTGGGCTATTCGACCCTCACCCGGAAGCCGATCGTCCAGCCGCCGCGCCGGCTTGGCCAGCTGGGGCTGCTCGGGCTCGTCAGCACCGCCGGGCAGTATCTGTTCTACTATATCGGGCTTGCCCATTCGACCGGCGTGAAGGTCTCGATCATCACCTCGACCAGTACCTTCTTTTCGGTGCTGATCGCGCATTTCCTCTACGCCAACGACAAGCTGACACCGCGTCGTACGGTGGGCTGCTTCCTCGGCTTTGCCGGGGTGGTGGCGGTCAATCTCGCCGCGGGCGGCATCGACCTGCATGTGAGCCTGCTTGGTGAAGGCTTCATCGTCATCGCCGCACTGCTGTTCTCGGTGGGCGGCGTCTACGGCAAGGGCCTGAGCGCCGACATGGATGCGGCCGTGATGACCGGCTGGCAGTTGCTGCTGGGCGGGGCGATCCTGGGTCTTGCCGGCCTGGTGCTGGGCGGCAGCTTCGGCGCGTTCGGCCTCGAGGCGGCGCTGCTGCTGGCTTATCTCGCGGCGTTGTCCGCCGCGGCATTCGCGCTGTGGAGCGTGCTGCTCAAGCACAACCCGGTGGGCTCGGTCTCCATCTTCATCTGTGCCATCCCGATCTTCGGCGTGCTGCTTGCCGGACTGTTCCTCGACGAGAGCATCTTCGAATGGAAGAACCTCCTCGCGTTGGTGCTGGTGAGCGTCGGCATCTGGATGGTGACTGCCACCCGGCGCACAGTGTGACCCGAACGGCGGTATTTTCCCGATCGGCATAGCGGGCTGTTTACCGGCAAGGGCTAGGTGAAGGTCCATTTGCCGGACTGCTGCCGATGCACCTCATGCTCATTCCGCCGATCCTGCTGGCCGCGTTCGCCGTGACGCTGGCCGGCCTGTGGCTGCTCGACCGGCGTCGGCTGCATCTGTTGCCGCTGGCCGGGGCCTTTGCCGGCTTCGGCGCCGCGATCCTGGTGCAGGTGCTGGAACTGCCGCCGCAATCGGCCTTCAGCTCGGTGGTCTCGGCTCACCTCTACGCCGCCGGCGCGGCGCTGCTGGCGCTTGGCATCACCTGGCGCTCCGGTCGTCGCGGCATCCCGCCGCCGCTGCTGTTGCTGCCGGTGGTGATGGTCGCAACCCTGGCATGGTTCAGCTATGTCGACGACCGGTTGCTGATCCGCATCTACGTGCTCAATTTCGGCCTCGGCCTGATTCTCCTCGCCGGCGCCTGGCATGCCCGGCGCCTCGCCGATGGCAGCCTCGCCGAGCGCGCCCTGTTCTGGCTGCTGCTCGCCCTGGCGCTGCATTTCTTCCCGCGCACCCTGCTGACGGCAGGCAATATCGGCAGCCGCATCTCCGATCCCGCCAGTTTTGGCGGCACCGATTTCTGGGTGCTGACCATGTATGCCGGCGCCGTGTTCGGCGTCGTCATCGGCATTGCCCTCGTCCTCGTCACCGCTGCCGACCTGATGGCCGGCCTGCAGCGCGAGCGCGATACCGATGCCCTCACCGGCACGCTCAACCGGCGCGGCCTCGACACGCGCGCTGCCGAACTGCTGGAACAGCCGGCGCAGCGCCCGATCGCCCTGGTCGCCTGTGACATCGACCACTTCAAGGCGATTAACGACCAGTTCGGCCACCATGCCGGCGACCTCGTGCTGGAGCGGATCGGCATGTTGCTGCGCACCAGTTGTCGCGCCACCGACCTCGTCGCCCGCATCGGCGGCGAAGAGTTCGTCGTGGTGCTGCCCAACAGCACCGCGGAAGAAGGGTTCGAGCTGGCCGAACGGTTGCGCCGGCTGGTCGCGGAAACCGACGTGAGCCGCGGCCCGCCGGTGACCTGCAGCTTCGGCGTCGCCCAGTTGCACGATCTCGATCGTGATGTCTGGGCCGGCCTGCAACGGGCCGACCGCCAGCTCTATGCCGCCAAGCATGCCGGGCGAAACCGCACCATTGTCGAGACGCTCGACGCCGCGCCGCTCCCGCCCGGAACACTATTGGCGATGGGGGGCGCGCCGCGCCTCGTTGCCCCGGCGCTGAACCGCCGCCAGAGCTAGAAGCCTCGCCTCAGCCCTGTGGGAACACTCGCCAGCGCTTGGGGCGGAAGGCGATACGGCTCTTCTCGCCGGCCGGGTGGTCGAACGGCAGGTCGATCTCCACCCGTTCGGGCAGGCCGCCGATCTCGAGCTCGACGCGGCGCGTGCCGCCGACGCGGCGCGAAGCCACAACGACGCCGGCAAGCGCCGCGCCGTCGTCGACCAGTTCCACGTCATGCGGCCGGAAGAACAGCTTGGCCGCCCCCGCCGCATCATTGGGCGCCGGCAACCCGATGGCCCGGCCGCCGACCCACAGCTCGTGGTTTTCGACCGATACCGGGATCGAGCTCGACTCGCCGATGAACGAGAACACGAACGGCGAGTTCGGGCGATCATAGACATCGTCGGGGGTACCGACCTGTTCGATCTTGCCCTGGCTCATCACCACCAGCCGGTCGGCCAGCTCCAGCGCTTCCTCCTGGTCGTGTGTCACGAACACCGTGGTGTGGCCGGTGCGATCATGGATCTCGCGCAACCACTTCCTCAACTCCTTGCGCACCTGCGCATCGAGCGCGCCGAACGGCTCGTCGAGCAGCAGCACGCGCGGCTCGATGGCCAGCGCCCGCGCCAGCGCCACACGCTGCCGCTGACCGCCGGAAAGCTGCTGCGGGAAGCGCTTCTCCAGCCCGCCCAGTTGCACCAGTTCGAGCAGTTCCATCGCCCGACGACGGATCTCGGCCTTGGGCGGGCGGGTCGCGCGCGGCCGCACCTTCAGCCCGAACGAGATATTGTCGAGCACCGTCATGTTGCGGAACAGCGCATAGGCCTGGAACACGAAGCCGACATTGCGCTCCTGCACCGTCTTGGACGATGCATCCTCGTCGCCGAAGAAGATCCGGCCGGCCGTGGGCATTTCGAGCCCCGCGATCAGCCGCAGCAGCGTGGTTTTGCCCGAGCCCGACGGCCCCAGCAGCGCGATCAGTTCGCTCGACTTGACCTCGAGCGACACGTCGTTGAGCGCGGGGTAATGCGAGAATTCCTTGCGGACGGTGTCGACGCGGATATCCAAACTGGGAGGCCCTTTCAGTTCTTCTGCTCAGTCGCGCTCGGGGAAAACTCAGGACGCTCTCCCCGAAAGACGCTCCTAATGTCGGCGAGTCCCCGCCAGTTCGTCTCCGAAGCGGTACTCGAGGATGGTTTTGAACACCAGCGTCACCAGTGCCAGCATGGCGAGCAGCGAGGCGATGGCGAAGGCGGCGGTGAAATTGTACTCGTTGTAGAGGATTTCGATGTCGAGCGGCATGGTCGTGGTCTTGCCGCGGATATGGCCGGAAACCACCGACACCGCCCCGAACTCGCCCATGGCGCGGGCGTTGCAGAGCAGCACGCCATAGAGCAGCCCCCACTTGATGTTGGGCAGCGTCACCCGGGTGAAGGTCTGCCAGCCGGTGGCGCCGAGCGACAGGGCGGCTTCCTCGTCGGTATTGCCCTGGTCCTGCATCAGCGGGATCAGTTCGCGCGCGATGAACGGGAAGGTGACGAACACCGTCGCCAGCACGATGCCCGGCACCGCGAAGATGATCTCGATATTGTAGGCCTTGAGCAGCGGATGGAGCATGCTCTGCGCCCCGAACAGCAGCACATAGACCATGCCCGACACCACCGGCGACACCGAGAACGGCAGGTCGATCAGCGTGGTCAGAAAGCTCTTCCCCCAGAACTCGTACTTGGCGACGCACCAGGCGGCGGCGACGCCGAACACCAGGTTGAGCGGCACCGCTATCACCGCCACCAGCAGGGTCAGGATGATCGCCTGCTGCGACTGCCGATCGGCGAAGGCGGCGAAATAGGTGTCGGCGCCTTTGCGGAAAGCCTCGGTGAACACCAGCACCAGCGGCAGTACCAGCACGAAGGCCATGAAGGCGACGGCAATGCCGATCAGCAGGCGCCGCACCCAGACCCGTTCCGTGGTCGGGCGGGTGTGGTCGGTGGGCAGGATCACCCGCCGGCTGTCATAGACGACTTCCGGTTCAAACATTGCCGAACCTCCGGCGCGCCCAGGCCTGGATCAGGTTGATCACCAGCAGCATGACGAAGGCGATGATCAGCATGATGCCGGCGATCACCGCCGCACCCGCCTGGTCGAACTCCTCCAGCTTGATGACGATCAGCACCGGGGCGATCTCCGAGATGTTGGGCAGGTTACCGGCGATGAAGATCACCGAGCCGTACTCGCCGACGGCACGGGCGAAGGCCAGTGCAAAGCCGGTCAGCAGCGCCGGCGTCAGCCGCGGCAGGATCACGCTGGTGATGGTCTGCCAGCGATTGGCGCCCAGCGTCGCGGCGGCTTCCTCGAGCTCCTGCTCGAACTCTTCGAGCACCGGCTGCACCGTGCGCACGACGAACGGCAGGCCGATGAAGATCAGCGCGATGACGATGCCGGTGGGGGTGTAGGCGATCTTGAAGTTGAGCGAGAATTCGCTGAGCCCGAACGGCAGCCAGGTCTGGCCGTGCCACCACTGCCACAGCGGCCCCTTGTCCGAGAACAGCGAGCCCACCCAGCCCTTGGGGGCATAGAGGGTCGAAAGCGCAATGCCCGCCACCGCCGTCGGCAGCGCGAACGGCAGGTCGACAATGGCATCGAGCAGCCGCCGGCCGGGAAACTTGTAGCGCACCAGCACCCAGGCGACGATGATGCCGAACACCACATTGACCAGCGCCGCGATCAGCGACGAGCCGAAGCTCACCTCCAGCGCCTTCAGCGTGCGCGGCGAAGTGGCAATCCTGATGATCTGCTCGATCGGGGTGGTCGCCGCCTTGAGGAACAGGCCGGCGATCGGGATCAGCACGATCAGGCTGAGATAGAGGATGGTATAGCCGAACGTCAGCCCGAACCCCGGGATGACGCTGGGCTTCACAAAGCTCCACCCCGCTCGCGCGGGGTGGGATGGGTTCCGGGCGGCGCCGTTCGGCGCCCCAGCCGCTGCATTACTGCGCAGGGGTGTAGACCTGGTCAAAGATGCCCCCGTCCCCGAAATGCTTGGGCTGCGCCGTCTTCCAGCCGCCGAAAAGCGGATCATCAATAGAGATCAGATCGATCTTTGGGAAGGCTTCGACCAGCGCCTGGTCGGTGACGATGGACGGGTTGGATGGGCGGTAGTGGTTCTTGGCCGCCAGCGTCTGACCCTCGGGGGAGTAGAGATATTCGATATAGGCCTTGGCGAGATCGGCGGTGCCATGCGCCTCGACATTCTTGTCGACGATGGCGACCGGCGGCTCGGCGAGGATCGACGACGGCGGATAGACCACGTCGAAATTATCGGCGCCGAACTCGTCGAGCACCAGGAATGCCTCGTTCTCCCAGGCCAGCAGCACGTCGCCCAGTTCCTTCTGCGCGAAGGTCACCGTCGAGCCGCGAGCCCCGGTATCGAGCACCGGCACATGCGCATAGAGCTGCTTGATGAAGTCGATGTCCTTGGCCTCGTCGCCGCCGAACGTCTTGTTGGCATAGGCCCACGCGGCGAGGTAGTTCCAGCGCGCGCCGCCCGAGGTCTTGGGGTTGGGCGTGATCACCTCGACGCCATCCTTGATCAGGTCGCCCCAATCGTTGATCGCCTTGGGGTTGCCCTTGCGCACCAGGAACACGATGGTCGAGGTGTAAGGCGTCGAGTTGTTGGGGAACTCGGAGCGCCAGTTGGCGTCGATCAGCCCGGATTTGTCGACGATGGCGTTGATGTCGCCTTCGAGCGCCAGGGTGACGACATCGGCGCTGAGCCCGTCGATCACCGCCTGGGCCTGCTTGCCCGAGCCGCCATGGCTCTGCTCGATGGTGACATTGCCGCCGGTGGTGTCCTTCCAGTGTTTGGCGAACGCCTCGTTGAACTGCACATAGAGCTCGCGTGTCGGATCGTATGACACGTTGAGCAGCGTCTGGTCCTGGGCGCGGGCAGTGACGGCGCCGGTGAAGGCGAGCGCCACGGCGAGGCCGCCAAGCGCGAGAATTCTGGCCGTTCTCTTCATCATGTCCTCCTGGTGAAGATCAACTACCGTAACTCTACCTGGTCAGTCGGCATTCTCAAGGAAGCCGCAGGTCGTGGTGGTCCAGCCAAGCGGAAAAGCTTTCTCCAGGAAGGCTAGCAGCAGCACCACCGTTGCGCAAACCTCGATTCCGCCCCTGTGGATGAGCATGGCTTTGCGCAATATGAAACCGTGTTCAGTTGCGGGAGTGGCAGTAAACGCGTGGGGGAGCGGGCGGGTTGCAGGGGTGCTGAGAAGCGGCGCCACCCACCGGCCGTCATCCCGACGAAAGTCGGGACCCACTGCTCGATGGCTCAATCACATGCCATCCCCGCCGGTCTTTCACGGCAGGGTCGGCCAGTCAGGTGGTCTTGGAAGGAGCGGTGCACTGGGTCCCGGCTTTCGCCGGGATGACGGCCGGTGAGTGGGGAGGGACGGAGGTAACCTTCCGCGCCTACACCAGCACGTCGTTGGCGACCACGGCGTCGGCCAGCGTGGTGCGGTCGAGCACTTCGCGGGTGGCAATGGTGACGCGGGCGAAGACGTGGCGGATCTCGCAGCTCGATTCTTCGGCGCAGTCGACGCAGCGGCGATAGGCGATCTTGGAAAGACAGGGCAGCGGCGCGATCGGCCCGTCGATCAATCGCAGCACTTCCCCGAACGTCACCTGCTCGGGGGCGCGCAGCAGCACGTAGCCGCCGAGCCGGCCGCGGCGGCTCATCACGATGCCGGCGCGCTTGAGTTCCAACAGGATCTGCTCGAGGAACTTCTTGGGGATCGCCTGGCCACGCGAAATCTCCGAGATCATCAGCGACTCGCCGGCCGGGATCTTGGTCAGGGCCACCAGCGCCCTCAGCGCGTATTTTGCCTTCTGCGAAATCATCGCGGGCGGAATCCGGAACGGCCGCCAGCCGGCCGTTACATCTGGCTATAGCGTTGTCGGCGTGAACAAACCATTGCGCACCGGCATGGCCGTCACGCCTTCTCTTCCTCGGGCACCGGCGGCGGCACCTCCGGATTGAACGGCACGCCGGGTGTAGTGGCCGGCTTGCCGGGCCGCGCGACCACCGGCTGAGCCGCGGGCGCCGCTCCCACTATCGGATCGGGTGCCGCCACGTCGACGGCCTGCACCACGGGCACGTCGAACGCCTCCAGCTCGGCAATATCCTCGGCGTCGACCGCGCCGTCGTCCGGCTCCGCCATTGCATCGGTCGCGGTATCCGGTTCCTCGCCATAGGCCGAAACCACTGCCGGCGGCTCGGCCGGGCCGCTGTCGACGTGCTGCACCTCGACCTGCGCCGCCTCGATCGCCTCGGCAAGCAGGTTCGGATCGGCCGGCAGCCTCGTGGCGCCGGCGGCAGCCAGCGGCGCCAGCACCGACTCGACCGCATCGGCGGCGGTGATTTCGGCCACGGCCTTGCTGTCGCGATTGATCACGTCGACCATGCCGAGGCCGATCTCGCGCTCGCCCAGGATCACCACGTTGGCGCCGAGCGCCTTCAGGTGCGTCTCTTCCTCATCGGAATGAGCCCGCGCCACGATCAGCACCTGCGGGTTCTGCTTGCGCGCCTGCTCCACCGCCTGCCCGGCTTCGAAGGCGTTGGGAATGGCGATCACCACACCGGACGCCCCGGCGACGTTGGCGAGCGTCAGCACCTTCGACGCCGCGGCATTGCCGACCACCACTTCGATGCCCCGCGCCCGCGCCGCATTGGCCCGGCCTTCCGCATCCTCGACCACGAGGAACGGGGTCCTGGCTTCCAGCAGGGCTTCGCCGACCACCGAGCCGACGCGGCCGAAACCGACGATGATGACATGGCCCGATTGCCCGGTGGGCACCTGCGTCGGCTCGGCTTCGAGAGGCATCTCGGGCACTACAGCGCGCGGCGCGCTCGCCACCAGGTCAGGCTCGGTGCGCTCGACCGGGCCGCCGGCAAAGGCTTCGGCCGGTCGGCCGAAACGCGTTTCCAGCGTCGGGCGCAGCAGGTCGAGCACGAAGAAGATCACCGGGTTGAGAATGATCGAGATGATCGAGCCGGCGAGGATCAGGTCACGCCCTTCCACCGGCAGGATCCCGAGCCCGACGCCGAGCGCCGCGAGGATGAACGAGAACTCGCCGATCTGCGCAAGGCTGGCCGAGATGGTCAGCGCCGTTCCCACCGGGCGCTTGAACGCCACCACGATCAGAAACGCCAGCACCGACTTGCCGAAGATGATGATGAACACCGTCGCCAGCACCGGCAGCGGATCGGTGACGAGGATCATCGGATCGAACAGCATGCCCACGGCAACGAAGAACAGCACCGCGAAGGCGTCGCGCAGCGGCAGGCTCTCCTGCGCGGCGCGATGGCTGAGCTCGCTCTCCGACAGGATCATGCCGGCAAAGAACGCCCCCAGCGCCAGCGACACGCCGAACAGATAGGCGGCGCCGGCCGCGACGCCGAGCGCGATGGCGAGCACCGCAAGCCGGAACAGTTCGCGGCTGCCGGTATGGGCGGTGTAGTGGAGAATGAACGGGATCACCCGCCGCCCCACCACCAGCATGAAGCCGACAAAGGCGGCGAGCTTGACCAGCGTCACCGCCAGGATGCCGAACAGGTCGAGATGGATGCCGAAGATGTTCTCGACGAAATCGACGAACGGATCGTGCAGCGCCGCGCCTTCGACGCCGTTGATCGAGGCGATGGCCGGGATCAGCACCAGGGCCAGCACCATGGCGAGGTCCTCGACGATCAGCCAGCCGACGGCGATGCGGCCGCGCTCGCTGTCGACCATGTGCCGGTCCTGCAGCGCCTTGAGCAGCACCACGGTCGAAGCGACCGACAGCGCCAGGCCGAAGATCAGTCCGGCGCCGATCCCCCAGCCGAGCAAGGTCGCGAGCCCCAGCCCCATGATGGTGGCGCCGCCGATCTGCACGATCGCGCCCGGAATGGCGACGGCCCGGACGCTGAGCAGATCCTTGAGCGAGAAATGCAGCCCCACCCCGAACATCAGGAGGATCACGCCGATCTCGCTGAGCTCGTTGGCAAGCTCGGCATCGGCGACGAAACCGGGGGTGAACGGCCCGACCAGCACGCCGGCCACCAGGTATCCGACCAGCGGCGGCATGCGGAACCGGTTGGCGATCGCGCCGAGGATGAACGCCAGCACCAGACCCGCAACGATCGTCGAGATCAGGGGCGTACTGTGCGGCATCGGCGAAACCTCCGGCGGGAATTACCCTGCAGCTGGTTGAAAACGGTGAGAGCTCCGAAGATGGGGCATCCTTGGTCCCTCTGCAACCAATGGAACCGGGAAAACTGCGGCAAAATCATGTGTGTGCCGCCGAACGGGGCCCGACTTTCGTCGACAGCGGGCATGGCGACCTGCGCCGGCCGCACCGGGCGGCCGTTCAGCCGGCCATCACCAGCTTGATCTCGCCGAACTGCGGCGCCCCGGCGATCGCCGCCGGCACCTCGTCGAGGCGGATGGTGCGGGTGATCAGCCGGTCGAGCGACAGCGCCTCGACCGCGATCAGTTCGGCGGCGCGCGGATGGGTCAGCGGGTTGAGCCAGGCGCTTTCGAGCCGCAGCTCCTTGGTGAGCAGCTCGAATGGCGCCAGCGCCACCTGTTCGCCTTCCGGCACCACCCCGAACAGCACCACCGTACCGCCCCGCCGCGCCACCGCGATCGACTGCCGCACCGTCTCGCCGACGCCGGCGCACTCGAACACCACGTCGGCGCCGCGGGGCAGGATGGCTCCGATCGCCGCGACCGGATCGGCGCCGGCATCGACCGCGTGATGCGCGCCGAGCTCCAGCGCCAGCGCCCGACGCGGCGCCTGCCGGGTGGACAGCACCACGGTGCCGGCGCCGGCCAAGCGCGCCAGCTCGACCATCAGCAGGCCGATCACCCCGCCGCCCAGGATCACCACCGAGGCGCCGGTCGGGATACGCGCCACGTCGATGGCATGCAGGCAGCACGAGACCGGTTCGCAGAACGCTCCGTGCAGCCGATCGAGCCCCGCCGGCAGCGCCACCGCCTGCCCCGCCGGCACCAGCACGTATTCGGCAAAGCCGCCGTCGCGATGCACGCCGATGGCGCTGAGGTCGGCGCAGAGATTGGGCCGGCCGGCGAGGCAGTTCTCGCACTCGCCGCAGGAAATGTTCGGGTCGCCAGTAACGCGGGTGCCGATCGCAAAGCCGTCGACCGCCGCCCCCGCCTCCTCGACGATGCCGGAGAACTCGTGCCCGAGCGTCACCGGCTTGGCCGTGGGGAACTCGCCGCGGAACATGTGGCGGTCCGAGCCGCAGAGGCCGCACGCCTCGACCCGCACCAGCAGGTCGTGTGGCCCCGGTACCGGCCGCGGCACCTCCTCGACGATCATCCGCCCCGGCGCATGTAGCCGCGCTGCCTGAATCTCGCTGCCCTCCCGACGATCATCATGGAACAAGCCGTCCCGCCGGCAAAGCCCCGGAGCCGGGTCTCCGTTCCGGCGGGCATCGTCATACGAGGTTGCCCGCCTTTGGCGAGCACTGCCCCGGGGACACCGGTGCAGGTCAGATCATGACCCGATCGATCTTTTCGGCGAGCCTGACGTCCTTTTCGGTCAGCCCGCCGGCCGCGTGGGTGGTGAGCGTGATCCGCACCTTGTTGTAGACGTTCGACCATTCGGGATGGTGGTCCATCTTCTCGGCCGCCAACGCCACGCGGGTCATGAACGAGAAGGCTTCGTAAAAGCTCTTGAACTTGAAGTCGTGGCTGATTGCGTCGGCCTGCGGATCGTAGATCCAGCCGTTGAGCTTCAACAAGGCGGCTTCACGCGCGGCGGGCTCGAGCTTTTCGACCATAATGTCTTTCCTCATGTGCAATGAGTCGGGAGACTGCGGCCGCATAACGCCCGATCCGTGGCAAAGTGCCCGGCGTCCTGCCACGGACGCCGGACATGGCTGCGGCAGTCAGGCCGCCAGCGCCGCGGCATCGCCCGGCACGATGCGTGACACCCGCGCCCGTTCCACCCCACCGGCATCGACATAGCCGATACGGCCCGGCTCAGCATCGATCTGCCAGCCGGCGCTCGGCCCATCGGTCCAGTCGACGTGATAGCCGGTATCGGTGATCCGCCACTTTCCGGTGCGGCGCGTGCCGTCGGGCAGCGCCATATGGGCGTCGTCGGCAGTGCGATAGTAGATCGCCGCCTCCCGGCCGGGCGCCATCTCGAGGTAATGCGTGCTGCCGACCAGCAGCACGCCGAGCGTGTTTCGATCCGTGATGATCATCTGTGCATCCTTTTTGAGCCTGCTGGCGACCGGCGACCTGCCGTGCTAGTCAAGCGGCTTGACGATCTATCGCCGAGAACACATTTGGTCAAGCAGCTTGACGACATCGACCTGAGCAGTATCGATCACATCGGCCTGGCGCTCTGGCGCGCCGCGCATCAATGGCGCAGCCGCATGCGGAACGAGCTGGCGGCGCGCGGCTACCCCTGGCACCAGAGCGCCGCTGGCGATGTGCTGGCCCATCTGGGCCCTTCGGGCATTTCGCAGGCCGTGCTGACCGAGCGCATGGGCCTCAGCAAGCAGGCCGTACAGCAACTGGTCGATCAACTCGAGGCGCAGGGAGTGGTCGAGCGCGTGCCCGATCCGGAAGACGGTCGCGCCAAGCGGATCGTGCTCACCCAATTGGGGCTCGCCGACTTCGCCGAACGCAACCGGGTGAAACGCGCCATCGAACAACAATACCGCGACAAGCTCGGGCCGGAGGCGTTCGAGGCCTTGCAGGCGGCGCTGGCGAAGCTGGCCGAGTGACCGTCATATCGGGCCGTTCCGCAGCGGGCAGCCGCCCACCGGGCGATTGCCATCGATCGGGCCAACCAAACATAAACCATTCCGAGCGTTTGGGGCGTCGGAACCGCATGCCGGACGGCGCTTGGCTGTCGCCGCACACTGCCCTGAAAGCAGGCATTAACGCCTCGCCGGGCAAGATCATCACACCTTGGTGAGGTCTATGTTCGAGCCAGCGCACAAGTCACTGCCGCCTGTCGATTATGTTTCGATGATCCGGTCGCTTTACGCGGACCGGCGCGTCATGATGCTTGGCGCGCTGTCGTCGGCGCTTGTCGCTGCCGTGGCCGGCATCGAAGGCAACTCATGGGTGCTCCTCGCCATCGCCATCGGCTTCGTGCTGGTCGGGGTGGCGCGCGACATCGACATGCGCGCCTTCGAACGCGCCGACCTGACCGACGAGGACGTGCCCACCGCGACCCGTTGGGAGCTGCGCGCCACCATTGGCGCCGCCGCCATCGCGGCGCTCTACGGCTTCTGGATGAGCTACAGCTTCCTCGTGGTGAACACCCCGTTCGCCGAGATGAGCTCGCTCTCGGTCACCGTCGCGGTGATGATCGGCGTTGCCGGGCGCAATTTCGCCATCGACCGGCTGGTCACCAGCCAGGTGGCGCTGATGGGCACCGGCATGGCCGTCGGCATGCTGTTCGACGGCGCCATCCATACCGCCGCGCTGAGCGTGGTGCTGATCGCCTTCGTGGTGTCGCTGCGCAAGGTGTCGGCCAATATCCGCGCCATCCTGCTGCGTGCCGTGCACGGCCGCATCGAGGCCACGCGCCTCGCCTCCGAACTCGATACCGCGCTCGAAACCATGCAGCATGGCCTGTGCATGCTCGACGAGAACGGCCTCATCGCCGTCGCCAACGATCGCGCCGAGCTGGTATTCTCGAGCTTCATGCCCGGCAACTGGGCCGGCCGGCCGTTCGCCGCGATGATCTCGGCGTCCGCCGCGCGCGGCACCATTCCGCAGCGCTCGGCCAGCCAGTTGATGGATACGGTCGATGCCGGCGACGGCGGCAAGGTGGTGCTCCGCCTCTCCGACGGCCAGTTCTGCGAAGTCACCGTGTCGTCGCGGCTCGACAAGACCGTGCTGCTGTTCGAAGACATCACCGAGCGCGTCAAAGCCGAAGAGCGCATCAACTACATGGCGCATTACGACACCCTGACCGGGCTGCCGAACCGCGCCTACTTCACCGAGCAGGTCGAGGCCGATCTCGAGCGCCGGCGCCACCACGGCGACAAGCGGCCCAACGACATGGCCATGCTGATGATCGTCGACATCGACGACTTCAAGCATGTCAACGACACCATGGGTCACCTGATCGGCGACCGCGTGCTGATCGAAACGTCGGAACGGCTGACCCGCGTGCTCGGCCGCGACAGCCTGGTCGCCCGCCTGGGTGGCGATGAATACGTGGTCTATCGCTCCGGCGGCGTGCAGCTGGGCGACACCGTCACCGACCCCGAGGCCATTCTCGGCGGCTTCCGCGGCCCGTTCGAGGTTGAGGGCGAAGTGTTCTCGGTCAACGTCTCGGTCGGCGTGGTGACGCTGACCGACGGCAGCGACGATCTCGACGCGCTGATGACCAAGGCCGACCTGGCGCTCTACAAGGCCAAGGCGCTCGGCAAGGGCCGCAGCCAGGTGTTCCACGACGAGATGGACACCGACTATCGCTACCGCCAGCGGCTGAAGGCCGAACTGAAGCAGACGGTGGCCGATGGTGCGCTGTCGCTGGTGTTCCAGCCGATCGTCGACCTGCAGAGCAAGCGTGTGGTGAGCTGCGAGGCCCTGGCGCGCTGGCACCACCCGGAGCTGGGCTCGATCCCGCCCTCGCTGTTCATTCCGATCGCCGAGGAAACCGGCCTCATCTCCGAGATCAGCCGCTGGGTGCTGGCGACCGCTACCGCCGAGTGCCGCAACTGGCCCGAGGAAGTCTCGGTGTCGGTCAACATCTCGGCCCGCGACTTCCGCAATGCCGACGTCGCAGGCATGGTGAAGACGGCGCTCTCGAGTTCGGGCCTCGCCCCGCACCGGCTCGAGATCGAGGTCACCGAGACCGCGGTCATCGAGGAACGCGCCGCTGCCACCAAGATCCTCGCCAAGCTCGCCAAGCAGGGCATCGGCATCGCGCTCGACGATTTCGGCACCGGCTACTCGTCGCTGAGCTACCTGCAGGCCCTGCCCTTCACCAAGCTGAAGATCGACCGCAGCTTCGTCATGGACATTGCCGAGAACCCGCGCTCGCTGAAGCTGCTTTCGAACGTCGCCCAGCTCGGCAAGGACATCAACCTGACCGTCACCGCCGAGGGCGTCGAGACCGAGGAACAGCTCAACCTGATCGCCGAGCACTCCAAGGTCGACCAGATCCAGGGCTACCTGTTCGGCGTGCCGCTGCCGCGTCGCGAAGTGGCCGAGCTGATCGCCCGCATGGCGGCGCGCGCCACCCTCGAGCGGGTGGTGACCGTCGGGACGGCAAACCGCAAACGTGGTTAAGAAAACCTAACGCTTTCTGGAATCAGCATGATTCTGAACTGCGCAAGCTCCGTTGCGGGCTTATGCGTAAGAGGCGCGGCGCCCGTGCGCATTTCGCAATTTTATTATGGCTAATGAAAGGTTAAACTCCTCTCGAAAGTTGCGGAGTTCCCTATGCGTTCGGACGTGGAAGGTTCGGCAGCGACGTCAGCTGCTCCGGTGTCTCGCTTCGCCGGCACGCTCATGGAGATACTCGACCGCGTCGAATATTCCCGTGTACGCATGGACGTCACCGACAATCCGATCTATCGGTTGCGCTACGAAGCTTATCGTCGCGAAGAATCCGTGCCGTTCAATGATGCCGGTATAGTTGTCGATGACCTCGACACTGCACCAAACGGCATGAGTTTTGGTGTTCATATCGACGGAGAACTGGTCAGTTCTATCCGACTGCACCATGTGAGCGCCAAACATCCTTTCGGCCCGTCGATGAAAAGCTGCCCCGATGTACTGGGGCCGCTGCTCGCACGCGGCGAAACCTTCATCGATCCTTCGCGCTTCACTGCCGATTACGAAGCCTCGCTCGCCTACCCGGCGCTGCCGTTCCTGACCCTCAGGATCGCGGTAATGGCGTCGCTATTCTTCAAGGCCGACGCCTGCCTGGCGCTGGTCAGGCCTGAACATACGGCGTTCTACCGTCGCGTGTTCGGCTCGGAGGAAATGTCGGACGTGCGGGTCTACCCCGGCCTCGCCTTCCCGGTCGCCCTCTACGGCGCCTACGTCAACACCAAACTGCCGGCAACGCTCAGGCGTTACCCGTTCTTCATGTCGACCGAGGAAGAGCGCGAAAAGCTGTTCGCCCGCGCCATGGACGAGCACTTCGAAGCCCCGCAACGCGCCAGCTCGCGCCTCGCCTATGAGCGGGCGCTGCTGGAATCGCAGTTCGGCGGCCAGGCGGCGGAATAGTTCCGCCAGCGACCTCGCGTGGCGCCACCCCCTTCGCTATGGCTTCGCCAAGCTGCGCTACCCTCCCCACAAGGGGGAGGGAGGCGATAGCTGCTCGGTCTCGGTTCTTGGGTCTCCCTCCCCCTTGTGGGGAGGGATCAAGGGTGGGGGTGCCACACGCTCTGACGTTGGCGCTCTTAAGCCTCCGGGATCCACACCACCATCGAACCCTGCCCGCGATTGGCCCACAGATAGTAGGGCAGCGCGGTCAGCGTTGCCGGGGCCTGCCTGGGTGGGCTGGTGCGGTAGAGCGGGGTGAACTCGGCTTCGTCCACGGCCTCGCCGCCGGCCGTCAGCTGGATGATCCCATCGAACAGGTTCGACGGCTTGACCGTGATCTCGCTCTGCCGCGGCAGCTTGAAGCGCTGCACCGTGCCACCAGGATTGTCGGCCTCCTCGAGGCAGTAGACCAGCGGGCCGCGGGTCAGCGCCACCCGGCCGACATCCATCACCACATGCGGATTGGCATAGACCCGTTCCACCGGCATCGGCAGCTCGAGGCTGATCCTGTCGCCCTTCTTCCAAGTGCGATGGATCGTGGCATAGCCGTTGTCAGGGCTGAGCTGCACCGCCTCGCCATTGACCCTCGCCGTCGCCCCGTTGCACCAGCCAGGGATGCGGAGCTTGACGTCGAACGCCTTTTCCGCCGCCGGATCGATCTCGATGGCGATGTCGCCCGACCACGGATAGTTCGAGACCTCGCGCACCGCCACTTCGGTCCCGCCGACATCGAGCTGGCTCGAGATGCCGCCATAGAGGTGGAAGGCGATGCCGTCGGGTGCCGTCGAGACGAAATAGCCGCCGACCGAAGCGACCAGCCGGCTGACATTCATCGTGCAGCACGGGCAGGTATGCCAGTCCCAGCGGGTCGGCGTGCCGTTGCTCTCCAGTGGGTTCATGTAGAAATAGTGTTCGCCGTCGCGGCTGAGGCCCGAGAGCGCGCCGTTGTAGAGCGCCCGCTCCAGCACATCGGCATATTTGCCGTCGAGGTCGAGATGCAGCATGCGCTGCGCCCAGAAGATCAACGCCACCGAGGCGCAGGTCTCGGCATAGGCGGTCTGGTTGGGCAGGTCGAAATCGAAAGTGAAGCCCTCGTTATGCGCCGACGGCCCGAGGCCCGCCGTCACATACATCTTGGTCTCCATCACGTCCTTCCACAGCGTCTCGCACGCCGCCTTGAGGCCGGCATCGTTGAGTTCGACGGCAAGGTCGGCCATCGCGGTGTACATGTACATGGCGCGCACCGCGTGCCCGACCACCTTGTCCTGGGTCCGCACCGGCTTGTGCGACTGGCTGTATTCGTAGGTGCCCTGCACGTAGCGCTGCCACTCCCAGCCCTTCTTCTCGCGCTCCTCGCGTTCGACGTCGAAATAGTGCGGGTTGGGGTTGCCGCGCTCGTTGATGAAATAGGCGGCGAGATCGAGGTGCTTCCTCTCCTTGGTCAGGTGATAGAGCTTGATCAGCGCCAGCTCGATTTCCTGGTGCCCGCAATAGCCGCGCTTCTGCCCCGGCCCGGTGCCGAAATTCTGCCGGATGTGTTCGACGTAGCGCTCCATGATGTCGAGCCAGCGCCGCCGGCCGGTGGTCTCGTAATAGGCGATGGCGCCTTCCAGCATATGGCCGGCATTATAGAGCTCGTGGTTGTCGCGCATGTTCGACCAGCGCTTCTCCGGCTCACGCCCCAGATACCAGCAGTTGAGATAGCCGTCCGGCGCCTGCGCCTTCTCGAAATCGTCGACGATCGCCTCGATCTTGTCCTCGATATCGGCGTCGCGCCTGTGGCTCAGCGCATAGGCCGCCGCCTCGATCCACTTGCCGATGTCGGAATCCCAGAACACCTGCACGGTAAAGCCGTTGGCATGGCGCGGGAAGCGCAGCGGCGGCGGCGGATTGGGCAGCTTCAGCGAATTGAGATAGCCGTACTCGACGAGCTTCTTGTGCTGGCTGGGAATGGTGCGGGCGAGCACGGTGTCGAGCCGCTCCTTCCAGAAGTCGCCTTCGAGGCGGACATCGACGAAACGCACCGGATGATACTGGCTCATTGCAACTCCTCTTGGCCCCGCCGCCGAGCAAGCGGCCGGGTGACTGAATTCAGCTCTGTCCGGCGGTCGACGCGCGCACCACCAGGGTGCATGGCAGCCGGCGGATGCCCCGCACCTTCTCGCCGCCGATCATCTCGATCAGCAGCCGTCCGGCCTCGTGCCCGAGCGCCGAAAGATTCATGTCGACACTGGTGAGCGGCGGCCGCGCCGCCTCGGTCATCACCTCCCAGTTGTCGAAGCCGACCACTGCCACCTCACCGGGCACCGCGATGCCGCGCTCGCGCAGTGCGTCCACCACGCCGCGGGCGATCAGGTCGTTGCCGCAAAAGATTGCATCGGGTCGGTCGGCCTTGCCGTCGACCAGCGCCGCGACCGCTTCGCGCCCCCAGGCCTCGGTCCATTTTCCCGACAGATAGAGTTCGGGATGCGCCGTAAGCCCCAGTCCGGCGAGCGCCGAGAGATAGCCGCGATGCCTCAGTTGCACCGCCTCGAAGTGCTCGGGCCCGGTGACATGAGCGATGCGCCGCTTGCCGAGCTCGCCCAGGTGCCGGACCGCCAGCCGCGCTCCGTCCTCGTCGTCGGGCAAGAGGCAGAGCGCGTCGCGCTCGTCGGCCTGCGAGAACACATAGATCACCGGCAGGCCCGCCGGCAGCGGTCCGACCGGCGGACGCTTGTCGGCGCGGCGGGCGGTGACCACCAGCCCGTCGATGCGCTTGCCCAGCAACTGGTCGAGATGCTGCCGCTCGCGCTCCGGGTCGTCCGTGGCGTTGCACATGAACACCGCGATGCCCTGGTCGGCGAACTCCTCCTCCAGCGCCTGGAAGATCGGCAGGGTGAAGCGGCCGAAGGAGTCGGTGGAGATGATCCCCACCGTCATCGACCGGGTGCGATGCAGGCTCTGCGCCATGTCGTTGGGGCGATAGCCGATCTCGCGCGCCACCGCCGTGACCTTGTCGCGCGTCTCCTGCCGCAGCCGGCCGTTCGAGTTCAGCGCTTTCGACGCCGTGCCGATCGACACGCCGGCAATCCGCGCCACATCGCGGATGGTCGGGCTGTGCCGGCCGGTTCGGTCGTTGGGAGGAACGGGAGGAGCGTCGCTCATGCAGGGACCGTCAGCCTTTCACCGCGCCGGACATGAAGCCGCGTACATAGTAGCGTTGCAGCAGCAGGAACAGGATGATGCAGGGCAGCGCCATCACCACGACGCCTGCTTCGGTGGCGCCGTAGTTGATCACCCCCATGGTCTGCTGGCGCAGGTTGGCCACCGCCACGGGCAGCGGCTGCTTCATGGGGTCGGTCAACAGGATCAGCGGCGCGAAGAAATCGTTCCACGCCGCGAGGAAGGCGAACAGGCCGACCGTCACCAGCCCCGGCGTCACCGATGGCAGCATGATCCGCCACAGCACGCCAAAACTGCTGCAGCCGTCGATCTGCGCCGATTCTTCCAGCTCGCGCGGAATCGCCTCGAACGAGATGCGCATCATGTAGGTGGCGAAGGGCAGCTGGAACATGGCGATCATCAGCGCCACGCCGACCAGCGAGTTGGAGAGCCCCACCGCATTGAGCAGCACATAGAGCGGGATCAGCAGCGTGGCGTAAGGCACCATCAGGATCGACAGCGTCAACAGGAACAGCGCGTCCTTGCCCCAGAACTTGAAGCGGGCGAAGGCGTAGCCGCCCAGCGTCGAGATGATCAGGGTGATGGCCACGGTGAGGATCGAGATCACCGCGCTGTTGGCCGCCACCGTCGGCAGCCCGGCGCCGAAATCGAACATCGTCTGGTAATTGCCCCAGCCGAAGCCCTCGCTCTGCGCCGTGCCGGCCTGCGGGCTGACCGACGCGTAAAAGCTCCAGACCAGCGGGAACAGGAAGATGATGGCGAGCCCGCCCGTCAGCACGTAGTACGGGGTGCGGCCCAGCGCGGATTCTGGTTTGCCGGCAATCATGGTCAGTCTCGCTCCGATCCGCGCAGGAAGCGGAACTGCAATATGTTGATCAGCACCAGGACGATCAGCACCAGGATCGACAGCGCCGCGGCGGTGCCCAGGTTCTGGCGCTGGAACGCTTCGCGATAGATCACCTGCACGGCGGTCACCGTGGTGTTGTCGGGCGCGCCCTTGGTCAGGATGAAGAACTGGTCGAAGGCCAGCAGCGATCCGGTGACGCACAGGATCGTCGCCAGCGACAGCGAGGGGCGAAGCAGCGGCAGCGTGATGTGGCGGAAGTTCTGCCAGCTGGACGCGCCATCGAGCGAGGCCGCCTCGTAAAGATCGTCCGGAATGCCCTGCAGCCCCACCGTCAGCACCAGCATGTAGAACCCGGCGAATTTCCACACCACCAGGAACGTCGTCGACAGCAGCGCCGCCAGCGAGGTGCCGAGGAAGGCGATCGGGTTGTCGATCAGCCCGAGGGCTTCGAGCGGCGGGCTGATCGGGCCGATGGCGGGGGAGTAGAACCCGTAGGCGAGGAGCGACGCGGCCGCCAGCCCCAGCGACACCGGCAACAGGAACACAGTCCTGAGGAAGGCCGACCAGCGGGTGACCGTCTGCACCAGCAGCGCCAGCCCCAGACCGAGCCCGAGCAGCATCACCGTGACCAGCACCGTGTACTGCACGGTGAACCAGACCGACGGCCAGAACAGCGGGTTGCGCCAGATCGAGATGTAGTTCTTGGGAAAGTTGATCCCTTCGTCGCCGGTGAGCAGGCCGTATTTGCTCAGCGACATCTTCGCCACCAGCACCAGCGGGGTGAGGAAGAACACCACGATGAACACCAGCGTGGGGATCGTGTAGGCAAATCCGGTCAGCTGGCGGCGCAGGTTGATGCGGGAGCGCCGGACCGGTTGGTCGGCCGGATTGACCTCAGAGATCGACGTTGCAGTCACGATAGATCCTCGCCTCAGAGGTGTCGGCCCGATGCCAGAGGCGCCGGGCCGACCCTTTGCGTCAAGTTACTGGGTCAGCGAGTCGTTGATCGCGTCGTTATTGGCGTCGAGATTGGCGCCATCGCCGAACACCGCATCACGGAACAGCACGATCCACGGCCCCTGCGGGTCGTTGAAGGTGGCGCCGAAATTCTTGGCGAGCGGCGTCTGGCCGTTGGCCCCGACGGTGTTGAACAGCTTCACGCGCGGATCGGTGATGTACTTGTTGTCGGCAAGATCGGTGCGGGTGAGCACGTTGCCGTTCTTGGCCACCACCTCGACCTGGGCCTCTTCGCTCTGTACCCAGGCGATGAAGTTCCACGCCGCATCGGCCTTCGTGCTGTCGCGCGAGATACCGATATCGTCGCCGCCGATGAAGGTGGAGGTCCCGCCCTTGAGGCCGGCGATCGGCGCGACGCCGATATCGGCATCCTCGAGCCCCGTCCCCACCAGACCGGAGATCTGGGTCGCCGGCATCGGCTGCACGCCGATGACGCCCTTGGGGAAGAACGAGGTCCAGGTCGGCCCGGCTTCGTCCTTGCTTTCCGGCATCATCATGGTGCCGTCGGCCACCAGCTCGCGGAAGATCTTGTAGATGGCCTTCCACTCGTCGCTGTTCAGATGCGACTCGGTGCCTTCGGGATTCATCACCGTCTCGCCGTCGGCCCAGGCGATCGGGAACCAGGTGAACACGTTGCAGCCGCCGCAATTGCCGCCGAAATAGGTGCCGTGAATATCGCCGCCGAGCTTGGCGACGGCACGGGCCTGGTCGGCGAATTCCTGCAGCGTCGTCGGCCCCTTCTCAGGGTCGAGGCCGGCCTGCTTGTAGAGCTTCTTGTTCCACATCCACACCGACAGGTCGGCAATGAACGGCATGCCGTATTTCTTGCCCTCCCAGGTGCCGACATTGATGCCGGCGGGCGCCACCTTGTCGATATCGGGCATGGCGTCGATGCGAGCCGTGATGTCCTGGAACAGCCCCGCCGAGGTCCAGTTCGGCATGAACACCACGTCGGCCGAGAACAGGTCCGGCAGGCCGTTGGCAGCTGCCGCCGCGCCGATCTTGGTCTGGTAGTCGTCGGTCACCACGTAGGTCGCCGTGACCTGGTTCTTGTGCGTGGCATTGTAGGCCTGCACCAGCTGGTCGACGCGAACCTGCGTCGCAGCGCGGGTCCACAGCGTCAGCTGGGTGCCGTCATCCACGCCGAGCGGATCGGCGGCCAGCGCCGTTCCCGGCGCAGTCAGCATCAGCGCGGCAAGCGCCATCTGCCACAGTCTTGGCATTCTCATCAGTTCCCTCCCATTTGCCGATGCCGTCCTCCGGTCCTGCAACGCAGGGTCCTCCCGGGAACAGCGACGAAAAAGCCCTTGCTGCACTTCGCCACCCGCATTTCATCGGCAGGTTGGCTCAGGAAAAGCTTTTCTCATTGTTAGGTCGCACGTTTTCCGGTCCCGTGCAAGAGCGAAGGAAAAGCTTTTCGCAGCCGCCGCGACCCTGCTGCAGGAGGCGCGCCTCGGCGCCGTTCAGTGGCTGATCCCGAGCTCTTTCAGCTCCGCCACCCAGTCGACGACATTGGCCACGGCGTGCGCGTCGGAGAGGAATTCCTCGGCCAGTTCGGCCAGCCGCAGCGCCGACGAATAGAGCATCACCAGGTCGCGGTTGACCTTGACCCTTGCCAGTTCCTCATAGCGATCGATGATCCTGAGCGTCAGGTCGGCCGAGATCCAGTTGGAATAGCTGAGGTCGCGGTGGCGCGAGCCGAAGCCGGAATCGGCGAAGTCGAACACCCCGTTGAGCATGCCGGTCTCATGGTCGAACGCCATGTTCCAGCCATGCCCGTCGAAATAGCCATAGACCAACTCGTCGCCGGTGATGGTGAGCTTGCGGTACGCCGCCATGGTGCGCTTGACGAACCCCTTGTAGCCGCGCGGCAACTTGGGCTCGGCGCGCATGCTGATCTCGTCGGGGCTCATCCACGGGTCGACCCCGGTGGCGCCAACCGCCTGCATGCGGTTGAGCGGCAGGGCGTGCAACTCGGCATAGAGCTGTGCCATGCGCGTCGCCAACGCGTTGCGCCGGCCGTCGTCGAGTTCGAGATATTGCGGTTTTTCCAGAGACGAACCGGGCAGCTTCAGGTGCTGTGAGAACGGCACCGGGCCTTCATGCAGCACCATCTGCGGCAGCGGCATGGTGACCCGCGGCTTGAGAAACGCCAGCAGCGCCACCTCGCGACGCAACCGCGCCTCGGCATCCGCATTCCGGGCAAACTTGAAAATCCAGCCGTCGCATTCGAGCGCCACGCTGTCCCAGCCGTCGCCGAGGGTGACGAAATTGCCGCCCGCAAACTGCGGCAGCGTTCCGATGACGAGCGCGCGTAATCGCGCGATCTCCGCCGCCGGCACCCCCTCCATCGTCACGACTCCCCATCAAGCAGGGCCGAATCTAGACGAGGCCGAGCGAAAGTCCAATCAAGCCGGATGCAGTTCCCGCACCATCTGCTTGGCGCGGCGCGGCGCCTTGGCATGGTGCTTGGCGCGGTTGGGCTGCACCCGCCGGTGCATCGGCAGGCGGACGCCGAGGGCATCGGCGACGGTCTTTTCCAGCAGGCGATCGAGTTCTGCCTTGTGCATGAAGACGTCTCCTTGGCCGCACGAGATTGTCCCCCGTGCATTTGGGTGAAGAAACGTCCCTGCCCCGCATCGAGTTGCCTCGGCATCGTTCAGATTCCGGTGATCGGCCGCGCGTCAAGCTCCGTTAACGGTTCCGGCGGATAGTGTGAGGACCGGAATATCAAGCGTCACCGGCTGTACTCGATGTGTTTCCGCCAGCGCAGCGGAGGGGCAACATGCGGTCCATTGGCCTGGCAGCGATCCTGCTCGGCATATTGATTCTTCTGTTTCCGTTCTATCGCCACTGGGTGCCGTACATCCGCATCACCACCGAGGACAGCCGCCTCTTGGGCGGTCTGCTGCTCGCCGTGGGCGCCCTCACGCTGGCAGTGTTCCGCAACCGTTAGCGGGCGACGGGCCTGCCGGGCGGACAACTAGGTCTTGGGTGGTTTCGGTTCGGTTTCCAGCTCCGGTGAGACCACCAGCCGATCATGGGCGAATGCCTCAGCGAACATGGCTTCGACGCTCTGCAGCCGTTTCGGCGGCGCCAGCAGGGCCGCTGTCGGCTCGCCGGCAGGCGCCGCGGGTTCCGGCGGCACGGCCGGTTTCGGCGGCGACGCCGCCACGACGCTGAGCGCCGGCCGCGCCGGGGCCGGCTTGGCCTCAGGCTCGGGCTTTGCCGCTTCAGGCTTTGGCTCGGGCTTGATGTCCGCCACGACTTTCGCTGGCGCTTTGGCGGCAACCGCCGGCTCGGCCGCGCCGGGCCGGGTTTCGGGCAGGCTCGACGAGGGTGGCTTTGCCGGCGATGCAGCCGCCACGACGAGCGCCGGCCGCACCGGCGCCGGCTTGGCTGCAGCTTCGGCCTTTGCCGCTTCAGGCTTTGGCTCGGGCTTGGCGTCCGTCACGATTTTCGAAGGCGTTTTGGCGGCAACCGCCGGCTCGGCCGCGGCGGGCCGCGTTTCGGGCAGGCTCGCCGAGGGCGGCTTTGCCGGCGATGCGGCCGCCACGACGAGCGCCGGCCGCACCGGCGCCGGCTTGGCCGCAAGTTTCGCCGCGGCGATCGGCTTTGCGGCCACCAGGGCTTTGACTTCCGGTTTGGCCGTCACCGGCTTCATGGTATCGGGTCGCGGTGTCGGCCGCTTCGTCAGGACCGGTTTTGCCAGCACCGTCGACGGAGCCGCCGCGGCAGCCGCCGCCCCTCCCCGCCCTCGGCGCAATCGCCGACCCAGCCGCCAGTGCTCCAGCGTCACATAGCCGACCAGCAGCATCAGACTGCCGGCGACGCCTACCCCCAGCCCGACCAGCAGCCACACCAGTGCGTCGTAACTCATCGGGGGCCCCTGTTCCGGCGTTTCGTCGGGCGCACCATGCCGGATTTGTGGCCCCGCCTGCAACGCCATCACAACCTGCCGCGAAACAGCTATGCCCGATCCCGCGCACGAGGTGGCTAGAGCTTTGATCTGATCGCGCTTTCGCGGCGGAAAAGTCTGCACCTTTTGTCGAAAGCACTCTAACCTCTGTGCCACGCCATGCCGCCCGAGATCTTCATGCTGCAACCCCGAACGCGCCCGCTGCTGCCCGACGTCGTCCGCTCCGCCCTGCGGCGCGCCATCATCGAGGGCGAGTTCCCACCCGGCTCGAAACTGCCCAACGAGGATGCGCTGTGCGCCCGCTTTGCGGTGAGCCGCATCACGCTGCGCGAAGCGGTGCGCGGCCTGATCGAGGATGGCTATGTCGTCCGCCGCCAGGGCTCGGGGACCTACGTCACCGAAGGCCCCCGGCTGCGCAACTCGCTCGACACCAATTTCAGCTACACCGAGTATCTGGAGAGCACCGGCGTGGTCGTCACCCGGCAGGTGCTGGATGCGAGGCGTCTGCCGGCCGACGAGACGGTCGCCACCGCACTCAACCTCGCCTCCGGCGCCGACGTCGTGGTGGTGCGCCGTGTCCGCAGCGCCGATGGCAAGCCGGCGATCTATTCCGTCGACAGCCTGCCCACCGACATCGCCGATGCCGGCCGCGACCTCGCAGCATTCGGCACGTCACTCTACAAACTGCTGGCCGACCGCGGCCACACGGTCGACCATGCCCGCGCCGCGCTGGCCCCGGTCATCGCCGACACCGAACTGAGCGCCCTGCTCGGCGTCGCCATCGGCACGCCGCTGCAGCACCTGCGCCAGGTCGATCACGATGCCTCGGGCCGCCCTGTGATGCTGTCGCTGGAGTGGCACGTCCCCGAGGTGATCGAGCTCAGGGTCTATCGCCGTGGCCCCGGCCCGCAGGCCCAGGGCTCAGACGAAGCTCGAGGGCGCTAGATCGTTTCACCAATGACCTGAACCATACTCGGTGGTGGTGGGTTCAGGACCGGGCCAGCCGACCCAGCCCAATCGTGAAATGCCCTAGCCGGCCGGCTTCAGCCGGTGGTCCAGCACTTCGCCCGCCTCTTCCAGCACCAGGTAGCCGATCGAGGCCATCAGCGAGTTGATGGTCTTCATCGCGCGCAGCGTCTCGAGATGGAGGTTGGAGGTGGCGAGGCTCGCCTCGGTGCCGTCCTTCAGCCGCTGCAGGTGCTGGCGCTGGCTCGCCGCCACCGCTTCGCGCATCCGGGTCTTTTCCACCACCAGGCGGCGCGCCTGCTGCAGGTCGCGGCTGACCAGCACATTGCGGGCCAGTTGCATGTTCTCCACCACCTGGCTGTGCAGCTCGGCGAGCTCGCGCCAACCGGTAGGCGAGAAGGCGAGCCGCTGCTCGCGCCGCACCTCGGCCAGGCGCAGCAGCGTCTTGGTGATGGCATCGCCGACATATTCGAGGTTCACCGCGATCGCCGCCAGATCCTGTCCGCGCCGGGCGCTGTCGCTGTCGCCGCCGAACGACACGCGCGCCAGGTAGAGCTTGATGTCGCTCTGCGCCTGGTCGATGGCCGCCTCCATCAGCCGCGCCTGCCGGATCTTGTCGGCGTCGCCGGCCTTGTAGATCTCCATGATCGGCTCGAACATCCGGCCGACGATTTCGGCCATGCGCAGCAGTTCGCGAGTCGTCGAGGCCAGCGCCATGCCTGGATCCCCCACCGCCGCCTCGTCGAGGCAGCTGGGCGGCACGCCGATGGCGGCGACCGGATCGCTGGCCGCCGGGGCGCGGATGGCGCGCTCCATCAGCCGCGCCACCACCCCGGTGAGCGGCAGGCCCGCGATCAGCAGCGCGACATTGAAGATGAGATGCAGCCCGACGATCTGCTGGGCCGGAGCAAAACCGGCAAAGGCGGCGCTGCCGCCCAGCAGCAGCGCCGCCAGCGCCAGCACGGCGCCCGCGACGCGCGTCAGCAGGTTGCCGGCCATCAGCCTCCGGGCTTCGATGCCGGCGGCGCGGGTCAGCACGAACGGCCCGATCGCGGTACCGATATTGGCCCCGAGCAGCAGCGGTGCCGCCGCTTCGAAGGGCAGCACGCCATGCTGGGCCAGCACCACAAGGAACAGGATCGTCGCCACCGATGAATGGAACAGCCAGGCGATCGCCGCCCCGGCCATCAGCGCCGTCAGCGGTTCATTGACGAGATAGCCGATCAGCGCCGGCAGGAAGGCGCTGTCGCGCAGCGGCGCCGTCGCCTCGCTGAGCAGCTGCAGCGACACAAAGATCAACCCGAGCCCCACCAGCGCGCGCCCGCTCTGCCGCACCCGGCGCGACTTGCCCTTGAAGAACAGCAACCCGCCGCCGAGCAGCAGCAGCGGCGGCAACAGGCTGAGATCGAGGCTGAGGATCAGCACCACCAGCGCCGAGCCGAAATTGGCGCCCAGGACGATCGCGAGACCCGTCGCCAGCGCGAACATGCCGCGCGACGCAAAGGCTGCCGCCAGCATTCCGGCAGCGGTAGAACTCTGCAGCACCAGCCCGAGGCCGGTGCCGACGGCCGCGCTGCGGACCGCCCCATTGGTGGCGCGCAGCAGCGCCGTGATCTCGGGCCGCCAGCCGCGCTCGGTTCCGGTGTGCACCATGTGCACGGCCCACAGCATCAGCGCCACGGCGCCGGCGACATGCAGAACGAACAGATAGGCGGTCACGAACGAGCCCTTTCAACCAGCACGGAGCGGAGAACAGCGAACATATCGGCCTGCAACGATAAGCCGGTTCGCAGCGTTCGTCATGAAGCCGCGCAAAGGCGCGGATAATGAGGCGGCGCGCCCCGCGCCGCGTCCTCCGGGAGAAAGCGTCATGAGCACGGTGAAATACGAAGTGGTCGAGCACGATGGCGGCTGGGCCTACAAGGTGGGCGACGTGCTCTCCGAGCCGTTCCGCACCCACGCTGCGGCGCACGAAGCGGCCGAAGCCGCGGCCCGTCGTCAGCGCGTCGCCGGCACCACGGACGGCATCGAGTACGAGGATGCCCGCGGCGTCTGGCACCAGGAAATCGCCGAAGGCACCGACCGGCCCGACACCGAGGTCAAGGACGACTAACGGCCATCGCGCCTCGCCCGCCTGCGTCCGCTGCGTTACTGCGCCAGCTTGCCCCTCAGCTCGTCCAGCTCGAGGATGCAGCGATCGATCTCGGATTTGAGCGTCCGCCGCTCGGCGACGCTCATCGCATTCTTGCTGCCCGGCCGGCTCTGCCCCACGATATCGCGCAGCGTGGCGATTTCGCGCTTCAGTTTGGCAATTTCGCTGCTCGCTTGCATCGGGCGCTCTCCGTGGTCGGGTCTTGTCGCCCGATCACGCCATCACCGCAAGCCGCTTTGGCACGCGATTGGCCAGGCCAACACCGCCAGCTGATGTTCCGAGACTAGGAAGGGTGGTGCCGCATGCCGGATTCGAACCAGCGACCCCCTCATTACGAATGAGATGCTCTACCGACTGAGCTAATGCGGCCTGATCGGCGCGAGCGATGCGCCGATGCGGGGTCTAATACAAGCGACGCCGGTCACACGCAAGTGCACTCGACGCGATGCGACGGGTCTTATGCCTCCGGCAGGGCCAGCGGCCCGCCTTGCGGCTTTTCCGGCTCGGCCGGAGCCGCCGGAGCGCTTTCCGGCAGCGCCGGCGTGGTGGCGCTGGTCCGCGTGGCGACGGCGCTCGTCGGCACCCGCCACTCGAACGCATCGAGCTTGCCGGTGACCGGCGACAGCGGCTCCCACTCCTCGGCGGTGATGCCGTCGGCGGTCCAGACCGGATCACGCGGTGCCCGCACCGCGCGGTTGAGCCAGTCGCGGGCCTTGCCCTTGTCGCCCGATTGGCCGTCCTCGATCTCCGCCATCAGCAGGCACACTGCCTGCGAGGGGTTGGCATTGGAGTAGCCGGCCAGCGCCTGCCGTGCCCCGACCCAGTCGAAGGCATCGATCGAGGCCCGCGCCAGCACCAGCGCGCTGGCCTTGTTCGGCGGCGGCGTATCGATCAGCTCCCGGATGCGCTTCAGCCGGTCGACCGAGGAAACGCCGGGCACCGAATTGGCGAACAGCGTCGCGATGTCGGGGTGCGAGGTGGCGCGCCACACCCGGCGCAACAGGCTCATCGCCCGCCGCGCTTCGTTGCGGTTGGAATAGATGCGCGCCGCGATCAGCGCCGCCGGCACGAAATCCGGCACCAGCTTCAGGGCGGCGAGCGCATGCTCGAGCGCGGCGTGCGGGTCGGTGCCCTCGGCGAGCTGCGCCCGCGCCGTCTCGACCACTGCCTGGCGGCGGCGCTTGCGGGTCTTTTCCTCGCGCGTCACCGCCTGTTCGTCGGCAATCATCCGGTGAGCGTCGTCCCAGCGCCCGTTGCGGGTCAGGTCGTCGAACACCGCCTCGCGCGCCCATGGCGCTTGCGGCGAGATGTCGATGGCCTTCTGCGCGAAGGTCAGCGCCGCGTCGGGCCGGCCCTGCTGGCGTGCCTGGTCGTAGAGACCCGACAAGGCGGCCAGCGCCGTCTTGCGGTTGGTGATCAGCGCCCGATAGTGCTCGCGCGCCGAATGCATGTCGCCCAGCGCCAGGTCGGCACGGGCTTCGAGCAGTTGCGCAGCGGCGTTGCGCGGCAGGTTGCCGCGCGCTTCGCGCGCCAGCTGCCGGGCTCGGTTGGCGTCCCCCGCCTGCAGCGCGATGAAACCGTCCGACAGCGCCATGTAGCCTGCATCCTTGCGCCGCTCGCGCGATTGCCGCGCGATGTAATACGGCGCCGCGATGATGCGCTTGACGATGCCCCAGATGAGGATGATCAGCACCACGCCGGCCACCGCGAGGAAGGCGGCGACGCCCAGCCGCGGCTGCATGCGGAAATCGAGGAACTCGATGGTGAGCGTCCCCGGCAACCCGATCAGCCAGGCGATGCCGGCCGTGACCAGCAGGCTGACGATCAGCCAGTAAGCGAGACGGATCACGGCGTCGCCTCCGCCGTCGGCGCCAGCGCCCGCCCGCGCAGTGCGGTGACGAAGTCTTCGGCCGCCGCGAGCTTGGCGATATCGGCTCCGGCAGTGCCGGCGCCGGCCTGCATGGCCGGGGGCAGTTGCGCGAGCAATTCCGAGGCTGCCTTGAAATCGTGCCGTCCGACCGCGGCTTCGAGCCGTGACACGATCGCCTCGGGGGTATCGCCCGCCACCTCGCCCACCGGCCGCAGGGCCAGGAGGCCCTTCATCCATTCGAGCGCGTCTTCACCCATGTCGCCGGTGCTGACGGCGGCCCGGCCGGCCAGCACGTTCGGCACGGCGGCAGTGAACTGCGCCACCACCGCATCGGGCCGCGGCAGGCCTTCGGCGGCCGCCGCCTCGACCGGCCCCGGCACGCTGAGGTCCGGCAGCAGCGTCTTCAACCCGGTGAGTTCGGCGGCGAAGGGGCGGCCGTTGGCGATGGCGGTTTCGAGTCCCGATACCATCAGCGGCAGTCGCACCGCCGGCCCGATATCGGCGCCGTCCAGCGTCTGATTCTGGGTCGAGATGGCGGTCTGGGTCGCCGAGACATCGCCCTTGAGACCGCTGACCGCGCTGTCGGTCGCCGCCACCCGCTGGTCGAGCGCCGTCAACTGGGTGCGAAGCTCCGCAATCCCGGCCTCGATGCCGCTGATGGTCTGGGCGAGCGCCGCCGCATCGGCCGACGAGGCGCCGGCGCCGATCGCCGTGACCCGGTCCTCCAGCCCCTTGAGCTGGGTTTCGAGCGGCGCGAGGTCGACCGGCGCGGCTGCCGCCGGCACGGCAGCGATGGCCTGGCGCACTTCGGTCAGCCCGCCATCGAGCTGCGCGATGGTCGCGTCGAGGCTCACCTGCGTGCGCTTGCTTTGCTCTTCGATGGCGCTGAGCCGCGTCTCGATCTCGTTCAGGCTGCTGTCGGTGGCATCGAGCCGCACCGCCGGATCGGCGATCACCGGCCGCTGGTTCGGCAGCGGCAGCCAGTTGCCCAATCCATAGACCAGCCCCGCACCGAGCAGGGCGCCGGCGATCGCGGCGATCGAGATGGCGCTCCACGGCATGGCAAGTCGCGCCTGCGGTCGCGGCGGCGGCGCGGGACGCACCGGCTCTTCCGCGGCAGGCGCGGCCTCGGCGGCGGGCTCTTTCGCAGCGTCGCTCGCCTTGCCGCTGGCCGGGCTCGCGGCAGCCGGCTTGTCGGCCTCGCGCGCCGTCAGCTCGATGACCGGCGGCTTGACGGGTCCCGACTTGCGTTCAGCCATGCGGCAGTTCCTTGCTTGTTCCGGTCATCATGGGTTTTGGTCGCGCGCAAACGACAAGGCAAGTCCCATCATCGCCTCCTCGCTGGGGTGGTCGGAGAGTCCGACCCGCACGAAATGGGCATCGAGCAGCGGCGCGGCAACCGCTTCGGACAGGCAAAGTACGCCCAGACGGGCTCGCGTCGGCCTGTCGAGGCCCCGCTCCATCAGCCGCGCGAAGGTCTGCGCGGTGCGCCTGGAATAGAACAGGGCCGCCTCGATCTCTGCGGCGTTGAGCCGATCGATCAGCCCGTCGGGCGGCACGGTCACCGGGTTCATGGCATAGACTTCGGCGGTGATCACCATGCGCCCGAACGGCGCCAGCGATTTGCCCAGATCCGCTGACATGTCGCGCGCGGCCGGGTAGAAAAGCGGCCCGGACAGCGGTGCATGCGCCAGCAGCTCGACCAGATCGGCAAACGCGCCGTCGGCGCTGGTTACCTCGGCAAAACCCATGTCTCGCGCCATCGCCGCGGTGCGATTGCCGACCGAAAAGACCGGCAGCCCCCGGTAACGCTCGAGCACGCCACGCTCGTCGAGCGCACGCAGCGCATTGGCGCTGGTCAGCACCAGGGCGCCAAACCCCTTGGGCTCCGGCAGGCTCACCTCGAGCGTCTGGTGCGTGAGCAGCGGACACGGCACCCCCTCGATCCCGAGCGCACCAAGCCGCGCGGCGGTATCGCTCGCGTCGGGGTCTGGCCGGGTCACGAGCATTTTCAAGTCGAGCCTATCCTTTGAACTGGCGCTGGAACTCCGGCCCTGCCTGTTCCAACAACCTCGCACCCAGTTGCGTTCCGAGTTTGGCGGCGTCGGCCGCCGCGCCTTCAGCCGATCCGCGATAAAACTCACGGCCATCGGGACTGAGGATTTCGGCGGTCAACCTGCACGAAACCCCATTCAATTCGGTAAACGCACCGATCGGGGTTCGACACGAACCGTCGAGAGTGGCGAGCAGCGCACGTTCGGCTGCGATGCCGGTGGCGGTCGGCGCGTGGTTCAGCGCGGCAACCAGTTCGGCGGTGCGACGGTCGGCCTCGCGGATCTCGATGCCGATGGCGCCCTGCGCCGGAGCGGGCAGGAACGCGAGAGGATCGAGATAGGCGGTGATCCTGTCCTGCTTGCCGAGCCGGTTGAGCCCTGCCACCGCCAGGAGGGTCGCATCGGCCACCCCGGCCTGCAGCTTGTTGAGCCGCGTATCGACATTGCCGCGGAACTGCACCACCTCGAGGTCGGGCCGCACCCGCAGCATCTGCGCGGCGCGGCGGATCGACGAGGAGCCGAGCTTCGCCCCCTCGGGCAGGGCATCGACACCGCCATAGTGCAGCGACACGAAGGCATCGCGCACATCCTCGCGTTCGAGGAACGCCGCCAGCACCATGCCATCGGGCAGGAACGACGCGAGGTCCTTGCTGGAATGGACGCCCAGGTCGATCTCGTCGGCGGCCAGCGCCGCCTCGATCTCGCGCGAGAACAGTCCCTTGCCGCCCGCTTCGCTCAGCGGGCGGTCGGTAAGCCTGTCGCCGCTGGTGGTGATGACACGGATCTCGATGCGGTCTGCCGATACGCCATGCGCCTCGGCCAACAGCCGTTGCGTCAGCTGCGCCTGGGCCAGCGCCAGCATGGAGCCCCGGGTTCCGATGCGAAGGAACGGCGCCGATTGCATTTCAGTTCATACCTATTGTAGGCCAAAGCCGGGCTGGACTTACCCCTTGGAGAGGGTGCGGACAAGTTTGATGAGAGTGCTCGGCATCGAAACCAGCTGCGACGAAACCGCCGCCTCTATCGTAGAGCGCGACGCCGGCGGCCACGCGACCATTCTTTCCAACATCGTGCGCAGCCAGCTCGAGGAGCACGCGCCCTATGGCGGCGTGGTGCCGGAACTGGCGGCCCGCGCCCATGTCAGCCATCTCGACCACATCATCGAACGCGCCGCTGCAAGCGCCGGGATCAGGCTCAGCGAGGTCGATGCCGTCGCCGCCACCGCCGGCCCCGGGCTGATCGGCGGGGTGCTGGTCGGGCTCACCACCGCCAAGGCCATCGCCGCGGCGTTGGGCAAGCCCCTGATCGCGGTCAACCACCTCGAGGCGCATGCGCTGACCGCCCGGCTGACCGACGGCATCGCCTTTCCTTACCTGATGCTGCTGGTCTCGGGCGGGCATAGCCAGTTCGTGCTGGTGCGCGGCGTGGGCGACTACCAGCGCTGGGGCACCACCATCGACGACGCGCTGGGCGAGGCCTTCGACAAGGTGGCCAAGCTCCTCGGCCTCGGCAATCCGGGCGGTCCGGAAGTCGAGAAGCTGGCCAGCCAAGGCGATCCGCGTCGCTTCAACTTCCCCAAGCCCCTGCTCAAGGAAGACCGGCTCGATTTCTCGTTCTCGGGCCTGAAGACCGCCGTACGCCTCGCCGCCGAGCAGCAGGCGCCGCTCACCGACCAGGATGTCGCCGATATCTGCGCCAGCTTCCAGCGCACCGTGGCCGAGATCGTCGCGGTGCGCGCCCGCTCGGCACTGCAGAGATACGCCGCCGAGCTCCCCGGGCAGCCGCTGCGGCTGGTGGTCGCCGGCGGGGTAGCCGCCAACAAGGCGATCGGCGCGGCCCTGCGTGAGGCCGCCGACAAGGCCGGCGCCACGCTGATCATCCCGCCGATTCCGCTCTGCACCGATAATGGCGCGATGGTCGCCTGGGCCGGGGCCGAACGGCTGGCGCTCGGCGCCACCGACCCGCTCGACGTCGCCGCGAAGGCCCGCTGGCCGCTCGACAGCGCCGATATGGGGCTGAGCCATGGCGTTTGACCGCGTCGCCGTCGTCGGCGCCGGCGCCTGGGGCACCGCACTGGCGCAGGTCGCGGCCATCGCCGGCCACGCCGTCACCCTGGTCGGTCGCGACCCCGGGGCGATCGACGACATCAACCGCAACCATCGCAACAGCGCGCATCTGGGCAACCAGCTGCTGTCGGATCGCGTCACCGGGGCTCTGACCCTGCCCGATGTCGAGCTCGTCATCCTTGCCGTGCCGGCACAGGCGAGCCGTGCCGCGCTTACGCCGATCGCCGCGGCGCTCGCCCACCTGCCGGTTGTCCTCACCGCCAAAGGCCTTGAGCATCTGACGCTCCAGCGGCAGAGTGAAATCCTGGCCGAGGTCTCGCCCACCGCCATCCCCTACGTGTTGAGCGGCCCGAGCTTTGCCGCCGACGTGGCGGCCGGCCGGCCCACCGCTGTCACGCTCGCCGGCGACGATCCGGAACAGACCTCGGCCGTGGCCGCTGCCCTGGCCGGCCCGACCTTCCGGCTCTATGCGGCCGACGATCGGCTCGGCGTCGAACTGGCCGGCGCGCTGAAGAATGTCTACGCCGTCGGCTGCGGCGCCGTGGACGGCGCCGGCCTCGGCGCCTCGGCTCGCGCGGCGCTTCTCGCCCGCGCCTTCGCCGAGCTGACCCGGCTGGTGGTGCGGATGGGCGGCAGCGCCTCGACCCTTACCGGGCTCGCCGGGCTCGGCGACCTGACGCTGAGCTGCACCTCGACGCAGTCCCGCAACTACCGCTACGGTGTCAGCCTCGGCCGGGGCGAAGCGGCCGGCGGCGAGCTCGCCGAGGGCGTGCTGACCGCACCGGTGGCAAAGGCCCTCGCCGACCAAGTGCGCATCGACGCCCCGCTGATCGATGCGGTAAACCTGCTGATCGAGGGCAACACCTCGATCACCGATATCGTCGCCGGCCTCATGTCGCGGCCGCTCAAGAGGGAAGAAGACTGATGCCGTTCTACTCGATCATCGCCACTGACAAGCCCGACGGCCTCGAGCACCGCATGGCGGTCCGCCCCGAGCACCTCAAGCACCTCGACAATCTGGGCGACAAGCTGGTGATCGCGGGCCCGTTCCAGACTGAGGAAGGCAAGGCCACCGGCAGCTTCATGGTCATCGAGGCCCCGGACCTCGCCGCTGCGACCAGCCTTTACGAACAGGACCCGTTCATCAAGCAAGGCGTGTTCGAGAGCTACAAGATCAGCCGCTGGTCGCTGACCATCAACAAGAGTGCGGGACGCTGACCATGGCCTACTGGCTGATGAAATCCGAACCGGACGTCAATTCCTACGACGACGTAGTGAACCGCGGCGTTCCCGAAGAGTGGCACAGCGTGCGCAACTACACCGCACGCAACAACATGAAGGCGATGCAGCTCGGCGACGAGGCGTTCTTCTACCACTCCAACATCGGCAAGGAGATCGTCGGCATCATCAAGGTGGTCGCGCTGGCGCACCCCGATTCCACCGCCGAGCCGAACGACAAGGGCAAGATCGTCTGGGAGTGCGTCGACGTACTGCCGGTAAAAAAACTGCCAAAGCCGGTGACGCTCGAGACCATCAAGAAGACCCCCGAGCTCGCCAACATGGCGCTGGTGAAGCTGTCGCGGCTATCGGTCGGCCCGGTGACCGAGGCCGAATGGAAGCTGATCTGCAAGATGGGCGGGCTCTGAGCCGCTGAAAACAGCTGGTGGGACGCCTCGCCCCACCTCCTCAACGCCGGCAAATGACTTTACTCTCCCCTTGCCGCAGCCGCGGCTTTTTGGGGGAGAGATCATGCATTTCGACGTCAACTGGCTGGCCATCATCGTCGCCACCATCGCCGGCTTCGCGGTCGGCGCCGGCTGGTACACCGCCCTGGGCAAGCAGTGGATGGCCGCGCTCGGCAAGACCCGCGAACAACTCGGCACCGGGCCGGCGCCCTTTATCATCGGCTTCATCACCGAGCTGGTGATGGCCTATTTCATGGCCGTGGTCATCCAGGCGCTGTTCGGCAGCGTCACGGTCTGGAACGGCATTCTCGCCGGCGCCCACATGTGGGTGGGCTTCGTCATCACCACGATGATCCTGAACCACCGCTACCAGGGCGCACCCTGGAAGCTGACGCTGATCGACGGCGGGCACCTGCTGCTCGTGCTGGTGGTCCAGGGCATCGTCATCGGCCTGTTCGGTGACGGCGCGGTGCCGGCGGCCTAGCTAGCTTGCGAACGGATTGACGATCCGCAGCCGGCCGGCGATCAGCTGGCCGTGCTGCATGTCTTCGGAGTAGAGGGTGGTGCAGTCAGCCTCAAGGGCCGATGCGAGGATCGTCGCGTCGTAAACGTGGAAAGCATGACGCTCTGCGAGGCCCAGTGCCAGTCGGTGCGTCTCCACGGTTAGCGGATGAACCTGCAGCAGGCTGCAGAGCAAATCCTCTACCTCGGAAATTTCGCCCCACTCCATGTGCATCTTCGAGCGCGCGACGTTTGCAAACTCGTTGAGCACCTGAACGCTGATCGTTCCGCCTGCCTCCACGATCTCGGCAGCCCGGCCAAAATGCGCCGAGTCCTGAACCGCGAAATAGACGAGGATGTTGGTGTCGAGGAAGCTAGCGCCTGGCATTCGCTGCTTCGCGATCAAACCGGTAGTCCGCCGGCAGCCGTCCCTTGAGCAGCTCCCTCAGCCGGTCGATGCGTTCGCGCCGCGAGGCAAGGCGGAGCAGTTCGATCCCGTTGGTGTCGGAAGGCTGAAGGTCAACCTCATCACCCTCCTTGAGGCCGAGTCTGCTGGCCACGTCCGTAGGGATGCGGATCGCGAGGCTGTTTCCCCATTTCGAGACCTTCATACGATCCGCTCCATGATATACATCGACGTCACGTATATCATATCGAAGCGGCGAGATCAAAAGTCCGCCGTCAGGCCCTTGATTTCCCAGTCACCGTAGCGGGCCGGATCGAGCCCGCCGCGGCCGCCTTTCTCGCGTTTGCCGGCAGCGGCCTTCTCGTCGATTTCAGCGCGACGCGCGGCGGCTTCGTCGAGCGCCCGCTGCGCGGCGGGGCTGAGCGGGGGCCTGGCTTGTGGGGTTTGGTCCATCGGATTACCGTTTCGACAGGGTCCTTGTGGGGAACCCCACGCCAACCCATGTACTTTCCAGTTCAGACGCTCACGAGGTACAAGACTTAACGGCAATGCTCAACTTCATCCGCACTTCGGTCCTGCTCGCTGTCCTCACTGCCATCTTCATGGCGGTCGGCTACTTCGTCGGCGGCACCGGCGGCATGTGGATCGCCTTCATCATCGCCGCGTTGACTAACCTCTTCGCCTACTGGAACTCTGACAAGATGGTGCTGCGCATGCAGAACGCCGTCGAAGTCGACCCCCGCACACAGCCCGACCTGTACCATACGGTCGAGGCGCTGGCGCAGCGTGCCGGCATCCCGATGCCGAAGCTCTACGTCATCAACACCGAGCAGCCCAACGCCTTCGCCACCGGCCGCAATCCGCAGAATGCCGCAGTGGCCGTGTCGGCGGGCCTGCTGCGCTATCTCGAGCCGCGCGAAGTCGCGGCGGTCGTGGCGCACGAGCTGGCCCATATCCGCAGCCGCGACACCCTGACCATGACAATGACCGCCACCATCGCCGGCGCCATCTCGATGCTGGCGCAGTTCGGCCTGTTCTTCGGCGGCGGCAATTCGCGCGACAACCCGCTCGGCCCGATCGGCGTGCTGATCGCGGTGATCGTCGCCCCCATCGCTGCGGCCCTGGTGCAGATGGCGGTGAGCCGCACCCGCGAATACGAGGCCGACAAGGATGGCGCCGACATCTCCGGCGACCCGCTGGCGCTCGCGTCGGCCCTCAGCAAGATCAGCCAGCTGGCGCAGCGCACGGTGAACGTGCCGGCCGAGCGCAACCCGGCGCAGGCCCACATGTACATCTTCAACCCGCTCAACGGGCAGCGCATGGACAACCTGTTCTCGACCCACCCCAACGTCGAGAACCGCATCGCCCAGCTGCAGCGGATCGCCGGCGAAATGCAGGTCGATCGCACCGGCCGTCGGCCGGCGCCGCAGCCCGCGGCCGGCGATACTGTCCCCCGCAATACCGGCGGCGGATGGCGCGTCCCCTCGACAGGCTCGAGCGAGAATGGCAATAGCTCGCGCGGACCCTGGGGCTGAGCCAGTTGAAGAAACAGAAACACCCGCCTGGACTGAAGCTGAGGCTGCTCGCAGCCGACCGGCTCGATCAGGTACTCAAGGGGGCGAACTTCGCCCCCTTTTCGCACGCCGAGATCGAGGATGGCCGCGACCGCGCGCTCGCCAACAAGCTGGTGACGGTGGCGCTGCGCCGCCATGGCCAGCTCAATCTGATGATCGCCCGCTTTCTCGACCGTGGCATCCCGAAGAAATCCGGGCCGTTCGAGGCGATCCTGCGGCTGAGCCTCGCCCACCTGGTGTTCCTGCCCGAACTGGGCGACCACAGCGCCATCTTCCTCGCAGTGGAAGCCTGCAAGCGCGACACCCGCAGTCAGCACCTCAGCAAGCTGATGAACGCCGTGCTGCGCCGCGCCCAAGGCGAGGCGCACGCGCTGCGCCACCTGCCATATCAGGCGCTGTTCCCCGAAACCCTCGGCCCGCTCTGGCGCGACAGCTATGGCGAGGCGGCGCTCGAGGACTTTGCCGACGCCCTGCTCGACGGCGCGCCGCTCGATCTGACCCTCAGGTCTGCCGAGCCCGAACTGACGGAAGCCCTGGGCGCTGCACCCGTATTCGCCGACACCGTCCGCATCGACGAGCGCGACCACCCGGTTGAAGCGCTGCCCGGCTTCGAGGCCGGTCGCTGGTGGGTGCAGGACGCCGCCGCCGCCATTCCGGCGCGGCTGCTCAAGCTCTCGCCCGGCGCCCCCGTCCTCGATCTCTGCGCCGCCCCCGGCGGCAAGACTGCGCAGCTGGTCAATGCCGGCTACGCCGTCACCGCCATCGACAACGAGCCCGACCGCGTCGCCCGCATGACGCAGAATTTCGCCCGTCTCGCCATGGCGCCCGAGATCGTCACCGCCGATGCGCTGAGCTGGGAGCCTGCCCGGAGGTTCGACGGCATCCTGCTCGATGCCCCCTGCTCGGCGACCGGCACGTTTCGCCGCCATCCCGAGGTGATCTGGCATCGCGGCGCTGCCGACATTGCCGGCCGCGTCGCCCTTCAGCGCCGGTTCATCGAGCGCGCGCTAGGGTGGCTCAATCCCGGCGGCGTACTGGTCTATTGCGTCTGCTCGCTGGAACCCGGCGAAGGCGAGGAACAGGCCCGTTGGCTCGCCGCCCGCGACGACGTCGTGGCCGATCCGGTCGGCGCCGACGAACTGCCCGGTCTCCCCGAGGCCATCACCCCGGAAGGGTTCGTCCGCACCCACCCCGGTATGTTGGTTCCTGGGGATAAGGGCGGCACGCTCGATGGGTTCTTCGTTGCGCGCTTCCGGCGCCGCTAGGATAGTGTCACCGGCCCTTGGCAAGTCGTCCGCGCGGGCCTATCAGAGCCCGCCGGCCAAACGTATGTGAGGACGTAGACTTGGCACATTCGCTGCGTTTCCTCGCACGCCGCACATTGCTGTCCGCGGCTGATCATGTCGTCACCAATCCGCTGATCCGCTGGACCTGGACCGGCCCGAGCAATGACGACCTGATGGGCGCGCTCGCCGAGTTCCGCCCCACCGATCGCGAAACCATCCTCGAGATGATGCAGGGACGCTATTTGCTGGCGTCCAAGCTCGTCGACACCCACGGTGTGTCGCCGTTCTCGCTCGAGGTCGATCATGACGACTGGCAGGACGACCTGCAGGCCTTTGCCTGGCTCAGGCATTTCCGCGATGCCCGCACCGACGAGGAGCGGCGCTTCGCGCGCACCCTGACGCTCGACTGGATCGGCCGCGAGGGCCAGTTCAGCCGCGACAGCTGGAACCCGGCGCTGACCGCCCGCCGGGTCCTCAACTGGCTGCGTCATTACAATATCCTGGTCGAAGGGGCAGCGCCGGAACAGGTGCAGCAGATCGCCCGCTCGCTCGCCACCCAGATCTCGTCGCTGAAACTGCGCGCCATGCTCGCCACCGACCCGGTGGATGCGCTGCTGGTCGCCATTGCCCTCGTCGGCGTGGCGCTCTGCTCCGACCGGCCCAACGCCGAGGTCGAGGCGCGGGTCCGCCATGTGCTGAACCTGGTCGACAACCAGATCGACGAAGACGGGCTGCACCGCACCCGCTCGGCCAAGATCCAGATCCAGCTGCTGATCGAGCTGATCACCATCAAGCTGGCGCTGCGCCGCGATCACGAGCAGGCCTCGCGCGACCTCGAGGAACTGACCGAGAGCATGCATCGGGCGCTCGACGCCATTTCGCTCGGCACGGGCGAGCCGGCCTATTTCAACGGCACCGGCCAGATGCCGCACGACCTGATCGTCGCCATCCAGGCGCAGAGCGCCGCCCGCGCCCGCCAGACCGGCACCGCCGGCGGCTACGGCCGGCTGATCGCCGGCCGCTCCATCGTCGTCGCCGATTCGGGCCTCGTCGCCGACCCCGAATTCACCGCCCACGCCCATGCCAGCGCCATGGCCTTCGAGTTCAGCCACGGCCGCGACCTGGTGGTCTGCAATTGCGGGCCGGCGCCGTCCGACTATGACGACGCCTTGCTGTTCCGCCAGGGCATTGCCCATTCCGCGCCCACCATCAACGCCTTGTCGGCAGCGGCGATCGCGCCGTCCGGCCCGCTGGCCGGGCGCCTGCTGCCGCTTGGCCGGCCCAGCGAGATCGAGGCGCGCAGCGCTGACGATACCCTGGTCATCACCTCGCATGGCTATGCCGAACGCTTCGGGGTGACGCTCGAACGCCACCTGACGCTGCTCGCCGAGGGCAAGACCCTGGTGGGGCAGGACCGCTTCGTGCGGCACCGCAGCCGCGTCTCCGGCGCCGCTGCCATCCGCTTCCACCTCGCCCACCAGACCGAAGTGCAGCTCACCGACGACATGGTGCGGCTCCGCCTCAACTCGGGCGCGGTGTGGACCTTCCTGTGGGAAGGGGCCGAGATGCGGGTCGAGGACAGCGTGCGCCAATCCGCCTATTTCGGCTTCCACCGCACCAAGCAACTGGTGCTCGACACGCTGGTTTCCGATGCCAGCGAAGTCAGCTGGATCTTTACGCTCGAAGAGAACTGACCCAATGCCTTCCCAAGGTCAGTCGTTTCTGCAATAAGGCCCGCGTTCGCGCGACTGGCGAGAAGAGATGGGCCACCATCGGGGAACGCGAACGACAGCTGCCGCTCGCCTGGGCCCCCCTTAACCCGTGACGGAGCCCCCATGTCCAACGCCATCATTCCCATCAAGCGCGCCCTGCTCAGTGTCTTCGACAAGACCGGGATGGCCGATTTTGCCAAGGGATTGGCGGCGCTCGGGGTCGAGCTGGTGTCGACCGGCGGCACCTCCAAGCTCATCGCTTCGACGGGCGCGGCGGTGCGGGACATCTCGGATCTGACGGGCTTTCCTGAAATGATGGACGGCCGGGTGAAGACGCTGCACCCCAAGGTGCATGGCGGCCTCTTGTCGGTGCGTGACAACCCCACCCACCAGGCCTCGATGGACGAGCACCAGATCGGCGCCATCGACCTGGTGGTGGTCAACCTCTACCCGTTCGAGGAAACCATCGCCAAAGGCGCCTCCTACGACGAAACCATCGAGAACATCGATATCGGCGGTCCGGCGATGATCCGCTCCGCCGCCAAGAACCACGCCTATGTCACCGTCATCGTCGACCCCGCCGACTATGACACCGTGCTCGAGCACATCAGCACCGAGGGCGGCGTGCCCTACGATCTGCGCCAGCGCCTTGCCGCCAAGGCCTATGCCCGCACTGCCGCCTACGACTCGGTGATCTCCAGCTGGTTCGCCAGAACCCTCGACTATGCCGAAATGCCGTACCGCTCGTTTGCCGGCCGGCTGAAGGAAGTCATGCGCTACGGCGAAAACCCGCACCAGTGGGCCGCCTTTTACACCACCGGCGAGCAGCGCCCCGGCGTCGCCACTGCCCGTCAGGTGCAGGGCAAGGCGCTGAGCTACAACAACCTCAACGACACGGATGCCGCCTTCGAGCTGGTGTCGGAGTTCGATCCGGCGGTGCCGGCCGTCGCCATCATCAAGCACGCCAACCCCTGCGGCTTTGCCATCGGCAAAACCCTGATCGAAGCCTACCAATTGGCCCACCGCACCGACCCGGTTTCGGCCTTTGGCGGCATCGTGGCGCTGAACCAGACCATTGACGGGCCGACCGCCACCGAGATCGTCAAGGTGTTCACCGAGGTGATCGTCGCCCCCGACGCCACCGAGGAAGCGATCAGGATCATCGCAGCCAAGAAGAACCTGCGTCTCCTGCTCACCGGCGCCCTCGCCGACCCCAAGGCCCCGGGCCTGACGGTGAAATCGCTGGCCGGTGGCCTCTTGGTCCAGGGCCGCGACGACCGCAACGTCGACGACACCGAGTTCAAGGTAGTGACCAGAAAGCAGCCGACGGAAGCCGAGCTGCGCGACCTGAAGATCGCCATGAAGGTCGCCAAGCACGTCAAGTCGAACGCCATCATCTACGTCAAGGACGGCGCCACAGTCGGCATCGGCGCCGGCCAGATGAGCCGCCTCGATTCAAGCCGGGTCGCCCACCGCAAGGCCATCGACGCCGCCGAAGCGGCGGGCCTCGAAGGCGCACTGACCGCCAACTCGGTGGTCGCCTCGGACGCCTTCTTCCCCTTCCCCGACGGCATGCTGGCAGCAGTCGAAGCCGGCGCCACCGCGGTGATCCAGCCCGGCGGCTCGATGAACGACCAGGCGGTGATCGACGCGGCGGACGCCGCCGGCATCGCCATGATCATGACCGGCATGCGCCATTTCCGGCACTAGGCCGGGCTAGCGATAGACCCGAAGCCCCAGATGGGTTTCGAACGGGTCGAAGTCTCGGTCTTTGTGCAGCAACTGGTAGCCGGTGTTGATGCAGTAAGTAGCGATGATGCTGTCGGCCGTCTTACGGACGGTAATCCCTAGTCGCCGCAGGGTTCGATAGTTCCTGGCCGCGTCGCTCGCAACCTGCAGGCCGAGCATTCGGGCCATGGTCAGCTGGCTGAGTTCCCTCTGCAGGCGACTGGCTTGCGCCTCAGTGTCGACTCCCTGCAGCAGCTCCAGCAAAACCACGTCACCAACAAGGATGCTACCTCGATCGAGGTTTCGTAGGGCGCGGACCTCCGGCACGTCGTGCCGCTTGAAGTAGCCGACCCAGACCGAGCTATCGACGACGATCACTCAGCTGCCCATCCAGCGCGTATTTCTTCAAGATCACCGTCCCAACCGATCCCGTCCAGGTTCTTCATCGCCTGGTCCTGTCGGCGTGCACGGATAAATGCCCGCAGTCCGTCCTCAACGACCTGCCTCTTTGTTTTCTGCCCGCCCAGGGTCATCGCTTCGGCAAGCAACTCGTCATCAATGTCGATGTTGGTGCGCATCACGGCCTCGATGTGTATGATCGGACCAGAATATACACATCATGCATTCCTGCTTCAACTTGTGCGCGCCAAATCCCCGAGCAAGCCAGCAGCAACGCTCAACCGCGACACCGTCATCTCGCCCTCGGTTAAACCCTGCACCGCGTCGGCCACCCGGGCGATCGCCTCGGGATGGCTCGCGCGCCAGGCCTTGAGCCGAGTATCGACCGCGCCGCCGCCGCTTGCCAGCGCGTCCGCCGTGAGGTCGCGCTGGGCTCGCAACAGGTTGGCGAGCGCCCGGTCGAGCGCCATGCGGTCGAACTTGTCGGCGAGCACGATGGCGTTGCCCTGTTCGATCACCCGCCCGAGCTTGAACGTGTCGAGCACATCGAAGAAGGCGATGGCACTATCCGCCACCGGTGTGCGCGTCCGCTCGGCTACCAGCACGATATCGGTACCCAGCGACAGCACCGGCAGTTCGGCAAAGCGCCGCGCCATGTCGCGGCCGACCCCCGCCGCTTCGAGCCGAGCCGTGCGCTCGCCGATGCTCGCCTCGAGATAAGGCCCGAGCAGCCCGCCGATCATCGCCCGCACCTGGGCGATGCCATCCTGGTAGCGATCGACCAACGGCCGCAGTCCATGGTCGAACCGCCCGTTCCGCAGGAACCACAGCGTCTCGCGCTTCAGCAGCGCCTGTACTTCGGCATAGAGCATCAGTTGGGTCTTGCCCGGCGCGCCGCCGTCGAGCCCGTCGATATCGCGATTGAGCTCGGGTGTGCCGTAAACGTCGCGCGCCGCCGCATACGCCGCCGCCACCTGTCCGGCATCGGCGCTGGAGGCCGCCATCATCTCGTTGACGAAACCCGGTCCGCCACGGTTGATCATGGCGTTACTGAGCACGGTGGCGATCACCTCGCGGCGCAGCCGATGGTTGGTGACCGTGTCCTCGAAGGTCTCGATCAGTCGGTCGGGGAAATAGCGGTAGAGTTCGCGCCCGAGATAGGGGTCATCCGGCACGCCGGTCTCGAGCAGCTCGGCATTGGCGACATTCTTGGCATAGGCGAGCAGCACCGCCAGTTCCGGCCGGGTCAGCCCCTTGCCGCCCTGGGCCCGATGCCGCAGAGCCGCGTTGTCAGGCAGGAACTCCACCGCCCGATGCAGCTCGCCCGAGGCCTCCAGCGCCTCGATCAGCGCCACATGCTCGGGGAACGCCGCGAGCCCCCGCGCCTCCTCGACGCTCAGCGCCAGCGTCTGCAGGTAGTTGTTCTTCAGGCACAGCGCCGCCACCTCGTCGGTCATCGAGGCGAGGAACTCGTTGCGCACCTGCGTGGTCAGTTGCCCGGTGCGGGTCAGCGCGCCGAGGGCGATCTTGATGTTCACCTCGAGGTCGGACGAATTCACCCCGGCCGAGTTGTCGATGGCGTCGGTGTTGATCCGCCCGCCCTTCAGCGCGTACTCGACCCGGCCGAGCTGCGTCACGCCCAGATTGGCGCCCTCGCCCACCACCAGCGCCCGGATCTCGGCCCCGGCGATGCGCACCGCATCGTTCGCCTTGTCGCCGACCTGCGCCTCGGTCTCGCTGCTGGCCCGCACATAGGTGCCGATACCGCCGAACCAGAGCAGGTCGACCTGTCCCTTTAGGATGGCGCGGATCACGTCATTGGGGGTCACGGCCTCGGAGTTGAGCCCCAGCGCCTTCCGCGCCTCGGCGAACAGCGGCACCGTCTTGAGGCTGCGCGAGTAGACCCCGCCGCCCTTGCTCAGCAGCTCCGGATTGTAGTCCTGCCAGCTCGAGCGCGGCAGCTCGAACAGCCGCTGCCGTTCGGCGAGGCTCACGGCAGCATCCGGGTCGGGATCGATGAAGATGTCGCGATGGTCGAACGCCGCGATCAGCCGCGTCTCAGCCGACAGCAGCATGGCATTGCCGAACACGTCACCGCTCATGTCGCCGACCCCGGCGACGGTGAACGGCGTCGTCTGGATGTCGCGGTCGAGCTCGCGGAAATGCCGCTTCACCGCCTCCCAGCCGCCGCGTGCCGTGATCCCCATCTTCTTGTGGTCGTAGCCGGCCGAGCCGCCCGAGGCGAAGGCGTCGCCGAGCCAGAAGTCCCGATCCACCGCAATGGCGTTGGCGGTGTCGGAAAAGCTCGCCGTGCCCTTGTCGGCGGCGACCACCAGATACGGGTCGTCGCCATCGCGCCGCAGCACGTCGGGCGGCGGCACCACGGTATCGACCTCGAGGTTGTCGGTGACGTCGAGCAGCGTCGAAACGAAAATCTTGTAGCAGACCGTCCCCTCGCGCTGTTGGGTCTCGCGGTCGGCCCCGATCGGCGTCTGTTTGGGGACGAACGCACCCTTGGCACCCACCGGAACGATGATCGCATTCTTCACCTGCTGCGCCTTCACCAGCCCCAGCACCTCGGTGCGGAAATCTTCCGGTCGGTCCGACCAGCGCAAGCCGCCGCGGGCGATCGGCCCGAAGCGCAGGTGCAGGCCCTCGACGCGAGGGGAATAGACGAAGATTTCGCGATAGGGCTTGGGCTCCGGCAGCGCTTCGACCTTGGCGCAGTCGAACTTCAACGCCAGCGCCGGCCGCCGCGCTCCCGACTGGTCGCGCTGGTAGGCATTGGTGCGCACCACCGCTTCGGTCAGGTTGAGATAGCGCCGAAGGATCCGATCCTCGTCGAGCGAGGTGGTCGCCTCCACCGCCGCGGCGATGACCTCCCGCGCCTCGGCGGTGACCCGCTTGCGGTCACCGACGAAATGCGGGTCGTTCTCGGCGTGGAACAGGGTCACCAGCGCCGCCGACACATCGGCATGCCGCGCCATCACCGAGTTGAGGTAGTCGCGCGAATACGGGATCCCGACCTGCTTAAGGTAGCGCGTCAGCGCCCGCAGCACCTCGACGTCGTCCCAGCCGAGCCCTGCCTTCAGCGTCAGCTGGTTGAGCCCGTCGCTCTCGGCCTCGCGGCGCCACACTGCGAGAATGGCGGTCTCGATCTTCTCACCCAGCGCCCGGTCGTCGAGGTCGAGCCCGTCATCGGCCTCGAGCAGCATGTCATGCACATAGGTTTCGGCGCCGTGCCGCGGCTTGACCGTGAACGTGTCCTCGTCGATCACCCGGAAACCGAAATTCTCCAGCATCGGCACCCGGTCGCTCAGCGCGATCGGGCTGCCCTGGTGGTAGACTTTCAGCCCCATGGCGCTGCGGCCCTCGCGGGCCCCGAGCCTGAGGGCGATCGCCCGCTCGTCCGGCAGCAGCCGGATCACCGCGATATCGCCGAGCGCCGCCTCGGCCGAATGCACCGCCTGGTAATCTCCGGGGAAAGCTTCGAGGTAGTCGGCGATGGCGGCCGAATCCGGCGCCGCCGCCACCAGCCGGTCGCCGAAGGTGCGGATCCGCTCCGCCACCCCCTGCTCGAGCTCGTCGCGATCCGGCGTCGGCGTCACGCCGCCATTGCGGCCGATGATGAAATGCACCCGGACCAGCTCGCCTTCCGGAAAGCTCGGGTAGAACGCCGAAACGCGCCCCTCATAGACTTCGGCGAGATAGCTGCCGATCACCGCCCGGGTGTCCGAATCGTAGCGGTCGCGCGGCACGAACACGAGCACCGAGACGAAATTGTCGAAGCGGTCGATGCGGCTCAGCACCCGCACCCGTGGTCGATCGACGAGGCTCGCGATGATGGTGGCGAACTCGCTCAGCTGCGGCTCGGAAATCTGGAACAGTTCGTCGCGCGGAAAGGTGTCGAGCGCGTTCATCAGCGCCTTGCCGGCATGGCTTTGCGGGTCCTGCCCGGCCTGCCGCAGCACTTCGGTGATCTTCTTGCGGATCAGCGGCACATCGGTATTGGGCGCCGCCAGCGACATCGAGGTGAACAGCCCCAGGATACGCAGCTCGCCCGAGGTCGCCCCCTCGCGGTCGTAGAGCTTGACCCCGACATAATCCATGTAGGCGCGCCGGTGCACGCGCGAGCGGATATTGGCCTTGGTGACCATGATCGGCGCCGCCTCGGCGAGAAAGGCGGCGTGCTGCTCCGTCATCTCGACATAGCTGGGGCCCGAGCGCAGGAACAGCACGTTGGGGTCCTCGAGGATGCCCAATCCGCTGTCGCTGACCGGCACCAGCCGCGCCGTCGTGCCTTCGGTCGCATTGGCCGGCTCGAGCCGATATTCGCGCATGCCCAGAAAGGTGAAATTGTGCTCGGCCAGCCAGCCGAGGAAATGCATCGCCTCGGCCACCTGCGCCGGCGGCGCCTTGGGGGCATGGGCGTGCCAGTCGGCCATGGCTTTCTTGACCCGCGCCAGCATCGGCCGCCAGCCGGCGACGGCTCGGCCGACATCGGTCAGCGTATCGTCGATCTCGCCCTTCAGCGCCTCGCGCTGCACGATATCGGCAAGCGGATCGATCTCGATGTGGAGGAAGCTCTCGAGCCGGCTCCCCGGTGTCGGCACGTCGAGCACCCGATAGGTCGCCGGATCGAACTGCAGCACCGGGTGGCTGATGAAGCGGATCACCCCGCCGCGCGCCCGGATCGCCGCCAGGACGCTGTCGACGATGAACGGCATGTCGGCGGAGAACACTTCGACGATCTCGAGCGAGCCCGGCTGCTCGGGCGGCACCACATAGACATTGTGGCTCGCCAGCTCGCGCTTGCCCAACCGGCCGTAGGATTTGCGGAACGTCGCTTCCAGCGCGTCGGCGGGTTGCGTGGCGAGATCTTCGGGGTCGGTCGCCTCAGCCACCGCCCTGAGGAACCGCGCGAAGCTCGGTTCCGACGACTGGTAGCCCTCTGCCCGCGCGATCAGTACCGCACGCGTGTCGACAGCCGCCGCCTCATTCATCGCCTGACTCCCCGTCCCCCAGCGGCGGAACTCTGCGTCCGGCCGCATCTGTTGTCGAGTGGCCACAACACAGGAGGATGACGGTAAGAGCTTGTGAGCATCCCGCTGCCATAGTCGGCCACCTGCTCCTCGACGGCCCGCCATGACCAACGCTCCCTCCGACATTCGCGCCCTGCTGCGCACCGGCCTCAGCCGGTCGCTGGCATCGCTGCTGATCAAGGTCGCGACGGCCGGGCTGACCTACCTGATGTATGTGGTGCTTTCGCGCACCATGGGCGCCGCCGAGTACGGCTACTTCGCCTTCGGGCTAAGCCTCGCGACCGTGCTCGCCATCGGCGCCTCGATGGGCCAGCAGACGGCAATCCTGCGCTACTGGCCCGAAGCGGACGTCGCCGGACGTCATGACAAGGCGGTATCGGCGCTCCGCTCGGGCGGTGCGCTGACGCTGATTGCCGGTCTCGTCCTCACTGCGCTCGGCATCGGCGGCGCGGCGGCGACCGGTCTGCTCGGTGGCGCGAGCTGGCACCTCTATGCCGGCGCGGCGCTGATCCTGCCCATGGCCTTTGCCGAATACTGGTCCTCGGCGCTCCGGGCGCAGGGCTCGGTGTGGACGGCGCTGGCGCCGCGCGACATCCTGTGGCGGGTCCTTACCCCGCTTGCCATCGTCGCCCTGTTCGCGCTCGGCGCGCCGCTGACCGGCTGGCAGGCGCTGCTGTTGACCGCCCTGCTGCTGGCGGTGGCGCTGGTGCTGCAATATGCCCTTGCCCGCCTGCGGCGCTACGAGATCGCGCCGGGCTTCACGACGCTCCGCCCCTATTGGCGCGAGCATGGCACGGCGAGCCGCTGGTTCCTCATCGGCACGGTGATCGACTCCGCCGCGCTCAACATGGACACCATCTTCATCGGCCTGCTGGTGACCGCCGAGGCGGCCGGCATCTACTTCAACGCCTTCCGAACCGCCGGACTGCTGACCCTGTTCATGTTCGCCATTACCCTCGTGGTCGCGCCGATGGTGTCGCGCCACTACCACGCCGGCGAAATGAAACAGGCGCAGGCGATCACGGCTTTGTGCGCCTGGGCCGGCTTCGCTTTCTCTCTCGCGGTGTTCCTCGGCTACCTGATCTTCGGCAACCAGATTCTGGCGCTGTTCGGCGATCACTCCACCGCCGGCTATTGGGTGCTGATCCTGCTCAGCGTCGGGCTGTTGTTCGACGCCGCCACCGGTCCCTCGCGTATCGTCATGATGATGACCGGCCACGAGCGCGATTACGTGCGCGTCTGGGGCGCCATCATGCTGGCGGGGCTGCTCATCGAACTGATGGTGATCCCGGTTTTCGGCCTCGTCGGCGCCGCCGCCGTCAACGCCCTGTCGCGTGCCGTGGCGCAGCTCGCCATCGCCCGCTGGAATCGTCGCCATATCGGCATCGACACCACGCTGCTCGGTGCTTTCCGGGTCCGCGGCCTCGCCGATGCGCCCGCTCGCATGACCCCCTTGTAATCTCTGCGCCTTCCGCCAACCTTGACCTGACCCGCGAGCGGGGCTTAGAACCCCCCGTTACTCCTTAACCCCCGAGTGGAACCTCCAGCAAAAATGGCCGGCAGAACTCTGTACGATAAGATCTGGGACGATCACCTTGTTTCCAACAACGAGGATGGGACCAGCCTTATTTACATTGATCGCCACCTGGTCCACGAGGTGACGAGCCCGCAGGCCTTCGAGGGCCTGCGCATGAACGGCCGCAAGGTCCGGGCGCCCGAGCGCACCCTGGCCGTGGTCGACCACAACGTCCCCACCACCGACCGTTCGCTGCCCAATCCCGACCCGGAAAGCGCCATCCAGATCGCCGCGCTGGCCGAGAACACCAGGGATTTCGGCATCGAGTATTACGACCCCTTCGACAAGCGTCAGGGCATCGTGCACATCGTCGGCCCCGAGCAGGGCTTTACCCTGCCCGGCATGACCATCGTCTGCGGCGACAGCCACACCTCGACGCATGGCGCGTTCGGGGCGCTGGCGCACGGCATCGGCACTTCTGAGGTCGAGCACGTGCTCGCCACCCAGACGCTGATCCAGCAGAAGGCCAAGAACATGCTGGTGCGTGTCGATGGCCAGCTGCCTGAAGGCGTCACCGCCAAGGACATCATCCTCGCCATCATCGGCGAGATCGGCACGGCCGGCGGCACCGGCCACGTCATCGAGTTCGCCGGCGAAGCCATCCGCGCGCTGTCGATGGAAGGCCGCATGACGGTCTGCAACATGACCATCGAGGGCGGCGCCCGCGCCGGCCTGATTGCGCCCGATGAAAAGACCTTCGAATACGTCAAGGACCGCCCGCGCGCGCCGAAAGGCGCCGCCTACGACCATGCCGTCGAGTACTGGAAGACCCTCTATTCCGACGCCGATGCGCATTACGACAAGGTGGTGATCCTCGACGCCGCCAAGCTGCCGCCGATCGTTTCCTGGGGCTCGAGCCCCGAGGACGTGATTTCGGTCAACGGCGTCGTCCCCAATCCCGACGACATCCAGGATGCCAACAAGCGCGCCAGCAAGTGGCGGGCGCTCGAATATATGGGCCTCGAGCCGGGCACCCGGATCACCGACATCACCGTCGAGCGCGTTTTCCTCGGCTCGTGCACCAATGGCCGCATCGAGGATCTGCGCGCTGCCGCCAATGTGGTGGCTGGCCGGAAAGTTGCCGCCGGCGTCAATGCCATGGTGGTGCCGGGCTCGGGCCTCGTCAAAGAACAGGCCGAAGCCGAAGGTCTCGACAAGATCTTCAAGGATGCCGGTTTCGAGTGGCGCGAGCCGGGCTGCTCGATGTGCCTTGCCATGAACCCCGACAAGCTGAAGCCGCACGAGCGCTGCGCTTCGACCTCGAACCGCAACTTCGAGGGCCGTCAGGGCTTCAAGGGCCGCACCCACCTGGTCTCGCCCGCCATGGCGGCGGCCGCGGCGGTCACCGGCCACTTCGTCGATATCCGCGAGTGGCAGTAGGCCCTAACGCCTGGACGGAGCGCGCAGCTCCGTCCCTCGACGATTTCGAAGAGATCGCGGCAGCGGCTTTCGAGGCGCTGCCGCCCGAGTTCAAGGCGCTGGCCGGCAACGTCCCCTGTGTCGTCGCCGAATTCCCCGATGCGGAGACGATCCGCGAGATGGAACTCGAAAGCGAGTTCGACATCCTCGGGCTGTTCCGCGGCATCGGCCTGCCGCAGGGCGGCGCCACGCCGCAAACCGGACAACTGCCCAACCAGGTCTGGCTCTACCGCCGCCCCATCCTCGACTACTGGGCCGAAAGCGAAACCGGCGAAACCCTGGGTGAGATCATCACCCACGTGCTGGTGCACGAGATCGGCCACCATTTCGGCTTTTCCGACGATGACATGGAAGCCATCGAGGCGGCAGCGGAACAAGAGGGCTGAAGCACTCAGGCAGTGCCCTCGGGGAGCGGAACATGTTCCGCCTCAGTCGCGCTGGTTGCCATCCCGCGGAACGAACTCGTAATAATCGTCGAGCACGCCCGGTCGCTCGTCCTCGACCAGCAACCCATATTTGAGCCGGTCGAACTCCTCGAACCACTCGTCCCAACCGACCAGGTCGAGCCCGCCCGGACGATCATTGTACTGCGCCTCGCCCGAGTTGAGCGCCTGTTGGTCGAAGAGGATCCTCAGCACCAGCGGAGCATTGAGGCTCGTGGCGCGATCTTCCATCGCCGGGTTGCCCGAGCGCGCCGCCGCCCAGAGCCGGATATCCTCGTGCTTGGTGAGGACCTGCGTCATGTCGATGCCTTTCTGGTCGTGTCGGAGGCCATGAGCTTAGAGCGCTTTGAGCCGAAGTTGCAGACTTTTCACTGCCAAGGCGCCGCGGCACAGGCTCCAGCGGGGAGAACTGTCCTAGCTTAAGTGGTTGTGGCCGCACCTGGTTCCAAGTGCAGCTGCGGTGCGCCCTCGCTGGGGTGTGACAGCGCGCTTCCGCGCTGTGCCTTTCCCGTTAACCAGTTCTTTCGGCGCCGCCCTTACTGTCGTTCCATCATCAGGGACGCGATTTGCAGGGCATGGCCGGAGCGGGCTTCATCCTCGCCATCAACCTTTTCATTGCCGCGCTGTTTGCGCTGGCGTTCTTCCTGGTTGGCGTGTCCAACCGGGCCGACAAGGTCGCACCCTACTTCGCGCTCGCCTACGTGTTCGGCATCGTCTACATCGCGTCCGAATTCATCCTGCCGCGGCACGATTACCCGCAATTTGCCTACACTGCCGGCTTCACCGCCTTTCTCGGCGCCGTGACCTCGGTCACCCTCGGCGTCGCCCGCCGCTACGCTCGTCCCCTGCCCTGGCTCGGCGTCGGCGCCATCATCGCCATCTCGGTGCTGGCCAACTGGTTCGGCTACGCCCTGCCGCACGACACGGTCGAGCGCAACCTGGTGTACCAGGCGCCCTATGCGTTGATGCAGGCCTGCGCCGCGGCGATCATCATCGCATCGCGCCGCCGCCAGCCGATCGATATCGGGCTGGTGGCGCTGTTCGTGTTGAGCGCCGTACAGTTTCTCTCCAAGCCCTTCGCCGCTGTGCTGCTGGGCGGGTCGGGCGACAGTTCGGCGACCTATCTCGCCACCACCTACGCGCTCTATTCGCAATCGCTCGGCGCCATCCTGCAGGTCGCTACCGGCCTGCTCATGCTGATGCTGCTGGTGCGAGACATGCTGGTGGAGATCACCGCCCGCTCGGAAACCGATCCGCTGTCGCTGGTCTACAATCGTCGCGGTTTCGAGGAGCGCGCCGCTCCGGGCTTGCAGAACCCCGCTGTACCCGCCGCTTTGGTGCTGGCGGATCTCGACGCCTTCAAGGCGGTCAACGACAACTACGGCCACGACATCGGCGATCAGGTGATCATCGCCTTCGCCACGCTGCTGCGGGACACGGCGCCGCCGCGCGCCGTGGTCGGGCGCATGGGCGGTGAGGAGTTTGCCGTGTTCATCCCCGGCGCCAACCTCGCTGTCGCCCGCCTGCTGGCCGAAACGCTGCGCGCCAGTTTCTCGAGCCTCAGCGTGCCGGGCCTGCCGCCCTTCATACGCTGCACTGCCAGCTTCGGGGTTGCCGAACGCCTCGATGCCGAGGGCCTGTCCGGACTTCGGCGTCGAGCTGATGCGGCGCTTTATACGGCCAAGCGCGATGGTCGTGATCGGGTCGCCTCGGCGGGCGATCCGTTGGCCGATGCCATGCCGGCACATCCGCTGGCCGGCACCACACTCGCCCGATCGGCTTAGCGATCGGAGCCCTGAGCGGCACGAAACTTCTTGCGAACCGCCAGGCGGTGCTAGTTCAGCTCGCGCCGCTCGATGAACTCGAACGCCGTCTGGTCGCCGACCCGTAGCGCCAGCTGCTGCCGATCGAGTTCCGCCAGCCATGCCGTCCACGAGCACGGGCTCATCCCGTCGTCCTGGCTCGGCGTCTCGGTGGGGCTCATGCGCCTCGAGAAGCTGAGCTCCAGCCGCGAGCGCATCGAGCCGGTCGGATCGGGAACGCGGCGCAATGCCGGCCTGCCGTTTCGCGCCGTCACCCAGTCCTGGATGTCACGATGTTCTACGAGCGTATGCGTGTTCATCTTGGCCTCCCCTCAGATGCCGTTGCATGGGTTTCAAACGTCCCTCCGAACGCAGAGTTCCCGTACGGAGAGCAGCATCGGCGCGCATTGTGACGCAGGTGCGAGGCTCACGGATTGTTCAGTGAACATCGCCAGGCGGCGATGTTTCGGCGGTGCCTATTTGCGCAGCTTGCGCAGCAGTTTTTCCACCCGGGCCCGCTTGGCCGGCGCTTCGATCGCAGCCACCCGGCCCTCGAGCAGACTGGTGAACCCTGCGCGGTGTGCGGCGTCGATCACCGGCAGCGCCTGCTCGGCATACATCGGGAACTGGTTGGGCGCCGCGGAGCGCAACCGCTCCAGCAGCAGCGGCAATGCCTCGGCGCCATGGCCGGCCGCCGCCAGCTTGACGAGGATCGCCACGGCCTTGTCCTTGGCGATCACCGAGCCCTTGTCGGCCGCCGCGAGGATCGCCGGCAGCTCGGCCAGCATCGCCTCGGGCTGCAGCGCGGTGATCGTCTCGATCGCCTGCAGCGCACCCCACACATTGCGGTTGTTCTTGCCGCCGAGCAGGGTCAGGAACGCCGCCGCATGCGGCGCCACCAGCTCCGGCTTTCGCGCCCCCAGCTCGTACAGCACCTTGATGGCATCGTTGGAGACGGCGGTCGGGCCGGCCGACAGCGCGCCGGCCAGTTCGGCGATGGCGGCGGCATCGGGCTTTGCCGCCAGCGCCTCCGCCAGTTCGACATTGGGCTGCTCGTCGTTGCGCCCGAGCGCCGAAGCGAGCTTGCCCAGAACGCTCATGCGCCGATCGCGGTGTCGAGCGCCAAGGTGATCATCTCCCTGAGCGACGATTGCCGGTCCTCGGCGCTGAGTTCGGCGTGGGTGATAAGGCAATCGGTCATCGTGCAGATGGCCAGCGCCTGGCGATCGAACCGCGCCGCCAGCGTGTAGAGCGCCGCTGCTTCCATTTCGACCCCGAGGATGCCGTGCGCCGGCAGCCGGCCATAGCCGGTGAGGCCGGGCTCGATGTGGTAGAAGATGTCGGACGAGAGCATGTTGCCCACGTGGTAGCGCATGCCCGCCTTCTCGGCCCGCTCGACGCTGTCGCGCAGCAGCGCGAAATCGGCGATCGGCGCGAAGTTGAACGGGGTGAAGGCGTCGCGGACGATCGCCGAATCCGTCGTCGCCCCCTGCGCGATGATCAGGTCACGCACCTTCACCTTGGCATTGAGCCCGCCGCAGGTGCCGACCCGGATCAGCTTCTTGAGGCCGTAGACGTTGATCAGCTCATGCACATAGATCGACAGCGATGCCTGCCCCATGCCGGTCGCCTGCACCGAGACGGGCTTGCCCTTCCAGCTGCCGGTGTAACCGAGGCAGTTGCGCACCGAGTTCACCAGCTTGGCATCCTCGAAGAAATTTTCGGCGATCCATTTGGCGCGCAACGGGTCGCCGGGCAGCAGCACGGCTTCGGCATAGTCACCGGGCTTGGCGTGGTTGTGCGGGGTCATTTCGCTTGTCCTCGAGGTATTGTCCACTCGTTCAGAGCAATGCCATTGCCGTGCCGGGTTGACAACCGCATCCGGCTCGACAATATTCACCCATAAGGATGAATAAGATGCCAGCGACCGAAACCCTGCTCGATCACACGCTGATCGCGCTCGCCGACCCGACGCGACGCGCCATCCTAAGGCGGCTGGCACAGGGGGAGGCGCGGGTAACCGAGCTGGCCGCACCCTTTGCCATCTCGCTCAATTCGGTCAGCAAGCACATCAGGCTGCTGGAACGGGCCGAGCTCATCAGCCGCCGCAGGGTCGGACGGGAACATATCCTCAGCTTCCGCCCTGAAGCGCTGCGTGCCGCCCGTCAGTGGATCGAGCGGCAGGAACGATTCTGGGCAGCGGGACTCGAAGCATTGGACGCTGTGCTCACCGCCGAGCAGAACAAGGAAGATTGAAAACAATGGCCGATAAGATTCAAGCCAAGGTCACCCACCGGTTCAAAGCGAGCCCGGAGCAGGTTTACGACGCCTTTATCGATCCCGCCAAGGTAAGGCTCTGGCAACGGGCCTGGCTGCAACAGGCCGGCCTGGAAGGCGAACTGACCGCCTGCGAGATCGACCCGGTCGTCGGCGGCAAGTTCCTGTTTGCCGATATGCGGGATACCGGCGAGGCCCGACACTGGGGCACCTACAAGACGCTGGACCGGCCGACCAGGATTGCTTTCACTTGGATCACCGATCCCAGCGAAGAGGCTGATCCCTCGTTGGTGACCATAATCATCGCCCCCGAGCCGGGCGGCACCGGAGCCATCGTCACGCTCTACAACGAAATGGACGCGCAATGGGCGGACTGGATCGCCCAGACCGAGAAAGGCTGGATCTCGATGCTGCTCGGGATCGATGCGGTACTGATTGCTGAACGCTAAGTCTTGACCATGTCATCACGCAGGTCCATTTACCCTGCGATAATGGAGCCTCACATGGTCGCGAAAATCTTCATCGATGGCGAAGCCGGTACCACGGGTCTGCAGATCCGCGAGCGCCTCGCCGGTCGCCGCGACCTTGAGGTGATCTCCATCGCGCACGACAAGCGCAAGGACCTCGACGAGCGTAAGCGCCTCTTGAATCTCGCCGATGTCGCCATCCTCTGCCTGCCCGACGACGCGGCCAAGGAAAGCGTGTCGCTGATCGAGAACGACACCACCAAGGTGATCGACGCTTCGACCGCACACCGCATTGCTGAGGGCTGGGCCTATGGCTTTGCCGAGATGGACAAGGCGCAGTCCGCTGCCATTGCCGACGCCAAACGGGTCGGCAATCCCGGCTGCTGGCCGCAGGGTGCCATCGCAACGCTCCGGCCCCTGGTCGAGGCGGGCCTCGTGCCGGCCGACTTCCCGGTCACCGTCAACGGCATCTCCGGCTATTCCGGCGGCGGCCGCACCATGATCGAGGACTATGAGGCGAAGGGCGAAGATGCCAATGAGTTCGCGCTCTATGGCCTCACCTTCAAGCACAAGCACCTGCCCGAGCTGCAGAAATACGCCAGGCTCCAGCACACCCCGCTGTTCCAGCCCGCCGTCGGCAACTTCCGGCAGGGGATGATCACGGCCGTGCCGCTGCAGCTGTGGACGCTTGCCAAGGTGCCGACCGGCGCCGAGCTCCACGCCGCCATCGCCGACCATTTTGCGGCGATCCCGCAAAGCTTCGTCGATGTCGCGCCGCTGTCCGACCTCGAGCGCAGCCCCGAGCTCAACCCGGAAATCTACAACGACACCAACCGCATGCGCCTGCATGTCTTTGCCAATGATGCGAAGGCCCAGGCGCTGCTGGTTGCGGTCTACGACAATCTGGGCAAGGGCGCATCGGGCGCCGCGGTGCAGAACCTCAACCTGATGCTCGGCGTCGCGGCGGACACCAGCCTCGCGGCTTGACGCCGTCCCGACTGCAGCAGACGGCCCCCTCCCATCCTCCCCCATGAAGGGGGAGGTGCTCCGCCGGTGCGTTGGGCACGATCCAGCCACAAGCTCAACTCTTCACCTCCCTTCATGGGGGAGGCCGGGAGGGGGGCCGTCTCTCTCAGTTGGGCAAACCCCTAAATCTGCAACCCGCGCAGCAGCTTGGGCCCGTTGCGGTCGAGCCCGGCAGCGCGGGCGATCAACAGGTCCTTGACCGGCGGCAGCCGGTCGACCACCCCCATGCCGAAATCGCGCAGCGCCCGCACCGGCGCGACATCGTTGGAGAACAACCGCACCATGCCGTCGGTCACCATCGCCATCAGCGCGGTGTCGAAGCGGCGCCAGTGCTGGTAGCGCTCGAGCACGTCGGCGGCGCCGTGATCCTGGCCGAGCCGGATCGCATCGATCACCACCTCGGCCAGCGCCGCGACGTCCTTGAGACCAAGGTTCAGTCCCTGCCCGGCCACCGGATGCACCACATGCGCCGCATCGCCGATCAGCGCCAGGCGCGGCGCCACGAAGCTCTTGGCGATCTGCAGACGCAACGGAAACGCCTGCAGCCCCTCCTCCAGCGTCACGGCCCCCAGGCTCGAGCCCATCACCGCCTCGATCTCGGCGGCAATCGCCTCCTGCGGCCAGCCCTTGAGTTCGGCCGCCCGCGCACTGCTCTCGGTCCAGACCAGCGACGAGCGCCGGCCCGGCAGCGGCAGGCTGGCAAACGGGCCTGCCGGCCGGAAATGCTCGTATGCCGTGCCCTCGTGGTCGAGTTCATGCGTGATGGTGGTGACCAGCCCCGACTGTCGGTAGTCGTGCGAAACCACCTCGATCCCGGCCATCCGCCGGAGCGCCGACTGCGCGCCATCCGAAGCAATGACCAGCGGCGCCGTGATGGTGCGCCCGTCGGCGAGGCTCAACCGGGCCATGCCGGGATCGGCGGCAAAGCCGGTGATCTTCACCGGCGCAATGATCTCGACGCTTTCGCCCAGCGCCCCGAGCAGCGTTTCGGCCACCAACTGGTTGGGCACCAGATGCGCGAACGGCTCGCCCGGCGCCACGTCGCCCATGAAGCTGAGGAACAGCGGCCGCGAGATGTCGCCGCTGCCCGAATCGGTGATCTTCATCTGCCGGACCGGCTCGGCCCCGATCGCCATCGCCGTCCACACGCCCAGTTCGACGAAGATGCGACGCACCCCGGCGGCAATGGCCGAGGCGCGCTGGTCCTTGGGCACCGAGAACGGCCGGCGGTCGAGCAGCGCCACGCGCAGACCCTTCATCGAGCGGGTCAGCGCCACCGCCATGGTGAGGCCCACCGGCCCACCGCCCACGATCACGATGTCAAAGCTGTCGGCCATCAGGAGCACTCCGCGCTGCCGCTATGTCGGCCTTCTCGCTGCGCAGTGCAAGACTCGCCGCGGCACGAAGCACTGCTGCACAAAACATCACCACGCAGTTCGATTCTGCTCAAATTCTGCGCATAAGGCCTGCCCCGATCGGCGCTCTGCCTCGCTCCTGAGCAGCGTGCGGCTGTCTTTCCTTAATAGAATCATAAGGTTGGCGATTGCGGCCACAGTTTGGCACGCGACTTGAGTCTGTTTGAGCCGATTGGAGACAGTCCAAACCCACGTATCGAAAGGGGCATCCATGAAGCTGGTGATCGCAATCATCAAACCGTCGCGCCTGGAAGAGGTCCGCCAGGCCCTCAACTCGCTCGACGTGCACGGCATGACCGTGACCGAAGTGAAAGGCTATGGCCGGCAGAAGGGCCATTCCGAAATCTACCGCGGCACCGAGTATGCGGTGCACTTCCTGCCAAAGCTCAAGATCGAGATCGCTGTCGACGACGCCCAGTCCGACGCCATCGTCTCGGCCATCCGCGAGAGTGCCCAGACGGGCCGCATCGGCGACGGCAAGATCTTCGTGCTCGACCTGCTGGCCGTCACCCGTATCCGCACCGGCGAAACCGGCGCGGCCGCGCTCTGATGCCGCTACCCTCTGGAGAAACACCAATGACAGACTTGAAGATGTCAAAAGTCCTGGGAGCTGCGGCGCTGGCCTCGCTGGCTCTCGCCCTGCCCGCCTTCGCCCAGGATGCCGCGGCGCCGGTGGCTGAGGCCGCCGCCGAAGTCACCCCCATCATCGACAAGGGCGACACCGCCTGGATGCTGGTTTCGACCATGGTCGTCTTCGTGATGATCGTGCCGGGCCTCGCCCTGTTCTATGGCGGCCTGGTGCGCGCCAAGAACGTGCTCTCGATCCTCAGCCAGGTGCTGGGTGGTGTCGCCATGATCGCCCTGCTCTGGGTGGCCTATGGCTACTCGCTCGCCTTCGGCGGTTCCGAAGGCGGCCTGTCTGCCGTCATCGGCGATTTCTCCAAGCTGTTCCTTTCCGGTGTGACGATCGAATCGACCGCCGCCACCTTCTCGGCCGGCTTCCAGCTGCCCGAACTGGTGTTCGTGGTGTTCCAGCTCACCTTTGCCTGCATCACCTCGACCCTCATCGTCGGCGGCATCGCCGAGCGCATGAAGTTCGGCGCCGTGATGCTGTTCCTCGCCATCTGGTTCACCTTCTCGTACCTGCCGATCGCCCACATGGTCTGGGCCGGCACCGGCTACCTGTTCAACCTCGGCGCCTATGACTTCGCCGGCGGCACCGTGGTGCACATCAACTCCGGTGTGGCCGCCCTCATCGCCGCCATCGTCCTCGGCCCGCGCACCGGCTTCCTCAAGGAACCGATCCCGCCGCACAACCTGACCTTCGTCTTCATCGGCGCGGGCCTGCTCTGGTTCGGCTGGTTCGGCTTCAATGCCGGCTCGAACCTCGAGGCCAACGGCCTCACCGCTCAGGCCTTCCTCAACACCATCACGGCGCCGGCCGCAGCGGCCCTCGCCTGGGGTCTGGCTGAGAAGTTCACCCGCGGCCATGCCTCGCTGCTCGGCTTTGCTTCGGGTGCCGTTGCCGGTCTCGTCGCCATCACCCCGGCCGCCGGTTTCGCCGGCACCATCGGGGCGATCGTTCTCGGCGCCATTGCCGGCGTGGTCTGCCTGTGGGCCGTCGTGACGCTGAAGCCGATGTTCAAGTACGACGACTCGCTCGACGTGTTCGGCATCCATGGCGTTGGCGGCATCGTCGGCGCCCTGGGCACCGCCTTCGTCGCCAACCCCTCGTTCGGCGGCTACCCGCTGGCCGACTACGATATGTGGGGCCAGTTCATCAAGCAGCTGACCGGCGTCGGGATCGCCATCGTCTGGTCGGCCGTGGTGGCCCTCATCGCGATGTTCATCGTCAAGGCAGTGTTCGGCGGCGCCCGCGTCACCGAGTCGGCCGAAAGCGATGGCCTCGACCTCTCCAGCCATGGCGAGCGCGCCTATAACTAGGCCGGAGCGTCGTCAGGACGCGACCGCCTAACCGACGCGAGCGGAGACCTCCTCCCCTTCGCCCGCGTCCACCTCCGGGGAGCCGGGTTGCGGCTCGGCTCTCCGACCCCGGAAACCGGGCTGCCGCCCGGATTTCCACCCGCTGATCGCGGCGTGCAGCTCACGTACCTCTTGGCCCGCCACAGAGGCTTCCCACTCGCAAACCGCGTGGGCTGCACACCCCGGTCAACGGCTCCGGGCCCGGCGACGGGCCGATTCTCGCCCCGCCAGGCGACATCGCTCCTGCCCACTCTATAGGCAGAGCCGGACCGCTGGCCGCCCAAATCTTGAGCACTTCGCCACGCGCGAAGCCATCGGGTTTTGCCCCTCCGCATAAGCCACTGAAACCGCTTCACTCTTTCTGCCCGGCCGACTGGCACGCGGCTTGATTGCCATGCCCCCGAATTGACCCGGATGCGAGCCGGGGTTTGCTTGGGAGGCTTCAATGGCTGAGTCCGCTGGGCTCGACGTATTCTTTGTGCTGGTCGGCGCGATCCTGGTGTTCGCCATGCATGGCGGTTTCGCCTTTCTCGAACTGGGGACGGTGCGCGGCAAGAACCAGGTCAATGCGCTGGTCAAGATCCTGGTCGACTTCGCCTTCTCGACCCTGGCCTATTTCGTCATCGGCTATTCCATCGCCTATGGCGTCACCTTCTTCCACAATGCCGCAACGCTTTCGGGTGGCGGCGCCGGCTTCGCCCCGCAGGGCTTCAGCCTGGTGAAGTTCTTCTTCCTCGCCACCTTTGCCGCGGCAGTCCCGGCGATCATTTCGGGCGGCATCGCCGAGCGGGCGAAGTTCTGGCCGCAGGTGATCGCCGCCGCCGTCATCGTCGGGCTGATCTACCCATTTTCCGAGGGCATCGTCTGGAACGCCAATTACGGCATCCAGGCCTGGCTCGAGGCCAGCTTCGGCGCCCGCTTCCACGATTTTGCCGGCTCGATCCAGGTGCATGCGCTCGGTGGCTGGCTGGCGCTGGCCGCGGTGCTGCGCATGGGCGCTCGCGTCGGCCGCTACGGTCCGAACGGCCGCCCCTTCGCCCCGTCCTCGATCCCATGGCTGGCGCTCGGCACCTGGTTGCTCTGCATCGGCTGGTTCGGCTTCAACGTCATGTCGGCCCAATCGGTCGCCGGCGTCTCCGGGCTCGTCGCCATCAACTCGCTGATGGCCATGGTCGGGGGCATCATCGCCGCGGTGGTGATCGGCCGCAACGATCCGGGCTTCACCCATAACGGCGCGTTGGCCGGCCTCGTCGCGGTCTGCGCCGGCTCCGACCTCTATCACCCGCTGGCGGCGCTCGCCGTCGGCGCGGTGGCCGGCGTCATCTTCGTCAAGGGTTTCAGCTGGACCCAGGAAAGGCTCAAGGTCGACGACGTGCTCGGCGTCTGGCCGCTACATGGCCTCTGCGGCCTGTGGGGCGGCATTGCCGCCGGCATCTTCGGGCTCGAGGCGCTGGGCGGCATGGGCGGCGTCTCCTTCGTCACCCAGCTGGTGGGCTCGCTCGCTGTCTCGGCCTACGCTTTCGCCGCCGGCTACCTGCTCTATTGGCTGTCCAACCGCGTCGCTCCGGTCCGCCTCAGCGATGAACAGCAGCGCCGCGGCGCCGATCTCTCGATCCACTCGATCGGGGCCGAACCCGAGTTCTGAGCCGGGAACAGCTCCTTCCGCCGGGCGTTATGTCCGCTGGAAGGAGATTCCCCATGTCTCTCAAGGACAAGGCCAAGTTCATCGATTTTCCGGCGATCGCCCTGATCGTCGCCATCATCTTCGTGCCCGTCGCGGTGGCGCTGGCGATCTAGCGGCTCCGCAGAACAGCAGGCCCAGCATGGTGGTGGGGCCCAGATCCGGCCCCACCCACCAGTTCGGCGCCTCCACTTTCCAGATCTTTGCGTTCGCCCCGCCCACACTCGGGATTCCCGTCCCGCTTGCCGCAATCGAAAAACCTCTTTATGACTGACCTTCTTCGGCCAGCCACAGGGAGGCGCGACATGACGGCATTTCGACCTCGCCTCGCAGGGCTCACCTCGGGATTTCACCGTTAGGTTGCCCGCGGTCCGCCTGAGGACCACTTCCTGCACAGCGCTATCAGGGAAAGTCGCGGACTTTTCCTTCAGGTAGCGGCCTTCGAACCCGCCGGGTTTTCCGGCTCGTTTCCAGTTTGCTCTTTTCCGGGACCGGATGGCTGCCTCGCGCGGCGTCCGGACGAACGACATGGCTTCTTCCAAGAAAACTCAGCGTGGCCAGGCCTATGGCAAGGTGCTCGGCTTCGCCGCCGGACATTGGCGCCGGCAGCCCCGGCGCGTCGCCCTCATCATGGGGCTGTTCTTCATCGAGACCGTCGCCGACATCCTGACCCCGTTCTTTGCCGGCCGGCTGGTCGAGGCGGTGGCGAGCGGCGCCGCCACCAACGAGATCGCCTGGAACGGCGCGATGACGGCGTTCTTCGTCATCGTTGCGCTCGGCGCCGCCTCGGTGCTGGTGCGCCAGCTCGCTTTCCAGACCATCATCGCACTCACCCTGCGCATGATGAGCGACATCGCCCAGAACGCCTTCCATCGCGTGCAGCGCTTCTCGTCCGATTGGCACGCCAATTCCTTTGCCGGCTCGACCGTCCGCAAGATCACCCGCGGCATGTGGGCGCTCGACAGCCTCAACGACGTCATTCTGATGGCGCTGCTCCCCTCGCTGGTGATGCTGATCGGCACCACCGTGATGCTCAGCCTGTTCTGGCCGATCATGGGCCTCGTCGTCGGCGTGGGTTCGCTGATCTACATCGCGGTCACCGTCAGCCTCTCGACCCTGTGGGTGGCGCCGGCGGCGAGCCTCGCCAATGCGTGGGATACCCGCATGGGCGGCGCGCTGGCCGACGCGGTGAGCTGCAACATCGTGGTCAAGGGCTTCGGCGCCGAAGACCGCGAGGAGGCCCGCCTCGGCCACGTCGTCGACAAGTGGCGCCGCCGCACCTCGCGCACCTGGAACCGCGGCACGCTCAACGGCACCATCCAGAACACCATGCTGTGGGTGCTGCGCTGCGCCATTATCGGCTCGGGCCTGCTGCTCTGGCAGAGCGGCGCCGCGACGGCGGGTGACGTGACCTTCGTCATCACCACTTTCCTGGTGCTGCAGGGCTACCTGCGCGATATCGGCCAGCACGTGCGCAACCTGCAGCGTGCCGTCAACGACATGGAAGAGCTGGTGGCGCTCGACGACCAGAAGCTCGGCATCGAGGACAAGCCGGGCGCCCGGCCCATGCAGGTCAAGCAGGGCGCCATCGATTTCGAGCAGGTCGACTTCCACTATGGCGTGCACCTGAAACCGCTCTATCGCCAGCTCGACGTGCATATCGCGCCGGGCGAGAAGGTCGGCCTCGTCGGTCATTCCGGCTCGGGCAAGACGACGTTCGTCAAGCTGATCCAGCGCCTGCACGACGTGTCCGGTGGCCGCATCGTCATCGACGGCATCGATATCCGCGATGTGCAGCAGGCCTCGCTCCGCCAGCAGATCGCCATCGTGCAGCAGGAACCGGTGCTGTTCCACCGCTCGCTGGCCGAGAACATCGCCTACGGACGTCCCGGCGCCACCCGTGCCGAAATCGAGGAGGCGGCAAAACTCGCCAACGCCCATGAGTTCATCTCAAAACTCCCCAAGGGCTATGAGACGCTGGTGGGTGAACGCGGCATCAAGCTCTCGGGCGGCGAACGCCAGCGCGTCGCCATTGCCCGTGCCTTCCTGTCGGATGCACGCGTGCTGATCCTCGACGAGGCGACCTCGAGCCTCGACAGCGAGAGCGAGCTGTTGATCCAGCAGGCGATGGAGCGCCTGATGGTCGGCCGCACCACCATCGTCATCGCGCACCGCCTCTCGACTGTGCGGGCCCTCGATCGCCTCCTGGTGTTCGATGGCGGCAAGGTGGTCGAGGAAGGCACGCACGAGCAACTGGTCAAGCGCGACGGCGGCATCTATCGGCGGCTGTTCGAGCGCCAGGCGCTCGAGCTGATCAAGGGGCTCGAGGCAGCCGAGTGACGCGGCGACACAGCACCCGGTCCGCTCCGGCGGACCGGGTCATTGCTCCGGTATCCATGGCGTCAGCCGCGGAATCCAGCGCCGGACATTGGCCCTGTAGCGCTCGTATTGCCCGCCGAAGCTGCGCTCGAGCGTCGGCTCCTCATAGCTGATGACGAACAGGTGCACGGTGAGCCAGATCAGCGCGCCATAGGCCAGCACCGGGAGACTGCCGAACAGCAGGGCCTGCCCGAGGATCAGCGACACCACCGCCACGTACATCGGGTTGCGCACGAACCGATAGGAGCCGGTGACCACCAGCGTTTCGGTCGGATAGACCGGCGCGGGAGTGCCGCGGCCCTGCAACGCGAAGCGGCCGAAGGTTTCCGCCAGCAGCACCCCGCCGAGCAGCAGCAGCAGCATGCCAAGCCAGCGCACCGGCTCGAAGCCGCCGAGCGCCGGCCCCACCTGCCAGCCGGAAATCCAGTACGGGATCAGGCCGGCGACGACACCCGGCGCTACGAACAGGAAGATCACCGAGCCGGTGATCGGTCCGATGCGGCTATTGCTGGCCATGAGCTGTTCCCCTTCGGCGGGGAAGCTAGCGCGTCGGTGTTGGCTGTCAAATGGTCGCCGACAGAGACGGCCCCCTCCCATCCTCCCCTTAAAGGCGGAGGTGCCCCGCCGGTGCGTTTTGGCACCATCGAAGACAGAGCCTCGACTCTTCACCTCCCCCGTTATGGGGGAGGCCGGGAGGGGGCCGTCTCTCTCAGTCAGCAAGCCCTTCCAATCCATCGTCAAATGACGATATAAGCCCTCATGGCTTCCCTCCCCCTCTCCATCCTCGACCTCGCGCCGGTCTCCGAAGGCACCTCCACGCCAGACGCGCTCAGGCACATCATCGCCCTCGCCAAACTCGGCGACGAGCTCGGCTTCACTCGGCTCTGGTATGCCGAGCACCACGGCATGCCCTCGATCGCTTCATCCTCGCCGGAGGTGCTGATCGCTACCGCGGCCGCCAACACTTCACGCATCCGCGTCGGCTCGGGCGGCGTCATGCTGCCCAACCATGTGCCGCTGCGCGTCGTCGAGACCTACCGCACTCTCAACGGCCTCAACCCCGGCCGTATCGACCTCGGCATCGGCCGGGCCGGCGGCAGCGATGGCCGCACCCTGCAGGCGCTGCGTTCGGTCGGCGGCGAGTATTTCGCCCAGGAGCTGGCCGAGATGCTGGCCTTCGAGGAAGGCAACTTCGCCCCCGATCACCCCTTCCATCCGGTGATGGTGGTGCCCGAGCGGGTGGAGCTGCCGCCGATCTATCTGCTGGGCTCGAGCGGCGCGAGCGCCCAGGCGGCCGGTCAGCTGGGCGTCGGCTATTCCTTTGCGGCCCATTTCAGCGCCACTCCGGCCGGCCCGGCCTTCGCCGCCTATCGCGCCGCTTTCACCCCGACCGAGGCCTTCCCCCGGCCGCACGCCATCATTGCCGTCTCGGCGCTGGTGGCGCCCACCGACGAGGAAGCGCAGTTCCTCGCCCGCTCGCAGGAACTGATGTGGGCGCTGTTCCACTCGGGCCAGGTACGCAAGCTCGTCTCCCCCGAGGCGGCGGCGGCGCATCAATACACCCCGCACGAAACCCGCATCATCGAGGGCCAGCGCCCGCTCTGGATCGTCGGCTCGCCGTCCACGGTGAAGGCCGCGATCGAGAACAAGGTCGAAGAGTCCGGGGCCGACGAGGTGATGGTCACCACCACCATGTACGACTACGAACTGCGCCTGCGCTCGTTCCGCCTCCTGGCGGAGGCGTTCGGGCTCTAGGCGCTTTCGCCTCTGCGCCGACCCTTCAGTCGGGGCCTCCCTTCCCCCTCGAGGGGAGGTATTGAGGGAGGGGGTGGTGCGGTGATCACCGATAGCCCCCACCCCCAACCCCCTCCACCTGTGTCGATGGAACGACAGCTGGCACCAGGGCGGAGCAGCTCACGCCGCGACGGCCTCGCGCTGCAGGGCATGGAGCGCCGCCGGCTGGAACATCAGCTTCACGTAGTTGCGCGCCATCAGCATCTGCTCGGGCAGCACTGTCGGGTCGCCCAGTGACTTGCCCATGATGATGCCGCCATCGATGGCGCAGGCGATGTGGCGTGCCAGGCGCCCGGCATCGATCGGCTCGCGCAGCGGATAGACCGCGATGATCGCCTCGATCATGGCGCGAAAGAAGCTGTTCCAGCCCTCGACGATCGAGGTGACCATGCCGCGAACCTCACGGTTGAACAGCTGGTCCTGGTAGCTCATCGTCGCGACGAGACAGCCCGGATGCCCGCCCGGCATCGCCGCCATGTGCTCGGCAAACAGCGTCAGCCCGATCAGCAGCCGTTGCAGCGGGTCGTCACTGAGCTCGGCCGCCCGTCCGAAAATCTCGTCGAGCAGTTGCTCGAGGCGGCCGCGGTAGCGCGACAGCAGCCCGCGGGCGAGCTCGTTCTTGTCGCGGAAATGGTAGAAGAAGCCCGATTTGGTGATCCCGGCTTCGGCGATGATCTCGTCGATCGAAGTGGCGCCAAAACCCTTGGCGAGCACGCCCGCTTCGGCGATGTCGAGGATGCGTTCGCGCGTCTCATTGCCTTTGCGCATGATGGTCCCTCTTCCAATGCTGTACCTGCGGTACGGTTTTCAGGTCGCCCTGCCCCTCGGCAGCGCCCGCCCCGGGCGCCGGAGCCGGTCTACGCCGTTCTGGCTGCTGTGCATTTCCTTCGGCGCGGAAACTGCACCGTGCGGCGGCTATCGCCGGCCTCGCCAAACTGGCACAAGTCATTCTGGACGTAGCGCCGCCACCCGGCGGCAGTTGTTCTGCAATCACGCTCCACGGAGAGTTCTGATGCACTTGCGGCACCGCTCGCTTCCCCAACTCGGCGGCCAGATGTTCGTCACCGATGGCGGCATCGAAACCCATCTGATCTTCAATCAGGGGGAAGACCTGCCCGAAATGTCGGCCTACTTGCTCAACATGAGCGAACGCGGCCGCGACACCATGCGCGAATACTACCGCGCCTACATCCCGATCGCCCGGCAGGCCGGCCAGGGCTTCCTGTTCGACACCAATACCTGGCGTGCCAATCCCGACTGGGGGCTCAAGGTCGGCTATGACGCGGCGGGGTTGCGCGCCGCCAACATGGCGGCGGTTGCCTTCTGCCGGGAGATGCAGGCCGAGTTCGCCGCGGCGGGCGTTCCCTCGATCATCTCCGGCGTGCTGGGCCCGCGGCGCGACGCCTGGCAGTACGACAGGCAGATGACCGTCGAGGAGGCCGAAACCTATCATACGCCGCAGGTGGAGGCGTTCGCCGCCGCCAATGCCGACTACGTGACGGCCTACACCCTGACCAATGTGCCGGAGGCGGTGGGCATCGCCCGGGCCGCCCGCCGGTCGGAGCTGCCCGTGGTGCTGAGTTTCACCCTCGAAACCGACGGCAACCTGCCGGGCGGCAAGCCGCTCGGCGTCGCGATCGCCGAGGTCGATGCCACCACCGGTGCCTACCCCGCCTACTACATGATCAACTGCGTGCACCCGATCCATTTCGCGTCGACCATCAGCACCGGTGGCGACTGGGTGAGCCGGATCGGCGGGCTGCGGGTCAATGCCTCGATGCTGAGCCATGCCGAGCTCGACAACTCGCCAACGCTCGACATCGGCGATTGGACCGACCTGGCCCAGCGCTATGCCCGCATTCTGCCGATGCTCCCCAACATCCGGGTGATCGGCGGCTGCTGCGGCACGGACCACCGGCATATCAGCGCCATCTGCGACGCCTGCCTGCCCGGCGAACACCACCCCCACTGAACTCGAACCTGCGGGGGCGCAGCAAGGACGACGACCATGACGGCGGTTGAACTGAACGCCCCCCTGCACGACGTGCAGCGGTCCAATGTCGATGCCGGTTTCATCCGGCGGCTGTTTCGCCGCTGGCGCGCGCGCCGCGCCGAACGCGCCACGCTGACCGGGCTCAGCCGCATGCAGCGCTACCTGCTGCGCGACATGGGGATCGAGCCCGGCGACATTTTCGATGCGCTCGACGGCAAGCGCAGTTCGGTGCTGTTCGATCCACTGCGCAAACCCGAGCATCGTTAGCCCCTGACGGCTCGCCAGGCGGCAATGATGGCATCGGCCGACATGTCGATGTCGGCTTCCGTGGTGGCGCCGGAGGTGACCGATATCCGCATCACCCAATCGCCGTGCCACGCCGCCCCACCGGCAAAGCACACCCCGCCGGCCTGTACCCCGGCGATCACCGCCTCGGTCAGCGCCTTGCGCGTCGCCGCGTCGCCGCTGCCGAAGTCGACGATCAGCTGATTGATGGTGACCTCGTTCCTGAGGTTGATGCCCGGCTCGGCGCCGAGCTGCGCCGCCATCCGTCGCGCCAGCCCGCAATGCCGCTCCACCAGTTCCGCCACGCCCTGCCGGCCCAGGGTCTTCAGCATCGCCCAGACCGGCGTGCCACGCGCCCGGCGCGACAGTTCCGGCACGAACGCCGAGGGCACCCGGTCGGTGGGCGCGATGGTCGGCAGATAGCTCGCCCACTGCGTCATGGCGCGCTGATGCGCCTCGCGGTCGCGCACGATGGCAAAGCCGGAATCGTAGGGCACCTGCAGCCACTTATGTCCGTCGGTCACCCAGGAATCGGCCGCTTCGATCCCTGCCGTCAGGTGGCGAAGCGACGGTGTGGCGCGAGCCCAGAGCCCGAACGCGCCGTCGACATGCACCCAGGCGCCGGCCGCGTGTGCCAGCGGGATGAGATCGTCGAACCGGTCATAGGCGCCGGTGTTGATCTGCCCGGCCTGGGCGATGACGATCTTCGGACCGCTCAGCCCCCTCAGCGCCGCCTCGAGCCCCGACACGCTCATCCGACCCTGGTCGTCGGTCGCGATGCGGATCAGCCGGCGATAGCCGAAGCCGATCAGTTGCAGCGCTGAGAACATCGAGGAATGCGCGTCGTCGCCGATCAGCACGTGCACCGGCGGTGCCCCGAACAGCCCGTCGGCATCGGGGTCCCAGCCGGCATCGAGCAGCACCCGGGTCCGTGCCGCGGCGAGCCCCACCGCGCCCGCCACCGTGGCGCCGGTGGTGAAGCCGATCGAGCTCTGGCGCGGCAGGTCGAGGATCTCGAGCAACCAGCGCTCCGCCACCTCTTCCATCGCCGCCGCCGCCGGGGTTGGGGTATGGTAGCCGGCATTCTGCCCCCAGGCGCTGACCAGCCAGTCGGCCGCGACGCCTGCCGGATGCGAAGCGCCCATCACCCAGCCGAAGAACCGCGGCCCGGTGATCGGCATCAACCCGCCCTGGCTGCGCCTGACCAGTTCCTCGAGCACCGTTAGCGGCGTGGCGCCCCGTTCGGGCAGCGGCTCGCTGAGCCGGTCGCGCATTTCGGCATAGCTGTGCTCCGGACGACCGGCATGTTCGTTGAGCGAAGCGCGGTAGTCGACGGCGTGCTCGACGGCACGATTGAGAAGCGTGCGTATGTCGTAAGTCATAATATGACCTCCCCGGTGCGCCGGAGAAATCACAGCGCACCTGAAGCGCAGATGAACGAAGGCCCGGCGCCCCCTCGGGGGGCACCGGGCCTCTTCAGATTAGTCCTTCGGCTGCTACGCGGCGAGCTTCTTGAGGATCGCGGCGCCCATCTCTTCAGTGCCGACGGTCTTCCTGTTGTCCTGCGCGATATCGCCGGTGCGCAGGCCATCCGCCAGCACGCTCGATATTGCGGCTTCCAGCCGGTCGGCCAGTGCCACCAGGTTGAACGAGTAGCGCAGCGCCATGGCGAACGAGGCCAGCATGGCGATCGGGTTGGCGACGCCCTTGCCGGCAATGTCCGGCGCCGAGCCATGCACCGGCTCGTACAGCGCCTTGCGCTTGCCGGTCACTGCGTCGGGCGCCCCGAGCGAGGCCGAAGGCAGCATGCCGAGCGAACCGGTCAGCATCGCCGCCGCATCCGACAGGATATCGCCGAACAGGTTGTCGGTGACCATCACGTCGAACTGCTTGGGATTGCGCACCAGCTGCATCGCCGCATTGTCGGCGAGGATGTGGTGGAACTCGACGTCCGGATAGTCCTTGGCCACCGCCTGGGCGACTTCGTCCCACAGCACACCCGACTTCATCACGTTCTTCTTGTCCGCCGAGTGCACCTTGTTCTTGCGGGTGCGGGCGAGATCCATGGCGACCCGGACGATGCGGTCGATCTCATAGGTTTCGTAGACCTGCGTATCGATGGCGCGCTTCTGCCCGTTGCCGAGGTCGGTAATGGTCTTGGGCTCGCCGAAATAGACGCCGCCGGTCAATTCGCGCACGATCAGGATGTCGAGGCCCTCGACCAGCTCGCGCCTCAATGACGAGGCGTCGGCCAGCGCCGGATAGCAGATCGCCGGGCGCAGGTTGGCGAACAGCTTCAGATCCTTGCGCAGACGGAGCAGGCCCGCTTCCGGACGCTTCTCGTAGGGCACCTTGTCCCATTTCGGTCCGCCCACCGCGCCGAAGATCACTGCGTCGGCGGCGAGCGCCTTCTGCATGTCCTCTTCCGAGATCGCCTCGCCATGCGCATCATAGGCGCACCCGCCGACCAGGCCCGTATCGAAGGTGAAGTCCGTCTCGCCCTGGCTGTTGAGCCAGGCGATCACCTTCTCGACCTCCTTCATGATCTCGGTGCCGATGCCGTCGCCGGGGAGAAGGAAGAGTTTCTGGGCCATGGGTGATCCTCGCTTGCAGGATAGTGCTGGCGCGGGACTTATCGCTACTTGCCCCACGCCTGCAAGGCCGACGAACGCCTAGGCGTCCAGTCGGCCCCGGCTGTCGCGCCTGGAGGTCAGCTGGTGAAGAACGGCTGCGTGCCATGCGCCTCGATGGCGGTGGCGAGCCGCGACAGCGCATGCACATAGGCAGCGGTGCGCATGGTGGTGTTGCGATCCTTCGCGATGCCCCACACCGCGCGTCCCTCACGCTCCATGATGCGCAGCAGCCGGGCGTGGATTTCCTCGACGTCCCAGTAGAACCCCTGCCGGTTCTGTACCCACTCGAAGTAGGACACCGTCACGCCGCCGGCATTGGCCAGAATGTCGGGCAGCACGGTAACCCCGCGTGCCTCGAGCAGCTTGTCGGCATCCGGCGTCACCGGACCGTTGGCGAGCTCCAGCAGCACCTTGGCCTTGATCGAGGGGGCATTGTCGACGGTGATCATGTCTTCGAGCGCCGCCGGCACCAGCAGGTCGCAATCCACCCCGATCAGCGCCTCGGCGCCGATCACTTCGGCTCCGAGCTCCGCCGCGAGTTCGCTGACCTGTCGTCCGGCTGCCTTGCCGGCGATCAGCCTGGTCACGTCCAGCCCGTCGGCACGATGGATCGCTCCGGCCGAATCCGACACGGCGACGACCTTGTGTCCGTCGGCTCCGGCGAGTTGGGCATAATACTGCCCGGCATTGCCGAACCCCTGAATGGCGACGCGCATTCCCGCGCCGAGGCCGAGTTCGGTCGCAAGGTGCCGCACCAGGTAGTAGCCGCCGCGCGCCGTCGCGTCGTTGCGTCCGAGCGAGCCCCCCAGCGCGATCGGCTTGCCGGTGATCACCGCCGGGCTCAGCTGCCCCACGATCTGGCTGTACTCGTCGGCCATCCAGCCCATGATCATGGCATTGGTGTAGACGTCGGGCGCCGGGATATCGCGGTCCGGCCCGACCACCCGGGCGAAAGCCTGCATATAGGCGCGCGACAGCCGCTCCAGTTCCGACTTCGACAGCGTGCGCGGATCGACCCGCACCGCCCCCTTGCCGCCACCGTAAGGCAGGTTCATCACCGCGCACTTGAAGGTCATCCAGAACGCCAGCGTCTCCACTTCCTCGATGCTCGAGTCCGGGTGGAAGCGGATGCCGCCCTTGGTCGGTCCGCGCGTGTCATCATAGCGGCAGCGCCAGGCGAGGAACGATTTGCGCGACCCGTCGTCCATGCGGATCATCAGCCGCATCTTGGTGGTTTCGCGCGGATATTTCAGCTTCTCGATGACGTCCGCGTCGATCTTCAGATGGCTGGCAGCCTCGTCGAGGCGAGTGAGGGCGCGGTCGAGCAACGTGTCGTCGGACATGGAGTTTCCTGCTGAAGTCGGGGGTGTGTGGATGCGCAGCCACTCCGCCCTGCAAGAGCCGGAGACGCGCGGTCGATGGGATGAAGCGGCCGTGCCGGCCGCTGCATGCGGATCAGGGCGGGGGAGATGCCGGGGAGGTCAGGTGCTGCTGCACCACGCGCCGATATCCGCCGCCGAGGCGCTGCAGCCGGGCGAACATGGCAAAGCCGATGCACAGTTCGGCAAGGCTCGAGTCTGGCCGAAGCAGCACGTCCACGTCTTCAGCGTCCGTGGGCACCGAAGCGGGCGGTGACTTCGATCTCGAGCTTCATCTCGGGCCGCGTCAGCCCGCATACCACCATGGTGGCAGCCGGCCGGATGTCGGCGAACACTTCGCCGGCCACCTCGACCAGCGCGTCGTAATGCGCCATGTCGGTGATGTAGTAGCGCACCCGCACCGTATCCTTGATAGTGCCACCGGCTTCCTCGAGCGCCTGCTGAATGGTGGCGAAGGCGTTGCGCGCCTGCTGGCCGGCATCTTCGGGCATCACCATGGTCTTGTAGTCATACCCGGTGGTGCCCGAGACATAGGCCATGTTGCCGTCGATCACGGCGCGCGAATAGCCGATCTTCTTTTCGAACGGCGAGCCTGAGGAGATGTGGAGGACCATCGCCGCCGCCTCAGAGCCAGGGCCGGTCCTGGCCCATCTTTTTCTCGAACCCTGAAATCGCCGGATCTGCCTTCAGCGTCGTCGCGATGTCGTCGAGCCCTTCGAGCAGCGTCTGCTTGCGCGAGGGATCGATATCGAAGTGGAGCGAACCGCCATCCGGCCCCCTGATCGTCTGGCTTTCGAGGTCGACGCTGATCGTCGCGTTCGAGCCGCGCTCGGCATCGTCCATCAGCAGCGCCAGCTGTTCGGGCGTCACGACGATCGGCAGGATGCCGTTCTTGAAGCAGTTATTGTAGAAGATGTCGGCGAAGCTGGTGGAGATCACGCAACGCACGCCGAAATCCAGGAGCGCCCAGGGGGCGTGTTCGCGCGACGAACCGCAGCCGAAATTGTCGCCGGCGACGATGATCTTGGCCTGCCGATAGGCCGGCTTGTTGAGCACGAAGTCGGGGTTCTCCGAACCATCTTCATTGTAGCGCATCTCGGAGAACAGGGCGGTGCCGAGCCCGGTGCGCTTGATGGTCTTGAGGTACTGCTTGGGAATGATCATGTCCGTGTCGATGTTGATGATCGGCAGCGGCGCGGCGACGCCCGTCAGGCTCGTGAACTTTTCCATGGCAATACCCCTTTCGGTGCGGCTGTAATGAAGCAATGGCAGGAGGGAATCAAGTCGTTCGCAACTAGCGGCGGCTCCCCTCCCCCTTGAGGGGAGGGGCTGGGGGTGGGGGTGGTGAGAGACGCTCGGTGCTGACTGCACCACCCCCACCCTCAATCCCTCCCCTCAAGGGGGAGGGAAGCGATCGCATCGCGTCCCGTGTCTGTCTTATCGTCAGATCGTGGCGCTAGCCCAGCCGCGGCAGGTTGCGGCCCATGTCGCCCTGCTCGATCTCGCGCGCCTCGTCGAGGCTGAGCATCGGCACGCCCTCGCGGATCGGGAACGCCAGATGCGCCGCCACCGAGATCAGCTCGGTCCCATCGGCCGAGAGCGTCAGCCGGGTCTTGGTCAGGGGACAGACCAGCATTTCGAGCGTCTTCACGTCCACCACATGGCGGAGGTTGGCGGCTGCCTCTGCCGGGGTATCGGCGCTCAATTGAGCGGTGACGCCCGGTCGCCGCCCTTGGCCATCTCGAACTCGGCCATGGCGATCAGCGTCTCGGCGCGGGTTTCGAGCGTATCGGCCTCGAGCAACGCCTGCTTCTCGGCTGCGCCATAGGGCGAGACCATGGCGCAGAAATTGACCAGGTCCGCCGTGCCGGTCTTTTCGATCTCGTCCCAGTTGAGGTCGAAATTGCCGAACTCGGCGTAGTCGCGCATCATCTTGAGAAAGCGCGGGCGATCCACTGCCGCTTCGCCGAACTCGCGGTCGAAATCCGACGCGAACGGATCGGTGGCGATCATGCCGCGCCGGAACGGCGTCATGGTCGGCATTTCCTTGATCAGCTCGAACCGGCACAGCCCCTCGAGGATGACAAAGTAACGCGCCTCCTCGACCTCCTCGAAATGGCTGATTCGCCCCACCGTGCCGATGCGCTGCAGCGGCGCCCGGCCCTTGGGGCTTTCCTCCGAGGTGTCGCGCGGCTGGATCAGCCCGATCAGCCGGTCGCCCTTCAGGGCATGGTCGATCATCTCGACATAGCGCGGCTCGAAAATGTTGAGCGGCCGCCGGGCATAGGGCAGCAGCAGGGCGCCCGTCAGCGGGAACAGCGGCACGCTGGCGGGCAGGTCGGCGGGGGAAGTCGGTCGTTTCAGCACAGGCGCCTCCTGGGCGCAAAAGCCGGGGCCCGGTTTGGGCTCCGGCGCACAAACGGCGTTAGCTGAACAGCAGCGCCGACAGCAGCCGGCGGCCTTTCAGCGTGGCAGGGTCTTTGGGGCCCCAGGCTTCGAACAGTTCGAGCAGCTTCTTGCGCGCCCCGTCCTCGTTCCAGGTGCGGTCGCGCCGCATCAGCGCCACCAGCGCTTCGGCGGCCTCGAGGCGCTTGCCCTCGGCATTGTACTTCACCGCGAGGTCGAAGCGCGCCTGATGGTCGTCCGGGTTCTGCTCGAGCTGCGCGGCCAGTTCGTCGGTCTCGCTCAGCTCGGCCGCCTCGCCGAGCAGCTTCAGCGCCGCCAGCGTCGAAGTGTAGTCGTCACCCTTGCGGCCCTCTTCGGGCATGGTGTCGAGCACCGCCTGGGCCTGGTCCGGCTCGCCGGCGGCGAGGAACACCTTGGCCATGCCGACGATCGCCGGAGCATTCTCGGGCTGGTGCTGCAGCACCATGCCGTAGATCTGCGCCGCCTGGTTGAGGTCGCCGACGGTCAGCGCTTCGCCCGCGGCGGTGAGCGCATTGGCGATTTCTTCCTCGATCGAACCGGCCTGCGGCTGGCCCGCCGGAGCGGCCGAGATCACCTTGTCGGCAAAACGTCGCACCTCGCTCTCGGGGATCGCCCCGAGGAACGCATCGACCGGCCGGCCGCCGGCAAAGGCGAACACGGCGGGAATCGACTGGATGCCGAGCTGGCCGGCGACGCCGGGATTCTCGTCGATATTGATCTTCACCAGCCGGATCTTGCCGGCCTTCTCGTTGATCACCTTTTCGAGGTTGGGCGTCAGCTGGCGGCACGGGCCGCACCACGGTGCCCAGAAATCCACCAGCACCGGGGCTTCCAGCGAGGCATCGATCACGTCGGCCTTGAAGGCCCGATCGGTCGAATCCTTGATCAGGGCGCCCGCGGGAACCGCTGAATTTTGTGAAGCCGGAGTGAGATCGTCGAAGGACATGCTGTGCTTTCCTGCCGCGACGGGCCGCCGAGAGGCCTGTCTTTCCTTGGTTTTCTTGCGCTCCGATGGGTAACGGACGCAAGCTTTTTCACGGCTTTCATGAGACCAGAATTATGGGTTGCAAACCCGCTTTCGATTGGGCATATAGGCGCGCGGTTCGGCGCTGCCAAGTTTCCCACGGGAACGAAGCATCGTAAAGAGCCGATGGAGTGCGGGTGTAGCTCAGGGGTAGAGCATAACCTTGCCAAGGTTAGGGTCGAGGGTTCGAATCCCTTCGCCCGCTCCAATATCTTCCCTTCGCAAGGGGAAGATGACAAAGGCGCCTTCGGGCGCCTTTTTGTTTTTCGGGGCCACGGCTGTTCGGCCGCCGCCCGGCCGCGGCGAAGCCATCCATGCTCCGCCGCGCCCATGCCCACCAGCGGTGCCTAGCGCCCGAGCGCCGCCTGTTCCGCGGTGATCCGATCCATCAGCGGATCGAGCTCCATATTGACCGGCGCGTTCGAGCTGAGCCGCTGCTTGAGGAAGCCGATCGACTCCGCCAGCACCTCGTCGAGATCCTCCGAGCAGGTGAAATCGCCGGCCACCCGCTTCACCTTGGAGTTGTCGAACAGGGCCGACCAGGTCTTGTCGCCGATCAGCGGCCCTTCCCAGGCCTTGTTGTAGGCGACCAGCGTGTCGGAGGGCACGTGCACGATCTTCGGCGTCAGCCCCACGCCGCGTCCGATCGCCTTGTAGATATCGTCCCAGCTGTAGCCGCGGTCCGAGGTGATGTGAAAGATCTCGCTGAGCGCCTCGTCCTTGCCGAACAGGTGGACGAACGGCACCGCGAAATCCTTCGAGCGCGTCAGCGTCCACGGCGAGCTGCCGTCGCCGGCGACGATCACGGGTTTGCCCTGCTGCATGCGGCGGATGACGATATCGCCCTCTCCCATCATCGTCGGCAGCCCGGTGCGCACCGTGTGGCTCGGCCGGACGATGGTCCATGGCAGGTTCCCGGCTTCGGCCAGCAGCGTCTCGCAGGCGATCTTGGCCTGGCTGTAGCCCCAGTAGGGGTTCACCGCCGGGGTCTTCTCGGTGATGACGTAGTGCCGCGCTGGCTTCTCGTACACCGAGGCCGACGAGATGAAGATGTACTGCCGGGTATTGCCGGCGAAGGTGGCGATGTCCTCGGCCATCTGCTCGGGCGTGAACACCATGAACTGCGCCACCACGTCGAACTGCATGGCGCCCAGCTTCCGGTATGACGCCGGGTCCTTCATGTCACCGACGATCGACGTCACTCCGGCCGGCAGCGCCGCGTCGCGTTGCCCGCGGTTGAACACGCTGACCTTGTGCCCCTGCTTGACCGCATACTCGACGCACGGCAGCGAAATCTGCCCGGTGCCCCCAACGAACAGAACGTTGAGACCCATCATATCCTCCTCAATAGTAATGAGTGCAGCTGATCACCTGAAACGTCCGGCTTCAACTCCGCCCTGCGATCAGCACCACGACCGTCACGCAACTGCAAAAAAGAACGCGATTCCGGCGGACGCCGGGAAGGGACAATGCGATTCGCGCAGCTCACTGATTAACGAGGACTTAACAGAAACAGGATTCCGCTTTTTGACCCTTTGGTAAAATGCCACAGCGACTCATCCGAGTCGTTAGCGAGTTGCGCTCGCTTGCGCTATCTCGAAATAGCGTACAAACTCTTGTTGTCCACAGTTAAACAGCGCACGGAGGTAGTCGTTGGATCACGCGATCACACCGATCGGAGACATATTAAGTAAATACCAGCCACCACACGAGCAAGGACCCCCTGGAGCGAGGAGCACCGGCCATGTATGCTCAATGGAATACTTCATCTGAATTTGATCAAAGCGTCGATGGCGCGAGAGTCGCGGCCGATAACAATGATAACGGCCATGAAGACGAGCGTCGCGACACCGTGCCCACCGATCATCCGGCCGATCGGCCGAACGCTCTCAATGGCCTGATCGGTGCCGTGACCAAGTTGGTCGACGGCGTCCTACACAACCTTCCTAGCGCCCTGCTTTGCGTCCTGATCACGCTGGGTGCCGTGGATCCCGCACCTTCGCCCGAAGTGCGCAACGTCGGCATGCCGTACGTATTCGCGAGCGTCAGCCCGCACTAAAATAGCCGCCGCCAGGCACCGCCCTCGTGATGGCTCGGGAGGGCGGGTTGCCATGCGATCGTAGGGTCGCTCCAATCCGGCAGGCAGAGATACGCTTGATCCTTCCCGTCGGCCCTTTGCAGTCTGCGGCTCACGACCGTCTTCCCCCGCGAGGGCACATTGCTCAACGGCCTGGCTTAGTCCCGCTTCACTTTGCGGATCGCCCCGGCCTGCGGGTCGTAGCCGCGTGCCGCGAGCAGGAACGCCACTGCCGCACAGCCGGCCACCACGCCGAGCGAGACGAGGTTGAGCTGCCCGTACATGGCGAAGCGGATCAGCTCCACCGCGTGGGTGAACGGGTTCACCACGCTCAGCCAGTAGACGATCTCGGCGCCGGATTCCCTGAGCTTCCACAGCGGGTAGAGCGCTGAGGAGAGGAAGAACATCGGGAACACCACGAAGTTCATCATCCCGGCAAAGTTCTCAATCTGCGGCGTGTAGACCGAAACCAGGAGCCCGATCGAGCCCAGCATCAACCCGGCGAGGATGATCGCCGGAATGGCGGTGAGATAGCCGAAATCCGGCACCCCGTAGCCGACCAGCCGCGCCACGATCAGGAACGCATAGGCCTGCAGCAGCGCCAGGATGGTCGCGCCGGTGATCTTGGCAAACAGCAGGAAGCCGCGCGGCAGCGGCGTTACCAGCATCACCCGCATCACCCCGGCTTCGCGGTCATAGACCATCGACAGCGCCGACTGCATGCACTGGAACAGGATGACGATCCCCACCAGCCCGGGCAGGATATATTCCTGATAGGGCGTATAGGTCTGGTAGGGCGGCACGATCGAAACGCCGAGCAGGTCGTGCAGTCCCGTGGCGAAGACGATGAGCCACAGCGCCGGCCGCACCAGCGCCGACAGCAGCCGCTCGGTCTGGCGGAGGAACTTGGCGATCTCCCGCCAGGTGATGGCATAGACCCCGAGCCACAGGTGCTGTGCGCTTACTGACACTTGTGCTCCGGCTCATCGGTGCCCAGCGTATCGAGCACGTTGGTCTGGTGCAGGAAGCCCTCGAGCGGTGCTTCTGCGATCACAGCGTTGTGGGTCGCCAGCACGATCGGAAACCGCATCTGCCCGTCCCACGGCCGGAAGTTGAGCTGCACGCCCTTGGCGCCATCGATCTTCAACCGGTTGCCGCGAATATAGTCGGCGGTCTTCTGGTACTCGCCGCTGCGCGCCTTGGCATAGGCGGTGACGATCGCCTTGGCGGCGATCCAGGTCGACCAGTCCTGCCCGGTCATCCGGCGCCCGTCGGTCAGCGTCTCGAAGCGCGAGGTGACCTGGGTCGAACCGTCGCGATCCCAGCTCCACTGCCACTCCGCTGCTACAAGTCCGGTCGAGCCCACCACGAGGCGCGGCAGCTGCGTGTCATAAGGCAGGTAGCGCGAGAACTCGCCCTGGTGGTCGGCGACGAACACCACGTCGTAATCGGCGTTGCCGGTGATCAGCAGCGAGTTGTTTCTCTCGCGGTTCGCCGGGTCGGTGGCGAGGGTGAACTCGCGCTCGCCCACGATGTTGAAGCGCTGCCGCTCGGCCGAGGCGCGGAACGCCGCTGCCATCGCCTTGTCGCGCGGTTCGGCCCCAACCAGCATCAGCACCTTGGTCCAGTTGCGGGTCCGCAGCAGCTGCACCATGGCGTCGGACAGCATGCGGTCCGAAGCGGCGGTGTGCAGCAGGTTGGGGTAGCAGCGCTGGCGCAGGTAATCCTCCGGCGCCGTGGCATTGAGCAGCGTCACCGGCCACTCGCGGGTCTGGCCGGCCACCTGGTCCACCAGCTCGGCCGGCAGGTCGAGGATGACGAACTGTTCGCCCGCCTTGACCATCTCGTCGAGCTTGGCGACCAGCGACGCCGCATCGGTCGCTTCCTGGCGATCCAGCACCACCTGCTGGTCCACCGCGTCCGACACCACCTTCATTTCTTCGACACCCATCGTCGCCCCGTCGACCGGGTTGCCGCCCGGCGCGATCTCGATGCGGGTGTAGACGAGGTCGGGGTGATAGCGCGGGTCGTCCTTGAGCCCCAGATAGCCGATCTTGACTTCGGCAGAAAAGGCGGCGCCGCCGAGAAACAGCGCCGCCGCCAGGGGGAGGAGACCGTAGAGCAGGTTCGAACCGACCCGATGCAGCTTAGTCATCGATCACCACCGAATGCGGTACGCGTCCCACCGGCACAGACTGGATCGGCTTCATCGACGCCATGTCGATCACCGTGATGTCGTCGGACAGCCCGTTGGCCACATAGGCCTTGCTCTCATCGCTGGAGAGGTCCACCGACCAGGCCCGCTTGCCGACCAGCACATATTGCAGCACGTCGTGCGTCTTGCCGTCGATGATCACCACGTGGTTGGCGCGCCCCAGGCTGAGCAGGATCTTCGAGCCGTCCCTGGTCACCGCCATGCCCACCGGCGTCACGTCTTCCTCGCGGAAGCCGGGCGGCACGAAGATCAGGCTGTCGCCCTTGATCTCGTTGGTGGCCGTATCGATGATGTAGATCTCCGATGACAGCTCGCAGCTGACCCACAGCTCCGTCCCATCCGGGGTCAGGATGAAGCGGCGGGGACGCGTGCCGACGAGGATGTTCTTGGTCACCGCCCCGGTGGTGGTGTCGACCACATGCACCATGTCGGCGACTTCCGAAGTGACATAGGCCGTCTTGCCGTCCGGCATGACCAGGACGCCCTCCGGCTCGGCGCCGGTCGGAATATCCTGGATGGAAACCCGCGTCTCCATGTCGATCGCCTCGAGCCGGGAGTCCTCCTCGTTCGAGACGTAGATCACCTTCTCGTCGGGCGAGAAGGCGAACACTTCGGGCGATGGTCCCGTGGGGATCGAGTCCACCACTTCCAGCGTCGCCACGTCGATCACGTCGATCGCGTCGTCATCGCCGCAGGCGACGTAGAGCAGCTCCTTGGCGGCATTGAAGTGCATGTCGCGCGGCCGGCGCGATGTGGCGATGCGCTTGACCACGGCCAGCGACTGGTCGAGCACCACCACTTCGTTGCCCTTCTCGGTGGACACGAAAATCATCCCCGTGCCCTTGGCGACGGCACGCGGCACCACGCTCGCTGCGAGCAGGGCCGTCGCCGTCGCGACGAATGTCCGTCGGGTGAACCTCATTTGACGATGAACTTCCCCTTCAGCCCGCGGTTCTCGTAGCCCGGCACATAGATGTCATACTCGCCCGGACGGATCGGCACGAAGGTGATGTTGAAGGTGCCCGCATCGTCGAACTCCACCGAGTAGAGACCATAGCTCTTCACTTCGAGGTCGTTGACGACAATCTGGTTGATCCACGAATTGCGGAACAGCTCGGGCGCCACCACGGCGATCTCCTCGTTGCCGTCCGAGGTGATGTCGAGCTTGTAGTACTTGCCGGTCTCGAGCTCCCACACCTCCTGGCTGAACTTGAGGTCGACGGTGTTGATCTCGAGTTTCAGGTCGGTGCCGTTCGCCGCGAGATTGCCTTCGGCATGCGCCACGCCGGCCAGCATCAGCACAGCGGTCGCGGCAGCAAAAATGGTCTTCATAATAGTGGCCCCCATAGGCAGTTTCGATCAGCATTATCGCAATTTACAATCTGCTGTCCCGCCGCGCGCCAGCAACCCGCCAGCCTCAATACATGATATAGCCAAGCCCAATGATCCCGGGTGCTAGCGCTGCACTCACCAACGATATCGACGCGTTCCGCGGGAGGAACCATGCCCAAGATAATTCAGGCCGTGCTGCTGGGTGCAGCCCTGGTGTTCGGCGCCGTCTCCGGCGCCTTCGCCCAGCACGGCGAGCCGGAGAAACTGTCGCTCGGCGTGCAGGCGACCGGCACCGTGAAATGGGAGCTCGCCGCCATGCAGGCGCTCGAGCTCGACAAGAAGCATCACTTGAAGCTCGACATCCGTGACGTCGCCGACAGCAAGGCCGGGCAGATCGCCCTGCAGGCCAAGCAGGTCGACGTCATCCTGTCCGATTTCGTCTGGGTCTCGATCCAGCGCCACCAGGGCAACATGGTCACCATGGTGCCGCACTCGCTGACCGTCGGCGGGCTGATGGTCGATCCGGCCGCCGGCATTGCCAGCGTCGCCGATCTCAAGGGCAAGACCCTCGCCGTCTCCGGCAGCCCGGTGGACAAGAGCTACGTCATCCTCGCCGCCGAGTACAACAAGCTGACCGGCGGCAACCTGACCGAAGATGCCGAAGCCAAGTTCGGCGCGCCGCCGCTGGTCAACGAGCTGCTCACCGGCGGCCAGGCCCAGGCGGCGCTCAACCTGTGGAACTGGAACTCCCGCGCCAAGCTGGCGGGAAAGACCGAGCTGATCTCGGTCGCCGCCATGCTCGCCGATCTCGGCGTCTCCGAAACCCCGCCGCTGCTCGGCTGGGCCTTTTTCGACGAGACCGGTCGCACCAAGAAAGCCGCGATCAAGGGGTTCCTCGACGCCAGCTTCGAGACCAAGAACGCCCTGCTCACCGACGATGCGCTCTGGGACAAGATCCGCGACGTGATGAATGTCGGCGATGACGACGCGCTGTTCACCCAGCTGCGCGACGATTACCGTGCCGGCATCATCACCAAATACTCTGCGTCCAACATGAAGCCGGCCGAAGAATCCTTCGCCGTCATGGCCAAGTTCGGTGGTCCGGACGTGGTCGGCGACTCGACCGAGCTGGCCGACGGCACCTTCTGGAAAGGCTATCGCAAATAGCCGTTGAACTGCGCGACGGCAGGACCGCAGCCGTAACTTCGGACAGACAGCAGCAGCGCCCGGCGAGGCGAGGGTTTCCCCTCGAGCTGGTCAGCCTGCTGCTGCTTCTGGCTGTGTGGCAGGTCCTTGCCATGCTGTTCCCGTCGCGTCTGTTCCCCACCCCCGTCGATGTCGGCGTGCATGTCTGGACTCTGGCCAGCTCGGGCAAGTTGCTGCCCGATCTGGGCAAGACCCTCACCCGCGCCAGCATCGCCTTCGTCGTCGCCATGGCGCTCGGCACCGCCATCGGCATCGCGCTGGGCCGCTCGCGGGTCGCCGACCGGCTGTTCTCGGCCTGGGTGGTGGTGGGGCTCAACGTTCCGGCCATCGTCATCGCCATCGTGCTCTACATCTGGCTGGGCCTCACCGAGTTCGCACTGATCCTCGCCGTGGTGCTCAACAAGCTGCCGCTGGTCATCGCCACCATCCGCGAGGGCGTCCGCAGCTTCGATCCCGCCTATGACGATCTCGGCCGCGCCTTCCGCATGCCGTTCCTGCGCCAGCTGCGGCTGATCTCGGTGCCGCAGCTGATGCCGTTCGTGCTCGCCGCCGCCCGCACCGGGCTGAGCCTGATCTGGAAGATCGTCCTCGTCTTCGAGGTGCTGGGCTCGGACGGCGGCGTCGGCTTCCGCATTTCGGTGTTCTTCCAGTTCTTCGACATCAAGGGCATCTTTGCCTACACCACTGCCTTCATCCTGGTGGTCTTCGTGTTCGAGTACCTGATCCTGCGCCCGCTCGAACGCCGAGTGCTCAGATGGCGGCAACCGCGATGACCGGTCCCCGTCTCGATATCGCCATCGACGGCAAGCGCTTCGATTTCCTGCCCGAACCGCTGCTCGAGCGCTTCGATCTGGTGGTCGAACCTTCCTCGGTGGTGGCGCTTGTCGGTCCCTCCGGCGTCGGCAAATCCACGCTTTTGCGCATGGTGGGCGGCATCGACACGCTGTTCTCCGGCACTGTCAGCGTCGACGGCGTTTCCGCCGCTGCCGCGCCACCCGCCGGCTTCGTCTTTCAGGACGCGCGGCTGCTGCCCTGGCTGACGGCGCTGGACAATATCCGCGCCGTGCGCCCCCAGACCACCGAACAGGACGCCGCCGAGATGCTGCGCCGCGTCGGGCTTGCCGGCTTCGAGCACTATTTCCCGCATGAGCTGTCGGGCGGCATGCAGCGCCGCGTCGCGCTGGCCCGCGCCTTCTCGGTCAACCCGCGCCTGCTGCTGCTCGACGAGCCCTTCGTTTCGCTCGATCGCACCCTGGTGCAGGAGATGGAGCAGGTGCTGTTCGCGCTGATCGCCGCCAGCCGCCCCACCGTGCTGCTGGTCACCCACCTGCCCGAGGATGCCGCCATGCTGGCCGACCGCGCCATCGTGCTGAGCGGTCGCCCTGCCCGCATCGCTGCCGATTACCGCTTCGAAACCCCGCGCGGCGAACGCAGCCGCACCGTGCGGGAAGCCATCGCCAACCGGATCGCCGCTTCGGTCGGCGCACGGGAGCCCGCCCAGCCATGACCGATCCCGTTCTCGCGCTGCGCGACATCCGCAAATCCTACGGCAGCAACGAGGCGTTGAAGGGCATCTCGCTCGACATCGCTCCGGGCGAGATCGTCGGCCTGCTCGGCCCCAACGGCGCCGGCAAGTCGACGCTGTTCCAGATCTGCTCGGGCCTGTTCTCGCCCGATGGCGGCACGGTCCGGCTGTTCGGCATGGACTACAAGGACCAGGCGTCGGAAATCCTGAAACGCCTCGGCGTGGTGTTCCAGTCGCGCTCGCTCGACCTCGACATGAGCGTGCGCGCCAACCTCAAGTTCCACGGCAACCTGTTCGGTCTCTCCGGCAAGCTGCTGAACGAGCGGATCGACGCCGCCGCGACGTTCTTCGCCGTCACCGAGCTGATCGACAAGCCGGTCCGCACGCTCTCGGGCGGCAACCAGCGCCGCATCGAGATCGTCCGCGCCACCCTCAACATGCCGTCGCTGTTGCTGATGGACGAGCCATCGGTCGGGCTCGATCCCACCACCCGCAAACTGCTCGGCCAGCACATCCGCGGGCTGCGCGAGACGCACCAGACTTCGATCCTGTGGGCCACGCACCTCGTCGAGGAAGTCGAACAGGCCGACCGCATCGCCCTGATCGTCGCCGGCAGGATCATCCGCATCGGCACGCCCGCCGAGATCATCGCCGCGGCAGGAACCGAGACGCTGGGGGATGCCTATATCGCGCTGACCGGCGTGAAGCCGGCGGCAAGTGCTTCAGCGGATTAGACAAAGACCGAGTGCAAGAGATACCCCCACCCCTGTCCCCTGCATCGGTGTTGGTGGGGCGAAGGCAATCGCCGCAGGGTCTCCTCCCCCCTTGCGGGGGAGGGACAGGGTGGGGGGTGCGCTTCCACCACCGGCCCGTCAGATCGCAGGCCACCGAAACCCTACCGATAGTTCCGCGGATCGGTCTTCCGGAATTCCCACGGCGCATCGATCTTGGCGCCCGGCTGGAACACCCCGATCTGGGCGGCCTTGGCTTCCTCTTCCTGGGCCACGTAATCGTCGCCCTGCTCGAGGAAGGCGCGCGCCATGCCGAGCCGCACCAGCTCGGCCCCGATATCCTTGCCCGCCGAGGTGCACACACCATAGCGCCGATTGAACTTGTCCGGCTCGCCGGGCGTGAGCGTGCAACTCGCCTCGCCCGAACCGATCAGCTCGCCCAACGCCTGGCGCGCCGCGCCGTAGCAATCCCACAAGAGCTCGCCGACATAGCATTTCTGCGGCCGTTCCGGGGCATCGACGGCCCACAGGATCACCCGCTGCTTGTCCACCATGATGATGTCGGCATCGACGACCTTGGCCGCCCCGCTCACCACGTCCTGCGCCACGGCGCCGGACACCGCCAGTGTCAGCGCCAGCGCGGCGAGGCCTAGTTTCATGCGCATCATTGGGTCCCCTGCACCCGCCCGTCCGGCAGGATGTTGCGTGTGAACGTGGTGTCGGCAAACTGCTCGAGCTTCAGCTTGGCACGGGTGAAGCGATTGTCGCTCAGCGTCGCGCCGGCGAAATTCGCATTGTTGAGTTCGGCGCCATAGAAGTCGGTCAACGAGATCGTGGCGTCCTTGAAGCTTGCCCCCGGCGCGCTCACCTCGAGGAACCCGGCGCTGGTGATGGTGGTGCCGTCGAACTTGCTGCGGCCCACGCTGGCCTTTTCGAGGTTGGTGCGCTCCATCGAGGCGTCGGTGAGATTGGCGTTGTTGAGCCGCACCTCCTTCATCACCGCCCAATCGAGATTCGCGCCACTGAGGTCGGCGCCGGTCAGCCGGGCATGCTGCATGCGGGTCGCCGACAGGTCGGCCTTGGCCAGCTTGGCCCCCGACAACTGCGCCTCGTAGAACATCGCGTCCTTGAAATGCCCGCCGCTCAGATCGGCACTGCCCAGGTCCGCGAGGTTGAAGTTCGCGCCCTCCGCCAGGACATTGGACAGGTTGGCGCCCTTGAGGTTGGCGCGGTGGAAGGTCGTGCCGCTGAGGTTCGCTCCCGAAAGATCGACGCCCGCGAGGTTTGCCTTCTTGAAGCTCTGGTTCGAAAGGTCGCAGCCGCGGCACTCGGTGCGCGCCCCGCTCTTGAGGTCCTCTGCCGGCCCGGCGAACGCCAAGCCCGGCAGCAGCACCAGCAGCGCCAACAACGCCATCCTCATTTACGTCTTCCTCTCCCGCCTTAGCGGACCGGCCTGGTGTCCGGCTCGTACGGCTTCTGCACCACTTCGAGCCGCGTCGCCGACTGGAAGTAGTTCTTGTTGATCGTCTGGGTCTCGAGGTTGATCGAGGTCTGGCCCTTCTTGCGGAAATAGGTGGCTTCGAGCCGCATCCGCGCATCGCCCTCCGGGCTGTCCGCCGTGCAGATCTCGTGCACGAAAATCTTGCCGACCGGCAGCTGCCCGTCGGTCGGCGGCAGGTTTTCGCAGGCTTGCGCCCAGCGGCCGTAGCGCGACTTGAGGTTGCGCGACAGCGTCATTGCCACCCGCCGCTCCCGATCCGCGGCGCGTTCGTCGGTCACGATGCGGATGCCGCGGACAATCCCCTCGGCATCGATCAGCACCGAGAACACCACCGGATGCGCATAGATCGAGGTGCCGCCCTGCATGACCCGATATTCCGCCTCCAGCGCCTTGGCGATGTAGTCGGCCTCGTCGTCATTGGTGAAAAACACCTCGTGTAGCCCGGTCGGCTCGGCCGGGCACCTGGCGAACTCCGCGAAATCCTTGAGCGGCGTCGACGGCGGCCCGCCATTGGTGCCGCAGGCGATCTCGGCCACTTCCTCGGGTGGAATCTGGCTGATCGGCTCGCCGAACTTGATGTCCCAGATCGTATATTTGGGCACCAGGTTGACGTCGAACTGCGCAAGCGCCGGCGGCATGGCCGCCAACGCGCCGACGAGGCCCAGGCAGAACGGCAGCAGGCGCAGCTGCATGGCTTACTTCTTCAGGAACGCGCAGGACTTTTCGGCCGAGGCGCCGAAATAGAACGCGCAATCCTCGTAGGTCGCCTTGGGTTTCCCCTGGATGTGGGTCTGGATGTAGGCCACGAGGCTGACGATATCTTCCTTCTTCAGCGCCTTGCCCTTGTGCGGCATCTGGCCGGCTTCGAAATCGGCCGCCTTCATGCCGTAGCAGCGATCGTCCTTGTAGGCCTGCGGATCGTGGTACGGCATCGGCGTGCCGGGAATGCCGCAGCTGATGATCTCGATGAAGCCCTGCGCATCGAGGCCCGACTCGCGCAGCAGCGCTGCATTGCCTTCCGAACGCGGGTTCTTGCCCAACCCGTTGCCGTCCCAGCCGTGGCAGGAGACGCAGTTGCCGCCGCGGCTGCCATAGACCACCACGCCGCGGTTGATATCGGCGCCGGCAAGCAGCGGGTCGAGTTCGGCGGTCGCGGCATCGGCGGCGGGCGCCTCCGCCGGAGCGGCGGTCTCCGCGGCCGGGGCGTTGGCCGGCGGCTGCGCCGCGTTGAGCGCCAACGGAGTGACCGCGATGAGGCTGGCGGCCATCAGCAGCGCCAGGGATTTGCGGTTGAGGAGCGACATCTCGGGAACTCTTCTTTCTTCAATGAGCTGTGCCGGGCGGTAGGAACCGCCCGGCATCGTTAGGTTGGATATCGTTCTGCCGTCAGAGCGCGAACACGTAGAGCACGTTGGCCGCCGGACGGTTGGCGAGTTCGGGGTATCCGAAGGTGGTGACGGCGCTGCCGCCGGCCGCGATCGCGATATACTCCTTGTCGCCGACCTTGAAGGCGATCGGCGGGGCGCTGAACGTGCCACCCACGTTGATCGACCACTTCTGCTCCAGGGTCTTGGCGTCATAGGCGCCGAAGGTGCCGTCCATCTCGCCGGTCCACACCAGGCCCGGAGTGGTCATCACGCCGGCATAGTTGGGATACGGACGCTCGATCTTGGCGACCTGCTTGCCGGTGGTGACGTCGAACGCGAAGATCGCGCCCGTCTGGGCACCCGAAGCTGCCGCCGCGCCGCCGGCGAAAGTGGTAGCGCCCGGCGCCACGTCTTCCGGCGACTTCTGCTCGACGGTCAGGTCCGAACAGCCTTCAATGCCGGCGCCGTAGGCGATGTTGGAGACCGAATCGACCGCCGGAGGCCAGAAGTTCATGCCGCCCTGGATGTTCGGGCAGGTGTTCACCGTCTCGCCGCCACGACGCATCGTGCCGTTGGCATAAACCTGGAGCGGCTTGGACGCATCGTACTCAACCGGCTTGCCGGTCTTGGGGTCGATGCCCTTGGTCCAGTTCAGCTTCGACACGTAGGGGTTGGCCGCGATGAAGGAACCATTGGTGCGGTCGAGCGTGTAGAAGATGCCGTTGCGGCCGAAATGCGCCAGCACCTTGCGGTCTTCGCCGTCGACCTTGGCATCGACGAGCAGCTGGGCGCCGACTTCGTCATAGTCCATGTAGTCGCCCGGGGTGTACTGGAAGTGCCACTTCAGCTCGCCGGTATCGGCGTCGAGCGCCACGGTCGAGTTGGAGTAGAGGTTGTCGCCCGGACGATATTCGGGATCGTACATCGGCACCGGATTGCCCGTGCCCCAGTACGTGATGTTGCTGGCTTCGTCGTACGAGCCGGTCACCCAGGCCGCCGCGCCGCCGGTTTTCCAGCAATCGGGATTGCCCGACTGGTCGCACAGCCAGGTTTCGGAGCCGGGCTGGCCGGGCTCGGGAACCGTGTAGAAACGCCAGACTTCCTCGCCGGTCTTGGCGTCGAGCGCCGCAACCCAGCCGCGGGTCGCCCAGTCGCCATAGGACTGGCCGACGAGGATCTTGTCCTTCACCACCAGCGGGGCGTTGGTGAAGCCTTCGCCCGGCTCCTTGCCGACCTGCTGGTCCCACACCACGTCGCCGGTCTCGTCGTCGAACGCCATGACGCGACCGTCATTGAGGACGGTGATCACCAGGTTGTCGATTAGCGCCAGGCCACGCGAGGCGAGCAGGATGCCGCGGCTCGGATCCTTGTCGATGCCGGTGTCGCCGATCCAGACGGTCTTGCCCTGCTTGCCGTCCGAAGCGTCGATCTTGTAGGGCGTGCCCCACGGATCGGAGATGTAGAGGAAGCCGTCCTTGGCGAGCGGCGTTGCCTCCATCGAGCCGGCGCCGAACCCGGCCGGCTCCGAGCCGCCGATCGGCACGGCAAAGGCGAGCTTCAGACCCGAGACGTTCTCGGGGGTGATTTCGCTGAGCGGCGAGTAGCGGTGCGCATCATAGGTGCGGTGCACCATCAGCCAGTTGCCGGCCTCCGCTTCGCTGCCTGCGGCGGAAAGCCGCTCGGCGGTCACATCGGCGCCGAGGGCAATCCCCGGCATGACCAGCATGCTGCCCGCCAACATGGCGGACATCAGGTGTTTCAGGTGCATTCGTCTCCCCCTTCAGGATCGTTCTTGTTGGCACTCTGGCGCCACATAAGACCGATGCGCGGGGAAGTTTGCCTATGTCATCTATTGGTAATTCTGCTGCACCCCGGCGACCACGCGCCCGCCTGCCGGTTCCTTGTCGTGCCGCGCCCGTTCCGGGGTCGGCAGTTCCAGGACGCTGTCGGCCGGCACGTTCTGGGCATACTCGTGCCGGCAGAAGTCGGTCAGCCGCTTGAAGATGTTGGCATAGCCCGGCAGCGTCATCAGGTGCTTGGGCATGGCGAGGACGATCGAACGATCCATGCCGCCAAGCGTGTAGATCCTGATCCGCGAGCGCACTGAATTGGGCAGGCTGGGCACCAGCGACAGCGGCACATGCGTCGTCGCGAGGCCCTCCGACACGATGTCGGTCGCTGCCACATAGGTCATCGCCGAGAAGGCCGGCGTCGCATAGGGCAGGTTCGAGCGATACCAGGCATCCGACACCGGCCGCATCGGCACATTGGCGCTGATCTCGACATAGCGGGTGAGCGAATGGTCGAGCTGATTGGTCTTGACGCCCTTGGTCAGGGCCTTCTCCAGCATCCCCAGCGGCAGCTCCGCCGGCACCAGCAGCACCATCGGGTCGCGGAACAGCAGCGCCGTGGCGAAGCTCGAGCGGTCCTCGGCCAGCGCGTCGTCATTGACGATCACGCAGTTGAGCTGATGCAGCCTGAGCTGCTCCACCAGCTCGCTGCTGGTGGTCGAATAGCTCACCTCGAACTTGGCGAAACCCTGCTCCTCGCTGGCGATCCGCGCCGCCGCCGAGAGGAACCGTCCGCGCAGGGTCGGGCTGAGCCCGATCCGCAGGAACACCCGGCTGTCGACATAGCGCTTCTCGTGCTCATCGATCGCCTGGTCGAATTTCCTGAGCACCTCGTCGGAAAACTTGAACCAGTATTCGCCGGAAGGGGTCAGGCTGACCGTGCCGGTGCGGTTGCGGTTGATCAGCTGCGTGCCCAGCCGCTCCTCGAGCTTGGCCAGCTGCTGGCTGATCGAAGGCTGGCTCAGTCCGACGCGCCGCGACGCCTTGGTGATCGATCCTGCGATCACCACGGCGCGGAAGATCTGCATCTGCTTGAGGGTGATATCCATTGTGGCCCTGAAATGGTGGGCGCTTATGTCATCACAATACGACACATTCGATAAGGCAATATAAGGTCGCATACCCCCCATTTGCGGGGTAAACGCAAACGCCCTCCCCGTTTCCGGAGAGGGCGTTGATAACGCTGTCAAATTCGGCTTACTGCGCCGCGGGTGCGGCCGGAGCGGCGCCATCGGCCGGCGCTGCCGGAGCGGTCGAGAAGGTCTGCAGGTAGGCCACCAGGTTGTCGAGGTCGGCCTGCTCCTTGAGTCCCGGGAAGCTCATCTTGGTGCCCTTCACGAAGTCCTTGGGCTTGGTGAGGAACTGGTGCAGCGTCTCGGACGACCAGACCAGGCCACCGGTGCCCGCCTCGGTCATCGCCTTGGAATAGTTGAAGTCCGGCGCCGTGCCGGCCACCCGGCCGAACAGCTCGTTCAACTCGGGGCCGACCTTGTTCTTGGCGCCTTCGCCGACGGCGTGGCAGGACGCGCACTTCTTGAACACATTGGCGCCGGCCGCCGCATCACCTTGGGCGAAGGCCGATCCTGCCAACAGGGCCGACATCACCAAACCAAGAGCCAGAACTTTCATTCGTATTCCTCCAAACAGCCGCCGCAGGCCGGGCGGGCTCAGTCACATGGGCAATCTCTGGCGGCGCACAAGGTTGCAAGTCAAGCGACGGCACGTCGCAGGGTCGGGCGCGCCAGCCACCTGCAGCCACAGCTTCCGGGCCGCTGGCATGCAGCTTGCTTGCCGTCCGAGATTCTATCCGGCGAGCCAGGACGCGCGCTCGCCGCGCCGCCGGCCTATCCTACCAGCTTCCCACCGCAGCGGGAACCGGTGAAGGCGGTCACGAATGCCGGCTCCGCAGCCGGCGGATTCCCACAAACACCAGCAACACCACCACCGGCGCCGACACCGCCAGCATCTCGCCCTTGGTGAACGGCAGCACCTCGTGCAGCCCCTCGAAGATGTAGCCCAGGATCCCCAGCGCGTAATACGAGATGGCGATGATCGACAGCCCCTCGACCGTCAGTTGCAGCCGGTACTGGCTGCGGCCGGTCTGGCTGATCGCATCGAGCACCGAGCGGTTCTGCGTCTGGATCGACAGGGTGATCCGCGCGTCGAGCAGCTCGATCGAACGGCGCACCTTGTCGGTCAGGGCGCTGAGCCGCTTTTCCATCGCCTTGCAGGTAGCGAGCGCCGGCTGCACCCGATTGTTGAGGAAGCGCTCGATGGTGGTGAATTCGCCGATCGCGTGTTCGCGCAACCGGGTCAACCGCTCCGCCAGCACGTCGCCATAAGCCTGGGTCGCCGCGAAGCGGAAGCTGGTCTCCTCGACCGTGCGGCTGATGTCGACGCTGAGCTTGTGCAGCGCCTCGAGCGACAGCTGGTGGTCCTCGGCGGTGTCGCCGCCCTCGCCTACCCGCTGCATGATACCGGCCAGCTGCTGCTCGTAGTTCGATACCCGCCCGCCGGTCTCACGCGCCAGCGGCAGCCCGATCAACGCCATTGTCCGGTAGGTCTCGATCTCCAGCAGCCGCCGGACGATCACCCCGATCCGCAACGCGCCGCTCCGTCCCGCCGCGACCTCGAAGCGGGTGAAGCCATCTTCGTCGAGGTGGAAATCGGTCGCCGCCTGGGCCCCGTCATCGAAGATCGACGAGTAGCAGAGGCTGAGCGGATTGAAGCCGGCGAGCGCCGCCTCGGCGATCGTTTCGGTCGGCATCACGTCGATGCGGGTGGCGAACACCAGCAGCAGCTTGTCGTGCAGCTCGAGCCCGATCCCCGCCGGCCGCGCGTCCCAATCGTCCGCCGGCCCGCTCCAGGTCATGGTGGCGAACTCGTTGTGCAGTTCCCATGTCACCTGCCGTCCGTCGCGGCCGAAGGCCAGTTGCCGCGCCCAGGCCGGCCCTTCTTCCACCACTCCGGCCACCGCGGCCATCTGCGCATGCAGCGCCCTGAGGTCGGCGCCGCCATCGGCGCTCATGAACGCCAGCCGCCGGATGCGGATCGGCGGGGTCATCCCCAGCACCGGCCGCGCGTGCGTCTCCGCATCGATCAGCCGCCGATATCTGTGCTCGCGCCACTCCGTCACTGCCCGTTACCTCTCAACTGCCCCGGCGGATCGCCTGCCCGTGCCCGCACCAGCGTGAACGCTGCGGCGCGCCGCAGCAATCGCCACTTTGTCGCGCTCCGCCCTCGGTACGCCCGGCCCCGCCGCCTCGACAAGGGCATGCCGGGCCGGGCGCCCGGAGCCTGTCCGGGGGGTCGCGCCGCGTGTCAGCCGCCTCGGACGTTGGCATTTCCAATGCGATGCATAGGCAGAGGCGATTGGCCGACCATGCTAGCGGTGGCGGCAACCTGATGAATGCGCTCACCGTCCCGGACGAGGCGAGCCGACCGGGTCTGGAGGAACGGTTTTGGACGACGTGAAGTCCGCGGTCATCGGACCGCCTGTCGCGAGGCGCGACTATACTCCCGTATTGCGTTGGCTCATCGTCACCGTACTGGTGGCAATCGGGCTGCTGACCCTGTGGCAATTGGGCTTTCTCGGCTCGGTGCTCGAGTCCGACCACACGCGCATTTCGCTGCTGATCTTCGCCATCTTCGTCATCACCAGCCTGCACTGCCTGGTGCAGGCCATAGACGTCAGCCGCGAACTGATCGCCGCCCGCCAGGCCCGTACCGCCATCGAAGCGGAAGGGAGCTCCGGCTTCCGACTCGCCGGCAACAATGTGCTGACCGGCGCCGGCACGCTGCTCGCGCCCGGCGTGCTCACCACCCATGTCGGCAACCTGGTCAGGAAGGCCGAAATCCGTGGGCAGGGCCGGCTCGACCAGACCCTGTTGCTGCGTTCGGTCGCCGACAAGCTGCGCAGCCGCGAAAAGATCGGCCTGTTCGTCTCCGAGGGCCTGCTCCGCCTGGCGCTGCTCGGCACCGCCATCGGCTTCATCCTGATGCTGATCCCGATCGCCGGCCTCAGCTCGTTCGATGCCGATACGCTGCGCGGCGCATTGAGCGGCATGACCGGCGGCATGGCGGTGGCGCTCAACGTCACGGTGGCGGGCATCGGTACCGCGCTGATCCTCAAGTTCCAGTATTTCCAACTCGACGGCGCCATTGGCGAGCTGTTCTCCAGCATCGCCGAAGTGTCCGAAATCTACGTCGTTCCGGCCATCGAGCGGAGCCACGATGGACGGGCCTAGCCTCTTCACCGGCGCCGAGGGGGACGACGGTACGTTCGTCCCGTTCACCGACATCCTGTTCAACGTGCTGCTCGGCTTCACCATGATGGTGTTCGTCGCCTTCGCGCTGATCCGGCCGGATGCCAAGTCGGGCATTATCGACACCAACGCCGAGTTCATCATCACCACCACCTGGCCCGATGATAACGACGACGACATCGATACTTACGTGCAGGACCCGACCGGCAACGTGGTGTGGTACCACTCGATGCAGAAGGGCTTTGTCACCCTCGACCGCGACGATCGCGGCAACTATCTCGACGAAGTCACCGTCAACGGCGTCACCCACCACATCGCCCTGAACCAGGAGACGGTGTCGATCCGCGGCATCCTCCCCGGCGACTACGTCGTCAACATCTACCACTTCACCAACCCCTCCGCTGCCGCGGTGCCGGTGACGGTCAAGGTGGAAAAGATCAATCCCAAGCTGTCGGTGGTCTATTACGACACCCTCGTGCTCGACCACAAAGGCGACGAGAAGACCGTCGTCCGCTTCACCCTCGACAAGGAGGGTGCGGTCAGCAACATCAACACCGTGCCGGTCTCGCTGATCCAGGCGGTCCGCAAATGAACCCGCTGGTCATCGTCGGCGCCGTCGCGCTGTTTCTGGTTCTGGCGCTGCTGCTGCTCAGCCTCAACCTCACCTCGCTATGGCGGTGGTGGATCAAGGCCGGCGCCATCGTGGTGACGCTCGGCGCCGTCATCGTGCTGTATTTCACCATGACCGGGCTGATCGGCTGGGCCAGTCCAGGCGACATGCCCAAGCGTTTCAGCCTGCTGGCCACCCGCATCGTCGAGCCCGACAAGCTCGGCAACCTGCCCGGCGCCATCTACCTGTGGATCGAGGAAGTCGACGACCGGCAGATCGTCATCAGCCCGCCTCGCGCCTTCCAGGTGCCCTACAAGGTCGAGATTGCCACCGAAGTCGCTTCGGCGCAGCAGCAGATCGAGGCCGGCGGCAAGGTGCTCGGCCAGTTCGCCGCCACCGGGAACGAGCAGGCCAATGCCGCGCAGACCGCCCAGCAGCAGGGCCAGGGCGCCATCAGCACCGACGGCGACGCCAATCGCACAGCCAGCGGCGGTGGTGAAGGCGGCGGAAACATCGGCGACCCCGGCGCCCTCAGCTTCTCCCAGATGCCGCCCGTCGACCTGCCCGACAAGGCCGCCGTCATCCAGATGACGCAGTGATCCTCCCCGCCGGGGAGGACCCAGCCCAGGCCTTTGCTGCAGGCAGTAGCCGCGCCTAGGCCTTGCTCAACGCGTCGGCCGCATAGGTCAACGCATGCTCGACGGCGCGGATCTCCACCACCAACGGCGCCACCTTCGGGTCGGACTCCCAGGCCGAGAAACCGCGCTGCTTGGCCAGTTCGGTCAGATCCGTTGCCCGCTGCCCGACGATTCCCGCCGCCGTCCGTGCTTCGCCCAGCGCATCGGCGCGCACCGAGTCGGGTGTTTGCGGGTTGTTGGCGAGGCTCTGCAATCGCTTGGCATTGATCTTCCATTGCCGTGCGAACTCTTCCGCCCGCTTGAGACGGAACGAGATCACCGTGTCGCTGAGTGCTGCCTCTCCCATGCCCCCACCATTGATTCGGGTCCGCGATTAGTCAATTTGGCGCGCGCAATTTGATCGCCAGATGGCGCTGGGCGCAGGTTGAGGAAAACTTTCGGGACTTTCCGACCCGGAGGCGCCGCAACCGCCGGTCAGGCCAGCGGCTTGAGGTCGGCGAGCAGCGTCGGCACCAGTTCGCTCACCGTCGGATGGACATGCATGGTCCGAATGATGGTGTCGACCGTGACGCCTGCCGCCATCGCCTCGAGCAGCGACTGCATCACCTCGTCGCCCTCGATCCCCAGCAATGACACGCCCAGGATCCGCCGGGTTTCGGCATCGGCGAACACCTTCATGAACCCCAGGTTCTCCGCCCGCTCGTTGGCCCGGCTGACCCGCGTCATCGGCCGCACCGCCACCAGCGCCTTCCTGCCCGAGGCGCGCACCTCCGCCTCGTTCATCCCGGCTCGCCCCAGCGGCGGATCGATATAGAGCGCATAGGCCGGCACCCGTTCGCTCACCTTGCGGTCGGCGCCATCGAGCAGGTTCTGCGAGACGATCTCGAAGTCGTTGTAGGAGGTGTGGGTGAAGGCGCCGCGGCCGTTCACATCGCCCAGCGCATAGATATGCGGCTGGTTGGTCCTGAGCCGGTCGTCGACCGCGACATAGCCGTCGGCATCGAGCGCCACGCCGGCTTTGTCCAGCTCGAGATCCTCTACATTGGGCACCCGTCCAACCGCCAGCAGCAGGTGGCTTCCCTCCACGCGCCCGCGTCCGCCGCCATAGCTGACCGCGATACCGTCGCCCTGCCGCTCCGCCGCCATGCAGCTCGCATCGGTGATCACCCGGATGCCCTCGCCCTCGAGAATGTCTCGTATCGTCGCCGAAACCTCCTCGTCTTCCTTGGCCGCCAGCCGCGGTCCGCGCGCCAGCACGGTTACCTCGGCCCCGAACCGCCGATACATCTGCGCGAACTCGAGCCCGATATACGATCCGCCCACGATCAGCATGTGCCTCGGCAGCACATCGAGTTCGAGAATCGAGCTGTTGGTGAGATACGGCACTCCGGCCGCCCAGTCCGGCACCACCGGCCGCGCGCCGGTATTGAGGAAAAACTGCTTGCCCTCCAGCACCTCGCCGTTCACCGTCACTGCATTGGGAGAGACGAACGCCGCCGAGCCGCGGCACACCGTCAGGTTCTCCGTTGCCTCCATCCAGTCGTCGAGCCCCTGGCGCGAGGCCAGCACCAGCTTGTCCTTGCGCGCCTTCACCGCCGCCATGTCGACGCGCACCGGCCCGGTGGTAACGCCGAAATCCGCAGCGCGCCGCGCCAGCCACGCCACGCGCGCGCTCGCCACCAGCGTCTTGGTCGGCTGGCATCCGTCGTTGACGCAGGTGCCGCCCATATGCCGCCGCTCGATCAGCGCCACGCTCTGCCCGGCCGCCGCCAGCCGCGCCGCGAGGAACGGCCCGGCCTGCCCACCTCCGATGACGATGGCGTCGAACGATCGGCTCATGGCAGACACTCCCCCGCAGCTTTCGAGGTCCGGACCTTAGCCGCCCGGCCACGATCGGGGAACTGCGCTGCCGCGAGCGTCGTTCATAGCTCGCCTGCGCCAACGGCCCTTCGCCTCGAAGCCGCACGCTGCTAGGCTGATCTGGTCTGCAATCAGGGTTGGCGCGCCATCCCGGTCGCGCCCCATGGCTCGGGGGAATGACAATTGCCCGCCAAAACGAAATCGGCCGACTCCGCTCAGATGGTCAGCGAAGACGCCATTCGCCAGCGCGCCTATTTCATGTGGGAAGCCGACGGACGTCCGGACGGCAAGCACGACCACTACTGGTCGCTGGCGCACCAGGAAGCCACCAGGGCTTTTGCCGAAGCGACGGCCAATGGCGTCGCCAGGGCCGGCAAGGGCAAGAGCCCCGGCGCTATCCCCGCTGCGGTGAAATCGAAGCCGCCCAAGGAGGCCAAGCCGGTGAAAGCCAAGGCTGAGGCAAAGCCGGCCAGGAAGGCCGCCACCAAGCCGCGCGCCGCGACGGTATCGGCCAAGAAGCCGAAGTAGCGCGCCACCGGCCTGGCCGGCAGTCGTCGTCTCCCTCCCCCGGGCGACCTCTTGTCGTCCCCATGCGGCGGGGCGATCGCATATGCACCGCACTCTCAGTGCTCCTCCACCGTGAAACGGGGGAGGGGGACCGCCGAAGGCGGTGGAGGGGGCGGCGGGAAGCGCCGGTTTGTGGGGCCGCCCCCTTCACCAGCTTCGCTGGTCCCCCTCCCCCGCTGCGCGGTGGAGGACCACGGAGAGCCTGGTGGCTTTCATGTGCGATTGCCCCTCCCCGTACGGGGAGGGGCCAGCGGCGGAGCTACGCTCGGTGATCAGTCCTTCGCCGCAACGGCGATGATCTCGACCTTCAGCGACGGATGCGCCAGCCGGGCTTCGATGCAGGCGCGCGCCGGCGGGTTGGCCGGATCGATCCAGGCGTCATAGACGCTGTTCATCGCGGCAAAGTCGCCGATATTGTTGAGGATCACCTGGCAGAACAGCACCTTGGACTTGTTGCTGCCGGCCTCGGCCAGCAGCTTGTCGATCGTCGCCAGCACTTCCTGGGTCTGCTTCTCGATCGTGCCGTCATAGTCGGTCGCGACCTGCCCGGCGAGATAGACGGTGTTGCCGTGAACCACGGACATGCTCATGCGCTTGCCGGGCTGGTGACGGGTGATGCTCATCGAATGCTCCTCAAAAGATTGGCGGAGCCTCTGTAGCGGCTGTGTCCGGTGGGAGGAAGCACAACTTCCGCCGCACCTCGCGCCGGGTTCAGGCCTCCGGCCCGGCCCAGCCCGGCAGGTACGATGCCTGCGGGGTATGCGCCAGTTGCAGCGCCGCCGCCACGGCCGCACCGAAATCCCGCCCCAGCGCGGCGGCGCCGATATGTCGCCGCAGGTAGTCGGCCCACAGGAACTCCGCGTACGGCATGCTGTCCTTGGCGTAGCCGCCGGCACGCCGCAGCTCTCCGGCCAGCGAACGATAGGGATCGTCGCCCAGCTCCGCGATATGCTTGGGGATCGCCCCGTAGGGCTGCCGGCGGCCCTGTGCATCGAACGGGTGCAGCCAGTTGCGGTTATCCATGAAGGTGCGGAACGCCGGGCGTTCCAGGGCGCTCAGATCCGCCACGATGTTGACCAGCACATGCGCCACCCCCTCCTCGTGCAGGGCGCGCGCCAGGTGATGGTTGTCGATCAGCCACGGATGCCCGCGCGGGCCGAGCACTACCGGGATCATGTGCCGGCCGAGGAAATCCGGCTCGTCGGCCAGGGTTCGGGCCCGCCACTCGGCCCGCTTGCGGGCCACCTCCCGATACCCCACGGTCATCTGGGTCGGCCGCAGCGCGGCGATGGCGAAGGGGTGCAGCAGGGGTTCGATGCTACGCGGCATTGGGCTTCTCCGTGCCAGCGGCGGCCCGGGCGGCGGCCACCGCGTCGTCGACGCTGTAGCTGGCGCGTCCGGCCAGGTCCGCGGCGTCGGCGGCAACCAGCAGATCGCGCACCCCGTCTCGCACCCGCGCCAGCAGCAGCGTCAGCCCCGCGGCCCGCATCCGGGCGTCGAACTCGATCAGCGCCTCTGCCGCCGTGCTGTCGAGATCGAAGCTCTCTTCGAGACTGACGATCACCACGCGCGCCCCGGAGTCGGCGGCCTGCCGCCGCGCGATCACCCCCAGCACATTCTCGGCATTGGCAAAGAACAGCGGCACCATTGGACGCCAGATGGCTATTCCCGGCGGGCTTACCGCATCAGGATGGCGCGCCAGATCGACGAAATCATGGCTGCCGGCCAGCCGGCCGAGGCGGACGATGTTTGGCGTCGCCAGCCGGCCCAGCAACGCCGCGAGCGACAGCACGATGGCGAACACCATGCCGTTCAGCACGCCGAACAGCATCACCCCGGCCGCGGCGCCCAGCGCCACGTACTGGTCTCGCCCCAGCCGCCACAGCCGCAGCAATGGCGCGGGATCGAGCGCATGGGTCAGCGCCGCGATCACCACTGCCGCCAGCACCGGTTGCGGCAGCAGCGCTACCAGCGGCGCCGCGACGAGGATCAGCAGCCCCAGCCCGATCGCCGCGATCGCCGCCGTGGCCCGGCTCGTCGCGCCCGCCGCCTCGCTGGCCGAACCGGCCGAGAACCCCGCGCCCACCGGCATGCCCTGCACCAGTGCCGCCGCCGCGTTGGCGAGCCCCAACGCCCCGAGTTCGCGATTGGGCTCGATCGCATCGCCATGCCGCAGCGCCAGCGCCCGCATCGTCCCCCAGCTCTCGGCAAACAGGATCAGCACCAGTGGCAGCACCAGCTCGATCAGCTGCAATACGCTCGACCATGCGAGCGGCTGCAGCGCCGGCCAGCCCGGCGTCAGGTCGATGGCCCCGACCACCGCCACGCCACGCTGCTCGAGCCCCAGCAGCGCCGAGGCCGCAATGCCCGCGACCAGAACGATGAAGGCACCGGGCAGCGCCGGCACCCGGCGCAGCCACAGCAATGCCAGCAGCGCCGCGACGCCGGTGATGACACTGCTCGCGTGCCAGCGCGGCAGGCTGCTGACCAGCCCCCAGCTGAGCTGAACCAGGTCCGGTGCCGGCGCCTCGACGCCCACCACCGCCGGCAACTGCCTGAGGATGATCGTCACCGCCAGCCCGAAGGCGAACCCGCGCAGCACCGGCCGCGAGACGAAGCCCGTCAGCCCGCCCAGCCGCGCCAGCGCCGCAACGAGGAAGCAGAGCCCCACCAGTCCCACCGCCAGCGTCGCCAGCAGCGCCTTCTGCGTCGCATCCCCGGGCAGCACGGCGAGTGCCGCCGCGAGGATTGCCGCCGATGACGAGGTCGGCGAGACGATGGCGAACCGGCTGCGGCCGACCCAGGCATAGACCAGGCACCCGGCAATGGCGGCGAAGATGGCGCGTTGTGGCGGCAGCCCGGCGATCCCGGCATAGGCCACTGCCTCGGGCAGCATCAGGCCCGCCACCGACAGCCCGGCAATAAGGTCGCCCTTGCGCATGCCCCAGCCTAGCTTGCCTGCCGGGCCGGTGACAGTGGCGACAACTGCGTGGAGCCTGGCGCCCGCGTCAGGCCGCGACGCAATCGGCGATGAACGCGGCCAGCAGCGCGTTGAATGCCTCGGGATGGCTGACCTGCGGCATGTGGCCGGCGCCGGCAATACGGAATGGCCGTCCGCGCCACAGCCGGCGATAGGGCGCCGCCTCGATGAAGCCGAGATTGACGATCTGATCGGCGCTGCCGTTCACCACTGCGATCGGCATGTCGAGACGCTCGACCAATTGCCGCTGATCGGCGGCTGCCTCGCTCAGCAAGGCCCCGACCACCGTGGTGCGTGAGCGCCCGTCGGTCCGCGCCACAGCGGCCAGCAGGGCCTTTGTGGCGGCGCCGTCGCCCACCTGCTGCCGCAGCACGAACTGCTCAGCGTCGTATGCGCTCAGTTCCGCCTTTCCCGACAGCAGCACCACCGGGTCTTCGGCCCAGGCCTTGCCGATACTCGCCTCGGTCTTGGCAAAGGGCGGCGCCCCGGCCAGCAGCAGTCCCCGTGCCCTGGGCGACTGCGCCGCCAGTTCGAGCCCGATATGCCCGCCCAGCGACAACCCGACCACCACCATCGGCCCCAGCTCGAGCGTCGTAACCAGCTCGGCAAGGTAGCCGGCGTGGCCGGCCAGCGTATAGTCGCGTCCTGGCTCGGCAGCGTCTTCCGATCCCCCATGCCCAAGCAGATCCGGCACCACCACGCGATACCGCGGCGATAGTTCTTCCACCTGCCGCGCGAACACCTCCTTGTGTCCGGAGTTTCCATGCAGCAACAGCACGGCAGCTTCGCCGCTCCCGGCATCGATAGTCTCTATGACGCCGGCGCGTGTCTTGAGTCTTGAAACATTCATGCACCAGCTCCGCAGAATATACTCTCTTTTGCCGGATGAATGTGAACACTGCTCTTGACCAATGAGTCAAATGATCGATTGTCGGCAACGCCGGTCCCGGTGAAATGGGGTATCCCGTTGCTCGATGTCGCTGAAGACAACTATGGCGCGCTGGTCCGTCTTGTCTATTCGGCCGGGCTCGACCGCCTCAAGTGGTCGGAGGTCCTCGCCGATCTTTCCAGCCTGATCGGCCGGTCATGGATTGCGCTGCACGGGCACGACATCAGCCGCAACGTCAATCTGGGTTTCCTGACCCATAATTACGCTCCCGAGCACCACTCGTCCTACCTGCAGCATTTCGCCGATCGCAACCCATGGAACAACCGCGCGGCGCGCGTACCGGTCGGTGCGGTGATCCCCTCGCGCCAACTGCTCGACCCGGGCGTTCTGCGGCGCACCGAGTTCTACAACGACTGGATCCGGCCGCAGGAAGACATCGGCACCGGCGCCGGGGTCACCCTGTTCCGCGATCATGCGCGCTTCCTGCGCCTGTCCTGCAATATCCGCTTCCGCGACCTCGAAAGCATCGAAGCCCGGCTGCTCGGCCTGCTCGAGGCGATCGGCCCGCATCTGCAGGCCACGTTTCAGCTGTCACGCCGTCTCGCCGGCGCCCGCGTCGGCCAGCATTACCAGGACGCCCTGCAACTGATCCCCGAGGCGATCCTGCTGCTCGACCATACCGGCCGCATCACCTTTGCCAATGCTCGAGCCGAGCGGCTGCTGCGTGGACCGAACGCCGTCGCGACCGCTGACCGTCGCATCGCCCTTCCGGACCGTTCGGCCCAGCAGGCGCTCGAGCGCACTCTGGCGGCGATTCTGCAGGGGACCGTCGGGCCCGGGGCCCCTATCCGCTTCCATGCCGGCATGTCCCCGCTGGTCGCCGAGCTTTTCCCCTTCGTTTCCGAGGCGGCGCCGATCCGGCCGCCGCTATTGTTGCTGCTCGACGGCCTGCCCACCGCCATGCTGATCCTCCGGCGACCGACCTCGCCGCTCAGCAACGGGCTGCAGGTGGCGGCGGCGCGCCATGGTTGGTCGCCCACCGAAACGGCGCTCTGCGGACATCTGCTGGCAGGTGGTTCGATCCGCAGCTTCGCCGAACACCGCGGCGTCAGCATCCACACAGTCCGCAACCAGATGCGCAGTGTGCTCGAGAAGGCCGGCGTCCGGCGGCAATCCGCGCTGGTCGCCCTGGTCGCCAGCCTGGGCCGCTCCCCGGAACTGGACTAGCGCATTTGTGTCATGCGGGTCGCCGCGCGATCTGCTGTCGTGGTGCCGTCCATTTGGGCACGACGAAACCATGCAACACCTGCCGGCCCTCGCTCTCTCCCTTCTGCTGGCCCTGTCGATTCCCATGGGGGCCGCGTTCCCCGCGCAGCTCTCGATTATCCCGATCGACAGGCCCGAGGGCCGGCAGTCCTACCTGGAGCTCAGCGGCGATATCGAGGTCGGCGACTGGTGGAAGTTCGCCAAGCTGCTCAGGCAGAACCCCTCGATATCAGGTGTCCTGCTGCGCTCCGACGGCGGTTCCGCCGACGATGGCCTCGCCATCGCCAAGCATGTCTACGAGAACCACCTCGACACCATGGTCACCGATGCCTGCCATTCGGTCTGCGCCATCATCTTCCTCGCAGGCAGGCAGCGCTACCTCACCGTCGACGCGCGCCTCAGCGTCCACAGCGCCTATAAGGACCTCGCCGGCTGGGTGGTGGAAGATCATCTCGCCAACGGCACCGTCGCCTGGTTCATCGGCCACATGGGCTACCCACTGGCGGTGGCGCGGCTCTGGGTCTCGACCGCCAGCGACCAGATGGCGCCGATCACCCTCGAAATGAACGACAAGCTGAAACTGGGCTTCACCGTCATCAAGTGATCTCGAGTCCGGCCAGCCGGTCGGCATCGGCCAGCACCTCGATCTCGGTCACCCGGTCGCCGTTGACGGTGAAACGCAGCACGCGGAACGGCGCCCCATCGCGCAGCACCACCACCGCTGCCTCGCCGTCGACCAGCGCCAGCTCGGCCTCCGGCATGAAACCGACGAGCGCCCGGCGCGCCACGATCTCGGCGCCCTTTGACTGCAGCGCCATGCCGGCCGGCACCGCGCTGGCATCGGCCCGCAGCACCACTTGCGGGTCGAGCACGGCCAGCAAGGCCGCGAGATCGCCGCTCCGCGACGCCCGCAGATAGGCCTCGACCACGGCGCGATGCCGCTCCCGGCTCGGTTCGAACCCGGCGCTGCCGCCCTTCACCCGCCGCCGCGCCCGGCTCGCCAGCTGCCGCGCCGCATCGGTGGAACGCCCGACGATCGGCGCGATTTCCTCGAACGGCAGGTCGAACATATCATGCAGCACGAAGGCGACGCGCTCGGGCGGCGGCAGTGTCTCGAGCACCACCAGCAGCGCCACCCCGAGCGAGTCGGCCGTTGCCAGCTCCTGCTCCGGATCGGCGTGCTCCGCCAGCGTCTCGGCCGCGGGCTGGTCCAGCGGTTCCTCGCGCCGCGATCGGCGCGAGCGCAGCATGTCGAGGCAGACCCGCGCCACCACGGTGGTCAGCCAGCCCGACAGATTGTCCACCGCCCTGGTGTCAGCCCGGCTGAGCCGCAGCCAGGCCTCCTGCACCGCATCCTCGGCTTCGCTGCTCGAACCCAGCATCCGGTAGGCGACGCGCCGCAGGCGCCCGCGATCTGCCTCGAACCGGCCGGCCAGGATTTTCTCGTCGCTCATCGTCACATTCCTCGCTCACGCTCCGTCATAGCACTGACGAACGGCAGCGGCCGGGTGTGACAGCCCGAGCCGAAAAATCCCCCGTCCGCACTCGAACCGGAGCACTCGAAATGCAATCGCGCATGACCAACCCCGCCTTCACTGTCCCCGGCGCCATGTCGGCCCTGCAGGCCATCAGCCAGGCCGCCCAGGCCAACCCCGACGTTTCCCACCAGCTGCACGCCCTGGTGCATCTGCGCGCCAGCCAGATCAACGGCTGCAGCGTCTGTGTCGATATGCACGCCGCCGACCTCAGGAAACTCGGCGACACCGACCGCCGCATCATCGCCGTTTCGGCCTGGCGCGAAGCCCCGTGGTTCACCGCCGCGGAGCGTGCCGCGCTGGCGCTCGCCGAAGCGGTTACCCGGCTCAGCGATCGGGCCGACCCGGTGCCCGACGCCATCTGGGACGAGGCCCGCGCCCACTTCGACGAACCGGCACTCGCCTCGCTGGTCCTCTCGATCGGCATGATCAACATCTGGAATCGGCTCAACGCCGCCACCCGCCAGATCGCCGGCGCCTGGAAAGCCGCCGCCTGACCCCAAGGGCTGATGAGCCGGGGTGAGCGCCTCGCCCCGGCTAACTTCCGGCCAGGAGCTTTGCCGCCAGCGTCTGCAGCGGCGCCGGGTACAGCGCCGCCGGCGGGCTGTAGGGGTTGGAGAAGCCGAAGATCAGGAACAGGATGGCGCCGGTATAGGCGCTGAACAGCCCCAGCAGCACCAGGTTGTGCCGCTCGGGCGCGTAGATGTAGTGCCCGAAGGCGATCAGCACGACGCCCGACAGCGCCGCGATCCAGAAGAAATGCGCCACCGAGGTGATCGCCTCCGCCTCGCGCATGTCGCGCGACGCCGAGATGGCGTGCAGGCTGGCGAGCATGTGGTCGCGCAGGCTCACCTGCCGCGGAGTCTGCGGCATCAGGTCGAGCACCTGTTCATAGGCCGTCGCCCAGGCGGCCCAGGCGGCGTCGCTGAGCCCGCGCCCGGCTCCCAGTTGCGCCCATTCGGTGTCGATCACCACCTTGAGATACTCGCGCATGTTCTCCTGCACCGGCCGCAGCAGCGCCGGATCGTAACGCGCCGCGTCGTTGAACACGTCGGCAATGGCGCTCGCCTCGGCGGCGGTCTGGGTTTCGAGCCGCTGGTACGAGGTCATTTCCTGGGCGAACACCAGCGCGATGATCAGCCCGTGCAGCGCGGCGATCCGGGTCACCATGGTCCCGGCCATTTCCTTGTGCCGCTCATAGGGCCCGCGCCCCGCGAACCAGCGGGCCAGCATGTAGCTGCCCAGCGACAGGGTCACCGTGGCGATCACGAACACCAGCCCGAACGCCGTATCGGTTAGGGTCTCCACCTGCCGCCTCGCATTATTCCGCCGCGCTCCCTGCTAGCAAACTTGCGGCTGCCCGTCCAAGCAACCACCGCCATCCGACGTCTCCTTCCGACCTTCACGACACGCCCCGCTAAGACTGACACCCGCTGTCAGGGTTGCTGGTGTAGACAAGATCCATGCGTGCCAGTCGTCTCCTCACCCATTCTGATGATCAGAGCTGTCGGCTGGCAAGCTTGCCCCCGCCGCCCAGGCAACCACCTGCATCGGGCGGCGGTTTCCGTTGACGCCGATATGCGTTACCCATTCGTCCCCAACCCCCGGATTCCCCATGAGTCCCTTCCACCAGATCCTCGGCAACAACCTCGTTGCCAACGTCACCAACTTCACCGTGTGGTTCGCGCTGACCTTCTGGGTTTATCTCGAGACCCATTCGGTGTTCGCCACCGGCATGATCGCCGGCATCTATCTGGTGTTCACCGCCGCCTTCGGCATCTGGTTCGGCTCGATCGTCGACCACAATTCCAAGAAGCTGGCGATGCTGGGCTCGAGCGTCGTCTCGGGGATCTTCTATGCCCTGGCGCTGGCCGTGCTGCTGCTTGCGCCGCCCGAGAGCTTCACCAACCCCTACAACGCCTTCCTCTGGGTCTTCGTCTTCCTCGTCATGCTCGGCGTCATTGCCGGCAACATCCGCTCGATCGCGCTGCCTACCCTCGTCACCGTGCTGATCCCCGAGGATCGCCGCGACAAGGCCAATGGTCTCGTCGGCATGGTCAGCGGCATCGGCTTTCTCACCACCTCGGTGCTGTCGGGCTTCCTCGTCGCCTTCGGCGGCATGCTGGCGGTGATGCTGCTGGCGCTGGTCTGCACCGGCCTCGCCTTCCTCCACCTGAGCCTCGTGACGATCGACGAAGGGCGCGCCGCGCCCGACCCCGAGACGCCGGCCGAGCCAAAGCGCGTCGACCTCAAGGGCACCATCAAGGTGATTGCCGGCGTGCCCGGGCTGTTCGCGCTGATCCTGTTCGCCACGTTCAACAACTTCCTCGGCGGCATCTTCATGGCGCTGCTCGATGCCTATGGCCTGTCGCTTGTCTCGGTGGAGATCTGGGGGCTGCTGTTCGGCGTGCTCTCCACCGCCTTCATCATCTCGGGCCTGATCATCGCCAAGACCGGCCTGGGCAAGAAGCCGCTCCGCACCCTGTTGCTGGTCAACCTGGTCTCCTGGTCGGTGTGCTGCGTGTTCACCGCGCAGTCCTCGATCTGGCTCTTGGCGGGAGGCATGTTCGTCTGGATGCTGCTCGGCCCCTATGCCGAAGCCGCCGAACACACCACGCTGCAGAAGGTGGTGCCGCCGGAACGGCAGGGCCGCGTCTTCGGCTTCGCACAGTCGGTCGAGCAAGCCGCCTCGCCGCTCACCGCCTTCCTCATCGGCCCGCTCGCCGAGTTCGTGTTCATCCCGTTCATGACCGTGGGGTTGGGCGCCGAGCTCATCGGCGGCTGGTTCGGTACCGGGCCGGCGCGCGGCATTGCCCTGGTCTTCACGCTTGCCGGTATCCTCGGCGTCGTGATCACGCTCCTCGCCTTCCGCTCCAAGTACTATCGCCAGCTTTCCGCTACCTATGCAGGCGGACCCGACCCCGCGCCGGCCCAGTAGCCGGCTCTCAGAGGAACCGACAGCACCATGTCCACGCCCGCCTCCACTCGCGTCATCGACCGCCTGAAGACCCGTTACAGTTTTCAGATCTCGGTCGATACCGACAACCTGCCGCTGGGGCTGACGGTCGCCGAGGCGGCTCTCGCGGCCGGCATCGACCTGGTTGAAATGGGCACCCCGCTGCTGAAGACCGAAGGGGTCAAGCACGTCGTTCCCGCCTTTCGCGCCCGCTTCCCCGAGGCCCTGCTGCTCGCCGACATGAAGACCATGGACGGCGGCAGCTTCGAAGCCCGCTCGGTGTTCGAAGGTGGGGGCAACATCATCGATTTCCTGGCCATTGCGGGCGTACCCAGCGCCAAGGGCATCTGCGGAGTGCGTGACGAGTATCGCCGCGCCAACCCCGAAGTCCCGCGCCTGGTGTTCGCCGATATCCTGCTGCCGCATCAGGGCCCGGCCGACACCGCCATCGAGGTGGCCTTGCGCATGCTCGATGCCGGCGTCGACGGCATCGGCGCGCATCTCCAGCTCGATGCCCGCCGCGCCGACCCCAGCCTGTTCCATTCGAGCTACCTCGCCGACGTGGTCGGCGCCGTGCACCACCGCGTCGGCGCCGTCGCTTCCGTGCAGGTGGTCGGCGGCCTCTATCTCGACCAGGCCATCGCCCTGGCCAAGGCAGGTCTGCGCGCCTTCGTCATCAGCGGCAATCTCGGCCTCCCCGACGCCCAGGCGCGCTACGCCAACCCGCCCGCCGAGATCAGCGAGCACATCGCCGCCTTCATCGCCGGCGTCTCCAAGGCCTGAGCCCGCGCCGTGAGCAAGCGCATGTCCAAAACCCTCGCTGCCGAGATCGCCACCCGCACCCTCGAGGTGATCAACCCCGCCAACCGAACCGTCGCGCTGGCCGCGACGCTGCGGCGCCACGGCTTCGACCCCAACGCCGCCGGGCTACCGGCTGCGCCGGCCGACCGTACCGAGCTGACCGCCTGGCTGCTCGCCACCTACGCACCGCGCGACTAAGTGGCGGAGCCCTTCATCCGATAGGCGGATGCCGGTGTCATCCGGCATCCGCCAGGTCGATCAGCGTTCGCGCTTCTTGCGCCACGGCGCATTGGCTTCCCAATCGCCCGCCATGATGCAGCCGAACGGGATCACCTCGTCGACCACCTCGGCGAGCCCGAAGCTCTCGATCTGCCGGCGCACCGCGGCGGCGTTCTTGTAGGCGCTGGGCAGTTCCGAGATATCGGTCGTGCCCATGAAGAAGCGCGCGTCGATCCCCGCCGTTTCCGCGGCGAAGATCTCGGCATCGGTGCGTCCGGCCTGCATCCGCTTGTGCTGGGTGCGCGAGAAGTTGCGCCCGGCGCCATGCGGGGAGAAGCCGAGCCCGTGCGGGGCATTCTTGCCGCGCACGATCAGCACCGGCTCCGCCATGTTGAGCGGAATCAGCGTCAGCTCGGTAGCGTCGTCGGCCCAGTTGTCGAAGGCCGGCGTCGCGCCCTTGCCGTGGTAGAACAGCCCGTCGGTCTTCCTGAAGACGAAGTTGTGCTCGTTCCAGAACCGATCGGCCACCTTGGCCGACAGCGCCTCGGCCGCCGCGTCGTGGATGGCAAGGTGGTTGGCCTTGGTCCAGGCGCGGATCAGCTGCAGCGCTTCCCAATAAATATCGCCATCCGGGCTGTCGGCCGGAATCCAGGCGTTCTGCTGCAGCGTCTCGGGCGACAGTTCGCGCCGGTGCTGTTCGGCCAGCTTCATCCCCTTCGAGTAGAGCCGAGCCCCCGGCGCACGCGAACCGTGATGGGTCACCAGCGCCGTTTCGCCGGTCGATTTCAGCGTTCCGACATAGGCGAAGTGGTTGCCGTCGCCCTGCGTGCCGAAATGCTCGATCGCCGGGCTGATGATGTCCTTCAGCAGCCGGTTGTTGTCGAAGCGTGCCAGCAGCTCCGGCGCCGGCTTCCACTGCTGGCCGCGCGGCCGCCCACCCGGGCCGAAATGCGTCGCCGCCTGCACGGTGTCGAGCAGGTCGAGCGGCTTCACCCCCGGAAAGATCGAGATGGCCATCGAGCAGCAGATATCGGCCGAGTGCATGCCGGGATGGATCGCCTCGGACGCCACCACGCCGCCGACCGGAATGGTCCCCAGCGGGCCGGCCGGGCAGGCATCGGGCATGATGGCCCCGGCCTTGATCACCGGGGTGCGCATCAAGGCGTTCATGCTTGAGGTCACCGCCGCGACATTGGCGAGTTCATCGGTATTGTCGGCCTCGATATTGGCAAAGAACGGCACCGTGCCGGGGGCGTGCAGCGGCACGCTGGGCGCTGGCTGGAAGCTCAGCGCCACGGCGAAAGCCTCTGCCTGGGTTCCGCCCTGTTCCAGCACGACATTGGCCGCGGCCAGCGCCTCGCCGAACCACTTGCCTTGCCGCAGCCCGGCATCGATCAAATCCTGTCCGCTCAAAATCTCGGTCATCTCTTGTTCTTCCTTATGAGGGATGGCCGAATTGCCACCCGCATGCTGCCCGCCGGACGACGAGCTGGTGTCGAGACGTCTATTCCGCCACCTCCCTGGGGAGGGAAGGACTTGAACCTTCAGCCCCTTCACGGGGTCCACCCCCAGAGAGGTGGGTGCGTTTACCTGTAGTCCCGAACGGCATTCGTCCGGGGTACGAGTGGGCGACCAGTGGGTGCGAGACGTTACTGCCTCATGGGGGACAGAGTACTGCCCCGAGAAGCAGGGCGGATTCGAACCGCCTTTCACCGGTGTAGTCCCGCAGGCATTCGCCCGTAGTCGAAGTCAGTCAGCCGCGGCGACGAGAGTGGTGAAACTAGGGGAGTCCCGCCCATGCCAGAGAGCGTCTGCAAATCGAGGAGTCGAACCTCGAAGATCATCCCCACTATGGTGCTGTAGTTCCAGCCGGCATTCGCCGCGGCTTAGGTTTTGTTCCCATTGTTCAGTCATGACGACGAGGTTTGGTGAAACATCTTGCCCGGTTGCCCGGGCATCCTGCTCTATCCACTGAGCTACGGGTCCATATGGCGGACCCGACGGGATTCGAACCCGCGACCTGGAGGTTAACAGCCTGTAGTTCCACCGGCATTCGTCATGTCTGTTACGTCCTCCCCGGCAGCCCATTCCGCCGGGGAGCAATCTGCTTAGAGCTCGGTCGCCTCGATCAGCTCGACCCAGTGGTCCTTCCCGCCCGCTTTCACGAACGAGCCGATCAGCTCGAACACCCGGTCGGAGAACCCTCCGACATTGAGGATGTCATCGCGCCCCACCACCTGCGAGGTGGTGTTGGGCTGGATGTCGATGCACACCAGCTTCGCGTCCGGGTTCCAGCTCTTCAGCCGCTCCCAGTCGATCAGCATCAATGTGCCTCGCCGCTGCGCCGGACCGGCATCCACCCAGGACTCGTTGTCCGAAATGAACACCACCAGGTCGACCTTGGCCTTTTCGTCGATCAGTTGCCGCAGCGGGGCCGAGCAGTTCGTCCCGCCACCGCCGATCGCCGCCAGCTTGGTCGCGTTGGTCATCACCGAGTCCCGCGCGTTGAGGCGGATATCCACCACCCGCTGCTCGAACGGCAGCACGCGCGTTGCCGGATTGCGCCGAAGGAACGCCGCCGCCACCAGGGCGGCCACGTCGATGCAGCGCACCGCCGAGGTTGCCCCCGGCCGGTAACCCGTCACCGGCGAGGCCATCGAACCCGAAACGTCCGGGCAGACGACCACGCGGCCGGCCACTTCGGGGACGTTCTCGAGCGCGATTTCCATCGCATCCTGCAGCGCGTTGCGCACCAGCTCGGGCACCCGCGCCTCTGCTGCCGCGAACGACACCATCAGCTGGTACGGGAACACCTTGGCGCGACGCACCGCCGACGGGTCGGCAAGGCGCCTGGCCAGCTTTTCGGTAAACCCTTCCACCTCGAACACGCCGTGGCGCGCAAAGGTGTTGAGGTTCTGCCGCAGCATCTGCCAGCCGGCCTGCTCGGCGATCTCCACCCAGTGCGCCGCGGTCAGCTCCAGTGCGGTCATCATCTGGAACGGCACCGCCGGCACCGGCCGGGACGGATCACGCTTGAAGGCTTCGAACGCCACCACCAGTTCGGGCAGCGCCAGCACATCGTGAGGCTTGCCGATCAGGTAGCCATAGAGCGCCCGCCGCGCCGCCGAAGCGGGCTTTGGGTGCACCATCCGGATCACGTCGGCCAGCGACGGGGCATTCCCCACGGCAGCCCGCATGATCTCGACGTCGCTCGCCGTCTCCAGCCATTCCTGCACGTAGCGCTTCGGCCGCGAGCCGAGCGACTTCCGCCCGGTAACGCCCGATCGCATCACCTGCACGAAATTGCGCAGCAGCTTGCCGTTCTTCACGATGCGCGGGAAAGCGCGGTTGAACGCGTCGCCCGGCAGCATCGACAGCACCGCCAACAGCAAGGCCGGCATATCCTTCATGTAGCCGGCTTCGGCCGCATGCGCCGCCACCTTGGCGAGGAATTCGGGCTCGACCTGGAAGGCCAGGTCCAGCACCGCTGCAAGCTGCTCCTCCGCCTCGGCGTAGAAGGTCGCGTTGAAAGTGCCCGTCGCCGCCAGTTGCGCCAGGGCCTGCCGCGGCGTCAGCCGATAGGCCGGCGCCCCTGCATGGTTGGTCGCATCCGGACGTGGGAGCAGCTTGCCTTTGGTCGCTGCAAACACGGATTTGTTTGCCATCGGTCTCATCCTTCATCGTTCACGTCATCTACATTGCAGGGGGCGTGCCAGCCTGCGGATTTCGGGCGACAGCGCGGCGTAGAATCCAATAAGCCATTGAAAATGCTAATATAAAAATTCTATCGAAAGAGCTGATCGTTCGCGCGCAGATTGCAGCGCCACCAAAGCTCTGATAGCAACGTATCTAAGTTTATACGGTGGGATAACATGCGACGTCGCGTAGCCATCGGGGTGATCGGCACCACCCTCGATACCGGCAAGACCGAGGATCGCTGGCAGAAGTGGCGCCCGACGGTGGCGCTGTGCCAGCAGCCGGGGCTGTTCATCGATCGGCTCGAACTCCTGGTCGACACCCATGCCACGGTGCTCGCCGACCGGGTTACCCGCGATATCGAGGAGGTGTCGCCGGCCACCGAAGTGCGCCGGCACACCTTCAACCTCCGCGACCCGTGGGATTTTTCCGAGGTCTACACGGCGCTGCGCGATTTCGCCGACGGCTATAGCTTCGATCCCGAGCGCGAGGATTACCTGGTCAACATCACCACCGGCACGCATGTGGTGCAGATCTGCTGGTTCCTGTTGACCGAGGCGCGCTTCATCCCGGGCCGGCTGTTGCAACTGTCGCCGCCTCGCCGCAAGGATGCCGAGGAGCCGGTGAGCTATGCCGGTCGCCACGCCATCATCGATCTCGATCTGTCACGCTACGATGCGATCGCCACGCGCTTCGCTGCCGATCGGCACGAGGCGACTTCGTTCCTGAAATCGGGCATCGCGACGCGCAACACCGCCTTCAATGGCATGATCGACGAAATCGAGAAGGTGGCGATCCGCTCGCGCGCCCCGGTGCTGCTCACCGGGCCGACCGGCGCCGGCAAATCGCAGCTGGCGCGCCGGATCTTCGAGCTCAAGCAGGTGCAGCGCCAGGTCAGCGGCGCCTTCGTCGAGGTCAATTGTGCGACGCTGCGCGGCGACCAGGCGATGTCTAGCCTGTTCGGACATGTCCGCGGCGCCTTTACCGGCGCCCAGTCGGAGCGCGCCGGGCTGATGAAGAGCGCCGATAACGGCGTGCTGTTTCTCGATGAGATCGGCGAACTCGGCCTCGACGAGCAGGCCATGTGCCTGCGTGCCATCGAGGAGAAGCGCTTCCTGCCGATGGGCTCGGACAAGGATGTCGCCTCCGATTTCCAGCTGATCGCCGGCACCAACCGCGACCTGTCGGTCGGCGTGCGCGAAGGGCGTTTCCGCGAGGATCTGTTCGCCCGCCTCAACCTTTGGACCTTTGCGCTGCCGCCGCTGCGCGAGCGTCGGGAAGATATCGAGCCCAATCTCGAGTTCGAGTTGCGCCGCTTCACCGAACGCGAGGGCCGCAACGCCACCTTCAATCGCGAAGCGCGCGAACGCTACCTGCGCTTCGCCGCCGCCCCCGAAGCCCGCTGGACCGCCAATTTCCGCGACCTTTCGGCGTCCGTCACCCGTATGGCGACGCTTGCGCCGGAGGGCAGGATCAACGAGGCGATCGTCGCGGCGGAGATCGACCGCCTGCTGCAGCGCTGGACACCCGGCGACACCGACGCCGACGACGTGCTGCTGCGTGCCGTCCTGGGCGATCGACTGAGCCAATGCGACCCCTTCGACCGTGTGCAGCTGGCCGAGGTCATCCGGGTCTGCCGAACCAGCCGCTCGGCCAGCGAGGCCGGCCGGACGCTGTTCGCGGTGTCGCGGCTGAACAAGGCCAGCGCCAACGACGCCGATCGCCTGCGCAAGTATCTGACCCGGTTCGGCACCAGCTTTGATGAGGCCCGCGCCTGACGCGAGCTCTGCCGCAGCAGACCGACCATCTCAGTCGTCGTCCGGCTCGCCCGCCCGCAGCACAAGCGCGAGCGGCCTCGTTCGCTACACGTTCAACGCCGGCGGACGGCGTGAACCCACAGATCGGGTGGACGGCTTTGTTTGACGGCTCGCAACGCACGCCACGTGCGGGTAAAGCAGGTCCAGGCAGCAGCAGCGCATGGAGACCAGCATGACCGCGATCGATGAAGCGAGGCTTCTGGCCAGCCGCCACCAGGTGCTGCGCGAGGCAATCGACCCGCGCCTCCCGGGCCTCTATCGCGGCAAGGTGCGCGACAATTACGACCTGCCGGATGGCCGCCGCATCCTCGTCACCTCCGACCGCCTGTCGGCCTTTGACCGGGTACTGTGCGACGTTCCGTTCAAGGGCCAGGTGCTGAACGGCATCGCCCGCTGGGCCTTCGAAGCGACTGCCGATATCTGCCCCAACCACGTGCTCGACACTCCCGACCCGAACATCGTCGTTGGCCGGCGCCTCGACATCCTGCCGGTAGAGATCGTGGTGCGCGGCTACCTCGCGGGCACCACCAGCACCTCGATTCTCACCATGTATCGCGCCGGACGCCGTGAGATGTACGGGCAGACCCTGCCCGATGGCCTCGCCGACAACCAGGCGCTCGCCACCCCGATCATCACCCCCACCAGCAAGGCCGCCGACGGGGCGCATGACGAGCCGCTCACCGCAGCCGAGATTCTCGGGCGCGGCTTGTTGAGCGAGGCGCTGTGGCAGGAGGTGACCAGGAAGGCATTGGCCCTGTTCGCCCGCGGGCAACAGCTGGCCGCCGAGCGCGGCCTGATCCTCGCCGACACCAAGTATGAGTTCGGGCTCGACGCCGAGGGCACCCTCCGCCTTGCCGACGAGATCCACACACCCGATTCGAGCCGCTACTGGCGGGCCGACACCTACTCGGAGCGCCTCGCGGCCGGGCAGCGACCGCAGAGCTTCGACAAGGACGTGATCCGCGAATGGGTCGCCGCGCGCTGCGATCCCTATCGCGACGCGGTGCCGGAAATCCCGGAGGAGCTGATCTGGAAGACCGCCCTGACCTATGTCGAGGCCTATGAGCGGATCACGGGACGCGGCTTCGAGCCGCCACCGCCCGCCCCACCGGTGCATCGGCGGGTGATGGCGGCGCTGGCGGGCTTCCGCTAGCGCTGACGCTCTCTGCAAGCGTTCTCCATGAGAGCGAACCCGTCGAAAGCTCGCTGGCGCGAGCCGACGTCCCAGGTGGTCCTTGTGTCGGCACTGGGGATTTCGGCATAGTCTTCTGCTTGGCGCCGATCGAGCAGGCAGGTCGCCATGGGGCTCTGGGTGAGAACTCTTCCTTCGCTTACCGGACTTGCGGTCGTCGCGCTGTTTCTGCTCGCCTCCGGTTCCGCGGCCGACGAACTCGAGACCGTTACGTCCGTTGACGGCAAGTGCGAGAAGCTCATCCTGCCCGAACAGGACCGGTCGACCGAGTGCGACGGCAAGATGCTCCAGACGACCTATGCATCCGGCCGATCCGGCTTCTACGTCGGCATCGCCGGCGGCGCTGTGACCTTTTCGGGCATGACCCAGTCGCAGCCCGACGATGCGGTCCAACTGCAGAGTGTCGACCGGGTCTTCCTCAATTTCGGCACCGACAAGACCCGGCCTGTCGCCAGGTCCGCCATTGGCAGCTGCGGCTATACCAATCTGTTTGCCGGCCGTTCGACTGTGAACTGCACGGCCATCGACGAGAGCGGCGGCGCCTATCTGCTGCAGTTCACGACCGATGGCGTGACGCCGCGCATCAGCAAATTCGGGGCAGAAGAGCAGGCGGACCCGGCGTTGCAGACACTGGATGGCTACTTCGCTGTCGGCCCCTGGGAAGGCTACGCATACCATGGCGGCGAGCTCGCTTATGAAACCGGCTGCCTGATGTCCACCATGGTCGATGACAACTGGGGCATCTTCGCCCACGCCGGCGACGAGTTCTTTGCTCTGTCGATCTTCAACGAGAACTGGCACTTCCCGCCCGATGCCAAGGTCCGCGGCGAGCTGCTGTTTGACGGCGTCGCCTACCCTGACCTCGGAATCGAGGTCCGGAACGAGCACGTGCTGATGCTGCAGTCCACGCTCGAGACCTATGATCCGGAAGTGGACAGCTATCTGCCGCTCTTCGAGGCGGCGACCAGCCTCACGTTCCGGATCGGCAACGAGGAACTCACCGCCACTCTGCGCGAGACGGCGAAGGCCACCGAGGCGTTGTTTCGTTGCGCCTACCCCGGCTACGACAGCTACGCCGGTACGCGGGAGTCCCAGCCGGAACACCGGACCGAGCCCTCCCTGACGGTCAACGATGCCGAGCCGGTCATGCTGCGTGGGCGACTAAGCACGATGACCGCACCGGCGGCCGAAACAGCCTCAGAAAAACCCGAACGCTATCCGGCCCTGGTGCTGGACGCTCCGATCGACTTCGCCTGCGACGGCACTGATCCTGGCTGCGAGCCGGAACCCGGTCAGCGGGTCCTGCATCTGGTTCTCGATGAGCAGCAATGGGCTACATTCGATCGCCGGCAGGGCGAGATCGCTGAGGTCGAGGGCACGCCTTTTCACGCGATTTCGGGTCACCATCACACCCGGGTCCTGCTGAGCGTGAGCAGCCTTCGGTTCGAGGGTTCTACCGCCGACCTTCCGTCGCCCGAGGCCGCGGCGGGCGCCTATGTCGTTCTTGCATCCAAGCAGACCGAGCAGGCCGCCAAGTCATCCCGGAATATCATCGAGGGCCAGATGACGGCCTATCTGGCGGGTCGACCGCTGCAGATCCGCGACTTCGACAATGGCACGCTCGGCACCTGGTATCGGGTCGTGCTGCCGCTCGAGAACCTGCAGGAAGCGACGAAGGCTTGTTCGGCCTTCGTCGCGCACGGTATCGACTGCATCCCGGTGGCGAGCGCCCGCTGACGCGACTTACATCGTGATGCCGCCATCCACCACGAAGTTCGACCCCGTCGCATAGGCGCTTTCGTCGCTCGCCAAGTATACCAGCAGGTGCGCCATCTCCTCGGGCTGCGCCATGCGGCCCATCGGCTGGCGCGCAACGAACGTCTTCCATACCTCGTCGTGATCGCCCAGCGCGTGCGCCCGCTCGTGCAGTGACGGCGAGTCGACGCTGCCGGGGCAGATGGTGTTGGCCCGGATGCCGTTCTTCATGTAGTCGAACGCCACCGACTTGGTGAAGCCGATCACCGCCGCCTTGGACGACATGTAGCCGACCCGGTTCGGCACCCCCTTCATCGACGAGGCGACCGACGCCACGTTGATGATATTGGCCCCGCCCTGCGCGATGAAGGCCGGCAGGAACGCCTGCGTCAGGACGAACATCGGCGTCACGTTGATGTCGAAGCTGAGCTGCCACTCCTCCAGCGTCGTGGTTCCCAGCATCCCCTGATGCACCCAGCCGGCGCCGTTATAGAGCACGTTGACGCCCTTGTGCCGCGCCGCCGCTTCGCGCAGCGCCAGGTGATCGGTGACATCGAGCGCATAGGTCTCGTGCCCCGCCGAAATCGCCTTGAGCTCCTCGCCCTTGCGCGCGATCCCCTCGGCATCGCGATCGGTGGCGATCACTCGCGCCCCCTCGCGCGCGAACGCCGTGGCGGCCGCGCCGCCGATGCCCGCCGCCGCCGCGGTCATGAAGATGGTTTTCCCCTCGAGCCGTCCCATTTTCTCCCTTTCCGTCCAGTTGCTTCAGCGACCAAAGCCGTACGGCCCGGTCGTTGTCCCATTCCATCCGTGTGGTACCATACCAGGGCCAGCGAGGGGACCCGCACTATGGATGACTTGACCTGGGAAGCATTGCTTCCTCCGATCTTTGCGTCCGCCGGCATCGATGCCGGCGGAACACTGGAGATCGCCCCGCTGACCGGCGGCGTTTCCTCCGATATTGTGCGTATTCGCCTTCCCGACGGTCGGCAATACTGTGCCAAGCGCGCCCTCGGTAAGCTCAAGGTGGCCACCGACTGGCAGGCGCCGCTCGAGCGCAACCAGTACGAGGTGGCCTGGCTGCGCCGCGCCAACGCCATCGTCCCGGGCGCCGCGCCCGAAGTGATCGGCGAGGACCGGACGCACGGCATCGCGCTGCTCGAGTACCTACCGGCCGAGGATTACACGCTGTGGAAGACCGAACTGCTGGCCGGCCGCGCCGATCCCTCGGTCGCCACCGCCGTCGCCGAGGCGCTGGGCCGCATCCACGCCGCGACGCTCAACGACAGGACGGCCGCCGCCGAGTTCCCCACCGATCATCTCATCGATGCGTTGCGGCTCGACCCCTATCTGCGCTTCACCGCCGCCCGCCACCCGGCGCTGAGCGAGCGGATCCTCGCCGTGCTGGCGACCACGGCGAGCACCAGGCTGGCGCTGGTACACGGCGATGTCAGCCCCAAGAACATCCTCATTTCGAGGCGCGACGGCCACCCGGTGCTGCTCGATGCCGAATGCGCCTGGTATGGCGATCCCGCCTTCGATGCCGCGTTCTGCCTCAACCACCTGGTGCTGAAATCCATCCACCTGCCGGCGCTGCGCGACGAACTGCTCGACGAGGCCGCGAGTTTCGCCACGACCTGGCTCGGGCATTTCCCGGCGGAGTTGCGCGCCGCTACCGAGGCGCGCGTCTCAGCCCTCCTGCCGTGCCTCATGCTGGCGCGCGTCGATGGCAAATCGCCGGTCGAGTATCTGAGCGAGGCCGATCGCCAGGTGGTGCGCGACGAGGCCATTCCCCACATCCGACGCCCGCCAGCCAGCCTCGCCGAGCTGCTCGGCAGTCTCCGCTCATCGCAAGGTAGATAACTCGTTATGTCAGCTATCAGAACCATCCTCGGCCGCCAGGTCTGGGACTCGCGCGGCCGCCCCACCGTCGAGGTCGAAGTCACCCTCGAAAGCGGCGCCACCGGCCGCGCCATCGCTCCGTCCGGAGCCTCCACCGGCAGCCGGGAAGCGCTCGACCGGCGCGATGGCGGCAAGCGGCTTGGCGGCTACGGCGTCAACGCCGCGCTGGCGGCCGTCAACGGCGAGATCAGGGCCCGCCTGAGCGGCCTCGACGCCATCGACCAGGCCGGCACCGACCGGGCGATGATCGCCCTCGACGGCACCCCGCAGAAGACCCGGCTGGGCGGCAACGCCATTGTCGCCACTTCTTCTGCCGTCGCCTGGGCGGCAGCCGCCGAGCAGCGCATGCCGCTCTGGCGACACCTGCGGCGGCTGAGCAACCTCGATCCGGAGGCGCAGCACATCCCGGCCCCGATGATCCAGATCTTCGGCGGCGGCCGTCATGCCGGCAATCGCATCGACATCCAGGATTACCTCATCCTCGCCGTCGGCGCCCGGAGCTTTGCCGAGGCCACCGAGCAGATCGCCGAGGTCTACATGGCCGCCAGCCGGGCCATGGTCCAGCGGGGCAAGCTGAACGGCGTCGCCGACGAGGGGGGCGTCTGGCCCGATTTTACCGCCAATGAAGAGGGGCTCGAACTGCTCACCCGCGCCATCGAGGCGGCCGGCCTGCGTCCCGGCGCCGATATCGGTATCGCGCTCGATGTCGCCGCCACCTCGTTCTACGCCGATGGCGCCTACCGCCTGGCGCTGGAGGGCAGGAACCTGTCGACGCTCGAGATGATCGAACTGCTGCAATCCTGGGTCGCCGCCTATCCGATCGTCTCGCTCGAAGACCCCCTCGCCGAGGACGACGACGCCGGCTTTGCCGAGATCACCCGACGCCTCGGCAAGTCCATCCAGATCGTCGGCGACGATTACTTGACCAGCTCAGAGTCCCGTGTTGCCCTTGCCGCAGAACAGGGATGCTGCAATTCGGTGTTGCTCAAATCGAACCAGTGCGGCACCCTTACCGAACTGATCGAAGCAAGCACGCGCGCCCGCTCCGTCGGCTGGAATACCATCCAGTCCGGCCGCTCCGGCGAAAGTGAAGATGTGACGCTCAGTCATCTGGCCGTCGGCTTGATGTCCGACCAGATCAAGGTCGGCTCGATGACGCGCTCGGAACGGACTGCAAAGTGGAACGAGGTAATCCGCATTGAGGGTTACTACGTAGCGCCTCGCTACTGGCGCTTCACCATTCCACCGCTGTAGTCGAATGAAGGGCAGTTTGGGGGAGTCAGTTGGGGGACGCAGACAGACGCAGTGGCGCGGGCCGGCCGGTTCGCGTTGAAGATGTGGCACGCGTCGCCGGTGTCTCGCCGATTACCGTTTCACGCGCCCTCTCCTACCCTGACAAGGTCAAGGAAGAGACGCGGGCCCGCATTCTCGAGGCCGTCGCCCAGACCGGCTATGTCGTCAACCGCTTCGCCTCCTCGCTCCGCTCCGGCCGCTCCAACGTCATCACCGTCTTCGTCTCGAGCCTGCTGAACCCGCATTTCGCCACCTCGGTGCAGGGCATCGTCGATGCCGTCGAGGGCAGCGGCTATCACCTGATGTTCGCCCAGACCGGCTATTCGGAAATGCTCGAGATCGACGTGGTCGAATCGGTGCTGCCCTTCCGTCCGGCCGGCGTCGTCTTTACCGGCGTCGTCAGGGCCGACAAGACCCGGTCGGCGCTGCAGAAGCTCGGCATTCCGGTCATGGAGATGTGGGGCAACCGGCCCGACCCGATCGACATGCTGGTCGGTTCCTCCGCCTTCGACGCCGGCCGCCTGATGGGCGAACATTTCGGCGAGCGCGGCTTCCGCCACGTCGCCTATTGCGGCCACACCATCGAGCGCACGGCGCAGCGTATCGAGGGCTTCCGCACCGGGCTGGCGCAGCACAAGCTCGAGCTCGAACTGATCCACCCCATGGATGGCACGCGCAGCTTTGCCGACGGCGTCGCGGCGCTCGACAGCATCCTGGACGCCATGCCGGATTGCGACGCCATCTTCTTCGGCACCGACGTGCTGGCCGCCGGCGCCATGACCCGGGCGCTCGATCGGGACATCGACGTGCCCGGCCGGGTCGCCATTGCCGGTTATGGCGACCTCGAGTTCACCCAGCATGTTCGCCCCTCGCTGACCTCGCTGCAGGTTTCGAGCTACGAGATGGGCCGCGAAGCCGGCCGCATGCTGATCAAGCGGCTGAATGGCGAGTCGATCGCCAACCCGATCGTGCTGCAGCCGATCAGCCTAGAGGTCCGCGACAGCACCCGCCGCTGATCCCCGGGGGCCATTGCAACCCGACATCCCGATCTCTATCATTGGCTCCGGTACGATCCTCCCTCAATCGAAGGAATGCCTGCCCAGTCCGCCGGGATTGGGCTATGGATCGTCGGGAAGCTGTTGATTTGAGGAGATCACTATGAGTTCGGGTAAAGGCGAGACCAACAAGGGCAAGAAGCTCCGGTCGCGCGCCTGGTTCGATAATCCGGAAAACCCGGACATGACTGCGCTCTACCTCGAGCGCTATCTCAACTACGGCATTTCGCGCGAAGAGCTGCAGTCGGGCAAGCCGATCATCGGTATCGCCCAGACCGGCTCCGACATTTCGCCCTGCAACCGCCACCATCTCGAACTCGCCAAGCGCGTGCGCGACGGCATCCGCGATGCCGGCGGTATCGTCATGGAATTCCCGGTCCACCCGATCCAGGAAACCGGCAAGCGTCCGACCGCCGGCCTCGACCGCAACCTCGCCTATCTCAGCCTCGTCGAAGTGCTTTACGGCTACCCGCTCGACGGCGTGGTGCTGACCATCGGCTGCGACAAGACCACCCCGGCCATGCTGATGGGCGCCGCCACCGTCAACATCCCGGCCATTGCGCTGTCGGTCGGCCCGATGCTCAACGGCTGGTTCCGCGGCGAGCGCACCGGCTCGGGCACCATCGTGTGGAAGGCGCGCCAGATGATGGCCGCCGGCGAGATCGGCTATGAGCAGTTCATCGAGCTGGTGGCGTCGTCCGCGCCCTCGACCGGCTACTGCAATACCATGGGCACCGCCTCGACCATGAACTCGCTGGCCGAGTCGCTCGGCATGCAGCTGCCGGGTTCCGCCGCCATCCCGGCGCCCTATCGCGACCGCCAGGAAATGGCCTGGCGCACCGGCATGCGCATCGTCGAGATGGTGCACGAGGACCTCAAGCCCTCCGACATCCTGACCAAGGACAACTTCATCAACACCATCGTCGTGAACTCGGCGATCGGCGGTTCCACCAACGCCCCCATCCACATCAACGCCATTGCCCGCCATATCGGCGTCGAGCTCAACATCGACGACTGGCAGACGCATGGCCACAAGGTGCCGCTGCTGGTCAACATGCAGCCGGCCGGCGAATACCTGGGTGAGGATTACTACCATGCCGGCGGCGTGCCGGCGGTGGTCAACGAGCTGATGAAGCAGGGCCTCATCCGCGAGAACGCCCCCACCGTCAACGGCAAGACCATCGGCGAGAACTGCCGTTCCACCACCATCCAGGACGACAAGGTGATCCGGCCGTTCACCAACCCGATGAAGGCCGAAGCCGGCTTCCTGGTGCTGCGCGGCAACCTGTTCGACAACGCCATCATGAAGACCTCGGTGATCTCCGAGGAATTCCGCCTGCGCTACCTCAACAACCCCAACGACATGGGCGCCTTCGAGGGCAAGGCCGTGGTGTTCGACGGCCCGGAGGATTACCACCACCGCATCGACGATCCGTCGCTGGCAATCGACGAGCACACCCTTCTGTTCATGCGCGGCGCCGGCCCGATCGGCTATCCGGGCGCCGCCGAAGTGGTGAACATGCGGCCGCCTGATTACCTGATCAAGAAGGGCATCACCTCGCTCGCCTGCATCGGCGATGGCCGCCAGTCCGGTACCTCGGGCTCGCCCTCCATCCTCAATGCCTCGCCGGAAGCGGCGGCCGGCGGCAACCTCGCCATCCTCAAGACCGGCGACCGGGTGCGCATCGACCTCAACAAGGGCGAAGCCGACATTCTCATCTCCGATGAGGAGATCGAGCAGCGTCGCGCCGAACTGCATGCGGCCGGCGGCTACAAGTATCCGGCACACCAGACCCCCTGGCAGGAAATCCAGCGCGGTATCGTCGACCAGCTCGGCGCCGGCGGTGTGTTGAAGAACGCCGTCAACTACCAGCGACTGGCGCAGACCGCCGGGCTGCCCCGCGACAACCACTGATCAAATCCAAAGGGGCCAATCGAGATTGGCCCCTTTCTTCTTGCGCCGCTCGCGCCAATGGGCCAACAAGCCGCCGCAATGTTTGACGAACAAGTTATGGTCAGCGCACTATCGAGGGCGCTTGAGGCGGGTGAGGGCTCGATGTCTGATATTCTGGACTACTGCAAAGGGCGGGAGGCGCAGACCTTCAAGCCTGGGCAGGTATTGATCCACGAGGGCGGCCAGGATGGTCAGCTCTTCGTGCTGATCGACGGCCAGGTCGAAGTGCTGCGCAAGGACACCCAGGTCAGCTATATCGACGAGCCCGGCTCGATCTTCGGCGAGATGGCCGTGCTGCTCGACATGCCCTCCAGCGCCACCGTCAAGGCGCTGTCCGTGGTCAAGGCTTACGCCATCGACGACGCCATCAGCTTTCTCGGCGGCCAGCCCGAGATCGCGCTCTACGTCGCGACCCTCCTGGCGCGTCGGCTCTATTACACCACCTCGTACCTGGTCGACCTGCAGCAGCAGTCCGAAGGCAAGCGCGAAGACCTCGACCTCGTCGACAAGATCCTCGCCCAGCTGGTGGAAAAGCCCAACGAGGCCAAGCACGCCAAGGGCACGCGGAAGTAGTGCCGTCGCCGGCTATACCAGCCCCTTGCTCGCCAGCACCGCATAGATGATCGCCGCATAGGTCAGCTGGTGGGTGATCTGGTCGAGCCCATGCAGGCTCCAGAACCGCCGGGGCTGGGTGTCCACATGCACGCCGCGCGAATAGTGGATCTTGGAGTAATCGAGCAGGTAGTGGACCACGAACTCCGCCACCACGATCCCCGCCAGCCACGGCAACGGCGTGCCGGCCAGCAACAGCACCAGCGCCGTCAGCGCCGCATGCACACCGGCATGCGCGTAGCCGCCGGTCTTGCGGAAATCGCCCTTGCCCCCCAGCATCCACCCCGGCTGCAGAAAATAGTCGGCGATGTAGTGCTTGAGCTCCAGCCCGATGAACAGCAGAAAAAACAGCCCGACCATTCGGTCTTATCCTTAGGAGGCGGTGCCCGAAGGCCATCCCGCGCCGTTTCCATCGGGTACCGATGCTTGCAAGACCTGTCGTTTGAGGCAAGCACAGAGTTTGCTCCTGTGCTAACTTCGCATGGGCGCCATTCAGCCGGCGTTCATGGGCGGCGTGGCAGGTGCTCCGCGCCGGACGTCTGTCCGACTGGAGGTTTCGATGCTGAAGCTGTTCGCCTCGATTGTCCTGCTGCTTGTCGGCGCGTCCCCGGCCCTCGCCGCCTCCGGCTCCGGTACGGCGCTCGGCGTCGATCAGTCTGCCCGTCTCGAGGACAAGCAAGGCGCCAAGACGCTGGTCGTCGGTTCCGATGTGTTCATCGGCGACCGTGTCGTGACCGACGCCAAGGGGCTGGTGCAGATCCGTTTTTCCGACAGGACCAAGCTGGTGGTCGGGCCGCGATCCTCGCTGGTCATCGAAGATTACCTGCTGCGCGACGATGGCTCGGGCGGCAAGTTCGCCATCAACGCCCTGAGCGGTACCTTCCGCTTCATCACCGGCGGCGCGCCCAAGGATCTCTACCAGATCACCACCCCAACCGGCACCATCGGCGTGCGCGGCACCGCCTTCGACCTCAACGTCCACCCCGACCACTTCTCGCTGCTGCTGTTCCACGGCGCCGTGGAGATGTGCAACAAGGCCGGTAAATGCGTCACCGTCGATGATTTCTGCGATGTCGGCATGGCCGATCTCAGCGACGCGCGGCTGCTGGGCAATACCGACAGCTTCGTCGGCGCCGAGCGCACCTCGATGCGCGGCATGTTCCCATACGCGGTCTCGGAGTCGGATCTGCTCGGCACCTTCTGGGTGGCCCAGGCCCGCGAGTGTCTGAACCGCGCCGTGGTGCCCAACAGCACAGATGCCGGGGGCGGCAGCACCGACAGCCCACCGCCCAATCGGGGCGGCAACGACAATGGCGGCCCGGTAACTCATATTCCCTGATATCCGGAGCCCCGTCGTCCCGATGCTGCGACGCCTGCTGCCTATCCTCGCCGGCCTCGTCGTCGTGGTGCTGCTCACCTTGCTGCGTATCGCCGATCCGTTCCCGGTGCAGGCGCTGCGCGAGATCGCTTTCGATTTCTACCAGCGCCTGCATCCCCGTCCGCAGGCGGAGTTCCCGGTCCGGGTCATCGATATCGACGAAGCGGCGCTGGCCGAGTTCGGCCAGTGGCCCTGGCCGCGCGACCGGCTCGCCACCCTCACCGATCGGCTCACCGAACTGGGCGCCGCCGCCATCGGCTTCGACGTGCTGTTTCCCGAGATCGATCGCATGTCGCCGAGCCGCATCGCCGCAGGTCTTCCCGGCGTCGACCCGGCCACCCTCCCCGATTACGACGCGATCTTTGCCGCCTCGCTGTCGCGGGCGCCCACCATCCTTGGCTTCTCACGCACCCCGAACGGCAAGCCGATGACCGGCGGCCCCAAGGGCGGCTTCGCCATTTCCGGGCCCGACCCGAGCGAGCGCATCCCGTTCCTCACCGGCGCCGCCGCGCCGATCCCGCAGCTGCGCGACGCCGCGCCCGGCCTCGCCGTCCTCAGCCTCAACGCCGAACTCTCGGCCGGCGCAGTGCGTCGGCTGCCGATGATCTGGACCAACGGCTCCGAGCTGTTTCCGACCCTTTCGATCGAAGCGCTGCGCCTCGCCATGGGCATCAGCACCATCGTGGTGTTCGGCGACACCGCCGCCGAGGGCTATGTCGACAGCCTGCGGCTCGGCGACTTCACCGTGCCGCTGACCTCCGAGGGCGACCTGTGGCTCTATTACAGCCGGCCCGATCCGGCGCTGATGGTTTCGGCCGCCGACCTGCTCGGCCCCAACTACCAGCAGCTGGCCGACCGCATCGCCGGCAATATCGTGCTGATCGGCACCTCCGCCTCCGGCCTGCTCGATCTCCACAACACCACGCTGGGCGATAATGTCGCCGGCGTCACCATCCACGCCCAGGCCATCGAACAGATCCTTTCGGGCACCTATCTCAGCCGCCCCGACTGGGTGGCGGGTCTCGAGATCGTCGGCTTCCTGGCGCTCGGCGCGCTGCTGGTGGTGGTCGTGCTGCTGCTGGGACCAGTCGCCGGGCTTGCCGCCGGCGCCCTGTCGCTGGCCGGCGCCATCGGCTTTTCCTGGTGGATGTTCGTTGCCAACGGCATCATGCTCGATCCGGGCTTTCCGCTGATCGCCCTGACCCTGCTCTATCTGGCGCTGGTCTTCTTCCGCTTCCTCACCACCGAGCGCGCCAAAAAGCAGATCCGCCGCGCCTTCGGCTACTACGTCGCGCCCTCGCTGCTCAGCGAGATCGAGCGGAACGGCGACCGGCTGAAGCTCGGCGGCGACGTGCGCCGCATTACCGTGCTGTTTTCCGATATGCGCGGCTTCACTTCACTGAGCGAGAAGCTCGAACCGAGGCGCATCCTCACTATCCTCAACACCCTGTTCGGGGCGCTTGGTCACGAAATCATCGGCCGCATGGGCACCATCGACAAGTTCATCGGCGACGCCATCATGGCGTTCTGGAACGCCCCCGTCGACGTGCCCGACCACGAGCGCAAGGCGCTGCGCGCCGCGCTCGGCATGCGTCAGAAGCTCGCCGAGCTGAACCAGGGCGACGCCTTTCATCTCAAGGCCGACAAGGCCGCGGTGGCAGAACTCGGCATCGGCATCGGCATTTCCACCGGCGAGGCCCTGGTGGGCAATATGGGCCTCGAAACCCGCTTCGATTATTCCGCCCTCGGCGACACCGTAAACGTCGCGAGCCGTGTCGAAAGCGCCTGCAAGGAGGTGGGCTACGACATCCTGGTGGCCGACCCGGTCCGCCTTATCGTCTCCGATTTCGCCTTCCTCGAAGCCGGCGCCCTGGCGCTGAAGGGCAAGGCTGAACGCGTCGTCATCTACCTCCTGGTCGGCGACGCGGCGCTGGCCAAGTCCGGCGCCTTCAGCCTGTTGAAGGCCACCCATGCCGAAGCCCTCGAGGCGCTGCGCACCGGCCGCGATACCAGCGGCGCCATCGCCGAATGCCTGGCGCTCTCGGCCAAGCTGGAGCCCGGCCTCAGGAAGTTCTACGAGCAGCTGCCCAGCCGCCGCATGGATTTCGTTTCGACCGAGACCGTGGTGCCGATCACCCCGGCGGCGTAGCTTCCCTCACTCCCCCGCATAGGCCTCGCGCATTTCCTCGATCTCGCCCAGCGCCTCATAGAGCGGCCGCCAGTCATCGCGCTCGGCGATCGGCGCCCACAGCGCCTCCATCTCGTCGATCAGCATGGTCCGCGGCACGTCGCGCTTGAAATACGGATGGTCGAGATTGGCGTTCGCTGCGGCCGGATGCGCGGTGAGCAGCCCGGAGAGCGTCTCGAAGGCCGATCCGCGATAGGCGTCGGCCGCCGGGCTGCGCATCGCCCGCGCCCCGTCACCGCCGCGCCAGTCGAAGAAGAACTGCTCGAACGGCATCTGCGTCTCGCGCAGGAAGTTGAACACCTCCTGCACCAGGAGCGCATCGTCTTCGACGCCGAGCGAGGCAACGCCCAGCCGCTCCAGCACCGCCGACCACACCGAGCGCTGGAACGCCGGCCAGAACCGGTTGAGCGCCGCCTCGAGCTCGGCATGCTCGGCCAGCGGCAGCAGCACCTCGGCCAGCCGCGTCAGGTTCCAGGCCAGGGTGTCGGGTTGCTTGCCGAACGCATAGAGCCCCCACTCGTCGAAATAGGCCGCCGTGAACGCCGGATCATAGGTCGGCAGGAACCGCCACGGCCCGTAGTCGAAGCTCTCGCCGGTAATGTTGATATTGTCGGTGTTGAGCACGCCGTGCACGAACCCCGCCGCGATCCAGCGCGCCCCGGTCTCGGCGACACGCTCGCTCACCGCCCCGAGGAACTTCGCCGCCCGCCCGTTATCCCCTTCGACCCACAGGTCCGGGTAATAGGCGCGCACCGAATGGTCGAGCAGTCCCCTGAGCCGCTCGTCTTCCTTCAGATAGCTCAGCCGCTGGAACGAGCCGATGCGCGTATGCCCATGCGACAACCGCACCAGCACCGACGACCGGGTCGGCGACGGCTCGTCGCCGCGCTCGAGTTCCTCGCCGGTTTCGATCAGCGACAGCGATTTCGAGGTGTTCACCTGCAGCGCCTCGAGCATGGCCGTCGCCAGCACCTCGCGCACCCCGCCTTTCAGCGTCAGCCGCCCGTCTCCGGCCCGCGACCAAGGCGTCCGCCCCGACCCCTTGGTGCCGAGGTCCATCAGCCGGCCGTCGTTGAGATCCTCGAGCTGGGCATAGAGAAAGCCGCGGCCATCCCCCAGGTCAGGATTGTAGGTCTGGAACTGGTGCCCGTGATAACGCAGCGCCAGCGGCTCCGGGAACGAGCCGGGCAACGGCTCGAACCTGCCGAAATAGCTCACCCACTCTTCGTCCGTCAGCCCCTCGAGCCCCACCGAACTCGCCGCCCGCTGGTTGCGGTAGCGCAGGATATGCTGGGGGAACGATGCCGCCCGAACCTTGTCGAAGTAGCCCTCGCCAAGCTCGGCATGGGTGGTGCGGGGTTTGAACGGATGGGTCATAGGCTGTGGCTCACCGCCGAAACACCCCGACCACCTCGACATGCGTCGAGAATGCGAACTGATCCACCGGCACCACGCTTTCCAGCCGATACCCACCGGCGATCAGGATCGCCGCATCGCGTGCAAACGTCTTCGGTTCGCACGATACCGCGACGACGGTCTTCACGGTGCTCCGCGCCAGCTCCTTGGCCTGCGCTTCGGCGCCGGCCCGCGGCGGATCGAACACCACGGCATCGAACGGGTTCAGCTCGATCGGCGCCAGCGGGTCGCGGAACAGGTCGCGCACTTTCGCCTCGACCGGCTTCAGCCCCTGCACGTGGTTGAAGCCCTTCACCAGCGCCGCGATGCCCGGTCGGTCACTGTCTGCCGCGAACACCCGTGCGCCCTCCGCGAGCCGCAGCGTGAACGGCCCGACACCGGAGAACAGGTCGGCCACGGCCTTCACCTTGCCGACACCTTCACTGACCAGCCGCGCCAGCGTCTCTTCCGCCGCCGCCGTCGCCTGCAGGAAGCTCGCCGGCGGGATTTCCACCAGGGCCTTGCCCATCCTGATCGCCGGCGGCCGCGCCATGTAGACCGCATCGCCGTTGAAGGTCAGCCGCGCCAGTTTCTGCGCCCTCGCGAACTCCGCCAGCGCCACCGGCTTCAGCTTCCGTTCCGACTTGATGCTCAGATCGATGCCGGTGTCGCTGAGCGTGAAGCTCACATCGCAATCGCCGGCCAGCGGCTGCAGCGCCCGGGCGATCCGCGGTGCGTGCTTGGACAAGGTCGGCACCAGGATCGGGCAGGCGTCGATATCGAGCACTTCGTGGCTCTTGGCCCGCATATAGCCGGCGCCGGTCTTGCGCACATGCAGCGTCGCCCGGCGCCGCCCCGCCCCCGTCGCGTCGATCAGCGGCTGCACCACCGTCTCGACCTCGGCATGGGCAAGCGCCGTAACCACCAATTCACGCTTGAACGCCGCGTAACTCGCTCGATTCATGTGCTGCAGCGAGCACCCGCCGCAGGCCCCGAAATACGGACTGATCGGCTCCGCCCGCTCGGCGCTCGGCGCGATGATCCGGAGCAGCGTCCCGCGCTCGCCCTCACGCGCGATCTCTACCCGCTCGCCCGGCAGCGTAAACGGCACGAACACCCGCTCGCCACCGGTTTCGGCGATCCCGTCGCCGTGCTGTCCGATACTGTCGATAAGAACTTCTGTCATGAGGAACGCACTAACAGGCAAGCGCGGCTTTGGCACGCGTTTCCCGATGCTACCGTCGGAGCGTGTGGCCCCCCCACCCTCAATCCCTCCCCACAAGGGGGAGGGAGGCGATAGCTGCACGGCCTCAGTTCTTGCGTCTCCCTCCCCCTTGTGGGGAGGGATCAAGGGTGGGGGTGGCCAAGTACTCCAGACTCACGGAACCGGCTGGCTCACCATCTCCAGCAGGCTCGCGATCGACACGAACGGGATGCCCATCCGCTCGCTCAGCCCCGTGGCGCAGGTCGAGACCGTCGACAGCCCGATCTCGCACCCCTCGGGGATCTGCGCCTTGGCGAAGCGCGTCGCGTGGGCGTTGAGCTCGGGCACGTAGAGCCCCTTGTCGCCGGCATAGCCGCAGCAGGTGATGGCATCGAGCACTACGACCTTCTGCGCGATCACCGCCGCCAGCGCTTCGATGGCGCCCTGTTCCTTCAAGCGCTGCGCCGAGCAGTTGTGATGCACCGCCACCGCCGGCAATGGCCTGGTGATGGTCAGCCGCGGCAGGATTTCCTTGATGAGGAACTCCGCCGAGTCCATCACCGCCGCCTCGCCGGGATGCTCGCGCATATGCTTGGCGCAGGTCGAGGCATCGGTGACCACCGGCAGCGCCCCGGCTTTGCTGAGGCCATCGAGCTCCCGTCGCGTCGCGCCGCCGACCCGCTCGGCTTCCTGGGGAAACCCCTTGGACAGGAACGGCTGCCCGCAGCACTGCCCCTCGAGCTTTTCCGGCACCACCGGATCGAACCCGGCGCGCCGCATCAGCGCGATCATCGCATCGGTGGTCGGCAGCAGCCCGTTCTCGCGCGTCGGCGCGCCGAACATTCGCGTCGCGCACGACGGGAAGTAGACCACCTGCCCATTGGGCGCGTTGGTTGCAGCCACCGGCTTGGGCGCGCCCGGCCCCGGGCGCAACGCCGGCGAGACCCGCGGCACGGCTTTCGGCGCCAGCGCATGCATGGCGCCCGCCACCGCGTCGACCACGCCATTACCGACGATCCGGCGACCCAGCGCCTGCGCCCCGACCCCCAGCTTCATGCCGGTCTCAAGTGCCGCGGTGTGCCCGCCGACCCAGTGCGCCACGTTGCGATCGCCATCCGAGCGCCGCCGGCCGCGCTCGCCGATCACCATGGTGCCGGTTTCGATGCCCACCGGGCAGCGCAGCGAACAGAGGTTGCACGCCGCGCAGGTGTCGAGCCCCACATACTGGAAGCCCTCGTCCATGGCCTTGAGCCGCTCCGGGTCCTCCCCGGTCTGGCGCAGCCGCGCCCGCTCGCGCGTCACCGCTATGCGCTGGCGCGGGCTGAGCGTCATGTGATGGCTCGGGCAGGCCGGCTCGCAGAAGCCGCATTCGATGCACAGGTCGACGATCTCGTCGGCCAGCGGCATCAGCTTCAGGTTCTTGATGTGGATATCGGGATCTGGGTTGAGCAGCACGCCCGGATTGAGCAGCCCTTCCGGATCGAACAGCCGCTTGATCTCATGCATGATGAGATAGGCCTTGGTGCCCCACTCCGCCTCGACGAACGGCGCGATTGCGCGCCCGGTGCCGTGCTCGGCCTTCAGCGAGCCGCCATAGCGGACCGACACCAGCTCGGACAGTTCCTTCGAAAAATGGTCGAACTTCACCGCCGCCTGCGGATCCATGAAGCTGTCGCTCATCTGGAAATGCAGGTTGCCGGCCAGCGCGTGCCCGAAGATGATGGCGTCCTCATAGCCGCAATCGTCGAGCAGCTTGCGCATATCGATGACGAAATCGGCGAGCCGGTCGATCGGCGCCGCCACGTCTTCGGTCAGCATCGAGGTGCCCTTCGGACGCGCCGCGCCACCAGTGGCGAAGAAGCCCTTCCGCACGTCCCACAGCCCGTGCGAAACCTCCTCGTCGGCCGAAAAGGTGATGTCCGTCGCGCCCTCCGAGGCGAGGATCGCCGAAGCCTTGGCGGTCTCGGCGTCGAGGGTCGCCTGGTCCGGCGCCGTCACGTCGATCAGGATCACCGGCGAGGTCTCGGTGAAGAACTTCACATAGGGCTGGATCGCCGGCAGGTGCTCGACGGTCGCCAGGGCCCGCCGCTCGATATATTCGGCCGCCGTGACGCCGGTCGTCACCTGCACCCCGCCATTGGCGAGCTTCGAGATGGCGCGCGCGCACGAATAGGGATCGGGGAACGGGATCAGCCCGGTCACCTTGTAGGGGTGCTCGGGAATGGTGTTGTAGGTCACCTCGGAGACGAAGCCGAGCGTGCCTTCCGAACCGACGATCAGGTGGATCAGGATGTCGATCGGATCGTGGAAGTCGAGCAGCGCGTTGATCGAATAGCCGACGGTGTTCTTGATCCGGTACTTCCTGCGGATCAGCTCGACCAGCGCCGGGTCGGCCGACACCTGCTGGTGCAGCGCCTTGAGCTCGGCGAGAAGATGTGCATGCGACACCCGGAACGCCGCCACCGAGTCCGGGTCACCGGAATCGAGCACCGTGCCATCGACCAGCATCACGCGCAGCCGGTGCATGGTGTGGTAGGTGTTGTAGGCGACGCCGCAGCACATGCCCGACGAGTTGTTGTTCACCACCCCGCCGATCTTGCAGGTGGCCTGGCTCGCCGGGTCGGGCCCGAGCTTGGCCCCGAACGGCTTCAACGCCTTGTTGGCATTGGCGACGATCACCGCGGGGCCCAGCGTCACCCGCTGGCCCGCCTCATGGATCTCGAGCTTCTTCCAGCCATCGCCCAGGACCGCGAGCACCCCGTCGGTGATTGCCTGGCCGGACAGCGACGTCCCCGCCGCACGGAAGGTCAGCGGCAGCTTTTCGGCCCGCGCCGCATCGATCACCGCCCGCACCTCGTCCTCGGTGTTGACGATCACCACCACCGCCGGGATCAGCCGGTAGGAACTGGCGTCGCCCGAATAGGCGTAGGTCATTACCGGGTCGGTCATGATCCGGTCCTTGCGGATCAGATCCTTCAGCCGCGCCACCACGCCTTGCGTCGCCGCAGCCCGGTCCACCCCGATCGGGGCCATCTCGTTCACGTCACTATCCGCCCTTTAGGCCCGGAACGAGAAATCTCGCAGCCGGGCAAGATGTTGGCCGGCATGTTAGAACCATTCGCAGTTGGGCGGTAGTGAGGCATTGGTCGTGGGCGGATCACCCCACCAGGTCGAGCTTGTCCACCGGCGGCCCGGGGAAAGTCGAGTACCCGGTGACCACTCCGCCGCCCAGCAGCTCGTCCACCGCCCGCGCCGCCTGGTCGATGGCCGAGTGGGCATAGGCATAGGCGCCCGAATCGGAGTTGGCGATGGCGATCCGGCCCCAACCCTTGCGGGCCGCTGCGATCGGCAATGGGCCATCCGGCCAGAACGCATCCCAGGGCCGCATATATTCGAGCGCGTAGCCGTGGCTCCAGCGGTTGCAGGTGATCGCCTCGATGTCGCGCGCCGCATCGAAGCTGGTGCCGGCGAGCGCCCGGCTCAGCATGTCGCGGATATGCCGCTCCATGTCCTCGAAGCTGATGCTGGTCAGCAACTGCCGGCCGGCCTGCGCCTGCTGGCGCGCCGATACTCCGGTTTCGCCCGTCACCACCACTTTGCTCAGGTGCAGCACGATCGGATCGTCGGGCGTATCGGCGAATTTGTAGTCGCCGACCGACACCGGGAAATCCATCGACGCGCCATCGAAGAACAGCCCCGGGGCGTCAAAACCTGAAACTCCGGCTTCCTTGAAGGCGCGCCAGTTGTTGAGCAGCACGTTGGTGTAGATCAGCGGCACCTTGATCTGGTCGTTGAGCGCCGTGACCTGCTCGGCCGGGATCTCGTTCGTCAGGTACGGGATCACCCGGTGCCAGCACGCCAGCACCACCTGCCGGGCGCTGACCGTCCTGAGCTTGCCGTCTTCGACGTAGCTCACCGTGACGCTCTCGGCCGAGGCGGGATCGCCGTCATGCGCCACCTTCACCACGCTGGCATTGAGCCGCAGCCGCGTGTCGTTGGCGGCATCGTCGAGCGCCGTGTAGTCGAGCTTGCCCGACACCAGCTCTTCCATGCTCGAGCCGGCCAGCGCCGCTGGAATGAGCTTCCGCACCAGCGCCCGCGCCACCCCGGCATTGCCGTCGGGGAAGTGGTAGATATAGGGGTCGGGGTCGGTGAGCGCGAGCCGGCCGGAGGGGCTCATCGTCTTGTAGGGCCGTTCGCCGAGGTCCATGCCGGAAAAGCCGGGATTCCAGTTGCCCCAGGCATCGAGCGCCGTCGTCCCCTCGATGCCGATACCGAAATAGGCGGCCGTCGATTCCTTGAAATAGGTGACGAGCTGCGGATCGTAGCCGCAGATGCCGGTGAGGAAATCGGCGTAGGTCGTCTCGCTCAGCTGCTTGAGCTTTTCCTCGCGCGTCTTGCCCGCGAGATAGTCCCGGGGCGCGTCGATCAGTTCGATCAGGTCGGCCTTGGCCTTGTCGTTGAGCGGCGTCAGCGGCACCCAGTCGGCTGCTGCTTCGGCTTCGGGCACGAACTTGTCCTCGCCGAACACTTCCTTCGGGAAGAACACCGCGCTGCCGAGGCCGCGCGCGTCGTCCCAGTCCTTGTCGTAATAGCTGTCGAACTTTTCCAGTTCGATCCCGACGTCCTTGAGCAGCCCGTGCACCGCCTCGGAGAAATAGCTCGGCGTCTGCAGCGATTGGCTGCCGCCATAGCCGATCACCGTGCGCCCGGCCGAAGTCACATATTCGTTGCGCCGCGCGTGCCCGCCGAAATCGTCGTTGTTCTCGACGATCAGCACCTTGCCGGGCTTGTGCTTCTGGTAGAACTGCGCCGCCGCGAGCCCGGAAATGCCGCCGCCGACCACCACGAGGTCGTAGCTTTCGCCCGTCGCTTCCGGCGCCCCGGCGCTCGACCAGAAGGTGCCGTCGCGCAACGCGTGTCCGACGTTCATCGCGCCTTCGGCGTGGCCGCGCAGGTTCTTCAAGGCCGGCGGGTAGCTCTCTGTCAGCGCCGCCTGCGCCGCGCCGACGCCGAGCTGCGAGACCGCCACCCCGCCGATCGTCAGCGCCACGCCGTTGAGAAAATCGCGCCGGCTGATCGCCCGGTCCATGCCGAGCCGCCGGTCCCGCTCCGACCACGTTGTCATGATAAAAAACTCCCGCCTGCCCGGGGAAAGCATCCGGCCAGACGGGAGCGCTTGTCAATCACTCGTCAGGGTCAGGGCAGGCCTGTCGGGCTTAGCCCAGGTCGACTTCGGTGGCGTCTTCCTCAAGGCCCTCGCGGATTTCCTGCGCCGCGCGGCGCAGGATTTCCGCCACCCGGCGGTCCTCTTCAGGGTCGCGGCGGATCGCTTCCTTGATCGCCTTCTTCAGCGCCTTGCGGGCGTCGTTCACTTCCGGCGCCACGTCGTCGAGATCACGGTCGGGACGGCCGTGGTATCGCGCATGGTCGTGGTGCTCATGGTGCTCCGGTCGCTCGGGCCGTTCGGGATGCTCCGGATGCGGCGGCGCACCGTCGCGATCACCGAACCAGCCGCGCCGGCCAAACTCCCGCCCCATACCGCGAAATCGCTCGCGGAACTGCTCCGCCTCCCCCGGCGTGAACGGAAAGTCCTGGCTCGCCATGCGCTCGCGCAAGTGCTCCATGCCGGAGCCGGCCTTGGCGAGGAAATCGAGCGTCGACTGGATCGCTTCGCGATTGTCGTTGAGATGCGCCCGCCCCTCGTCGGTGATGGTATAGAGCTTCTTGTTGCCCTCGGCGGCCGAGGTCACGTAGCCCGCCTCCTCGAGATAGGTCAGCGCCGGATAGACGATGCCCGGGCTCGGCGAATAGAAGCCTTTCGAGTGCTCCTCGATGGCCTTGATCAGGTCGTAGCCGTGCCGCGGCTGCTGTTCGATCAGGAACAGCGCGACGAGCCGCAGATCGCCCGAGGCGAGCATCCGCCCGATGCGGAAATTGCCGCCGAAGCCGCCCCATTCACCGGGGTTGATATTGGCTTCGAAGTTCCCGAATTTGCGGAACCCGCGTCGCGCCATGGCTTCCATGCGCCGCCAGTTCCGGTCCCACCTGTGGTCGTGATCATGCATATCACATCTCCAAGATATATCTTACGATAGCCGGAAGATATGCCTCGGCCTCGGGAGCTTCAAGATAGCTCGCAAGATATATCTTAGGTCAACGGTGCTGACGGATAAGCGCGGAGCAGCCCCAACCACGGTGTCACCCCGGCGCAGGCCGGGGCCCATCCCGAGGTGGCGCGGTTCAGCGCCGGAGCCGAGCCATCTCAGGATGGATCCCGGCCTGCGCCGGGATGACGTCGAGTTTGTGGCTAGCTGATCGCCTTCACATAACGCTCCGCCGAAGCCCGCACTCTTGCCTTGGCATCCTGCGTCATCACCCGGTCCCACCAGCCGGCATAGATCCGGTCATAGGCGAACGGCTCCACCGTGCCGACGATGCGGTTCACCTCGCGCGCCGGCAGCGGGATCAGGTTGGGGTAGGAATACATGAAGCTCACCCAGCGCGTGTCCGGCACCACCATGATGGTGTCGCCGGTCATCAGCACGCCCTTGCCGTCCTCGCCGCTCCAGTGCAGCGCCGTCGAGCCCGTGAAGTGCCCGCCGCAACACACCAGCGTCACCCCCTGCCCGAGCTCCAGTGTCTCGCCGCTCCAGTAGTTCACCCGCTCCGACGGCCGCATCACGTATGGCCGGTTGGCCTCGTGGATATGGATCGGCACGCCGCCCAGCGCCTCCGACCAGTCGACCATCGAGGAATAGAAATGCGGATGCGAGATCGCCATCGCCCGCACCCCGCCCAGTTCCTTGATCCGGGCGACGGCCTCGTCGGTCACCAGCGGCGTACAATCCCACAGGATGCCGCCATCGGGCTGCCGGATCAGCAGCATGCGCTGCCCGATGGCGATTGATGGCGTCGCGCCGATCCCCACCAGGCCCGGTTCCTGGTCCTTGAACTCGATCGTGTGCTTCTGCTGCAGCTCGCTGAGCGTCGTCCAGCGTTGCCCGGCAGCCGTCACATATTGCCGCTCGTCATCGCAGATGGCGCAGCGCGCCGGCGGCGCCTCCGACGGCGCATGGCCGACGCCACAGGTGACGCAGATGAAGGATTGCATCGGAACTCTCCGGTCGTAGTGGTGCTGCCGGAGTGATTGATAGCGGAGTCGCCGGAACTTGGCACCAGATGGCGTCTCTCTGGATAAGACTTGCCCGCCTGACCGCCCGCGTGCAGCATCGATGCACGGGGGCCGCTATGCTGAGAATATTACGCGTTGCCGTCAGCGTATTGCTTGTATCCGTTTCAAGCGCCGACTGCGCGGAAATGATCTTTGAGGCTCGGCCGGGAGAACATGCGGCTGATCCGCCTCTGCCCCCGACAGACGGCGAACTCGTGCGCACCATCGACAGCAGTGCCGGCCCGCTCAAAGTGGACGTGAGCGGGAAGGGCGCAGTGCTGTGCACCTGGAGCATCCTGATTGCTGTTCAAGCAACCACAGAGGTATGCGGCTGGAAACGCCTTCCCATCGATGCCGTGATAGATGCCGCTATCGCTGACATGGACAAGTATATCATCGACAACACGCCGAGGCCGATAACCCAAGCCGAACTCGATGAACGCAAGCGCCGCGAGCGGGAGGGCTCTTGGAGAGCCAAGGCCGACCAGATCGCGTCGATGTGCGAACTCAACTCTGAAGCCGATACCCGGGCAAACTTCGCCTCTAGCGTGCGGCAGACTGATCCTGTGGAATTAGCCAGGAGCATCCACGACTCGCTATCGATCGCCCGCGAGCCTGTGATGAACCCCTGCCTTTAGGCCACCAGCCCCTTCCACACCTCGAGTTCGTCCAGGGTCTCGCCGGCGCCGGCCAGCGCAAACTGATAGATGTCGAAGCTGCCCACCATCACCCCGTAATAGCCCGGACGCTCGCGCGCCTCGTGCTTGAGCCTGAGGATCAGGTCGCGGTCGCAGGCCGAGAGATCGGCCCTGAGGTTCGCGTCGCGCGCCTGGCGCACGGCGAAATCGAACGGCTCCCAGCCCCAGATGTCACACTTCCAGGGGTTGCCGGCATAGTCCTTGAACTCGATGCCCCAATAGAGCCCGGCGCCGAGCGGATGCGGCTCGACATAGTCGTTGAGGAAGCTCGCCTTGTGCAGCTGCAGCCCGGCCCGGTCGAACTGGATGGCGATGTCGGCGGCAAGCCCGGCCCATTCGGCCCAGCGCTCCGCCTCGCACGGCATGTGGATGTCGATATCGCGCCACACCATCAGGTCGTAACCGGCGCTGCCGGTCACCACTGCTTCGCCGAAGCGCGCATTGAGCAGTTCGAGCAGGCCGGTTTCGACCAGCACGGTGCGGGCTTCCGCCCTCAGTTCCGCGGCGAGGTGCCGCCTCTCTTCCGCGTCCTGAAGAGCTGCGTCCATTCCACTTACCCCATGGCGAGATCTTCGATCTCGCGTGCATAAAGACCGGAATACGGGGCATCCCAGACCCCGGAATCAAAAGCCCGGCTCGTGAGCCGGGCTGAACTCTAGCCGCACTCGTGCCCAAACTGTGGCACGGTGCAAACCTTCAACCGATTACTCGGCTTTGGGCTCGGTCGCAGCGGCGGCCTCGGCGGCAGCAGCAGCGGCGGCCTCGGCGGCGTCCTTCTCGGCGAGCTCCTTGGCCAGCGCCTCGGCGGCGGCAATCTTCTCGGCCTCGCGGGCGTTCTTGGCCTCGAGAGCGGCTTCGCGCTCGCCGGCTTCGATCTTCTTGGTGCGGGCGCCCTGGTTCTCGAAAATACGGGCGGCCTTGCCGCGGCGATCGCGCAGGTAATAGAGCTTGGCGCGACGGACCTTACCGCGCTTGATCACTTCGACGCGATCGATATTGGGGCTGAGCACCGGGAACACGCGTTCCACGCCTTCGCCGTACGAAATCTTGCGCACGGTGAAGCTTTCCATGATGCCGGTGCCGGAGCGGGCGATGACCACGCCCTCATAGGCCTGCAGGCGTTCCTTGTCGCCTTCGCGGATCTTCACCCACACCTTGACGGTATCGCCGTGGGTAAATTCAGGATGGGCGCCCTTGGCGAGCAGCTTGTCGTGCTGCTCCTGATTGAGCTGTTCGATGATCTTGGACATCTGATGTTCCGTTCGTCTTTTTCAAAGGAGCGTTTCGCCGGCTCTCGCCGACCGCCCGGTCTTGGTTGCACGGATTTTTATGCATTATTGGCCGAGCCGAAGCTCAGGCGAGCGGGGCTATAAATGAAGAACGCCCGCGAGTCTAGCGCTCGCGGGCGTTCGATGTCAGTTCCGTGTCGCTCGCCGGGACGAGCGTAAGGTCAGAGCCAGCCGGCCAGCACGCCGAGGCCGCCCAGCGCGAACACGCCGCCGGCCACCTGGGCAACCGTCCGGCCATACTTGCCGACGAGCCTGGTCACGCCCATGGCCGCCGCGATGCCCGCCGCATGCAGCAGCGCCGTTGCGACGATGAAGCCCGCCGCATACTCGAGGCCCGAGGCATCTACCGGCATTTCGGCGCCATGCGCGTGGCCGTGAAAGATCGCGAACACCCCGACCAGTGCCGAAGCGGCGACGACCGGCATCGGCCGGCCCAGCGCTGCGGCAGCGCCGATCACCACGCTCGACAGCGCGATCCCCAATTCGACGAACGGCACCTCGATCTGCCCGACGCCGAGTAGGAAGCCCACCCCCATCATGGCAACGAAGCTCAGCGGCACCAGCCACAGCGCCTTGCCGCCCAGGACGTAGGCGAACACCCCCACCGCCACCATGGCGAGGATGTGGTCGATCCCGCCGACCGGATGCATGAAACCATGCAGGAATCCCGAGGTGTCGCCGTGCCCGGTATGGGCAAAGGCCGCCGTCGGAACGGCGATGAGCAGAAGGGCCAGAAGCGCGCGCATAACTATCTCCATCTCGGGACCCACCGTCCCGTAGCGTTTTCATGTTCGATGGTCCCGGTTTGGGTCACCACCGGACGGCCGGTCTCCTGGCTCCGGGCACCTCTCGCTCTACCTTCCCAGTCGCAAACCAGTGGCACGCTGAGTGAGAGTCAGGCCCGTTACAGTCGCGGGGGCGGCGCCGGCATCGGCCAATGGCCTACCGGCTTCCCGTTTCACGCGGCCTTCTCCGGCCGCGCACCGTCGCCCTATCTCTGTCAGGTTCCACTGGCGAGTTCAATCACCCGCCCGCGCATTTGCCGCATGACGCGGCCGCCCCTGCTGCGCTAAAGGGGACACTCGTCCAACGGGGTTGCTGCCGGTGCTCGACGCACGAAACATCGGAGAAGAGCTGCTGCGCGCGCTTGTCGTGCTGGCGCTGATTTTCCTCAGTTTCGCGCACACCCCCGTGGTCGCGGCCGAGGCCGGTCCCGCGACCCTCACCGCCGCGCTCGACATGAGCTACTGCGGCGACATGCCGGATGATCCGAGGGCCCACGCCCCCTGTCACGCCTGCCGCATCGGCGGTGGCGCCGACCTGCCACCGCCCTGCGCCATCGCCATCCCGGTGGTCGTCCTGGCGGACGTCGCCTATGGCGCGCTGCCGGCCCTGCTGCTGCCGGCCGAGCCCCTCGGCACCGCCACGGCCCGCGGACCACCTCTGCCCGTCTGATCGATCGAACCCGATTATCGATTGCCGCGCGCCCGATTGGTCGCGGCCAACAGACGAGAGTCAGATGCACACCATGTTCCGTATCGCCGCCCTGGCGGCTTCCACCCTCCTGCTCGCCGGCCCCGCCCTGGCGCCTGCCGCCAGCGCCTCCACCCTGGTCGCGGCGGCCGCCACCGGCGCGCATGGCGCCGCCCAGGTGGTCACAATCGGCAATCTCGAGATCAGCGGCGGCTTTTCCCGTGCCACCCTCCCCAATGCCCCGGTCGGCGGCGGCTATCTCACCATCACCAACAAGGGCAGCGAGGCCGATCGACTCGTCGGCGCAGCCTCGCCGGTCGCCGGCGTCACCCAGATTCACGAGATGAAGATGGAGGGCGACCTGATGAAGATGAACGAGGTGCCCGACGGGGTCGAGATTCCACCGGGTGCGACCGTCACGCTGAAGCCCGGCGGGCTCCACATCATGTTCATGCAGCTCACCGGGCCGCTGGTCGAGGGCACCAGCATTCCGCTGACCCTCACTTTCGAGAAGGCCGGCAGCGTCGAGGTGCAGCTCAGCGTCGAGAGCCCGGCCGCCAAGGGACCGGCCGAAGACCATTCGGCGCATGGCGGCTGACATGAGCGGTTTGACCTCGCGACTGCGCCTCGCTCTGTGGGGCCTGGTCGGCGTGGCGGCAGTGGCGGCGACGCTGCTGTTCTTCGTCACGCGGCCCGCTCCGGACAGCGGCGGCATCGGCGGCGGCAGCTATGCCCTGGTCGATCAACGCGGCAACCCGGTGGACCAGTCCATGCTGGTCGGCCAGCCCTCGCTGCTGTTCTTCGGCTACACCCATTGCCCCGACGTCTGCCCCACCACCATGGGCGAGATGGCGGGCTGGTTCGCCGACCTCGGTGACGAGGCCAAGACCCTCAAGGCCTTCTTCGTCACCGTCGATCCCGAACGCGATACGCCCGAAATCCTCGATGGCTATGTCAGCTGGGTCTCCGACCGGGTGACCGGCGTCACCGGCAAGCCCGAGGAGATCGCCAAGATGGTCAAGGCCTGGAAGGTTCTGGGCGAGAAGGTGCCGGGGCAAGGTTCGGACTACACCATGAACCACACCGCCTCGGTGTTCCTCGTCAACGCCCAGGGCGGCTTCGAAGGCACCATCGCCTATGAAGAGGCGACCCCGGTCGCCCTCGGCAAGATCAGGAAGCTGCTCGGCAAGTCGGCCTGATCACTTCAGCAAGTCCGGCCGGCGCGCCTGCGTGAGCTGTTCACTCTGGGCGCGCCGCCACTTCGCCACCTTGCCGTGGTCGCCCGAGGTCAGCACCTCGGGAATCTCGCGCCCCTCGAACAGCGGCGGCCGGGTATATTGCGGGTATTCCAGCAGCCCGTTCTCAAAGCTCTCATCGGCATGGCTTTCGGCAGCGCCCAGGACACCCGGGAGCAACCGCACCACGGCCTCCAGCAGCACCATGGCCGCGACTTCGCCGCCGGCCAGCACATAGTCGCCGATCGAGATTTCCTCGAGCGCCCTGGCCTCGATCACCCGCTGGTCGATCCCCTCGAACCGCCCGCAGACGATCACCGCGCCTGGGCCGGTTGCGAGTTCGCGCACCCGGGCCTGGGTCAGCGGCTTGCCGCGCGGCGACATCAGCAGGCGCGGCCGAGGGTCGCCTTCCGGCGATACGGTATCGATCGCCCTGGCGAGGATGTCGGGCTTCAGCACCATCCCGGCGCCGCCGCCCGATGGGGTATCGTCCACCGTCCGGTGCCGGTCGGTCGCGAAATCCCTCAGCTGCGTGGTCTCGAGGCGCCATCGCCCCTCGGCCATGCCGCGACCGATCACCGAGGCGCCGAGCGGCCCGGGAAACAGTTCTGGAAACAGCGTGATGATCGAAGCCGAAAAGCTCAATCGGGTTCTTCTTCGCCCGGCTCCGCCTCGATCGGCGGATCGATCAGCAGGTAGCCGTCGGCGATCCGCACTTCCGGCACCACGGCCTTCGAGAACGGATAGAGATAGGTGTCGCCCGAGCGGGGATCGCGAATTTCGAGCAGGTCGCCGGCGCCGAAATTCGGCACCGCCATCACCTCGCCGATCTCCGAGCCGTCGACCAGCCGGGCTTTCAGCCCGATCAGGTCGGCGTGATAGAAATCGTCGTCGTCATCGGTATCGGGCAGCAGCGCGCGATCGACATAGAGCTCGACCCCGTTCAGCTTTTCCGCCGCATTGCGGTCGTTGACCCCCTCGAGCCGCGCCACCAGTACATTGGTGGTGGTGCGGGCCGCGAGGATTCTGATCGTGAGGCCCGGCTTGTTGGTCGAAAGCGGGCCATAGGAAGCCAGCGCCAGCGGGTCCTCGGTGAAGGACTGGATGCGCACTTCGCCCTTGATCCCATGGGCCGCACCGATGCGGCCCATGAGGAGCTTGTTGTCGCCCGCTTGCGCCACGGCTTACTCGGACGCGGCGGCTTCAGCGGCGGGGGCGGCGTCGGCAGCGGCCTTGTCGGCGATCGCCTTGGCCTTGGCTTCGGCGCGCTCGGTCGCCTTCTTGCCCGGCACGGCCTTCTCGGGGTTGTTGCGCGCTTCGCGCTTCAACAGGCCCGCGGCGTCGAAGAAGCGCGCCACGCGGTCGGTCGGCTGGGCGCCGACGCTCAGCCAATGCTGCACACGCTCGGTCACCAGGGTAACGCGCTTGTCCTTGTCGGCGAGCTTGGGATCGTAGTTGCCGATCTTCTCGATGAAGCGGCCGTCGCGCGGCGAACGGGCGTCGGCGACGACGACGTGGTAGTAGGGGCGCTTCTTGGTGCCGGCGCGGGCAAGGCGGAGTTTCAGCGACATTCTTCAGTCCTTCGTATGATCAGTCGTTAGCGGATATTCTGGTTACTTCTTCTTCGGCACGAAGCCGCCACCGAGGCCGGGCAGGCCAGGGAAGCGCGACGCGCCGCCAAGCCCGGGGAGCCCCGAGCCGGATTTGAGCAGCTGGCCGACATCGGTCGGCAGCTTGTTTTCGGTGAGTTGCTTGGGCGCCGCCGGCTGCTGCGGAATGGCCGCCGGGTCGATCCCCATGCGCCGCGCCAGCTGCTCGAGTTCCTTGGGGTCCATGCTCGAGGGATCCGGCATGTTGCCCAGCCCCGGCATCATGCCGCCCATCTTGCCGCCGAACATGCCGGCGAGCGAACCCATGCCGCCCTTCGACACCTTCTTCATCATGTCCGCCATCTGGCGGTGCTGCTTCATCAGCTTGTTGACGTCTTCGACCTTGGTGCCCGAACCATTGGCGATGCGGATGCGCCGCTTGGCGTTCAGCAGGTCCGGGTTCGCCCGCTCCGCCTTGGTCATCGAATTGATGACGGCGATCTGCCGGTCGAACACCTTCTCGTCGATATTGGCGCCGGCCATCGCCTTCTTCATCTGGCCCATGCCCGGCATCATGTTCATGAGCGAACCCATGCCGCCCATCTTCTTCATCTGTAAGAGCTGGCCGCGCAGATCCTCGAGGTCGAAGACGCCCTTCTTGAGCTTCTTGGCCATCTTGGCCGCGTCTTCGGCCGTGACGTTCTGTGCCGCCTTCTCGACCAGGCTGACGATGTCGCCCATGCCGAGGATTCGGTCGGCGATGCGCGAGGGATGGAAATCCTCGAGCGCATCCATCTTTTCGCCGGTACCGATCAGCTTGATCGGCTTGCCGGTCGCCGCCCGCATCGACAGCGCCGCGCCGCCACGGCCATCGCCGTCGACACGGGTCAGCACGATACCGGTGATATCGACGCGCTGGTCGAACGAGCGCGCCAGGTTGACCGCATCCTGGCCGGTCAGCGAGTCGGCGACGAGCAGGATTTCGTGCGGATCGGTGGCAGCCTTCACCGCCGCCGTTTCTTCCATCAGCTCTTCATCGATATGGGTGCGACCCGCCGTATCGAGGATCAGCACGTCATAGCCGCCGAGCTTGCCCTCGCGCTGCGCGCGCCTGGCGATGTCGACCGGCTTCTCGTTGAGCTGGATCGGCAGTGTATCGACGCCGATCTGTTCGCCGAGCACGCGCAGCTGCTCTTTCGCCGCCGGACGGCGATCGTCGAGCGAAGCCATCAGGACCTTCTTGCCCTGCCGCTCCTTCATGCGCTTGGCGAGCTTGGCCGACAGAGTGGTCTTGCCGGCGCCCTGCAGGCCGACCATCAGCATGGTCATCGGCGGGGTGGTCGAGAAGTCGATCGGCACCTGCGTCTCGCCGAGCACCTTGACCAGCTCGTCATGGACGATCTTGACCACCTGCTGGCCCGGCGTCACCGAGCGGGTGACCTCGGTGCCGACGGCGCGCTCGCGCACCTGCTCGACGAAGGCCTTCACCACCTCGAGGGAAACGTCGGCCTCGAGCAGCGCCCGGCGCACTTCGCGCAGCGCTGCATCGACGTCGCTCTCGTTGAGAGCGCCGCGGCCCCGAAGGCCCTCGAAGATTTTCCCAAGCCGGTCGCTAAGGCTTTCGAACATTTTTGTTCCTTTGGTTCCGCTGCAGCACTGCCCCGGACCCCGAGATAGGTAGTCTTGGTCGTCTCTGCCAACCGAAGCCGGCGCCATCCTGCGCAAACGCCAAACCCACCCGAGGGCGCATCGCGCTGTCGGGTGTTCGCCTCCGGGATCTCTTTATACCTTTGCGGGTCCCGGTCGGCAGTCAGGCGTTCGAACCTGATGAATGGTCGCGGTCGATAGAGGGGAAATGCGGCCGAGTCAAGGAAAGCCGCCCGGCGCGGCTATTTACAGCACGGGGCGTGGCGCGCGAGGGTAGCCACGAGAACCGTGGGGGCTCGCATGCATATCCGTCTGCTGTTGCTGAGCCTGGTGGCGATCATCCTGCCGGTTTCGATGGCCACCGCGCGGATCATCACACCGTCCACTCCCGACGAGTTCAAACTGCTGATCGCCGACTTCACCACCATGCTCTACGACAGCCATGGCACGCAGGTGGAATACAATGCGGCCAACGGCAAGACCTACCTGTGGTATCCGGGCAATCCCGAGATCGTCCGCGGCCAGTGGAAGCTGAAGCGCAACGGCAAGTCGGTCGATATCTGCTTCAAGTATCCTGCCGGCGCGACCAGCGGACGCGTGGCGGGGGATTGGCAGTGCCAGGGCGTCCAGCCCTACCTGGACGGTGCCCGCCAGCGCTCTCCGGGCGATGGGTTGAGACTGTCCAAGACCAAGGCCGCACCCTTCGTGCTGAAGCGCGAGAAAACGTCGATTCCCGCACTGGCGCAGCAGCTCTTCGCCGCAGGCAGGCGGTAAGCTCAGCCGATCCGCTCGGCCCGCACCGCGACTATCCCCTGTTCCAGCTCGGTGTCGACGCGAAAGCCGACGCCCGCGAGGGCTGCGGCGGCCGCCATCGCGAAGCGGTCTGCCGTGCGGATCGTCGGCGCCTCCAGCACCAGCACCAGCCGGCCGCCCGGCTTGATCACATCGCCGAACTTCCTGGCCCAGCCGCGATCCTCGTGGCGCGGAAAATCGACATTCACCGCGAGAGCCGCATCCAGCGCGCCGAGATCGAGCGTCTCGAAATCGCTCTCGAACGCCGTCAGCCGGCCCGCCCCCGCGTTTCGCTTGATGCACGCCGCGACCATTTTCTCCGAGCGGTCGACCGCTACCACATTGGCGCCCGCCGCCAGCACCAATCCGGTGGCGATCCCATGCCCGCAGCCCACCTCCAGCACGGCTTCACCGGGCTTCGGTGCCAACAGTTCCACCGCCCAGCGATGACGTCTCGCGATTGCCGCCAAGCGACTCCCCCCCTTCGTGCCCGCCCAGCACTAGCGTGGCCGAAGGTGACCTGAACATGGCCGTTGCCCGCTTTCCCCAGCGACGCTAGATTTGCGCCGGGTCCGCAGTTCACCCAGGCGTCGCCGCCCCATCCGGGGAGCTAAACCTGCTTCATCTTCGTGAGATGCACTTGTCCCCCGTGCCCCTCGCAAGCCGGCGATCGCGAGCCTTCCTCCGGGAAGTTCGGCACGACGAGGATGAGTTGTGATGACCAGAACCGCTGTCCCCCTTCGGGTGGATGACCTCTCGCCCTTCGCCAAAACGCTCCGCCAGGCCCTGACCCAGCACACGGGCGTACCGACCCATGTCGAGCTGTTGAACCTCATTGCCAGGGCGGCGGGCTTTTCGAACTACCAGCACCTGCGCGCCGATGCCGGCACGGCCGGCCGCCTCGTTGCAGCCGCGGCGCCCACGCCGCCGGCTGACCTTCGCCAGGTCGAGAAGGCAGCACGCTATTTCGACGATGGCGGCGTGCTGCAGAGCTGGCCGGCCCGCTTCAACCTGCAGCTGCTTTGCCTGTGGGTGCTGTGGTCGCGGCTGCCGCCCGATACCGGCTATACCGAGCGCGAGATCAGCGACCTGCTGCGCGACTGGCACGAGTTCGGCGACCCCGCCCTGCTCCGCCGCGCCATGTTCGAGGCCAAGCTGGTCGACCGCACTGTCGATGGCCGCGACTACCGCCGCATCGAACAGGCGCCGCCGGCCGAGCTGAAGCCGCTGCTCGCCCACCTCGCCGAGCGCCTCAAAGCCGGGTGATCGTTCCGCTGATCGGCTGCTTGCCGTCCGACACCACGTCGACCTGGAAGATCACGCTGCCGGACTTGCGGCCCGCCGCCATGGCGGCGGGTTTGAGCTCGACCGCCTGGTGGAGCGGCGCTACGGCGCCCTTCACCACCAGATCGGCCTTCTCCGGGCCGGCCAGCTCGGCGCCCGGCGCCATGACCAGCTCGAGCTGGTAGGTGCCGGCGGGCAGCACCGCAAAGCTGAAGCCGCCATCGGGGCCCATGCGGGCGCTGGCAAACCCACCGGGGTTCTTGCCGAGCTTCACATCGACACCCTTCAACGGCGCGCCGGCCAGGGCGGCCGTTGCCAGCAATGTAGCGACGAGGGCTGTAACCAGTGACGTATGACGGACGTTCATCACGACCTCCTGTGGCCCTGACACCAGCCAGGGTGGACCGCAATGGCGGCGGATTTCCGGCGTGGCCGCCCCGGCACGGCTACACGATTGCGCGACGCGGGTACCGCTGATCGGCCGCGTCACCCCCGCCACTGGCAATTTCGTGCTACTTCCGCCATATACAGCCTCAACTGAGACCCAGCAGGTCACGCCCATGTCCACGGCCCCATTCCTCAAGATGAACGGGCTCGGCAACGAGATCATCGTCGCCGATATGCGCGGCCGTGCCGATCGCGTCACCCCGGCGGCCGCCATCGCCATCAATGCCGACCCGGCCACCCGCTACGATCAGATCATGGCCATCCATGATCCGCGCACCCCGGGCACTGCCCATTACATCGAGATCATCAACTCCGACGGCTCCCTGGCCCAGGCCTGCGGCAATGGCATGCGCTGCGTCGTCCAGGCGCTGAGCGCCGAAACCGGACAGAAGCATTTCGTCTTCGAAACCCTGGCCGGCATCCTGACCGGCGACGAGCACCCGGACGGCTCGATCACCGTCGACATGGGCAAGCCGCGTTTCGGCTGGGAAGACATCCCGCTGGCCGAGGAATTCTACGACACCACCGGCATCGAACTGCAGATCGGGCCGATCGATGCGCCGATCCTGCATACGCCGTCGGTCGCCTCGATGGGCAACCCGCACGCCACCTTCTGGGTCGAGGACGATGTGTGGAACTACGCGCTCGACCGGTTCGGCCCGCTGCTCGAAAACCATCCGATCTTTCCCGAGCGCGCCAATATCTCGATCGCCCAGGTGGTGGCGCCCGATCATATCATCCTCAGGACCTGGGAACGCGGCGCCGGCCTGACCCGGGCGTGCGGCACCGCCGCCTGCGCGGCGCTGGTCAACGGCGCCCGCACCCATCGCACCGGCCGCAAGGCCACCGTCACCCTTCCCGGCGGCGACCTGGTGATCGAGTGGCGCGCCGACGACCACGTGCTGCTCACCGGCCCGGCCGAGTTCGAGTTTTCCGGCACGTTCGAGCCGTTCACCGGCAGCTGGCGGCGCGACCAGGACTCCAGCCAGATCTCGACCGGTCAGGTCTCGGCCTGATGTCGATTGAAACGCTGACCTTCGGCTGTCGCCTCAACGCCTATGAAGGTGAAGTCATGAAGGCCGAGGCGGAAAAGGCCGGGCTCGACAACACCATCATCATCAACACCTGCGCCGTGACCTCGGAAGCGGTGCGGCAGGCCAAACAGGCTATCCGCAAGGCCAAGCGCGACAACCCCGAGCGCCGCATCATCGTCACCGGCTGCGCCGCCCAGACCGAGGCCCGCAGCTTCGGCGACATGGCCGAAGTCGACCTTGTCATCGGCAATGCCGACAAGCTGAAGGCGGAGAGCTATGCCCCCATAGCATTCGGCGTGCCGCTCAATGACAAGGTGCAGGTCAACGACATCATGAGTGTGCGCGAGACCGCCGCGCACCTGATCGAGGGCATGGATGGCCGGGCCCGCGCCTTCGTCCAGGTGCAGAACGGCTGCGATCACCGCTGCACCTTCTGCATCATTCCGTTCGGCCGCGGGCCGTCGCGCTCGGTGCCGATGGGCCTCGTGGTCGAGCAGATCAAAAAGCTGGTCGGCAACGGCTACCGTGAAGTGGTGCTCACCGGCGTCGACATCACCTCCTATGGCCCGGACCTGCCGGGCACCCCGACGCTGGGCAAGCTGACCCAGCAGATCCTCCGTCACGTGCCGGACCTGCCGCGGCTGCGCATCTCCTCGATCGACTCGATCGAGGCCGACCCCGCCTTCTATGACGCCATAGCGTCCGACCGCCGGCTGATGCCGCATCTGCATCTTTCCCTGCAGTCGGGCGACGACATGATCCTGAAGCGCATGAAGCGCCGCCACTCGCGCAGCGAGGCGCTCGAGGTGGTGGCCAAGCTCCGCTCGCTCCGCCCCGACATCGTCTTCGGCGCCGACATCATCGCCGGCTTCCCCACCGAAACCGACGAGATGTTCGAGAATTCGCTGAGTTTCGTCACTGAAGCCGATCTCACTTACCTCCACGTCTTCCCCTATAGTCCGCGCCCCGGCACCCCCGCTGCGCGCATGCCGCAGGTCGATGGCCGCGTTGCCAGGGAGCGCGCCGCGCGCCTGCGCGCCGTCGGCGAAACCCAGTACGAGAAGCTGGCCCTGTCGCGCATCGGCATGGTCGAGAACGTGCTGATCGAGAAGGACGGCATCGGCCGGCAGGAACAGTTCGTCACCTGTTCGCTGCCGGGTCACCTCCCGGGAGAGATCGTGCCCGCCCGTATTACCCATTTCGCCAATGGCAACCTCGTCGGCGAAGCACTGAGGTCCGCAGCCTGATGGCCGAGCAAAAGAAAAAGGGTTTCTTCCAGCGCCTGTTCGGCGGCGGCGACAAGCCCGCGCCGCCCCCGCCGCCCGAGCACAGCGTCGCCGAAGACCTCGAAGCCGACATCGTTCTCGACGAGGTCGTCGAAGCCGCCCCGCTGGTACTGCCGCCGGACCAGGAAGTCGCCCTCGAAGAGGCGATGCACGAGGCCGGCATGCTGGTGACGCCCGACGCGCCGCCGCCCGACGGGCAGCCACCCGAAGCGCTGGAGCCTTCGCCGGCCGCGCCCGAGTCGCAGCCGCCGATCAGCAGCGAGGAAATCCTCGCCGACGAGTTCATCGTCGAGGCCGTACCGGAAATCCTGCCGCCCGATCAGGAACTTGCCCTGGTCGAGGCGATGCACGACGCCGGCCTTCAAGTTACGCCCGAAGCACCGCCGGCCCCGCCCGAACCGCCGGCTCCGCCCGAACCACCTGCCGCACCCGAGCCGTCCGTCGAAGACGAACTCGTCGCCGACATCATCCTCGACGACATCGTCGAGGCCGCCCCGCTCGTCCTGCCGCCCGATCAGGAGATCGCGCTCGAGGAAGCGCTGCACGATGAGGGCCGGACCATCCAGGGCCCGCCAGCCGACAGCGGGTCCGAGCCGCCGGCTGGCCCGCCCGAGGCAACACCGGCCTATATCGAGGACGTCGAAGAGCAGCAGGCGCCCGAGCCCGCGCCGGTCCTGCCGGTGCCGTCTCCGGCTGCTGTCGCCGAGCCCCCCCGGAAGCAGAACTGGCTGCAGCGCCTCGCCTCAGGGCTGAAGCGCTCGTCCGACCAGCTCACCGGCTCGATCGCCGCAGTCTTCACCAAGAAGAAGCTCGATCAGGCGATGCTCGATGATCTCGAGGACATCCTGATCCAGTCCGATTTCGGCGTCGACATGGCGACCGATGTTACCGAGGCGCTGCGCCGCGACCGCTTCGATCGCGACATCTCGTCCGACGAAGTACGCGATGTGCTCGCCACCGAAATCGTCAAGGTGCTCGAGCCGGTGGCCCGGCCGCTGGTCATCGATAGCGCCGCCAAGCCCTACGTCATCCTGATGGTCGGGGTGAACGGCACCGGCAAGACCACCACCATCGGCAAGCTCGCAAGCCTCTATGGGGCCGAGGGCAAGAAGGTGATGCTGGCCGCGGGCGATACTTTCCGCGCCGCCGCCATCGAGCAGCTGCAGGTCTGGGGCGATCGCACCGGCGCCCCGGTGGTCAAGAAGCCCGCCGGCTCCGACGCCTCCGGCCTTGCGTACGAAGCAGTCGAGCGCGCCAAGGCGGAAGGCGCCGACATTCTGATCATCGATACGGCCGGCCGCCTGCAGAACCGCGATGAGCTGATGAGCGAGCTCGAAAAGATCATCCGCGTCATCAAGAAGGTCGAACCGTCGGCCCCGCATGCGACGCTGCTGACGCTCGACGCCACCACCGGCCAGAACGCCCTTAATCAGGTCGAAATCTTCGGCAAACGTGCCGGCGTCACCGGCCTGGTGATGACCAAGCTCGACGGCACGGCCCGCGGCGGCATCCTTGTCGCCATCGCCCGCAAGTTCGCCCTGCCGGTACATTTCATCGGTGTCGGCGAAGGCGTCGACAACCTAGAGGCGTTCGCCGCGCGCGACTTCGCCGCCGCGATCGCGAGGACCGCACAATGACTGAAGAGACCAAATCGGCCGACATCAACTGGGTGGAGCTGAAGCCGCAGATCATCAAGATCGTGCTGGAGCTGGGCCCGCTGCTGGTCTTCTTCTTCACCAACGCCAACTACGACATCTTCACCGCCACCGCCTGGTTCATGGGCGCCATGGTGGTGTCGCTGGTGCTGAGCTGGCTGCTGCTCAAGAAGATCGCCATCATGCCGCTGGTGACCGGCGTCGTGGTGCTGATCTTCGGCACGCTGACCCTCGTCCTCAAGGACGACACCTTCATCAAGATGAAGCCGACCATCGTCAACAGCCTGTTCGGCCTGACCCTGCTCGGCGGCCTGTTCTTCGGTCAGTCGCTGCTGAAATACGTGTTCGGCGAAGTCTACAAGCTGAAGCCCGAGGGGTGGCGCAAGCTCACCATCAACTGGGGCCTGTTCTTCATCTTCCTCGCCGTCGCCAACGAAGTGGTGTGGCGCCTGTTCGACACCGATTTCTGGGTGGCTTTCAAGGTCTGGGCGATCATGCCGATCACTGTCGTCTTCTCGATGCTGCAGCTGCCGCTGCTGTCCAAATACGCACCGGATCCGAAAGAGCCCATCGAGGTTATCCCCCCGATGGACCCGCTTCCCTGATCAGCATGGTCTGACGGCCGGCAAAAGCCCCTCGCCGCCGGCGACGGGCCCTGCTGCCGGCAACGGACTAGTGCTTCAGCAACTCGTCCTTGCTGACGTTCAGCATCAGCCCTTCGCCCGACACCGAGTCGATCTGGTCCGGCATCACGTAGCGATCCGCCGCGAACAGCCCGTCGGCATCGATCCTGACGAAGCCTTGCTGCACCAGCCGGGCGCGCACCTCTTCGGGCACATTGTCGTCGGTGAAGGCCCGCGCGATCACATCGACCAGCGAGTCGTCGTCGCGCCTCGCCGAGGGGCCGCTGGCCTCCACTTCCGGGGTCTCCGGATCATCGTCGCCGAACTGCACCCACTCGACCTTGCCGATCTCGTGATGTTCACGATCGAACACGCGCATGCCCTGTTCGACGAAACGCAGGCTGGGACTGGTTTGCATGATGTTTCTCCTCATCTTCCGATGGAGGGAGAATGTCCGGTGCTTGGCGGAGGTTCCCGGCCTCAGCCGGCCCTGGCCTTCTCGATGGCCGGGATCAGTTCTTTTTCCAGCGATTGAGGCGAGATCGGCCCGACATGCTTGAAGGTGATCACCCCCGCGGCGTTGACGACGAAGGTCTCCGGCACGCCGTAGACACCCCAGTCGATGGATACCCGGTTGTCGGTATCGCCGCCGATCCGCTGGTATGGGTTGCCCAGTTCGGTAAGGAACGCCACGGCGTTCTCTGGCGCATCCTTCTGGTTGATGCCGAAAATGCGCACCCCGGTCTCCGCCTTCAGCCGTTCGAGCAGCGGGTGCTCCTCACGGCACGGGATGCACCAGCTGGCGAACACGTTGACCACCGTCACCTCGCCCTTGAGCGAGGCGGTGTCGAACCCCTCGACCCCGGTGCCGGCGACCGCCGGCAGGGCGAAGCTCGGCGCCGGCTTGTTGATCAGCACCGAGCGCACGAGGCTGGGATCACGGTCCATGTTCAGCGCGAACACGGCGACCAGCCCGACCAGCAGCACCAGCGGCAGAACTGCGAGAAGGACACGCTTCAAGTGTTGGATCCTGCCGACCGCCGCCGGATCCCGGCCTTGTCGAGTTCGGCCAGTCGCTGCTTCACCCGCCGGGCGTCCCAGGCGACATAGCCGATCAGCGCCAGCGTCAGCACCGCGACGCCGGCATAGGCCCATACGATGAATTCGAGATGTGCGCCCTCGGCGATCACTTGGCGGCTCCCTGCAAGGCGGCCTGCCGGCTCAGCGTCTCGGCCCGGCGGCGCAAAATCTCGGTCCGCATCCGCACCACCTGCAGCAATGCGAACAGCAGCGTGAAGGCCAGCATCATCACCAGCAGCGGTGTCAGGATCGAACCCGGCATCTTCGGCCCGGAGGCAGTGAACACGCTCGCCGGCTGGTGCAGGGTGTTCCACCAGTCGACCGAGAACTTGATCACCGGGATGTTCAGCGCCCCGACCAGCGTCACGATGGCGACGATCCGCCCCGCCTTGAGCTGGTCGTCGAAGGCCCGCCACAGCGCGATGATGCCCAGATAGATCAGCAGCAGCACCAGCGTGGAGGTCATGCGCCCGTCCCACTCCCAGAACGTGCCCCAGGTCGGCCGGCCCCACAGCGAACCGGTATAGAGCGCCAACGCGGTGAACACCGCGCCGAGCGGCGCCGCCGCCTTGTTGGCCACGTCGGCCAGCGGATGCCGCCAGACCAGGGTACCGAGCGCCGACACCGCCATCACGCCATAGACCAGCTGGCTCAGCCAGGCATTCGGCACGTGCACGTACATGACGCGCACCATGTCGCCCATCTGGTAGTCCTCGGGCGAGTTGAAGAAGGCGAACCACAGCCCGATGGCAAAGCTGAGCAGGGTGGCGATGGCCAGAGGCCAGACCAGATAGCGCGACCAGGCGAGGAACTGCCCCGGATGCGCCAGGCGGCTGAACCAGTTGGGTTGTTTGACGGTATCGACGGACATGGACTTCGCTCTATTCCCCAGCCACGCGCAAGGCAAGCGCGGCCGCGAAGGGTGAGAAGGCCGTCACCACGAGGCTCAAGGCAATGAGGAACAATGTCGCGCCACTGCCGGCGAGCGGATCCAGCATCCCGACCCCGAAGATCATCACCGGAATCGACAGCGGCAGGATCAGCACCGGCGCGATCAGCCCGCCGCGCCGCAGCCCCACGGTCACCGCAGCCCCCAGCGCACCGAAGCTCACCAGCGCCGGTGTGCCGATCAGCAGCGCCAGCACGGTCTGTCCCCACTGCGCCCATGACATCGAGAGCAGCAAGGCCAGCACCGGCGTCGCCAGCAGCAGCGGCAGCGCCGTCACCAGCCAATGGGCAATCACTTTTGCGGCAACCACCGCTTCGAGCGGCAGGTTGGCGTGCCGCAACAGGGTCAGCGAGCCGTCCTCGTCGTCATTGCGGAACAGCCGGTCGAGCCCGAGCAGCATGGAGAGGAACGCCGCGATCCAGACGATCGCCGGCGCCAGCCGCGTCAGTTGCGGCCGATCCGGCCCGATGGCGAACGGCACGATCACCGCCACCATGACGAAGAACAGCACCAGCGTCAGCGCCTCGCCACCGGCGCGGAACGCCAGCTTGAGATCGCGCCCGATCAATGCCCGGAACGCGGTCACGACACACCTCCCAGGAGCAGCGTCTCCACGCCCGCCGGATCGGCCAGCCACAGGTCGTGATGCGTTGCGATCACCGCGATGCCGCCGCGTGCCCGGTGCCCGTCGATCAGTTGCGCCAGCAGCGCCTCGCCCTCGGCATCGAGGGCCGCGCTCGGCTCGTCGAGCAGCCAGATCGGCCGCGCGCTGACCAGCAGCCGCGCCAGCGCCAGTCGCCGCAACTGCCCCGATGACAGATAGCCCGCTTCCAGCACGCCCAGCCCACCGATCCCCACCGCGTCGAGCGCCGCCTCGAGCCCGAGTCCGGTGGCGCCGTTCATCGCTTGCCAGAATTTCAGGTTCTCGCGGACCGTGAGCCGGCCCTTCAGCCCGCTCTGGTAGTTGACGAGGTGCAGCTCGGTCGGCTCCGCGCCCTCGATGCGCCCGCTATCGGCGCGCACGATTCCGGCGAGCGCCAGCAGCAAGGTCGACTTCCCCACCCCGTTCGGTCCGCGCAGCAGCAACACCCCGCCGGATGCGAGCTCGAACTGGAGATCGGCGAACAGCAGCCGCTCGCCGCGCCGCACGCTGAGGCCACGGACGCTGAGATGCGGTTGAAAGGCCTCGGAAACGGGCATCGGCTGGTTCATGGCCGCCATGCCTAATGAACCCAAGTCACCACTGGCAAGCGTCATGTAGTTTCTCTATAAGCCAGCCGTAGATTGGAATGCTTCCAGTCAGACGACCTCTGCCCCCGGTCTCCCGGGCCTTTTACGGTCCGGCGTCAGGACCGGGCGGCGCCTTGCAACACCAGCGCGTGAAGGCGACACCCGTGACCTCGAAATCCCTCGACAGCTTCAAGTCCAGAACCACGATCACCGTCGGGGACAAGACCTACAGCTATTTCTCCATTCCGCTGGCGGAAAAGAATGGTCTGAAAGGTGTCTCGCAGCTGCCGCACTCGATGAAGGTGGTGCTGGAGAACCTGCTGCGCTTCGAGGACGGCGTCACCGTCACCCGCGCCGACATCGAGGCTGTCGCCGACTGGCTGCGGACCCGCATTTCCGAGCACGAGATCTCCTACCGTCCGGCCCGCGTGCTGATGCAGGATTTCACCGGCGTCCCCGCCGTGGTCGATCTCGCCGCCATGCGTGACGCCACCGCCAAGCTCGGCGCCGATCCGCAGAAGATCAACCCGCTGGTGCCGGTTGACCTGGTCATCGATCACTCGGTGATGGTCGACTCGTTCGGTACCCCCCTCAGCTTCCTGCAGAACGTCGATCTCGAATACGAGCGCAACGGCGAGCGCTACGAGTTCCTGCGCTGGGGCCAGAAAGCCTTCGACAACTTCCGCGTCGTGCCGCCCGGCACCGGCATCTGCCACCAGGTGAACCTCGAATACCTGGCCCAGACCGTCTGGACCCGCCAGGACGAGACGTCGGGCGAGCTCTATGCCTATCCCGACACGCTCGTCGGCACCGACAGCCACACCACCATGGTCAACGGCCTCGCCGTGCTCGGCTGGGGCGTCGGCGGCATCGAGGCCGAGGCCGCCATGCTCGGCCAGCCCATCACCATGCTGATCCCCGAAGTCATCGGCTTCAAGCTGACCGGCAAGATCAACGAAGGCATCACCGCCACCGACCTGGTGCTCACCGTCACCGAAATGCTGCGCAAGAAGGGCGTGGTCGGCAAGTTCGTCGAGTTCTACGGCCCGGGCCTCGACTATCTGTCGCTCGAAGATCAGGCGACCATCGCCAACATGGCCCCCGAGTACGGCGCCACCTGCGGCTTCTTCCCGGTCGATGCCGACACCCTGACCTATCTCGAAACCTCCGGCCGCGATGCCGACCGCGTCGCCCTGGTGAAGGCCTATTCCGAGGCCCAGGGCATGTACCGCACCACCGAGAGCCCCGATCCGCTGTTCACCGACAGCCTGTCGCTCGACCTCACCACGGTCGTCCCCTCGCTTTCCGGCCCCAAGCGCCCGCAGGACCGCGTCTCGCTGGTCGATGCGGCGCCGAAATTCGCCGAGGCGATGAAGGATCTCGCCGGCGGCCGCAAGGAGCGCACCGCGCTGCCCGAGTCGAAAGGCGAGAGCCGCTTCGTCGATGAGGGCGCCACCGGCGTCGACGACATTCCCGAGGAGGCGTCGCTGCCGGTTCGCGGCGAGCAGTACGGCCTCAATGACGGCCACGTGGTGATCGCTGCCATCACCTCCTGCACCAACACCTCGAACCCGAACGTGCTGATCGCCGCCGGCCTCGTCGCCCGCAAGGCGCGCGCCAAGGGCCTGACCTCGAAGCCGTGGGTCAAGACCTCGCTGGCCCCCGGCTCGCAGGTGGTGACCGACTACCTGAACGCCGCCGGCCTGTCGGCCGATCTCGACGCGCTCGGCTTCAACCTCGTCGGTTACGGCTGCACCACCTGCATCGGCAATTCCGGCCCGCTGCCGGAAGCCATCTCGGAGTGCATCAACGCCAACGACCTGGTCGCGGCCTCGGTGCTTTCGGGCAACCGCAACTTCGAGGGCCGGGTGAACCCCGACGTGCGCGCCAACTACCTGGCCTCGCCGCCGCTGGTCGTCGCCTATGCCATCGCCGGCACGATGCACAAGAACCTCGCCACCGATCCGCTCGGCACCGGTTCCGACGGCCAGCCCGTCTACCTCAAGGACATCTGGCCGACCAACCAGGAGATCGCCGATATCGTTCGCACGGTGATCACCCCCAAGATGTTCCTCGGCCGCTACTCCGACGTGTTCAAGGGCGACGAGAACTGGCAGGCCATCGCTGTCGACGGCGGCGAAACCTATCGCTGGAACTCCAGCTCCACCTATGTGCAGAACCCGCCCCATTTCGAGGGCCTGACCATGGAGCCGGCCCCGGTCACCGACATCCAGGAAGCGCGCGTCCTGAGCCTCTTCCTCGACTCGATCACCACCGACCACATTTCGCCGGCCGGCTCGTTCAAGGCCGGCACCCCGGCAGGCAAGTACCTGGTCGAGCGTCAGGTGGCGCCCAAGGATTTCAACTCCTACGGCGCCCGTCGCGGCAACCACGAAGTGATGATGCGCGGCACCTTCGCCAACATCCGCATCAAGAACCAGATGGTGCCGGGCGTCGAAGGCGGCTTCACCAAGGGCCCGACCGGCGAAGTCATGCCGATGTATGACGCCGCCATGGCCTACCAGAAGTCGAACACCCCGCTGGTGATCTTCGCCGGCAAGGAATACGGCACCGGCTCGTCGCGTGACTGGGCCGCCAAGGGCACCCGCCTGCTCGGCGTCCGCGCCGTCATCGCCCAGAGCTTCGAGCGCATCCACCGCTCCAACCTCATCGGCATGGGCGTCCTGCCGCTGCAGTTCGCAGAGGGCGAGAGCTGGCAGACCCTGAAGCTCGACGGCACCGAGACGGTCTCGATCGAGGGTCTCACCACGCTGACCCCGCGCTCCACCGTCAAGGTGAAGATCGTCCGCGCCGACGGCCGCATCGAGGAGATCTCGACCCGCTGCCGCATCGATACGGTCAACGAGCTCGAATACTACCAGCACGGCGGCATCCTGCACTACGTGCTGCGCAACCTCGTCGCGGCGTAGAGCGCACGGTAGACCCCACCTCCGGCGGCTCAGCCGGGTACCCTCTCCCGCTCGCGGGGGAGGGGGGACCGCCGCGAGGCGGTGGGGGGGGGGGGGGGTGCCCCACGCACTGAAGGTGGGCGGACTGGGCGGAGGCCGGTGTTTGTGGCACCCCCCTCCCACCAGCCTGCCGGCTGGTTCCCCCTCCCCCGCAAGCGGGAGAGGGCCGACGACTGCGCCATCCGTTCTCTCTTTTCCCCATCACGCAAAGTCGCGCCGATTTGACTCGCGCGGGACATCCCGCCTGCCTACAAACGTCGCCATGCTTTCTCGTGCGTTATTTTGCGGCGTCTCCCTTTCGCTTGCCTTGATGTCTTCCGCCCTCGCGGGCGAGATCAAGCTTGCGCCCAAGGCCGTGCTCGAACTGTTCACCTCGCAGGGATGCGCCTCGTGCCCCAAGGCCGACGCCATGCTCACCGAGATGAGCAGGCGCCCCGATGTGCTCGCCCTCGCCTATCATGTCGACTACTGGGACTATATCGGCTGGGAAGACACGTTCGGCACCAAGGAGAATTCCGACCGCCAGCGGGACTACGCCGAGAGCTGGGGCTCGTCCCGCATCTTCACCCCGCAGCTGGTGGTCAACGGCAAGGGCGGCCTCGTCGGCTCCAAGCGCGATGCCGTCACCAAGGCATTGGGCGGCGCCTCGCTGCCGCTTGACGTGAAGCTGGTGGAAGCCGCCGGCGACATGCTGCAGATCTCGGTTCCCGGCAAGCCGGGCCAGTCCGATGCGATGATCTGGCTGGTCACCTTCCTCGATCATGCCGACGTCACCATCGAGCGCGGCGAGAACGAGGGCAAGAAGGTCGCCTATACCCAGATCGTCACCGGGCGCCAGGTGCTGGGCATGTGGAAGGCCGATGCCGGCGCCGAGCTGACGCTGCCGCTTTCCGAAGTGCTGACCGGCCGCTCCAATGGCGCCGTCATCCTGATCCAGGCGGATCGCGGCGGCCTGCCCGGCCCGATCCTCGGCGCCGCCAGCTTCACCCGCTGATCACCACTCCCGCTCGCCCGACCCCATAACAAAACTCCCGCCAGCTTGCGCAGGCGGGAGGAGAATGACTGTGCATGTAAGAGGCGGCCGGCAAACGAGCATCGTGGTTTGGGGGCTCGGTCAGCCCGCTTGCCGGCCACTGGAGGCAATGGTGATAAGATGCCGGGTCAATCTGGCGCCAACTAGGAGGGATTGTGACCGAAATAGGGATTCTGCATTAACCTTTGCGGCGGCCGGCGGCGGCCCCGCGCCGTGCCCATCCGATGCATCCGAGCGGCTTGCCAAGCGTTGCGAATGACGCGATCATGACAACGAGGTGACGAGGCCGAGGTATGGTGGACGAACCCGAGCAGTCTGGATCAGCGCTCCTCATCGATTTCACGGCGGCGAGCCCCGGCGCCGGCGAGCTCCAGCCGGCCAATCACAACCGTTTCGTGCCCGCGGTCACTTTTGACCGCAAGGAACTGCAGACCATCCTCAATCTCTATGGTCGCAAGGTCGTCAGCGGCGAGTGGCGCGATTATGCCCTCGACTTCCTGCGGGACCGCGCCCTGTTTTCGATCTACAAGCGCGCCTCCGAGCGGCCGCTCTATGTGGTTGAGAAGAACCCCAGGCTGCGCCTCAAGCAGGGCCAGTACATGGTGCTGAGCCAGGAGGGCCGCGTGCTGAAGCGCGGCCACGACCTCACCACGGTGCTGCGCGTGCTGGAACTCGCTCTCGTCAAATGATCGCCGTCCGCCCGGCGGCGCCGGCCGATGCCGAGGCGATGAGCGCCGTGCTCACCGCCTCGATCCGCGAGCTCTGCACCGCCGACCACCGCGATGATCCCGACATCCTTGCCGGCTGGCTCCGCAACAAGACGCCCCAGATGGTGGCCAGGATGTTCGATCGGCCGGGAACCTCTTTGCTCGTCGCCGAACGCGACGGCGAGATCGCCGCCGTCGGCTGCCTGAGCGGACCCGATGAGATCGGTCTCAACTACGTCGCCCCGGCTCACCGCTTCCACGGTGTCAGCAAGGCCCTGCTCGCCGCACTGGAGGATCGCATCCGCCTGTCCGGCGCCGACGTCGCCAGGCTGACCAGCACCGGCACCGCCCACCGCTTTTATCTCGCCAATGGCTGGCACGATACCGGCCCGGCGGAAGCGGACCGCGGCATGCTCTGCTACCCGATGGAAAAGCGGCTCCGGTAAGAAGGCCCCGGGCGCCTACCGGTCTTCGCCGCGTCGCTGCTTCCGCCGCACATACCAGTAGGCGATGGCGAAGGAGCCTGTGAGGACGATCACCGTCACGATGAGGGAGCTCGGTAGGTCCTTGGTCAGCAGGTCCGTCGCGAACGGCCAGCTTTCGAGCCGGCTGTCGGGGTAAGCAGCGATCGCCTCACTGTCTGGGTTCACCATTATCACCGCGCCTTGCGGCCACGCTCACAGCGCCTTCTGCAAATGCACGATATCGAGCCAGCGGTCGAACTTGTACCCCACCGCCTCGTAGCGTCCGACATGCCGGAAGCCGGCCTTTTCGTGCAGCCGCACCGAGTTGGCGCGCTCCGCCGTGATCACCGCGATCATCTGCTTGAACCCGGCGGCGCGGCTTTGGACCATCAGTTCGTCGAGCAGCCGCCCGCCGATCCCCTGCCCCACTGCATCCTGTCGCAGGTAGATCGAGTCCTCGCAGGTGAAGCGGTAGGCGGCGCGCGGCCGGTAGAACGAGGCATAGGCATAGCCGAGCACCGTGCCGGCGCGCTCGGCGACGATCAGCGGGTGCCCCAGCGCCTTGAGCTTGCCGAAGCGCTCCGCCATCTCCGTCTCCGCCGGAACCTCGGTCTCGAAGGTGATCACCGTTTCTTCGACATAGGGTCGATAGATCGCGGTGATATCCGGCACGTCGGACCAGGCGAAGGGGCGGAAGACGACATCGGACATCGGGAACTCGGGATAAACGAAAGGGCCGCGATCTTGATAGATCGCGGCCCCGGAAACTTCCAATCAGACTTGCTGATTCCTTCCATCAGTCACGCTTTCGAACCTGAAAGCGCCCGGCGATTATTCCCGGTTACCGAACAGGCGGAGCAGCATCATGAACAGGTTGATGAAGTCGAGGTAGAGCGACAGGGCGCCCATCACGGCGGTCTTCTGCAGCACCTCGGCCCCGTGGCCCGCGTCGTAGCTCTCCTTGATCCGCTGCGTATCGTAGGCGGTGAGGCCGACGAAGATCAGCACGCCGATCGCCGAGATGGCGAAGTCGAGCATGCTCGAAGCGAGGAAGATGTTGACGATCGAGGCGATGATCAGGCCGATCAGGCCCATGATCAGGAAGTTGCCGATGCTCGTGAGGTCACGCTTGGTGGTGTAGCCATACAGGCTCATCGCACCGAACGTCGCCGCCGAGATGAAGAACACCTTGGCGATCGAGGCATCAGTATAGACCATGAAGATCGAGCTGAGGCTGAGGCCCATGACGGCCGCAAACACCCAGAACAGCAGCTGCGCGGTGGCGCCGGAAAGCCGGTTGATGCCGAAGCTCAGCACCAGCACGAAGGCCAGCGGCGCAAACATGATGACCCACTGCAGCGGCGAGGCGTAGATCAACGAGCCCCACTGGGTGACCAGCGTGCCGTTGGCCAGCTGGCCCACTGCCTGCGTCGGATCGGTAGTGGTGGACCACGCATGAGCGAAGTAGGCGACGACACCCGTCACCACCAGGCCAATGCCCATGTAGTTGTAGACCTTCAGCATATAGCTGCGCAGGCCCTCATCGATGGCCGCGGCGGTTCCGGCCCGCTGAGCGGCGATAGTCGGACGGTCGAATTCAGCCATGACGAATAAATCCCTTTCCTGGCGACGTGACGGGCGCTCCTCCGAGCCTCTGCCGTCGATCACACAATATGAGGGCACACCTCGGACAATACAAGACTGCGGAACCTCACCTTAACGTTCCGTAATGTCGCAGTTCTTCAACGGCTTATCCGTCGCTCTTCGCCTCACGAGGCAAACCGTCCGGCGATGCACGCCGGCTGTCTTGCGGCAGCCATCCTGCGTCGCTACGTTTCACCTGTAGATGAGCCCGAATCACCCGGCTCACCGCGGCAAAGGGAGGGTCGAATGCCCAGGCTCTTTACCGGAATCGAGGTCCCGCCTGAGGTGGGGCTGGCGCTCTCGCTGAAGCGGGGCGGCCTGTTCGGCGCCCGCTGGATCGACACCGAGAACTATCACATTACCTTGCGCTTCATCGGCGACGTCGATCACCATGTGGCGAGCGAAGTGACCGATATGCTGGATCGGCTGGCCGACAGCGAGGCCTTCACAGTCAAGCTCGATCATCTCGGCTCGTTCGGCGGCAACACCCCGCGGGCGCTGTTCGCCGGCTGCTCCAGCAATGCCGCCCTGCTCCGCCTGCAAGCTGCGCAGGAACGCGTGCTGCAGCGCTGCGGGCTGGCCCCGGAAGGCCGGAAATTCGTACCGCACGTGGCCCTGGCCCGCCTGCGCGGCGTATCGGCCGAGGAGGTGGCGCGCTTCATCGCCTTCTCCGGCCGCTTCGAGCCGCTGGAGTTCAAGGTCGGCCGCTTCGTGCTGTTTTCCTCGCGCGATTCCGTCGGCGGCGGCCCCTACCTGGTCGAACAGAGCTACCCACTGGCCGCGTGAGGCGAAGGCGGGCGTTAACGCTTCCTTCACCATGCAGGCCCAAACAGGATTTTCGGCGATTTGGGACGTCAAATTGCCGACAAGATTGCCGCTAAGGTCACGACTTAATTCAAATTCGCGGCCGGTTTGAGACCTTGGTAACCATGCCATGGCAGGATGCTCAGGTGCTGGTTGCGCAACTTCGGACAAGGATGTTCGGGCGATGACATCATCTCGTTTGGCGCTGGCTGGTCTGCTGGCTGCAGGTTTCTGCCTCGGCTTGGCAACCGCGCCGGCCTCGGCGCAGGAAATCAAGCAGCTGGGCACGTTCAAGGCGTGGACCGCCTGGACCGGTACGGACGCTAATGGCGCCATGTGCTACATCTCCGCCTCGCCCGACGACTGGAGCCCCAAGGAAGTCAACGGCAGCCCGGTCCGGCGCAGCCCGATCCATTTCCTGGTGATCAACCGGAAGGGCCTGGGCACCAAGAACGAAGTCCAGACCCAGGTCGGCTATCCGTTCCACCCCACCAATTCCAGCGTCACTGCCACCATCGACGGCAAGACCTTCCCGATGGTCACCGAAGGCGAGGCCGCCTGGCTCGCCGTCGAGGCCGACGAGGCGACCTTCGTCGAGGCGTTGAAGGCCGGCACCAAGCTGACCGTCAACGGCACCTCGCAGAAGGGCAACAAGATGGTCGACAATTACAGCCTGTCCGGCGTCACCGCCGCCCTGGGCGAGATCGGCAAGGCCTGCAACTGACGCCGGTTTCACGCTCGCCGTGAAACCGCGCACCCTTGCAGAACGTTCGGCGATTGAACCCAGCCGGCATTGCCTGCTACCAACCGCCGAACCCTCGAGGTCCTCGCCCATGAAACTCCGCGCTCTTGCAGCTATCGCCACGGTGCTCGTACCGGCATTGTCGGGAGCCGCCATGGCGCAGTCCGTGAAGCTGCTCGGCGAGTTTCGCGACTGGACGGCCTACACCGCGACGGAGTCGACCGGCCCGGTCTGCTTCGCGCTGAGCAAGCCCACCGAGGTCACGCCCAGCCCGGACGATTTCACCGAAGCCTGGCTCTACCTGACCAATCGTCCGTCCGAGAGCGTACGCAACGAGCTGAACCTCGTCGCCGGCTTCATGTTCGCCCCCGACACCACGGCGACGGCCACCATCAGCGGCCAGAACTTCGAGCTGTTCACCGACAAGGACGCCGCCTGGCTGCTCGACCCCAACCAGAACGACAACCTTGCCTCGGCGTTGCGCGCCGGCTCGACGGTCGTGATCGAGGGCACCAGCGACAAGGGCATCCGCATCACCGAGACCTTCTCGCTGTCGGGCGCCACAGCCGCGAGCCGCGCCATCGAAGGCTGCACCGGCTGATTGATCCGCTCGGCCTGAGCACGCCGCCGCTCATCCTGCGCAAGCCAGCCTCCCACCCCCGTGTTTTGCGCAAACTTTGCGACTATGTTACAGGCCGCGCCCTGAAGGAGCGTGGTCGGGAAAGTTGTGAGACTTTCCACCTCGACCGCGCGACCACCAACATGCGCACGCTGAGAGAGCCGCCCGCACCATGAGTATCGCCCTCGACCTCGATCATCACGCCCATGCCGACCGACCGAAATCCGGGCGGACGTCGCTGGTCGGCCTGATGAAGCCCGAGCTGCGCGACACGCTGATGGGCATCGGCCTCGACGAGCGCGAGGCCAAGATGCGCGCCAGCCAGCTGTGGAACTGGATCTACCACAACGGCGTCACCGACTTCGACCGGATGACCAACATCCAGAAGGGGTTCCGTCAGAAGCTCGCCGACACCTTCCTGCTCGATCGGCCCGAGATCGTCACCGAACAGATCTCGATCGATGGCACCCGCAAGTGGCTGTTCCGCTTTCGTGATCCCAAGAACCCGCTGCTCCCCCCGGTCGAGGTCGAGACCGTCTATATCCCCGAGGAAGACCGCGGCACGCTCTGCGTCTCTTCCCAGGTCGGCTGCACCCTCACCTGTTCGTTCTGCCACACCGGCACGCAGAAGCTGGTGCGCAACCTCACCGCGGGCGAGATCCTCGGCCAGATCCTGATGGCACGCGAGCGGCTGGGCGATTTCCCCGGTGGCGTGCGCCCCAATGACGGCGGTCTCGTACCGGCGCCGCGCGGCTCGGGTGGCTCCGAGGGCGACAGCCGCGCCATCACCAATGTGGTGATGATGGGCATGGGCGAGCCGCTCTACAATTACGACAACGTCAAGCAGGCGCTGCTGATCGCTTCCGACGAGGCCGGCATTTCGCTGTCGAAGCGCCGCATCACGCTGTCGACCTCGGGCGTCGTGCCGTTCATCGAGCCGACCGGCCGCGAGATCGGCGTCATGCTGGCCATTTCGCTGCACGCGGTGCGCGACGAGCTGCGCGACATGCTGGTGCCGATCAACAAGAAGTATCCGCTCAAGGAGCTGATCCAGGCCTGCCGCGATTACCCTGGCCTGTCCAATGCCCGCCGCATCACCTTCGAATACGTGATGCTCAAGGACATCAACGATTCCGACGCCGACGCCCGCGAACTGGTGCGGCTGCTCGCCGGCATCCCGGCCAAGATCAACCTGATCCCGTTCAACCCCTGGCCCGGCACCAACTACGATTGCTCGAGTTCGTCGCGCATCGAGCGGTTTGCCGACATCGTCAACAATGCCGGCTATGCCAGCCCGGTCCGCACCCCGCGCGGCCGCGATATCTTCGCTGCCTGCGGGCAGCTCAAGAGCGAAACCGAGCGGCTGAGCAAGAAAGAGCGCGACGCGCTCACCGCCTGAGTACGGCGGACGACAACCGGTTGATGCGCTGCGGCGCGACAACCCACGGCGCGGTGCCCTTCGGCACGTCTGATCCGGCCTCTGCTGGTGACGCCTCCCTGCATCGGAGACCAGCCATGTCCATCCAGATCAAGCGCATGCAACCGGGCGACGAACGTGCCTTCGCCCAGATCGCACCCGAGGTGTTCGACGAACCCATCCATCCCGAGCGGCTCGCGGCCTATCTGCGCGAGCCCGGCCACCTGATGCTGCTGGCCTTCGATGATGGGCTGGTGGTCGGGCAATGCGCCGCGGTGATTCACCGCCATCCCGACAAGCCCACCGAACTGTATGTCGATGAAGTCGGCACGGCCTCGACCCATCGGCGCCAGGGCATCGCCACGCGCATGGTCGAGGCGATGTTCGCCTGGGCCCGCGAACTGGGCTGCCGAGAGGCCTGGCTCGGCACCGAACTCGACAATCTCGAGGCCAACGGGCTCTACAGGAAGCTCGGCGGCAAGGGCGAGCAGATGGCCTACTACGAGTTCGAGCTCTGAAACGTCCTGATCGCGACGCCGGGTCTGCGCGCTATGGCGCCGAAGTTCTCATTCCTCGCCGCGCAGCCATTCCAGCTTGTGCCGCCCCTGCCCCGGATCGCCCAGCAGCTGCGCCAGCGCCGGCAGCAGGATGCGCAGCTCGCCCTCCAGCGTGAACGGCGGGTTGACCAGGATCATCCCCGAGCCGTGCAGTCGCGGTGGGTTAGAGGCCGGCCGGATGCTGAGCTCGGCCCGGAGCATCCTCTGGATGCCGGTATCGCGCAGCGCCGAGATGAAATCGTGCACAGCGCGCGTGTCTTTCAACGGATACCACAGCGCATAGACGCCGGTGGCGAACTTGCCATGCGCCTTCACCAGCCCATCGACCAGCCGCTCGAACTCGCCGCGCTCCTCGAAGGGCGGATCGACCAGCACCAGGCCGCGTTTTTCCTTGGGCGGCACATGGGCGTTGAGCGACAGCCAGCCATCGAGGTGGATCACTCGCACCTGGACGTCGCCCTCGAACAGCGCGCCGAGCCGCTTGGCGTATTCGGGGTGCAGTTCTAGCGCCGACAGCCGATCCTGCGGCCGGAACAGCTTTCGGACCAAGAGCGGCGAGCCCGGATAAGTCTCGAGCTTGTCGCCGGGGTTCAGCTCGGCGATGACCTTGAGATAGGGCTCGGCCAGCGCCTGGGCCTTTTGCGGCAAGCCGCCCTGCAGCAGCTTGCCGATGCCCTCGGCCCATTCCGGCGAGCGCCTGGCGATCTCCCCGGTCAGGTCGTATTTGCCGATGCCCGCATGGGTATCGATCACCCGGAACGCTGCGTCCTTTTTCTTCAGGTACTCGACCAGCCGGGTGACGATGAGATGCTTCATCACATCGGCGAAGTTTCCGGCATGGAAGGCGTGGGAGTAGTTCATCGATCGATCGCGCTCAGGTGTACCATGTGGTCAGCCTTCGGGTAGACAGCTCGTCAGGGAGCCGAGTAGCCGCGTCGAGGGCAGACACGATCTCCTTATCAGTCGGCGCAATCTCTTCAATCTCGACATCCGCAGTCGGCGTGGCAATGTCGAAGACGCGGTCGATTTCCAGCCGCATCGTCCGCCGATGACGCAAGGCGTGCAGATAGACCGCCGCATAGCTCTCCGGGTCGTACTCGGGCGCCACAGAATCCGCTGCCCTGATCGTCACGGCGATGCCGTTGATCTCTCGGACGAGCTCGTCGAGTACATCGACCGTCGCAAACGGCAGCGTCTGGTCGTTGGCCTCGTCGGTGCCGCGACGCCCGCGGAGGATGTTCTTCACCGAGCGGGTGGGAACCGGCAGCACGAAGAGGGTCTCGAGGGCAAGCAGCGCTTCGGCTGCATCCTCGGCCGGCCGCGCCAAGGACATCATCCTGCCCCCGACCAACGGTGCCTCGATGATAATGAATGCGCCGGAACTGACCGCCTCCAGCCATCGCGTCACGCCGACGCGGATCCAATCGTCCGCGGCGATGCGGATAACCGGATGGGCCACGTTCATCGTGTCGGGAAAGCGCCGTCCGTAAGGGTGCTGCTCAAAGGCAGTCCGCACCGTATCCCACTGCATCAAGGTAACGGGGCGCCCCGCCTCACGCGCGATATGTGCCGTCTGTCTGGTCAGCAGACTCTTTCCTATGCCCGGCAGACCGGCGAACACCACACATCGCACGCCACGGGCGGCCCCAGTCAGGGCCTGGTGAAGCGAACTGTCCGTCGGGATGATGCTCTGTTTGGCCATCGCGCAGCGGTTTCCGGTTCGGAAGCGCGACGACCATACACTAATGTCGCGCTTGGGCGGTGAGGATGGTTGCGGCGAAGGCAGTGAAGATGGCAGCAAAGCTCCAGTTCAGCGCCCGCTCCACCCACCTGCTGCGCCTGAAGGCGGCCGCCAGCTTTTCCGCGGCAAAGACAATCAGGAAGCCGAGCGGGATCGACAGCACCACGAACTGCGCGCCGAGAAACAGCAGCTTGCCCGCCGCGGCCGGGTCATGCGCCTCGACGAACTGCGGCAGGAAGGTCACGAAGAACAGCACCACCTTGGGGTTGAGCAGGTTGATGCCGAGCCCGGTGGCGAAGCTCTGCTTCAGCGTCGGCTTCTTCTTCGCTGCCTCGGTCAGCCGCAGCCCGCCGCCATGCGCGATCGCCTGCCAGGCCAGCCAGATCAGATAGACCGCGCCGGCGATCTTCAGCGCCATGAACAAGGGCGGCGCCGCGAGGATCAGCACCGAGATGCCGAACGCCACCAGCGTCGTATGCACCATGATGCCGGTCATCGCCCCGAACATCGCGGCCAGCCCATGCGCCCGGCCGTAATTGATGGCGCGGCTCATCTGCAGCGCCATATCGGGCCCGGGGGTGATCATCAGCACGAAGGTTGCGACGGCAAAGCCGAGCAGCACCGGCAGGTCGGGGACGAAGTCGGGCATGATGCGGTACCGTTGGGGTTCAGCATGTCTTTGACACGGCACAGGCGCGCTTGCCAGCCCCATCGCTGCCACGGCACAAAGGAGCATGTCCATGTCGCTGATCCAGCCGATCGATGCCGGCGACCTGCCGCGGGTCGCGGCGCTCGCCTATCGCATCTGGCCCGAAGCCTTTGCCGGCATCCTGCCGGCTGACCGCATTCCCGGCATGCTGGCCGAGATATATGCGCTCGAGACCCTCGAGGCCGATATCGCCGAACGGCGCCACCAGTACTGGCTCGCCACCCATGACGGCCGCGATGTCGGCTTCGCTTCGGCTTATGCCGCAGGTGGCCGAGTGTGGATCAAGAAGCTCTACCTGCTGGCCGAAACCCGCGGGCTCGGGCTGGGCAAGGGGCTGATCGCCGCAGCCCGCGCCCATTTCGGCGCCGACCTGCCGGTGGCGCTCTACGTCAATGACGGCAACGCCGCCGCCATCGCCTTCTACCGCTCGCAGGGGTTCGAGGTGGAACAGCACGTGCCGGTGCAGATGGGACCATACCAGTTCACCGACTATGTGATGCTGAAGCCGGTTTGAGCCGCCAGCCAGGCGATGGACCGGCGGCCCGAACTCTCGCGTATGTAAATGCGTGTTAGCGCGTGTCCGACCGGTAGGCATTCCTTGCCGGTCAGCGCGTCTGTCTCAAGCTGATTTGCGCACTAACGCCTAGCAGCCCCGATATTTAGCACTCATTAACCATGAAATACTGAAACTGACCGCATGTTCTCATGCGTATCAGGAGTAAGTTCCATGCGTTTATTTGGTCTTGCCGCCGGCCTGCTGATCGCCGGCGTGCTGCCCGTCGCCGCCGCCCCAAGCGCCAATGTCGACTTCAGCGGTACCGTCGCCGCCACTTGCTCCATCACCGCCAGCACCAATGGCACGATGAAGCTGAACCCCTCGACCGGCACCACACTCGGTTCGGAAGAGGCGGGCGGCACCCGTGGCAGCGTCACCGTACTGTCGATCGGGGCCTCCACCCTCACCATCGGTGCGCCCTCGCTCACCTCCACGCCCCCGGTCGGCTACGTCACCGGCACGCAGACGATAGAGGTCTCCTATAGCGGCGCTCCGTCCTCGGGGCTCAGCGGCGTCAGCCACGCCTACACCTCCAGCCAGACCACCCAGCCGCTCGGCACGATTGGCGCCTCGGACCTCTACATCAACAACCGCATCGTCAATCCCAGCGGTTTCCCGCCGGACACCTACACAACCAGAACAGTGGTCACATGCGCTCAGCCCTAGGCCGCCTAGGCGGCGGCATCCTGGCGGCGGCGGCGTTGTCCGTACCGTTGCCCGGTTATGCCTGTTCGATCAATCTGACATCGGCGGGCACGTTGCGCCCGTCCGACGATAACAAGACGCTGGGCTCCGAGGTCAAAGGCAACACGCCGGGGACAGTGACCAGCATCCTCTCGCTTCTGGACGGTACGGCAACGATCGAGGTCTCCTCGCCGACGCGTATCCAGACGCCCGGAGGCTACAACGCCTCCGCCGAGACGCTGCAGGTTGCCTACAACGCCGCTGCGGTGCTCGGGCTCTTTCCCGGGGCCAGCCAGTCCTACACCAGTTCGACCACCAGCTTTCAGGCGACCGGCGTTCTCGCCGGCCTGAGCTTCAGCATCACGCTGCACAACCGCATCCTCAATCCCAACGGTTTTGCGCCCGGCACCTACACAACAAGGACCGTCGTCACATGCCATCCCTGAAGCTCGCGACCCTGATTCTGGCTGTTGCCGCCACGCTTGCCGTCGTCGCTCCTGCCGTCGCGCAGTCGCTTTCGCCGCTCGAGAAAACCGGCGTGACGCCCTCCGACCGGAAGGCGTTCAAGCTGACGGTCGGCAACCCCTACCAGTCCCGCATGACCTTCGTCATGGTGCCGCTGGCGCCCGACTACCAGACACCTATCGAGGGCGTCACCGTTCGGCCCGCCGAGCTCACCATGGCCCCCCAGTTCTCCCGCCAGGTCATCGTGACCTTCGATATCGATCCAAAGAAGAAGGAGCGGACAATTGCGCTCTGTGTCATGCCTAAAGCGCTCGATGGCCCAATTCTGCCGCGTGTCTGCGGTCGTTACACTGGCCGCATGGCCGGCAATGGCGGCTGACGGACTGCTGCTCCCGCCACCGCCGGTTGGGCCCGGCGGCGAAGACTCCATCACCACGTCCGAGGGGGTGCGCTGCAGCCAGTCGATCAACTCGTCCGGCGGCTATCTCGACCTTGGCATTGCCGGCGGCGACCTCTCCAGCGCCTACAGCAATGACAGTTATGGCAACAAGGATGGCGGCGCGCCGCAGAGCGCCGTCGGCTACGCCCGCATCATCATTCCGCTTGGCGAAGCACCGACCCGCCTCAACTGCGCACGCCTCTACGAACTCGAAATCCAGAAGCTCAAGGCGGAAATAGAGATGCTCAAGGTCGGGCTCGAATAGTGAACGCGCCGCTTAAAACCATGTTAACTGCCATTCGCTAGCGTTTGAGGTTGATTGTGGGGATTTGAGGGGCCTGACCAGAAGTGAAGGCACTGCCGGCTGATTCCGTTCATAAGGCCGCCGATGCTTTGCTGCTTGATGCAGCGCTGCAGTCGGTTCCCTACGGCTTCTGCGTCTGGTCACCCCAGTTCAAGCTGGTGATGTTCAACCAGCACTATCTCGACATTTACGGCTTCTCGGCCCGGCGCGTCCGCAAGGGCATGACGCTGGAAGCCGTGGTGAAGCTCTCCTCCGAGATGGGCAACCACCCCGACCAGTCCCCGGCCGAATTCCTCGCCGCCTACAAGCGCGAGTTGCTCGGCAACCGCGGCGGGGCCCGCGCCAAGGTGCGCGAGCGCGTCGCCGGCGACCGCTGGCTGGAAACCGCGCACGTCTATTCGCCGGGCCTGGGCTGGGTCGTCACCCATGAGGACGTCACCGAGGAGATCGCCTCCTCGGAGATCATCCAGAAGCGCAAGCGCGAACTCGAACGCCAGAACATCCGGCTCGACGCGGCGGTCAACAACATCTCCCAGGGCCTGTGCATGTACGACCCCAAGGGTCGCCTGGTGATCTGCAACCAGCCCTATCAGCGCATCTACAACCTGCCCGAGCACCTGTTGAAGCCCGGCACGCTGCTCGACGACATCCTCGGCCATCTGTTCGACGAGGGCATGCAGGCCGGCGCCAACCGTGACGACTATATCCGCTGGCGCCGCGACGTCATCGCCCGCGGCCAGTACGGCAAGAACATCCACGAACTCAACGGCCGCACCATCATGATGCAGCACCATCCGATGAAGGATGGCGGCTGGGTCACCACGCACGAGGACATCACCGAGCAGCGCCAGCAGGAAGAGCGCATCCGCCACCTCGCCCGACACGACGCGCTGACCCAGTTGCCCAACCGCGTGCAGTTCCTCGAGGAGATGGCGGCGGCCGAGCCCGGCCTCACCCGCGGCGAACACATCGCGGTGCTCTGCATCGACCTCGATCACTTCAAGTCGGTCAACGACACGCTCGGCCATTCGCTTGGCGACAAGCTGCTGCAGCAGGTATCGGCGCGCCTCTGGGGCGCGACCCGCGAGAGCGACCTGCTGGCCCGCCTGGGCGGCGACGAATTCGCGCTGCTGCTGCGCATGATCGACAACCCGGCGGAAGCCGCCACCATTGCCGAGCGCATCGTCAAGGCGATGACCAACCCGTTCACCATCGACGGCCACCAGCTGGTGATCGGCGCTTCGGTGGGCATCGCCATGGCGCCGCAGGATGGCGAGACCTCGGAAATCCTGATGAAGAACGCCGACCTGGCGCTCTACAAGGCCAAGAACGAGGGCCGCTCGACCTACCACTTCTTCGAATCCGGCATGGATGCGGCGATCCAGAAGCGCCGCGCCATCGAAGCCGGCCTGCGCTTGGCGCTCGCCAAGAGCGAATTGCGGCTGGTGTTCCAGCCGCTGGTCGGCCTCAAGGAGAACCGCATCACCTGCCTCGAGGCGCTGCTGCGCTGGGATACGCCCGATCGCGGCACCATCTCGCCGGCCGAGTTCATCCCCATCGCCGAGGAGACCGGGCTGATCGTGCAGATCGGCGAATGGGTGCTGCGTGAAGCCTGCCGTACTGCCACGAGCTGGCCGGCCGATGTGCGCGTCGCCGTCAACCTCTCGCCGGTGCAGTTCAAGAACAAGCGACTGTTCGAGACGGTCGAGGCGGCGCTGCGCGACTCCGGCCTGCCGCCGACCCGGCTCGAACTGGAGATCACCGAATCGCTGCTGCTCTCGGACAACGAGCCGACGCTCAGGACGCTGCACAAGCTGCGCGCCCTCGGCGTCCGGATCTCGATGGACGATTTCGGCACCGGCTACTCGTCGCTCAGCTACCTGCGCAGTTTCCCCTTCGACAAGATCAAGATCGACCGCTCGTTCATGCGCGATCTGAAGTCGAAGGGCGACAGCCTCGCCATCATCAAGGCGGTGATCGGACTCGGCCAGTCGCTCGGCATGTCGACCACCGCCGAGGGCATCGAGACCGAGGAACAGCTCGCCGCGGTGCGCGACCAGGGCTGCAACGAGGTGCAGGGCTTCCTGTTCTCGCCGCCGGTGGGGGCGCAGGCCGTCGCCGATATGCTGGCCGAGGAAGGCCAGAAGCGCCCCAGGCTGCGCCGGGTGTCGTGACCCCCACGGTTTTCGAGCGGCCCTGCTCACGCGCCGGCGCCCCGCGGCAACTGACTGATGTAGCGCCGACTTACCGGCGCTGATCAGAGGACCACGCCATGCCGTTCCGCCCATCGGAAACCTGCCTTGTCTGCCATTCCGCCGATCTCGACCGCACCGCCCGGTTCTATCGCGAGGCCTTCGATATCGCCTTCGAGAAACGGGGAAGCGGCCGCGACGCCTTCCTGTTCGCCCGCCTCAGCCCGGATTTCTCGATCAGCTTCAACCAGGGCCAGCCCGAGCCGGGCAAGAGCCCGATCATCACCTTCACCCTGGCCGAGGGCGGCATCGCCGATGCCGTCGCCGCACTCGCGGCCAATGGCGCAACGATCGTCGCGCCGGTCAGCCCGGCCCCCGATGGACATGGTGCGGTACTGCTCGATCCCGATCGGCACCGGCTCGGACTCTATCAGCCGGCAACCAAACCGGTGTCGCATCGCTGACAGCCTTCGAGCAGCTATTGCTAGTGCCGCACGGCCTTGGCACCTTCCTTGGCGGAGGACCTGACCGTGCGGCGATCGACCTATGAGCAGTTGCTGGTGACGGCGCGGCGGCATTCCCGTCGCGCCGACGAGGCCGATGACCTGGTGCAGGATGCGCTGCTCGAAGCGGTCAAGGCCGGGCGCACCGACTTCGAAACCGGCCTCACCATCCGCTGGCTTGGCGGCGTCATCCGCAACAAGGCGCGGCTGGCGGCGCGCGGCGCCGGCCGGCGTCGCCTGCGCGAAACGGCCTGGCAGGACCAGCCGCCGGCCGGCGCCGCCGAGGACGAGACCCCGGTCGGCGTGCTGCTCGCCGGCTTGCCGCCATCGCTCAAATCGGTCGCCGCGCTGGCGCTCACCGGACACGACCGGCGCGAGATCGCCTACCTGCTGCGGCTGGACGACGTGACGCTGCGGCAACGCATCTCGACCCTGGGCAAGCGCCTTCGGACCGCCGGCCTGCCGGTGCCCGAGGGTCTGCCGGGTCTTGGGCTCAATCTCGCCTATGGCCGCATCCGCGACGCCCTGCTGCCGGCGCTGCTGCGCGAAGGCGGCGTGTTTGCCAGCCACGACCCGGACGGACACCTGTTCATCATCCGGCGCACCCTGGATCGGTGAGCGACCCGGCGCGCCCGATTTTTTCGGTGGCTTGCTCACATTCCGCCCGGCGGCGGCAACAATGAACGTAACCAGCCCATCAGGAGCCAGATCATGATTCCCAAGCCGCACCGCGCCAGCATCGTCTACTACGTCGCCGACATCGCCCGCACCGAACGGTTCTACAACGAGACCCTCGGCATCGCCCTCGCCCGCATGGAAGGGGCAGAGCCGTTCTGGCTGCAGGGCCAGCTCGACCAGGGTCTCGAGATCATCTTCTTCGAGATGGAAGGCACCCGCGGCAGTTCGCCGTCGCTGATCTTCGACCTCGCCGAAGGCGGCATCGACGACGTGGTGGCGGCCCTCGTGGCGCATGGCGTCACCATCGTCACTCCGGTCAGCGAGGCGCCGGGCGGCTGGAGCGCCGACTTTCTGGATCCGGACGGCTTTGGTCTTGGCCTCTACCAGTCGGCGGACAAGCCGCGATCGCTGAAGGGCTGACTCCTCCGGAGGGGTCGCCCCCAGCCGGGCGACCCCTCCCGGTTTCACCCTTCGGATGCTTGGAGCACCCCGAGCAGGGCCTCGAGTTGCGCCGCCCCATCGGCACCGAGCCGCTGGAGGAGCTCATCCTGGGCGCCTTGCCAGATCGGCACTGCTCGGCGCAGCGTCTCGTCTCCGGCTGCGGTCAGGCTGAGCCGCGCCTCGCGCAGGTCATCGCCCGGCCGGATCGCCACCAGCCCGGCGCGCTGCAGCACCCGCATGTTGCGCCCCAGCGTCGAGCGATCGAGCTCGACGCTTTCGGCCAGCTTCGTCAGCGACACCGGCGCATGCTGCGAAAGAGTCCTGAGCAACGAGAACTGCGCCAGGCTGAGCCCGGCGGGCTCGAGCACGGCGTCATAGCGTGCCGTCAGGCTGCGGCTCGCCGCGCGAACCGCCATGCAGATACAGGTGTCGGACATGGGTGCGGGTATATACCCTCAATTGCACATGGGGCAATTATCGGGCTGTGCCCGCCCGCGGCGCATCGGCCCGCAGGCCAGCCATTCGGCGATTTGTCTTGAGAATGTGACCCTTGTCCGATATGGGGCGCCACTAAATCTCCAGAACATCCGATCGGCCGCCCCTCATGTCTTTGCGTAACATCGCAATCATTGCTCACGTTGACCATGGCAAGACCACCATGATCGACGTCCTGCTCAAGCAGTCCGGCTCGTTCCGCGACAACCAGCGCGTAGAAGAGCGCGCCATGGACAGCAATGATCTCGAGCGCGAGCGCGGCATCACCATCCTGGCCAAGGTGACGTCGCTGGTCTGGAAGGACACCCGCATCAACATCGTCGACACGCCCGGCCACGCCGACTTCGGCGGCGAGGTGGAGCGCATCCTGTCGATGGTGGATGGCGTGGTGATCCTCGTCGACGCCGCCGAAGGCCCGATGCCGCAGACCAAGTTCGTGCTCGGCAAGGCCTTGGCCCAGGGTCTCCGTCCGATCGTCGCGATCAACAAGATCGATCGTCCCGACGAGCGTCACCTCGAAGTGCTGGAAGAGATCTTCGATCTGTTCATCGCCCTCGACGCCACCCCCGAGCAGCTCGATTTCCCGGTGCTCTACGGCGCCGCCAAGCTCGGCTGGATGTCGGACAAGCCGGAAGGCCCCAAGGACTCGCTGGCCCCGCTGCTCGACAAGGTGCTCGAATACGTGCCCGAGCCGAAGGTGGAAGAAGGCCCGTTCCGCATGCTCGTCACCACCATCGAGCGCAACCCCTTCCTCGGCCGCATCCTCACCGGCCGCATCACCTCGGGAACGGTCAAGGCCGGTGACCCGATCCACTCGCTCGGCCGCGACGGAAAGATCGTCGAAAAGGGTCGCGTCTCGAAGGTGCTGGCTTTCCGTGGCCTCGAGCGCACCCCGATCGATCTCGCCGAAGCTGGCGATATCGTCGCCATTGCCGGTCTCGAAACCTCGACCGTGGCCGATACGCTGGTCAACCCGTCGGTGACCGTGCCGCTGCCATCCAAACCGATCGATCCGCCGACCCTGTCGGTCACCTTCCGCATCAATGACGGCCCGCTGGCCGGCCGCGAAGGCGACAAGGTGCAGTCGCGCGTCATCCGCGAGCGCCTGCTGCGCGAGGCGGAAGGCAACGTCGCCATCCGCGTTACCGAAGGCGACGACAACGATTCGTTCGACGTGGCCGGCCGTGGCGAATTGCAGCTCGCCGTGCTGATCGAAAACATGCGCCGCGAGGGCTTTGAGCTCACCATCGGCCGCCCCAAGGTGGTGATCCGTGAGGAGAACGGCGAAAAGCTCGAGCCGATCGAGGAGGTGATCATCGACGTCGATGACGAGCATACCGGCGTCGTCGTGCAGAAGCTCACCGAGCGCAAGGGCGACCTGGTCGACATGCGCCCCTCGGGCGTCGGGCGCTCGCGGCTGCGCTTCTACGTGCCGACCCGCTCGCTGATCGGCTACCAGCCGGAGCTGCTGTCGGACACTCGCGGCACCGCCATCTTCAACCGCCTGTTCCACGGCTACCAGCCGTTCAAGGGCGCGCTGCCCGGGCGCCGCACCGGAGTCCTGATCTCCAACGGCACCGGCCAGGCCGTGACCTATGCGCTGTGGAACCTCGAAGAGCGCGGCCCGATCATGATCGATGCCGGCGTCGACATCTACGAGGGCATGATCATCGGCGAGCACTCCCGCGAGAACGATCTCGAGGTGAATGCGCTGAAGGGCAAGCAGCTCACCAACATCCGCACCACGTCGAAGGATGAAGCGGTCCGCCTGACCCCGCCCAAGAAGCTCACCCTCGAGCAGTCGCTCGGCTATATCGCCGACGACGAGTATGTCGAGGTCACCCCCAAGAGCATCCGCCTGCGCAAGATCTGGCTCGACCCCAACGACCGCAAGCGCATGATGCGCGCCGCCAAGGCGAGCTGATCATACGGCCGGACCCGCAGGTCCGGCCGCCAATATTGCCCCGTCATTGCAACCTGCTACAGATCTTCCGGGATTTTGGGGGATCATCGGCATGTTTACGCGGACGGCAGGACTCGCTGCACTGGCGCTTGTTGCAATCCTGGCCTCGGTTTCGGCGGCCGAGGCAAAGGTTCGGCTGAAGCCGATCACCTGCCCGGTGGCCAAGGCGGTCGAGAGCTTCCGCATCACCGGCGCCAAAGGCGAACTCGAAGGCGTCCGCTCCGAGTATCAGTGGCTGGCGGCCAACCGCCCCGGCTGGAAGCGCACCGAACAGGCGCTGGTCTTCAAGGACAACAAGGCTTACGACCTGCTGACCATCGTGAAGGGCCGTAAGAAGCAGGTGATCTGCTTCGACATCACCGGCTTTTTTGGTAAGCGGGACTTCTGACAAAACACCTGCGACTGGAGCACCATGGCCACCTGGATCACTGAGATCATCACCGACCTCGGCTATGTCGGGATCGCCCTGCTGATGCTGCTCGAGGCGGTGTTCCCGCCAATACCGTCCGAGCTGATCGTGCCGTTCGCCGGTTTCGCCGCCGGCCAGGGTCAGCTCAACGTCTTCGGCGTGATCCTCGCCGCCACCATCGGCTCGCTCGTCGGCATGTTGCCCTGGTATTTCGCCGGCCGCCTGTTCGGCCTCGAGCGGGTCAAGTGGCTCGCCGACCGCATCGGCCGCTGGTTCGCCTTCAATGCCGACGAGATCGATTATGCGGCGCGTCTGTTCGAGCGCTGGGGCAAACCCATTGTCCTCGTCGGCCGGTTGTTCCCCATCCTTCGTACCCTGATCTCGGTGCCCGCCGGCCTTGCCCGGATGAACTTTCCGACCTTCGCGCTGTTCTCGGCCATCGGCATGTTGATCTGGAACAGCGTGCTGGTCGGCGCCGGCTACCTGCTGCACGAGCATTATCACCTGGTCGAAGCCTGGCTCGACCCGCTGTCCTGGATCGTGCTCATCGCCGTGGTCGGCCTCTACATCTTCCGTCTCTTCACCTGGCGGCCGAGCCGCCAGAACTAGAGGCATCGACAGCTCAACGGGTTGCTGCGTCGGCGCGTTCTTCGATCAGGTGGCCCAAGGTCGCGCTGGACGAGCGCGCGCCGATGCGGCTCACTGCCTCGAGCGATGCCCGACCCGGCATCGGAGGTCGAGGAGACGCCCATGAACAAGTTCGTATCGGCGATGCTGTTCGCCGCCCTGACGCTGCCCGCTGCCGCCCAGGCCGCCGAGACGGTGGTGATGATCGAGGGAAGCCAGCGCACCATTCCCACCACCATCACGCTGCCGGATGGCCCCGGGCCGTTCCCCTTCGTGGTGATGTATCACGGCACCGGCTCGAACCGTCATGAGGCCGGTAACGGCTATGACCTGCTGGCGCCCAAGCTGGCGGAAGCCGGCATCGCCAGTGCCCGTTTCGATTTTGCCGGCAACGGCGACAGCACGGCCGACTACAAGGACTACACCTTCTCGAGCGGCATTACCGACGGCGAGGACGTCATCGCCCATATGCGCGGCCTGCCCGAGATCGACGATGCGCGGCTGGGCCTCGTCGGCTGGAGCCAGGGCGGCACCATCGCCATGCTGACCGCTGCCCGCGAGGGCGACGTTAAGAGCGTCGTCACCTGGGCCGGCGCGCTCGATATGCGCAACGCCTTCAGCGAACTCTATGCCGAGGCGGAAAAGAACGGCTTTGCCGTAATGACGTTCGACTGGCGGCCTTCGCTCAACCTGTCGCTCGAATGGTTCAACGAGGCGCGCAGCACCGACGTCGCCGCCGAGCTCGCCAACTACAAGGGCGCCATCCTGGCCATTGCCGGCGACAAGGACACCGTGGTGCCGCCCGAGACCACCGACGCCATCGTCGCGGCCGCCGGCGGCACCGACAAGCTCAAGAGCATCATCGCCGGCGCCGACCACACCTTCAATATCTTCTCGGGCGACATGTCGGCCTTCGACAAGCTGATCGCCGAGACGGTCGAGCGGTTCAAGGCGACGCTCTGACGAGATGCGCGGCGGGGGTGGCCGGAGCGGCCATCCCGTTTGGGGGCGGTCAGCCGATCGGTGCCGACCGCTACCAACCGACTGGCGCACTTGCTGATTCCGTCGGTCGATACTAGATAGCGAGCCACAACAGAGCGGAGCGGGCGATGCGGGTACTCCTTGAGGTCATTCTGATGGCCCTTGAGATCTACAAATGGGTGATGGTGATAATGATCGTCATGAGCTGGCTCATCGCCTTCAATGTGGTCAACACCAGGAACCAGTTCGTCGATCAGGTGTGGAGGATGCTGCTGTCGGTCACCGAGCCGGTGCTGCGCCCAATTCGCCAGTTCCTCCCCCGCATGCAGCTCGATCTGTCGCCGATCATCCTGTTCTTCGCGATCTACATCGTTCAGGAAGTGATCAAGAGGTACATTTATCCCAACGTTTTCTAGCCTCGGCGCAATGCTGCCGGCAGGCTACGAGGTCTCGACCGCTCCCGCGCGGATCGACCTCGACTACGTGCATCGCTACCTGAGCCAGCAGAGCTACTGGGCCGGCGCCATCCCGCGTGAGGTGGTCGCCCGCTCGGTGGCGAACGCCCTGAGCTTCGGGCTCTACGCGGCCGATGGCGCGCAGGTCGGCTTCGCCCGGGTGGTGACGGACCGCGCCACCTTTGCCTGGCTGGCCGATGTCTTCATCGATCCCGACCGCCAGGGCCTCGGCCTCGGCAAGGGCCTGATGGATGCAGTCGTCGCCCACCCCGACCTGCAGGGCCTGCGCCGCTTCATGCTGGCGACCGCCGACGCGCATGGCCTCTATGAGCGCTACGGCTTCAAGACCATCGACAATCCGGACCGGCTGATGGCGATCATCCGCACCGACCTCTACCCGCGCCCGTGAAGCCGGCCTTCGAGCTGCGGCCCGGCGGCGTCCGCCTCCATATCCGCGCCACGCCCAATGCCGGGCTCGACCGGATCGACGGCTTCGAAACCCGTGATGACGGCGCCACCGTGCTGCGGGTCCGCGTTTCCGCGGTGCCCGACAAGGGCAAGGCCAATGCCGCGCTGATCGCACTCCTCGCCAGGACGCTCGGCGTGCCGAAATCGGCGATCACCCTCGTCGCCGGTGAGACGGCCCGGTTCAAGACCCTTGAGATCACTGGCGACCCGGCCGCGCTGGCCGACGCCCTCGCGCACCTCGGCTGATTGTCGCGCCGGCACCCCGGCAATCGCATCGTTGCAAATCCATTGCGCCCCCTGCGGCGATTTGGCACAAGTTTGGCACGCGATCGTCGGGGGGCGAGGAGGAGCGGTTCGCCGCTGCAACTACGGAGCGTTCCCCGGTGACGTCACACCGAGGGAACATTCGTTATGACTCTATTGCTATGGGCGATCGTAGTATGCGGTCTGCTCTCCATCGTATACGGCGTTGTCACGACGCAAGGCCTGCTCAGGGCCGATGCGGGTTCGGCCCGCATGCAGGAGATTTCCGCCGCCGTGCGTGAAGGCGCCTCCGCCTATCTCCGCCGCCAGTACACCACCATCGGCATCGTCGGCGTGGTCATCTTCATCCTCGCTTTCATCCTGCTCGGCGCCTATGCGGCGGTGGGCTTTGCCATCGGCGCCATCCTTTCGGGCGCCGCCGGCTTTATCGGCATGAACGTCTCGGTCCGCGCCAATGTGCGCGTCGCCCAGGCAGCGACCAAGTCGCTGGCCGGCGGCCTCGACCTCGCCTTCAAGTCCGGCGCGGTCACCGGCCTGCTGGTTGCGGGTCTCGGCCTCCTCGGCGTCACCCTCTATTTCATCGTGCTCACCCAGTTCCTCGGCATCGAGCCGACCAGCCGTACCGTCATCGACTCGCTGGTGGCACTCGGCTTCGGCGCCTCGCTGATCTCGATCTTCGCCCGTCTCGGCGGCGGCATCTTCACCAAGGGTGCCGATGTCGGCGGCGACATGGTGGGCAAGGTCGAAGCCGGCATCCCCGAGGATGATCCGCGCAACCCGGCCACCATTGCCGACAATGTCGGCGACAATGTCGGCGATTGCGCCGGCATGGCCGCCGACCTGTTCGAGACCTATGTGGTGACCGCCGTCGCTACCATGGTGCTGGCGGCGATCGTCCTCCCGGACGCGTTCAAGCTCGCCGGCATGGTGCTGCCGCTGGCCATCGGCGGCGCCTGCGTCGTCACCTCGATCATCGGCACCTATTTCGTTAAGCTGGGCGGCGACAACAACATCATGAACGCCCTCTACAAGGGCCTCATCGCTACGGGCGTCCTCTCGCTCGTCGTGTTGCTGCCGACCCTGATGTGGGTGTTTGGCGGGCTCGACGTGCAACTCGGCCTCGAAGGCGGCAAGCAGTTCACCCCGTGGAACCTGTTCTGGTGCGGTGTCGCCGGCCTCGTCATCACCGGGCTGATCATCGTCATCACCGAATACTACACCGGCACCAACAAGCGCCCGGTGAACTCGATCGCCGAGGCATCGGTGACCGGCCACGGCACCAACGTCATCCAAGGCCTCGCGGTCTCCCTGGAATCGACCGCCCTGCCGGCCATCGTCATCATCGTCGGCATCATCGTCACCTACAACCTCGCGGGCCTGTTCGGCATCGCCTTCGCGGTCACCACCATGCTGGCGCTGGCCGGCATGATCGTCGCGCTCGACGCCTTCGGTCCGGTGACCGACAACGCCGGCGGCATTGCCGAAATGGCCGGCCTCGACAAGGAAGTGCGCCACAACACCGACGCGCTCGATGCCGTCGGCAACACCACCAAGGCCGTCACCAAGGGCTATGCCATCGGTTCGGCCGGCCTCGGCGCCCTGGTGCTGTTCGCCGCCTATACCCAGGACCTGCAGTTCTTCTCGCAGAACGCCCCGGAAGGTTCGTTCTTTGCCGGGCTCGGGCCGCTCACCTTCTCGCTCGCCGATCCCTATGTGGTGGTGGGCCTCCTGTTCGGTGGCCTGCTGCCCTTCCTCTTCGGCGGCATGTCGATGACCGCCGTGGGCCGCGCCGCCCAGTCGGTGGTGGTGGAAGTCCGCCGCCAGTTCAAGGAAAAGCCGGGCATCATGGCCGGCACCGAGAAGCCCGACTACGGCAGGGCCGTCGACATGCTGACCAAGGCGGCGATCAAGGAAATGATCGTCCCCTCGCTGCTGCCGGTGCTGTCGCCGATCATCGTGTTCGTCGTCATCTACTGGATCGGCGGCACCGCCGCGGCCTTCTCGGCGCTCGGCGCCATGCTGATGGGCGTGATCGTCACGGGCCTCTTCGTCGCCATCTCGATGACGGCTGGCGGCGGCGCCTGGGACAACGCCAAGAAGAGCTTTGAAGACGGCTTCACCGACAGCCACGGCGTCAAGCACTACAAGGGTTCCGACGCCCACAAGGCCTCGGTCACCGGCGACACCGTCGGCGACCCCTACAAGGACACCGCCGGCCCGGCGGTGAACCCGATGATCAAGATCACCAATATCGTGGCGCTGTTGCTGCTCGCGGTGTTGGCGCACATGACCGGCGGGGCGTAAGGCCCGCCAGCCATCGTGCAGCAACTGAAGGGCCCGGGGGATCACCCCGGGCCCTTCGACTTCAAGGGGCTGCAGCGGCGATCTCGGCCAGCCGCGCCACCAGCCGGTCGCGCTCGAGTGTCAGCCCCTTGTAGTCGAGCTCGGCAGCCCCGAGCGCCATGAGCTGGGCCACCAGCGAGCCGGCGATCCGCGCCGCCTCCGGGTGCTGCTCCAGCCGCGCCAGCGGATCGACATGGATGCGGATGGCGAACAGGATATCGCCGCTCATCGGCAGCTTCCGCACGGTTTGCCGTTCTACCCGCAGAAACACGCTTGCCGCCCGTTCGCCCGCCCCGAAACGCCGTGCGTCGGGGTCGGCTGTCTCGGGATGAAATAGCCGGTCGTCCCCATAGAGGGACCAGTTCCAGCGCATCATCGGCATTTCGGGCCGCGCGTTGTCGAACATCCGCTCGATCAGCTGTGCATTCCGCGTCCCGGCGCCAAATCCGGGCACCGGTCCATGTACCTCATGCAACGGTCGACCGAACTTCTCCACCAGCGACCACGACGAGGGAAAGCAGAGCGAAGCGGCCGCGAGGCGCCAGCCCGCCTCGCCGCGACGCATCAGCACCAGGTCTTCCTGTACCAGGCTTGCCGCCACCCGCAGCGGCGCCTCACCTGGCACGCCCAGGGCCACGCGCTTGCCGGCGGGTACGATCTCGACCTCGTCACCGATCCGCCGATAGTGCTGGGGGAACAGGGTTGTGAGGTGCTCCACCAGCAGCGCCAGCAGCTCGGCCTGCGCCGGCTCGGTTCCTGCCTCGGCGACGAACACCGATCCCGCGTGCGCCGTACTCACCCTCTCCTTTTCGGCGAGGTCTGCCACCAGGCGGCCGTCGACCTCGATCCAATCGGCAAGCGGAAGCGGCTTCACGCCGATCTGGAAGAGCTTTGCGGACCCGTCATAGGGCGTGTGGAGAGCTACCGTCATGTCCGCGACATTGGCGACCGCCGGCCATTGCTGCAAGGGCGGCGGCTGGTCTACGCCACCTCCGGCCGGCCCCGTCCCGTCACGCTATCCACCTGCTCCAGCGCCGGCCTCACTTCGACGCTCGCCACCCGCATGATCGGGCTGGTCTTGGCCAGGGCGATCGCCTCATCGATATTCTCGGCCTCGATCAGGAAGAACCCACCCAGGTGCTCCTTGGCCTCGGCAAACGGCCCGTCGGTGCTGGAGAATTTTCCCGCTCGCTGCCGCACCGTCACTGCCGCCTGTGGGTCTTGCAGTGGTTGGGCGAGGATCAGCTTGCCGCTGTCGCGCAAACCCCAGTCGAAGGCGATCGAGTCGTCGGCCAGCTGCCGGCCTTCGGCTTCGCTCAGCGCGCCGATGGCGGCGCTGTCGATATAGACCAGACACACGAACTTCATTGCGAGGCACCTCCTGTTGCGAGGCTAGTCGAAATGGCGTGGGGGGATTCGACATCCCAGGAAGTAGCGGCTCTAGCGCCCCCTCTCCCCGCGGCGCTACGCGTCCGCTATGGGGGAGAGGGTCAGGGTGAGGGGGCCTTGCCCCAAACACCGAGCCCGAGGCAGGCCCCCTCACCCGACGCTTCGCGTCGACCTCTCCCCCAAGGGAGAGGTACCCGAGAGCCGGGCTCTAACGCCGCAGCTGCTCGCGGAACCCACGCATCCCCACCAGTTCCAGCCCGAGTTCGGCATAGATCCGCTCCACCGCGCCAGAGCGGAAGATCTCGTACTCGGCGAGCCGCAGCGGTGCGTCGTCCGAGATCATGGCGATGTCGCCCGGCTTGGTGAAATGGAACGCCCCCCAGTTGAGCCCCGGCTTAGCGCTGTCGAGAATGCCGCGATAATCCGCCACCGTCGGGCTGAGATTGGGGAACGGCGTCGATACCACGCCGTCGAACAGCGGATTGCCGCGCGCCGCCGCCTTGGCCCAGGCACGGTCGAGCGCCAGCGACGGCTCCACCCACGCATCCTGCGGCCCGGGCAGGAAGATCGGCAGCGCGTAGTCGGCCCCGAGCCGCTCGTAGAGCTCGACGAATTCCGGCAGCCACACCGTCCCCATATGCGCATCGAGATGCGTGACATCGATGCCGGCGGCGAGCGCCGCGTCGATCTGCGCCCTGAGTTCGGCCTCCACTGCCGCGAGGTCGGCGCCCTGCGTCTCCGCCACCCGGCGCGGCATGAACCCCTCGGCGTCGCACATGCCGTTATCGGCGGTGCCGGTCATCGGGCGCCAGCGGAAGCGATCGAACTCTGCGGTCAGCGTCAGGTGCACGCCGATATCGAGTTCGGGGTTTTCACGCGCCAGCTGCGCCATATGCGGGAACCACGGGCACGGCACCATCACCGAACCGCAGGTCACCACGCCCTGTTCGCAGAGTTCGAGGAACGCCATGTTGGCGCTCCAGCTCGCCCCCAGATCGTCGTGGTGCACCACCACCTGCCGCGAAGCCTGCATCGAATCGTCTCCCTCGTTTCCGCAGACTATGTAGCAGCCCGTTGACGAAGCGAGGGAGGGGACTCAGCCGGCCGCCTGCATCGGTTCGCCTTGGCGGTAGGGATTCTGGATCTTGTTGCCAGCGCTCTGCCCGCCATCGATCGGCACCACCGCGCCGGTGACGAAGCTCGCGCCCTCCGAGCAGAGCCAGCTCACCACGCTTGCAACCTCGTCGGCCCGCCCGATCCGCCGCATCGGCGTCGACAACCCGGCCTGCCGTTGCGCTTCTGGCCCCGCCGCTTCGAGATGGTGGGTGAGGATCGGGCCCGGCGCCACCACGTTCACCCGGATGCCGCGATCGGCATAATCGAGCGCCGCGACCTTGCTGAGCCCGATGATCCCGGCCTTGCCCGAAACATAGGCGCCCAGCCCCGACACGCCGATCACCCCGGCCAGCGACGCCATGTTGACGATCGCCCCGCCGCCGCTCGCGAGCATCGCCGGGATCTCATGCCGCATGCCGACAAACGTGCCGCGCACATTGGTGCGGATGCCGCGATCGAAGCCGTCGAGATCGAGCTCGGCCAGCGGCGCCGGCCGCGGCCCGTCGGTCGCGTTGTTGAAGGCGATATCGAGCCGTCCGAACGCCGCGAGCCCAGCCGCCACCGCCTGCTGCATCGCCGCGTCGTCGGCCACGTCCGCCACCACGGCGATGGCCCGGCCGCCGGCCTGGCGGATGGCCTCGGCCAGCGCCTCGGTCGGCCCCGCCGACCGCGCCACCAGCACCACCGCCGCCCCTTCGCGCGCCAGCAGCTCGGCTGTCGCCGCACCGATCCCCTTGCTGGCCCCGGCGACCAGCGCCACCTTGCCGTCATGCCGTCCGCTCATCGTCATGCTCCATTATTTGTTGAACAATAAATATGGTACTACTCAAAATATATGCAAGGGACCAGCTCGTGCTAGGCTGTGATCCATGAAACCGCCCGCCGATGAGCTGGCCGCCGACACCTGGCGGCTGATGTTCGATTTCTTCATCAGCTCCAACCCGCAGCGCTCCGCGAGCCTGCAGCGGCGCGGCCTGACGCCCAACGATTCGCGCATCCTCAACAGCCTCGACAGCGTGGGACGTCCGATCGGCGAGCTGGCGCGGCAGTTCAACAGCGACCCGTCCAACACCACCTGGGTGGTCGATCGGCTGGAACAGGCCGGCTATGTCGAGCGCCGCCCCTCGCCCACCGACCGGCGGGTGAAGCTCGTGGCGCTCACCCCGCTCGGCCTCGAAACCCAGACGGCATTGCTTGCCGAGTTCCGCGTTCCGCCACCCGGCCTCGCCGCCCTCAGCCCCGACGAGCTCGAAACGCTGTACCGCATCTTTTCAAAGCTCAGCCCATCAACACCCGACAGGTGACCTCATGCGCATCATCGTCATCGGCGGCAGCGGCCGCACCGGCATCCTGATCGTCGAGAAACTGGTGGCTGCCGGCCACTCGGTCGTCGCCACCATCCGCAACCCCCGGCACATGGCCGAGACGGTGAAGCGCGGCGCCGAGACCATCGTGCTCGATCTCGACAAGTCGCCGCTGGCGGAGTTCACCAACACCATGAAAGGGGCTGACGCCGTGGTGTTCGCCGCGGGCTCGGCCGCCGGCGAAGGCAGCGCGCTCGATCGCATCGGCACCCGCCGCACCGTGCATGCCGCCGAGAACGCCGGGGTGAAGCGTTATGTCTCGATCTCCTCGATCGGCGCCAGCACCGGACTCTCCACCCGCTCGATGAACGACGAGATGAAGGATTACTACAAGCAGAAGCGCGCCGCTGCGAAGTTCATCCACGCCTCCAGCCTCGATTGGACCATCCTCGAGCCGGGCGAACTCACCGATGGCGACGGCACCGGCAAGGTGCTGCTGAGCCTTGAGGCGATCAACGAGGCATCGGTGCCGCGCGGAGACGTTGCCGCGGTGGTCGTGGCGCTGCTCGACGAGCCCCGGTCGATCGGCAAGGCGCTGCAGCTCACCCGCGGCACGCAGACCATTGCCACGGCCCTGAAGGCGGCCCTCAGCTGATGGCGCACCAGATCGGCCCGCGGCTCGGCTCCGGCAAGATGGCCGAGGCCTTCCACTATGGTGACCATGTCCTCAAGCTCTACCGGGATCCCTCGAGCCGTTCGGTTGCCTTCGGCGAAGCCGCCATCCTTGCCATTGTCGGGGAACACGGCCTGCCGACGCCGGCGGTGCACGAAGCCGGGCCCTATGCCGGTCGCTGGGGTCTGGTCATGGACCGCGCGCCCGGCCAGCCGCTGGCCAGCCTCGCCACCGCCGATCCGGCGCTGCTTCCCGCCGCGCTCGAGGCCATGGTGTCGCTCCACCTCGCCGTCCACGCCCGCACCGAAGTGCGGCTGTCGCCACTGAAGCCGCGCCTCGCCGAGCGGCTGCGGCAGGCGCCGGGCCTTGATGCTGCGCTACGCGAAGCCCTGCTTGCCCGCCTCGCCGGATTGCCCGAGGGCACCCGCCTCTGCCACGGCGATTTCCACCCCTTCAACATCATCGGCCCACCTGGGGCGGCGATGATCGTCGACTGGCCCGACGCCACCTCCGGCCCTCCTGCCGCCGACGTCGCCCGCTCCTATGTGCTGATGCGCCACGGCGCCGGCCACGAGCTGTCCGATGCCTATCTCGACCGCTACCTGGCGGCGAGCCAGCTGACCGAGGCCGATATCCGGGCGTGGCTGCCAATCATCGCCGCGGCGCGGCTGGCGGAAAACGTGCCGGAGGAGAATGAACGGCTGCTGGCGCTGGCGCGAGGGTAACCTCGCTGGCGCGCCGCTTGACAAGCCCGACGTCTTGTTCGCTTTATGTTCTCATATTGCGCCACCAGGAGTCCCGGATGGAGCCTGCCGCCACCATCCTCCACGCCGATCTCGATGCCTTCTACGCCTCGGTCGAGCAGCTGCTGAACCCGGAACTGCGCGGCAAGCCGATCGCCGTCGGCGGCGGCGTGGTGCTGGCTGCCTCCTACGAAGCCAAGGCCTTCGGTGTGCATGGCGGCATGTCCGGCTGGGCGGCCAAGGAACTCTGCCCCGAGCTGATCTTCACCGGCGGCCATTTCGACGACTACCAGCGGCTGGGCGACGCGGCGATCGACATTCTTGGTGACTACACGCCGCTGGTCGAGCGCATCTCGATCGACGAAGCTTTTGCCGATGTAGCCGGCTGCGAGCACCTGTTCGGCACCCCCGAGACCATTGCCCGCACCATCCGAAGGCGTGTCCGCGCCGAGCTGGGCCTGCCCATTTCGGTCGGCGTCGCCCGCACCAAGCATCTCGCCAAGATCGCCTCGCAGGTGGCCAAGCCCGATGGCCTCGTCGTCGTCGATCCATCACGCGAGCTGGAATTCCTGCATCCGCTGCCGGTCGGGCTGATGTGGGGCGTCGGCCCGGTCACCGAGGGCAAGCTCGAGGACGAGGGTATCCTCACCATCGGCCAGCTCGCCGAGCAACGCACCGAATGGGTGCAGCGCATCCTCGGCCATGCCGCTGGCGAAAAACTCAGCGCCCTCAGCTGGAACCGCGACCCGCGCGGCATCGTCACCAACCAGCGCGCCCGCTCCGCCGGAGCCCAGTCGGCGCTCGGCAAGAAGCCGTTCATCGAGGCCATCTTCCGCCCGACCCTGCACCACCTCGCCGATCGCATCGCCTCGCGGCTCAGGGTGAAATCCTGGCACGGCCACACCATCACGGCGCGCGTTCGCTTCCGCGACATGCGCGCCGTCACCCGCTCGATCACCATCGACCAGCCGATCTCCGCCACCGTCAGCCTGGCCGAAATCGCCGAGGATCTGGTGCGCGTGGTGCAGGCCGACCACCCTGACGAGCGCACCATCACGCTGCTCGCCATCTCGGTGGCGCAGCTCGAGCGCGATCCGCTGGTGCAGCTCGAACTGCCGCTCGGCCTCGTCGACGAAGCCCGTCGCCCCGGCACCCGCCGAGGCGCCTCGCGCCTGGTCGCCGATCGCGCCATGGATGCCGTCCGCACCCGCTTCGGCCGCGAGGCGATCGGCTATGCCTCGGCGACGCTGGAGCTCGATCGCTCCGTTCCCGACGCCTTCCGCGGCTTGGCGGAAAAACCGCTGTAGGGCTTGGGCATTGTGGTTGAGCTCGGCCTGGCCCACCCACCGGGTGTCATCCCTGCGAAAGCAGGGACCCAACTCACAGCCCGCGACAGCCGAGAGATGGGTCCCTGCTTTCGCAGGGATGACATCGCGGGTGAATGCTTGATCCGTAAGCCTGTCAAACCCTGCGATAGATCAGCTTCATCACCCCGCTGTTGAACCTTTCACTGTCCACCAGCTCGATATCGAAACGTTGCTCCAGGTTGTCGAGCAGCCGCCGGCCCTTGCCGAGGACGATCGGGTGGATCAGCCAGTGATATTCGTCGACGAGGCCGAGATTGGTGAGCTGCTGGACGATCGTGGCGCTGCCATAGGTGAGGATGTCGCCACCCGCCCGCGCCTTGAACGCCTTGACCTTCTCGGCATCGAGCTCGCGCCACAGCTCCGATGTCGGCCAGTTCGCCGCCTGCAGGTTGTGCGAGATCACCACCTTGTGGAGCGCGTTGATCCGTTTGGCATAGGTCTTTTCCCACGCCGCCGCATTGGGGTTGGCTGGAACGGTCGGCCAGTACTGCGCGAAATCCTGATACGTGCCCTTGCCGAGCAGCAGGCTGCTGGCGCCGTTGACCAGCCCGATTTCGTAACTCGACAACTGGTCGTCACCGCGGATCCAGTCCATCTCGCCCATCGGTCCGGCGATGAAGCCGTCGAGGCTGATCCAATGCGTGCTGATGAGCTTGTTCATCCGTCATCTCCTACGTAATCAACAGGATTGTTAATCAACATCGTTGTTGAATACGAGATGTCGCTCGCCCTGTCAAGCGATGCGCTACAGCCGCATTTCCGCCATCCGTGCCTGCGAGCCATCTGGACCGGGTTCTCGGGGGATTTCGGTGCGCAGACTGCTGATCGTTCTGGCGCTCGTGCTGGCAGGTGCCGTGACGGCCACCTTGGCCTATGCGCCCTACCTGCCGCAGCTGGTTGCCGAGGGCGTGCCACCGCTCACCTGGCCGGCCCCCGGCCACTTCGCCACGATCGCAGGGGCAGAGACGCCGCGCGACCTCAGCATCGTCGAGGCCGCCACCTCCCGGCCTCTGCTGCCCGATCTCGAGGCAGCGTTCAACGAGACGGGTGGCAAGGCCCTCCTCGTGGCGCGCTCTGGCCGGCTCGAGCTCGAGCGCTATGCGCCCGGTGCCGATGCTCAAACCCGTTTCAACTCGTTCTCCATGGCCAAGAGCCTGGTCGGCGCCCTGGTTTACAGGGCACTGGCCGAAGGCAAGCTCACCAATCTCGATCAGACGCTGGGCCAGCTGCTGCCCGACGACCGCGGCCTTGCCGGCGTTACCCTGCGCTCGCTGCTGCTGATGCGCAGCGGCATTGCTTTCGACCGCGGCGAAGGCAAAGCCGGTGCGGTCAGCGGCGACAAGACCGTCGACACCTCCGCCAACCCGTTCGGACCGCTGGCCCGGCTGCATTTCCTTGGGCTCGGCGCCATCGAAGGCGGGCTCATCTCCGATACAGGTACGGCGCCCGCCTTCAGCTACCAGAACGTCAATACGGCGCTGTTGGGCGAGGTGCTCGAAACCATTTATCAGCGCGGCCTCGAGGAGCTGATCTCCGAAAAGCTCTGGCGCCCGGCCGGCGCCACGGTCGCCGCCTGGCGGCAACCCGCCGCCGGCCGTCCGGTCTCGGCCTATTGCTGCATCTACGCCACGGCGCGCGATTGGATCCGCGTCGGCCAATACCTCGTCGAGAACGGGACTCCGGAGGCGCCGTTCCTGCCCATTCCGCTGTGGCGGGAGTTCCTCGGCCTCGACGTGACCTACGCCGAGCGCCTGCCCGACCACTATGGACAGCATGTCCGCCAGAACGTGCTCGACCGCGCCGGTGAGGCGCTGCAGGGGCCGTTCAGCTATTTCATGGGTCAGGGCGGCCAGGTGCTCTACCTGCTGCCCGAGCAGCAGCTGGTGGTCTATCGTGCCGGCGAGACGGTGCAACTGCTGCACTCGACGCTGTATGGCGCCTGGAACAGCATTTCGCAGTAGGAGTGCCGCCACCACAGCGTGCGAGGCCGGTGACTGTAGCTTGGGGCACCCTGAGTTACCCCATCCACCCCCGAGTGGGGATGATCAATGCCAATGGGACGACCGGAGATCAAAGTCTAAACCCCGCGCAAAGCCGCCATCACCCGATCTGCCATGTTGGCGCAACGTGCCCCGTCGAACGGATAGAGCTCGGCGAACGAGCCGCGCAACTGCTGCTCCAGCACCAGCCGCAGCATGCGTCGGGCCCGGTGCAGGCGGGTTTTCACCGTCTCGGGTTTCAGCTTCAGATGCTCGGCCGTTTCCTCGGTGCTGAGCCCTTCGACGTCGCGCAGCACGAACACGGTGCGAAACCCCTCGGGCAGGTCGTCGATGGCCGCTTCCAGCAGTTGGCGCATTTCCGATCGGGCGGCCTCCATGTCGGCGGGGAGTGGGGCGAGCGACAGCGGGAACAGCGAGACCAGGCCGGCGTCGGCGCTCACCGCCTGGTCGAGCGCTTCGAGTTCGCTGCTGGCCTTGCGGCGCCTGAGCCGCGACACTGCTTCGTTGAGGGCGATTCGGGTCAGCCAGGTGGAAAAGCTCGCCTCGCCGCGAAAGCTCGCGAGTGCGGTGAAGGCCTTTACATAGGTCTGCTGCACCACGTCTTCGGCTTCGCCGTCATTGCGCAGCACGCTGCGCGCGGCGCGGAACAGCCGCTGGTTGTTGCGCTCGATCAGCAGGCGAATGGCGGTCTCGTTGCCTTGCCGCGCCAGCTCCACCAGTTCCGCCTCGCCGAGGCCGGCCAGTTCCCTTCGGGGTCTCAGTGCTGTCGGCATCGCCATCCTCCGTCGCCCGGTTGGACGACTGTTCGGCGGAAAAGGTTCCCAAACCAGCATAAGCGACAAAGGGCCGGAGCACCGCTCCAGCCCTTTGAAATTGTCCGGCCAGCACCCACATAGCGCAACGCCTCAGTTTCTACATATGGGTCACAAGGGGCTTGCTTCAAGCCCCCCACCTTGCGCTAACACCACCGCCATGCGCGCTGACGATCTGGTCCCTCGTCGCGCCCCGACATTGACTTTCACCTCATCAACGCTTAATCCGCCGCTTAACTATTTTTGCGGCGAACGCTGTCGATTTCGCCACCGGTCGCTCGTCGTATCGGTGACAGCTCAGGAGATTTCTCGATGACCCCGCCGGTAATTGCCGCCCCGTTGCAGGGGCGCTATGCGCCCCGCGGGCTGGCCACCGCCACCCCGTCCGTGCCATTGACGCACCCCGTTTTTGAACCCTTCCACCGCAAGGCAGGCCGCAAATGACCTCCGAAACGATGACCGACATGCCGTCGACTGCCGCTGCCGCGCCGGTCGATTCCTCCACCGCGGCGCGCAACCGGCTGGTGATCGCGCTGCTGCTCGTCTCCACCTTCGTGGTGTTTCTCAACGAAACCATCATGAGCGTGGCGATCCAGCCGCTGATGACCGACCTGGGCGTCACCGCCAGCGCGGCGCAGTGGCTGACCACGGCGTTCCTGCTCACCATGGCCGTGGTGATTCCGATCACCGGCTTCCTCTTGCAGCGCATCAACACCCGGCCGATCTACATGCTCGCCATGGCGATCTTCTCGGTCGGCACGCTGATTTGTGCCGTTTCGCCGGGACTCGAGCTCCTGGTGTTCGGCCGCGTCATCCAGGCCGTCGGCACCGCCATCATGATGCCGCTGCTGATGACCACGGTGATGACGCTGGTGCCGCCCGAATCGCGCGGCAAGACCATGGGCAACATCTCGATCGTCATGTCGGTGGCGCCCGCCATCGGCCCGACCATCGGTGGTTTCATCCTCACCCATTTCGACTGGCGCTTCATGTTCATCCTGGTGCTGCCGATCGCTTTGGCCGCACTGGCGCTCGGCGCCTGGCGGATGAAGAACGTCTCGACCCCGCGCTCGACCCCGCTCGACCTGATCTCGGTCGTCCTGTCGGTGCTGGCTTTCGGCGGCATCGTCTATGGCCTGTCGAGCTTTGGCGAAGCGGCGTCTGCCGTCGGCGAGCACGGCATGTCGCCGTGGATTCCGCTCGGCGTCGGCCTCGTCACCATGGTGCTGTTCGTCTGGCGCCAGCTGACGCTGCAGGACAGGGCGCTGCTCGACCTGCGCACCTTTGCCATCACCAACTACACTCTGTCGGTGGTGATGATGGCGATCGCCATGATGGCGCTGTTCGGCGTCATCATCCTGTTGCCGCTGTTCCTGCAGAACGTCATCAAGCTCGATCCGCTGCAGATCGGCATGATGCTGCTGCCGGGCAGCCTGATGATGGGCCTGCTCGGCCCGATCGTTGGCCGGCTCTACGACAAGTGGGGCACCACGCGCCTGCTCGTGCCGGGCTCGATCGTCGTCAGCGCCGTGCTCTGGGGCCTCACTTTGGTCGATCAGAACACCTCGATCTGGGTGATCCTCGCCGGCCATATCGCGCTCTGCATCGGCCTCGCCATCATGTTCACGCCGCTGTTCACCGCCTCGCTGAGCTCGCTGCCGATGCAGCTCTACTCGCATGGCTCGGCCATTCTCGGTTCGGTCCAGCAAGTGGCGGGTGCGGCCGGCGTGGCGCTGTTCATCGCGCTGATGACCATCCAGTCGGCGGCGCTGACGGCAGCCGGCACCGAGCCGGTGAGCGCGCTGGCCGCCGGCATCCGCACCGGTTTCATGACCGGGGCGATCATCTCGCTGTTCGCCATCGTCGCAGCCTTCTTCGTCAAGAAGCCGCCGGCGAACCCCGAAATGGCGGGCATGGGCGGGCACTAACCTGCTAATGCTTCACGTGAATCACTGACTGCCTCGGGCGCCGGACACCCTCCGGCGCCCGATTTCTTTTGTGCCACTGTCGAAATGGCCGCGCCCCGCCCGACATTGTTTTGAGAACAATGAGGGAGTTTTAGCGATGACCGAGATCACCCAGCTGATGGATGGAATCCTGCTCGGGGAGTGCCCGCGCTGGCATGATAACAAGCTCTGGTTCGCCGACTGGGTCGGCCAGAAGCTCTACAGCATCGACACCGATGGCCGCTCAGCCATCGAGGCGGAAGTGGCCTCGCTCCCATTCTCGTTCGACTGGCTGCCCGATGGCCGGATGCTGCTGGTGCACGCCGCCGACAACGAACTGAAGCTGCGCCAGCCGGACGGCAGCTTTGCCCGCTTCGCCGACCTCTCCGGTCTGTCGGAGCGCGGCTGCAACGAGATCACCGTCCACCCCAGTGGCCATATCTACGTCAACAATGTCGATTTCGACTTTCCGGGCGGCGAGTTCCGCCCCGGCTTCATCGCCCTGGTGTCGCTCGACGGCAGTAGCCGCAAGGTCGCCGAAGGCCTCGCCTTTCCCAACGGCATGGCGATCCTCGCCGACGGCAAGAAGCTGGTCTGCGCCGAATCGTTCAACGGCAACCTCACGGCCTTCGACATCGGAGAAGACGGCAGCCTCTCCAACCGCCGGCTCTGGGCCAATGTCGGGCAATACGGCAATGACGGCATCTGCGCCGATGCCGAGGGCGCCATCTGGACCTCGACCGGCCCAACCGTGCTGCGCATCCGCGATGGTGGCGAGATCGTCGAAAAGTTCGAGCTCGACCGCATGTGCTTCGCCGTGATGCTGGGCGGCCGCGACGGCAGGACGCTCTACATGGTCGCCAACGAGTGGACCGGCAGCGTCGACATCAGCAGCCCTACCGGTCGCGTGTTCAGCACCCGCGTCGGCGTCCCGCACGCCGGCTACCCCTGAGCCAGCCGCTCGAATGCGCTTGGCCGCCGCGGCGCAGCGAGCGCCGCGGCAATCGCCTCGGCGCTCTGGTGCGGCGTCAGCACCGAGCTGTCGACCTCGAGGTCATAGATCCCAGGTTGGTGCACCGCCTGCTGCCAGCGGCGCACCGGTTCCGGCACCCCGTCGCCCCCGACGTAGAACCCACCCTGCGGGTCGGCATTGCGCCGCGCCATGATCACCTCGATCGGGCAACGCACGCCGACGAACAGCACCGGCACGCCGTGGAGACGTCGCGCCGAAGCCGCCAGGATCCCGAGCGGCCGCGAGTACCAGTCATGGTGTCCGACATCGACCACCACATCCTCGCCGGCGCCGGCCCGTTCGGCGATCTCGCCGTAGAGCTCGCCATAGAGCCGCACCACTGCCGGCTCGAGGTCCGGCCGCTCGCCGCCGGGCCGCAGTCCGATCCCCGGCAACAGCTCCTTGGGCAACGCGGCGTTCATCCGGTCGACGCCGATGCTCACCCATCGCCCCGGCAGCCGGGCTACCACGGCCTCCGCGATCGAGCTCTTTCCCGCCCGCGGCGTACCATTGAGAATGACGATCCGCCCGCTCATTGCTGCCCTCGCATGCGCTGAAAAAGAGAAAGGCGCTCAACCCGTTAGGGGAGCGCCTTTCATTGGCTGGGACCAGGTCGCCGGGAGGGACAGCGCCCCGATCCAACCGTTGACCGATATATGTGAACCCGGTTTCACGGTTTCAAGGGGTGCTATCGCATCCGGCGCCGCAAGGTGAACCACCACAACACCACGAGCCCGACGGCAACCACGATGAGCCCGATATAGAGCCACTGCGATTGCCCGGACATGGCGCTGCCGGCCAGCATGTTCGAGCCCTGCAAGGTCCAGAGCCCGCCCAGCAGCACCAGCACCACGCCGACGATCGTTCCGAAGATCTTCATCACCATCCTCCACCTGAACCGGGGGAGACTGGGCCCGGCGGCTCCGGCCCGCAAGCCGATGCCGCCGAAATGAAGAACTCACTCGATCCGTTGGCCCGGCTGGCTGTAGCCGCCCTGGTGCAGCGTCACGCTTGCCGCCTTGCCGTCGGCGCCGAGCGTAAAGCTCAGCTGCGCGTCGACCACCTTGTAGAAGAATGTCGTCTCGTCCTCGGCGAACACCGGCAGCTTCTCCTGTCCGGTGGCCTGCACGAACAGCCCATCGCCCTCGCGCGTCACCTCCAGCACGAAGGCCGGGGTCAGCGCATATTTCCCGACATAGCGATCGAGCAGCGCCGGATCGATTTCCGCTGCCTGCCGCAGCTTTGGCAGCGCCGCCAGCGGCAGGTTCTCGGCAAGGATATGGAAGCCGATATCCTCGATCCCCACTGTGCTCGCCATGTTGGACAGCACCACCACGCCCTTGCGGCTCCGCCGATCATAGCCGGCAAAGGCGTTGTAGCCGCCGGTCATGCCGTTGTGCCAGGCGATCTCGCCCTTGGGGTGGGTCAGCGTGAACCAGCCCATCCCCACCTTGCCGCCGCTCGGATCGGACGGGCGGGTGCGCGCGAGCATGAGCGCGAACGCCGGATCGAGCGGCGAGGCGACCGCCCCGCTCGCCGCGGCGATGAACTTGCTGATATCGGCGACCGTCGAGCGCAGGGCGCCCGCCCCGGCAAAGACATCGAGATCCCAGTTGCTCGTCGGGTTGCGCGCCGCGTCGTGGCCGCTCGCCAGCCGCTCCCTGAGCTCGGGCGTCGTGGTCAACGCCGTCTCGGTCATCCCCAGCGGCTTGAAGATCCGCTCTTCGAGCAGGCTCGCATAGGCCTTGCCGCTGACCTGCTCGACCGCCTGCACCACCAGCGCCAGGCCGATATTGGAGTATTCGAACTCCGTGCCGATATCGCGCGGCAGCTGGTAGCTCGCGAGGAATGCCCGGAGCGCTTCGGCGCCATACCCGGCATAGGGATTGGCGGGATTGCCGGCGCCGAGATCTGGCGGTACCGGCGGCAGGCCCGAGGAATGCGTCACGAGGTCGAAGGCAGTGATCTGCCGGCCGCCGCGTTCAGGCAGCACCGTGCCCTGGGGCAGGTAGTTCACGATCGGCGCATCGAGATCGATCTTGCCGGCCAGCACCTGCTCGGCGAGCAGCACATTGGTGAACAGCTTGGTGACCGAACCGATCTCGAACACCGTATGTTCGTTGATCTGCCGGTCATCGCCGAGCGCCGGATGGCCATGGGAGACGAAGCGCGGCACGCCGTCTTCGATCACCGCGACGGCGATACCGACATTCTGCTCGGCCGTATCGATGCGCTCGACCAGGATCTGTTCGATCGCCGCGCTGCTGGGATTGGCCGGGCCTTCCGCCAGGGCAGCTGATGGCAGCAGGGTGGCGGCGAGTGCGGTCAGTACGGCTTTCATCCGGTCCTCCAAGGTGAGCCCCCGATATGGGACTCACAGTTGGAGAGACAAGCATTGCGCCAGGATTACCTGATCGAGCCCGTGGCCGACCTTACTTCTCGGCCTTGGCGCGCTCGATCGATTCGAGGATCACCTTGCGGGCGTCCTCGACGCCGCCGAGCTTTTCGATCTTGGCCCACTTGCCGGGCTCCAGATCCTTGTAGTGAGTGAAGAAGTGCTTCACCCGCTCGAGCTGGATCGGCTGCATGTCGGTGATGTCGTTGATCCCGTCATACATCTTGGTGAGCTTCGACACCGGCACGGCGAGGATCTTCTCGTCCTTGCCGCCATCGTCTTCCATGAACAGGACGCCGAACGGCCGGCAGCGCACCACGGCGCCCGGCACCAGCGGTCGCGAGTTCATCACGATCACATCGAGCGGGTCGCCGTCGCCGCACAGCGTATGCGGCACGAAGCCGTAATTGCCCGGATAACGCATCGGCGTGTAGAGGAAGCGATCGACGAACAGCGCCCCCGAAGCCTTGTCGATCTCGTACTTGATCGGCTCGCCGCCCAGCGGCACCTCGATGATCACATTGAGGTCGTCGGGGGGATTTTTGCCGATCGGGATCGCGTCGATGTTCATTGGGTCTGCCTTACCGTGTAATTCGGCGGGTTGTGGCCCATCCGGGGCCATGATTGCAAGGCATACGAATGCGCGGGTGGCATGCAGCCTTAAGGAGGATTTGCCGTGATGGGACGGGTTTTCACCAGTGCGCTTTATGTCGCCATCGGGCTTTGGCTCACCGCACCCGTCGTCGCGCAGCAGATCGAATCGAGCGAAACCGGGCTCGACCTCAACATCGATTGCACGGTGATGCAGTCCGATGATTTCGGCTCCACCTGGGCCTGCACCGGCCTCAAGGGCGTGCCGGTGATGGTTTCCGAGAGCGACCTCAGGATGGCCGTTTCCTACGGCCTCAACTCCACCAGCGAGAAAGCGGCCAAGCAGCGCCTGCCGCCGCCCAACCGGCTGGGCGACAAGATCGAATGGCGCGTGTCCAACGCCGACGGCTACTGGAAGCCGTTTGCCTCGATCCTGCGCTTTTTCACCAAGGGCGAAGCCGGCAAGCCGGACGGCGAAGTCCTGGTGGTGACCCGGATCAACCCCGGCGCCACCTGCCACATCGCCTATGTCGATGCGCTGGCCAACCCGGACGCCGAGGCGCTCGCTCGCAAGGCGGCCGACACCACGGCCAAGGATTTCGACTGCGACAAGAGCGAGCCCGAATATGTGGGGAAGTTCGAGGCCTGGACGCGCTGAGCGGCGCTCACCCACGGTGTCACCCCGGCGAAGGCCTGTGGGCGACAAGTGTGGTCGCCCCATCCACCGGCTGTCATCCCTGCGAAAGCAGGGACCCAATTATCCACTTGTGCGGACTATTAGTTGGGTCCCTGCTTTCGCAGGGATGACACCGAGTTCGGGGCACTGCTTGGTGACATCCTGAGATATTCCGGCTCAGCGCCGAGCTATCCGCCCTACAGCCGCACCGCTGTCCCTGACACCGAGACCATCAGCATCGAGCCGGACTGGCCGACCACTTCATAGTCGATATCGACCCCGACCACCGCATCCGCCCCCAGCCGTTGCGCTTCGGCCTTGAGCTCGTCGAACGCCGCGTTGCGGGCGTCGCGCAGCGCCCCTTCATAGGCCCCGGCCCGGCCGCCGACGATGTCGCGGATCCCGGCGAACAGATCCTTGAAGATGTTGGCGCCGACGATCACCTCGCCGGTGACGATGCCCAGATAGTCGCGGATCGGCCGTCCTTCGAGCGTCGGAGTGGTCGAGATGATGATCATCGGCTCAGGCCCGCGCCATCTGGTTGCGCAGCACCGTTCGATCGCGCGACGACACCCCGATCAGCTCGGCGATGCGCCACACCATATTGTCCTCGAGCTCGTGGTTGCGCTTGTCGGCAAACACCACCTGCCACATCATCCGGATGATCTCGAGCTTTTCGCCGTCATCGAGCGAACTGAGTGCCGAGGTGAAACGGTAGAAATCCACCGATTCCTGGTCGCGCTTGGTCGCCTCGACGATCAGCTTGCGCACCTCGTCCTCGCCGAGCCCGTAATAGTCCATCAGCGTGCCCTCGAGCGCCTGCCGTTCGGCCTCGCTGATCTGCCCGTCGATCGCCGCCAGGTGCACCAGCAATGCCGCTACCGCCAGTTTCGGCTCCATGCTGAGCACGGTGGCGTCGGGTCTCTGGAAGATGGAGCGCAGCGCATCGAACATGGGAGGAGTCCTTGGGAGAGTGGAGCAAAACATAAGCAGTCCTGACCCATCGCGAAAGGGCCGCCATGCCGCAGCGCGAGGATGTGAGCGGGACGTGTCCGGATTCATCCGGCTTGACTCTCCACCGGACTCTGGTGTTCCCTATTTGTTCTAATTACTGACAACAGGGAGGCTCAGATGCCGGGCCTCGCACGCCACGATCTCGATGCCTTACGACTGAAAATTGCCGCCCTGGAGAAGCGCCCGCTGCTGGCCGAAGGCGCGGCAATGCTGGCCCAGCGGCTGGGACAGGCTGCCAATGATAAAGGCGAGACTGCCGATCCGCTCGAGCTGCTCGCTGCCCCCAATGGCCTGCTGCACGAGGTGTTTGCCGATGAGCAGCGCCAGAGCGCCGCGGCGCTCGGCTTCACCTTCGGGCTGGCCCGGCAGTTGCTGACCACACAGCGGCAGGCAGTGCTCTACCTGCAGCTCATGGGGGAAAGCCAGGAGCTGGGGCTGCCCTACGGCGCCGGGCTCACGCAGTTCGGCATCGATCCGGCACGGCTGGTGATCGGTCGGATCGACAACATGACCGAGCTGCTCTGGGCCATGGAGGAAGCCATTGCCTGCCGGGCGGTCGCCGGAGTGATCGCCGACCTCGCCAGCCACCCCAAGGCACTGGATTTTACCGTATCGCGCCGGCTGAGCCTGCGCGCCGCCGCTGCCGGCACCTCGGCTTTCCTCGTCCGCTATGGCCAGGGACGCGAGGCGAGCGCGGCCAAGCTGCGCTGGCGCATCTCGCCGGCCATGAGCGGGGAGGTGCCGTTCGACCCGCGTGCCCCCGGAATTCCTCGCTTCCAGGTCGAAATCGAAAAGGGCCGGCTCGGCGACAAGACGCAGCGCGCCGAAGGCAAGACCATGCTTGTGGACTGGACAGAAAATGGTTTCGTTTCAGTCGAACCCAGACGCCGCACCGCAACTGCTGTTCAGCGAACGGCGCCGCCATCTCGCCCTGTCGCTGCCCCGCTGGGCCACCGACTGTCTCAAGCGGGCTGATCCGGCACTGGGCGCTTCGGCGCGCCCGCTGGCCCTGTGGGAGAAGCAGAAGGGCGCGATGCGGCTCGCCGCCGTGGATGCGGCGGCGGCGAAAGCCAACCTGATCTCCGGGCAGAACCTGTCGGATGCGCGGGCGCTGGTGCCGGAACTCGAAGTGCGCGAGATCGACCGGGTTTACCTCGAGCAGGTCTTCGCCGATTTTGCCGACTGGCATTCCAATGCCAGCCCGATCGTCGCCGTGCACACGGCGACAGCGCCCTATGGCGACCTGATCCTCGACATTACCGGGGTCTCCCACCTGTTCGGCGGCGAACAGCGAATGCTCGAGCTGCTGGTCAGCCGGCTGCGCGGCCTGGGCTTTACCGTCTCGGGCGCCATCGCCGACACCGTCGGAGCGGCCTGGGCTCTGGCGCATTTCGCCACCGGCAGCATCGTCCCCAGGGGCGAGACCGAAGCGGCGCTCGCCCCCCTGCCGATCGTCGGCCTGCGGCTCGAAGAGGCGCAGGTTGCCGGGCTCAACCAGATGGGACTCAAGAGCATCGGCCAGCTCTATGGCCGGGACCGGCGGGCGCTGCAGGCCCGCTTCGGCGAAACGCTGATTCTGCGGCTCGACCAGGCGCTGGGGCGCATCGAGGAGCGGATCACCCCGCGCCTGCCGATTGCCGAATATTATGCCGAGCGCCGCTTTGCCGAGCCCATCGGCTACATGGACGACGTGCTGATGACGGCGCGCGATCTCGCCATCCAGCTCGGCCTCAGGCTCCAAGCCGAGGGCGTGGGGGCCCAGACCTTCCACCTCCTGCTCTACCGGGTCGACCACAAGGTGATGAACCTCACCATCAATGCCGGCCGGGCGACCCGCGACCCCAATCACATCGCCCAGCTGTTCGTGCACCGCTCGGAGCGGCTCGAAGGCGAATACGATGCCGGCTTCGGCATCGACATGATCCGGCTGGCCGCCAGTTCGCTGGCGCAAGTACAAAGTACCCAGCTCGGGGCGTTCGAAGTCGCGGATGGGGCGCAGGATCTCGACCGGCTCTATGATCGGATGACCAGCCGGCTCGGCCCCCTGGCGCTCACCCGGTCGAAATTCGTCAACACCCATATCCCGGAGCGGGCCGCCAAACTCGAGCCGGTGATCGCCCGGACCGAGGACGATCCGGAAGCGCAGCCCGATCCGGAACTGCGACGGCCGCTCCGCTTGCTGCCCAGTCCCGAGCCGATCAACGTGATGGCGGAGGTGCCGCATGGCCCGCCGATGCGGATCATCTGGCGGCGGGTCGCTTACCGCATCCTCAAGGCCTCGGGTCCCGAACGGATCGAGGCCGAGTGGTGGCGCTCGGGCAAGAACCTCGAGGTGCTGGAGCGGCCGGAGCGGGGCAGCAAGAAACGGGACCCGCGTGACGACCCCAAAACCGACACGCCCAAACCCAAAGAGCCGGAGCACGTCTCTACGCTCGCCGCGTTCGATCCGCTGACCACCGTCCGCGACTATTACATCATCGAGGATGATGGCGGCCGGCGCTTCTGGATCTTCCGCATCGGGCTCTATGGCGCCGCCGAAGCACCGCGCTGGTTCCTGCACGGGTTCTTCGCATGACCCGCCCCAGCTATGCCGAACTGATGGTGACGTCGAACTTCTCGTTCCTGAGAAGCGGCTCGCATCCCGAAGAGCTGGTTTCCGCGGCCATCGCCCTGGGGCTGGATGGCGTCGGCATCTGCGATCGCAACAGCTTTGCCGGGGTGGTGCGGGGCTACGTGGCCCACCGCGACCTCAAGCACAAGGCGCCCGATTTCCGCTACGTCGTCGGCGTCCGGCTCTGCTTTGCCGACGACACTCCCGACATCGTCGCCTATCCCTCGGACCGCGAGGCCTATGGCCGGCTCTGCCGCATGCTGAGCCGCGGCAACCTTCGCGAGGAGAGCGAGAAGGGCAAGTGCGTGCTCCATTTCGCCGACCTCGAAGAGTTCATCGCCGGCCAGCTGCTGATCCTCCATTGCGACGAGACGCGTTGGGAGCACTCGGCCACAACGCTCGACCGACTGGCCCAGCTCAGCCCCGGCAATGTCTGGCTGGCCGCCGCGACGACCTTCAAGGGCACCGACCGGGCGCGGCTCAACCGGCTGGCCGCGATGGCGGCAACCGCCGGCGTGCCGCTGCTGGCGGTCAATGACGTGCTCTACCACGAGCCCAACCGCAAGATCGTCCAGGACGTGGTGACCTGCATCCGCGAACACCTGACGCTGGAAACCGCCGGCCGCCGGCTGCAGCAGAACGCCGAGCGGCACCTGAAGCCGGCGAGCGAGATGACCCGGCTGTTCGCCGAGCATCTCGATGCGATCGCCGAGACGCAGGTGCTGCTAAGTCGCATCGGCTTCAGCCTCGACCAGCTGAAATACAATTATCCGACCGAAACCATCGGCAATGGCGAGACGGCTCAGGAGACGCTGGAGCGCCTGACCTGGGCCGGAGCGCATTGGCGCTATCCTGCCGGCATCCCCGAAAGCATCAAGCAGAGCCTGTGGAGCGAACTCTGTCTCATCGCCTACAAGGGCTACGCTTCCTACTTCCTCACCGTCGAGGATGTGGTCCGCTATGCCCGCCATGAGCTGAAAATCCTCTGCCAGGGCCGCGGCTCGGCCGCCAACTCGGCGGTCTGCTATTGCCTGGGCGTGACCGAGGTCGACCCCACGAAGGTCACCCTGGTGTTCGGCCGCTTCCTCTCGACCGAACGCGACGAGCCCCCCGATATCGACGTCGATTTCGAGCATGAGCGGCGCGAAGAGGTGATGCAATACGTCTACGCCAAGTATGGTGGCGAGCGGACGGGCCTGACCGCCACCGTCATCTCCTATCGCTCGAAAAGCGCCATCCGAGAAACCGCCAAGGTATTCGGCATTTCCGACGACATCATCGCGGCGCTCAACCAGCTGCACTGGGGCTGGGGCAATGCCGCCGACCTCAAGGGCATCAAGATGCTGGGGCTCGATCCTGACGATCCGACCCTGACGCAGATGTTCAACGTCGTGCCGGTGCTGAAATCCTTCCCCCGCCACCTCAGCCAGCATGTCGGCGGCTTCGTCATCACCCGCGACTCGCTCGAAAGCCTGGTGCCGATCTCGAAGACGGCGATGGAGAGCCGCACCATCGTCGAGTGGGACAAGGACGATATCGACGCGCTGGGCATCCTCAAAGTCGATATCCTGGCGCTCGGCATGCTCACCTGCCTCCGCCGTTCGTTCGAGTTGCTGCACCAGCATTACGATCGCGACGTCACGCTGCCGCAGCTGATGGCCGAGGAGGCGGAACCGGAGGTGAAGGCGCCGGTCTACCGGATGACCCATCGCGCCGACACCATCGGGGTGTTCCAGATCGAAAGCCGGGCCCAGATGTCGATGCTGCCGCGGCTGAAGCCGGTGGAGTTTTACGATCTCGTCATCGAAGTCGCCATCGTCCGCCCCGGCCCGATCCAGGGCGGCATGGTGCACCCCTATCTGAAACGCCGGCAGGGGCTCGAGCAGATCGAGGCTATGCCACCAAAACTCTATGAGGTGATGAAGCGCACCTACGGCGTGCCGCTGTTCCAGGAACAGGCGATGCAGATCGCCATCGTCGCCGCCGGCTTCACCCCCGGCGAGGCCGACAAGCTGCGCCGCGCCATGGCGACCTTCCGGCGTAACGGCACCATCCATACCCTCAAGGACCGCTTCCTCAGCGGCATGAAAGCCAACGGCTACGCCGAGGATTTCGCCCGCCGCTGCTTCGCCCAGATCGAGGGGTTTGGCGATTACGGTTTCCCCGAAAGCCACGCCGCCTCGTTCGCCCTGCTGGTCTATGCCTCGTGCTGGATGAAGTGCCACTACCCCGACGTCTTCGCCTGCGCCCTGCTCAACAGCCAGCCGATGGGGTTTTACTCACCGGCGCAGATCGTTCGTGATGCCGTCGAGCACGGGGTCGAGCTGCGGGTCGCCGATGTCAACCGCTCGGACTGGCTGCATGTGCTGGAAGATGGGACTCCGGCGCGCGAACGGCTCGCCAAGCAGCATGCCGAAATGCGTGACGATATCCTGTCGACCAAGGCAATCCGGCTGGGGCTCCGCCAGGTGATCGGGCTGAAGCAGGATCATGCCAACCTGATCGTCGCCCGCCGCGAGAATGGCTATGCCTCGATCCGCGACCTTTGGGTGCGCACGGGCATCCCGGTGGCGACGCTGGAGAAGCTGGCCGAGGCAGATGCGTTCGGTTCGCTGGGACTCAACCGGCGCGAGGCGCTCTGGGTGGTGCGCGGGCTCAACGGCGTGGCAGGGGCCGAACAGCTGCCGCTGTTCGCAATCTCGAAGAAGATCTCGAAACCCGATGATGCCGAAACCGACCTGCCGGTGATGGCTCCCGGAGAGTCGGTGGTGCACGACTACCGCACGCTGTCGCTGTCGCTCAAAGGGCACCCGGTGGGGTTCCTCCGCCCCGAGCTCGACCGACGCGGTACGCTGCGCTGCGCCGACCTGATCGACAGACCGAACGGCGCCATCGTCGAAGCCGCCGGCCTGGTGCTGGTGCGCCAGCAGCCGGGCACGGCCAGCGGGGTGATCTTCATGACGCTGGAGGACGAGACCGGCATCGCCAACATCATCGTGTGGAACAAGACCTTTGACAAAAACCGCCGCGTCGTGCTCGGTTCACGCCTGCTCGCGGTGCGGGGCCAGTTGCAGCGTGAAGGGCTCGTCACTCACCTCGTCTCGCGCAGCTTCACCGATTTCACCCCCAGCCTGCTCGACCTGGCGCAAGGCCTCGACATCGGCAATGCCGTATTGGCGCATGGCGACGAAGGGCGGAGCGGCCCGCAACCCGGCCGCGACGAGGGCGAGCGCCGCCGCCGCGAACAGCTCGACCGCGAGGCGTATGCCGCGATGCCCTCGGGACGGAATTTTCACTAGCTTTCAGGATGGGCCGAGGCCGCGGTGCCTGTGGCCACCCCCACCCTTGATTCCTCCCCACCATCTCCCTCCCCTTGATGGGGAGGGTAGCGCAGCTAAGCCGCGCCAGCGGCCTAGCGTAGCTGGGTGGGGTGGCACCACTCAGAGGCCACAATCCAGCCTATGCCCCCAAAGCAAAAGGCCGCCCTCGCGGACGGCCCCCTGCAGCTTTCGGCGATGGCTCCGCCTCAGCTGTCCATCTTGGCGCCCGACACCACCGCATGCAGGTCGATCAGCCCGACCATGCGGCTTTCATGCGTCACGATGCCATTGAGCAGTTCGGTATCGATCGAGTTGCCTTCCGGCACATTGTGGATATCGGTCTTGGCGACCGTCAGGATGTCGGACACGGCGTCGACCAGGATCCCCACCCATTTCTCCCCGACGCTCATCACCACCACGACGTGGTTCTTGGTCGGCGAGGTCACGCCTTCGCCGAAGCGGGCGCGCAGATCGAAGATCGGCACGATCGTGCCGCGCAGGTTGATCACCCCGCGCACGAACTCACGCGTGTTCGGCAGCGGCGTCGCGCCGTTCCAGGCGCGAATCTCGCGCACCGTGGTGATCTCCACGCCGTAGGTCTGCTCGCCGATCGAGAAGGCGATCAGCTGCATCGAGTTGGCGCCGGCAACGCTGGCGCCCGAGGACATGTCATCCTTGAATGCGAGAGCTTCCATCTGGTCTTCTGCCTTTCCTGCCGGCCTCCTGGCCGGCGTCAGTTGTGTCTCTGTGCGCCGCCTAGGCAGCGCTCTTGTGAGCCGTGGTGGTGGATTTCAGACCCTGCACGTCGACGATCAGCGCCACGTTGCCGTCGCCGAGGATGGTGCCGCCGGCAATGCCTTCGATCGACTGGAAGTTCTCCTCCAGCGATTTGATCACCACCTGCTGCTGGCCGATGATGTCATCGACAATCACCGCCACCTTCACCCCGCCTTCGGCCTCGCACAGCACCACGAAACGGTTGTCGCGCTCGACCTCGGTGGTCATCTCGAAGCGGGAGGCGAGGTCCACCACCTGCACATATTCGCCGCGCACCTGCAGCACCTGCGCGCCGGTCGGCATGCGCGAGAAGTTGGCCCGGGCGCACTGTATCGTTTCGACGATCGAGCTCAGCGGGATGACGTAGGGGCTGCCCGCCACCTTCACCAGCATGACGTCGAGCACCGCCAGCGTCAGCGGCAGGCGCAGCGTCATCCGCGTGCCCCTGCCGGTCCAGCTCTTCACATGCACCGAGCCGCCGATCTTCTTGATGTTCGACAGCACCACGTCCATGCCGACGCCGCGCCCCGAGATATCGGAAATCTCGGAAGCGGTGGAAAAGCCCGGCGCGAAGATCAGCTGGTCGATTTGTTCGTCGCTCAGCGCCTGCTCCGGCCCGACCACGCCACGATCGCGCGCCACCTGCAGCACCCGCTCGCGGTTGATGCCGCCGCCATCATCTTCCACCGCGATGAGGATATTGCCGCCTGCCTGTTCGGCGGAGAGCCGGATCGCGCCGCTTTCCGACTTGCCGGCTGCCAGCCGCTTCTCCGGGCTCTCGATGCCATGGTCGGCCGAGTTGCGGATCATGTGGGTCAGCGGGTCGGAAAGCTGCTCGATGATCGTCTTGTCGATCTCGGTGTTCTCGCCGATCGTCTCGAGCCGGATCTTCTTGCCGGTCTTGCTGGCCAGTTCGCGCACCAGCCGCGGCATGCGGGAGAACACCGTCTTTACCGGCTGGGCGCGGATCGACATCACCGAGTCCTGCAGGCCGCGCGTCGTCTGCGCCAGCACTTCGAGGCCCCGCACCAGTTCCTGGTAGCGGGCCCGCAGCGTCTCATCCATCTGCTGGGTGAGCATCGACTGGGTGATCACCAGTTCGCCCACCATGTTGACCACCCGGTCGATCTTGTCGAGATCGACGCGGATCGACTGCACGCCGTTGCGACGATCCTCGACGCCGGAACGCCGATCGTTCTCGCCGTCGAATTCCTCGGCCGGCGCCGCCTGCTTCAGCGGCGGCGGCAGCACCGGGGGCGCCGCCTTCAGCGCCGGCTTCATGCTCTCGGCCAATGCCTCGAAGCTGATGAGTTGCGCGCTCGGGGCGTCCTCGGCGACGGCAAGCGGCTCGGGCTGGGCTTGGTCGGCCATCAGCTGGGCGAATGACGGCATCGCCTCGATCTCGGCATCGAGCACCGCCTCGGCCACCGGCGCCTCGCCACGGGTGATCGTCAGGTCGCAATTGCCCTCGACGAACTCGAATACCTCGGCGATCGTCGCCTCGGTCGCGGTGTCGGATCGGAGCGCGATCTCCCAGCTGCAATAGACCCCGAACGGCTCGAAATCGGCGAGCGCCGGAATCTCGTCCAGCACCGCCCGCACCTTGATGTCGCCCAGCGTTCCCAGCTCGCGCAACAGCAGCAGCGGATCGTTGGCGCGCGCGTAAAGCTCGGAATGCGGCGTGAAGCGGATGGTCCAGTGCCCGGCTTCCGGCGCCAGCGGCGGCGCCTCGAACGCATCGTCGAGGATCGCGAGGCTCAGCGGCGCCTCGGCCATCGTGTCGTCCTCGGCCCCCGCAATGGTCACCATGACCGGCACGAAATCGATGTCGAACTCTTCCATCGGCTCGCCGACCATGTCGGGGTCGCCCGAAGTCAGCGTATCGAACTGCAGCTTTTCCTCGGCGCCGTAGCCGGCCTCGAGTTCGGCGCCGTCCTTGGCCGCCGCGACGAAGTCGGCGACGATGTCATTGGCCCGGATGCACAGCGCCACCACCGGCTCGCTGAGTTCCACCCGGCCGTCGCGCACATGATCGAGCAGCGTCTCGTAGGCATGCGCAAAACCGACCAGCCCGGAAAAGCCGAAGGCCCCGCCGCCGCCCTTGATCGAGTGGATGGCGCGGAACACCGCGTTCAGCCGATTGCTCGAATGGTCGCCCTCTTCGATGGCGGCGAACTGCTCTTCCAGTTCGAGCAGCAGCTCCGAGCACTCGTCGAAATAGGTGGCCTTGAAGTCGTCGAGGTCGCTCATGGACTAGTCACGAACCCTTCTGGGTTGCCGGGAAGGCGAGGCAGGCTGTCTGTAGCTCAGTGCACCACGCGGTGGATCACCGAGATCAGTTTCTCCGGGTCGAACGGCTTGACGATCCAGCCGGTGCCGCCGGCGGCGCGGCCCTGGTCGCGCTTGTCCTGGCTGGTTTCGGTGGTGAGGATCAGGATCGGCAGGGAATTGTGCATGCCCGAGGCGCGGACGTTCCGGATGAACTCGATCCCGTCCATGACCGGCATGTTGATGTCGGTGATCACCACATCGACGCTCTCGTTCTTGAGCACGTCGAGGCCTTTCTGGCCGTCTTCGGCCTGCAGCACCTCGAAGCCGGCATTGCTGAGCGTATGGTGCAGCATGGCGAGAATGGTTCGGGAATCGTCGACCGTCAGTACACGCATGAATTACCCTTCCATGATCGCGGCGAACGGGGCCCCGAGCCCCAGCCGCGAAACAGCCAGCCGAAACGCCTCGGAGGGCGCGCTGACCGAAAATGCGAAATTGTTGCGACGGGCGGTCTCGGCGGCACTCAGCAGCATGAACAGCGCATTGGTCGCCACCCGTTCGATCGCCACCCCCGAGACCGTAACCGGTCCGGATTCGATGGCGTCGACCAGCTCGTCGCGAATAGGATCGAGCGCGTCGAGATCGACGATCGCCGGCAAGGCGATAGTTCTGCTGCGTGCCTGAGCCATTACTTTGGCTGCCCCCGTGGACTTCTGCCCGGCGCCAGCATCCGATGGAACGGTTTAGGAAGTGCTAAATTCGGGCGCTTTCGGCGGGCTCAGCCGGCGCCGATGACGGCCAGCAGCGAGCTTCGATCGACCCCTTCCAAAGACTTCGGCCGCCAGTCCGGCCGCTGGTCCTTGTCGACCAGCACCGCCCGTACCCCCTCGGCAAAGTCCGGCAGCCTCGACAGCAGGCGCGCCAGCCGCAGGTCTGCCGCCAGCACCTCGGTGATATCGGCCATCCGTCGCGCCGCATGCAGGCTTTCGGCAATCGCGACAAGGCTGGTCGGCGAGCGCAGCGCCAGCTGCGCCAGCTGCGGTTCGCGCCCGGCGGTGCCGACGATTGCGGCGACATCGGTCCAGTCGAGCCCTGCATGCCGGTCGGCCGCCGCGCACAGCACTGCCTCGCCAACCGGCGCCATCTCGGCCTGCATCAGTGCGCCGAGCGCCGCCTCGATCCGCGTCGCCCCCGCTGCCGCGGCGATCCCCGCCCGCACCGCGTCGTATCGCGCCGGGTCGATGGCGCAGTCGGTCAGACCGAGCGCCAGCGCATCGGCGGCGCCGACCGGCACGCCGGTCATGGCAAAGGCCAGTGCCCGGTGCACCGGGGCCTTGGCGAGAATGAAGTTCACCCCCACGTCGCAGGTGAAGCCGATCGCTGCCTCGGGCATGGCGAAGCGCGCCTCGGTGGTGGTGAACCGAAAAGCGCAATGGCCGGCAATGCCGATGCCGCCACCCATCACGATGCCATGGGTCAGCGCCACCAGGGGCTTGGGATAGCGCGCGATGATGCCGTTCATCCGGTACTCTGCGGCAAAGAACGCATCGGCCTGTTCCGCCCGCCCCGCCAGCACGCTGCTGCGCACCGCCCGCACGTCGCCGCCCGAACAGAAGCCGCGCGGCCCTCGTCCCTCGAACAGCACCAGCCGGATTTCGTCGTCATCGGCCCACTGCTCGAGCGCCCGGGTGATGCCGTCGATCATTTCGAGGCTCAGCGCGTTGATCGCCTCGGGTCGGTTGAGGGCGATGATCCCGAGGTTTGCCTCGCGAATCACATCGAGCTGGCCAGTCATCTCTCAGGTTCCCATGTGGCGACGCCAGTGGTAGAGCACCGCGCATGAAGGCCATCAACCCCCCGACCCCGCTCACCAATGTGCACCTGACCGGCATCGCGCGCGACCTCAAGGCGCGGGCCGATTCCGGCAGGCCGATTCGCATCGGCGTCATCGGTTCGGGCGAGATGGGCACCGACCTGGTGACCCAGGGCGGGCTGATGCGCGGCATCGAAGTGGCGGCGATCGCCACCCGTCGTCCGCACACCGCGCGCGCCGCCATGGCCATCGCCTATGGCGACGACGCGCATGCCGTCGAAGCCGACACCGAAAGCAAGGTCACCGCCGCCATCGAGGCGGGCAAGATGGCCGTCACCTCGGCCGAAACGCTGGTCAAGAACCCGCTGATCGACGTGGTGATCGATGCCACCGGCAAGCCTGGCGTCGCGGCGGACTATTGTCTGACCGCGATGGAACACGGCAAGCACCTCGTGATGATGAACGTCGAGGCCGACGTCACCATCGGCCCTTATCTGAAGCGCGAGGCCGACCGCCTCGGCGTGATCTATTCGGTCGGCGCCGGCGACGAACCCTCGAGCTGCATGGAGCTGATCGAATTCGCCTCGGCGCTCGGCTACCGGATCGTTTCGGCCGGCAAGGGCAAGAACAACCCGCTCAATCACGACGCGGTTCCCGACGATTATCGCGAGGAAGCGATCCGCCGGAACATGAACCCGCGCATGCTGGTGGAGTTCGTCGATGGCAGTAAGACCATGGTGGAGATGGCCTGCATTGCCAACGCCACCGGGCTGGTGCCGGATGTGCCGGGCATGCACGGGCCCAAGGCCGACCGCGACGAGATGGTCAAGGTGCTGATCCCCAAGGCGGATGGCGGCATCCTCGACAAGAAGGGCGTCGTCGATTTCACCATCGGCAAGGGCGTGGCGCCGGGCGTCTTCGTCATCGTCGAAGCCGAACACCCCCGCATCATCGAGCGCATGGACGACCTGCATGTCGGCAAGGGCCCGTATTATGCGTTCTTCCGCCCCTACCACCTGACGTCGCTCGAAGTTCCGCTGACCGCGGCGCGCATCATGCTCTATGGCAGGCCCGACATGGTGCCGATGCCCACGCCCGTCGCCGAGGTCTGCGCCGTCGCCAAGCGCGACCTGGCGGCAGGCGAGACCTTCGATGCCATCGGCGAAACCTGCTACCGCAGCTTCATCCTCACCGTCGAGGATGCCCGCCGACAGCACGCCGTGCCGGTCGGCCTGCTCGAAGGCGGCAAGGTCACCGCGCCGGTGAAAAAAGGCCAGCTCCTCACCACTGCCAACGCCCTGCCCGACCAGAGCACCCGCCTCTACGCGCTGCGCCAGCGCCAGGACCAGATGTTCGGACTGGTAGCCTAGGCCTGACACCGGCCGTGCCTTGGCGCGCTGGCATTAGGGTCGAGCACCAGACAGCGACCAGCCTGGCCGGTGTGCTTGGCTACCCCTCACCCTAACCCTCTCCCCAGAGAGGGGCGAGGGGACGCGAAGGCACCGCTGGTGCGCCTCTATCGATCAGCTGCCGCGAATCGCGATCTTGCCCTGCCGGCCCTTCTCGTTGCTGGCTTCGGCCGCCTCGGCGGCCTGCTCCAGCGAAAACACCTCGGCGATCGGCAGCTTCAGTTCGCCACGCGCCGCCTTGCCGACGAACTCGACGATCGCCCCCCTGATCTGCTCGGGCGAGTGGAAACTCGAGGGCTTGGCCGCCCAGAACCCTTTCACCACCGCCCGCTTGAACAGGAGGTTATCGGCGCTGATCTGCATCGGCCGGCCGCTCAGCGCCCCGAACGAGATCAGCCAGCCCTCTTCGCCGACGAGGTCCAGCAGTTCGTCCGACGCCCGGCCGGCCACCGAATCCAGCGCCCGGCGGATCGGCGCGCCGCCGGTGATCGCCCGGGCCCGCTGTTGCCAGTCCTCATGTTCGCTCGAGACGGCATCGCCGATGCCCTCGGCCAGCAGCTCGGCAACCGCCGCCTCGCGCCGCACGATGTTGAGCACCCGTACGCCGCGCTCGGCCGCCAGCTTGGCGATGATCTTGCCGACCGCGCCGTTCGCCGCGTTCTGCACGATCCATTCGCCGGCCTCGACCTGCAGTTCGCCGAGCAGCCGCCAGGCGCTCAGCGGCATCGAAACCAGCTGGCAGGCCGTCGCGTCGTCTATGCCGTCCGGCAGCGGCACCAGCGACTGCGCGCCGGCCAGGTAGTATTCCGCCCAGGCGCCGCTGGCCCCGCCGGTCACCCGCTGCCCGAGCTTGAGGTTGGTCACACCCTCGCCGAGCTTGTCGACCACCCCGAGCGCTTCGGTGCCGGGCACATGCGGCAGCGGCGGCTTGTAGCCGTAATGGCCGGTGACGATCATCAGGTCGTGGTTGTGGATCGGCGACAGCAGCAGCTTCACCCGCACCTGGCCCGGCCCGGGTTCCGGCAGCGGCCGCTCCTCGAGCTTCAGCACTTTCCTCGGGCTGCCGAATTCCTCGAACACCACGGCTTTCATCGCATCACTCCATTTGTCTGCCCGTCAGATAGGCAATGGCGGGCCACGCGACTAGTCCAGCGTCTGCCGATAGCGCAGCATGGCGATCACCGCGATGACCACGAGGATCGCCAGCAGCGCCCAGAGCTCGCCGGTTACATCCGCCACCTCGCCGCCCTTCAGCATGACCTTGCGCACCACGCGCAGGAAGTGGGTCGCCGGCACTGCCTGCCCGATGAACTGCGCCCATCCGGGCATGCCGGCGAACGGGAACATGAACCCGGAGAGCAGGATCGAGGGGAGAATGGTGAAAAAGCTCAGCTGCATCGCCTGCATCTGGCTTTTGGCCGCCGTGGAGATCAGGAACCCCAGCGCTAGGTTCACCACGATGAACAGGTTGAAGCCGAGGAAGAACGCCCAGACGCTGCCCTCGAACGGCACCCCGAAGACGAGGCTGGCCGCGGCGAGGAACACCGCGGTCTGCACGTAGCCGACGAACACATAGGGCAGGATCTTGCCCAGCATCACCTCGAGCGGCTTCACCGGCGTGGCGATCAGCATCTCCATGGTGCCCCGCTCGGTTTCCTTGACGATCGCCACCGCGGTGATCATCACCATGGTCATCGACAGGATGATCGCCAGCAGCCCCGGCACGATATTGGTGGAGGTCTTGCCCTCAGGGTTGTACTCGCGGTGCACCACCATCGAGAACGGCGCCGAGCCCGCCTGCTGCGCCAGCGGCCCGGTCAGCGTCTCGGCGATGGCGACGTTGACGATGCCCGACAGCGCCGCCACCGCGCCGCCCGTCGCCGACGGGTCGGAGGCGTCGGCGGCCACCAGGATTTCCGGCTTGTTGCCGCGCACCACGTCGCGTTCGAAATCGGCCGGGATCACCACGACGAAGTTGGCGGTGCCGCGGCGCAGCGCTTCCTCGCCCTCGCCGACGCCGCTCACCGCCCCCTTGAAGGCGAAGTAGGACGAGTTCTGCATGCCTGCGATCACCGCCCGGCTCAGCGGCCCGTTATCGCCCATCTCCACCAGGGTCGGCAGGTTCCGCGGATCGGCGTTGATGGCAAAGCCGAACAGGAACAGCTGGATGATCGGCAAGCCGATCATCATGCCGAAGGTGATGCGGTCGCGCCGCATCTGGATGAATTCCTTGTAGAGCACGGCACCGAAGCGTCTGAGCGAGAAGCCGAGGGTCATGCCGCGACCGTCCCCGATGCACTGCCACCGCCATCGCCGGCGAAGTTGTCGCGCGCGCCGGTCATCAGGTAGATGAACGCCTCTTCGAGCCCCGCCACCTGCAGGCTCCAGCGATGCGTGCCTTCGGCCTTGAGCCGCTCGACCGTTGCCTCGAGCGTCGGCTTGTCGGTACCCGACACGTGCAGCACGGTGCCGAACCGCGCCACCTGCACCACGCCCGGCTCCTTGAGCAGCCGGTCCTCGAGCCCGGCGAGGTCAGGCCCTTCGACGCGCCAGGTCTCAAGCCCCACCATCTCCGGGATCCTGGCCGACGGCCCGTCGATCAGCTTCTTGCCATAGGCGATGTAGGTGATGAAGTCGCACTGCACCGCCTCGTCCATGTAATGAGTCGAGACCAGCACGGTGACGCCCATCGCCGAAAGCCGCCGGATTTCACCCCAGAAGTCGCGCCGCGCCTTGGGATCGACCCCTGCGGTCGGCTCGTCGAGCAGCAGGAGCTTGGGCTGGTGCAGCAGGCAGGCCGCCAGCGCCAGCCGCTGCTTCCAGCCGCCCGACAACGAGCCGGCCAGTTGCTTTTGCCGGTCGGCAAGGCCCAGATCGGCAAGGGCCTGGTCGACCCGCTGCTTCCTGCGGTCGAGCCGATACATCCGCGCCACGAAATCGAGGTTCTCGCGGATCGACAGGTCCTCGTAATACGAGAACTTCTGCGTCATGTAGCCGACCTGCTCCTTGATCTGCTCGGCCTGTTTGCGCACGTCGAAACCGAGGCAGGTCCCTTCGCCTTCATCAGGCGTCAGCAGCCCGCACAGCATCCGGATGGTGGTGGTCTTGCCCGAGCCGTTCGGTCCGAGAAAGCCGTAGATCGCCCCCTTCGGCACCTGGATGTCGAAATGGTCGACCACGCGCTTGGGCCCGAAATTCTTGGTCAGGCCATGCACGTCGATGACCAGCGGCTCGCTCACGGCTGCCGCTCCACCGTCACCGGCTGGCCGGGGTGGAGGCTCGCGCCATCCAGCGTCGCCTCGATCAGGTAGCTCAGCCGCTGCCGCTCGTCGCGCGAGTAGATCACCGGCGGGGTGAACTGCGGATCCGAGGCGAAAAAGCTGATGCTGGCGCTGAGCCCGTCCGGGCAGCCATCGCAGCTCACCGCCAGCTTGTCGCCCATGGCAAAGCTGGCCCGCGCCGCCTCCGGCACGTAGAACTTCACCTTCAGCGCACCCTCCGGCAGGATCGACACCACCGGCGTTCCCGCCGCGACGATCTCGCCGGCATCGAAGAATACCCGCTCGATCCGCCCTGCTGCGGGCGCGGTGATGGTCCGGTCGGCGAGATCGGCATTGGCCTTCTCGGCATCGGCCTGCGCTGCGGTGAGATTGGCCTCCGCCTGCACCTGCTGCTCGCTGCGGGCCGGCAGTTCGGCGACCTTGAGCTGCGCTTCGAGCTGGCGCACCGCCGCTTCGGCACTGGCGAGCGTCGCCCGATCCTGGTCGAGCTTGGATTGCGGCACCAGCCCCTGCGCGAACAGCTTGTCGCTGCGCGTCGCGCTGTCCTGGGCGAGGCTCATATCCGCCTGGGCCTTCTGCAGGCTCGCCTGGATGACGTCGAGTTCATCGGCCCGGCTGCCGGTGGTGAGGTTCTTCAGCCCGGCTTCCGCCGCCGCCACCCGCGCCTCGGCGCCCTGCAGCAGGGCCACCTGCTGTTCGGAGCGCAGCCTGAACAGCAGGTCGCCGGCCAGCACAGTGTCTCCCTCGCGCACCGATATGGTCTCGAGCGGCCCGGCAGTGCTCGGCGAGGCGTAGACATAGCGCGCCTCGACATAGCCGTTGTAGTGCGGCGGCTCGGTGGCACCGAACCCCGGGATCACCAGGGCCACAAGCCCGACCAGCCAGGCGAGAAAACCGTCCATCATCGTCTCCTCAGCTGCTCGACCACTGCTTGGCGCTCGGCGGCGCGCTCAGCCCGTCGAACAGGATGCTCAGGTGGTTCTCGACCAGCTTGTCCATGTGCAGCCCGCCCTCGGGCATGATGCCGAAGAGCTCGGCCATCGCCACGTGCAGCATCAGCGGCCCGATGATCGAGCGAATGGTGAGGCTGGGGTCCACCTGCCTGAGATAGCCCTGCTCGATGCCGCGCCGGATCAGCCCTTCGACGGCCGGAATGACCCGATCCAGCACCTCGCGCCGATACATCTCCGCGAGCCCGGGAAAGCCCATCGCTTCGCGAAAGATCAGCTTTGGCATCGCCATCACCTTGGGATCGCTGATCCGCCCGGCCAGCATGGTCAGCACCATGTTGAGCACGATGCGGGGATCGCCCTCGTAGTCGTGCAGCGCCGTCAGCGCCGAATCGGCGATCGGCAGGATCGCCCGCCGGACCAGCCCCTCGAGCAGCGCTTCCTTGGACGGGAAGTAGAGATAGACCGTGCCCTTGCTCAGCCCGGCGCGCCTGGCGATGTCCTCGACGCGCGTCGCAGCGAAGCCCTTGTCGATGAACAGCTCCAGCGCCGCATCGAGCACTTCGTCCGGCCGCGCCTCGGCTCGCCGGCGAAACTTCGGTCCTCGCTCTGCAGCGGTTTTGTTCATCACTGGTTAGCCTTACTGACTGCGCGGTCAGTAAACTAATAACTGACTGGTCAGTCATTTTCAAGAGGCTGGGCGCCCACGATGGGCTGCTGCCGGCGCCGGCGACGGTCGCGCCCCCCAACTTTCGGCTAACCGGCCATGCTCACGTTGACATCACGTAGGCCAAACGACCCCTGTCCTAAGGTGTATCTGTCCCCGTGCGGCGGACCCCCCAAGCGCGGCCGGTCGCTGAAACCTCCTCAGCAACCGGCCGCGGCTGGTCCACCAAACCGACGGCCCTCTCCGAACGCCCCCGAAAACGGGGAGGGCCCCTTCGGACCTTTCCGTCTTTGATAGGATGCATCCCCGACCGGCTGGTATCCAGGCGAATGCCCGGACCCCGCTGCTCGGACGGTTGGTCGAGCCCGAACCGCGCCGCCTGAGGTTAGATCTTGTCACAACGGGAGAGGGCGAATGGTGAGCAAAGCCACGGCGCCAGCGCTCGTCCAGTTAGCACCGGATTAACCCTAACCCCCTAGGATCAACCTCCGATCGGCGCGCCGTCTGCCGCCGGTCCAGCGTTCAGTTTGTAGAGTGTACCAGACGATGCCGGCACAGCACCTGCTCGAAGACGCCCGTCGAGAGACCGCCCCCGCCATAGCCATCCGCATTCCCGTCCGCCTGATGGGTGCGATCATCCTGGGGGTGGTGGCCCTCGTCCTGGTGTCCCTCGCCACCTGGTCGGTTGATGACCCCAGCCTCTCTTACGCTTCGGGCGAACCGGCCCGGAACTGGCTCGGCTTCCCCGGCGCCGTCATCGCCGACATGGCGTTCCAGGTGTTTGGCCTCGGCATCCTGACCCTGCTGGTACCGCCCTCGCTCTGGGGCTGGGGGCTGATTCGGCACCGAGTCGCGACCCGCATGGGCCTGCGGCTTGCTGCCTGGGTCGCCGCGAGCGTTCTGAGCTGCGGTCTGTTCGCCTTCATCATCGCGCCCGAGAGCTGGCCCTTGCCTACCGGGCTGGGCGGCCTCGTCGGCCAGAGCTTCACCAATCTGGCGGTGCTCGCCACCGGCGCCTCGCCGCAGCCGGTCACCGCCGTGCTGTTCGCCATCATCATCGCCGCTCCCACCCTGGCGCTGTTCTGGATCGCCATGGGCCTGGGCAAGGTCACCCTGCCCGAGCTGCCCAAGGGCAAGGCGAAGACCAAGCCGGCCGGCGCCAAGGGCGCCGCCGCTTCTGCGCCGGTCGATGACGACGAGCCCGAACGCGATTCGATTTTCGACGTGATCCTCGGCTATGCCGTGCATCTGGGTTTCTCGGCCCGCTCGGCAGTGCGCCGGGCCCGTGCCGGCATCGCCCAGCGCCGGGCTGCCGAGGCCGAAGCCGAGGCCTGGCGCGGCGAAGCCGTAGAGCCGAGCCTCAACGCCAATGCGGCGTCCGCACCTGCTGTCCGCGCCGAACCTGCGCTCACCGTCGAGCGCCGCTCGATCGTCGCGGCACATGACGAGCCGCCTTTCGACGACTATCCGCCCGAGCCGGACGAAGAACCCGACATGCCGCGCTGGGAGATGCAGACCCCGCTGCGCGGCCCGATGGCCGCCTCGCGCAGCCCCGCCCCGATGCCGCACGTTCCCGCCGCGCATCAGGCCGCGCCGGTGGTTTCGCCGCGCGTTGCCGCTCCGGCGCCCCGGCCGCAACCCGGCATGCGCGCCGCCCGCGAAGCCCAGGGCTCGTTCCTTGACGAGCCGCATGGCTTCGAGCTGCCCGAGCTGAACCTGCTGACCCCGCCCAAGCACAAGGGCGCCAGCCCCGAGCACGCTCCCGAGCGCCTCGAAGCCATGGCCCGCAAGCTGGAATCCGTGCTCGCCGATTTCGGCGTCAAGGGCGACATCATCAATGTCCGCCCCGGCCCGGTCGTCACGCTGTACGAACTCGAACCCGCCCCCGGCATCAAGTCGTCCCGCGTCATTTCGCTGGCCGATGACATCGCCCGCTCGATGAGCGCCATCTCGGTGCGCGTCGCCGTGGTCCCCGGCCGCAACGCCATCGGTATCGAGCTGCCCAACGAGGTGCGCGAGACGGTGTACCTGCGCGAAATGCTGGCCTCGTCCGACTTTGAGAAGATGAAGGGCAAGCTGCCGATCTGCCTGGGCAAGACCATCGGCGGCGAACCGATCATCGCCGACCTCGCCCGCATGCCGCACCTGCTCATCGCCGGTACCACCGGCTCGGGTAAGTCGGTCGGTATCAACACCTTCATTCTCAGCCTGCTCTACCAGATGACCCCGGAGCAGTGCCGGCTGATCATGATCGATCCCAAGATGCTGGAACTCTCGATCTATGACGGCATCCCGCACCTGCTGACTCCAGTCGTTACGGACCCGTCAAAAGCTGTCGTCGCCCTCAAATGGGCCGTCCGCGAGATGGAAGACCGCTATCGCAAGATGTCGAAGATCGGTGTGCGCAACATCGACGGCTTCAACCAGCGCGTCAGTGAGAGCAAGGCCAAGGGCGAGGTGATCACCCGCACCGTGCAGACCGGCTTCGACCGCGAGACCGGCGAGGCGATCTTCGAGAGCGAGGAGTTCAACCTCGAGCCGCTGCCCTTCATCGTCATCATCATCGACGAGATGGCCGACCTGATGATGGTCGCCGGCAAGGAGATCGAAGGCTCGGTGCAGCGCCTGGCGCAGATGGCCCGTGCCGCCGGCATCCACGTCATCACCGCCACCCAGCGTCCCTCGGTCGACGTCATCACCGGCACCATCAAGGCCAACTTCCCCACCCGTATCTCGTTCATGGTGACATCCAAGATCGACAGCCGCACCATCCTCGGCGAACAGGGCGCCGAGCAGCTGCTCGGCAACGGCGACATGCTCTACATGGCCGGCGGCGGCCGCATCCGGCGCCTGCACGGCCCGTTCGTCGCCGACAGCGAGGTGGAGGCCGTGGTCAATCACCTGAAGTCGCAGGGTGCACCTGACTACCTCGATGCCATCGTCGCCGACGAGGACGAGATGGACGAGGGCGGCGCGTCCGCCGCCGGCGGCGGCGACGATTACGGCGGCTCGGGCGACGAGCTCTACGACAAGGCCGTCAACGTGGTGCTGACCGACAAGAAGGTGTCGACCTCCTACATCCAGCGCCGCCTGGCGGTTGGCTACAACAAGGCTGCCACGCTCATCGAGCGCATGGAAAAGGAAGGCGTCATCTCCTCCCCCAACCACGCCGGCAAGCGCGAAATCCTCGTCGGCAACAACGCCGACGGCTACTGACGTAATCTCCGCCGGCTTGGCGGGCGGAGCTATCGCATGTAGCGACAGCGCAGCTGAAAAGCCGGCGCGGGAAGATACCCCCACCTCTGTCCCCTCCCCGCAACGGGGAGGGAGACGCCAACTCCGACATTGGTGTTTTGGTCTCCTCCCCCCTTGCGGGGGAGGGACAGGGTGGGGGGTGCCCTTCCCGCACCGAACGACCCGCGATTACCTTAGCCCTGATGTCGGGCCGAACCCGGGGGGCTGGACATAATATTAGCAGCACTTTATATAAGCGCCGCCTGATACAGGAGGACGCGACAATGCCTTTCGATCTCACCGCCCATGTCAACGCCATGTCCCGCTCGGTGCGCAACCTCGAGCGCGACGGCAGACCCGCCAAGGCGGTGGTCGCCAGCTGTGTCTACGACACTGACCTCGCCGATCTCTGGGATGCGCTCACCAACGCCGATCGGCTGCGTCGCTGGTTCTCCCCGGTCAGCGGCGACCTCAGGCTCGGCGGCCGCTTCCAGGTCGAAAACAATGCCGGCGGCACCATCACCGAATGCGAGCCGCAGCGAAAGATCGCCGCCACCTGGGAATTCGGCGGCGGCATCAGCTGGATCATCGTCCGGCTCGCCGCCGAAGGCGACCGGGCCCGCCTCGAGCTCGAGCACATTGCATTCATCGACCCGCATTGGGATATGTTCGGCCCCGGCGCTGTCGGCGTCGGCTGGGATCTCGGCTTCATGGGGCTCGCCCGGCACCTGGCCGAGCCTGGCGCCGATCTGCCGCAGGAAACGGTGGCCGGCTGGCACGAGCAGCCCGAGGCCAAGATCTTCATCCGTACCGCCAGCGATGGTTGGGGCGCAGCCGCGATCGCGGCCGGTGAGAACCGCCAGCAGGCATTGACGGCCGCCGAGGCGACGCGGCAGTTCTACACCGGCGAGGCCGCGCCCCCGGAGATGTGATGCACGCGTTCGACGTTCTCGGCGATCCAGTCCGCCGCCGCATTCTCGAGCTGCTCGCCGAGCGCGAGCACGCCTCGGGCGAGGTGGTGGAGGTGATCGGCGCGGAGTTCGGCATCAGCCAGGCCGGGGTCAGCCAGCATTTGAAAGTGCTGCGCGAGTCCGGCTTCGCCACGGTGCGTCCCGAGGGCACGCGGCGGGTCTATCGGCTCGACGCCACACCGCTGCGCGATATCGACGACTGGCTGGAGCGCTTCCGCGGCTTCTGGACCCAGAAGCTTGCCGCACTCGCCACCGAGATCGCCCGCGGCAAGAAGGATCGCTAAGGATCACACCGAGCCGTGATCAGGAACTTTCCAGCTGTTGCCGCAATTCCTATCTACAGGCATGCTCCAGCACGGTGCTTCCGGGCGGGACTTGCGGTCCCGGCGGTTCGGGAGCGCCAGATCAAAGACCTGGAGCCAGCTGGCGTTTCGACGAAACGGTGAGCGGCTCCAGACCATCAAGGGAACGTCACCAGGATGATCCGTCGCAGCTTCCTCGCCTTCGCCGCTCTGCTCGCCGCCTTCCCCGCGCTTGCGCAGGAACAGGGCACCGCCGCGCCGCGGGCCCTTACCGATGCCGAGCGCGACCTGATCACCCGGATCAACCAGCACAACTCGCAGATCAAGACCATGGTCGGCCGGTTCCTGCAGATCGACACCCGCGGCCAGCGCATCGAGGGCACCTTCTTCCTCGAGCGGCCGGGCAAGATCCTGTTCCGCTACAATCCCCCCTCCTATGAGCAGATCGTCTCGGTCGGACGCGGCTTCTACGTCGTCGACCGCAAGGAGAAGACCCAGTACGCCTATCCGCAGGACAAGGTGCCGCTGCGCCAGTTCCTCGATTCCAACATCGACCTGTTCAAGGCCAACATCGTCGCCGTGGCCCAGTCCGATGATTACTTCTCCGTCACCCTGCAGGACGACACCCCCAAGGGCGTGGTCCGCGTCGCCCTGGTATTCGATACCGAGAGCCTCGAGATGAAGCAGTGGACGCTTACCGAGCCCTCCGGCGCCGAGCTCACCTTCTCGCTCTACGATGTCGAAAAGGACGTGACGATTCCCAAGTCCTACTTCTACATCGACCCGACGTTCCGCGCGAAGTCCGCACCGCCCGACGCCTGAGCGTCGAGCGCCGTTTCCGGCTTTACGCTCCCTGCCCTGCTCTGCATAAGAGGCGCCTCTCTCAAACCGAGGCGCCTTTTTCCATGCCGACGAGCTTTGCCACCTGGAACATCAACTCGGTTCGCCTGCGGCTGCCGATCGTGCTGGATTTCCTGCGCCAGTACGACCCTGACGTGCTGTGCCTGCAGGAGATCAAGTGCCTCAACGACCAGTTCCCGCGCAACGAGTTCACCGCTGCCGGCTATCCGCACCATGCCGTGCACGGCCAGAAGGGCTATCACGGCGTCGCCATCGTCTCGAAGCATCCGCTGACCGACATCTCCTCCCGGGTCTTCTGCGAGATCGAAGAGAGCCGCCACGTCTCGGCACTGGTCGGCTTCGGCACCGGCTCGAGCACCGGCCCGGTGACGGTCCACAATTTCTACATTCCGGCCGGCGGCGATCTCGCCGACCCCGAGCTCAACCCCAAGTTCAAGCACAAGCTCGGTTTTCTGAGTGAACTCAAGACCTGGTTCGGCGAGGACCATTTCAGGGAACGCCAGCTGATCTGCGGCGACTTCAACATCGCCCCGCTGGAACATGACGTATGGAGCCACAAGCAGCTGCTCGACGTGGTCAGCCACACGCCCATCGAGACCGAGGCGCTCAACGCCCTGCTCGCCGGCGGGCACGGCTGGGTCGACATCGTGCGCAAATATTTCCCGGCCGAGGAAAAGCTCTATTCGTGGTGGAGCTATCGCGCCAAGGATTGGCAGGCCACCAACAAGGGTCGCCGCCTCGACCACATCTGGTCCACGGCCGATATCGCCGCGCACACCGCCGGTGCCGAGATCGTCAAGCCGGCCCGCGGCTGGAGCGACAAGCCCTCCGACCACGTCCCGGTCATCGCGCGTTTCGCCTGAGACCCGCCGGCACAGGAGCATCCAATGTCCCGCCAACTCGTCAGCTCCGGCTCCTACCTCGAACCGGTGATCGGCTTTTCCCGCGCCGTCCGCGTCGGCAACATCGTGGCGGTCGGCGGCACCGCGCCGATCAGGGCGGAAGGCGGCACCGCCGCGGTCGGCGACGTCTACGGCCAGACCAGGCGCTGCCTCGAGATCATCGCCAAGGCCCTCGCCGATGCCGGCTCGAGCCTCGAGCACGTGACCCGCACCCGCATCATTCTGACCGACATCGGCCTGTGGAAAGATGCCGCCCGCGCCCACGCCGAAGTCTTCGCCACCATCCGCCCGGTGACCACGCTGATGCAGGTCACCGCCTTCGTCGACCCCGACTGGCTGGTCGAGATCGAAGCCGAGGCGGTGATTCCGGACTGATTCACGTGGAACAGAGGGGGCCGTCACTCCGGCTAAGCGCGGGATTTCGGCACACCACCGCCGTCATTCCCGCGCCGGCGGGAACCTGGTGGGATGCTGCCGCACCCGCTGAGGCTGAGAGATCGCACTGAGTCCCCGCCTTCGCGGGGATGACACCGAGGGTGAGCGCCTTACCCCTTGCTGAAGCGTCCACGCGAGCCTTCGATGGCCCCGAGATAGCTGGACAGTTCACGCCGGATGCGGTCGGCGGCGCGGCCCGCCAGGTCCGGGTACTGGTTCGCCAGCTTCATGAAGGCAGTTCGCGGCACGAACAGCGTTTCGACCGCATCGATCGCCTTGATCGTCACCGGTCGCGGCTTGGCGATGACCAGCGCCATCGCTCCCAGCACTGCGCCGACCTCGTGGATCAGAAATGGGTTGTTCTCGGCCCCGTCCTGCGTGCTGGACACCGTGCCGGAGACCAGCACATGCGCCCCTTCAGGCTGGTCGCCCGACGCATAGATGACGCTGCCCGGCCGGAATTTCTTCCGTTCCGAGGCGAACGCAAGCAATCGCCGCTGCTCGGCGTCGCAGATTTCGAAGAAATCCGCACGTCCCAGAATCGTCGCCGCGTCGTCGAGTTGCATCCCGCCCTATTCCCGGACCGCTGGCCACATTCCGGACGCCTCAGCGCCCGCTTGTGCCGCGGCCCTCGATATAGAGCATTTCTTGCCGCTGTCAGGAATCCCTTTTGCCGCGTCAGTCCACGCGGCAAAAGTTATGCACTGCCTCTCATCGAGTGATCGCCTGGGGGGCGGGAGCCTCCACCCGTTGCCGGACGCCCCGTCGCGGCAGGTCGAAGATCAGCAGGCCCGGCGCGTCGAGCGGCAGTTGTCTGACGACCCGGCCATCTGGGTCGAGCACCGCAGTCGGGCCCCAGGCGATGCGTCCATCGCGTTCGCCGGTGACGTCCGCCGATATCAACCAGAGCCCGTTCTCCCGGCAACGCTCGCCGCGCACCGAATTATGCACCGCCTTGAAAACTTCGGCGCTTGCACGGCGCATCATGTTGTTGGCCGGGCAAACGATCAGTTCGGCGCCTTGCTCGGAAATCGCCCGGGCCGCCTCGGCAAAGTTGGTATCGCTGCAGATGTTGATGCCGAACCGCAGTCCGTCCACCTCGAACAGCGGCATCTCGCGCCCGGCCTCGAAGATGGCCTCGCCGACGAGCAGGTGATGCTTGCGGTAGCGCCCGACGATCCGCCCCCGCTCCAACACCACAGCCGTGTTGAACAGCCGCTCGTTCTCGATCTCGATCAGCCCGACGACAATCATCGGCCGCGCCTGCGCCAGGCGGTTCGCAACCAGCTGGAACTCGGGCGAATGCAACGCTATCGCCGAACGTCGCGCCGCGGCTTGCTCGGTCAGATAGCCTTGCAGAAACCCCTCAGGGAACACCAGCAGCCGCGCCGCCTCAGCCTCGGCACGCCTGGCGAAATCCATCATCGCAGCGAGCGCCGCCTCGACATCTTCGCGATATTCCGGGGTCTGGGCCGCGGCAATCCGGACGGTCGTCACAAGGCAGTCGCCAACTTGGAATCAGGGTGCACACAGGGGAGCATACCCCCCTGTCGCAGTCCATTTCGGCAGGCGATCCGTCTGGCAAAGGCCTCGGCGTTACGGCACCAGCCGGTAGCCGCCGTCTTCCGTCACCAGGAGCCGAGCATTGGAGGGGTCGCGCTCGATCTTCTGGCGCAGCCGGTAGATGTGGGTTTCGAGCGTGTGCGTGGTGACCCGGTTGTTGTAGCCCCACACCTCCTTGAGCAGGATCTCGCGGGTGATGGTCTTGGGGCCCTGGCGGTACAGATACTTGAGGATCGAGGTTTCCTTGTCGGTCAGCCGCACCTTGGCCCCGTCGGGCGCTTCGAGCAGCTTGGCCGCCGGCTGGAAGCTGTAGGGCCCGATGGTGAACACCACGTCCTCGCTCTGGTCGTGCTGGCGCAGCGAGGCGCGAATGCGCGCCAGGAGCACCGAGAACCGGAACGGCTTGGTGACATAGTCGTTGGCACCCGACTCGAGCCCCAGGATCTCGTCGGAATCGCTGTCCTGCGCGGTCAGCATGATGATCGGGCTCTTGAACCCTTCGCGCCGCAGGATCTTGACCGCTTCGCGGCCGTCCATGTCGGGCAGGCCGACATCGAGCAGCATCAGGTCGACATGCGCACCCCGGACCTTGCCCAGCGCATCCGACGCCGACTCCGCCTCCACCAGATCGAATTCGCGATAGTGCGTCAGCTGATCGATCAAGGTCTTCCGGAGGTCGGCATCGTCGTCGACAATCAGAATGCGCCGTCTGTTCATGTTGGTACCCCAAGCCATTGGCTTCGAATTGGTGAGTTATTGCCGGGCCCTGCGACCCGCCAATCAAAACGACGTGAGACCGCCGTGAGACGAGAAACGTGATTTGACACCGATTAGTTTCATCGCCGCCTCACTCTTTATCGACGCCATCCTGACGGGAAGCTGACAATTCGCTGACAGCGACAACGAGCCAGCACCAGGTCGCGGCAGATCCGGCGCGCGCCCGGACCGCACCGGCGTCGTCGGCAACGGTTCGCTGCGATTGACAGCCTCGCCGCCGGCGCCTATTAAAGGGGCGGTTTAACGTAAAACCAAGCTCCCGCGCAGATCGGTCACTCAGAATCGTCGCGTGGCATCACGAGCTTCAAGGTTTAACGCAAAACCTGGGAGGATTGCAGCTTTGGCACGGGCCACGATCAAGGATATCGCGCTTGCCGCGAACGTCTCGCCGATGACGGTTTCCAACGTCATCAACGGACGCCGCGCCAAGGCGTCCGACGAGACGGTCGAACGCATCATGGCGGCGGTCAAGACGCTCGGCTACCGCCCCAACATGAGCGCCCGCAGCCTCGTTTCCAACGCCTCGCGCATGGTCGGGGTGATCATCCCGTTCACCGAGAACCAGAACCAGCTGCTGCTCGACAACCCCTTCTATGCCGAGATGATCTCCGGCATCGAAAGCGCGCTGCGCGCCAACGGCTATTACATGATGCTGTCGGGCGTCGGGGAGGGCAACGCCCAGCTCGACACGTTGTCGCACTGGAACATGGACGCCCTGATCGTCCTCGGCGTCTATCGCGAGGCCCTGTACCAGCGGCTGCGCGAACTTGCCCTGCCGACCCTGCTGATCGACAGCTATATCGACGATCCGAGCTTCTACCGCCTCGGCGTCGATGACGAAGCCGCCGCCTACCAGGCGACACGATACCTGATCGGCAAGGGCCACGGGGACATCGCGCTGGTCACCGGCGTGATCCGCACCGACGGCGTCATCGAGCGCCGCGTCGATGGCTACAAGCGGGCGCTCATCGAAGCCGGCATCGGCTTCGATCCGAGCCGCATCCTTTCCGGCTCAGTCACCTTCGACTGGGGCGCCGAGGCCGCCGAGCAGCTTGTGGCGCTGCGCGGCGCAACGGCCGCCTTCTGCACCGCCGACCTCATCGCGGCGGGCCTGCTGGCCGGGCTCCATCGGCTCGGCAGGCGCATCCCCGAGGATTATTCAGTGATGGGGTTCGATAACCTCTCGATCTCGCGCATGGTCTACCCCGCGCTGACCACCGTCGATCAGTCGATCCTGGGCAAGGGCCAGCTCGCCGGCCGGCTGATCAGCGCCATCCTCAACAAGACCGACGCCCCGCGCGACAGCTTTGTCGACGTCGCTATCGTCGAACGCGACAGCGTCGGCCAGCGAGGGACGAGATGAGCGCCGCGCAATGCAGCTTCGCCGCTCCCCTCCCCCTTGAGGGGAGGGGTTGGGGGTGGGGGTCCATCAGTAGGCCACCGCACCACCCCCTCCCTCAATCCCTCCCCTCAAGGGGGAGGGAGGCGAGAACTGCCAGCCCGGTGTCAGCTGGCGGGAGCCCTACATGAGCCCCGCCGCCGACCGCTCCAAATACCTCGCCCTCGCTGTGCTGCTGCTGCCCAGCCTCGCCGGCATGGTGGTGTTCCTGATGGCGCCGGTGCTGTCCTCGCTGGTGCTCAGCTTCTCGCAGTGGGACCTGATCGGCGAAATCCACTGGGTCGGCATCGACAACTACCTCACCGCGCTTGCCGATCCGGCGGTGCTCGGGGCGCTGCGCAACACCCTGACCTTCATCCTCGGCTACCTGCCCTCGGTGGTGATCATCGCGCTCGGCCTCGCTTTGCTGCTCAACCGCCGCATCCGCGGGCGCGTGGTCTTCAGGGCGATCTACTTCGTGCCGGTCGTCACCTCCTGGGTCGCGGTCTCGCTGATCTGGAAATGGCTGCTCAACCCGCAATACGGGCTGATCAATTTCGCGCTCGGCGCCATCGGCATCAAAGGCCCCGGCTGGCTGTTCGACCCGGCCTGGGCGATGACCGGCGTCATCCTCACCTCGGTCTGGAAGGATATCGGCTTCGTCACGGTGATCTATCTCGCCGGCCTGCAGGATATCCCCGAGCCGCTCTACGAAGCGGCGGCCCTAGACGGCGCCAGACCCTGGCAGCGCTTCTGGGCCATCACTTTCCCGATGCTGGCGCCGACCACCTTCTTCGTCACCACCATCTCGCTGATCTCGTCGTTCCAGGTGTTCGACCAGGTCTGGATCATGACCCAGGGCGGCCCGGCCGGCGCCACCTCGGTGATGGTCGAACTGATCTACAAGAACGCCTTCAGCTACTACAAGATGGGCTACGCCTCGGCGATTTCCTGGGTGCTGTTCGCCCTGATCTTCGCGGTCACCATCGCGCAGAACCTGTTGCAGAAGAAACTGGATCGGTCCGATGGCTGAGCCGGTGTTCCTTGCTGGCCAAGACGGCCCCCTCCCAACCTCCCCCACGAGGGGGGAGGTGCCTGCCAGTGCACTTGGCACGATCGAAGACAGAGCCTCGACTCTTCACCTCCCCCTTCATGGGGGAGGCCGGGAGGGGGCCGTCTCTATCAGTATGCGCAAGCGGCCTCCGCTTCGCGCGACCGACCTCGCTACCTATGCCATCCTGATCGCCGGCGCGGTGGTCATGCTGTTGCCCTTCGCCTGGATGGTCTCCACCTCGCTGAAGACCGCCGGAGCGACCTTCGTCACCCCGCCCAACTGGGTGCCCGACCCGGCAACCCTCGACAATTACGCCAAGGTGTTCGACAGCGCCCCGGTCGGCCTGTTCCTGTTCAACTCGATTGTCGTCTCGGTCACCTCGACCGCCCTGATGGTGCTGTTCTGCGCCATGAGCGGCTACGCCTTCGCGCGCATCGAATTCCGCGGCCGCACCGTGCTGTTCTACGCCTATCTGGCGACGCTGATGATCCCCCAGCAGGTGACCCTCACCCCGCTCTTCATCATCATGAACTGGCTCGGCTGGACCAATTCCTACCAGGCGCTGATCCTGCCTTCGAGCTTCGGCGCCTTCGGCACGTTCCTGCTCCGGCAGTTCTTCCTGCGACTGCCGAGGGAGATCGAGGAAGCCGCCTTCATCGATGGCGCCGGCTACATCAGGATCTTCTTCACCATCGCCATCCACCTGGCGCGGCCGGCGCTCGCCACCCTCGCGGTGTTTGCCTTCATGGCCAGCTGGAACAGTTTCCTGTGGCCGCTGATCATCACCACCGACACCTCGATGATGACCCTGCCGCTGGGCCTCAGCGCGCTGCAGGGCCGCTGGACCACCGACTGGAACGTGCTGATGGCCGGCGCGGTGATCGCCACGCTGCCGATCATCGCCGTCTACGTCTTCGCCCAGCGCTTCATCATCAAGGGCCTGTCCCACACCGGGCTCAAGTAACCAACCAACGGTCTCAAGGAGGAGAAAAGACCATGCTGCGTAGAACTTTCACCGGGCTGCTGCTTGCCACCGCCCTCATCACCCCGGCGCTCGCCGAGGACGTGACCATCAAGTACATGACCTTCTCGGCCGCGCCGAACTACCTGAAGGAACTCGACGCCACCATCGCCGCTTTCGAGGCCGAGCATCCCGGCATCAAGGTCACCTACGAGACCGCCGCCTGGGACGCCTATTTCACCAAGCTGCAGACCCTCGTTGCCGCCAAGCAGGCGCCCGACGCGTTCGAGCTCAACTTCGAGAACTTTGTCACCTATGCGGAGAAAGGCGCGCTCACCGACCTCACCCCGCTGATCGCTGCCGATACCGGCTTTTCGACCTCGGTCTACAATCCGACGGCGCTCGCGGCTTTCGCCGAGGGCGGCAAGCAGTACGGCCTGGTCGAGAGCTTTTCCAACGTCGTGTTGTTCTACAACAAGGACCTGTTCGACGCCGCCGGCGTCGCCTACCCGACCGCCGACTGGACCTGGAAGGAAGAGCTCGAGGCGGCCCAGAAGCTGACCGATCCGGCCAAGGGCGTGTGGGGCGATTTCGCCCCGATCCAGTTCTGGGAATTCTACAAGACCATCGCCCAGAATGGCGGCTCGATCCTGTCGCCGGACAAGAAGACCGTCACCATCGACTCGCCTCAGAACATCGAGACGCTGAACTGGATGATCGACAAGGTGTCGACCTACAAGGTCACCCCGTCGGATGTCGAAATGGCCGGCCAATCCTCCGAGGACCTGTTCAAGGCCGGCAAGATCGCCATGCTCCGCACCGGCATCTGGCTGCTCGGCGACTTTGCCGCCAACGCCAAGTTCAACTGGGACATCGCGCTGGAGCCGGGCAAGACCAACAAGGCGCACCACTTCTTCGCCAACGGCGTCGCCGTCTCGGCCAACAGCGCCCACCCGGCCGAAGCCTACCAGTGGATCAAGTTCCTGACCTCATCCAAGGCCGCCGTCGATCTCCGCATCGCCGCCGGCTGGGAACTCCCCGCCGTGTCCGATCCGGCCGCAGTACAGGGCTATCTCGACCAGCCGGTCCCCGAGAGCCGCGAAGTGGTGTTCCAGGCGCTCGATACCGCAGTGGTCCCGCCGGTGGTCGGCAACTGGAATCAGCTGACCGACGCCGTGGGCAAGGAACTCGAAGCCGCCAAGCTCGGCCAGAAGACCCCGGAACAGGCGTTGAAGGATGCCAAGGCAGCGATCGAGGGGCTGCTGTAACGGCGTGCTGACTGCCGGCAGACGGCCCCCTCCCATCCTCCCCCATGAAGGGGGAGGTGCCCTGCTGGTGTAAGTGGCTCGATCCCGCCACAAGCTCGACCCTTCACCTCCCCCCTTGTGGGGGAGGCCGGGAGGGGGCCGTCTCTCTCAGTCGGCGCTCTTCCTCCGCCCAGTTTGCCTCCCAAAGGGCAAGGCCGGGAGCCACCGGGCTCTCGGCCACTACCACCTGAACCGGCCTATCGCACCCCTCCCCCTTGAGGGGAGGGGATAGGGGGTGGGGGTGGCGCAGTCAGCACCGGGGATCGCCTCACCACCCCCACCCCCAGCCCCTCCCCTCAAGGGGGAGGGGAGCCAGACCGGAACCAGCCATGACCACCGACACCCGCGAACCCGCTCTCGCTACCCGCCATCCCTGGTTCCTCGAGCTCTATGCCGAGTTGCTGCGCGACCCGGCTGCAGTCGCCCCGCAGATCGCCGCTCGCCTTGATGCAGCTGATTCTACCGAGCCGGTCGAGGCCGCGCTCTCCCTCTACCTCGCCGCCCTCGCCGGCGACCGCGCCCTGCTCCGCTCCGCCAAGGCCACTGCCCTCCGCGCCACGGTGGCCAGCCGCCTCGAACGCGAGCTCACCCCCAACCAGAACCACTTCACCGACACCTGGGTCGTGGCCCTGTGGGCCGCGGCGCTACGTGAGGCCAATCACCTGATGCGCGACGAGAGCACGACGAGGCTGGTCGGCCGCGTGAAGAACCACGTCTATGCCAACCATGTGCGGCTCGGCGCACTGATGTCGTCCTCCGACAAGGCGACGCTCGAGTTCGACGTGCTGCTCGCCGCGGTACCGTTCGGGCTGTTCGACTGCGAGGACCTGGTGCTGGTCGATGCGGTCCGCACCCTCACCAGCGCCGAGCGCCTCGCGAGCGCCACCCCGGCCGATCGCCGGCTGCTCGCCTGGTACTACGCCGAGCAGGGCAGCTACGCCAAAAGCCGAAAACTGCTGGTCGACACCCCGGCCCCCATAGTCGCACAACGCCTCAGAGTCCTCGGCCAGCTCGAAACCCGCTTCATCCGCCATGCCCCCGAGGGCAACGGCAATCGCTACGAGCCGCTGCTCGAAGAACGCTTCCCCAAACTCGTCACCGACACTGACGAGGTCATCGTCCGGGCCCAGGCCTCGCCGCTCTCGGCCGACGAGCCGCTGGAACTCGTGGTCGGCAGAACCGCCATTGCCGGCAGCTTTCGAGGTGACTGCTGGGAGTTCACCCTGCCCCGCACGCCGGCCGGATCGGAGGTGGCATATCGCATCCGCTTTGCGGCCCATCCCGAGGTGGTCGTGGGACCGTTTGCCTACGAGACGCTTCGGCGCCGCCGGGCGGGCAGCGACCCGGCCTCTATCGGCGTTTCGAACGGGCGGATCGAGATCACCCCGGGCACGGGCGACACCACGCTCCCCCTGCAACTGGGCCCGGCGACCCTCACCGATGTCTCATGGCTCGAGGGGCGCGACGGCAGCATCCGCGAGATTTCCGCCACCCTCAGCCATCCACCCTGCGGCTGGTACGGCTTTGGCGAGCGCTACAACGCGCTCAATCAGGCCGGCAATCGCGTCGACCAGTTCGTCTACAATCAGTACAAGGAACAGGGGCTGAGGACCTATATGCCGATGCCGGTCGGCTATACCGATGCCGGCTTCGGCCTCCATCTCGCCACCGACTCCTATTCCTGGTTCGATCTCGCCGCTCCCGAGGAGACGCGCTTCGGCGCCGAAGCCGATAGGCTGACCATCGACCTGCTGTCGGGTTCCGTTGCCGAGCAGGTCAGCCAGTTCATGGCGCTGACGGGCGATCCCGAACCCGTCCCCGCCTGGGCCCTCGGCCCCTGGATGTCCTCCAACAATTGGGACAGCGAGGCGGAAGTGCGAAAGCAGGTCGCACTCACCCTCGAGCACGATATCCCCGCCACCGTCCTCGTCATCGAGGCCTGGTCCGACGAAGCCACGTTCTACATTTTCAATGACGCCCAGTACGCCGAAAAGCCTGGCGCCGAAGCCTTCAGTTACGCGGACTTTTCATTTCCCGGGTGGGGCCGCTGGCCAAATCCCAAGGGCCTGGCCGAGCACCTGCACGACAACCACTTGCGGCTGATCCTGTGGCAGATCCCCATCATCAAGCAGTCGGCGGCGCTGAAGCACCTGCAGAAGCGCAATGACGAGAACCACTTCTTCGCCGAGGGATTTGGCGTGAGGCACCCGGACGGCAAGCCGCTCAGGCTGCCCGAAGGCTGGTTCAAGGACAGCCTGCTGCTGGATTTCAGCAACCCCGCCGGCCGCGACTGGTGGTTTTCGAAGCGCCAGTATCTGATCGACGAACTCGGCGTCGACGGCTTCAAGACCGATGGCGGCGAGATGGTCTGGGGCAAGGACCTGGTTTTCGCCGATGGCCGCACCGGGCTCGAGCACCGCAACGCCTACCCGCGCGAGTACATCTCGGCCTATTACCGCTTCGCCCAGCAGAATGGCGGCATCTGCTTCTCGCGTGCCGGCTATACCGGCGCCCAGACCTTCCCGGCCCATTGGGCCGGCGACGAGCGTTCGACCTGGGACGCGTTCAAGCGCTCGATCCTCGCCGGCCTATCGGCCGGCATGTCGGGGGTGATCTTCTGGGGCTGGGACCTCGGCGGCTTCTCGGGCGAAGTGCCGAGCGCCGAACTCTATGTGCGCTCGGCCGCCATGGCGTGCTTCTGCCCGATCATGCAGTACCACGCCGAGAGCAAGGCCGAGTTCAACCAGGACCGCACCCCCTGGAACATCGCTGAGCGCTCCGGCGATGAGCGGGCCCTGACCGGCTACCGCTTCTACGCCAACCTGCGCATGTCGCTGATGCCCTACCTCCGGCGCGAGGCAGCCTGGTGCGTTGCCAGCAGGCAACCGCTGCTGCGCGCCATGCTGCTGGATTTTCAAGACGACAGCCGGGCAGCGCCGCTCTGGGACCAGTACATGTTCGGCCGCGACCTGCTCGTCGCTCCGATCATTCGTGAAGGCGAGACCGCACGGCAGGTCTACCTCCCCGAGGGACGCTGGTGGCACCTGTTCCACAACCGCTGGTATGAGGGCGGCGAGACCCACCGGGTCGACGCTCTCTTCGAGGAGATCCCGGTCTTCCTCCGCGCCGGCGCCGTCTTGCCGCTCGCCTTCCACCAGGCGACCCGGCTGGGCGCCGCAATGCCGTCCGACATCGATGCCGCCGCGATCTCGGTCCTCCTCATCGCCGGCCTCGAGCATGGAGCGCGGCTCACCCGGGACGACCTCGAGATCGAGCTGTCCGGCGACGTCGTGCGCGTAATCTCCAAACGCACGCGCCCGATCATGCTGGTCTTCACCGACCCTCCGGTCCGGCTGGAGCTGAACGGCACGGATCAGCTCGCCTCGACGCTCGAGCTTGCCGGTGCCGAACTGACGATGTTCGACCTGCCGGCGATTTGATCCCTGGGCGAAACGGGCCCGAAACACCGCGGTACTATGGCGTCACATTATTCTCGGTGGCGTTCGGTGACGCAGCTACCGGCGCGGCGGATCGGCACTCAGCAGCCGCCGCACCAGGGCCGGTTGACTATGCGCGCCGGTCTTGTCGAAGGCGCGCTGCAGGTGGGTGCGCGCCGTGTTGATGCTGATCTTGAGCAGGTCCGCTGCTGCTGCAAGCTCGCGACCCTCGACGATCAAGGCGGCCACACGCGCTTGCCCAGGCGAAAGTCCATAGACGGCCTGCGCCCGCGCGATTCGGCGGGCCACGGTTTCAGCATCGTCGAAAGACACCATCACCTTGCCGTCTTCCAACTGCACCCAGCAGAACAGCGGCACCGAGAAATCGTCGTCCCCAAGCGGCACCGCCCAATCCTGCTTGCCGGATACGTTCAGCGGCACCTGGCTGCCCAGTTCGCTGAACGCCAGCCGCAGCGCCTCGCGCAGGGCGGGCCGGCTGCTGCGCTGTCGGGTCTGAAGACGCCCGGCAGACACCACCAGGCCTGCATGCTCGCGGATGCGCTCCTCGGCCAGCTGGTTCATCCACAAAACCCGCGATGCCGCGTCCACCTCGATGAGGGGACAGCCCGAGTGAACAGCGACGCTCTGCATTACCGAGAGACAGGCGATCTTCCAGGCGCCGGCGTCGCGATGCACCACCTTGAGCAGCCGCTTCACGTCGGTGGAGTCATCGAGACCGTGCTGGTCATAGGTGACCCAGCCCATGTCGCCGTTGACGACGATGTTGATGCGCTCCCACCGCACGCGGCCCTCGAAGGCGTTCGGCTCGGGGTGCCGCGCCATGACGTTGCGGATGTGCGCCGCAATCGCCTCCCAGCCCTCGTCCACGCTGACCCCGACGGAAGCAAAGGCATGCAGGCGCCGGCTCTGTGGTGAATGCACCCAACAGTCGGCCAGCGCGTCGAAGTCCCGCCGCAGCCAGGCATCCGTCTCCGTCCGGATCATCCTGAGGATCGCAGCTTTATCAGCTTCGTCGTCGACCATCCCCGCGACCTCCGGTGCTCCTCCAGCATAGCATGGGTCAGAACACATGGGCGCCAACCAGAAGTACCAGCACGGCCCCGGCCAGCGTGGCCAGCGACGTCGCCAGATCTCTCGGGAGGCGAGGCCGTCCCATCCGCTCATAATAGAGCTGCTCTTCCCGGGCACTCATCGGCTGCTGCGGCGACCGTTCGACGAGCTTGCCTGCAGCCAGACTGAAGATGTCCATCCGTGCCTCCGTCGCCTGAATGGCAGGCAGCGTGGCACCAGGCCGTGGATCGGGCTGTCATCTGCGCGGATGACATGCAGCAATCTGCCGCCGTCCGGTGATCACAGCCTTGGGCCGACACCTTGGGCGAAAACCTGAGCATAGCGTTGCTATGACGCCATAGCAGCTGCGCCCGAGCGAAGGCGCGCTACGAAAACATCTGCCGATCCTTGATGCGCCGGGCATCGGTATAGTCCCGGACCCACCACGCATCCTGGCCGGCGGCCGGCGGCAGTTTCAGCTTCAGCTCGGTGCCGGCAGCCTTGGCTTCCTTCTGGGCGATACGGAAATGGTAGTGGTCGAACATCCTGAGCGCCTCGACCATGTAGGACACGGCGATCCGCCGGTCGCGCGCCAGGATCAGGTTCTCGCCATTGGTCTGGTCGGCGGCGATCGAGAAGTTGTAGGAGCCGAGATAGACGCGGGCGGTCGGCTTGTCGAAGTCGATCACCACGAACTTGTGGTGCATGCGGTTACCGCCACCGCCGACCGGCTCCGCCTTGAACGGCGCCGGAGTCTTGCCCTTCAGCAGCGCGGTCGGAAACACTGCCGGCGGATTGCCGTCCGGCTTCTGCACATCGAGCCCACCGACCTTCTTGTCCGAAATGCCGTAGACGAAGCGCTTGGCGTTGTCGCGGACCCGACCGACCGCATCGCGGATCACTCCCGGCGTCTGCCACAGGAAGGCCAGCGAGAACAGCAGGCTTGATTTGGTGCTGTCGATATCGTCGGCGATCCGGCCGAGCTGGGCGTTGCCCGGCGCGTGTGGCGAGAAGGTCGCCTTGACGTCGACGCCGGCGATTCCAAGTTCACGCCATTCGGCCGATCGGCTTGTGGCGAACCCCGCCTCCGTCCAGAAATCCTCGAAGGCCTCTCGGAACACCTGCACCGGCGCCGGGCCGGCAAAGATCATGGCGTTGTTCGACTGCACATAGAAGCCGCGCCAGCTGAAATTGGTCGACCCGCCGATGGCCTTCTTCACATGGTCGCCGTCGACCACGATCATCTTGTTGTGCTGAAGCTTGCCCATGCTCTGCCGCTTGACGTTGGCGGCCCCCGCCGAGGCTGTGAGGATCGCGGCTGACTGGCTCTCGCCCGAGTGGGCGTCACCGTGGTCGCCATCGTCGTCGATGATGATCTTGAGTCGGTTGCCCAGTTGCCGGAGCTTGTCGACGAACCCTTTTTCGCTCAGGTCGTAGGCCACGACGAACACCTTGGCCGTCGTGTCGGCGATCGCTTCGTCGAGTGTCTCATAGATGGCGTGTCGCGCCTCGAACCCCATCCAGTTGAGCGCATCCCGGGTTTTCGGATGCGTCGGCGTGAAGGTCAGGCCGTCGTCGGCGTTCTCGGGCAGCAGGGACGAGATCGGCCCATGCTTCTCATAGCGGTCGACAAAGGCCTGCGAAGACACGAAGCCGCGGGTGTAGGCGACGTTCAGCACGCCCGGATAGGTGTCGCGTCTGAGCTCGATATCGGCGGTCTGCGGCGCGCCGTAGCTCAGTTGCCCGCCTTCATCCATGAAGACCGGCGTCACCATGTAGGTGTAGGCGCCGGGAATCTCCGCCGTGAACGGGAAGTGCACCCACCGGAACTTCTGGATCGGCGACAGCCGCGACGACAGGGTGTTGGGGTTCAGGGCCCCATCCGGCCCTGGAAAAGCGATACGGTTGTGGACCGCGAGGAACCGCGTACCACCCGGCACCCGATACTCGATGGCGAAACCAACGAAATCGTTGGGGGGCTGCCCGTTGCGCCAGTTCATCGCCAGCAGCGCCATCCCATCGCCGCGGTGCACCTTCAGCGTGAACGGCGCCGCTGCGTTCTTCCCCTTGACCTGAAACTCTCCAGCCATTCGATTGCCCCCAAGCACAAGTGAACGGCCGCCACCATGGCGGACGCACCTCCAGGACGAAGACGTGTGAAACAAAAGTATCGGTAGAGGTGTTCAGGCTATCACGAAGTCATTTCGACGAGAAGTGCCTTCACAAAAGCTTAACGCCTGAACCGCATGAGGCGTCGGCAAAGTATTTATCGGAAAACTATTGTGACTCGTCATATAGATCGATGACACTATGGCGTCATAGCAGATACGTCAGGGCTGTGCCTGGCGCGGCAACGCTGCCAGAATGGCACCGAGCGTCGCAAGGTCCAGCCCTTGTCGCGCGGCGGTGCCGGCGATGATTGCCACGAGGAACGGCCGGCTGGCGACGATATGCTCGATGGCACCGGCGCCGAGGGCCGCGAGCGTTGCATCGCGCCCGGTGGCCTCATCGAGCACCGCCAGACCATCGGCGAGCCGCAGGCACTGCGCCAGCGGCGTCGTGCTCTCGACCCCGGTGCGGTGGTCATGCGCCGCGATCGCCGCCAGGGCCTCGGGCGGCAGGCGGCCCTGCAGCCAGTCCGCCGCCAGCACGCCATGCCGGCTCCAGTCGCCGTCGACGGCGAAATAGTCGAGATCATGCACGAGCCCGACGAGCTGCCACAACCCGGCATCGGCACCGAGCTCGACCGCCAGGTGCTGCAGCAGCAGGCCGACGAAACGCGAATGCGCGGCCCTCGGGGCGGCGCCCAGCCGATCGGCCACCAGCTGCTCCGCCTCGGCGAGGCTGAGCCGGCCGGCACTCACCCCCGGTGCCCGAACAGCGCGCTGCCGACCCGCACATGGGTCGCGCCCATGGCGATCGCCGTCTCGAAATCGCTGCTCATCCCCATCGACAGCTTTTCGACCCCGGCATCGCGAGCCAGCGACGCCAGGTGCGCGAAATACGGCCCGGCCGGGTCGCCCTCGGGCGGAATGCACATCAGCCCGACGACATCGAGGCCATGGAGGTCCTTGCAGCGGCCGACAAAGGCGGCGGCGTCCGACGGCGCGATGCCCGCCTTCTGTTCCTCGAGCCCGATATTGACCTGAACGAACACCGGCCGGCGCCGGCCTGCCCGCTTCATCTCCTCGGCGAGGATCCCCGCCAGCTTGTCGCGGTCGACGGTCTGGATCACGTCGAACAGCGCCACCGCCTCGCGCGCCTTGTTGGTCTGCAGCGGGCCGATCAGGTGCAATTCTATGCCATCATAGGATGCCCGCAGCTCAGGCCATTTCTCCTTGGCTTCCTGCACCCGGTTCTCACCGAATACCCTTTGTCCGGCGTCAAGAAACGGCCGGATTGCTGCGGCATCGAAGGTTTTGGAGACAGCGACCAGTTCCACCCGATCCGGCGGCGGGCCGAAACGCTGGTGTGCCCGCTCGATCCGGGCGCGGATGATTTCGAGACTTTCCGGGGCGTTCTGCATGGCCCTCTCTGTTGACCGGTTAACGGAATTCTGATGAAGGTCCGGTAGCCAAAAACCCTAGTGAACGCAACGTAATCCGCGGCTTTAAGGACTTCCCGAAGTGACTGGTAGAACGACCGAGCGCTACAATCCGCGTGTCGAAGAGCCACGCTGGCAGAAGGCCTGGGAGGACAACAAGTCCTTCGAGGTCAAACACGACGATAGCCGCAAGCCCTACTACGTGCTCGAGATGTTCCCCTACCCCTCGGGGCGCATCCACATGGGCCACGTGCGCAACTATACCATGGGCGACGTGCTGGCGCGCTATATGCGTGCGATGGGCCGCAACGTGCTGCATCCGATGGGCTGGGACGCCTTCGGCCTGCCGGCCGAGAACGCCGCCATGCAGAACAAGGTCCACCCCAAGAGCTGGACCTACGCCAACATCGCCGCGATGCGGAAGCAGCTGAAGTCGATCGGCCTCGGCATCGACTGGAGTCGCGAGTTCGCCACCTGCGACGTCGAATACTATTCCAAGCAGCAGAAGCTGTTCCTCGATTTCCTGCGCGAGGGCCTCGTCACCCGCAAGAAATCCAAGGTCAACTGGGACCCCGTCGACATGACCGTGCTCGCCAACGAGCAGGTGGTCGATGGCCGTGGCTGGCGCTCCGGTGCCGTTGTGGAACAGCGTGAACTCAACCAGTGGGCCTTCAAGGTCTCCGATTTCGCCGAAGAGTTGCTGGAGGCGCTCGACACCCTCGACCACTGGCCCGAGAAGGTGCGCGTCATGCAGCGCAACTGGATCGGCAAGTCCGAGGGCCTGCGGCTGCTGTTCGAGCTGACCGAGCAATGGCAGAAGTTCACCTCCGTCGAGGTGTTCACCACCCGCCCGGATACCATCTTCGGCGCCTCGTTCATCGCCATTTCGGCTGATCATCCGCTGGCCCAGAGCCTCGCGGACAATCCGGAAATCGCGGCCTTCATCGCCGAGACCCGCCGCCACGGCACTGCCACCGAGACCATCGACAAGGCGGAGAAGCTCGGCATCTTCACCGGGCTGCACGTGAAACACCCGGTGAAGCCCGGCGCCACGCTGCCGGTCTACATCGCCAATTTTGTGCTGATGGACTATGGCACCGGCGCCATTTTCGGCTGCCCCGCGCATGACCAGCGCGATCTCGACTTCGCCCGCCGCTACGACTTGCCGGTGCTCCCGGTCGTGCTGCCCGAAGGCGCCGATCCGGCGACGTTCGAAGTCGATTCCGAGGCGTATAACGGCCCCGGCCGCATCTACCACTCCGAGTTCCTCGACGGCCTCGAGATCGATGCCGCCAAGAAGGCGATCGCCGCACATTTCGCCGAGCGGACCGTCGACAACCTGCCGCAGGGCAAGGTCGAGGTGAACTATCGCCTGCGCGACTGGGGCGTGTCGCGCCAGCGCTACTGGGGCTGCCCGATCCCGGTGATCCATTGCGAGAACTGCGGCGTCGTGCCGGTGCCCGACAAGGACCTGCCGGTCGTCCTCCCCGAGGACGTCAGCTTCGATCGGCCGGGCAACCCGCTCGATCACCATCCGAGCTGGAAGCATGTCGACTGCCCGAAATGCGGTGGGCCGGCGACGCGCGAAACCGACACCATGGACACTTTCGTCGACAGTTCCTGGTACTTCGCCCGCTTCACCGATCCGCACGCCGCGACCCCGACGGTCCCCGGTATCGCCAACACCTGGCTGCCGGTCGACCAGTATATCGGCGGCGTCGAACACGCGATCCTGCACCTGCTCTATTCGCGCTTCTTCACCCGCGCCATGAAGCAGACCGGCCACCTCAACATCGAGGAACCGTTCAAGGGCCTGTTCACCCAGGGCATGGTGGTGCACGAGACCTACCAGCTGGGCACCGGCCCGAACGGCGAGTGGGTGTCGCCGGCCGACATCCGGATCGATCAGGTTGACGGTGAACGCCGCGCCGTGATGCGGCAGACCGGCGAGGCCGTCGCCATCGGCTCGATCGAAAAGATGAGCAAATCCAAGAAGAACGTCGTCGACCCCGACGAGATCGTTTCGACTTACGGCGCCGACACTGCCCGCTGGTTCATGCTGTCCGACTCCCCGCCCGAGCGCGACGTGCAGTGGACCGAGGCCGGCATCGAAGGCGCCAGCCGCTTCCTGCAGCGCGTCTGGAAGCTGGTTGGCGACTTCCTCGACCTCGAAGACGATATCGCCGCGCGTCTCAAGGGCGACGGCGATGCCGGCGTGCTCGAACTCCGCCGGGTCGTCCACCGGACCGTCGCCAATGTCGGTGGCGAGATCGAAGGGCTGCGCTTCAACCGCGCCGTCGCGCAGATCTACGAGCTGTCGAACGCCATCGCCAAGTTCTCGCAGTCGGTGGCATCCGGCATTTCTCCGGCCCAACGCGACGCCTTCCGCGAGGCAGTGGAGCGCCTGGTGCAGCTCGTCGCGCCGATGATGCCGCATTTGGCCGAAACCTGCTGGTCGGCGCTCGGCAAGACCGGCCTCGTCGTCGACGCCCCCTGGCCGGTGGCGGACCAGTCGCTGCTGGTTGAAACCACCGTGGTGCTGCCGGTGCAGGTCAACGGCAAGCGCCGCGGCGAGATCACCGTGCCGGTCGGCGCCGCCCGGGAGCTGGTTGAGAAAGAAGTCTTGTCACTCGATGCGGTTGCCCGCATGCTGGATGGCAAGCCCCCCAAGAAGCTGGTCATCGTCCCCGACAGGATCGTCAATGTGGTTGTCTAGAGCGCGATCAACCGGATCCAGGCCTTTGTTCCGTAACGCCTTTGTGGCGCTGAGCCTGCTCGGCGCCACGGCGCTGGCGGGCTGCACCGGGCTCACCCCGGTCTATGGCGAGCGTGGTATCGGCACCGAGCGGCACCCGCTGAACTATGCCAAGCCCAACAGCCGCGCCGAACAGGTGATCTACCAGGAGCTGGCGCTGCGCTTCGGCAAGGCCACCGACCCGGCCAGCCCCACGGTTCGGATCACCACCTCGAACGCCACGCGCAAGCTCACCCGCTCGAACGTCACGCGGCCCTCGGAGCAGCGCGAAGCGACGGTCACCGCCCGCATCGAGCTGGTCGCTGCCGATGGCTCGATCATCCTGTCGACCAGCCGTTCGGCTGCGGCGCTCTACACCACCGACAGCCAGGCGCTGGCCGCGTCGGAGGCCGAGCGCGAAGCGATCGAGCGCGCCGCACGCGAACTGGCCGAGACGGTTCGGCTGACCCTGCTCGGCGCTCTCGTCCAGTCGGCCGGCTGATGGGGGCGCTGAAGGCGCACGAGGTTTCCCGCTTCGTCGATCGACCCGACCTCGAAGCCGGCATCATCCTTGCCTACGGTCCGGACACCGGCCTGGTGCGCGAAACCGGCCAGCGCCTCGCTCGCCGCTATGCCGGCAATGACGCCGACAGCATGAACCTGGTGGTGCTCGACGGCACCGAACTGGACGCCGACCCATCGCGGCTGGCCGTCGAGGCCAAGACCACCTCGCTGTTCGGCGATCGCCGCGTCATCCGGGTGCGCGGCGCCGGCAAGTCACTGGTGATGCCGCTCACCGAGCTGCGCGACGATCCCGGTTCCATCATCATTCTCGAAGCCGGCAACCTCACGCCCAAGGATCCGTTGCGCGCCCTGGTCGAGGCCGCGCGGTTGGGCCGCGCCCTGCCCTGCTACCCCGACAACGACGAATCGCTCGGCAGGTTGATTTCCGAAACATTCTCCAAGGCCGGCATCCGCGCCGACCAGGACACGGTCGCGGCGATCCGCGACAGCCTCGGCAATGATCGTGAGATCACCCGCCGGGAACTCGAAAAACTGGTGCTGTTTGCCTCGGACAGCAAGTTGCTGACCCGCGAGGACGTGCTGACGCTCTGCGCCGACAACGCCGCGCTGGTGCTCGATGAAGTCGTCGACGCCACCGGCACCGGCCACGCCGCCGACCTCGATACGGCGCTGGAGCGAGCCATCGCCCAGAGCGTCAACTCCCAGCAGATCCTGGCCAGCGCTCTTGGTCACTTCACCACCTTGCGCCGCTGGCGCGTCGAGGTCGATGCCGGCAAGTCGCCGGGGGCCGTGCTCGATAGCGCCCGTCCCAAACCGCATTTCTCGCGCCGCTCCTCGATCGAGCGCCAGCTTCGCCTCTGGACCGACGACGCGCTCAGCGCCGCCCTCGACCGTCTGCAACTCGCTGTCGCCGACAGCCGCAAACGCTATGGACTGGCCGATACTCTGAGCCGTCGAGCGCTGCTTGCCGTTTGCACGATGGCCGCAGAACGTTAGGGACATCAACGACTTAGTGCCATAGTTCCACGTGAAACACCCTCCTTGGCGAAGGGCGGAGCGGAAATCCTGTGCGCTTGGCGCCCCTCACCCCCCCTCTCCCCAGAGGGGCGAGGGGGTGGTTGGCTCACCGGCAGTGCCACACGCATCCCCTCGCCCCTTTGGGGAGAGGGCTAGGGTGGTGAGGGGCGCCGAGGGCACGGGCGCTGCTGTCAGAAGCACCGGCAGAGACGTCTCTTTGCCCCGACAACAAAAAAGGGCGCTGAACGCGCCCCTTTTCCAACCCCTGCGCAAGCCGGCAAAGCCGCGCTCCACGTGAAACACCCGCCCGGTGCTACACCCCGTAACCGGTCAGCTTCATGCAGATGCCGTCGAGCTGCTCCAGCGTCCGGTAGCGGATCTCGAGCCGGCCGCCTTGATCCTTGTGGTCGATCGCCACGTGCAGGCCGAGCACATCCGAGAGCCGCTTCTCGAGCGCGGCCGTATCGGCATCCTTTTGCTCCGGCGCCGCTGCCGGCCGTTTTTTCGGGGCGTTGATCTCGCGCTGCGTCATCGCTTCGGCTTCGCGCACCGACAGCCCGCCGCCCACGATGCGTTTGGCCAGCGCCACCGGATCGTCGGCGGTGATCAGCGTGCGCGCATGCCCCGCCGTCAACTCGCCGCTCGCCAGCATGCCGCGGACATCGTCCGGCAGCTTCAGCAACCGCAGCGTATTGGCGACATGCGAGCGCGACTTGCCGATCACCTGGGCCAGGTCGTTCTGGGTGTAGTCGAACTGCTCGATCAGCTGGCCGTAGCCCATGGCTTCTTCGAGCGGGTTGAGGTCGACGCGCTGGACGTTCTCGATGATCGCGAGTTCGAGCGCCTCCTTGTCGTCGACGTCACGGATGATCACCGGCACGTCGTTGAGGCCCGCCCGCTGCGAAGCGCGCCAGCGGCGCTCGCCGGCAATGATCTCGAACTGGTTCGGATCATTGGTCGGCCGCACCAGCAGCGGCTGCATCACGCCCTTCTCGCGGATCGAGCTGGTCAGTTCCTCCAGCTGATCCGGGTCGAAGTCGCGACGCGGGTTGGCGCGGTTGGCGATCAGGAAGTCGACCGGCAGGCGCTTCGAGCTGCTGCCATCGGCCAGCCGCGCCCCTTCCATCGTCGCCATATCGCCAATCAGCGCCGCGAGGCCACGCCCGAGCCGTGATGGTTTCTCGTTCATTCCAACTTCCTTATGCGGCCATGAGCTGGCGCTCACGCCGGATCACTTCGGTAGCAAGGCGCAGGTAAGCTTGGCTGCCGGCACATTTGAGGTCATAGAGCAGCGCCGGCTTACCATAGGATGGCGCCTCGGACAGCCGGACATTGCGCGGTATTACCGTGTCGTAGACCAGCGACCCCATCTCCGAACGGACGTCGGCCAGGACCTGTTCGCTGAGATTGTTGCGGCGATCAAACATGGTCATCACAACACCCTGTATCGACAGTCGCGGATTCAGGGTGGTACGAATTTGTTCAATGGTTTGAAGCAGTTGACTCATACCCTCGAGTGCAAAGAACTCGCACTGCAGAGGCACCAGCACGGCGTCGGCAGCGACCAGCGCGTTGATGGTGAGGAGGTTGAGCGATGGCGGACAATCGATCAGCACATAGCTGACCGCCTGGCCGTTAATGGTCAGGTCGCTCATCGCCCGAAAGGCATCGCGCAACCGGAAGGCGCGGTCAGCCTGCTGGGCGATGGTGAGCTCGACCCCGAGCAGATCGAGCGTCGACGGCACGATGGCCACGTTGGGTACGCTGGTCATCACGGCCGCGGCGGCCACTTTGGCATCGCCCATCAGCAGGTCGTAGCTCGAGACGTCACGGTCGACGCGCGAAATTCCGAGGCCCGTCGAGGCGTTACCCTGCGGATCGAGATCGACGATCAGCACGCGCTCGCCAATGGCAGCGAGCGCCGTAGCCAGGTTGATCGCGGTAGTGGTCTTGCCGACCCCACCCTTCTGATTGGCGAGGGTCAGGATTCGAGGAGCCAAGGCACGGCCTCCGAGCGTTTCCGCTAACGATTTGATTTCCGTAGCAAATTGCTGATCTCCAGCAATACGCCAGCCTCGTCGGTGGCGCTCTTGATTATTACCACGTCAAAGTCCCACGCCAAACGACTTTCCTCGACCTCCACAGCGTGATCCCGGCCCTTGTGCAGGATCGCGCGGGTTTCCGGCCCAAAGAAGGGGTGGATAAGTTCGAGCAGCAACGGCAGCGCGGCGAGTGCCCTCGAGGTGATCACGTCGAAGCTGGCGCCGTCACCGAGTGTTTCACGTGAATCAAAGTCGTCGGTGCGTCCGGCGTGGACAGCGGCCGGCAGCCCGAGCTCCCGGATGACCTGGCGCAGAAAGGCGACCTTCTTGCCGATCGGTTCAACGAGGGTGAAGCGCGCCGGCCCGCCCTTGAGGGCGATGGCCAGAGGCAGCGCTGGCAGTCCACCGCCCGAGCCCACGTCGAGAAACAGCGTGTCGCTCGGGCGGAGCAGCGGCAGGATCTGGAGCGAATCGACGACATGTCGCGACCACAGGGCATTCTCTGTTTCACGTGAAACAAGATTCTGCACCGCGTTCCATTTCTTCAGCAGCGCAGCAAACGATTCCAGGTCGCGGCGTACTGCCGCCTCCGGCCGGGCAAACCCGGCACAGTAGGGCGAGAGCTCGCCCATCAGCCCGCCTGACGCAAACTGCCGCGCCGAACCACCGACAGGATCAGCGTGATCGCGGCCGGCGTCACGCCATCGATCGCCTGCGCCTGGGCAATGGTCCCCGGCCGGTGCTGCCCGAGCTTCTGTCGCAGCTCCATCGACAATCCAGGAAGCGCGCCGTAGTCGAGCCAATCCGGAATCTCGCGGCTCTCATCACGCTTCATCGCCGCAATGTCAGCCTGCTGGCGCTGCAGATAGACTGCGTACTGCGCATCGACCGTCAGCTGGTCGAGGATGGCGGGGGCAATGTCGGCGATCTCCGGCCAGAGCGGCACCAGATGGGCTGCCTCGACGTCCGGATAGGACAGCAGCTCGAAGGCGCTACGCTCGTGGCCATCGGCGTTCACCGCCAGACCCACCTTGCGCGCCGCCGTCGGTGTCGTCCGCAATTGATCGAGCGTCGCTCGCCCGGCGCTCAGGGCTGCCGAACGCGCCTCGAACTGCTGCAGCCTCGCCTCGCCGACGAGCCCGGCAGCAGCAGCGATCCGGGTCAGTCGCTGGTCGGCATTGTCGCTGCGCAGATGCAGCCGAAACTCGGCCCGCGACGTGAACATCCGATAGGGTTCGCTGACGCCGCGCGTCACCAGGTCGTCGACCATCACGCCGAGATAGCTCTCGGTTCGCGACAGCTGCAGCGTCGCGGCACCCTTCGCGGCCAGACCGGCATTGGCCCCGGCATAGAGGCCCTGCGCGGCCGCTTCTTCATAGCCGGTAGTGCCGTTGATCTGCCCGGCGAGGTACAGCCCGGGCAGCCGCCGCAACTCGAGCGTCGGTCGCAGCTCGCGCGGATCGACATAGTCGTACTCGATCGCATAACCCGGTCGAATGATCCGGACATTCTCGAGCCCGGGCATCGACTTGAGGAACGCCTCCTGCACCTCGGCCGGCAACGAGGTGGATAGACCGTTCGGATAGATCGTGTTGTCGTCCAGCCCCTCAGGCTCGAGAAAGATCTGATGGCTGTCCCGGTCGGCGAAGCGGACCACCTTGTCCTCGATCGACGGACAGTAACGCGGGCCGCGACTCTTGATCCGCCCCGAGTACATCGCCGAGCGGTGCAGGTTCTCCGAGATGATCCGATGCGTATCGGACGTCGTGCGGGTGATATAGCAGCTGATCTGCCGTGTAGTGATCGCGCTGGTCAGCGCCGAGAATGGCTCGGGCGGATCATCGCCGCGCTGCTCTTCGAGACCCGAGAAATCAATGGATCTCGCATCGAGCCGCGCCGGCGTCCCGGTCTTCAGCCGGCCCAGCGTCAAGCCCAGCGCCTCGAGCCGCGTCGACAGCCCGAGCACTGGCTTCTCGCCCACCCGGCCGGCGGGCACTGTTTCCTCGCCCCGGTGGATCAGCCCACGAAGGAACGTCCCGGTGGTCAGCAACACGGCCTTTGACGCGAAGCGACGCCCGTCGAGCAGCACCGCGCCGGCGATCCGGCCATCGGTGACGATCAGGTCATCGACCTCGCCTTCGATCACCGTGAGGTTGGGCTGGGCGAGGATCGCCGCCTGCATGGCCTGCCGGTAAAGCTTGCGATCCGCCTGTGCCCGAGGCCCGCGAACCGCGGCGCCCTTACGGCGGTTCAGCACCCGGAACTGGATGCCTGCCGCGTCGGCGACCCGGCCCATCAGCCCGTCCATGGCGTCGATCTCGCGCACCAGATGGCCCTTGCCGAGGCCGCCGATCGCCGGATTGCAGCTCATTTCGCCGATGGTGGCGAACTTGTGGGTTATCAGCGCCGTGGGCACACCGAGACGCGCTGCTGCTGCTGCTGCCTCGCTGCCCGCGTGACCACCACCTACAACAATGACGCCGAAGTCGCTCATCTCTGGAAAATCCTTTGGAGCGCGGGTCTAGTCCAATGTTTCACGTGAATCAACGCCCGGACCTCTGCGGCAATGTTCCACGTGAATCATTTGCCGATGCAGAAGGCGCTGAACAGCCGGTCCAGCACGGATTCGGCATCCATCCTCCCCAGCAATCTTTCGAGCGCGAAAGAGGCCTGGCGCAGGTCCTCCGCCGCCAGCTCCGAGCTCCCAAGATGATCCGCCACCTGCTGCAGGCTCGTCGCCGCCGCCTCCAGGGCTTCACGATCCCGTTCATGGCTGACCAACAGTTCCGATGCCTGGACCGAACCGGCACCCGACGCTTCGTAGAGCTGGTCGAGCAAGGCATCGATGCCGGCACCGGTGCTCACGGATACTGTGATGTCAGCGCCCGTCACGACGCCAAGATCGCTCTTTGTGCCGACGACGATCACCGGCGGCCGCCGGCCGGTCTCCGCTCCGAGGTCCGGCTCGCCTCCACCGGGCTTGACGTCAGGAGCCCGCAGCCACAGTACCTGATCGGCGCTGAGGATGGCCTGCCTGGCCCTTTCGACACCGATCGCTTCGGCCTTCGAGGTCGTGTCGCGGATCCCGGCGCTGTCCACCAGGATGACCAGCTGCCCCCTGATGTCTAGCGGCACTTCCTTGAGGTCACGCGTCGTGCCCGGCTCATCGGAGACGATCGCCGCGTCAGAGCGCGACAGGGCGTTCAGCAGGCTCGACTTGCCGGCATTGGGCGGTCCGGCCAGCACCACCCGAAAGCCGCTGCGGAGGATCCGCCCCTGGCCGCGGGTCGCCAGCACCGCACCGACGGCATCGCGCAACGCCGCGACCTCGGCGCCAAAGCCAGCGGGAAGTGCCCCCACATCGCCTTCGTCCGAAAAGTCGATCTGCGCCTCGATCTCGGCCCTCAGATCCAGCAACTGCTCGCGCCAGCCTTCAACCTGCCGGGTCAGGCCGCCTTCCATCCGCGCGTAGGCGAGGGCGCGCTGGTTCTCGGTCTCCGCCTCGATCAGATCGCCGAGGCCCTGAGCCTCCACCAGATCGAGCTTGCCGTTCTCGAAGGCGCGTCGGGTGAACTCTCCGGCCTCGGCCAGCCTGATGCCTGGTTGTGAACTGAGTTTGCGGAGCAGGACCCGCACCACCGCCGGCGAGCCATGCACCTGCAATTCGGCACAATCCTCGCCGGTAAAGCTGTGCGGCCCCGGCATCCAGACGACGAGGCCGCGGTCAAGCGTTTCTCCGGCCATCCGGATATCGGCCAGCTTCAGCTGCCGCGGGGCGGGCAGGGCGCCGAGCATCTCGCTCAACACCCGTCCGGCCTGCGGGCCCGACAGTCGAATGACCGCCACGCCCGAGGGAACCGCGCCGGAGGAGAGGGCGACGATGGTGTCGTCGTCGCGCATCAAAGCTCGATCTTAGGTGTTCATCGAGTCGAAGAAGTCGGAGTTCGTCTTGGTCTGACGGATCTTGTCCATCAGGAACTCCATGGCATCGACCGTGCCCATCGGGTTGAGGATCCGGCGCAGCACGTACATCTTCCTGAGGATATCCGGCTCGACCAGCAGCTCTTCCTTGCGGGTGCCGGACTTGGTGACGTCCATCGCCGGGAACACGCGCTTGTCGGAAACCTTGCGATCAAGCACGATTTCCGAGTTACCGGTGCCCTTGAACTCTTCGAAGATCACTTCGTCCATGCGGCTGCCGGTATCGATCAGCGCCGTCGAGATGATGGTGAGCGAGCCGCCGTCTTCGATGTTGCGGGCGGCGCCGAAGAACCGCTTGGGGCGCTGCAGCGCGTTGGCGTCCACACCGCCGGTCAGCACCTTGCCCGAGCTCGGCACCACGGTGTTGTAGGCGCGGCCGAGGCGGGTGATCGAATCGAGCAGGATCACCACATCGCGCTTGTGTTCGACAAGACGTTTCGCCTTCTCGATCACCATCTCGGCGACCTGGACGTGGCGCGACGCCGGCTCGTCGAAGGTCGAGGAGATCACCTCGCCCTTCACCGAGCGCTGCATGTCGGTGACTTCCTCCGGCCGCTCGTCGATCAGCAGCACGATCAGGTAGCACTCGGGGTGATTGATGGCGATCGACTGTGCAATATTCTGCAACAATACGGTCTTACCAGTACGTGGCGGCGCAACAATAAGGGCGCGCTGACCTTTGCCGAGCGGCGCCACCAAATCCATGATCCGGGCGCTCTTGTCCTTGACCGTCGGGTCCGGCAGCTCGAGGCGCAGCCGCTCGTCCGGGTAGAGCGGCGTCAGGTTGTCGAAATTGATCTTGTGGCGGACCTTCTCGGGGTCCTCGAAATTGATGGTGTTGACCTTCAGCAGTGCGAAGTAGCGCTCGCCTTCCTTGGGAGACCGGATCTGGCCTTCGACCGTGTCGCCGGTCCTCAGCGAGAAGCGGCGGATCTGCGAGGGGGAGACGTAAATGTCGTCGGGGCCGGGCAGGTAGTTGGCGTCCGGCGAGCGCAGGAAGCCGAAGCCATCCGGCAGCACCTCGACCACCCCTTCGCCGGTGATGTCGACTTCGCGCGCCGCCAGCTCCTTGAGGATGGCGAACATCAGTTCCTGCTTACGCATGGTCGAGGCATTCTCGACCTCGTAAGTCTCGGCGAATTCAAGTAATTCGGCAGGCGTCTTGGCCTTGAGCTCGCTGAGCTTCATATTTTCCATTGCGCGGAAGACCCTTGGGCAATCGTAAGTGGCGGGGATGTACGGAGAGGGGGGTTCGCCCGGAAAGCGCCGGGGAGGCGCCCATCGATCAGGCAATGCGCTTCAGATAGCTAAAACCTTCGCCACATTCAAGCGGAATGCGGATTCACGTGGAACAACCAGAGCTCGGTCTCGCGCTCAGAACGGCTTCACCACCACCGCGATGACGATGACGATGGCGATCACGAACGGCACTTCGTTGATCATCCGGAAGAACTTCGCGGGCCGGGTGTTCCGGTCGTTGGCGAAGTCCCGCAGCACCCGGCCGTAAAAGCCGTGGATGCCGCTCAGCAGGATCACCATCAGCGCTTTGAGCCACATCCAGCCCTGCGAGAAATCGACTATACCGAACCCGAAGGCCAGCCACAGCCCGAACACCCAGGTGGCGATCATCGCCGGCGTGGTGATGCCGCGATAAAGCCGGCGCTCCATCACCTTGAAGGTTTCCGACTGCACCGACCCCGTCTCGGCATCGGCGTGGTAGACGAACAGCCGCGGCAGATAGAGCATCCCGGCCATCCAGGCGATCACCGACAGGATGTGCAGCGCCTTGACCCATTCCATTCCGTCAGGCTCCCCGCGCCACTGCGATCAGCCGTTCGACGTGGCCGATCGGCGTTTCCGGCACGATCCCGTGCCCCAGATTGAAGATATGCGGCCGGTCGCGGAAGCCTGCAACGATCTCGCGCACCCGATTGTCCATCTGCTCGCCGCCGGCCAGCAGACGCAGCGGGTCGAGGTTGCCCTGCACGCCGAGCCCCGCCGGCAGTTCGGCGGCAAAGCCGAGCGGCGTCGCATAGTCGAGCCCCAGCACGTTCACCCCGGTCGCCTTCGCGTAGGCCGGCAGGTTGCCGGCCGCGCCCCGCGGAAAGCCGATCACCGGTGCTCCCGGAATAAGCTTCCTCAGCCCTTCGACGATCCGTCGGTTCGGCTCGATCACCCAGTTGCGGAACGCCACCTCATCGAGATTCAGCGCCCAGCTCTCGAACAGCTGCACCACGTCGGCGCCGGCCCGCAGCTGCGCCGCGAGGTAACCGATGCTGGCTTCGACGAGGATATCGATGAGCCGCGCAAAGGCCTCGGGCTGAGTCAGCGCGAAGACGCGCGCCGCGGCCTGATCGGACGAACCGCGCCCCCCGATCATGTAGGTGGCAACGGTCCAGGGCGAACCACAAAAGCCGATCAGCGTCTTTTCGGGCCCAAGCCCGGCACGAACCCGACGAACGGTCTCGATGATGGGGCTTAGCTTTTCCAAAGCCCCTTGGGGATCCAGCGCCGAGATGGTGTCGCTGGTCACGGGCACCAGGATCGGGCCTTCACCGGCCTCGAAGCGAACCTCCTGGCGGAGCCCATCGGGGATCACCAGAATGTCGGAGAAGAGGATCGCTGCATCGAGGTCGAACCGCCTGAGCGGTTGCAGCGTCACTTCCGCAGCCAGTTCGGGGTTGTAGCAGAGTTCGAGGAAGCTGCCGGCTCTGGCGCGAAGCTCGCGATACTCCGGCAGGTAGCGGCCGGCCTGCCGCATGATCCAGATCGGCAGCCGCTGCTGGCGCCGTCCGAGCACCGTCTCGAGCAGTGGTTTCACCACCAGCGTCTCGGTCATCGCCCAACCAACCAGAAAGAATCTAGATTCTTAATCATCATTATCATGGCGGTGTTTTGCAGGAATTCCGCTTTGCCCACAACGACAGACGCGGCGACAGAAGCGCGCGGCCGACCCCCCGGATGGAGGCTGTGAATCATCGTCTGTGAACGAAAGCCGCCGCGTCCGGAGTCGCCCCGTTCACTAAGTCTTAACCATGTCACAATCGCTAACGAACCGTTAACGAGCTTGTTGATGACGGGGTGCCATTCGCAACCGTTTATCCCCATAGCTCACATTAAGCTTTTGTTAACGGTCCGCCCGGGCCGGGCTGTTGAAGGATTCCGTCCCAGCGGGGAGAACCCGGCCCGCTGATGGGCCGGCCGGTTTTTCCACTGCCAGCGCTCTTGAGCCAACAAGGACAGTGTGGAAAACCGACGGCATGCTGATCCTTGCTTCCCAGAGCGCGACGCGAAAGGCCCTGCTGGCCGGGGCCGGGCTTCGATTCGAGACGAGTCCAGCACAAATCGACGAGCGTCGCCTCGAGGCTGAAGTGCTGGGGAAAGGCGGGGATGCGCCGGCAGTGGCGCGCCGGCTTGCCGAAGCCAAGGCCCTTTCGGTGTCCCTGGCGAGACGAGGCGTCGTCATCGGCGCCGATCAGGTGCTTGCCGTCGAGGGCGAGCTTCTGCACAAGCCGGAGACCCTGATCGCCGCCGCCGCCCAGCTCGATCGGTTGGTCGGGCGCACGCATTTCCTCCACGCCGGCCTGGCGCTGGCCGAAGCCGGGCAGCTATTGTGGTCGGGCACGTCGAGCGCCAGCCTCACCATGCGGCGCTTCGGCGCCGCGGAACGCGACCAGGTGCTGGCGCTCGAAGGCGGCGATGTGCTGGTTTCGGTCGGTGCCTACCGCCTCGAGGGGCCCTCGATCCGGCTGTTCGAGCGGATCGACGGCGACTATTTCACCATTCTTGGGCTGCCGCTGTTGCCACTACTGGAGGCCTTGCGTCAGCATGCGCCAGCAACTCTCACCCAGTGATTCACGTGAAAAAAGCCTTCGTCATCGGCCACCCGATCAAGCATTCCCGCTCGCCGCTGATCCATGGCAGCTGGCTGGCCGAGCACGGCATCGACGGCAGCTACGAGGCGATCGATGTCGCCCCCGATGCGTTGCCCGCCTTCATCGAGCGGTTGCGGCAGGGCGAGTTCGTCGGCGGCAATGTCACCATCCCGCACAAGGAAGCAGTGTTCGCCCTCTGCGACAGCGTCGATCCGCTGGCGCGGACCATCGGCGCGGCCAATACCCTGGTGCGCCAGCCCGATGGCCGAATCCATGGGTTCAACACCGACTATATGGGCTTTCTCGGCAATCTCGACCAGAACGCGCCAGGCTGGGCTGCGGGCCTCGGGCGAGCCGTCGTGCTCGGCGCGGGCGGTGCGGCGCGTGCCATCCTCGTGGCGCTGCGCGAGCAGGGGGTGCCCGAGATCGTGCTGCTGAACCGCACACCGGAAAAGGCCGCGGCGTTGGCGCGGGAGATCGGCGGCCCGTTCATTGCCGGCAGTCTCACCGATTACGCCGATTACGCCGCGGGCGCCGGCCTCCTGGTCAACACCACTTCGATCGGTATGCACGACACGCGCTTCGAGGCCCTCGATCTCGGGTTGCTGCCCGGCACCGCCTTGGTCACCGATATCGTCTACGTGCCGCTGACCACCCCGCTGCTCGCGGACGCCCGGGCCCTCGGGCTTCGCACGGTCGATGGTCTGGGCATGCTCCTGCATCAGGCAGTTCCGGGCTTTGCGGCCTGGTTCGGAGTGCGCCCGGAAGTCACTCCGGCGCTGCGGGCAAAGGTCGAGGCGACGCTCTGATGCTGAAGCTGGGTCTCACCGGTTCGATCGCGACGGGCAAGTCCACCGTGCTCAAGGCCTTCGCTGATCTCGGGATACCGACCTTTTCCTCCGATGAGGCGGTGCACGAGCTCTATCGCGGGGCTGCGGTGGCGCCGGTCGAGGCGGCGTTTCCCGGTGTTGCCGTCGGCGGCATCATCGATCGCGACAAGCTCAGCCGCCAGCTGATCGGGCACCCGGCGCGCCTGCAACAGCTCGAGGCGATCGTCCATCCACTGGTGCGGGCCCGGATCCGGGATTTTCTTGGAACGGCGGCCGTCGTCGGGGAACCGATGGCGGTGGTCGACATCCCGCTATTGTTCGAGAACGGCGTCGATTGGGGCCTCGACGCCATTATCGTCACCATCGTCGATGCGGCCGAGCAGCGCCGACGCGCCTTGGCCCGTCCGGGGATGACGGTGGAAAAGCTCGAGGCCATCCTTGCCCGACAGCTGCCGCAAGCTGAAAAGGTGAAACGCGCCACCTACATAATCGACACCTCGGACACCATCGAAGCGACCCGCGAAGCGGTTGCCCGGCTGGTGCAGAGGCTGCGTCAAGAAGCTCAGGCCAGATGACCCGCGAGATCGTCCTCGACACTGAAACCACCGGCCTCTCCCCGGTGAGCGGCGACCGCATCGTCGAGATCGGCTGCGTCGAGCTGATCAATCACATCCCGACCGGCCGGCACTTCCACATCTACCTCAACCCGGAACGCGATGTGCCGGACGAGGCGTTCCGCGTGCATGGGCTGTCGACCGAGTTCCTGCGCGACAAGCCGTTGTTTCGCGCCGAGGTGGACGCGTTCCTGGAGTTCATCGGCGACGGCACGCTGGTGATCCACAACGCGCCCTTCGACATGGGCTTTCTCAACTACGAGCTCGAAAAGCTCGGCCGGCCCAGCCTGACCAATGAGGTCATCGACACCGTGATGGTGGCGCGCGAGCGTCATCCGGGCGCTCGCGTCAGCCTCGATGCGCTGTGCAAGCATTACGGCATCGACAATTCCAAGCGCGTGCTGCACGGCGCTTTGCTCGACAGCGAGATCCTCGCCGACGTCTATCTGGAACTGATCGGGGGGCGGCAGGTGGCACTGGCGCTGGTCGCCGAAACGCATGTCGAGGCCGGTATCAGCGTCACCATCGCACCGGCGCGGCAGCGGCCGATGCCACTGCCGTCACGGTTGAGCGATATCGAGTTCGCGGCGCATCTGAAGCTGGTCGGCACGCTGGGCGCCGACGCGCTGTGGTCCAACTATCCCACCGAGCTGGTGGCGGCCGAGTAGGCCGCGTCAGTTGGGCTGCGTATTGGCGGCCTGTTGCGCCTGCAGGTTGCGCACGTTCTGGATGTAGAGCGCCTGGAAATCCACCGGCTCCATCATCAGCGGCGGGAAGCCGCCGAGCTGGACGATGGTCGCCAGCACATGGCGGGCGAACGGGAAGATCATCCGCGGGCACTCGACCATCAGCAGGGCCGGCAATTGCTGCTCGGGCACGTTCTTGACCCGGAACACGCCGCCATAGACCAGCTCGACATTGAACAGCACGGTCTTGTCGCGTTCGGCCTTGGCGTTGAGGCTGATTTCCACCGCGTAGAGGTCGTCGGCCTGCTTCTTGACGCCGACATTGATGCCGACGGTGAAATTGGGGTTGGGGCCGCCGAGCATGACCGAGCCCGGTGCACCCGGGTTCTCGAAGCTCAGGTCGCGGGTATACTGCCCAACAAGGCTGTAGCTGGGCGCCGTAGCGGCGTTCGCGGGTGCGGCCTCGGGCGGGGTCTGGTCAGCCATAGTCGAAAATTCCTCGAGCTTTCGGTGGCGCGCTGGCTAGCACCTTTGGCCCCGAGCCACAAGCATTGCCGGCCTCAGCGCGGCCGCCACTCATCGGAATCGAGGTCGATCGTGCCGTCGTCGACACGCCGCTGGGTGAAGCCGGGTCCGGGGGCGGGGCCGCTGCTGGTGGTCACCACCGTGACCCGCGACCGCAGGAAGGCGTAAAGCGCCGAACGAACCGGTGGGATCAGCAACAGGATGCCGATGAGGTCGGAAAAATAGCCGGGCAGCAGCAGCAGCAGTCCCGCAAGCCCGACCATCATCGCATCGGCGATCGACCGCGCCGGCAACTCGCCGCTGCCGACGGTCGAGCGCAGCTCGTTGAGCAGCGACAGCCCCCGGGTGCGGATCACCATTGCGCCCAACAGGGCGGACAGCACCACGCCGGCCAGCGTCGGCCATAGCCCGATGGCATTGCCGATCACCACGAAGCAGGCGATCTCGATCAGCGGCAGCAGAAGGAAGAACAGGAACAACAGGCGGCCCAATGGGTAACCCTTTCGAAAGCGCTGCGTCATAAAGGCCTCGGCGGCCCCCTCAGCCAAACGTGAACTGGTTTCCGGCTGAGCGTTTCCCTATATATAGGGCACATTCCTGGCTCCGCGAGCCGGGCGCCCCCCTTTCTCTGGCGCGAGTAGCACGTCTGATGGATGAATTCTTCGATATCCCCACGCTCATCGTCATTGGTCTGGCGATCGTCGTGCTGTTCCGCCTGCGTCAGGTGCTGGGCACCCGCACGGGTCGCGAGCGCACGCCCTTGCAGCGCCAGCGCGAGGCGGCGCCGGCCAAGGCTGGGGACGAGAACGTCGTGCCGATGCGGCCACGCCCGGCCCCGGAGACCGATGAGGACCTGGCGCGCGCTGCCCGCAAGCTCGAGGCCGAGATCACCCAGTTTGCGCATGGCGACGACAAGGTGGCTGCCGGGCTCAAGGCGATCGCCGATGCCGATGGCAGTTTCTCGCCCAAGAGCTTCCTCGAAGGCGCCAAGTCCGCCTATGAGATGATCGTCACCGCCTTCGCCGCCGGCGACCGCCAGACGCTGAAGAACCTGCTCGAGAAGGACGTCTATGACGGCTTCGAGCGGGTCATCAAGGACCGCGAGGCGGCCGGCCACAAGGTCGACTTCACCTTTGTCGGCCTGCCCAAGATCGAGATCTCGGATGCCGAGCTCGACAAGCGCGCGGCCAACGTCACCATCCGCTTCCACGCCGAGGTGGTCTCGGCCACCCGCGACAAGGATGGCAACCTGCTCGAAGGCAATGCCGACCAGGTCACCAATATCGCCGACGAGTGGACCTTTGCGCGCAACCCCAAGTCGCGCGATCCGAACTGGAAGCTCGTCGCGACCAGCCAGCTCGAATAGCAGGCCGCGCTCGGGGGCGATGCGATGGCCAAGCGCCGGTCGGATGGAAAGGGCCAGCTCCCCGACTGGCACCTCTGGCTCGAAGTGTCGCAGACAGTTTCGCCGTTGCGGCCGCCTCGTCCGCAAGGGGTACTCGTCAATCTCGAGTCCGAGCCGCTGCCGATCCCGGCGCCGCCTGTTCCCAAACCCCACCGCCTGCTGCCTGCTATGGCGCCATACAAATCCGACGGACGGCCGGGGCGCAAGGCACCGCGTCCGGGGATCGAACCCAACCTGAAGCAGCGCCTGCAGCGCGGCCGCGAAGAGATCGACGGCACCATCGACCTGCACGGCATGCGCCAGGTCGAGGCCCATGCGGCGCTCACCCGCTTCATTCACGCCCGTTCGGCGCGCGGCGACCGCACTTTGCTGGTGATCACCGGCAAGGGCCTGAAGAAGCTCGGCGACGACGCGGCGGTGATCGTCGAGCGCGGCGTGCTGCGGGCCATGCTGCCGGTCTGGCTGTCCGAGCCCAACCTCGCGCCGCTGGTCGCCGGCTGGGATACGGCGGCACAGGGGCATGGCGGCGACGGGGCCTTCTATGTGCGTCTGAGGCGGGAGCGGGACTACCGATGACACCACTGGGCCTCAAACTGCGGGCCATGCGCGAAGAGCGTGGCGTGACCCTCAAGGACATGGCCAAGGCGCTGCGCGTGTCCAGTGCCTATCTGAGCGCGCTCGAGCATGGCCGTCGCGGCAAGCCGACCTTCGCGCTGCTGCAGAAGATCATTGCCTATTTCAACGTCATCTGGGACGACGCCGAGGAGTTGCAGCGCCTCGCCGAGATGAGCGACCCCAGGATCACCATCGATACCGCCGGCATGGCGCCCGAAGCGACCGAGCTCGCCAACCGCCTGGCGCGCGACATCGGCCGGCTGGCGCCCGAGGACCTGAGCTTTCTCAGCAATGAAGTGGCGCGTCGGCTGAAATAGTGCCGCGGTTTTGCGTAACCGCAAGTACGCAGCACCATTGTTGTTGCATAAATGTCGCGAGAGCGCCGTACCGCAAGTTACGCCAACAATGCTGCTTGCTCCGCCAAAGCAACGGGCCTAAACGCCCGCTCCCGGCAACGCGCCGGTGACTGGCAAAGGGTCGAGTTCCTCAAATCTCGCCTGGCACGGGCCGCGCTGCGCCCTCGTGTACCGCCGGTGACCGGAGCCGGGACGCGCATGTGGCTCAGTCAGGCAGAGCGCCGGAGCGATCCGGAGGTCGTGGGTTCGAATCCCATCATGTGCTCCACTGATGTAGCTCAGACGGGTAGAGCATCGGACTGATAATCCGACGGTCGAGGGTTCAACTCCCTCCATCACGGTCCTCCAACGGGGCCGCCAGCTTAGGGTGCTGGTTACTGAGACTAAGGGTTCTGGGGTCGGTCCTGCGGGCCGACCATGGCGACGGGGCGGCTTCGGCTTTCTCGCCTGCCAGGTCGGAACCGCCCTTCGAGGGGTGCCCCGGCACCGGCTGAAGGATGAACATGGTTCTGGCCCGGCCCGCGCAGCTGCTTGCGCCACGGCTTCGCCATTTCCATCGACATCCCGCTCGCCGGCCTGCTCGCTACCCGCGTCGGTCGGCCACCCCGGAACTTTCTGCAATTCCACCGGCGCCGCGTGGTGCGGCATCGGGGATCAACCGGGGCAATGGCGCCCCAACACGTGAAGGACGAGCTCAGGTCATGACCTAGAGACGTATTAGGAGGACGACCATGGTGACTGAAATTCTGGATCGGCTGCTTGGCATCAAGCGCCTGATCGTCAAGGAAAACCAGCGCGTCGTAGCGCTGTACAAGGGCAAGTTCCGTGGGATCCTCTCCCCGGGCGAGCATCGGCTGCGGGCTGACCGCGGCCGCCTCGAGATCGAATGGCACGATCTCGCTCGGCCGGAATTCGTCTCTCAGTACGACAAGGTGCTGTTCCGCGCGCATGGCGACGTGGTGGCTCGGCACCTGACCGAGTTCCGCGCCGGCGCCGACGAGGTGCTGGTGATCTCGAGGGATCAGCGGCTCCATGCCGTGCTGAAGCAGTCCGAGCGAGCGGTCTACTGGACCGATGCCGGTGCCTGGACGGCCGAGCGCTTCGCCATCGGCGAGGATCTTGCCGTGCCGGCGACGTTGGGCAAGCGCCTGCTTTCCCTCGTCCAGCTCGGCGCGGTGCATGGCTTTGCCGTCAGCGAGGGCCAGGTTGGTCTGCTGTTCGTCGACGGCGCCCATGTGCGCCTGCTCGAGGCGGGGACTCACCTGTTCTGGGCCGTGGCCCAGAAGCCGACCGTCAAGCTGGTGGACCTGCGCCGGCAGTCGCTTGACGTGGCGGGCCAGGAGATCCTGACCCGCGACCGCGTCACGCTGCGGGTGAACCTCGCGGCTGAGTACCAGGTGGTGGATGCGGTAAAGGCCGCGACCACCGTCAAGGACTACGCCGATGCGCTCTACCGGGCCGTGCAGTTTGCGTTCCGCAAGTCGCTCGGCGCCAAGACTCTCGACGAGATCCTTGCCGACAAGGTGACCGCCGAGGCCGAGGCGGTAGAGCGGGTGCGCACCGACATGGCGGCGATCGGTCTCTCGGTAGGCGAGATCGCGGTCAAGGACGTGGTGCTGCCGGGTGAGATGCGCGACATCCTCAACAAGGTTGTCGCGGCCGAGAAGGAAGCCGAGGCGAACGTCATCCGCCGGCGTGAGGAAACGAACGCGACGCGTTCGCTGCTCAACACCGCGCGGGTGATGGCCGAGAATCCGGTCATGCTGCGGCTCAAGGAGCTCGAGGCCTTGTCGGAGATTGCCGGCAAGGTCGAGCGCCTGACCATCCATAACGGTACGGCGGGCCTGATGAACGACCTCGTCAGGCTCCGCGATGAATGACAAGCCGGTCGCCGGGGGAAACTCCCGGCGACCAGAGTTTGCCGCGCCCGACGCGCTGCGCTATCTGAAGCCGGTGTGGGGCGCAGGCAGGGGAGGCGCGGCACGCCCGATGGGCCGACGAAGCATACTCGACTGCGACCTCGAAACCGAACGCTTCCATCTGCGCCGCTTTGGGCGTCTGCAGACATTCCTGCTGACGCGGCGCTGGCGGCGCGACCCCGAGCTGCTCGAGGGGTTGTTCCTGTCGCCGCGTCCGTATTCGCTGCTGCAGTGGTGGTTTCGCGGGCCCCGGCCGAACGGTCGTACGCGCTTCGCCCATGCCATCGTCAGCAAAGCCGGCGGCGAGATCATCGGCCTGCACCTGGTGGTGCGCCTCCGCGACGGGCTGGCCTATTGCCATGTGGCGGTGCACGATCGGGCGTGGTGGGGGCGCGGCGTCGTGGTCGAGGTGCGGGCCCGGCTGCTCAGTCACTTCTTCGCCCATGGCACCGAGCGCTTCGTTGCAACGATCGATGCCCGCAATGCGCCGTCCATCTTCAACTATCGCCGGCTCGGCTTTCGGGCTACGGGAAATGGCACCACCCACGACCGCGATCCGTCGACCGGCCAGGGCCGGCCTGCGGTAGAGCTGGAGCTGCGGCGCGAAGACTGGACCGGCCTGGCACAGGGAGATCGTCATGACCGCTGAGTTACGTGCTGCTGCCCTCGTGGCCGAGGCCCTCGACATCCAGGGGACGGTCTCCGTCACCGATGACATGAACAGCCTTGCCGCCTGGTCGAGCCTCGCACATGCGCGGCTGGTGCTCGAGGTGGAGGCTGAACTGGGTCGCCAGCTCACCGGTGAAGAAGTCGCCGGCATCACTTCGGTGGCGGCGGTGGCCGGGCTGCTGACGCCGGGGACGGCGGGCCGGTCTGCGCCCGACCTTTGACCGTGAAGAAGGCACTTTTCATCTGCAGCCGCAGGCAATTGACGGATTCACGTGGAACATCGTCGGCGGGTGGACAGTTCGGCTGAACCGGCCTAAGCGCTACGCCCTGATATTCTGACTACTGCGGACAAGTTTCATGCTGCGCCGGTTCTTTGCCTATTACGCACCCTACAAGCACCTGTTCTTTCTCGATTTCGGCTGCGCGGTGCTCGCCGGCATCCTCGAGTTGGGCTTCCCGCTGGCGGTCAAACTCTTCGTCGACGACCTGCTGCCGGGGCAGAACTGGGGGCTGATCGCCGCAACGGCGGCGCTGCTGCTGGGGGTGTTCGCGCTCAACACCGTGCTCTCCGCCGTCGTCAACTACTGGGGCCATGCGCTCGGCATTTCGATCGAGACGGATATGCGCCGGCAGGCCTTCGACCACATCCAGAAGTTGAGCTTCCGCTATTTCGACAACAACAAGACCGGCCAGCTGATCACCCACGTCACCAAGGATCTGGAAGAGGTGGGGGAGGTGGCCCATCACGGCCCGGAGGACCTGTTCATCGCGGTGATGACCTTCGTCGGCGCCTTCATCCTGATGTTCACCGTGCATTGGCAGCTGGCCCTCATCACCACCATCATCGTGCCGCTGATGACCTGGCTGGTGAGCAAGTACGGCTCGCGCATGACCTCCACCTGGCAGCAGCTGTTCCGGCAGGTCGGCGACTTCAACACCCGGGTGCAGGAGAGCGTCGGCGGCATCCGCGTGGTGAAGGCTTTCGCCAACGAGGACTATGAGCGCGGCCTGTTCGCCAAGAACAACGAGGGCTACCGCGCCACCAAGCTCAGCGCCTATGCCATCATGACCGCCTCGATCGCGCTCAGCTATTTCAGCACCCGCTTCGTGCAGCTGGTGGTGATGGTTGCCGGCACCTGGTTCGTCATCGCCGGGGAGCTGAGCTATGGCGGCTTCGTCAGCTTCCTTCTCCTGGTCAACGTCTTCTTCCGCCCAATCGACAAGATCACTTCGGTGCTCGAGAGCTACCCCAAGGGCATTGCCGGCTTCCGCCGCTTCACCACGTTGATCGACACCGAACCCGATACTGCCGATCGGCCCGGCGCCAAAGCGGTGGCGAGCCTCCGCGGCGACATCGTCTACAAGGACGTGAGCTTTGCCTATTCGGGGGATCCGGCGTCGAAGGACAAGGTGCTCGAGGGGCTCAACCTCGGCATCAAGGCCGGCGAGACCGTCGCCTTTGTCGGCCCGTCGGGCGCCGGCAAGACCACCATCTGCTCGCTGCTGCCGCGCTTCTACGACGTCACCGCTGGCGCGATCACCATCGACGGCATCGACATCCGCGACATGACCCAGGCCTCGCTCCGCGGCCAGATCGGCATCGTACAGCAGGACGTGTTCCTGTTCGGCTCGACCATCCGCGAGAACGTCGCCTATGGCCGTCTCGGTGCCAGCGACGCCGAAGTGATGGACGCATTGCGCCGCGCCGCGCTCGACGAGTTCGTGCTGTCATTGCCCGATGGGCTCGATACGCCGACCGGCGAACGTGGGGTCAAGCTGTCGGGGGGCCAGAAGCAACGCCTCGCCATCGCCCGCATCTTCTTGAAGAACCCGCCGATCCTCATTCTCGACGAGGCCACCTCGGCGCTCGACACTGCTACCGAGTATGCCATCCAGCAGGCGCTCGCCGCGCTGTCGGAAGGGCGCACGACGCTGGTGGTGGCGCACCGGCTGGCCACCATCCGCAATGCCGACCGCATCGTGGTGGTGAGCAGCGAGGGCATCGTCGAGCAGGGCACCCACACCGAGCTGCTCGGCCGGAACGGCGCCTATGCCCGATTGCACGGCGCCCAGTTTGGGCAGCTGGCTAATCCTTGACCGGGATCCGCTTGCGCTGTCGGCCTCCCTCCCCCTTGAGGGGAGGGGAGAAGAGAGAGCGCAGGTATGTCTCTAAAGCTCAGCGCCCCAGAAATCTCCTGAGCCGCTTCACCCCCTCCCGGAGCTTTTCCGGGTCCACCGCGTGGCACCAGCGCAGCCACCCGTCGCCTTCCGGGCCGAAGGCGCCGCCGGGTGCGAGACCGAGCCCGGCCTCCTCGACCAGGCGCTTGGCCAGCGCCAGCGTGTCGGCAAACCCCTCGATGCGGAAGAACACATACATCGCGCCACCGGCATCGGGGACGCTGACGCCGGCAATGCGGCTCAACTCGTCGACCAGCAGGGTCCGCGACGCAGTCAGTTCGGCCCGGAGCTTGGCGACCGTCGGTTCGCCCGCGCTCAGCGCCGTCGCAGCAGCCCGCTGCACCGGCTCGAGGATGCACGAGGTGTTGTACTCGATGACCTTGGTGAGATCGTTCGACAGCGTTTCCGGCGCCGCCAGCCAGCCGACGCGCCAGCCGGTCATCGACCAGGCCTTGGAGAAGCTGTTGACCGAGATGATGCGGTCGCCTGCCTCATAGCGGCGGAGAAACGACGGCGCCGAACGGCGCCTGGGATCATGCACCAGCCGCTCGTAGACATCGTCGCTCAGCACCCAGATGCCGTGCTTGCGACAATGCGCCAGCACCGCGTCGACTTCGGTTTCCTCGATGGTCCAGCCGGTAGGGTTGTTCGGCGAGTTGATGATGGCGAGCCTTGTGTCCGGGGTCAGCGCCGCGAGCAGGCGGTCGAGATCGAGCGACCACCGGCCATTCCTGATCGTCAGCGGCACCCGCGTCACCTCGGCGCCGAGAATTCTCGGGATCTCGACGATATTGGGCCAGAGCGGCGTCACTGCCACCACCCGGTCGCCGGGTGACAGCACCATCTGCGCCGCGATCATCAGCCCCGAGACCCCCGACCCGACTGCGGCGACACGGCCCGGCGCCACCGCCGTCGCGTGCAGGTCGCTCAGATAGCCGGCAATGGCCTCACGCAGGTACGGCCGGCCGAGATTCTGCGAGTAGAAGGTTTCGCCTTGCTCCAGTGACGCCATCGCCGCCTCGCGGATGAAGCGCGGCGTTGGCTGGTCGGACTCGCCGAACCAGAACGGCAGCACGTCGCTGCGTCCCATCCCGGCATTGGCGACGTCGCGGATCAGCGAGGATTGCAGCGACTGGACGTCGGGGCGCGCCAGGACGGCGGGGATCGGCGAGCTGGTCGTGGCGACGGTCAAAGGCGAGGCTCCAACAGAAAAGGCCGGGAACGGATCCCGGCCTTGGTACTGTATCAATGTGCGGCGGGCTAGAGCACGAACCGGCTGAGGTCGGTGTCGGCCGCCATCTTGCCGATCCGCTCATCGACATACCCCTTGTCGATGCGGATGGTCTCGCCGGCCTTGTCGGGCGCATCGAACGAGATGTCCTCGACCAGCCGCTCGAGAATGGTGGAGAGCCGGCGGGCACCGATATTCTCGACCGTCGAGTTGACATGCACCGCCGCGTCGGCGATCGCCTCGATCGCGTCGGCGGTGAAATCGAGGGTCAGGCCCTCGGTCTTCATCAGCGCCACATACTGCTTGATCAGGCTCGCATCGGTGTCGTTGAGGATGCCGATCAGGTCCTGCCGGGTCAGCGCCTTGAGTTCGACGCGGATCGGCAGGCGGCCCTGCAGCTCGGGCAGCAGGTCCGAGGGCTTGGCCACATGGAAGGCGCCCGAGGCGATGAACAGGATGTGGTCGGTCTTCACCGGGCCATACTTGGTCGAAACCGTGGTGCCTTCGATCAGCGGCAGCAGGTCGCGCTGCACGCCTTCACGGCTGACGCCACCGCCATAGCCGCCTTCGCGGTTCACGATCTTGTCGATCTCGTCGATGAAGGCGATGCCGTGATTCTCGACCAGGTCGACCGCTTCCTTGTTGAGCTGGTCCTGGTCGAGCAGCTTGTCGGCTTCCTCGGCGAGCAGCGGCTGGTGCGCGTCCTTCACCTTGACCTTGCGCTTCACCCCGCGGCCGCCAAAGGCCTTGCCCAGCATGTCCTGGATATTGATCACGCCGATATTGGCGCCCGGCATGCCGGGGATGTCGAAGCCGCCGGGATTGCCGGTCGGCTGCATCTCGATCTCGATTTCCTTGTCGTCGAGCTCGTTGGTGCGGAGCTTGTGGCGGAAGCTGTCGCGGGTCGAGGGCGAGGCGGACGAGCCGACCAGCGCGTCGAGCACCCGCTCTTCGGCATTGTGATGTGCCTGCGCCTGGACCTCGGCGCGCTTCTTGTCGCGCAGCAGCGAGATGCCGGCTTCGACCAGATCGCGCACGATCTGCTCGACGTCGCGGCCGACATAGCCGACCTCGGTGAACTTGGTGGCCTCGACCTTGATGAACGGCGCCTGGGCGAGCTTGGCCAGCCGCCGGCTGATCTCGGTCTTGCCGACACCGGTGGGCCCGATCATCAGGATGTTCTTGGGGGTCACCTCGGCGCGCAGATCGTCCGGCAACTGCTGCCGGCGCCAGCGGTTGCGCAGCGCCACGGCAACGGCGCGCTTGGCGTCATGCTGGCCGACAATGTAGCGATCGAGCTCGGAGACGATCTCGCGCGGGGAGAAATTGCTGTCACTCATAATCCGTCACTTTCCGCTGCCCTCGTCGAGGCGCAGCACCATGAGATAGTCATCGTAGAAGACGCCATCGACCTTGAGGCCACGCGGGTCTTCACCATAGGTCACAAAGCCGTGCCGCTCGTAGAGCCGGCGGGCCCTGTCATTGTCCTGCGTCACCGCCAGGTGCAGCTGCAGGACGTGCTGGCGGGCTTCGGCGATTACCGCGGCGATCAGCAGGTCGGCGCCGCCGCGGCCGCGTGAGCCGGGGCTGACATAGACCCCGACCAGATGCCCGCGATGCGTCGATTTCTGCATCGCCTCGCGATAGAAGCCGGCAGTGCCGACCAGGGCGTCGGCGTCGAACAGGCCGAACACGAAACCCTTGCCGAGCCGGTCGACCCAGGCCGAAGCCGGCTTGTCGATCTCCTCGGCTAGGCTCGAGCCGAACGAGGCGGGCGAGTCCTGCAGCCCTTCGATCCGAAGGCTGCGATAGGCCTCCGCATCGGAGGCGACGAGCCGCCGCGCCGCAAAACTCACTTGTCGGTCTCGATCGCTTCGAGCGTCACGTTCTCGTTGGTGTAGATGCACACCTCGGCGGCGATCTTCATCGCCTTGCGGGCGATTTCCTCGGCATCGAGATCGGTGTTCTCGCTCAGCGCCAGTGCCGCCGAATAGGCGTAGTTGCCGCCTGAGCCAATGGCGATGGTCGAGTGGTCGGGGGTGAGCACGTCCCCGGTGCCGGTCAGCACCAGCGTCACGTCCTTGTCGGCGACGATCATCATCGCCTCGAGCCGGCGCAGGTACCGGTCTGTGCGCCAATCCTTGGCCAGCTCGACCGAAGCGCGCATCAGCTGGTCCGGATACTGGATCAGCTTGGCTTCGAGCCGCTCGAACAGCGTGAAGGCGTCGGCAGTGGCGCCGGCAAAGCCACCGATCACCTTGCCATCGGCAAGGCGTCGGACTTTCTTGGCGGTATGCTTCATCACGGTGTTGCCGACCGAGACCTGTCCGTCACCGGCCACCACCACCTTGTTGCCCTTGCGCACGGCGACGATGGTCGTGCCGTGCCAGCCGGGAAACGCGTTGTCGTTGGACATCTTGGGAAAAACTCCAGAACTGTTCTGCCATATTTAGGGGCGGACCCGTCGAATGCAAACCGGGCTAGCCGGTTGGGTAGTTTCCTGAAGGTTACCAAGGTCGGCCGCGACCACCGGAGCTGTAGCCACCCCCACCCAGCTTCGCTACGGCTTTGCCCAGCTGCGCTACCCTCCCCCTAAGGGGGAGGGGAGACCTGACTGCGAGTTCTCGGTTCCATCGTCTCCCTCCCCCTTGTGGGGAGGGATCAAGGGTGGGGGTGGCCACACGCTCGGGCTGTTGCTGGAGCAAGCCATCGCCTTTCACCGCATCTTCACCCCTCCGGCGCTATCTGCTACAGCCGCCGCGCCACCACAGGGACTGCCAACATGCGCACCGCCGAGATCAAGCGAAAGACCAACGAGACCGACATCCAGGTCTCGGTGAACCTCGATGGCTTGGGCAAGCACGACATGCAGACCGGCATCGGCTTTCTCGATCACATGCTCGATCAGCTTTCCAAGCACTCGCTGATCGACATGACGGTGCGGGCCAAGGGCGATCTGCATATCGATTTCCACCACACCGCCGAGGATGTCGGCATCGCGCTCGGCGAAGCGATCCGGCAGGCGCTCGGTAACAAGAAGGGCATCCGCCGTTACGCCTCGTCGGATCTGCCGATGGATGGCACGCTGACCCGCGTCGCCCTCGACGTCTCGGGTCGGCCGTTCCTCGTCTGGAAGGTGGAGTTCACCCGCGACAAGGTGGGCGAGATGGATACCGAACTGTTCCGTGAGTGGTTCCAGGCCTTCGCCATGAATGCCGGCATCACGCTGCACGTCGAAACCTTCTACGGCGACAATAACCACCATATCGCCGAGAGCGCCTTCAAGGCGCTGGCCCGGGCCCTGCGCTCGGCCGTGGAGATCGATCCGCGTGCCGCCGATGCGATCCCCTCGACCAAGGGCACGCTGTAGTCGTCAGGACTTCGGCCGGCCCTCGTCGTCGGTTTCCATCCCGAGCAGCGGCATCACGTCCACGGCGTGGCACGGGAAAATGCTCATATGCGGGTGGCCCTCGAACATCCTGGCCGCCGCTGCCAGTGACGGCGCCCGCACCACCACGAACGCCGTCAGCTCGTTGACCGCCGCGGCGGTCCCCGCGTCGGACACCTGCAGGGTCTTGCCCAGCGGCCCGCCCATATAGACGATCGCATCCTTGTGCTTTTCGTCCCAGGCCTCGAGGGCCGGGAGGCCGACCGCGTCCCTGGCACGCCGTTCCTCGTCGGAAAGTGCGCGCCAGGCCTGCCATTTCGGCCCGGCCTTGTTGCTGTAAAACACCGCCAGATAGGTACCGTCTGCCATCGCGAAGCCGAGCCTCATGCAACAAGGAACCGGCCGCGGGAGGCGGCCGGTTCAAAAGCTGTCACGACGACTTGCGAACTGCAAGCGGTCAGCTGAAGCCGTGCGTCGCGCCTGCGCTGATCACGGCAATGGTGAAAGCCGCCATCAGGACGAGCAAACCGACGGCGAGCCAGCCGATGAAAATCCCCTGGCTCGGTTTGGAGCCCATTGTTCCATCGCCGTGCGGGTCGGGTGAATCATGCGTCATAGAGCTCTCCTCGAAGCCTGTTGAACCAACGGCATGGCGGGCGGCCGGTTCCCTCATCTTCCAACCGCGCGGGTTTTGCTCTAAGGCGAACCCGCAACCACGCCGACCCAACGAGGATAACCGTGACCCTCTATTCCGTCTACGAGCGCCCGAACGATGCGCCCACTGCGGTGGCCGATCGCTTCTCCTGGTCCGCAGCCCTGCTGCCGCCGGTACATGCGCTGGTCCACGGGCTGTGGTTGCTGCTGCTGCTTTGGGTCGTCGGCACGCTGGCCATCGCGGCGCTGGGCGTGGTGGTCGGCGGCGAGGCGGCGTTCTGGCTCTACCTGCTGTTTGCCACCCTGATCGGCTTTGAGGCGGCGAGCTTCCGCCGGGTGAAGACGGCGAAGCGCGGTGGGCTGTATCGTACCGAGATCGTCGCTGCCGGTGAGGACCTGGCCCTGGTCGATTATTTGAAGCAGCAGACCCGATGAGCACCGTCACCATTATCGACTACGGCTCGGGCAACCTGCGCTCGGCCGCCAAGGCCTTCGAGCGCGCCGCGCGGGAAGCCGGAACCAACGACCAGATCCTCGTCACCGACGATGTCGAGGCGGTGCGCCGCGCCGACCGCATCGTCTTGCCGGGTGTCGGCGCCTTCGCCGACTGCCGCGCCGGCCTCGACGCCGTGACCGGCATGGTCGAGGTGCTCGAGGAACGGGTGATCCGGGGCGGCGTGCCGTTCCTCGGCATCTGCGTCGGCATGCAGCTGATGGCGACCGAGGGCAGGGAGAAGACCATCACCAAAGGTCTCGGCTGGATCCCCGGCGCGGTGGTGCGCCTCGAGCCGAAGGGCGACCTCAAGGTGCCGCATATGGGCTGGAACACCCTGAGCTTTCACCGCGCCCACCCGCTGCTGTCAGGCATTCCCGACGGCCCGGCCGGGCTGCATGCCTATTTCGTCCACTCCTATCACCTGGCGGTGGACCGCCCCGAGACCCTGGTCGCAAGCGCCGACTACGGCCAAGCGGTCACCGCCATCGTTGGCCGCGACAACATGCTGGGCACCCAGTTCCATCCGGAAAAGAGCCAGATGCTCGGGCTGACCCTGATCCGTAACTTTTTGGGGTGGAAGCCATGAGCCTCGGGCTCGCGGCGCACCCGGAGTTTTCCGCATGATCCTCTTCCCCGCCATCGACCTGAAGGATGGCCAGTGTGTGCGCCTGAAGCTGGGCGACATGCAGCAGGCGACCGTGTTCAACGACGATCCGGCCGCGCAGGCCAGATCGTTCGAGGACCAGGGATTCGAGTACCTGCACGTTGTTGATCTCAACGGCGCCTTCGCCGGCCGCAGCGTCAATGGCGACGCCGTGCAGGCCATCCTCGACGCGGTGAGCTTCCCGGTGCAGCTGGGGGGCGGCATCCGTTCGATCGCCCATATCGAGGAGTGGCTCGACCGCGGCCTCGCGCGCGTCATCCTCGGCACCATCGCGGTACGCGATCCGGCGCTGGTCCGTGAAGCGGCGCGCCTGTTCCCCGGGCAGGTGGCGGTCGGCATCGACGCGCGCGGCGGCAAGGTGGCGGTGGAAGGCTGGGCCGAGACCTCCGAGCTCACCGCCATCGAGCTCGGGCAGCGGTTTGAGGGGGCAGGGGTCGCGGCGATCATCTACACCGATATCGATCGCGACGGGGTGCTCAAGGGCATCAACTGGCCCTCGACGCTGGAGCTGGCCGAAGCGGTGTCGATCCCGGTGATCGCTTCGGGCGGGCTGGCCTCGATGGACGACATCCGCACCATGACCGAACCGCGCTACCAGATCCTCGAGGGCGCCATTTCCGGCCGGGCGCTCTATGACGGGCGCATTGATTCACGTGAAGCAATAGCCTTGCTGAAAGGGCGATCCGGCTGATGGCCGAGCTCCGGAACAAGCCGGTCCTGGTCGAGCGCGTCCGCCTCTGGTGGTATCCCATCGCGCTGCTGCCCATATTGGCGCTGTTCTATGCCGGCTTCACCGGCATCCTCCCCACCCTGTTCGGCCTCGCCGGACTGTTTGCATTCTTTTTCTGGGTGTTCTCCTTCGGCTTCGCCATCTATGCGAAGCTGCGACGTCCGCCCTCGGATCCACGCCAATGAGCTTGAAGACCCGCATCATTCCCTGCCTCGACGTCAAAGACGGCCGCGTCGTCAAAGGCGTGCAGTTCGTCGACCTGATCGATGCCGGCGATCCGGTGGAAGCGGCCATCGCCTATAACGCCGCCGGCGCCGACGAATTGACCTTCCTCGACATCACCGCGAGCCACGAGAACCGCGACACCATTTTCGACGTGGTGGCGCGCACCGCCGAGCATTGCTTCATGCCGGTGACGGTCGGCGGCGGCATCAGGAAGCTCGAGGATATCCGCAAGCTCCTGCTCACCGGCGCCGACAAGGTGTCGATCAACTCGGCTGCCGTGACCGATCCCGATTTCATCGCGCGCGCCGCCGACAAGTTCGGCGACCAGTGCATCGTCGTTTCGGTCGATGCCCGCCGGCGGCAGGTTCAGGCGCCGGGTCAGCAGAACATGGACGAGTGGGAGATCTACACCCATGGCGGGCGCAATCCGACCGGGCTCGACGCGGTGGAGTTCGCCGCCAGAATGGTCGAACGCGGCGCCGGCGAGTTGCTGGTCACCTCGATGGATCGCGACGGCACCAAGTCGGGCTTTGACCTCAAGCTGACCCGCGCCGTTGCCGATGCGGTGCATGTGCCGGTGGTCGCCTCGGGCGGCGTCGGCTCGCTCGATGATCTGGTCGATGGAGTGAAGCAGGGGCACGCCTCGGCAGTGCTCGCCGCCTCGATCTTCCACTTCGGCACCTACACGGTGGGCGAGGCCAAGGACTATATGGAGCGTCACGGCATTCCGATGCGGCGCGACAGCAATGCGGGAGAGATTTGATGAGCTTCAGCCTCGAAGACCTGGATAAGCGCATCGCTGCCCGCGCTGGCGCCTCGCCCGATGAGAGCTACACCGCCAAGCTCCTCGCTGGCGGCGTCGAGCGCTGTGCCAAGAAGTTCGGCGAGGAAGCCGCCGAGATCATCATCGCCTCGGTCACCAAGGACCGGAAAGGCACCGAAGGCGAAGCCTCCGACGTGATCTACCACCTGCTGGTGCTGCTGCGCGCCGCCGGCGTGCCGCTCAGTGACGTGATGGCGCAGCTCGAGCGCCGCACCGCGCAGTCGGGCCTCGAAGAGAAGGCATCGCGCGGGAAGGCCCAATCTTGATGAGTGACCGGCTGATGGGCGTCAAGAAGCTCGAGCTCGCGCCGTACCACTATTTCAGCAAGGCCGAGTGGAGCGGCTTCCGTGCCGATGAGCCGATGACGCTCGACGCCGCCGACGTCAAGCGCCTGCGTGCCCTCACCGACCCGATCTCGTTCACCGAGGCCGAGGAAATCTACCTGCCGCTGAGCCGGCTGATCTCGCTTTATGTCGAGGCGACGCAGCAACTGCATCGCGCCTCGACCAAGTTCCTCGGCGCCGATGGCCGCAAGGTGCCCTACATCATCGGCGTCGCCGGCTCAGTGGCGGTTGGCAAGTCCACCACCTCGCGCATCCTCAAGGCGCTGCTCAGCCGCTGGCCGAGCTCGCCCAAGGTCGACCTCGTCACCACCGATGGTTTCCTTTATTCGAACGCCCGGCTCGACGAGTTGCAGCTCGCCGACCGCAAGGGCTTTCCCGAAAGCTACGATCGCGGCGCGCTGATCCGCTTCCTTTCCGACATCAAGTCAGGCAAGCCGGATGTGAAGGTGCCGGTCTACTCGCACCTCGTCTACGACGTCATCGATGGCGAGTTCATCACCATCGACCGGCCGGACATCCTGATCGTCGAGGGGCTGAACATCCTGCAGCCGGGCGAGCTGCCGAAATCCGGCAAGCCCATCCTCTTCGCCTCCGACTTCCTCGATTTCTCGATCTTCATCGATGCTGACGAGAACGACCTGACCACCTGGTTCATGGAGCGTTTCCGGCGCCTGCGCGAGACCGCATTCGCCGACCCCAAGAGCTTCTTCCACCGCTTCACCAAGATGAGCACCGAAGAAGCAGAAGCCTTCGGCATGTGGGCCTGGAAGGAGATCAACCTTCCGAACCTGCGCGACAACATCCAGCCGACCCGCAGCCGTGCCGATCTGGTCCTGACCAAGGGCTCGAGCCACGCGATCGAGCGGGTGGCATTGCGGAAGGTGTAAGTCTCGGCGTGCCTGTGGCACGATCTCTCAATGCTCCTCCACCGCAAAGCGGGGGAGGGGGACCAGCGTAGCTGGTGGAGGGGGCGGCCAAGTGCGCGGATCGATCGTCACGCTGAAGCGCGCCAAGCGCTTGCGACGGGAGATGACCCTGCCGGAACTCGTGCTCTGGCGCGAGCTGCGCCGACGGCAGCTATCGAAGCACTTTCGGCGCCAGCACCCGGAAGGGCCCTATGTCCTGGATTTTTACTGCTCCAGCCCCAGGTTGGCCGTCGAGGTTGACGGAGCGGCGCATGATTTTGTTCCGCAGGCCCTGCGCGACGAGCGGCGAGATGCCTGGCTCACTGAGCAGGGTATCCGAGTGCTTCGCTTTTCGGCCGCCGAGATCCTTGATGATCGGTCGATCGAGGCAGTGCTGACCATGATCGGCGTGGCCTTGTCTGAGGTGGAGTAGCCGGTTCGTTTGGCCGCCCCCTCCACCACGCTGCGCGTGGTCCCCCTCCCCCGCTTTGCGGTGGAGGAGCACGGAGAGATCGCGCCTGGATCCCTAAATCCCGATGCTCTTCTCGGCTGCCAGCGCCTTGAGATCCGCCACCGGCCGGGCGCCGATATGCGAAATCACCTCGCTCGCGGCGAGGCACCCGGCTTGCAGTGCGGTGCGGAAGTCGCGTTCCCGTGCGATCGCGAGCAGGAACCCGGAGGCGAACAGGTCGCCGGCGCCGGTGACGTCGACCACCTCCTTCACCGCGTAAGCCGGAACGGTAATGATCTCGCCCTGGTGCACCACCATGGCCCCGTCGGCGCCCATGGTGATGGCCGCCAGTTCGGCATCCTTGGCGATCGCCTGCACCGCGCCGTGCAGGTCCGTCTGGTACAGCGACTTCAGTTCTTCGACATTGCCGAACACGATATCCATGGTCTTGGAGCGGATCAGGTCGAGGAACTCGTCGCGGTAGCGATTGACGCAGAACGGGTCGGAGAGCGTGAACGAGGCGGCGCGTTCGTGCTTGTGCGCGTAATGGGCTGCCATCACGAAGGCCTTCTTCGCCTCGGTCGGATCCCATAGGAAGCCTTCCATATAGGTGACGGTAGCGCCGCCGATCTCGTCTTCCTTGATGTCGGCGGTGGTCAGCTGGTGGCAGGCGCCCAGATAGGTGTTCATCGTCCGCTCGCCGTCCGACGAGAGCAGGATCATCGAGCGCGCGGTGGCGGGGCCAGCGCTGAGCCGCGATACGCCGTAATGCACGCCGATGCGCTGGAGGTCGTCGGCGAACACATCGCCCAGCTCGTCGTCGGCCACCTTGCCGACGAACGAGGCGCGACCGCCGAGCGAGGCGACGCCGGCCGCGGTGTTGGCCGAACTGCCGCCCGAGATCTGGCGCTTTTCCGCCGGCATGCGTTCGTAGAGGTAGGCCGACCGGTCGGCATCGACCAGGTGCATGATGCCTTCCGACAGCCCCTCGCGTTCGAGGAAGCCGGGATCGATGGGCGCTATGACGTCGACGATGGCATTGCCGATGGTGAGTACGTCGAACCGGGCCTCGGCCATCGGCGATCCTTCGATGAATGGGTAATCGAGCCGCGCCGGAAATAGAGGAGATTGCGCTCGCGCGCAACGTTAACCTCAGGCGGAGCGCGGGTTTCCGAACCGCCGGGCCTGCCGGCGGGTCAGTTTGCGGATCAGCGGCTCGGCATTGGCGGCGGAAACGCCGAGCAGTTGCTCGTCGAGCAGTAGCATCGACAATCCATGGACGAACGCCCAGGCGCTGATCGCCGCCTCGCCTGGCGCCTCGGGATCCTGCCGCGCCGCGGCAACCGCCAGGCTTTCGTAGGCGGCGTCGGCGGCGCGGCGCAGCTCTTTGTCCTCGAACTTGCCCAGTTCGGACGAGAACATCAGCCTGTAGAGCCGCGGATACCGCAGCGCGAACTGCACATAGGCCTCGGCCATGGCGCCGAACTGCTCCTCGGCGGGAACCTCCGCCTTGGCCTTGTCGATCGCTTCGAGGAACAGCGCAAAGCCTGCCGCCGCCACCGCCTGGATCAGGGCCTGTTTGTCGCGAAAGTGGCGGTACGGCGCCGCTGCGGAGACGCCCACCCGCCGCGCCAGCTCGCGCATCCCCAGCGCTTCGGTGCCGCCTTCGAGCAGCAGTTCCAGCGCCGCCTCGACCAATGCGCGACGCAGGTCGCCATGATGGTAGCGGTCATGGGGCTCAGATGTTGACATTGCTCACATGCGGGATTATCTCGATGAGAACAGTGTTAACATGCTGCCTCGCATGGGTCGAGGCGCCGCAAAGCGAGATCAGGAAAAGTTGCAGACTTTTTCCGGTTCGATCTCGCGTCCAGACAGGTCTTACCGGGAGCGACATGATGACCGACCTGATCCTCGCCATTGCCCACCATCTTGCCGTGTTCACCCTGGTGGCGATCTTCGCCGCCGAGTTCGCCCTGTTGCGCCCGGGGATCGAGGCGAGGCGCCTCGCCCAGCTCGGCAGCCTCGATCGCGCCTATGGCGCAATGGCCATGCTGGTCATCGTCGTCGGCATTGTCAGGGTGATCTTCGGTTCCGCCGGCTGGGAGTATTATGTCGGCAACTGGGTGTTCTGGGCCAAGATGATCGCCTTTCTCGGCGTCGGGCTCGCCTCGATCCAGCCGACGGTGGCGATCCTGCGCTGGCGCAAGGCAGCGACGGCGGATGCCGGATTCAGCCCGCCGCCGGCCGAAATATCGGCGTCGCGGCGCTTTCTCTACCTGCAGGCAGCTCTGCTGGTGTTCATCCCGAGTTTCGCCGCGGCGATGGCGCGCGGGTATGGGGCCTAGCGCCGATCGCCTAGGGGGGCGCTAGTTCCCCTTCGGCGCCGGGGTTTTCGGCTCGAACCGGCACCACTCGCGGATGACGCAGCGCCAGCAATCGGGCTTGCGTGCCTTGCAGATATAGCGGCCGTGCAGGATCAGCCAGTGGTGCGCGTGCAGCAGGTACTGGTCCGGCACGACCTTCAACAGGCCGGTCTCGACTTCGAGTGGCGTCTTGCCCGGCGCCAGCCCGGTGCGGTTGGCAACCCGGAACAGATGGGTGTCGACCGCGATGGTCGGCTGCTTGAAGGCGATGTTGAGCACCACGTTCGCCGTCTTCCGCCCGACGCCCGGCAGGCTCTCCAGCGCCTCGCGGGTCTCCGGCACCTTGGAATCGAATTTCTCGATCAGCTGCTGGCTCAGCGCAAAGACGTTCTTGGCCTTGTTCCGGAACAGCCCGATGGTCTTGATCTTGTCCTCGATCTCGGCAACGCCGAGCGCCGCCATCTTCTCGGGCGTATCCGCCAGTTGGAACAGCAACTTCGTCGCCTTGTTCACGCCGGCATCGGTCGCCTGGGCCGACAGCACCACCGCGACCAGGAGGGTGAAGGGGTTCACGTAGTCGAGTTCGCCCTTCGGTTCGGGCTCGGCTGCCGCAAAAGCGCCGAAAATGGCTTCGACATCTGCTTTCGGCAGTCGCTTCACTTTTTGCTGCGCCATTTCCGTCATCCTGATTCTGAGCCTATAGTGATGCCCAAGATGACGACCCAAACGCAAGCGAGGCCGCTTTTCGCGGCAAAGCTGACGCCCCATCGATCGCTGGGACGCAAGGGTTTTCGCGTCGTCATCGTCCTGGTGGCGGTGCTCGCCACCATTCCCGGCATCATTTTCTTTTCGATGGGCGCCTGGCCGATCGTCGGTTTCCTTGGCCTCGACCTGGCGCTGATCTGGTGGGCGATGCGGGCGAGCCAGCGGGACGGCAAGCGCTATGAGGAAGTGACGCTCTGGCCCGACCAGCTCGAACTGAAGCAGGTCGACGGCACCGGCAAGGAGACCCTGAGCCGGTTCAACCCCTATTTCGTCAAGCTCGTGGTCGATCGCGACTACAACGAGCGGACGGTCGCGCTGCATCTGAGGACCCGCGATCGTGACATCATGCTCGGCCAGTTCCTCAACCAGGACGAGAAGTCGAGCTTCGCCAAGGCCTTTGGCACCGCGCTGAAACGGGCGCGGGTCTGAACGTCCGGCCGCTTCAGGCCCGACCCCTCCAGCCCACCAGTGTCATCCGCTGCACCGTCAAAACCGGGTCGCAACGGTGGCTCGGCGTGACTATGTTCTGCCCACCATGAGCAAGCACGAAACCATCATCGCCAATTCGGACTACGAGACCGTCCAGGCTGCGATCGCCTATCTGAGCGAGACGCTGCCCGACGAAACCGATCTGCCGCGTTTTGCCCGTGCGCTCGGGCTGACCGAGCGGCAGCTGATCGACCTGTTCCGCCGCTGGTGCGGGCTGAGCCCGAAGAGCTTTGCCCAGGCGGTGGCGCTCGACCACGCCAAAAAGCTCCTTGCCGACCAGCAGAGCGTGCTCGACACCACCTATGAGGTCGGACTGTCCTCGACCTCGCGGTTGCACGACCTGTTCGTCACCTATGAGGCGATGCCGCCCGGGGCCTTCCGCGCCCGCGGCGAAGGCCTCGACATGATCTGGGGCGCCGCTCCGTCACCCTTCGGCACTGCTGTGCTCACCATGACCGAGTATGGGCTGAGCGGCATCGGTTTTGCCGACGAGAACATGTCGGTCGAGGAAGCCTTCGAGGATCTCGCCAACCGTTGGCCCAATGCCCGCTTCCGTCGTGATGACAAGGCGGTGGCGCCGATCGCCGCCCGGGTGTTCGACCCGACGCGCTGGGACCCCGAACAGCCGGTGCGCGTCGTGCTGATCGGCACCGATTTCGAGGTTCAGGTCTGGGAGACCCTGCTGAAGATCCCGGTGGGTAAGGCCACCACCTATCAGCGGGTGGCCAACCATATCGGCCGCCCCACTGCCGCGCGGGCGGTGGGCGCCGCGGTCGGCAAGAACCCGATCAGCTTCGTCGTGCCGTGCCACCGGGTTGTCGGCACCAGCGGCGCCCTCACCGGCTACCACTGGGGCGTGCCGCGCAAACGGGCGATCCTGGGCTGGGAGTCGGGGGTCTCGGGGGCGTGACCTGACTGCAGCAGATGGCCCCCTCCCGGCCTCCCCCATAAAGGGGGAGGTGAAGAGTCGAGGCTCGGTCTTCGATCGTGCCAAGTGAACCGGCAGGACACCTCCCCCCTTTATGGGGGAGGATGGGAGGGGGCCGTCTCTCTCAGTCAGGCAATCGTTAGATCTCGACCTTCTCCGCCAGCTTCCCGTCCGCGCCGATCTTGTAGATCACCGGCTCGCCGGTCGCGATCTCGCGCTTCAGGATCTCGTCGGGCGTCAGGTTCTCGATCGCCATGACGATCGAACGTAGCGAATTGCCGTGCGCGGCGACCAGCACGGTCTTGCCGGCCTTCAGCAGCGGCACGATCTCGGCGTCATAATAGGGCAGGGTGCGGGCCGCCGTGTCCTTGAGGCTTTCGCCGCCCGGCGGCGGCACGTCGAACGAGCGGCGCCAGATCAGCACCTGCTCCTCGCCCCACTTGGCCCGCGCATCGTCCTTGTTGAGGCCGCTGAGATCGCCATAGTCGCGCTCGTTCAGCAGTTTCGAGCGGGTGATCGTCACCTCGGTGATATCAAGTTCCTCGAGGATCAGGTCGAGCGTGTGCTGGGCCCGGCGCAGCGCCGAAGTGAAATAGACATCCGGCGTGTAGCCGGCTTGCTTGAGCTTTTTGCCGGTGTTGCGCGCTTCCCCGATGCCCTGTTCGGTGAGGTCGGGGTTGCGCCAGCCGGTGAACAGGTTCTTGAGGTTCCAGTCGCTCTGGCCGTGGCGAACGAGGATCAGCGTTCCGGTCATCGAAAAATCCCTGTCAGTTGAAGCCGAGCACGTCGGCCATGGAGTAAAGACCCGGCTGCTGGCCGCGGGCCCACAGCGCCGCGCGCACTGCGCCGTCGGCAAACAGCGCCCGGTTGTCGGCGATATGGTTCAGCTCGATCCGCTCGCTCGGACCGGCGAGGATTACCCGGTGCTCGCCGATGACATTGCCGCCGCGCAGCGTCGCAAAGCCGATGCTGCCCTCCTCGCGCGGCCCGGTATGGCCGTCGCGAACCCGAACCGAGTGGGTCTTCAGGTCGAGGTTGCGCCCACGAGCCGCTGCCTCGCCGAGCATCAGCGCCGTGCCGGAGGGGGCGTCGACCTTCTTGTTGTGGTGCATCTCGAGGATTTCGATATCGAAGCCCGGCAGCGCCGCAGCCGCCTGCCGCACCAGGCCCAGCAGCAGGTTGAGCCCGAGCGAGAAATTGCCGGCCTTGACGATGCGGGCCGTCGCAGCCGCCGCACCGATTGCCGCGTCATCTTCCTCGCTGCACCCGGTGGTGCCGATGATGTGGATCAGCCCGCGGCTGCCGGCTTGTTTCGCCAGCGCCACCGAATTGGCCGGTGCGCTGAAATCGATGATCGCCTCGGCGATATCAAGAGCTGCAGCCACGTCGTCGGTGATCGAGACCCCGAGCGCCTCGACACCCGCCAGTTCGCCTGCGTCCTTGCCGATGGCCGGCGCGCCGGCGCGATCGAAGGCGGAGACGACAGTGAGCCCCGGGGTTGTGGCAATGGCGCGAATATTGGCCGCGCCCATCTTGCCGCCTGCGCCGGCGATGGCGACCTTGAGGTCAGACATGCTTGCTCCTACCGAACCTGTGCGACGCCTATAGCCCAGCCGGCGCGGTCATGCCAGCCGGGTGCCGCCGGCCATCTCCGCGAGGATCGCCTGCGCGGCGCTCAGCGGATGCGCCGCCGCGGTGATCGGCCGGCCCACCACCAGGTGGGTGGCGCCGGCGGCCAGCGCCTCGGCCGGGCCGGTCACCCGCTTCTGGTCGCCATGCGCGCTGCCGGCCGGGCGGATGCCGGGGGTGACGATGGCGAGCTTCTCGCCCACGATGGCCCGCACCATCTCGGCCTCATGCGGCGAGCTGACCAGGCCGCCAATGCCGGCGTCGCGCGCCTGCTGGGCCCTGAGCGCCACGAGCCCCGCCGTGTCGCGGGCGAAGCCGGCCTCGGCGAGGTCGGCGTCGTCCATCGAGGTCAGCACCGACACCCCGAGCACACAGAGCTGCGAGCCGGCCGCGCCGCGTACCGCCGCGCGCATGCATTGCGGATAGGCATGCACCGTGACCATGGTGGCCCCGGTCCTCGCGATCGCCGCGACACCTTTTTCGACGGTATTGTCGATATCGAGCATTTTGAGATCGAAGAACACCCGCTTGCCGGCAGCCAGCAGCGCCTTGCCCAGGTTGAGGCCGTCGCCGCCATAGAACAGCTGGTAACCGATCTTGTAGAAGTCGACCGCATCGCCCAGTTGCGCGATCAAGCGTTCCGCCTCGTCTCGGGTGTCGAGATCGAGTGCGACGATCAGTGTGCCTGCCATCAGATGTCTCCGGATTTTCCGGTCAGTGCCATAGCCGGGCGAATCGAGCAAGCAGAAATGCCCGCTTGCGCGCGATGCTATGCCGCCATAGCGTCCGCGCAACACGATGGAATCATAGATCAATCATGCAGCAGCAGGCGCTTTCCGCCATTGTCGCCTGGGTGCGGCTCGAGCGTGCCACCGAAGCCTTCCACGCCGACCTGAAGAAGCGGTTCGGCATTACCGGGCTGCAGCTTGCCGTGCTCCGCATCTGCGCCGAACGCCCACAACTGCCGCTCGCCGCCCTGCGCAAGGCCCTGGTGATGCACCCCGCGACGCTCGGCCAATCGATCGACGAGTTGCGCCGCATGGACCTGGTGACGGTCAGGACCGATCCGCGCGATCGCCGCGCCCGGCTGGTCGGGCTGACCGAGGCCGGGACGGCGTTGCTGGCGACGGCGCCGCTCGCCGGTCCGACCCGGCTGCGCGAAATCGACCACGACCCGGCCCGCCTCGACCGGTTGAAACTGGCGCTCGAAGATGCGGTGGAGCTGTTTGGACTGGGCGAGTGGGCGCCGGGGCGGAAGGACGGGGCTTAGGGTGCGTAGTGGCTTCTGAGGAGCCACCGGCGGTGCGATGATTGCCTTCTCCCCTTGCGGGAGAAGGCGGTCGCTGCACCGCCAGACCTCCCTCCAGGCATGCGGCCCTAAAGCCCCTCGATCCCCTCAGGCAGTTCCTCCATCGGGATCCAGTCGGTCATGAGCTTGCGATCGCTGAGCCGCACCGCGAACACGTTGCCGCCGCCCGGGTGGCCGATGCGCCGCTGGTCCTCGGAGCGGGCGATCTTCAGTCCGCCGAGATGGCACTTCAGCAATGTCCCCACCGCACCGTGCCCGGTGAAACCGATCGGCTTGGTCGCATCGTGGCGCGCCAGCACCTCGTTGAAGGCGCCGACCACCCGGTGCTGCGCGTCGCGCGCCGTCTCCCAGCCTTCGGCCGACTCATCGGGGTGGGCGAACATCGCATCGGCCAGCGCCTCGAAGCGGGCCGAGGGAACAAAACCGGTACTTTGGCGGTCGTTCTCATCGAACTTATCCCCGCTGTCCACAGGCGCGCCGCAACCTGCGGCGAGAACCGCCGCAAGCTCGAGAGCCTTGGTTTCCGTGCTCGAAACCAATCGGGTCAGGCCTCGGACCAGGACATGGTTCGCAAAACGTTCTGCTCGCGCCCGGCCTACGCTGGACAGCCCCCAGCGGGGCGTCGCCACATTGGGGTCGATCACCACTTCGGGGTGGGTGACATAAAGCGCGTACATCAGATGCCGCCGCGCGAAAAATGCGTCAGCTCGCGCACCATCTGGCCGACCTTCCACTTGATGTTGGCTTCGTTCGGCGCGCCGCTCTCGTCGAGTACGTCCGGGTAAGGCCCGAGCCCGAGCAGCGTCGGCACCACCAGGGCGCCGATCTTGCTCAGCGAGTCGCGCAGGTGCGACAGCGCGAAGATGGTCGCATACTTGCCGTCGCTGATCCCGCCGATCCCGAACACCGCATGCTTGAATGGGTTCGGCTTTTCGCGGCTGACCCAGGAGACGAGGTTGGCGATCAGCGGCGTTACCCCGCCATTATACTCGGGGCTGATGATCAGCACGATGTCGTGGCTACGGAACATGTCCGCCAAGCGCTTCGCCGCCTCCGGCGTTTCGCCGGCATCCTCGATATCCTGGTTGAAGATCGGCATCTCGAACTCGCGCAGGTCGAGATCGGTGACGATCACCCCGGCTTCGCGGAGCTTGGCCGACATGTGCCGGCGCAGGGGTTCGTTGATCGAGTCCTTGCGCAGCGAACCACAGATGGTGATGGCGGTCTTGGGGGGAGGAGTGTCGAGGGTCATGCGCTAGAGCTAGCCGATCTGCGCTACGCCGCAAAGGCCCCCTCACCCGCCGCTTCGCGGCGACCTCTCCCCCCAAGGGAGAGGTGAAGCTGTGGCCCGATCCTGCCCCACGACCACCTCTCCCTGGGGGGAGAGGTCGGCGCGCAGCGCCGGGTGAGGGGGCCTTTTCGTGCCGCCTAAGCCCAGCTTGGTCGCCGCCCTAGTTCTCGAACAGGCTCTTCAGCTTGGCAAAGAACCCTTCCGACGTCGGCGAGTTCTCCCGCGTCGATTCGCGCTCGAACTCTTCCAGCAGCTCGCGCTGGCGCTTACTGAGGCTCTGCGGCGTCTCGACGTCGAGCTGCACGTAGAGATCGCCGAAATCCTTGGAGCGCAGCACCGGCATGCCCTTGCCCTTGAGGCGGACACGCTGGCCGGGCTGGGTGCCAGACGAGACTTTCACCCGGGCCCGCGCCGCGTCGAGCGTCGGCACCTCGAACTCGCCGCCCAGCGCCGCCGTGGTCATGGCGATCGGCACGCGGGCATAGAGATCGGCGCCATCGCGTTGGAACAGGTCGTGCGGCTTGATCGAGATGAAGATGTAGAGGTCGCCCGGCGGTCCACCGCGTAAGCCTGCCTCGCCTTCATTGGCGAGTCGGATGCGGGTGCCGTCCTCGATGCCCTTGGGGATATCGACGCTGAGCGTCCGGTTCTGTTGCCGGCGACCCTGGCCGCCGCAATCGGTGCAGGGCTGCTCGAGGATCTGGCCGCGGCCATTACAGATCGGGCAGGTCCGCTCGATGGTGAAGAAGCCCTGGGCGGCGCGGACCTTGCCCTGGCCATTGCAATGGCGGCAGGTCGACATGCCGGTGCCCGGCTTGGCGCCGGAGCCTTCGCAGGTGTCGCAGGTGGCGAGCGTCGGTACGTCGATATCGACGGTGCGGCCCGCAAATGCCTCTTCGAGGCTGATCTCGAGATTGTAGCGCAGGTCCGAGCCGCGCAGCCGGGACTGGCCGCCGCGGCCGCGCCCGCCCATGAAGTCGCCGAAGATATCCTCGAAGATGTCGGACATCGACGAGGTGAACTCTGGCCCGAATCCGGCCGGCCCGCGTCCGCCATTCTCGAACGCCGCATGGCCGAAGCGGTCATAGGCGGCGCGCTTCTGCGGGTCCTTCAGCGTGTCGTAGGCCTCGCTGATTTCCTTGAACTTGTGTTCGGCTTCGGCATTGCCCGGGTTGCGGTCCGGGTGGAACTGCATTGCAAGCTTGCGGTAGGCGCCTTTCAGCACCGCTTCGTCGGCGCCTTTGGGCACCCCGAGCACTTCATAAAAATCGCGTTTCGCCAATCGGCCTTGTCCTTGGTTGCCTGCGCCCCGCATCAGGCATTCGGCCTAGATAAGTACTCTGGTGCCAGACGGCAACACTATCGAGCCTTCGAGGCAGACGTACGTGCCCGGTGTGACTTTTCCACCAGTCGCTGGCATTCGCCCGAGTCAGGCGCCGAAGGCCGAGGCGAGGTTGCGGCCGAGCTGGCCCTGCGCGAACATCGCCTTGTTGACGATGCGGTAGAGCCCGAAGAAGCCGTGTGTCACGCCCTCGTAGGTCGTCATGTCGACCCAGACCCCCGACCGGCGCAGCGCATCGGCCAGCGCCTCGCCTTCCGAGCGCAGTGGATCGGCCTCGGCGAGGATGATGGTCGCCGGCGGCAATCCCGCGAGGTCGACGCGGCCGGCAATGTTCATGCGGGCGTCGTGCGCATCGTCCTTCTTGCGGAACAGCTTGCGCGCCGCCCATTCGAGCGTCGCCGTTGAATAGGGGAAGGTACCGGCATTCTGGACATGCGAGGGCAGGTCGAACAGCATCGCCGTCATCGGCGTCACGAGGCCCAGGTGGATGGGCGCCCGCGCCTCTTCCGCCCGCGCCCTGAGCGCCACGTTGACTGCGAGGTTGCCGCCCGAGCCTTCGCCGACGATGGCGGCGCGCCGGGCATCGCCGCCCAGTGACTCGGCGTGCTCGAGCAGCCAGGTCCATGCCGCGTAGGCGTCCTCATGCGCCGCCGGGAAGCGGTGCTCCGGCGCCTGCCGATAATGTGCCGAAACCACCACCGCCCCGGTGCGGGCGGCCAGCGCGCGCGGCGTCGCGTCGTAGTGGTCGACATCGCCGAGCACGAAGCCGCCGCCATGCAGGAACAGGATCATCGGTCTGAGGCCGGTGACGATGTCGTTCTGCGGCACGTAGATGCGGGCGCGGATCTCGTCGGTGGGGCCGGAGATCAGGCGCATCTCCATGCCGATGCCCATATCGTCGACCTGGTCGCGCAGGATGCGGCGCAGCGCCATGTCGAGCGTCGGGAGCGCCCGCGCCTCCGGCGCGCGGCACTCTTCGATGCGCTTGCCGCCCATCGCCTGCAGCACGTTGAGGACGTGGCGCATATCGGCGTCGAGCCGCTCCACCGGCGCGGCATCCGCTGCATGGAGATCGCCGTTCTCGGCGAAACTCCGCACCTCAACCGATGACATAGATAGTCCTTTCGAAGTCCGCCCTCAGCATCCGGTCCCTGGCCCCGGGTATCGGCTGCTGCCTTCGGGCACCCGCTGCTGACGGTCAGTGCCCACTGGCCAACATCGGTGGCGGATGTGAAGACATTTGGGCGGGGGTGCGGCAGCAATGCGGAAAAATACCAGGTCCCGGAACAATTCCGGAGCCTTTGATTTTGCGGGTGATTCACGTGAAACGGAAGTGGATGGCCGACCCTATACAAGCTGTTCGCGGCTGATGCCGTGCGCCGCGAGCTTGGCCGCAGCCTTGGCAACCGCGTCGGCGGGAAATTTGTCCGCGTGACGGATAACGATCGCTTCCCCCGTCAGATCCGGCCGACCGTGTTCCACGAGAACTGCGAAGCCATCGGTCGTGGCCGGGTCCACAGCCCAGTCCACCAGGCATTGGATGGCGCCCGCCCGCTTGTGCTTCTGCCGCGTTCGCAACAACCGCGTGGTGCGTCCGTTTTCCTCGGTCTTGACCTCTTCGGCGTAGCTGACCGCTGTCCAGAACTCTCGCTCCAGCGCGTCCTCAAACGGCAGGCCGGCCAGCTCGGCGATCCGCATGTGGATCTCGAATGCATAGTCGTGATGCCCGAGCCGGCGGGCGTTGAACAGGAGCTTCCGGAGCTTGTCCGGTTCGGTGAACTTGCTGAGATCTGGGAACATCCATATCCCTAGCACATCGGCAAACAGAAAGGCCCGGCAATCGCCGGGCCTTTCCAATTCAGTTACGCGATGGGCCAGAGGCGACCATCAGTCGTCCTCAAGGGGCGTCTTGTCGGCCTTAGGCCGACCGCTTGTCGTCCTCAAGGCGACGTCTTGTCGGCCTTAGGCCGACCGCTTGTCGTCCTTGACCTCTTCGAACTCGGCATCGACGACATCGTCGTCGGCCGGCTGCTCGCCGCCTGCGGCCTTCGCCTCGGCTTCGGCCTGGCTCTGCTTGTACATCGCCTCACCCAGCTTCATCGAAGCTTCCGCCAGCGTCGCGGATTTCTCCTTGATCGCCTCGGCGTCGTCGCCTTCCAGCACGCCCTTGAGGTCGGCGATCGCCGTCTCGATGGCGGCCTTCTCTTCGGCGGTGACCTTGTCGCCATAGTCCTTCAGCGACTTCTCGGTCGAGTGGATCAGCGATTCGCCCTGGTTCTTGGCTTCCACCGCTTCACGCTTCTTCTTGTCGGCGTCGGCGTTCTGCTCGGCTTCCTTGACCATGCGCTCGATATCGGCATCCGACAGGCCGCCCGAGGCCTGGATGCGGATCTGCTGCTCCTTGCCGGTGCCCTTGTCCTTGGCCGAGACGTTGACGATGCCGTTGGCGTCGATGTCGAACGTGACTTCGATCTGCGGCACGCCGCGCGGCGCCGGAGGAATGCCGGCGAGGTCGAAATTGCCGAGCAGCTTGTTGTTCGCCGCCATCTCGCGCTCGCCCTGGAACACGCGGATGGTCACCGCGTTCTGGTTGTCCTCGGCGGTCGAGAAGGTCTGGCTCTTCTTGGTCGGGATCGTGGTGTTGCGGTCGATCAGGCGGGTGAACACGCCGCCCAGCGTCTCGATGCCCAGCGACAGCGGGGTCACGTCGAGCAGCAGCACGTCCTTGACGTCGCCCTGCAGCACGCCGGCCTGGATGGCGGCGCCCATGGCAACCACTTCATCCGGGTTCACGCCCTTGTGCGGCTCCTTGCCGAACAGCTGCTTCACCACTTCCTGGACCTTGGGCATGCGGCTCATGCCGCCGACCAGCACCACTTCGTCGATCTGCGCTGCCGAAACACCGGCATCCTTGAGCGCCTGCCGGCACGGATCGACGGTCTTCTGGATCAGGTCGTCGACGAGGCTCTCGAGCTTGGAACGGGTGAGCTTGAGCGTCAGGTGCTTCGGGCCCGAAGCATCGGCGGTGATGAACGGCAGGTTGATTTCGGTCTGGGTCGAGCTCGAGAGCTCGATCTTGGCCTTCTCAGCCGCTTCCTTCAGCCGCTGCAGCGCCAGCTTGTCGCTCCTCAGGTCGATGCCCTGGTCCTTCTTGAACTCGGCCGCCAGGTAATCGACCAGGCGCATGTCGAAGTCTTCGCCGCCGAGGAAGGTGTCGCCATTGGTCGACTTCACCTCGAACACGCCGTCGCCGATCTCGAGCACGGAGATATCGAAGGTACCGCCGCCCAGGTCATAGACCGCGATGGTGCCGGTGTTCTTCTTGTCGAGACCATAGGCCAGCGCTGCCGCCGTCGGCTCGTTGATGATGCGGAGCACTTCCAGCCCGGCGATCTTGCCGGCGTCCTTGGTGGCCTGACGCTGCGAATCGTTGAAATAGGCCGGGACGGTGATCACCGCCTGGGTGACGGTCTCGCCGAGATACGATTCGGCGGTTTCCTTCATCTTGGTCAGGATCATCGCCGAGACTTCCGAGGGAGAGTACTTCTTGCTCTCGACCTCGACCCAGGCATCGCCGTTGTCGGCGTTGACGATCTTGAAGGGCACCAGGCCCTTGTCCTTTTCGACCATCGGGTCGTTGTAGCGCCGACCGATCAGGCGCTTGACTGCGAACAGCGTGCCTTCCGGGTTGGTGACGGCCTGGCGCTTGGCCGGCTGGCCGACGAGACGCTCGCCGTCCTTGGTGAATGCGACCATGGAGGGCGTGGTGCGCGCGCCTTCCGCGTTCTCGATGACCTTGGGCGCCGCGCCGTCCATGACGGCGACGCAGCTGTTGGTCGTACCGAGGTCGATTCCGATGACTTTACCCATAACCTACTGCCTCTTTCCTGGCGAACCCGGATGAAACCCCATCCGGCAGTTCCTGGTCCCTCGCGGGTGTCCGGGTTCCCGTGTTGAAATTGACCCGTCGCCGGGCCTTGAGCGCTATATAGGAGGGGGCTTTTGGGGGTGCAAGCGCAGTCCGGGCACAATGTCACGAAACCACGAGCCTGATTTACCGGCCCCGGCAGCGTGGACAACTGTCGCCGCGGCGATCGTGATTGACCATGGTCCGCCGATTTTCCATAGTCATCGCAAGTGCTTGCACCATTCGGTCGGCGCGATGAGGGGCGAAATGATCAGAACCTTGCTGCTGGCGGGCGGCCTGGCGGCCGTCGTTACTTCCACGGCAATCGCCGGCGGTGACCTGCCGAAGCGGGCCGACAAGGCGCTCTATTGCGGACATGTCTATCTCGAGGCGGCGCTGGCCATCTCGGCAGGCGGCGATCCGGCCGCGGCTCGCGTGATCCGCGCCTATGGCAAGGAGTGGCTGAGTTACTCCTATGGCCTCGCGGTCGGGTACTCGCGGCGTGAAGTCAACGCGCTGAAGCCCGCCTATGAGAAGCAGGCCAAGGCCGACGTCGCTGCCAAGCGCTACCGCTACAAGGACTGCGGCTCAAAGAGCAACCTGAACTAGGGCGGTCGGATCGAGGGCAGCACCCCGGCTCCGCCCTCTGACTCAGGTCGCGTCGGTGAGCGTATACTCGCCCAGTTCGCACAGATCGACTGCCGGTTCGATGAACTCGGAATCGTCCTCGAGCACGAATTTCATATCGTAGACGCACTGCTCGCGGCCGTCGCCGATGGTGACTTCGATGTAGTTGCCGGCCGGCAGGTATTTGTCGGCGAACACGTCTTCTTCCCAGCTGTCGACATCGGCCGGCGAGGTGAACAGGCTCTTGACCGCGTAGGACGAGTTGTTGGTCAGCGTGAAGGTCAGGTCTTCGGCCAAGGCGGCGCCTGGCAGCGCCAGCAGCAGCAGGGCGGCGGCGCCACCCACGATCGACAGTTTCAAGTTAGGCCCCCGAAAGGCGGGATCGGCACGCTCGAGGGAAGTCCAGTTCGATCCCGCGATCACCGAAACCCCGGCACCCGAAAGCGGCGCCGGCTTTCGCTTAGCATTTTAGTCGATTATGCCTCAAAGGCTGCCGGTCGGCTTGGTTAGAGAAATCTCACCAGCCGGCGCCGGACGCAGGGGGCAGCGCCGACCGGCTTGTCGTTGCGGCCCCGGTTATGGTCTAAGAAGCGCTCGTCGCCGGCTTGGGGAATACGACTATCCTGGGGAACACGACCATGCTGAGGTTCCTTGTCATCGCCCCGTCGATCGCGGCCCTGACCCTGCTGCCGCTTGCCGCGTTGGCGCAGGAAGTGCCGGCCGAGGCGCAGATGGACATGTGGTGCGGCACCGCCTTCGAGCTGATGACCCGCGACGCCCCGGCCGACGCCACGCCGGAAAAGCTCGCTTCGGCCAAGGTCTATGCCGATGGCGGCCAGTTGCTGTTGCAGCGGGCCATCCCGATTTACCTCGAGGCCGGCTATACCGACGAGGCGCTGGCCGATTACCGCGGCGACCTCGAAGCGTCCATCGGCCGTGTCGTCAACGGCTCGACCCGTGCTACCGATGATGCCGCATATTCATTTCAGGATTGTTCGGCCCTGATCGGCCAATGAGATAGACAAGACCAGCATGGCCCTCACGCCCCGTTCCGACGACCTCTTCCTTGTGGTCGACCTGCAATATGATTTTCTCCCCGGCGGCAAACTCGCCGTCGCCGGCGGCGACGAGATCATCATCCCGATCAACCGGCTCGGTCGACGTTTCGAGAATGTCGGCATGACCCAGGACTGGCACCCGCGCGGCCATATCTCATTCGCCTCGAGCCATGCCGGCGCCAAGCCGTTCGAGATCATGGAGCTGCCTTACGGGCCGCAGGTGCTGTGGCCGGATCACTGCGTCTGGGATACGCACGGCGCCGAGTTCTCGGCCGAGATCGAGCTGCCCCACACCCAACTGGTGATCCGCAAGGGCTACCACGAGGTGGTCGATTCCTATTCCGGCTTCCAGGAGGCCGACCGCAAGACCAAGACCGGGCTCGAGGGCTACCTGCGCGAACGCAAATTCAAGCGGCTGTTCATCGCTGGTCTTGCCACCGATTTCTGCGTCAACTGGACGGCAGTCGATTCGGCCCGCGCCGGGTTCGAGACTTACGTGATCGAGGACGCCTGCCGCGCCATCGATACGTCCGGCTCGCTGGCGCAAGCCTGGGCCGACATGAACGCCGTCGGCGTCAAGCGGATCGTCGCCGGGGATATCGGTTGAGGAACAGATGCGTAGGGTCGTCGCCGGGGCGCTGCTGATCGGATTGCTGGCCGCACCTGCCGCAGCGGGGCAGCCGTCCTCGGCTGCCGACCGGCTGCTCTGGTGCGGCAGCGCCTTCTACTGGCTCTCCACCGATGCCTACGATTCCGGCAACGACGCCGAAGGCGACCAGTATGGCGCCTGGTCCGACGACCTTGCCGCCCGCGCCGACATGATGCTCGAGGCCGAAGGCAACGACGACGTGGCCATCACCGAACTGCGTGATGCCTATGACAGCCGCGTCGTCGACGAGATGGGCAAGCCGGGCGCCAAGTACGACGTCACCACCTGCCCCGATCTGGTGACGGCCAACTAGCGAGCGGTTTCTCCGCTCCGCCAGTTGCGCCGCAACACCGACAGGCTGGCGACACTAGCCGGCCGGCCGCATAGCCCTAAAGCAGACTCGACAGCACCGTCGCCCGCCGGCAGCTAAGCGACGGTGCAGATGCAGACCTGGCGGTGGCTTTCCGCGGCCAGCGGGTTGCCGTCGAAATCCCCGAACCGCTCGGCCAGCTGCAGGCCGCCCGCTTCCAGCAGCAGCGGCAGCTCCTGCGGGTAGATCTGGCGCAGCTCCAGCGGAGTGTGGCGGAAATCCCTGTGCCCGGTGCGGGACCAGTACCAGTCGGTCCGCATTACCTGGGTGATCGGATCGTAGGCGATCGTCTCCTCGATGGTGATCTCGCCCAGGCGCGGATGCGTGAACACTCTGAGCACCTGGCGTTCGCCCGCCGGCCGGCTGAGCAGCCGGGCGCTCGGCACGAATATGTCGAACAGCAGCCGGCCACCGGGGGCGAGGTGCTGGCGGATCGTCGAGAAGGCGCGGGCGAAGTCGGCGCGGCTATGCAGGTGCATCAGCGAGTTGGCGGCGATGACGATGGCGTCGAAATGCCGCCCGAGCACGAAGTCGCGCATGTCGAGCGCGACGAACTCCGCCGATACGCCGCGTTCGGCAACCGCGGCGCGCGCCCGCGTCAGCATCGGTTCGGCGAGATCGCCGCCGATCACCAGCGCTCCGCTCTCGGCCAGCGGCGCGGTGAAGCGGCCGGAGCCGCAGGCAAGTTCCAGCACCCGCCGGCCCGGCCCTCCCGCCGTCTCGACATAGAAGCGCTCCATCGCCGCATCTGTCGGCGCCACGAGGTCATAGAGATCGGCATCGTCGTAGAGGCTGGCCATCGCGGTCTCCATAAGGGGCAAAAGAAAAAGGGCGCCGGAGCGCCCTTTTGACATTCACCGAAAGGTGAAATCAGACGCTCTTGTCGATCGTGCCTTCGGCCGGGGCGCCGGTGGCGCCGCCGCCCTTGGCGACGCCGACCATGGCCGGGCGCAGCACGCGGTCGCCGATGGCGAAGCCGGCCTGCACCACCTGCACCACGGTGCCTTCCGGGCGCGACGGATCGGGAACCTCGAACATTGCCTGGTGCTTGTGCGGATCGAACTTCTGGCCTTCCGCCTCGATCGGCTTGACGCCGTGCTTGGCGAGCAGCCGCTGCATCTCGCGCTCGGTCATCTCGATGCCTTCGATCAGCGACTTGGTGGTCGTATCCGAGCTGTCGCGCGCTTCGGCCGGCAGCACCATCAGGGCGCGGCTCAGCGAATCGGTGGCGGTCAGCATGTCGCGGGCAAAGCCGGCAATGGCGTAGGACCGGGTATCGGCGATTTCGCGTTCGTTGCGTTTACGCAGGTTTTCCATCTCGGCGATGGTGCGCAGCAGCTTGTCGCGCAGGTCGCCGTTCTCGGCCTTCAGGGCCTCGATCGGATCGGGCGTCGCTGCCGGCTCGGCGGTCTGCTGCTCTTGGTTGATATCCGTGGCCTCGGTCGCGGTGGCGGCCTTGTCGTCCTCGGGCTTGTTCGTATCGTCGTTCATTGGGACCTTGGAATGTGTCGCTGATCGCGTTTGCCCCGCATATCGGCCAATGAGCGATAAGATTCAAGCCTCGGAAAGGTTCCCGACCGCTCGCCTCAGCCTTTGCGGGCCATCATCGCCGAGACCACGTTGGCAGTGTAGTCCACCACCGGCACGATGCGGGCATAGTTGAGCCGGGTCGGCCCGATCACCCCAAGCACGCCGACCACCTTCTGGTTGGCGTCCTTGTAGGGGCTGAGGATCACCGACGAGCCGGACAGTGAGAACAGCTTGTTCTCCGAGCCGATGAAGATCTTCACCCCCTGCGCCGTCTCGGTATCGCCGAGCAGCTCGATCAGCCCGTCGCGGCTTTCCAGTTCGTCGAACAGCTGCTTGACCCGGCTCAGTTCTTCCGACGCCATGGTGTCGTTGATCAGGTTGGCCCGACCCCGCACGATCACCGTCGGGGGCGAGGCGGTGCCCGATCCGGAAAGCGTCGCCAGCCCGGCCTCGACCAGCTTGTGCGTGAGTTCGTCGAGCTCGTGCACCGTGGCATCGCGTTGCGCCTGCAGGGTCTTGCGCGTCTCGGTCAGCGTCTTGCCCACGGCGAAATGCGCCAGGTAGTTCGAAGCCTGGGTCAGGGCGCTCGCCGTCAGCCCCGGCGGCAGCGGCAGCACCCGGTTTTCCACCGAGCCATCCTCGCCCACCAGCACCACCATGGCCCGCTCCGCATCGAGCCGGATGAACTCGATATGCTTGAGCACCAGGTCGGATTTCTGCGCGATGACCACGCCCGCGCCATGGCTGAGCCCGCTGAGCAGCTGGCTCGCCTCGGTCAAGAGGTCCTCGACCTGCCCATGCACCGCCGGACCCTGGATCTGCTTGGCAATCGCCGCCTTCTCGTCCTCGTTGACCGCGCCGATCTCCAGCATGGCATCGACGAAGAACCTGAGGCCCTGCTGCGTCGGCAGCCGGCCGGCCGAGGTGTGCGGCGAAGCGATCAGCCCGAGATCTTCGAGATCGGCCATCACGTTGCGCACCGAAGCGGGGCTGAGGCCGACGCTCAGCATCCGCGCCAGGTCGCGCGAGGCCACCGGGGTGCCGGTGTCGAGATAGCGTTCCACCAGCTTGCGGAAGATGTCCTGGCTGCGGGCGTTGAGCACCGCAAGCACGTCTTCGGGAGCTTTTGTGCGATCTGCCATGTTCACCATTTAGGCGGAAAGGCCTGTGCCGCCAAGTTGCCGCTGCTTGTTCGAGGGGACGGTCAGGGTTAAGAGGCGGTTAACAGCTTTTCCAAGAACGAGTGATTTGATCATATGCGGCCCTCCGGACGCCAGCCAGACCAGATGCGGGCCGTGACGCTCGAACGCAACGTCGCTCCCAAGGCGGAGGGCAGTTGCCTCGTCACCTTCGGCTCGACCAAGGTGTTCGTCACGGCCTCGGTCGAAACCACGCTTCCCTCGTGGCGCCGCAGCTCCGGCATGGGCTGGGTCACCGCCGAATACGGCATGCTGCCGCGCGCCACCGGATCGCGCACCAAGCGCGAGGCGGCACAAGGCAAGCAATCCGGCCGCACGCAGGAGATCCAGCGCCTGATCGGCCGTTCGCTGCGCGCCGTGGTCGACATGCAGGCGCTGGGCGAGAACCAGATCACGCTCGATTGCGACGTGCTGGAGGCCGATGGCGGCACCCGCACCGCCTCGATCACCGGGGCCTATGTGGCGCTGGCCGATGCCATCAAGTGGCTGGAAGCCCGCGGCCTCACCAAGGGCCCGGTGCTGCGCGATTCGGTCGCCGCCATTTCCTGCGGCATCTATCGCGGCACCCCGGTGCTCGACCTCGACTATCTCGAGGACGTAGAGGCCCATACCGACGCCAATTTCGTCATGACCGGCACCGGCAAATTCGTCGAGATCCAGGGCACCGCCGAACAGGTGCCGTTCAGTCGCGATGAGCTCGACAGCCTGATGAAACTGGCCGAGCAGGGCATTGGCGAATTGACCACCATGCAGAAAGCGGCATTGGCATGAACCCGAAAAGTGACAACGGTTCTCCGATGACGGTCATGTTCCAGGGAAAGACCGGCTGATGACGCACAAGCTCACATTGCGGCGCGGCGACCGGCTGGTGCTGGCGACCCACAATGCGGGCAAGCTCGCCGAGTTCAAGGAACTCCTGGCGCCGTTCGGGCTCGACCTGGTGTCGGCCGGCGAACTGGGCCTGCCGGAGCCCGAGGAAACCGGCACCACTTTCATCGAGAACGCCCGCATCAAGGCGCACGCCGCCGCGGCCGCGGCGAACAACATCGCGCTGGCCGACGACTCCGGCCTGTCGGTCAACGCGATCGGCGGCAAGCCGGGCGTCTACACCGCCGATTGGGCCGGCTCCAGCGCCCATGGAGGTCGCGACTACATGGTCGGCATGCGCCGCGTCGAGGACGCCTTGCAGGGCGTCGGCGCCAGCACCCCGGGCGAGCGCCGCGGCAGTTTCAACGCCACGCTCTGCCTCGCTCATCCCGATGGCCGCGAAGTGATCTACGAGGGCAAAGCCGAGGGCACGCTGGTCTGGCCGCCACGCGGCGACAAGGGGTTTGGCTTCGATCCGGTGTTCATGCCCGACGGCTACGACATCACCTTCGGTGAGATGCCATCCGAGGCCAAGCACTCCTGGGCCCCCGGCAAGGTGGGCCTGAGCCACCGCGCCCGTGCCTTCGCCAAATTCGTCGACGATGCATTGGGAGGCGGCGTTGAGCACTGAAACGTTCGGTCACAACTCCGTCGATCCGCGCTCCAACGGCCTGTTCGGCGTCTATGTGCATTGGCCGTTCTGCGCCGCCAAGTGCCCGTACTGCGATTTCAACTCGCACGTGCACCGGGGCGAGTTCGATGAGCAGACCTATGTCGAATCCTATGCCGCCGAGCTGGCGCATTTCGCCAAACAGACCCCGGGGCGCACCGTGCAGTCGATCTTTTTCGGCGGTGGCACTCCGTCGCTGATGGATCCGCGCTCGGTCGAGGGCATCCTGAACGCCATCTCGAAGCACTGGGTCATCGATCCGCGCGCCGAGATCACCCTCGAGGCCAACCCGACTTCGGTCGAAGCGGAGCGTTTCCGCGGCTATCGTTCGGCCGGCGTGAACCGCGTTTCGCTTGGCGTGCAGTCGCTGCGCGAGGGGCCGCTGGCCGAACTCGGCCGCCGGCATACCGTCGATGAAGCCGTCGCCGCAGTGCGGCTGGCGCAGTCGATCTTCCCGCGCTCCAGCTTCGATCTGATCTATTCGCGCCCGCGCCAGACGCTCGACGAATGGCAGGACGAACTGACCGAGGCGCTGTGGCTGGCCGAAGCCGGGCACGTCTCGCTCTACCAGCTCACCATCGAGATGGGCACGCGCTATTACGATCTGTTCCGCGCCGGCAAGCTGAAGATGCCCGACGAGGACCTGAGCGCCGATTTCTACGAGATGACGCAGGAGCTGACCCAGAACGCGGGTCTGCCGGCCTACGAGATTTCCAACCACGCCCGCCCCGGCCAGGAGAGCCGCCACAACCTGATCTACTGGCGCTATGGCGAGTATGTCGGCGTCGGCCCCGGGGCCCATGGGCGACTGTTGATCAACAACCAGCGCCACGCAACGGCGACCGAGAAGATGCCGTTCGACTGGCAGAAGCGCGTGCAATCGCGCGGCCACGGCATGGTCACCGACGACATCCTCACCTGGGAGGAGGAGGGGGACGAGCTGCTGGTGATGGGGCTGCGGCTGCGGGAGGGCATCGACCCGCGCCGCTTCCACAAGATCTCCGGCCGCGCCATCTCCGAGCGCCAGATCAACGAGCTCCGCTCGATCGGCTTTGTCGAAACCCTGCCCAACGGCTTCATCCGCGTCACCGACAAGGGCTGGCCGGTGCTGGATGCCGTGGTCGCCGATCTGGCAGCCTGAGTCGATGTAGCAGTCGGCGTCCCTCTCCCGCTTGCGGGGGAGGGGGGACCGGCCGATAGGCTGGTGGGAGGGGGGCGCCACAAACACCGGCCTATGCCACATCCGCCTACCGCCCGTGCGTGGGGCACCCCCCTCCCACCACGCTTTCGCGTGGTCCCCCTCCCCCGTAACGGGAGAGGGAATCCCGACTGCCAATACTGGTCTTAGGCCCGAAGCCGCGTCACCGTTGGTGCCGGCTGCTCGGAGTGGAACAGCGTGCTCACCGATTCCCCGCTATTGATCCGGCGCATCGCTTCGGCCAGCGCCGGGGCGATCGACAGCACGGTCAGCTTGGGATGGCGCCGCGCCTCGCTGATCGGCAGCGTGTCGGTGCAGACGATCTCCAGCACATCCGGTTCGGCCGCCAGCCGGGCGATCGCGTTGCTGGCGAAAATGCCGTGCGTGCAGGCGATGCGCACCGAGCGCGCGCCGTGCTGCCTCAGGTGCCGCAGCAGTTCGACCATCGAGCCGCCGCTGGCGATCTCGTCGTCGAGCACGATCACGTCGCGCCCCTCGACTTCACCGATGATCGCGGTGATCCGCACTTCGCTGTCGCTGATCCGCTCCTTGGCGCCCGCCGCCACCGGCACGCCGAGGCGCTTGGCGAACGCCGCGGCGTTCTTGGCGTTGCCAAGATCGGGCGACACCACCACGGCGTTGCTGGTGTCATAGCGCTGGAAATACTCGGCGAGCTCGCCCAAGGCATGCAGGTGATCGACCGGCACGCTGAAAAAGCCATGCACCTGCGGCGAATGCAGCGTCATCGTCAGCACCCGGTTGGCGCCGGCGGTCAGCAACAGGTCGGCGACCATGCGCCCGCCGATCGAAATGCGCGGCGCGTCCTTCTTGTCCGAACGGGCATAGGCATAATGCGGGATCACCGCGGTGATCCGGGCCGCCGAAGCGCCGCGCGCCGCGTCGAGCATCAGCAGCAGTTCGACCAGATGATCCTGCACCGGCGCACTCAGCGTCTGGATCAGGAACACGTCCTGCTCGCGGCAATTGGCTTGCAGCTGCACTTCGATGCAGTCGTTGGAGAAGCGTTTTACCCGGGTCGGCAGCAGCGGAACGTTGAGCTCGGCGCAGATCCGGGCCGCGAGTTCGGGATGAGAGCTACCACTGAAGATGGCAATCTGGCTCATCGCGGGGCACCTCGCTATGTCGGGATCGAGGCCGGCAGCTTATGGCAAAACCCCGCCGCCGCAGCAAGTCGGATACAACGCGATCAGGGCGGCGGCTGCCAGCCGAAGCGCCGCCGGGCGCGCGCCACCAGCCCGTTGCGGTCGATCCAGGCGGCATAGCCGGCATAATCCGGGTCTTCGCGCAGGTGCTGCTCCTCGGTGACCGAGCGCAGCCAGTAGAGCAAGGTGAAGGCCAGCGGCACCAGTAGCTGCGACGGCCCGAGTGCGATCCCGGCGGCCGGCATGAACACGAAGGTGATGATCCAGGCATTGGCCGTGTGCGCGAAATAGGCCGGGTGCTTCATCAGGCGGTAGGGGCCGTGGCTGATCAGCCCGCGATTGGTGAGGTTGCAGAAGCGCAGCCCGAAACAGACCGTGGCCCAGACGTAGAGACCCAGCAGCACCAGCATCGCCGTGGCGCCCGCGAGCAGCAGCGGATCGCCGGTCAGCAGCCGCGGCCAGCTGATCTCTTCGAGCACCACCGCCTCGAACGCCGGCCAGTGCGACATCACCGGCCCGTAGCAGACAAGGCAGACCAGCCAGCCCGTGAGCCGCGTCTGGGTCGAGCGGATGGTCGGCAGCAGGCTGTTCGACGCCATCAGGTAGCCGCTGAGCCCGAAGCTCAGGTCGATGGTGTAGGCGAAGGTCACCGCCAGCCCGAGCCAGGCGATCGGCGCGTCCAGGGGGTTGGCGAGCGCCAGGGTCAGCAGCGCGTAGAGGCTGCCGGCATAGAGCGGAATGAAGAACGCCTTCAGCGCCCAGAGGCGAGCCGGGGCTGCGAGGGCACGCAGCTGGGTGCGATCGAACGGCAGCAGGGCGCGACCAAGCTCTGCCGGAAAGCCGCCGGCGACCCGGCCGTTGCGACGCGCTTCGAGGCCGAGCCGCACGACGAATGCCGGGGCGATCACCACCCAGGCCAGCAGCCAGACGATCAGGTCGGCGTGCTGGCCGTGCACCAGGAGGAACGGCGCCGTGGCAATGAGGAAGCCCGCGAGCCAGGTCAGCGGGGTGCTGCCGCTGCGTTCGCCACCTGCGCCGGCGGGGGCCCGCCGCAACTCGCACCAGAGCATCGGCAGCGCGGTGGCGAGCAGCACGATCCAGGTCGCGAGCAGCACCGGCGGCCGCAGCACCATCACCACCAGCCAGGCGAGGGTCAGCGCGGCCAGCCCGATGAACCCGTCGCTCGCCGGCACCACCGAGGCGGGCCGCGGGTCCGCCGCGGCGCGCGGCGCCTGCTGCGACAGCAGATCGGCGGCCGGTTGGGGGTGGGCGTGGGTCATGATGCCAGCTTAGGACAGCACCGGTTCAGAGAGGCTTAAGCGTCCCGGCGGCTTGCTGTACGTCCCTCATCACGATGCATTGCGCTCCGTTTCGTAAACCGCTTTACTAAAGCGTTGCACTTCCCCGGATGAGCCCTTGATGCACCTGCCCGACGACCTGATCCTCAACGCCGAGGACGAAGTTTCCATTCGCCAGCATCTCACCCTGGTGGCGCTGGCCAAGCGCCCGGCGGATCTGGTGATCGAGGTCGGCAGGCTGCTTTCGGTGCATTCGCGACATTGGCTGGAAGACCAGGAGATCGTCGTCTCCGGCCGCCGCATCGCCTTTGTCGGCCCGCGCGGCAGCTACCACGGCGAGGTGAAGGCGCGCGTCAGCTATCCCAATCTCAGCGCCGTGCCTGGCTTCGGCGAGGTGCACAAGCACATCGAATCGACCCACATCACTCCCGAGTTCGAGGCGGCTCTGGTGCTGCCGCGCGGCAATACCTGGACCTGTGAGGCGAGCCACGAGTTTGCTAACGTCAACGGCCCGAAGAACCAGGAGTTCTGGCAGAAATCGCGGCTTGCCGGCTCGCCGTTGAAGATCTTCATCCAGCCCGGTTCGGCCGTGCCGCCCAGCGCCTGGGAAGAGTCGGGCGGCTATTACGGCTACGAGGAACAGCGCGAGTTCCTCGCCCACGACATGGGGACGGTCAGCCTCGACGAGGTGATGGACTGGCCCTCGGTGTGGAACCCCGAGAACCCCGGCTATATCCGCATGTGGGGAATGATCGGCGCCACCATGGAGATGCGCGGCGTGGTCGAGGGGCACGGCTCCGGGCTGATCGATCCGCATGATCTGTCGGCTTTCGCCGCCGCCGGCATCTCGTCCGACCATGAGGTCTGGGCGCTGGAGGAGGCATGGGAGCGGCTGAGCCATGGCATCTTCACCGAGCTCCGCCCGTTCTCCTATGACGTCATACTTCCCGGCCTGATCGAGCGGCTGACCGACTGGTCGAACATCGCCTTCACCACCGATGACCGCTCGGCCTCCGAAACGCTGGAAAAGGGCGCCGCCGACTACAACGTGCGGCACGCCATCGAATATGGCCTCGCGCCGGAGATCGCCATCCAGTGCGCCACCATCAACCCGGCCCGCCACATGCGCATCGACCAGTGGGTCGGCTCGATCTCGCCGGGACGCTATGCCGACATAGTATTGCTCGACGACGTCAAGACGCTGTCGATCCGGCACGTCTATGCCGATGGCCGGCTGGTGTCGGACGGCAAGCAGTTCCTCGGCCCGCTGGCCCCCATCGACTGGCCGGACTGGGCTCGAAAGACCATGCATATCGGCCGGGTCCTCAGCGCCGACGATTTCGCCATCAAGGCCGAGCCGGGCCGTCACACCATGCAGGCGGCGGTGCTGCGGCCCTTCCACTGGAACGAGGATTACCTGGTCGAGGCCCTGCCGGTGGTCGATGGCCTGGTGCAGCGCGACACCGGGCGGCTGATCACCAAATGGGCGCTGGTCGATCGCTATCGCGGCGACGGCGCGGTGGCCAGGATGTTCTGGACCGGCTGCGGCCCGGCCGACCCCGACACCGCGCTCGCTTCCTCGGTGGCGCATGACAGCCACAATGTCTGGTGCATCGGCTCGTCCGACGCCGCCATGGCCAAGGCGGTGAACCGGCTGCAGGAGATCGATGGCGGCTGGGTGCTGGTGCACCGGGGCGAGGTGGTCGCCGAGATGCGCTTCGAGATCGGCGGGCTGATGACCGCGCGCTCGGCCGAGGCCTTCGATATCGACATGCAGGCCTTTTATCGTGCCGCGGAACAGGTCGAGTGGATGTACAAGCCTTCGGCGCTGAACCTTTGGAAACCCGGCTTCCCCGAGTTCCTGAAGTTTGCGACGCTGACCTGCTCGCCCTGGCGCTGGGTGCTGGTGGCGCCGAGCGAGCTGGCGCCCGAGGGCTTCGTCAACGTGCAGACCGGCGAGCAGCACAAGGTGGTCTGGTGAGCGGGCTGCGCGGGCGCAGCATCCGCGGCACCTTCATTCACGCGCCGGTCCGCGGCGAAGTCGAAGTGTTGCGCGATGCGGTGATCACCGTCGGCGCTGACGGTACCATCGCCAGCGTTGCGTCTGCGGCCGACGGCGTGCCGGCGGGAACGCTCGAGCTGCCGGCCGGACAATTGGTATTGCCGGGCTTCGTCGATCTCCACATCCACGCGCCGCAATACCCCCAGCTCGGCATGGCGCTCGATGTGCCGCTCGAGGTCTGGCTGGGCAAATACACCTTCCCGCTCGAGGCACGGTATGCCGACTTCGAGTTCGCCCGCGTGCACTACGAAACGCTGGTCGCCGACCTCCTCGCTTCGGGCACCACCACGGCGCTCTACTTCGCCACCGTGCACCGGCAGGCCACCGAACTGCTGGCGGAAATCTGCCTCACGGCGGGTCAGCGGGCCCTGGTCGGCAAAGTGGTGATGGATGATCCGGCAAGTTGCCCGGATGACTATCGCGATGCCTCGGCGGAGGTGGCAGTCGCCGATACCCGCGCGGTCATCGACCATATCCGGGCGCTGCCGAACAATGATCGGGTGCTGCCGGTGATCACGCCGCGCTTTGTGCCGTCCTGCACCGATGCGGCGCTCGCCGGCCTCGGCGCCCTGGCGGCGGAGTGCGATTGCCACGTCCAGACCCATTGTTCGGAAAGCGACTGGGCGCATGGCTATGCGCTGGAGCGTTACGGCAAAACCGACACCGCGGCGCTCGCCGGCTTCGGCCTCGTCGGCCGCAAGACCGTGCTGGCCCATTCGGTGTTCCTCACCGATGGCGACATGGCGACCATCGTTGGCGCCGGGGCAGGGGTAGCGCATTGCGCGCTCTCCAACATGTACTTCGGCAACGCGGTCTTCCCGCTGCGCCGTGCCCTCGAGAAGGGGCTGCATGTCGGGCTCGGTACCGACATTTCCGGCGGACCGTCCGGCTCGATGCTGGAGGCCTGCCGCGCCACCGCCCAAGCGTCACGGATGCTCGAGGACGGCGTCGATGCGACGGATTCACGTGAAACGCGGGGCGTCCCCAACTCGCGTATCGACATGCTCACCGCCTTCCACCTCGCCACCGCAGGCGGTGGGGTGGCGCTCGATCTGCCTGTCGGCGTGTTCCGGCCGGGCTATCATTTCGATGCGCTACTGCTGGACCCGCAGGCCGATGCGGGAACGGTCCGGCTGTTCGGGGCCGACCCGGCTGAACGGCTCGAGCAAATCCTCTACACTGCCAGCCGACCCAACATCGCCGCCACCTTTGTCGGCGGTGACCTAGTCAGCGGAGCTGACCTCAGGGTCGGCGGGGCTGCCCCGCAAGCCGGCCATTCCACTCACTGACGCCATCTGAACGAGCCATCATGCCCAAATCCGTCTACCTCGCCGGCCCGGAAGTCTTTCTGCCCAATGCCCGCGAAATCCTCGACCAGAAGATTGCGCTGACCCGTGAAGCGGGTCTGGTGCCGGTGTCGCCCGGCGACCTCGAGTTCCCGCCCACCAACAGCAAGTGGGAGCTGGGCCTGGCGATCAGCGCCATCGACGAGAAGCTGATGCACTCGGCCGACGCGATCATCGCCAACCTGACGCCGTTCCGCGGCATCGCAGCCGATACCGGCACCTGCTTCGAGCTCGGCTTCATGTGTGCCCAGGGCAAGCCGGCCTTCGCCTACACCAACGTCAAGGCCGATCACGGTGTCCGTACTCGCGATCACTTCAACGGCGAGTGGTACGCCGACGCCGAGGGCAAGCCGCGCGGCCCCGATCACATCCTGATCGAGGATCTGGGCTTCATCGACAACCTGATGCTGCATGGCGGCGTGGTCAACCGCGGTGGCGCCGTCGTGGTCGGCGACGCACCGATCGGGCAGGAACTGACCGACATGATCGCGTTCCGGCGCGTGCTGGCGCTGGCGGTGGAGATGCTGGGGTAGGGCAGAGGGCGCGGTCAGGCCTTCTCCCCCTGTGCGAGAAGGTGCCCGAAGGGCGGATGAGGGGTTCTCTCCACGCGCTCAGTCGCTCGTCGCTTGCGCTCCGAGCGCGCTACACTTCGTTACGCGGACCCCTCATCCGGCGCTTCGCGCCACCTTCTCCCACAAGGGGAGAAGGCAAGAGGGTGATTGCCGACTAGATTGGTGAGGTGGGCACGAAGCCCGCGGCCTCAGGCGTCCGGATGCTGGAACACCAGCGTGGCGTTGGTGCCGCCGAAGCCAAAACTGTTCGAGAGCGCGATGCCGATATCGACGTTGTCGCGGCGCTGCCTGAGGATCGGCATGTCCGCGAACACCGGGTCGAGTTCCTCGATATTGGCGCTTTCGCACAGGAAGCGCTCGCGCATCATCAGGATGCAGTAGATCGATTCCTGCACGCCCGTGGCGCCGAGCGAGTGGCCGGTGAGCGACTTGGTAGCCGAGATCGGTGGGCAGCCCTCGCCATTGCCGAACACCGTGCGGATCGCTTCCATTTCCTTCAGGTCGCCGACCGGCGTCGACGTGGCGTGCGGGTTGATGTAGTCGACCTTGCCCTTCACCGTGGACAGCGCCTGCTGCATGCAGCGGATGGCGCCTTCGCCCGAGGGTGCGACCATGTCGTAGCCGTCCGAGGTCGCGCCATAGCCGACCAGTTCGGCGTAGATCGTCGCGCCGCGCGCTTTGGCGTGCTCGTATTCCTCCAGCACCAGCACGCCGGCGCCGCCGGCGATGACGAAGCCGTCGCGTTTGCTGTCATAGGCGCGCGAAGCTTTTTCCGGCGTGGCGTTGAAGTCGGTGGACATGGCGCCCATCGCGTCGAACAGGTTGGAAAGCGACCAGTCGAGATCCTCGTGGCCGCCGGCAAACACGATGTCCTGCTTGCCCCACTGGATCTGCTCGTAGCCGGCGCCGATGCAGTGCTTCGACGTCGCGCAGGCCGAGCTGATGGTGTAGTTGACGCCCTTGATGCCGAAGGGCGTGGCGAGCGTCGCCGAAGCGGTCGAACTCATCGCCTTGGGCACAGCCAGCGGCCCGATGCGCTTGGGGCCTTTCTCGCGGGTGATGTCGGCCGCTTCCACCACGGTGCGGGTAGAGGGGCCGCCCGAGCCCATGATGATGCCGGTGCGCGGGTTCTGGATGTCCTTTTCCTCGAGCCCGGCGTTGGCGATCGCCTCCTGCATGGCGATGTAGTTCCAGGCGGCACCCTTGCCCATGAAGCGAGTGGTGCGCCGGTCGAGCACCTCGAACGGATCGAGCTTGGGCGCGCCATGCACCTGGCAGCGGAAGTTGAGGTCGGCATAGTCCTGGGCAAAGACGATGCCGGGCTTCGCCTCCCTGAGGCTCACGACCACTTCATCGAGATTGTTTCCGATAGAGGAGACGATCCCCATGCCGGTGACGACAACGCGCCTCATACTGCCTCCTCTATGGCCGCGGATCAGCTCCGGCGGCGGGCATAACTTAAGTGAACAGGCCTACGCGCAGGCCGGACATCTCGTAGATGATCTGGCCGTCGGCCTTCACCCAGCCGTCGGCGATGCCGAGCACCAGCTTGGACTTCATCACCCGCTTCAGGTCGATGCCATACTCGACGAGTTTGACATCATTGGTGATCTGGCCGGAAAATTTCACCTCGCCGCAGCCGAGCGCCCGTCCCTTGCCGGGCGAACCGTCCCAGCACAGGTAAAAGCCGAGCATCTGCCACACCGCGTCGACGCCCAGGCACCCGGGCATTACCGGATCGCCGATGAAGTGGCACTGGAAGAACCACAGGCTGGGGTCCACATCGAGTTCGGCGCGCACCAGGCCCTTGCCATGCGCGCCGCCTTCGCGGCTGATCTCGGTGATGCGGTTGAACATCAGCATCGGCGGGGCCGGCAACTGGGCATAGCCCTTGCCGAAGAGCTCGCCCTTCCCGCTCAGGATCAGGTCGTCGTAGCCGTAGGCGTTCTTCCGATCCGTCATAGGCCGGCTTTCTCCGTCGGTCAGTTGAGACCGTTACTAGAGAGCGGGGGGCGGAGGGTCAAGCGGGCCCAGGGGCTGACCGTCGCGACCCACCGTCGCGTCCCCATCGCCGCGACCGACCGCCGCTTGTGCATGGCGGGCGCGAAAGTTATAAGCTCCAAGCTGATACGCCTATGTTGCCAAGGACCAGATGACCGACCGCAGCCTTACCGCCCGGACCGTTCCGTCTCGCCGACCGTGCCTGACGGCCGTGTTGCGTATGGCGGGCCTGCGACCGACGCGTCAGCGTGTCGCCCTTGCCGAGCTGCTGTTCGGGGGCGCCCATCGTCATGTCAGCGCCGAGCAGTTGCACGCCGAGGCCGCCTCGGCCCGCGTCAACGTCTCGCTCGCCACCATCTACAACAGCCTGCACCAGTTCCGCGAAGCCGGGCTGTTGCGCGAAGTGGCGGTGGATGCGTCGCGGTCCTATTTCGACACCGACACTTCCGACCATCATCACTTCTATCTCGAGGACGAGCAGCGAGTGATCGATATCCCGGCGTCGTCCATCGTCATCCAGAACCTGCCCGAGCCGCCGCGCGGCATGGACATCACGCATGTCGACGTGGTGGTGCGGGTGCGGAAGGTTCGGAGCTAGGCTCGCCGACAATCAGGCCGGTCGGGTACCGCGCCGGATTGCGCGGGCTCCGCCCTCAGTCGAAGGTTTCGTCCTTGTAGACGCCCCACAGGTCGTCCTGGTGCAGGAAGCCGTCGAAGGTCTGCGGTCCGCCGGTCACCGGATGGGTGGTGGCCACCACCTTGCACCATTTGCCGTCGCATTCCTTGATGTCGACGCGGAAGCTCGGCGTCAGCCAGGCGCGCACGCCGGCATCGTCATTGGGGTCGCGGCGCAGCGCCACCGGTTCCGTGCTGGCCGGTGCCACGAGGCCGGCGCGCTTGCCCTGCAGCAGGTTCTGGTGCAGCCAGCCTTCCGAGCCGTCGACGTCGCGAATCTTCCGCCAGGTGTCGAACTCCTGGATGATTTCCACCGGCGTGCCGGCCTTCACGTAGACCCAGGCGACATCGTAACGGGTGCCCGGGCCGACGCGCACGTTGATCGGGTTGGAGCGCGTGGTGACGAAGCGCGGCAGCGGCAGGCCGCTCGGGCCTTCGGCCGCCAGCGCTGCGACCGGCATACCGGTGCCCGCGAGGGTGAGAACGACGAGACTGGCGGCGCGCAGAATCGGTAGAATCTGCCGCCCGATGGAGCGCCTCGGAAGGAGCATGGAGCTGACTTTTCCGAACATGACTTTGCAGGGGTGTGCTTTTTTCCTACACTTATGCAAAAGACCTTAATGGTCGCTGAAAGCGCCGCCTTTGACCCTCAGCCGACCCAAGATTTTCGTGACGCGACGCCTGCCCGAGCAGATCGAGGCGCGCATGGCGACGCTGTTCGATACCACCTCGAAGCCGGTCGACGGCGCATTGAGCCCCGATGCCATCATTGAGGGCGTGCAGGGCAAGGACGTACTGGTCACCTCGATCAACGATCGGATCGACGCCGAACTCATCGCCCGGCTGCCCCCGGAGCTGAAGCTGATCGCCCAGTTCGGCAACGGTTTCGACAATATCGACATCGAAGCCGCTTATGCCGCGGGACTCACCGTCACCAACACGCCCTCGGTGCTCACCGAGGACACTGCCGACATGGCGGTGATGCTGATGCTGGCGCTGCCGCGTCGGCTGGTGGAGGGGGCGCAGGTGCTGCCGACCACCGGTGAATGGCCGGGCTGGTCGCCGACCTGGATGCTGGGGCGGCGGCTGCGCGGCAAGGCGCTTGGCATCGTCGGCATGGGCCGGATCGGCACCGCCGTCGCCAACCGGGCGCGCAGCTTCGGGCTCAATATCCACTATTTCTCGCGTCACCGCCGCCCGCCGCAGATCGAGGAAGCGCTGGGTGCGACCTACTGGGAATCGCTCGATGACATGGTCGGCGAGGTCGACATCGTCTCGCTGCACACGCCGCTGAGCCGCTCGACCCACCACATCCTCAATGCCGAACGGTTGGCCCGGATGCGGCAGGATGCCTTCGTGGTCAACGTATCGCGGCCCGAACTGGTCGACGAAGCGGCGCTGATCACCGAGATCGAAACCGGACACTTGTCCGGTGCCGCCCTCGACGTGTTCGAGAGCCGAAACGGCATCGATCCGCGGCTTTTGCAGCTGGCGCGCGACAACCGCGTGGTGCTGACCGCCCACATGGCCTCGGCGACGCTCGAGGCGCGGCTCGAGATGGGCGAGACCGTGATCGTCAACATCCGCGCCTTCATCGACGGCGCGCAACCGCCGCACCGGGTCCTGCCGGAGGGGCGGAGCAAGCTGGCGCGGGGCTAGGTCCAGCCCCCCGGCCTCTTTGCTACCGCTTCCCCCTCAGGCAGGCTATCGCACATAGGGAGCACCGGCAGTAGTCGGAGTGCCTTCTCCCACAAGGGGAGAAGGCAAGAGGCGCCCCTCGCCGACATAAGCGATCGCCCTGCCCCTCAGGGGGAGGGGAGCGAAAGCTCCCTCAATCTCCCCTCCAGGAACCGCTGTTCCGCCGCCTGGTGGGTGAGCTCCAGCGCCGCCACATAGGCGGCGCGTGCTTCCTCGTTCCGGCCCAGCCGTCGCAGCAGGTCGGCGCGCGCGGCGTGGAGGTAGCGGAACTCGCCGAGCACGCCGCCCTGACGGATGGCGTCGATTTCGGCGAGCCCGATCTCCGGCCCGTCCCGCATGGCAATGGCCACGGCGCGGTTGAGGCTGACGATCGGCGAGGCATCGGCGCGCAGCAGCAGGTCGTAGAGCCTGACGATCTCGCCCCAGTTGGTGGCCTGAGGCGCGGCGGCAACGGCATGCTGGGCGGCAATCGCCGCCTCGATGCCGTAGGCGGTGAGCTCGCGGCCCGCCATCAGCCGGCCGACCAGCGCAACTCCCTCGGCAATCTCCGCCCGGTCCCACAGCCGCCGGTCCTGGTCGGCGATCAGCACCACGTCGCCCGCCGCATCGGTGCGGGCATCGCGGCGCGAATGCTGCAACAGCATCAGCGCCAGCAGTCCCTCGACCTCGGCGTCCGGGTCGGCCAGCAACTCGATCAGCAACCGCGTCAGGCGGATCGCCTCGGCGCAGAGGTCGGCGCGCAGCAGGCTGTCGCCATGGCTGGCGGCATAACCCTCGTTGAAGATCAGGTAGATGGTGCGCAACACCGCGTCGAGCCGTTCGGCAAGGTCCTGTGGTTCGGGCACCTCGTAGGGCAGTTCGAGGTCGCGGATGCGGTTCTTGGCCCTGACGATGCGCTGCGCGATGGTGGTGGGCCTCGCAAGAAAGGCCGCGGCGATCTCCTCGGTCGTGAGCCCGCAGGTCTCGCGCAGGGTCATGGCGATGCGCGCGTCGGCCGGCACCTCCGGATGGCAGCACACGAAGATCAGCCTGAGCTGGTCGTCGGCGATGGTTTCGGCTTCGGGCGGCATCTGCGCCTCCTCTTCGAGCGCCAGCTCGGCGGCCACCACGTCGAAGCGGGCCTTGCGGCGTATCCGGTCGATGGCCTTGAAGCGCCCGGCCGAAACCAGCCAGGCCCGCGGGTTGGCGGGTATCCCCTGGCGCGGCCATTGCTCGGCGGCGGCGAGGAAGGCATCGTTGAGCGCCTCTTCGGCGCGGTCAAAGTCCCTCAACAGCCGGATCAGCGTCGCCAGCACCCGCCGCGATTCGGTGCGCCAGACCGCTTCGATGCTGGCCTGCGAGGTCACGATGCGGTTGCCTCGTCGTGCCGCGGGATCTGGTACACCGGCCGCACCTCGATGGTGCCGTGCCTCGCCAGCGGAATACCGGCCGCGATGCGGATGGCGTCGTTGAGGTCGCGCGCCTCGATCAGGATGAAGCCGCCCAGCTGTTCCTTGGTTTCGAGGAACGGGCCGTCGGTGGCCGAGATCCTGCCGTCGCGCACCCGCACCAGCACCGCCGTCTCGGGCGGCTGCAGCGCCTGCGCCCGGACCAGGTTGCCGCTCGCCGCCAGTTCGGCATCGTAGCCGAGCGAGTTGATGTCGAGCTCGCGCTTTTCGGCCTCGCTGAGGCGGCTGAACACATCCTTGTCGTCGAAATGGACGAGGCAGAGGTAGAGCATTGGTCGTTCTCCGGTAGGTCTCGCAAGCTAATCGAACGCCGCCCGCAGGTTTCGACACGCCCCCGCCGAAACTGAGCCAGATTTTTCCGCCGCTGTCGAACCGGCGCCGCCAAGGCGGCATTTTAGCGACTTTGGTGTCGCCGTCTTCACCAGGTCGCTTCACCGCGCGCTAAGCGCTTCCCCCGATGACACAGCGCAACTCTGCCGATCTTTGGCATCATGGCCTTTGATCCAGATGCCCGGGGGCTTTCCGAGCCATGTTTGCCGGCCTCAACCATGTGAATGAGCAGACGCCGCTGCCCGTGCGCGTCCGCTCGCGCATGCTGTCGCTGGCGACCGTCGCCCTGGTGGTGACGCTGGTGGTGACGGCGATCATCGGCTTCATCAATGTCAGCACGCAGCAGCGCGCCATGACCGAACTGCGTGCCCATGGCGACAAGCTGCGCGCCATGCACCAGGCCCTGAACGATGCCGATGCCGACGCCATGCATGTGCTCACCGGGGAAGCCGGTGCGTTGCGCAGCTACCTGCCGCAGGCCGAGCGACTGACCGCCGCCGCCGCGGCGATTTCCGATGACGTGGCGCCCGTCGCCGTGCCGTCGGCTGCCGAGCCGAAGCCGCTGCGCGAGCTGGTGGCCGGGCTGGTCGCCAGCTGGAACGAGGCGATCGATCTCGCCTCCGCCAACAACGGCCAGGCCGGGCTCGATCTGCTCGCGGCGCGCCGCACCGGCGAAACGGTGGCCGGCATCGGCACCGCGATCGGCAAGGTGCTCGCCGAGACCGACGAGCTGCTTCGCATGCACGACGAGCGCATCCAGGCCGGCACCATGCTGGTGCTGTTGATGCAGGTGGGGGCGGGGATCCTTGCGATCCTCGGGCTGCTCTATGCCTTCCGCTCATCGGTCACCGAGGCCGATGGACGCGCTACCGCAGTGGAGACGGCGGAAAAGGCGCGCCAGCAGGTGGCGCGGCTGTTCGAGATGGCCGATGTGCTGCAGAGCGCTTCGGACCACGCCGACGCCAATGCGGTGCTGAAAGCGACGGCGGTGGAACTGGTGCCGGGCTTCTCCGGCGCGCTCTATGTGTTCAACAATTCGCGCGACCGGCTGGTGCTGTCGACCACCTGGGCCCGCGCCGAGAACGATGCGCTGCCGGAGACCATCAACCCCAATGCCTGCTGGGCGCTGAAGCGCGGCAAGCCGCACCTCAATCGCGGCGATTCGACCAAGCTGTGCTGCGCCCACCATGTGGGCAGCGAAACCTCGCTGGAAATTCCGATGATCGCCCGCGGCGAGATTGTCGGGCTGCTGCAGCTGTTCGCCTCGGGGATCAGCGCCGTGGAACGGCTCGAGCACATCACCGATCTGGGCTCGGCGCTGGCCGACGGCATGAGCCTGGCGCTCGCCAACATGGCGCTGCGTGAAAAGCTCCGGAACCAGGCGCTGCGCGATCCGCTGACCGGGCTCTACAACCGCCGCTACATGGAAGATTGCCTGCAGCGCTTCGTGCGGCTGGCCGAGCGCGAAAACCGCGAGATCTCGTTGATCATGGTCGATCTCGACCACTTCAAGCGGCTCAACGACGAGCATGGCCACAGTTTCGGCGACCAGGTGCTGCGCGACGCAGCCCTAACCCTCACCGGGTCGCTGCGCGAGACCGACATCGTCTGCCGCTTCGGCGGCGAGGAACTGGTGGTGATCCTGCCCGATTGCCCGCTGGAGCGCGCCGCCGACAAGGCGGAACTGCTGCGCCTCAGGATCGAGGAACTCAGCAGCACCCATGGCGCCGATATCTCGGCCTCGTTCGGCGTGGCCTCGGTGCCGCACACCTCGCAGAGCGTCACCGACCTGCTGCAGGCCGCCGACCAGGCGCTCTACAAGGCCAAGCAGGGCGGTCGCAACCAGGTCGCCAAGGCGCCGCTGCGTCCGTACCGGGCGGACCGGTTGAGCGACGAGCTGGCAGCGATCGAGGAATTTCCGCGAGCCGCGGCGGAGTAGCGCCCGGCGATCGGCCGGGTCTTACGGCAGCAGGTAATTCGGCTTCGTCCGCAGCAGTTCGATCTGCAGCTGCTGCTGCAGCATCTTCTGCTGCTGCAGGTCGCGTTGCAGTCTCGAGAGCGTGGCGTCGAGCTCGCTGCGGATGGCCCGATCCTGAGCCGATTGGGTCAACTCGTCCTGCAGGCACAGGGTGCGTTTCAGGTCGTTCCCCTGGTAGCCGTCCTTGGCCACGTCCGGCACGGGACCGCAATAGGCCTGCGCTCCCGAGCTGAGGGCAATGACGGCGGCGGTCGCGAGCAGGATACGCATCAGCTGAATCTGGGGGCGGACGGCGGCGGGATCAAGTCACGATCGCGCGTTTGGTGCGCCGGTGCTGCGGCGCACGACGAGTTCGAGCGGCAGGCTCTCGCGATGCACCCCACCGTCGTGCTCGAGAATGGTCTTGACCGCCCGACGGCCGATCTCGGCGATCGGCTGGACCACCGTGGTCAGCGGCGGGCTGGCGGTCGCCGCCTCGGGGACGCCATCGAAACCGACGATCGAGATGTCCAGGGGCACGTTGATGCCGCGCTCGGCCAGCATGTCCAGGGCGAACATCGCCACCCGGTCCGACATGGCGAGGATGGCGGTGGGGCGCTGCGGGCCGGAAAGAATGTGCTCAAGCCCCCGCCTGACGCTTTCGGCGGTGCTGCGGGTTTCATAGATCGGGATCGTCTCTCGATCGACACCGTAGAGCGCCAGCTCCTCGAAATAGCCGTAGGCGCGGTCGCGGGCGGTGGAATAGGTGGCGGCTGCGATCTCGGCGCCGCTGACCGGTCCCTCGTGCGTTTCGTCGAACTCGATGGCGAGGATGCCGAAACGGCGGTGGCCCAGCTGCGCCAGGTGCCGGGCTGCCATCTGCGCCCCGGCATAGTCGTCGACGCCGATGGCCGAGATGGTCTCGTCGGGCTTGCCCAGCGCCAGCGCCACGAACGGCAACTGCCGCTCGCGGGTCAGCTCCACCAGCTTTTCACCGTTCTCGATGCACAGCAGCACGAAGCCGTCGACCAGGGCGCTCTGGATATTCCAGGCCAGCCGCTCGCTGTTGCGGGCCGAGACCAGCGCCAGCCCGGCGCCGCGCTGGTCGCAGGCTTCCGAAATGCCCTGCATCAGCACGCGGGCGAACGGATCCTCGAAGAAGTAGGAAAGCGGCTCGGCCGTCGCCACGCCAATGGCGTTGGATTTGCCGGCGCGCAGCAGCCGGCCGCGCGGGTCGGGGCCGGCATAGCCCAGTTCGCGGGCGGTCTGATGCACCCGCTCGCGCACCTCGGGCCGCACCAGGTCAGGCCGGCTGAAGACGTTCGATGCCGTGCCCTGCGACACCCCCGCAGCCTTTGCCACATCGCTCAAGCGCACCAGATCGCGTGCCATCCGTACCTTTCCGGTTTCAGCGGCCCCGTCCGCCATGCGGCATCCTAGCCAACTCCCCGAGATATAGCACGCTTTTGTATCGGTTCAAATTCTGCTTGACTCACGCATCTCCCGGCCTATGATTGAACCGATTCAAGCAGTCATGCATTGATAAATTGAATCGGTTCAAGTCGAAAGGAGACTTGTGATGATCCCCGCCAGCTATCTCTACAAGCAAGCCTATGAACAGCACTGGGGCGAAGATTTCGCCCGCAGCAGCGGCGAAGTGCCATGGGAAGCGGCGCCGAATGCCGGTCTATGGGAAAAGCCCGCATTGTGGCGCGCCATCGCCGGCATTGCCGGCCGGCTGTTCGGCCATGACCGTCGGTCGGGCGCCGACGAGACTGAAGCTTCGGGGAGCATCGGTCCCGAAGCCACCGCCCGCCGGTCGGCGTTTCCAGCCTAGGATCGTTCGACGGTCGGGCTGTCTAGCGCTGCTCCGGCCAGGCGCCGTTGTCCCGCTGTGCCTTCTCCCGGTCCAGCGCCTCGCCCGACACCTCGTCATGGATGAAATCCTCGACCTCGGAAACGCGGCGCACTTCCACTTCTTCGCCTTCGCTCCACATCGGGATCTTCTTCACCCAGCCAATCGCTTCCTCCAGCGAATCGGCCTTGATGATCCAGAAGCCGCCGATCAGCTCCTTGGCTTCGGTGAACGGGCCATCCTTGACCACCAGCTTGCCGCCTTGCATCGCCACCTTGGCGCCGGTCTTGCTGGGCTGCAGCCCCTCGCCGGCCAGCAGCACGCCGGCTTCGATCATTTCCTGGTTCAGCTTGCCCATCGCGGCAAGCAGTTCGGAACTGGGCGGCGGCGACGGTTCCTTGCCTTTGACGATGATCATGTAGCGCATGGTGCGTCTCCTCGCTGCGTGCCCAAAGCACGAAAATCGAGCAGAGCTTGGCCCAAAACAAAAGGCCCGGTCAAACCGGGCCTTGCATCCGAACGGCAGTAGCGCCTGGGTCAGGCGACGGCGGGGACCACCATGCCGTCCTGCAGCGCCATCAGCCGCTGCTCCATGCGGTCGGCCATCGCGCCTTCATAGCGGCTGTTGCGGAAGCCGGTGATGATGGCGACGATCTCGCGGCGACGGGCTTCGTAATGCGCCAGCGGTTCGTCGTAGAAGCGCTCGACTTTGATGGCGGGCCAGATCTCGTCGGACATCGGAGCTTCCTCGTCACTTCCAATAGCAGCGACGAGGCTAAGCCAGCGAAATTAGACAGGGTTGAGCGCCTGGTTAGAATTTGGAGAGAGCGGGCCCGGGTTTGCTCTCCATCATGTAGCCGACGCCGCGCACCGTCTGGATCAGCGACGGCGAGCCCTCGCTGTCGATCTTGGCGCGTAGGTATCGCACATAGACATCGACGATCTTGGTGCCCGGATCGTAGCCATACTCCCAGACGCTGTTCAGCAGCCGCTGCCGGCTCACCACCTTGTCCGGGTTGCTCATCAGATAGCGCAGCAGGTCGAACTCGCGCACCGTGAGGCTGATCGGCTCGCCGTCGCGGCTGACCCGGCGCGACTGCGGATCGAGCTTCAGCGGCCCGATGGCGAGCTGGCTCTCGTGGTCGATCTCGCTGCGCCGCCGACGCAGCGCCACCAGCCGGGCCAGCAGCTCATCGAAGGCGAACGGCTTGGTCAGGTAGTCGTCGGCGCCGCCCTTCAGACCTTCGATCTTGTCGGCGAGGCTGTCCTTGGCGGTCAGCATCAGGATCATCGCCGGCCGCCGCTCCTCGCGCAGCAGCCGGGTGATCTCCAGGCCGTCGACATAGGGCAGCATGCGGTCGAGGATGATCAGCTCGAAATCGTCCTGCCTTGCTCGTTCCAGCCCGTCGCGGCCATCGTTCTCGACGCTCACCTGATAACCCTCGGCGGCGAGCCCGCGCTCGAGGAACGAGGCGATGCGCCGGTCGTCCTCGACCACCAGAACCTTCATCGCGATCCTCCCCTGGCCAGCGGCAGCTCGATGGTCAGCACCGCACCGCCGCTTTCGCCGTTGTCGAGCCGGATGCTGCCGCCATGCCGCTCGACGATGTCCTTGGCAATGGCGAGGCCGATCCCCAGTCCCTGGTTCTCCAGTTCGCCCTCGCCGTGTCCGCGGTAAAACCGCTCGAATACCCGTGGCTTGTCGTCCTCGCCGATCCCCGGCCCCTGGTCGGCGATCGCCACCGTCGCCGTCGCGGCGGCGCGGCGGGTGCCCATGGTGATGCGGCTGCCCGGCGGCGAGTGCTTCACCGCATTGTCGAGCCCGATCATCAGCGCCTGCTTGAGCCGGCGAAAATCGGCATCGACATGCGTGCCGGCGTCGCCGAGCTCGGTAATCACGCTGACTTCGCGAGGCTCGGCCAGCACCTGCGCTTCCTCCGCCGCAGCGGCGACGATCTCGTCGAGCCGGACATTGGCGGGCAGGTGCTGCTGGCTTTCCGCATCGGTGCGGGCAAAGGCGATCAGGTCGTCGAGCAGGCCGGACATGTCGACCGATTGGCCGCGGATCCGCTCCAGCGACTGGCGCAGCTCGTCGACCCCCGGCTGGCCGCGCAGCGCCACATCGGCCTCGCCGCGCAACACCGTGAGCGGGGTGCGCAGCTCATGGCTGACATCGGCGAGGAACTGCGTGCGGCGCACGTCCACGGCGCGCAGCCGCGCATTGGCGTCGCGCAGTTCGGCGGTACGCGTGTCGATCTCGGCTTCGAGCCGCTCGCCCGAGCGGCGCACCGCCCGGTAGAGCAGCACGCCCAGGAGGCTCAGCACCGCCAGCGACACCAGCGCCAGGATCCCCGCAACGACCAGGATCGTGCCCTGCGTCTGCTGCACCTGTTTCAGCTCGGCGGCGACCTCGTTGCGTTCCTCGGCCAGCGCCCGGTCGATCAGCGGCTGCAGCTCGTTGGCGAGGCGGAAGGCGACATCGCGCCCGTAGAGCTGGGTGGCCTCGGTGCTGTTGCCGTCGCGGGCGGCAGCCAGCGCCCGCGTCGCCGATGCATCGATAGCGTGGTAGAGCTCGATCATCCGCCGCACGTCCTCGAGCTGGGTCAGCTCAGGCACCACCTCGGCAATGCCGCCCAAAGTCGTCAGTTCGTCACGGGTGGCCCGGCTTAGGCGGGCAAAGGTGCGCTCCATGTCGATGCGCGCCCGTTGCACGGCCGGCATCTCGGCGCGGCCCAGCAGCAGCACGCTGGCCACCTGCCTGGCATAGGCATTGGCACGGCCGTCGAGCTCGGCGATGACCTCGAAGCGCCGGTGCACGGCGTCGATCCGCTGCACGAAGCGATCGGCGAGCCACAGCCCGTAGGCCATTACCCCGGCCATGGCGACGATCGACAACAGGCTTGCCAGCGCCAGTCCCACAATGCGCCAGCGCACCGTCACCCGATCATGCCTCCCATCAGCGTCGCGCTATGTCTAGTGCGCTGGCGGCGTGGATGAAAGACCGGGGGTGCAATGCTGCGCATTGGTCGCCTGAGGATAGCTCAGCGCGGGAAGGGCACCCCCACCCCTGTCCCCTCCCCGCAAGGGGGAGGGAGACCAGAACACCACCATCAGTGTGGGCGTCTCCTCCCCCCTTGCGGGGGAGGGACAGGGTGGGTGTTCTTCCCGCACCGGCCTGTCAGCCTGCAGCAGGCCGCCGATCAGAAGCGCCGCGGCGCTTCCGGCTTGTTGCCCATGATCTCTTCGATCCTGGCCAGCACGTCCGGCGTCATCTTCGCTTTCGAGTCGAGCGCCTTGAGGTTGTCTTTCAGCTGGCTGAGTTTCGAAGCTCCCAGGATCACCGTCGAAACGTTCGGGTTGGCGTTGCACCAGAGCAGCGCCAGGTGATGGATCGGGAGCCCCACCTCATCGGCGAGCTTGGCCAGCTTTTTCACCTTCGCCAGTTCGTCGCGGCCCTTGTCGCTGTCGAGCCGCGCCTTCAGCCACTCGTAGCCGGGGAGGTTCATGCGCGAGTCGGCGGGGATGCCGTCATTGTACTTGCCGGTCAGGATGCCCGAGGCGAGCGGCGACCAGATCGTCGTGCCCAGCCCGAACAGGCTGTAGAGCGGCAGGAACTCCGCCTCGACCTTTTCGCGACGGAACAGGTTGTATTCCGGCTGTTCCATGCTCGGCGGCGTCAGGTGCTCCTGACGCGCCACGGCATAGGCTTCGGTCAGCTGCTGCGCCGACCATTCCGAGGTGCCCCAGTACAGCACCTTGCCCTGGGTGATGAGGTTGTGCATCGCCCGCACCGTCTCTTCGATCGGCGTATCGATATCGGGGCGGTGACAGAAATAGAGGTCGAGATACTCGACCTGCAGGCGCTTCAGCGCTGCATGCGCGGCGTCGGTGACGTGCTTGGCGCTCAGGCCCTTCTGGGTCGGCTTGGCGCCACCCCAGAACACTTTCGACGACACCGCATAGCTGTCGCGGCTCCAGTTCAGCGCCTTGAGCGCCTCGCCCATGACGATCTCGGCATTGCCCTGTTCGTAGCCTTCGGCGTTGTCGAAGAAGTTGATGCCGTTGTCGTAGGCGTAACCCATGATCGACTGGGCGGCGTCTTCGCCGACCTGCTTGCCGAAGGTCACCCAGGCGCCAAACGAAAACTCACTGACCTTGAGGCCAGCCTTACCGAGGCGGCGGTATTCCATGCTGCGATGTCCGTGGTTGGGAGTCGGAAAGGAGAGACCGGCAAACTATCGTCGGTTGCCGATGGATACAACCGGGCCATGACGGTTTGTCGACGGGGCCACATCGCCACAGCCAGACCCTGACGTCCCACCGGCGTCATCCCGCGACGGCGGGGACCCTGTGCGATCCCTCAACCTCCACCTGCACCGCCGCATCCCACCGGGTTCCCGCCTTCGCAGGAATGACACCGCGTGGTCCCAATCACTAAAGCGTTGACTTAAGCATCATGCTCGATTACTTAAGCGTCACCTTAAGTGAAAGGAACCGCCATGTCCGCCACCGACAAGCGCGCCACCGCCCGTGAATGGACCGGCCTTGCCGTTCTCGCGCTGCCCACGCTGCTGATTTCCATCGACGTCTCGGTCATTCTGCTTGCGCTCCCGCGGATCAGCGAAACGCTCGGCGCCGACAGCGCCCAGCAGCTGTGGATCATGGATATCTACGGCTTCCTGCTCGCCGGCTTCCTCATCACTATGGGGACCATCGGCGATCGCTTCGGCCGCCGCAAGCTCCTGATGATCGGTGGCGCCGCCTTCGCCGCCGCCTCGGTGCTCGCCGCCTTCTCGACCAGCGCCGTCATGCTGATCGCGGCGCGCGGCCTGCTCGGCATCGCCGGCGCGACGCTCTCGCCGTCGATCCTGGCGCTCATCACCAACATGTTCCATGACGAGCGGCAGCGCGGCTTCGCCATCTCGATCTGGCTCACCTGCTTCATGGGCGGCATGCTGCTCGGGCCGCTGGTCGGCGGCGTCATGCTCGAGCATTTCTGGTGGGGCGCTCCCTTCCTGCTCGGCGTGCCGGTGATGCTGCTGCTGCTGGTCACCGCCCCGGCGCTGCTGCCCGAATACAAGGCGCCGCAGGCCGGCCGGCTTGACCTGGTGAGCGTCGTGCTGTCGCTCGGCGCCATCCTGCCCATGGTCTATGGGCTGAAGGAGCTGGCCAAGGGCGACGTCTCGCTGGCCCCCTTCGGCGCCATCGGTTTCGGCCTGCTGCTGGCCATCATCTTCATTCGTCGCCAGGTGACGCTGGCGCATCCGCTGGTCGACCTGAAACTGTTCCGGAACGGCGCCTTCACCGCAGTGATCGGGGCGATGTTCCTCATCACCGTCACCGGCGCCATCATGGTGCTGACGGCGCAGTATTTTCAGCTCGTCGCCGGCCTCTCGCCGCTCTGGGCCGGCCTCTGCGGCCTGCCGGCGATCCTGCTGATGATCGTCGCCTTCATGCTGGCGCCAAAGCTTGCGCAGACCATCCGCCCCGGCCGGCTCATCGCCTCCGGCATGGGCGTCGCCATTATCGGGCTGCTGATCGTCCTGTTCTTCATCGAGATCTATGGCGTGCCCGCGGTGATCGTCGGCTTCGCGCTGTTCAACCTCGGCTGTGCGCCGATGGTGACGCTCGGCACCGGCATCATGATGGGCTTTGTCGCCCCGGAACGGGCCGGCGCCGCCGCCGCGCTGCAGGAGACCTCGTCCGAATTCGGCTTCTCGCTCGGCATCGCCGCCCTCGGTAGCCTCGGCACGCTGGTCTATCGCGGCATGCTCTCCGGCAACCTGCCGGCGGGGCTGACCGAAGCGCAGACCCATGCCGCCACCGAAACGCTGGCCGGCGCCGTCAGCGTCGCCGCCAGCCTCCCCGATGGCGCGCCGCTGCTTACGGCAGCCGGCACCGCCTTCACCGCGGCCCTGCAACTGGTGGTGGCGGTAGAAGCCGGCGTGCTGCTGCTGGTCGGTATCGTCGCCCTTACGGCGCTCCGCGGCGTCAAACCTCTCGGCGCCGGAGCCGGCGCTCATCCCACTCCGCCTCAGGCGGAAACCGAAGACCGTCTGGCTGCTGCCCAGTGACGGTCCGGCCGGCGGTGGGACAAGCGCTGGGTACGTGACCCCCGCCGCCGGCTACTCCTCTACTTTGGGCTGCCTTGTTCAGGACGCTCATTGCCGCCAAGCTGGACCAAAGGAGTTCGGCATGCGGTTCATCATCTACGGCGTCGGCGCCATCGGCGGCACCTTCGCAGCATCCCTCGCCACGGCCGGCCATGACGTGGTCGGCATTGCCCGCGGCGAGATGCTGGCGGCCATCCTGAACAATGGCGGGCTCACCTTCCGCACCCCCACCGACGCCCAACTGGTCAGCTTCCCGGTGGTGGGCGCCCCCGATGAAATCGCGTTCCAGCCCGACGACGTCATCTTCCTCACCATGAAGGGCCAGCACACCGCTCCGGCGCTCGAGGAGCTGCGGGCCGCGGGTGTCACGACAGAGGCGCTAGTCTGCGCACAGAACGGCGTCAACAACGAGCGGCTGGCGCTACGGCTGTTCCCAACCGTCTACGCCATGACGGTGATGCTGCCGGCGGACTACGTCACCCCGGGCGAAGTGATCTGCTACGGCACGCCGAAGCGCGGGCTCATCGACCTCGGCCGCTATCCCCTCGGGCTCGACGAAAATGTCGCGGCGATCGCCGCCGCCTTCGACAGCGCCGGCTTTGCCGCATTTCCGCTCGAGCAGGTGATGCGCTCCAAATACGGCAAGCTGCGCGACAATCTCGGCAATGTGGTCGAGGCGGCGCTCGGCCATGGCAGCCGCTCCGGCCCGCTGATGGATGCGATCCAGGCCGAGGCGGAGCGGGTCTACGCCGCCGCCGGTATCGACTGGGTCGCGGTCGGCAATGCCGACCCGCGCCGCAAGGGCCTGATGGAGATGGGCGCCGTCGCCGGTATTACCCGCACCGGCGGCTCCTCGATCCAGAGCCTCAAGCGCGGCGCCGGCACGATCGAGACCGATTACCTCAACGGCGAGATCGTGTTGCTCGGCCGGCTGCATGGCGTGCCGACCCCGCTCAATGCCGGGCTGGTCGCGATCGGCCACGAACTGGTGGCCAGGGGCGCCAAGCCCGGCAGCATGAGCGAAGCGGAGCTGCGGGCGCGGCTGGGCACGTGATCTCAGGTTCGGTCGTCTGCGTCGAAGGCGATTTCGAACCGAAGCGTTTTCACAAAGGGCGAAGCGACCAAGGCATCGCGATAGTCCGGGTACTTGAAGACCCCTTGTGAGAACCGATCGAAGAACTCTTCAACCTCTCGTCGAGGCAGATCATAGCAGTCGATCTGGATGACGACGTGCTGCGCATGTGATTGAGGAAATCGCTCGGCGAGCTGGCCATCCAAGGCCGCCTCAACGCAGCCATACATGCGATCTTGCAGCCGACTGAGGTGGCCATCGAGTGGCGGCGCCCAGGGGCCTTGTTCAACGAGCACCATTCGCCATTCATCAGGAGCCGGCCCCTGCACGACAAACTCGACAAGGGTGGTTTTCGTGTCTCCCATTCCCGTCGGCCCGTACTTTTCTCCCTAGAACAGCACCACGCTGCGAATGCTTTCGCCGTGGTGCATCAGCTCGAACCCCTGGTTGATGTCTTCGAGCCTCAGCGTGTGGGTGATCATCGGGTCGATCTCGAGCTTGCCGCTCATGTACCAGTCGACGATTTTCGGCACGTCGGTGCGGCCGCGGGCTCCGCCGAAGGCGGTGCCCATCCAGGTGCGGCCGGTGACCAGCTGGAACGGGCGGGTGGAGATTTCCTGGCCGGCGCCGGCGACCCCGATCACCACCGATTTGCCCCAGCCGCGATGGCTCGCTTCCAGCGCCTGCCGCATGACCGTGGTGTTGCCGGTGCAATCGAAGGTGTAGTCGGCGCCGCCGATCTGGTCGGCTCCGCGCTTGGTGAGGTTGACGAGGTGCGGGACGACATCGCCCTCGATCTCCCGTGGGTTGACGAAATGCGTCATGCCGAAGCGCTCGCCCCAAGCCCGCTTGTCGTTGTTGACATCGACGCCGATGATAATGTCGGCGCCGGCGAGCTTCAGTCCCTGCACCACGTTGAGCCCGATACCGCCGAGCCCGAACACCACAGCGGTGGCGCCGGCTTCCACTTTGGCGGTGTTCAGCACCGCGCCGACCCCGGTGGTGACGCCGCAGCCGATATAGAACACCTTGTCGAACGGTGCCTTGGGATCGATCTTGGCCAGTGCGATCTCGGGCAGGACGGTGTGGTTCGAGAACGTCGAGCAGCCCATATAGTGATAGATGGTCTGGCCCTTGTACGAAAAGCGCGAGGTGCCGTCCGGCATCAGTCCCTTGCCCTGCGTGGCGCGGATCGCCGTGCAGAGATTGGTCTTGCGGCTCAGGCAGCTCGGGCACTCCCGGCATTCGGGGGTGTAGAGCGGGATGACATGATCCCCCGGCTTGAGGCTGGTGACGCCGGCGCCGACTTCCAGCACCACGCCTGCCCCCTCATGGCCGAGGATCGCCGGGAACAGCCCTTCGGGATCGGCGCCCGACAGCGTGAAGGCGTCGGTGTGGCAGATACCCGTGGCCTTGATCTCGACCAGCACTTCGCCTGCCTTCGGACCCTCTAGATCGAGCTCGACGATCTCGAGCGGCTTGCCTGCCGCGAATGCCACTGCCGCGCGCGTCTTCATCAGTCCTGCTCCGGTACGAATCTCGTGTCGCACCATACCCGCAGCCGGCGGTAAGCACAGTCCGGACGCATCACCTTGCGTTCACCGGCCATCGGCGCTATATGAGCGCCAACAACATCTCTGGCTCTAAGCGAGAGTGGGGTGCCGACCGGGCCCCCGCTCTTTTTGTTTTCCTGAGGCCCATCGCAACAGCATGACGTTCGACCTTACCGAAAAGCGTTACATCAAGGAGACCGGCCTCGAGCAGCGGATCGCCCGCATCGTCGAGCCCGTCGCCAACGATCTCGGCTACAGCCTCGTGCGTGTGAAGATGACGCAGGAGAACGGCCTGACGCTGCAGATCATGGCCGAGGACGGCAATGGCCGCTTCAACATCACCGACTGCGAGCGGCTGAGCAAAGACGTCTCGCCCGTACTCGACGTCGAGGATCCGATCGACCGCGAATATCATCTCGAGGTCTCGTCTCCCGGCATCGACCGGCCGCTGGTCCGCGCCCGCGATTTCGCCGCCTATATCGGCCACGAGGCCAAGGTCGAACTGTCGGACCTGCTCGACGGCCGTCGCCGCTTCCGCGGCCTGATCAAGGCAGTCGATGGCGACCATGTGGTCATCACCCTGCCCGACGTGCCCAAGGGTACCGAGCCGGATTTCCGCCTGCCGCTTGCCATGCTGGCCGAAGCCAAGCTGGTGATGACCGACAAGCTGATGAACCTGGCTCAGGTCGACCAGGAAGAATTCCCCATCGACGACGACGAAGAGATCGAGACCGTCGAGATCCCGTCTGACGACCCGGAGGCCGATACGGCCGAGGACACGGCAGGCCACTCAAAATCTGAATCCGAAGAAGACGCTTCCACTGAGGAGACACACTAAATGGCCGTTAGCGCGAACCGCCTGGAACTGCTCCAGATCGCTGATGCCGTCGCCCGCGAGAAGTCGATCGATCGCATGATCGTCATCGAGTCGATGCAGGACGCGATCGAGAAGGCGGCCAAGACCCGCTACGGCGCCGAGACCAATGTCCGCGCCGAGATCAATCCCAAGACCGGCGAGCTGCGCCTGTGGCGGCTGCTCGAGGTGGTCGAGGCGGTCGAGGAGCCCGGGCGCCAGATCGAGCTCAAATACGCCAAGCAGAAGAACGATGCCGCCAAGCTCGGCGACTTCCTGACCGAGCCGCTGCCGCCGATCGAGTTCGGCCGCATCGCCGCCCAGTCGGCCAAGCAGGTGATCGTGCAGAAGGTGCGCGATGCCGAGCGCGACCGCATGTATGAGGAGTACATCAACCGCGTCGGCGAGATCGTCAACGGCACGGTCAAGCGCGTCGAGTACGGCAATGTCATCGTCGATCTCGGCCGCGGCGAAGCCATCATCCGCCGCGACGAACTGATCCCGCGCGAACTCTATCGCTACGGCGACCGCGTCCGCGCCTATATCTACGACGTGCGGCGCGAACAGCGCGGCCCGCAGATTTTCCTCTCCCGCACCCATCCGCAGTTCATGGCCAAGCTGTTCATGCAGGAAGTGCCGGAGATCTACGACGGCATCATCACCATCCGCTCGATTGCCCGCGATCCGGGCAGCCGTGCCAAGATCGCCGTGACCTCGTCGGATTCCTCGATCGACCCGGTCGGCGCCTGCGTCGGTATGCGCGGCTCGCGCGTCCAGGCGGTGGTCGCGGAACTGCAGGGTGAAAAGATCGACATCATCCCGTGGACCGAATCGATCGCCGACCTCGTGGTTTCGGCGCTGCAGCCGGCCGATGTGGCCAAGGTCGTGCTCGACGAGCAGGCCGAGCGCATCGAAGTGGTGGTGCCCGATGAGCAGCTCAGCCTCGCCATCGGCCGTCGCGGCCAGAACGTGCGCCTCGCTTCGCAGCTGATCGGCTGGGATATCGACATCCTCACCGAGGCCGAAGAGTCCGAGCGCCGCCAGAAGGAATTCACCGAGCGCTCTGCTTTGTTCATGCAGGCCCTTGATGTTGACGAGATGGTTGCCCAACTACTGGCTTCCGAAGGCTTCTCCTCGGTCGAGGAGCTCGCCTATATCGATGCTTCGGAAATCGCTTCGATCCAGGGTTTTGACGAAGAGACCGCGGCGGAAATCCAGCAGCGCGCCTCCGACTATCTGGCGGCGATCGAGAAGGCGAACGACGACGAGCGCATCAAGCTCGGCGTCGAGGACGAGCTCTATGAAATCCCCGGCCTGAACGCGGCGATGCTCGTCGCGCTGGGCAAGGAAGACATCAAGAGCGTCGAGGACTTTGCCGGTTGCGCCGCCGACGATCTGGTTGGCTGGACCGAACGCAAGGACGGCGAGACCAAGCGGTTCGAGGGCACCTTCAAGGACTTCCCGGTGAGCCGTGAAGAAGCCGAGGAGATGATCCTGCAGGCCCGTCTGCGCGCCGGCTGGATCACCGAAGCCGATCTCGCCGTGGCCGATGAGGCCGCCGAGCTGGAAGAAGGGGCGCCCGCGTAATCGGGCGATCTGAGCCCGGTGCCGCGTCGCGAGGAAACTGAAAGGCAATGCGCCCTCACCCGTGAGGTGAAGCCGATTGCCGAACTGATCCGCTTCGCCGTCTCACCCGACGGCGAGGTGGTGCCAGATACCGACGGCAAGGCCGAAGGGCGTGGCGTCTGGATCAGCCTGGGCCTCAAGACGGTGGCCGAGGCGCAAAAGAAGAAGACCTTCGCCAAAAGCCTCAAGGCCGAGGTGAAGGTGCCCGACGATCTCGCCGGGTTGACCCGGCGCCGGCTGGAGGAGCGACTGCTCAGTTCGCTCTCCCTGGCGCGCAAGGCGGGGCAGCTGGTGACCGGTTCGACCAAGGTCAAGGCGGCGATCGAAGCGGGTGACGTTGTAGGCCTCTTCACCGCGACCGATGCGGCAGAGGATGGCAGGAACAAGCTCCTGGGTTCGCTCAAGGGGTACACGAAGGCGGCCGAAGAGGCGGGTTTTGAGCCCGTCTTAACTCCGCATTTCGAATTGCTCGATTCGGGCCAAATGGGTTTGGCACTCGGGATCGAAAATGTGATACATGCTGCGCTCATCAAGGGGGGCGCGGCCCAGGCGGCAGTGCAACGAGCCGACAGGCTGGCTCGTTACATTGCCAACTAGATGGGTTATTTGAGCGGCGCGAGCGACAGCTGCGCCGCCCCCTGAGCCCGACAATCGGACGTGTTCAGAGAGCGCGGCGACGCGCTTTCGCGGGCAGGTTTCGTGAAGGAAGACGCGAGTTACATGGCTGATAACGACGACAAGCGCGAAGATTCTGGTGCCGGCGGCAAGAAGACGCTGTCATTGAAGGGAGGCCCCAGCGTGGGGGCGCGCCCCAATGTGGCACGTTCGTCGCGGAACACTGTGGTCGTCGAGAAGCGCACCCGCTTCGTGCCGCCGGGCTCGCCCGGCGCCCACACCCCACATACGCCGCACACCCCGCGTCCGCCGCAGGGCGGTGGTGGCGGCGCTCCGTCCCAGGGTTCGGGTCGCCCCGCTTCGTCGGGTGCGCCGTCGGGCAATCGCCCCTACGGCTCCAACCAGGGTCGGCCGCCGCTCCGTTCGGGTTCCGGCCCGCGTCCCGGCGGTGGCCTGAGCGCCACCGAAGCCGACGCCCGGGCTCGCGCCCTGCGTGAGGCCGCCGGCCGCCAGGCCGAGGACGAGGCCCGCGCCCGCGCCGAAGAAGCCCGCCGCATCGAGGAAGATGCTCGCCGTCGGGCGCTCCGCGAGGAAGCGCAGCGCGCCGAGGAAGCCAAGCAGTTGGCCGCCGAAGGCGAACGTGCCCTCGAGGCCGTGTCGGAAATCTCCACCGTGTCGCGTGAGCCGCGCGTTTCGCCGGCCCGTCGCGCCGCTGCAACGCCCGGCGCTCGTCCGGCCGCTCCGGGGGCCGACCTGCCGCCGACGCCGCCGTCCGAGGCCGATGGCCGCAAGACCCGCACCGCTCCGGCGGCACGTCCGCTGGTCAATGCCACCGAGCTCGAGAACGCCCGTCGTGGCGGCGCTGCCCGCGTCGCGACGCCGGAACGTCCGACCCGTCGGGCCGGCGAGGAAGCCTTCGCCCGTGGCCGCCTGACCGTCACCAATGCCGGCTCCGAGTCCGATCGCGACAAGGGGCCGTCGCTGGCCGCCATGCGCCGCCGTCGCGACAAGAAGATGGGCCGCAACCAGCAGCAGGCGCCCAAGCTCAGCCGTGAAGTGACCATTCCCGAGGCGATCACCGTCCAGGAACTGGCCAACCGCATGTCCGAGCGTGCCGTTGACGTGATCAAGATCCTGATGGCCCAGGGCCAGATGGTGAAGATCACCGACGTCATCGACAGCGACACCGCCGAACTGATCGCCACCGAACTCGGCCACACCGTCAAGCGCGTCTCCGACGCCGACGTGGAAGAGGGGCTGTACGATATCCCGGCCGACGACAAGGCCGAGGACCTCACCACCCGTGCGCCGGTGGTGACCATCATGGGTCACGTCGACCACGGTAAGACCTCGCTGCTCGACGCCATCCGCGAGACCAACGTGGTCTCCGGTGAAGCCGGCGGCATCACCCAGCACATCGGTGCCTATCAGGTCGAAAAGAACGGCCAGAAGATCACCTTCCTCGACACCCCGGGCCACGAGGCGTTCACCGCCATGCGTGCCCGCGGCGCCCAGGCCACCGATATCGCGGTGCTGGTGGTGGCGGCCGACGACGGCGTCATGCCGCAGACCATCGAATCCATCCGCCACGCCAAGGCGGCCGGGGTTCCGATCATTGTCGCCATCAACAAGATGGACAAGCCCAGTGCCAATCCGCAGCGCGTTCGCACCGAACTGCTGCAGCACGAGGTGTTCGTCGAATCGATGGGCGGTGACGTGCTCGACGTGGAAGTCTCGGCGGTCACCAAGGCCGGCCTCGACAAGCTGCTCGAAACCATCCTGCTGCAGGCCGAAGTGCTCGAGCTCAAGGTGGCCCGCGATGGGCGTGCCGAGGGTCTGGTCATCGAAGCCAAGCTCGATCGCGGCCGCGGTGCGGTGGCGACGGTGCTGGTGCAGCGCGGCACGCTCTCGATCGGCGACATCGTCGTCGCCGGCACCGAGTTTGCCCGCGTCCGCGCCCTGATCAACGACAAGGGCGAGCAGGTGAAGGAAGCCGGCCCGTCCATCCCGGTGGAAGTGCTCGGCTTTACCGGCGTGCCCTCGGCCGGCGACCGCTTCTCGGTGGTCGAGACCGAAGCGCGGGCCCGTGAAGTCACCGAGTACCGTCAGCGCCTGATCCGCGAGAAGACCGCGGGCGGCGGCGCCACCAGCCTCGAGCAGATGATGAATCAGCTCAAGGCCTCGGGCATCGCCAAGTTCCCGCTGATCATCAAGGGTGACGTGCAGGGCTCGGTCGAAGCGATCAACGCCTCGCTCAACAAGCTCTCGACCGATGAAGTGTCGGCGCAGATCCTGATGTCGGGCGTCGGCGCCATCACCGAATCCGACGTGACGCTGGCTTCGGCTTCGAACGCCATCATCATCGGCTTCAACGTCCGCGCCAACAAGCAGGCCTCCGACCTCGCCACCCGCGAGGGCATCGAAATCCGCTACTACAACATCATCTACGACCTCGTGGATGACGTGAAGGCGGCGATGTCGGGTCTGCTCAAGCCGGAACGCCGCGAGACCTTCATCGGCTACGCCGAGATCCTCGAAGTGTTCTCGATCACCAAGGTCGGCAAGGTTGCCGGCTGCCGCGTGACCGAAGGCATCGTCGAGCGTGGCGCCGGTGTGCGCCTCCTGCGCGACAACGTCGTGATCCACGAAGGCAAGCTCAAGACGCTCAAGCGCTTCAAGGACGAAGTCAAGGAAGTGCCGGTCGGCCAGGAATGCGGTATGGCCTTCGAGAACTACGAAGACATCCGCGCCGGCGACGTCATCGAATGCTTCCGCGTGGAGCAGGTCACGCGGTCGCTGTAAGCGTGGGCGACAAGCCATCAGAGAGAGCGCCAGGCGGAAGCCCGGCGCTCTCTTTTCTTTTGGCGGGTGCGAAGGCCATCATCCTCATCGTGTCGCTGCTGGCGATGTTCATCGTCGGTTGGTCGGTGTGGCGCTGGTACCGACCCGAGCACTTCTTCAACGCGGTAAACAGGTTTGGCCTTGAGCGGCTATACGCAGCTCGCACAGGCTGCCGAGGCAGCTGCCTTCCGGACTGGCACGTTTCGATGCTTGGCGAGGTGTTCGATCCCGGCGAGGAGCGCGTGCAGATCGTCCGCAGGCTGGCCGATGCCGGCTATGAGGTGTGGTACGATGAAGGCGACAAGATCGGCTACATTCTGCGTGGCGCGGGCACAGGGGCGTTGTTTGCGTGCGACAGTCACTTCATTGTCGATCTGACGTTTGATCCATCCGACCATCTTGTCGCTGCGGACAGCATCGGCAGTGGCACTTGCCTGTAACCGGTTGCGCGGACAGGAAGAGAACAGTCACTGTTGGCCATGATCGAACCCCTCCTCACGCTCACCTACACCCTGACCACCGCCGATGCGTTGGCCTATGAAGCCCTGCCGCGCGAACTGATCGGCTGGCGCAAGTGGCTGCTGCTGGTCTGGCTCGCGGTCGCGGGCGGGCTGGTGGCGTTCCTGCCGGCGGAGTGGGTCGGGCCGGAATGGGGCTGGCGCTTCTGGCTCGCGGCCCTGGTGCTGGTCGGCCTCGCCTATGGAGTGGCCACCCTGGTGATGACGCTGGCGACACGTCGCCGGGCCCGGCGACGTGTCGCAGCGCCCATGATCGCGACGCTGCAGCAATGGGGCGACCACCTGGCCGTGACCACGGCCGAGCAGCAGTTGTTCATCGCATACGAGACCATCGCCGATGTCGCCATCGGCAAGGCGCATGTCTTCATTACGGCGCCGCCCGAGGCGCTGATCGTCCCGCTCTCGGCCTTCGCCGACCGCGACGAAATGATGGCGTTCGGCGACCATGTCGATCGGCTGTCGCGCGAAGCTGTCCCCTGACTATCGCTAAGAACCTGCCCGAATTGCTGGTTTCCCCAAACCGCGCCGCACCTTAGAATTGTTCTCTTACTTCAGGGTGATTTTGATGCGTGGCGTTGGCGGCAGGGTCGGTGGCGGGGGACGTGGGGCGAATGGCCCGGATATCCCGGATGCCCTGCCATTCGACAAGGGCAAGCGGCTCAAGACCTTCCGCCACCTCGGCCGGCTGTTCGCCCAGATGTGGCGCACCAGTCCCTGGCTGATGAGCCTCAGCATCGGGCTTCGGCTGATCGTCGCCATCCAGCCGCCGCTGGTGCTGCTGCTCACCAAGCTGATCATCGACGAAGTGGTGCACCAGACCGGGCTCGCCAGTCCCGGCCCCGAGCTCAACGACTGGCTGGAGAGCGGCCGGCTGACCTATCTCGCGCTGCTGCTCGGCGCGGAGTTCGTGCTGGTGTTCGCCCGCGACGCCTTCAATCGCGCCATCAACGTGGTCGACAACATCCTCGGCGAAAGCCACTCCAATGCCGTCAGCCTCGAGCTGATGGAGCATGCCGCCAAGCTCGACCTGAAGCACTTCGAACAGTCCGAATATCAGGATCGGCTGGAGCGGGCGCGCCGCCAGGCCTCGAGCCGCTCGACCGTCATCTCCCAGGTCTTCGGCCAGGCGCAGGCGATGATCACCGCCATCGCGCTCGCCGCCGGCCTCTTCGTCTATGCGCCGCTGCTCATCGGTCTGCTGGCGCTGGCGCTGATCCCGGCCGTATGGGGCGAGTTCCGCTTCAACCGGCTGGCCTACTGGATCTCGCACAACCGCTCGCCCGAGCGGCGGCAGCTCGAATATCTGCGCCAGATCGGCGCCAGCGCCGACAGCGCCAAGGAGATCAAGCTGTTCGGCCTCGGCGAGTTTCTTTCCGGCCGCTTCAGGGGGCTGTCCGACCAGATCCTGATCGAGAACCGGAACCTGTCGATCAGGCGGGCGCTGCAGACCGGGCTCCTCGCCTCGATCTCGACCCTCACCTATTACGCCGCCTACGCCTATATCGTCTGGCGCACCCTGCATGGCGAGTTCTCCATCGGCACGCTGGTGTTTCTGTCGGGCAGCTTCTCGCAGCTCAATGGCTACCTGCAGCAGATCCTGATCGGCTTCACCCAGATCGCCGGCCAGTCGCTCTATCTCGACGACCTGTTCAGCTTCTTCGAGATCAAGCCGACCATCCTCGACCCAAGACACCCGAAAGCCTTTCCGCTGCCGGTCCGGCAGGGGCTAGTGTTCGAAAATGTCGGCTTCCGCTATCCGGGTTCGGAAAACTGGGCGGTGCGCAACCTGAGCTTCACCGTGCCCGCCGGCGAGACCCTGGCGCTGGTGGGCGAGAACGGCGCCGGCAAGACCACCATCGTCAAGCTGATGACCAGGCTCTACGACCCCGACGAGGGCCGCATCACCCTTGACGGCATCGACCTGAAAGAATTCTCCACCGCCGACCTCCGCACTCATATCGGCGTCATCTTCCAGGATTTCCTGCGCTACAGCTTTTCCGCCTCGGACAATATCGGGGTCGGCCGTATCGAGGTGGCGGCTGACCGCGAGCGCATCGTTTCGGCGGCCGAGCAGAGTCTCGCCGACCCGGTGATCCGAAAGCTCCCGGCCGGCTACGACCAGATGCTCGGCCGCACCTTCCTGAAGGGCCAGGACCTGTCCGGCGGCGAGTGGCAGAAGATCGCCATTGCCCGCGCCTATATGCGCAACGCCGAGATCATCATTCTCGACGAGCCGACCGCGGCGCTCGATGCCCGCGCCGAGGCGGAGGTTTTCACCCGCTTCAAGAACCTCGCCGAAGGCACCACGGCGGTGCTGATCTCGCACCGCTTCTCCACCGTCCGCATGGCCGACCGCATCGTCGTTCTGGCCGACGGCAAGGTCGAGGAGCAGGGCACGCATGCCGAACTGATGGCGAATGGCGGGCGGTATGCGGAGCTGTTCGAGCTGCAGGCGGCTGGGTATCGGTAGGGTCTCACCCGAGTGCCCGCCACCCCTCATCCGGCGCTACGCGCCACCTTCTCCCCGACGGGGAGAAGAATCCTGAGAGGCTGGTGATGGGCACCATTCCTCTCCCCGTCGGGGAGAGGGTGGATCGGCCGAAGGCCGAGACGGGTGAGGGGTTTCACACTCAAATGGGTGCAGGCGCCTCTACCGCCCCACCGGCAGCTCCGGCACCGGCAGCTCAAACTCCGCCCGCTCGGTGAAGATCGCGTCGATCAGGCCCCAGTCACGCGCCTCCTGGGGCGACATGTAGCGGTCGCGGTCCAGCGTGCGCTCGACCTCTTCGATCGTCCGCCCACAGTGCTTGGCATAGATGCGGTTGATCCGCGCCTTCACCTTCTGGCTCTCCTCGGCATGGATCAGGACGTCGGTGACCTTGCCCTGCGCCCCGCCCGAGGGCTGGTGCACGAGGATCGAGGCATTGGGCAGCGCCATGCGCCGCCCCGGCGCACCGCCGGCCAGCAGGAACGAGCCCATCGAATAGGCGGTGCCCATGCAGAGCGTCGACACCGGCGATTTGATGAACTGCATGGTGTCGTAGATGGCGAGGCCAGCCGTCACCACCCCGCCGGGCGAATTGATGTAGAGCGAGATCTCCTTGCCCGGGTTCTCGGACTCGAGGAACAGCAGCTGGGCGCAGATCAGCGCTGCCATCTGATCCTCGACCTCGCCATTGACGAAAATGATCCGCTCGCGCAGCAGCCGCGAGAAGATATCGAATGAACGCTCCCCGCGGGTCGACTGTTCGATGACCATAGGGACGAGCTGCATCATGTCGCGCATCGGCGACCTCCTTCAGAACCGTACTGAGTTGGGATGAGCGGGCGCTAGGCGGCGCGCCGCATCATGGTGTTGGCATTGGCCGGGATCGGCACCCGCATCGGCGCCGCCACCCGGTCATGCACCAGCCGCAGCCAGGTGCCGCCGGTGGATGTCGGTGACAGGGTGAAGGTCACCAGCTCCGCCGCGTCATCGGCGCCCTCGCGCCAGCTGAGCGTCAGCCGCCGCGGCGGCTCGGCCTCGACTACCTCGGCGGAATAGTGCTCGCCATCGGCCTTCGGCGTCAGCCAGCTGTCGCGGAAGGCGGGGATCGACAGCGCCCGCCATACCTTGTCGGGCGCTTCGTCGAGCGTGCATTCCACCATCACCCGCTCGGGCAAGTCCACCGGCTCGCTCATTGGTCCATCTCCTTGAGGAAATCACGCAGCCGGCCCAGTCGCTCCGGCCAGAACGCCTGGTAGCGGGCCAGCCAGTCGGTCAGCGGCGCCATGCCGTCGGGGTTCACCGCGTAGTGCACATGCCGCCCCTCGCGCCGTTCGTTGATCAGCCCGGCCGCCCGCAGCACCGCGAGATGTTGCGACAGGGCCGGCTGGCTGATGTCGAATCCCTGGCGCAACGCGGTGGCGTTCAGCTCGCCCGCCGCCAGCCGCTCCAGCATGGCCCGGCGATTGGGGTCGGCCAGTGCCTTGAAGATATCTGCTTCCATGCCCAACACATAAGCCAATACTTATGAGTCGCGCAAGCCCGCTCGACTCCCGGGCCGCGCGCGCATAGGTTCCGCCCGCTTCGTCGGGAGGATGTCGATGCGGACCCTGTTGCTTGCCCTGGCCCTGTTGGCCATCTCGCCCAGCATTGCCGAGGAGACGCCGACGCTCGGACGCGACGGCGTGAACCTCAGCTTCTCGGCGCTGGGGCATCGCTTCGTGCTGCCGACGCCCGATTGGTTGGCGCCGGCCCAGCGGCTGTCGCCGGACCTGCTGCCCCTGCTCGAATCGAACACCTATGGCGATGCCACCCAGGCTTTCGTCGAGTTCTTTCCCAAGGGCCAGTCGGTCGACGACTGGACCACCACTTACGCCGCGCGGCTGACCCTGCAGCCCGGTCGCAGCCTCGACGATTACCGGCGCGCCACGATGTATGGCTACTCGCAGATCTGCAAGGAAGAGGCGCTCGGCTTCTTCAACTTCGGCGAAGAGACCGACACCTTCTTCCCCGCCCTCGGCATGGCCTGCGGCGCCTATAAGGACAACGGCAAGCTGCGCGGGCTGGGCGAGGTGATGGTGGCGGTGTTCAGGAAGACCGATACCGGCATCGCCATGATCTACCAGGAATGGAAGGGCAGGGCGTTCGACCCGTCGGACCCGACGACCTGGCCGGTGGACACCAAGGCCTTCCAGGCGCGGGCGAAGGAACTGCAGGACGTGGTGACGTTGGAGAAAGTGGCGGACTGATCCGCCGGAGCGCGGGGCCACCCCCACCCTCATTCCCTCCCCACAAGGGGGAGGGAGGCCTACCGAGTGCGCTGCACCATCAGTCGTCTCTCCCTCCCCTTGATGGGGAGGGATCAAGGGTGGGGTGGAGCCCCACGCGCGGGAGTCAGACTACCCCCGAGCCGCCAGCGCCGCCCCAGTCAAGCTGCCCTTCGCGCTCTTCAGCCCCGTCGGGGTTCCCTCGAACACCACGCTGCCGCCCTCGTTGCCGGCGCCCGGTCCGAGGTCGATGACCCAGTCGGCGCGGCTGATCACGTCGAGATTGTGCTCGATGACGATCACCGTCGAGCCGGCATCGACCAGTCGGTCGAACAGCCCGATCAGCGTGTCGACGTCGTTCATGTGGAGCCCGGTGGTGGGCTCGTCCAGCACGTAGATATTGCCCGATTTGCCCAGCTCCGCCGCGAGCTTCAGCCGCTGCCGTTCGCCGCCAGACAGCGTTGAGAGCGGCTGGCCCAGCGTCAGGTAGCCTAGCCCGACATCGTCGAGCCCTTTGAGGATCTTGGCGATGGCAGGTTCGGTGAAGAACTCGGTCGCCTCGGTGACGCTCATTTCGTAGACGTCGCTGATCGCCTTGCCACGCAGCTTGTGCTGCAGCACCTCGTCGGTGAAACGCTTGCCTTCGCAGGTCTCGCAGACGCTCGCCACCGGGTCCATGTGCGCGAGGTCGGTATAGGTGACGCCCAGCCCCTTGCAGTCGGGGCAGGCGCCCTTCGAGTTGGCCGAGAACAGCGCCGCGTCGACGCCGTTGGCCTTGGCGAAGGTCTTGCGGACCGTGTCGAGAATGCCGGTATAGGTTGCGGTGTTGGAGCGCGACGAGCCGCGGTTGAGGTTCTGGTCGATGATCACGGTGTCCGGGTAGGCAGCCGGCAGCGAACCCTGGATCAGCGAACTCTTGCCCGCCCCGGCGACGCCGGTGACCACGGTCAGCACTCCCGCGGGGATCGACACCGACACATCGCGCAGGTTGTTGGTCCTGGCGTGGGCGATCTTCAGCTGGCCCTTGGCCTTGCGGCCTTCGGTCTTGATCGGCTGGTGCTTCTTCATGTGATTGCCGGTCAGCGTGCCGGACTTGAGCAGCCCGTCGAAATCGCCCTCGTAGACGATCTCGCCGCCCTTCGAACCGGCGAATGGGCCCATGTCGACCACGTGGTCGGCGATGGCGATCATGTCCGGCTTGTGCTCGACGATCAGCACCGTGTTGCCCTTGTCGCGCAGCTGCTGCATCAGCCCGGCCAGCGGGCCGACATCATGCGGGTGGAGCCCGACGCTCGGCTCGTCGAACACATAGGTGATGTCGGTCAAGGACGAACCGAGATGACGCACCATCTTCACCCGCTGGCTTTCGCCGCCCGACAGCGTCGAGCTCTCGCGATCGAGGCTCAGATAGCCCAGCCCGATGGTGACGAGGTTCTCGAGCCGCGCCGCGAGCGCCGCGATCATCGGTTTGATGGTCGGTGCCTCGATCGAGCGCACGAACGGCGCGAGGTCGGAAACCTGCATCGCCGAGCATTCGGCAATCGACTTGCCGTTGACCTTGCTGGCCAGCGCCGCCGCGTTGAGCCGGGCGCCGCCGCAGGCCGGGCAGGTGGCGCGGGTGAAGATCTTGTCGTACTCGACGCGGACATGCGGCTGCAGGTTCTCGGGGTCCTTCGATCCCAGCCCCTTCTTCAGCTTGGCCACCACCCCCTCGTAGGTGAGGCCGATCTTGCCGACCTTGATCTTGCGGCCGTCGTCGAGGTTCAGAAGGTTCTCCCGCTCCTCGGCGGTGAATTTCGAGACCGGCTTGTCCATGTCGAACAGGCCGGAATTGGCGTAGATTTCCCACCACCAGCTGTCGACGGCAAAATCCTTGGGCAGCAGCGCGCCCTGGTTAAGCGACTTCGACTCGTCGATCACCGCGCTCATGTCCATCGCCGCGACCTGCCCGATGCCTTCGCAGTCGGGGCACATGCCGCGCGGATCGTTGTAGGAATAAAGCCCGGGCGCCCCGAGCTTCGGCTCGGCGGCGCGCGAGAAAATCACCCGCAGCATCTGCGCCGCATCGGTGACGGTGGCGACGGTGGAGCGTGAATTGCCCCCCAGCCGCTGCTGGTCGACGATGATGGCGGCCGAGATATTCTCGAGTTCGTCGGCGTCGGGCTGGCCGTAATGCGGCATGAACTGCTGCACGAACGCCGGATAGGTCTCATTGATCAGCCGCTGGCTTTCCGCCGCGATGGTGCCGAACACCAGCGAGGACTTGCCCGACCCGGAAACCCCGGTGAACACCGTGATCTTCCGCTTCGGGATGTCGAGCGACACATTCTTGAGGTTGTTCTCCCGCGCCCCGCGGATTTTGATCGAGCCGTACATGCGAACCCTCTTTCGTACTTTACCAGTTAGTTAAATAATGCTCCGAGGAAAGGCAAGCCCCGCCGATCGTCGTGACATCCCGATCAGCGCAACTGCTCGAGCACCGCGAATTCCTGATAGACGCGCTGCCGCTCGGCGTCGGAAAGCGGCAGCGCCTTGAGCCGGCGGTGCAGGTCGGTCGCCACCTGGTGCTGCCCCATGGCTATTGCCAGTTCGATGCGCGAAGCGAGCGCTTGCGCGTCGCTGTCGCCGGGGATCGTGCCGGTGAGGACGGGGATGGTGATACCCTGGTTCATCGCTGTGACCTCGATTCTGGAAGGAGAACCCGGACGCCCGCCGGCGTCCGGAAGCTGTCAGAGGCTCGCCTTGCGGATCGCCTTGGCGCCGACGCTGAGCCCGACCACCGCGGTGCCGAGCGCCACCAGCACGCCCCACAGCACCGTGGTGCTGAGCAGTTCGCCGGTGAACAGCGCCCGCTCGGCTTCGATCAGGTAGGTCAGCGGGTTGAACCGGCTGGCGATGTAGAGCCAGCCCGGGCCGTTCTCGATCGGCAGCAGCACCCCGCCGAGCAGCATCAGCGGCAGCGCCACTGACTGGCTCACCATGTAGAACAGCGACGTGTTGTGCCGCGCCGCGATGGCCAGCGCATAGGAGAGCGCCGCCACCCCGGCGCCGAACAGCGCCAGCAGCGCCAGCCCGAACAGCATCTGGATCGGATGGAGCGCCAGCCCGAACGGCCAGGCGAGGAGGATCAGCGCCAAAGCCTGCAGCGCCAGCGGGAACACTTCCTTCAGCGAGCGACCGAAGATAAGCGCCGGCCGGCTCATCGGCGTGGAGAGAAAGCGCTCCAGCACCCCGCTCATCAGTTCCTCGGTGAGGCTCCAGCCGACCATCGCGGTGCCGAACAGCGTCAGCATCACGATCATCCCCGGAACGAACCACTGCAGTGCCTCGGCGGTGGAGCCGCCGACATTGAGCAGCGGCACGAAGAACGCCAGGTAGAGCACCGGCTGCACCAGCCCGAAGGCCATCCACGACGGATCGGCGAGAGTGGGTTTCATCTCGCGGGTGAACGAGGTGGCGACGTCACGGAAGAAGGTCATGGGTGAGTCTCCTTGATCATAGGGAGAAGGGGCAGCCACCAGCCTGCCTTCTCCCCTTGCGGGCAGCGGACGAGGGCGTTGGCCCTCGCCGCGAGGTGGCGCGTGGCGCCGGATGAGGGGTACGCAGCCAGGGGCTGCGCGATCGGAGCAGAGCGACGAGCGGTGGTGGCCGCGGAGAGATACCCCTCATCCGGCCTTCGGCCACCTTCTCCCGCAAGGGGAGAAGGCAAGAACGCCCGCCCTCTGATCGGTGCGAACGGCCCTTTCATGCTGCGGTCTCCCTGAGCGAGCGGCCGGTCAAACCGAGGAACACATCGTCCAGCGTCGGCCGGCGGACATTGGCGGCGAGAACGCGCGCCCCGCGCTGATCGAGCGCCCGGATAAACTCCGGCAGCACCGCTTCGCCGCCCTTCACCGTGACCCCGACGCGGGCCCCGTCGCGGCTGATCTCGCGGGCCTCGGGCAGGTTGGCGGCGAGCTCGGCGGCAAGCCCCGCATTGTCCGCATCGATGCTGATGCGGTCGCCGGCGAGGTTGGCCTTCAAGCGCTCCGGCGTGTCGTTGGCGATGATCTGGCCGTTGTCCATGATCATCACCCGTTCGGCCATCGAGTCCGCCTCGTCGAGATAGTGGGTGGTGAGAAAGATCGTCATCCCGGTCGACTTCCTCAGCTTGACGATGTGTTCCCAGAGGTTGGCGCGGCTATGCGGGTCGAGCCCGGTGGAAGGCTCGTCGAGGAACAGCACTTTGGGGCTGTGCATCAGCCCGAGCGCGATATCGACGCGCCGCTTCTGCCCACCCGAGAGACTCATGCCGGTGCGCTTTTCGAGCCCGGTGAGCTCCAGCATGCCGATCAGTTCGTCGGCGCGCCGGGCCGACTCGGCCTTGCTCATCCGCTGCGCCGCGCCTTGCGTCAGCAACTCGTCGCGCAGCTTGTTGTAGCCGCCGGCCCCAGCGCCCTGGCCGACATAGCCGATGCGGCGGCGCACCGCGTTGGCCTCGCGCAACACATCGTGGCCGGCGACGCTCGCCGCGCCGGCGGTCGGCGGCAGCAACGTCGTCAGCATGCGCACACTGGTGGATTTGCCGGCGCCATTGGGGCCGAGAAACGCCACCAGCTCGCCTTCTGCCACATCGAGGTCGAGGCCGCGTACCGCCTCCACCACACCTTCCTTGGTCTTGAAGCTGCGCTTCAGGCCGCGGGCATGGATCATTGCTTCACTCCTCATCTCGCTTCACTTTGGACAATCCCTGCGGGACAGTGACTTCGGGACAAACCTATCCGGCCCTGCTGACATGACGTGTCAGCAGGCTGGTTTTCGACACGCGCGCCGGATGTCCGAAGGGATATCTCGACTTTCGCGGGGCGCAGATATAACGTTGTGCAGTGTACGGGGTTTGGATAGCTCCAATCCTGTACACTGTAAAGAGTTATTTTAGGGAGGCCGGATGGCCGAGGAAATCACCGGTCGGGGCGATCCGATCCGGACGCTGGAGCTGATGTGGGGCAAGGCCCCGGCCCCGAGGCGCGGCCCGCGGTCGCGGGTCAGCGTCGCCGATCTGGTTGCGGCCGCCGTGGCCATTGCCGATGCCGAGGGGATCGATGCGGTCTCCACCCGGCGGGTCGCCGAGGCCGTCGGCATCTCCCCGATGAGCTTTTACACTCACATTCCCGACAAGGCGGTGCTGCTCGACCTGATGCTCGATGCCGTCGCCACCGGGCAGGCGGGCGAGGTAACGCCCGAGTTCCATCCGGCCAACTGGCGGGCCAACGTTACCCTGGTGGCGCGCAGCTTTCGCCGCTTCTACCTCGCGCACCCCTGGGCGCTGGAGATCGGCACCCATCGGCCGGTGCTCGGGCCCAACACCATCCGAGCCTACGACAATTTCCTCAGCGTCTTCGACGGGCTCGGACTCGGTGAAGTCGAGATGGATTTCTGCGTCATCCTCGTCGCCAACTATGTGCACGGCGCGGTGCGCGACGTGGTGCGCGCCAAAATGGTCAAGGCGCAGACCGGGATGAGCGACGACGAATGGTGGTACAGCATCGAGCCATTCCTCCAGACCATGGATTTCTCGCCTTATCCGGTGGCGAGCCGGGTGGGCGCGGTGGTCGGCGAGCTCTATGGGCTGGGCAACCCCGACCTGGCTTTCGATTTCGGGCTGGAGCGCATCCTCGACGGGCTCGAGCGGCTGCTCGAGGGCAAGGCCGCCACCACGCCGGTGCCGGCAGCCGGGGACTGCCGTTGACGCGAGCGCCCAGAGCGCCTAACTCGATCCGATGAAACGCGACACCCACAAGCCCACCGGTCCCAGCCAGCGCATGCTGCGCGTCGGCGAACTGGTGCGCCATGCCCTTTCCGGCGTCTTCGCCCGCGGCGAGATCGAGGATCCACTGCTTCAGGGCAAGGTCATCACCGTCCCCGAAGTGCGCATGACGCCCGACCTGAAGCTGGCCAACGCCTATATCATGCCGCTCGGCGGCGAGGGCGCCGAGGAGATCGTCGCGGCGCTCAACCGCCACCATCGCTTCATCCGTGGCCGCGTGGCGCCCGAACTCGATCTGAAGTTCGCGCCCGACCTGCGCTTTTTCGTCGACAACACCTTCGATGAGTTCGGCAAGATCGACGCCCTGCTGCGCTCCGATCGCGTGCAGCGCGATATCCTGAAGGATGAGGACGAAGCTTGACCACCGAGAAGCGCCAGAAGCGCGACGTCTCCGGTTGGTTGGTTCTCGACAAGCCCTATGACATGACCTCCACCCAGGCGGTGGGCAAGCTCCGTTGGCTGTTCGGCGCCAAGAAGGCCGGCCATGCCGGAACGCTGGACCCGCTGGCGACCGGCATCCTGCCGATCGCCCTGGGCGAGGCGACCAAGACCGTGCCCGCCGTGCAGGACGGCACCAAGGTCTACCGCTTCGCCATCAAGTGGGGCGAGGAAACCACCACCGACGACGCCGAGGGGGAAGTCAGCGCCCGCTCGGATCTGCGTCCGTCGCAGGCCGAAATTCTTGCCGCGCTTCCAGGCTTCACCGGCGAGATCATGCAGACGCCGCCGGCCTTCTCGGCCATCAAGGTCGATGGTGAGCGCGCCTATGACCTGGCGCGCGCCGGTGAGACGGTCGAGCTCGCGGCACGGCCCGTCTATATCGAGGCGCTCCGGCTCATCGAGCATCTGGGCGAGATCAGCCGCCTGGAAATGACCTGCGAGAAGGGCACCTATGTGCGCGCCCTTGCGCGCGATCTCGCCCGGCAACTGGGGACGCGCGGCCACGTGGTCGAACTGCGCCGCACCGCGGTCGGCCCGTTCAGCGAGGCGCGGGCGGTGACGCTGGAGATGCTGGAAGCGGCGGCCGATCGCGACGCCCTGCTGCTGCCGGTCTCCGCCGGGTTGGCGCTGCTGCCCGAGATTCGGCTCACCCCCGATCAGGTCAGTGCCATTCGGCATGGCAATCCGGTGCTGCTTGGCGGCGCCGCGGCGCCGATCGCGCTCGACAGCGCCTGGGCCAGCAGCGCCGGCGTCGCCGTGGCGCTCGGCCGGGTCGAAGCGGGCATGTTCAAGCCGCAGCGGGTAATCGCCTGAAAAATTCTGCCTGGCTCTGGAACCAATGGCTGGGCGCGGCGTTGTCGTGCACTGACGTGTGCAGGGGTTTGGGTTGAGTTTCGCCGGGGTGCTTTATGGCTGACGGGCCCGGCCCGGCTGACAATACGGCTGTTGCGCGGCGTCGCAGACCGACCGCTCGCCCGATAGCGGTCTATCTGTTCGTTCTGGCGCTGGTTGCGCTCGTCCCCGCTTTCATCTTTTCCGCCATCCTGCTGCAGCGCAACAACGAAGCGCAGGAGCGCGTCGTCGAGACGCTGATCACCGGCAACGCCCGGTCCATCGTCCAGGCGGTGGATCGCGAGATCAACGCCAACATCACGACGCTGCGTGTCCTCGCCACCACGCCGCCGCTGACCCCGGCGGATTATCCCGAGTTCCACGCCCGGGTCAGCGTCGCGCTCGAGAATACCGGCTCGTTCGTCTACCTGATCCACCCCGACATGACTTCGGATCTGTCCACCCGCGTCCCGCTCTCGGAACAGGCCAGCAACTCGATCGGCGATACCGACACCGCGCAGCGCGCCTTCGATTCACGCGACGTGACGGTGTCCGACGCGGTGTTCGGACGGCTCTCCCAGCAATGGGTGGTCAACATCCTGCAGCCGATCTTTCCGGCCAACCAGCAGCCGCTGATCCTCGGTTTCAGCCGCACCGCCAGCCAGCTGTCTATGGCCCTGCTGGCGAGCCGCATGCCCGAGGGCTGGCACGTGGCGCTGGTCGACAGGAAGGGCGTGGTCATCGCCGCCGCCGATCAGGGCGGCAACACCGGCGACGCCTTCAACCTGCTCCCGGTGGCCGACCTGGGCACCACGGGCGGGTGGCGGGCGCTGACCATCGAGGGCACCGATTACCTGGTGGTGTCGCAGCGCTCAACCCTGACCGGCTGGTCGCTGGTCGCCTGGGCCGATCGCGACGTGGTGGCCAAGCCGCTCGCCGACGCCTTCTGGTCGCTGCTCGCCGGCGGTGTGCTGCTGGCCGCGCTGGTGGTGCTGGTGGTCTATGGCGTCAGCCTGCAGATCGGCCGTTCCGTGCACGGCCTCGAGGCCGATGCCAAGCGGCTCGGCGCCGGCCAGCCGGTCGAGGCGCGGCCGTTCCCCATCGAGGAGATCGAGACGGTGTCCGCGGCGCTCGGCGATGCCTCGCGGCGGCGCCAGGCCGCCGAAACGGAAGTCCGCTTCCTGATGCGCGAGCTGGCGCATCGGAGCAAGAACCAGATGACGGTGATCGCCGCGATGGCCAAGCAGACCGCCCGCGGCGCCGACACGGTGCCCGAGTTCGTCTCGAGCTTCGAGCGCCGCATCTTCGGGCTCGCCCGCTCCACCGACCTGCTGCTGGCGCACGGCGTTGCCGGTGTCGACCTCCGGGAGTTGCTGGTCAGCCAGATCGATCCGTTCTGCCCGGTCGACGGCGAGCGCGTGGTGGTCGATGGTCCGTCGCTGCGGCTCAACGCCCAGGCCGGCCAGATCCTTGGCATGGCGGCGCACGAACTGGCGACCAATGCGGTCAAGTACGGCGCCTTCGCCAAGGAAGGCGGCCGGCTGGAGCTGACCTGGAAACGGGTCGGCGATGCCGTGAGCTTTCTCTGGCACGAAAGCGGCAATGCCCCCGCCGAAACCGCGCCGCGTCGCGGCTTTGGCACCACCGTGCTCGAGAACATGGTCGGCCGCTCGCTCAACGGCGAGGTCAAGCGCGAGGTGCACGAGCACGGCATCGCGTGGCGGTTCACCATTCCGCTCAGTTCACTCGACCCCTCCGACACCCTCAACGGCGTCGCCGAGAAGCCCGGACCCGACAAATAACTGGCATTCGGCGCCCCTTTCCCCTATAGAGCGCGCGAGTTCCGGCCCGGCCGGCGCTTATTCATGGCTCCACCTGGACGACATCCCGGGCGGCAGCGTCCCGATGATCCTCTGTTTGAAAGGACCTTTCCGATGTCGATTACCGCAGAGCGGAAGACTGCGCTCATCAAGGACTACGCCACCAAGAAGGACGACACCGGCTCGCCGGAAGTCCAGGTCGCGATCCTCTCCGAACGCATCGCCAATCTCACCGAACACTTCAAGCTGCACGGCAAGGACAACCATTCACGCCGTGGCCTGCTGAAGATGGTTTCGACGCGCCGCCGTCTCCTCGACTACGTCAAGAAGTCGGATGAAGCGCGCTACAAGGCGCTGATCGAGCGTCTGGGCCTGCGCCGCTAAGGCTGGGACTATGACTTGGACCCACGAGGCACGCCTCGCGGGTCCACCCCGGCAGACCTGCCGGTTATTTGCGTAGGCTGACGAACTACGCGGAGCATGGCGAGATCATCGGCCGCTCACGGTGCCGGACAGGCACCTCCCTGTTTCAGGAAATTGAGCGGCTCATCGTCTTGTCCATGTTCCGCCCCTCCCGACCGGAGGGTGTCAGCGCGGAACCGTGCCGATTTTGGGCCGTAGTCGCACATGGGGTGCGACGCGCGGCTGGCACACCGGATGAGTTCGCGGGGTGGCTACGCCTCCGCGTTCCCGCTCATTCCGGCAGAATGGAAAGACAACGATATGCCCATCAACTTCGACTACCACAAAGTTGAGCTGAACTGGGGCGGCCAGCCCCTCACCCTCGAGACCGGCAAGATCGCCCGCCAGGCCGACGGCGCCGTGCTCGCCACGCTCG